>Ga0209347_1000020_pt1 | contig 405716 bp, 376 predicted proteins | sample AutmiccommuBRH23_FD_187382 | JGI IMG/M metagenome (GOLD analysis project Ga0209347, IMG submission 187382) | Deep subsurface microbial communities from Mt. Terri, Switzerland - Autotrophic microbial communities BRH/23 (SPAdes) (version 2) | ecosystem: Environmental > Aquatic > Deep subsurface...
AAGAAGCGGCGCGATCACGCGCCATTCGAATTCGGTCAGATCATAACGGCTCATCAATACCTCCAATCCGGAGGTTGAATCACGTCGCTGATAATCTGTGAACCCCGTTTATGAGTTCACGGCCTAGAACAGACGTCATTGATAGACGCGAATATCGAAATTGATAAATATAGGGAATCCTCAGAACTGAGAGAGCAGCGCAAGAAACTGAGAAACCAAAATGCCGAATTGAAGTCTCTGCGAGATGAAAGGTGGAACAAATTCGAGGAGTTGCAAATCGCGGAAAAAATGCGTTGGTGGTTTTATCCACTCGGAATTGCCGCAAAACGAAAAAACAAAGCGAAATCCCTTCAACATCAGATTGAGATTGCTGACAAGAAAATCAAAGCTCACACTAATTCGATTGCAATCTGCGAATCCCAAATATTCAGATCAGAAATGGCCGGAAAAGACGCCTATCGAGAGCTGGTTCATCACCTGACCGCCCGAAAAAGGGCTGCGCAGAAAAATATTGAAGTCGTCGCTGCTGCGCGTGAAATTCTGACGTCTCATCCAAAATTATCGGTAACCGGCATAGATGATCTTTTGGAGATTGCGAATAATCACGCCAAGGAAACGAACGGCGTAAGCGGTACGAGTGTTGTGATTTGATCCGCTTACCAAACCCGGATGCGCGGGAACTTCACTAAGCTGACGACATCAGTTTACTAGGCTTTTCTACTACGCATGGTAAAGTTCGATGGTAAAGTCATGCGGGTTTAAATCATTGAATAAATTGAATTATCTTTTTTGTTGCCACAGGTGAATTTTTGCACCACCATTTTTGTATCGGACGAATAAATCAAAGTTATTCCCCGATCGCGTTGGGAAGGTGAGGCACATTCACCCGCCAGTCTGGCGGCTGCCCCAATCGTCGTAGGCTGTCAGCTGGCGGGGGAGAACCTCCTATGAATACGAACAACAAATCTGAAGCCATAATCGGCTTCTCAGAACGCAAAGACGCGGCTGTGGTAGCCGACAGCAAGAGAACTACGCAGCGCGTTTCGCGCTTTGGCGCTGCAAAAATGAAGATTACGTATAATCACAATATCAGTACCCACAGAGCTGATCTTGAGAAGATATTTGGTGAAATAGCGAACGGAATTGGTCGAGCGATAGCCCGAGTTGACCATGAAAGAGAGACGTGAAATGGCAAAGCGTGCTGCTACGTATTCGAGATATTCCCACGAGGACTCGGCAGATCAATCAATCGAAGGACAAGAGGCATCGCAGGACAAGTATGCCGGACGGGCAGGCATTGAGATTGTAAACAGGTTTAGCGACCATGCTATTTCTGGCGCATCAATTTTCAATCGCCCAGGTCTGACGAGGCTGATGCAGTTTTTGGACTCTGCAGACATCGACATCCTGTTAGTCGACCATCTTGATCGGCTCACACGAGATGATGGCGATATGGCGTATATTCATAAGCAACTCGTATTCAGAAACATCGAGCTTCACTCGGTAGCCCAGAACGGAAAGGTTGACCGAAACACCGCGTCAATCATGGCGCTTGTGGGTCGAAACCAGTTGGAAAGCACCGCGCATGCGGTTCGACGCGGGCAAGAGCTCATGATCAAGGAGGGAAGGAACACAGGCGGGCGAGCCTACGGTTATCGTCTAACCTCCGTGAAAAGTGGACTTGAGATCGATAATGGAGATGAAACGCGAGTCGGCGAGGCTGATATCGTCAGGCGAATTTATCGGTTGCGCCTAAGTGGCATGACGCCAAGAGCCATTGCCGGGAAGCTAAACATGGAAGGCATCCCCAGCCCGACGGGAGGGCTTTGGAATGCGTCAACAATCAACGGCTCGAAAAGTCGCAGAAATGGGATTCTGCGTAATCCGATCTATCAAGGCACACAGGAATGGAATCGCGTCAGGATGGTACGGAATCCATCTACTGGAAAACGAGTAAGCCGCATCAACAATTCCGAGGAAATTGCCACTTTCCAATCCCCCGAATTGGCGATCATTGACGCTGATACGTTCCAGCGTGTGCAAGCGATGTTTCCGCAGAATGAGAACGATCACCCGTCCAAATATCGACGGTCGAAAACGATTTTTTCAGGTCTTCTGAAGTGCGGATGCTGCGGTGGTGGGATGTCAATGAAAGACAACAACAAGGGGCGAATCCGGATGCAGTGTTCGGTCATGAAGGAGTCCCGATCATGCAAAAATACGAGTGCATATTATTTGGACGAGATTGCGGAAGCCGCACTTGGCGGTCTGCATGATCAGCTCAACAAGCCGGAATTGATGAAACAGCTCATTAAATCCTACAACAATGAGCGGAACCAATTGGCTGGCGATGCGATCGAAAAAGCGAAAATTTTGGACAGAAAAATTGAAGCCCTGACAGTGAGAGAAGAAAAACTGTGGGCGGATTATGATGCTGACATAATCGATGGAAAGATCGCAAATGAACGCATTTTGAAAATTAAGGCCGAAATTGAAGCTCTAAATCAGCAGAAAAGTGAGTTGCCATCCATGCCTGACGCAGTGGCAATCCACCCCTCGTCTGTCACTCGCTTTAGGGAATACATCGAGCAGCTGTCGAAGACGTATGCAGTTCAGATTTCAGAGGAAAACAGAGAAGCGGCAACAGCGATTAGGCGGCTCATTGAGAAAATCACGATTACCCCAACCGACACCGGGACTGATGTCAGAATCGATGGGCTACTTGGTCTTCTTGCATCAGCAGCCAACCATACACCCAATTTGGGGGGATTAGTGGTAGCGGGAGAGGGACTCGAACCCCCGACACGCGGATTATGATTCCGCTGCTCTAACCAGCTGAGCTACCCCGCCGCCAGCCGCCGGTTTTCACCGGGCCGGACGGGCCGCATATAGGGTACGGCTTGCCGCGGTGTCAAGCACGCACAGGCCTTTTCTTGCAGCTACGCCCGCGTCGCGGCCGGGCCTTTTCTTGCCGCTATGGCCGCGACGCGGCTGAACCTTTCGCGCCGGCAGGGCCACAGCGCGGCGGGTCTCTTTTTGTCGCTATGACGGCGTCGCGGCCAGGCCGTTTCATGCCGCCTCGGCCGCGGCCCGGCAGGATCTTTTCTTGCCGCTACGGCTGCGGCGCGGCGCGGGGATTTCCTGCCGCCGCGGTCGTGGCCGGGCGCGGCGTTGCGAAGCCTGTTGAGGCCGCCGTCCGGCCGGATGCGGGCAACGCTGCTGGCGCGCCTTGCGGCGAGGCGGCGGCATGCCGCGCGGGGCCGCGGCCACCGTACCGGCCTGAGCGCCCGTCAAACCGCGCAACCGGCGCCCTGTCTCAAAGCCCGTCCGAAACGCCGGTTGCTGCAGCCCCTGCAGACCTCATGCCGCACCCGGTCCGGCCCACCTGCCGCCGCCGCGGCTTGCCTCGACGCGGCTTCGGGTCTAATCCCGTCTCAAAGACCATCAAAAAACACACAGGATCATCCATGCAAAGCGCCCTTCCCCCGAAAATCGCCGTTGTCGGCTGCGGCTATTGGGGATCAAACCACGCCCGGACATTTGCCGAACTCGGCGCGCTTTACGCCGTATGCGATCGCCATGAGGACCGCGCTGACACGCTGGCCGCCATGTATGGCGTCAGGGCCATGAAGTTTGAAGAGGTGCTGGCCGATCCGGCGATTGACGGCGTGGTTCTGGCCTTGCCGCCGCACCACCACGCCGATCAGGCGGTGGCCGTGCTTGAAGCCGGCAAGCATCTGCTGGTCGAAAAGCCGATCGCGCTGTCGGTGGCCGATGCACGGCGGGTGGTGGATGCGGCCGGCCGCACCAATCTGGTGGCCATGACCGGCCATGTGCTGCGATTCCATCCGGCATTCGAGGCGCTCGAGGCGCTGATCGCCGACGGCCAGTTGGGCGCGATCCGCTACATCCATTCCCACCGTGTCGGGCTCGGCAAGTTCCACGCCGAAAACGACGCCCTGTGGGACATCGCCCCGCATGATCTGTCACTGATCCTGGCGATCACCGGGGAAAAGCCGGTCAATGTCCGCGGCGTCGGCTCGGCCGTGCTCAACCGGCTGTCGGATTTCGCCCATCTGCACCTGCAGTTTCCAAGCGGCGTCCGCAGCCATGTGTTCGCCTCGCGGCTCAATCCCTACCGCGAGCGCAAGCTTACCGTGATCGGCTCGAAGGCGATGGCGGTGTTTGACGATGTTGCCCCCTGGAGCCAGAAACTGGCCATCTTCCGCCACAAATTGTGGGAGGACGATCATGGCTGGCAGTCGGAAATGGTCGATCCCGACTATATCGAGATTGCCGAAGACCTGCCGCTGACGCGCGAATGCCGCCATTTCATCGACTGCATCCGCACCGGTTCCGCGCCGCGCACGCCGGTGTCTGATGGTCTCGCCGTGATCGAGATCCTGTCGGAAGGCACTGTCCGTCACGATTGAACCGGATCCCGCTCAACGCGACATGCGCCATGGTGGCTTCTGCATGCCGGGCTCCAATGACTTGATTTGAGCCCGGCATGCATCATTTCAAAGCAAGGTTTCAGGCGGCGGGCCGCAGCAGGGTCGAGAGCATCGCCTCGGCCGCGGGTGACCGTTCGGAGCGGTCAATGAAACCGCCGCCGAAGACGCGGGCCTCGTCGCCGGGCGCGGAATAGAGCACGCAGGCCTGCCCCGGCGCCACCCCGGCCTCGCCTTCCACCAGTTCCACCGAGATTTCACCGTCCTCGAGCCGCAGGATGGCCGGCCGCGGCGGCCGGGTCGAGCGCACCTTGGCGAAGCACTCGAGCCCGTCCGGGCCAATGTCCTCAAGCGGCGTGTCGCCGAGCCAGTTGACATCGCGCAGGATCAGCCGCCGCGTCTCGAGCGCTTCCCGCGGGCCGACGATGACGCGGCGCGAGCGGGCGTCAAGATGGATCACGTAGAGCGGATCGCCGGTGGCGACCCCGATGCCGCGGCGCTGGCCGATCGTGTAGTGGACAATGCCCAGATGTTCCCCCAGCACGCGACCGTCGATATGGACGATCTCGCCGGCAAGGGCTGAATTGGGCCTCAGTTTTTCAATAACATTGGCGTATTTGCCCAGCGGAACGAAACAGATGTCCTGGCTGTCGGCCTTCCTGGCGACGCCCAGCCCCATCTCTTCCGCCAGTTCGCGCGTGCGCGCTTTCGGCAGGTCGCCGAGCGGAAAGCGCAGATAATCAAGCTGGGCTTGCGTGGTGGCGAACAGGAAATAGCTCTGGTCGCGCTCAGCGTCCACCGGGCGATATAGCGCCCGCCGCCCCGGATTGCCCGGAGCAGGGTTGAGGCGGGAACGGATGTAATGCCCGGTCGCCAGCGCATCGGCGCCAAGATCGCGCGCGGTGGCGAGCAGATCGGCGAATTTGACCGTCTGGTTGCAGGCCACGCAGGGGATCGGCGTTTCGCCGGCGACATAGCTTTCGGCAAAGGGATTGATCACCGCCTCGCGAAACCGCTTTTCATAATCCAGCACGTAATGCGGGATGCCCAGCGTTTCACAGACCCGTCGCGCATCATCAATATCCTGGCCGGCGCAACAGGCTCCGGCACGGTGCACGGCGGCGCCATGATCATAAAGCTGCAGGGTGACGCCGAGCACATCATAGCCCTCGCGGGCGAGCATTCCCGCCACCACGGAGCTGTCGACGCCGCCCGACATGGCGACCACTACCCGCGTGTCACGCGGTTCCTTGTCAAAATCGAGACTGTTCACTGGTATCCCCGGCATTCAACAGCGTTCAAGGCGCTGATCAAGCGGTTGAAAAATATCCGTTGCGGATCTCCCCTTTATAGGGTGTGCGGCGATCCGCAACAAGATGCCAGATCGATACGCCGCACCTGTGCCAAAACTTGCCAATTCCTTGCCGGGCCTTTAGGTAAATTTTAAACCCGCGCCTGTAGGGTCAGGTGGATAGGTCTTGAGTGTGTAAGAGAGTCCAATGACCGATATGATACGACCCCGCGTCAAATATGTGATCGGCCCCGACGGGAGTCCGTTGACGATCGCAGATTTGCCCCCCGCCAACACCCGCCGATGGGTGATCAGGCGAAAAGCTGAAGTGGTTGCCGCTGTTCGCGGCGGCCTGCTCAGCCTTGAAGAGGCCTGCGATCGCTACACGCTGACAGTGGAGGAATTCCTCTCCTGGCAGTCGTCGATCAGCGACTACGGCCTCGCTGGCCTGCGCACCACGCGCATCCAGCAATACCGGCATTAATGCGCCAAGCGTCCGCCCGGGCGCACCGGCAGGTTCAATTCCACTTGATTGCGAAGCATCGCACCCGTGAGCAGGCGACCCGTCTGTTCGCGGGATGTCTCGCCCCATGTCGCGTTCGAATGAGTTCATTTGAGCGCGAATGGGCAGATCGATGAACTGATTTCAGCCCGGCCCCGCGGCCCGGTTCAGGCCGGTGCGCGTTTGCCGAACCTGCCGGCGAGCCCGTGCGCCAGCGCCGCCGTCAGCGCCGATCCGGCATAAAACCACAGGCCCGGCTGCGAAAACGCTTCCGCGATGCCGCCGGTCTTGGCGGCCACGATCACCAATGCCACCAGTACGACATCCATCAGCGACCAGCGGCTGAGATGCGGCAACAGCCGCATTGCCACGCCGGAATTATGTTCGATCCCCACCGCCTCGGCCGAGATCGCCATCAGTTTGATCAGTGGAAACACGATTGAGACAAGTCCCACCACCACGGCCAGCACCGGATCGGAGCCGGTCCAGAGTGCTGAAATTATCCCCAGCAGCGAGGGCGAGCGGTCGAAAAAATACAGGGTCTCGAACCGCACCAGCGGCAACAGGATACCCAGCCCGAAAAACAACGGAGCCAGCACCAAGGCTGCCGCGAGCACCAAACGCATCCACACTCTCCCCCGGTCACCACTGTTCGCGCCGATTCCGACGCATCAAAACGCTGTAGCAGTTTGAAACAATGCATGTACGCTATCGCCTGCTTGATTCCAATCGAGCCCGGCAGGCGAATGCCATGATCAATTGCTTCGTTCCGGGACGGGACGCATGAGGCGAAGGGGAACTGCCATGGACATCACCGACGAAACCGGCCCGAGCGGCGGCCGCTACATCGCCAGGCTTGACGGCTTCGAAGCGGAAATGACCTTTTCACGCGCCTCGCCGCAGCTCATCATCATTGATCACACCGGCGTGCCTGACTCTTTGCGCGGCAAGGGCGTCGGCCAGGCCCTGGCGCTTCACGCGGTCGAGGCCGCGCGCGCCGGAGGATGGAAGATCATCCCCTTGTGCCCGTTTTTCAAGGCTCAGGCGCGGCGCCATGAGGAATGGCGGGATGTGGTTGTCTAAATAGGCCTCGCACCGTGATGCAACCATGGTGTTGATAAACCACGAATTTCCAGACTGACCGGCCCAGAACCGACGGATGCGCGCGGGTAAATGCCTGCGACCGGCATAATAGCCAGCCGCAGACAATTGCAGGTGTCAATGCATGTCGTGTTCGAGTGAACCCACCCGAACACGACATGCATTCAGTCAGACTGCACGGTTCGACCGGTGTCCGGCATCACGCTCTTCAAGCGCGGTTGCCTTTTCGAGCTCGGCCTGCGCCTCTTCAAGCCCCAGCTCAGCCGCATCAAGCTGCACTTTCAATTCGCGAATTGAATTCTGCAGATTGTCGGATCGCTGGCGCGCTGCCTTGGCGAAGGTTGGATAGGCGAAATGGGAGGGGTCGGTGTTGCCGGCCTTTTTTTCCTCCGCGGCGATCTGGTACTCCAGCTCTGCCGCCATTTTTTCCATTTCGGCCATCATCAGCTGGATTTGCCCAAGCTGACGGGTTTTTTCGTTAACCTGAAACTGTTTCAGGCGAACATGGCTCTCACGCGACTTCATACGCAATACTCCCGTGATGCGAGATCCCGGCTAGTGAAACTCGATACTCCTGGCACATTCACCAGTCCCGATTTGCAAATAATGACCACGGCGTTAACTTTTTCCGCGCCACGGTAACCATTCGTTTACGGGCATCGTTAATAATACCGCTTATGGTTTAAGGCGGAGTAAACGGAAAACATGTTTTTTCCGGCCGTCTTTCCGGAGTCCTTTGAATCACTTGGACGGTTTTTGTGAAGTTTCACTTCAAGATGCCCAGGAGAATTTTTGGAATAAAATCATGAGTTTGCCAGTGATAATTAACATTGTGATAGTGGTTGCGTAACCTGATCAGAATTTGTTAACCATTCCATGGCAGCCTCCAAATCAGGCAACGACTGGATCCGTAAAGCGTAAGTGGATCTCAAAACCTTGCGGCGGCGGAAAAGGGGATTAAAATGCGGGTTCTACTGATCGAGGATGACAGCGCGACAGCGCAGAGCATCGAATTGATGCTGAAGTCCGAAAGCTTCAACGTGTACACCACGGATTTGGGCGAAGAGGGCGTCGATCTCGGCAAACTGTACGATTATGATATTATTCTGCTCGATCTCAATTTGCCGGACATGTCCGGTTACGAGGTTCTGCGCACGCTCAGACTGTCCAAGGTGAAAACGCCGATCCTGATCCTGTCCGGCATGGCCGGCATCGAGGACAAGGTCCGCGGTCTCGGATTTGGCGCTGATGATTACATGACCAAGCCGTTCCACAAGGACGAGTTGGTGGCACGCATTCACGCCATCGTGCGCCGGTCGAAGGGTCATGCCCAGTCGGTCATCACCACGGGCGACCTGGTTGTCAATCTCGACGCAAAAACCGTGGAAGTCGGATCGCAGCGGGTGCATCTGACCGGCAAGGAATACCAGATGCTGGAGCTGCTTTCGCTCCGCAAGGGAACCACGCTGACCAAGGAAATGTTCCTCAACCATCTCTATGGCGGCATGGATGAGCCGGAACTGAAGATCATCGACGTGTTCATTTGCAAGCTGCGCAAGAAACTTGCGACATCCGCGGGCGGCAAGAACTACATCGAAACAGTCTGGGGTCGCGGCTACGTCTTGCGCGAGCCGGAAGAAAACCAGATCCTCGAAAGCGCCTGATCTTTCTCCTTTCAGGCCCGCCAGAAACAAAACCCGCCTGATGACCTGGCGGGTTTTTTGCTGCCTGAACCATGTCAATGGCTCAGATATGAAGCATCCCTGTCAAGCGGCAACCGCATAGGGAGCGAAGGCTTCGGTGAGGCTGCGCCGGTCGAACGGCTTGAGCAGAAAGTCATCCGCCCCGGCCCGCTTGCCCGCCATCATCTGCTTGAATTCTTTCTCGATCATCAGATAGTAGATGCGCACCGAGGCGCCGCCCTCAAGCTGGCGCACCGAGGAAATAAGATCGAGCGCGCCTGTCATGCCGGCGTCAACCAACAGGATTTCCGGCAGCTGCGCCTCGCACATGATCATCGCTTCGCCGGCGTTGGACGCTTCGATGACAAGATAATCCAGCCCGGTCAGAATGCGCTTGGCAACCTTGCAAATCACGGCGGAATCATCAGCGATCATTAAGCGGCGCATGGCGGCCCTCCTTTGGCGTCTTTCAGACGAACCCGCGTGCGGATCCTGTCGTGTTGGAAAGAAGTCTAGCCCAAGGGAGCGAAGATTCCGTAATCAGACAGGCTTAACGGAGCGTTGCCGCCACTGCGTGCCGCGCTCGAATGGCTCCTGTGAGTATTGATTTACATGCGCCATTTCAGAGCGTTACCGCGCCTGGATCAGACAGACACTGCCCGTTGAGCGGTAAACACCACTTCATCCGCATTTGCCGTGCAGGACAGCACCATTCCGGCTTCATCGGCCAGAAGCACGGTGTAGTAGGGCTGAATCGAATGGGCATCGACGGCCTCTTCCATGTCACCGGAATAGATCTCGAGGAATTTCGGCGGCACCCGCACCATGCGGCCCTTGCAGACCAGACGGAACCGTGGATCGGTTTCCGGCGTTTCGACCGTGACATCGATCTCGCCACCGCGGGGAATGGCTCCATAGGCGACAAGAAACAGGTTGAGCAGCAGTTTGACCTGGTTCTTAGGGATAATGGCGCGCGGTCCGCTCCATCTCACTTCGGTTTTCTTGTCCGCCGAGACGTAGTCGATCACCGCTTTTTCAGCCTCGCCCGTGTCGATGGATGCGCCAACCGAACCGGATGCGCCAAAGGCAAGCCGGGCAAATTTCAACCGGACCGAAGCGTTGAGTGCGCTGGTGCGAATGAGGTCCATCGCATCGGCGTCGGCGCCGCCTTCATCAAGCAGTTCCAACCCGTTGTTGATTGCTCCGACGGGAGAAATGATGTCATGGCAAACACGGCTGCACAACAGCGCGGCGAGGTCCGGCCCCGCCAAAGTCAAATTGTGGTTCTTCGACATTAAAGTCTCCTCTTCGCGCGCGCGCCCCACGCCGAATCAGCGCGGTAAAAAAATTGCACCGGGGGCCTTCAATCGCAAGCGCTGTTGTTCAGAAGTCGGTTCAATGGCCCAATGCCGACGGCACCGGTAGCGGCCTCGCCCTAAAGACACCACATTTGGTAAACTGCCTGTTAAGATCGGCGCGTCACAATGTGATCAATGTTTCCTGCGGTATCTACCGTCCCATAAACGGAGTGGACCCAATGATCGCGTCCCGCTTACGCCTGAGTGCTTACGCCACTTTTTTCCTCACCTTGCTGTTCATCGCCGGTACGGTTCCAGCCGCGCGGGCGCAATCAGCAGGCTCTTCGCAATACACCGCCCAGGAAGTCATCGACGCAGGTCACGGCTTCTTCGGTTCGGCCTCGGGCGGCCTGGCCAAGGTCGTCGAGAAGGCGTTTCAGTCCTACGGCCTGCCAAACGGGTATATTCTTGGCCAGGAAGCCTCCGGCGCCTTTATCGGCGGTCTGACCTATGGCGAAGGCGAATTGTTCACCAAGAACGCCGGACAGCATGAGGTGTTTTGGCAGGGTCCCTCACTGGGCCTGGACTATGGCGGCAATGGCAACAGAACCATGATGCTGGTCTACAACCTCCCGAGCGTCGACGGTGTTTATGGCCGGTTTGGCGGCGTGTCGGGCTCGGCCTACGTGGTTGCCGGCCTGGGCATGACCGTGCTCAAGCGCGACGGCGTTCTGGTGGTGCCGATCCGCACCGGCCTCGGCGCGCGATTGGGCATCAATATCGGCTATCTGAAGATGACGTCGGCGCCGACATGGAATCCTTTCTAGACGACTGACCAGACGGGCGGATCCCGGCGCTTGCGGCTTGCCGACGCCGATTGGCCATGCTTAAAGCTCAACCAGGCTTTTGCGGGGCGCCCCCGTCCCTGATTGTGTGGATTCACCGTGATCGAGTTTGTCCTGTTATTTGCGCTGGGTTTTCTGGCCGCCGCCTTGGTCGCGCTGATCGTGGCGCCGATCATTCAGCGGCGTATCGTCAGCCTGACCGAGCGGCGCATCAGGGCGAGCGTTCCACTCTCAGCGGCGGAAATCCGCGCCGAAAAGGATTTGGCCCGGGCCGCCTTTGCTGCTGAAACCGCGCGCCTGTCGGTGGATCTCAAGCACAATCGCGACCAACTCACCCAAAGCGTCGCCCGCGGCACAAGGCTGAGCAATGATCTGGTCGCTCTTCGCGCGGAAAAAATATCTATCGAAAAGGCATTGGAGGAGCGCGAAGACAGCATTCGCGCGCTCAACGCCAAAATAAACGAGCGCGACATCACCATCACCACTTTGACCGGCAATTTCAGCGACGCCGCACGGCTGACGGAAGCGCTCAAGCATGAACTCGCCGGGCGGGATGACAAGATCAACCGGCTGGGCGCGGAGATTGAAGAACTTCGCATCGACCTGGCCACGCTCGACACCGAGGCTGAAAACTTCAAGGCGCAAATCCGGGAGCTTCGGGACGAGCGCAACGTGTTGCGCGATTCGCTGGCCAAGGCGGGGTCAGCCCACAGGGATCTGGAAACCCGCTTGCAGAACAATGAGGAACGGCTGGCTCACACTCAGGCGAAACTCGCCCAGACCATCACCGCGCTGACCGACCGCGAAAACGCGCTTGAACGGCGAAGCGCGGAAATCGAGCGGTTCCGGCAAAAGAACCGGGTTCTGTCTGACGAGATAAGGGCTGCCAAGAGCGCGCTCAAGGACGCGACCAGTGCGGCCGCACGGCCTACGCCCCCCAAAACAAGTGCGCCGCCGCAGCCGGCAATGCCGGTGGAAATATCCAAGCCATTCGACAGCAGCAAAGCAGAGCCCGCCGATTTGACAGAAAAGCTGAACGGTCAGGAGCGCGCCCCGCAACATCACCAGGACGACATCCTGGAAGACGAAAAAATCGACCGGCTGCGTGCCCGGCAGGCTGCACTCGCCGAGCGGCTGCTGAAGGCGGACAAGAGCGGCAATGATGCGGCGCTGCGCCGCGAGCTGGCCGTTGTGGCCTCGATGATGGTGGAACTGACCGCCAGCAGAGACGGCAGAACATCACCGGTCTATGCCATCCTCAAGGGCAGCGAGGATCCGGCGCTGCCGGGAAGCTCCGAACCGAGCCTGGCCACCCGGGTCCGCGAAATGCTCGCCGCCAATCCTTGACCTATCCGGCCTGAACGCCGGTGCGTCCCATGCGAAGCGCCGCCTGCCACAATGCAATGCCGCTGGCGGTGGCCACGTTGAGACTGTCCATGCCGGGCGCCTGCTCGATCCTCAGCGTCTTGACCTGATCGAGAATGTGCGCGGGCAGCCCCTCGCCTTCGGTTCCAACAAGCAGCGCCAGCCGCCTGCCAGGCATGAACATGTCGAGCGTCCCCGCGCCGCGCGGCGACAGGCCGGCAATCTCGAACCCATGGGACGACAGCGTAGCGACCATGTCGGCGATGGACCCAGTGCGGCAAAACGGAACCCGCAGCGCCGCTCCCACCGAGACACGGATGGCCTTGCGGTAGAGCGGATCGCAGCACGACGCGTCGAGCACGATTCCATCGGCGCCAAACACGCCGGCATTGCGGAAAATGCCACCGATATTGTCGTGATTGGCGATGCCGCAGGCCGCCACCAGCAGCGCCTGCTCCGGCAAGTGCCTGAGGAACTCCGAAAACGAGGCTGGCGGCACATGCCTGCCGACCGCCAGAATGCCGCGATGCATGGCAAAGCCGACCGCGGCGTCGAGCACGCTCCGGTCCGCCACATAGACCGGGCAGCCGGGATCGATGCGGTCAATCAGGTCGCCAAGGCCATCGATCCGGTTTTCCAGAAACAGCGCCTTCTCGAGCACAAAGCGCCTGCTGCCCGCTTCCGCCTCGACAAGCGCCTGCAGCACCACCCGGCCTTCGGCGATGAAGCGGTCGCCGCGGCCGGCCAGATCCTTGTCGCGCATTGAGGTGAACTCGGCGATGCGCGGATCGGCCGGATCGACGATGCGGATCAGCCGGCCTTCCATGCTCAACGATTGATCACGACGACGTCGCCGACGATCCGGCCGGTGGTCATGTCATGAATGATGAGCCGCCGTGAGCCATCGGCCGAGCGGCCGAAAAAGCCGATGCGCGGTCCATCGAGCGAGACGCTTTCGACGACAAAGCCCTCGGGAAGACTCGCCACCGAGGCGATCGGCGCGTCGGACGGCACCACCATCGATGAGCCCGCCACGGGGCTTCCGGCGACGGCTGTGTCGTCGGCCTGAGTGAATTTGTAGACAATTGCCCCCAGCACGGCCATAAGACCGATGAACATGACGCCGATCGACACGGCCAACAGCCGCACCATCTTGCGCCGCACCTTTTCCATTTCCGGATCGAGCGGCTTTTCGTCGAGATCGTCGTCGTTCACTTTCGACATTTCCATTCCTTGCCGGGCGGACCCTGATATTGAAGAACGCGACATCGTTTAACGAAGCCCGGCCCGATAGGGAAGCCCGAGGCGCGTCCGAATCGCTGCTGGTGGGCGAAGACGACGGCGGCAGGCTCGACGCCTGGCTGGCGGGCGAGCTCGAACCCGACCTGTCGCGCAGCCGCATCAAGGCGCTGATCGAGGCGGGCGCGGTGATGGTCAACGGCGTCGCCGCCAAGCAGGCCAAGCACAAGATCCACCCCGGCGATCATGTGGAACTGACCATCCCCGAGCCCGAGGACGCCGAGCCGGTTGGCGAGGACATTCCGCTGGAAATCCTTTATGAGGACGACGATCTCATCGTCATCAACAAGCAGGCCGGACTGGTGGTCCATCCGGGCGCCGGCAACTGGACCGGCACGCTGGTCAATGCGCTGATTTTCCATTGCGGCGACTCACTCTCGGGCATCGGCGGCGTGCGTCGGCCGGGCATCGTGCACCGGCTCGACCGCGACACAACCGGGGTGATGGTGGTGGCCAAGAATGACCTGGCGCACCGCCATCTCGCCGACCAGTTCGCCGACCACGGCCTGACCGGACCGCTGGAACGCGCCTACAAGGCGATCGTCTGGGGCAAGCCGCAGGGGCTGAAGGGCACCATCGATGCGAGCCTGGGACGCGCCCGCGACCGTATCCGCCGGGCCGTGCGCACCGATGAGGGCGACGATGTGCGCCATGCGGTGACCCATTACCTGGTCCGCGAGCGCTACCAGGAGAAACCCGACGGCAGCTGCGCGGCCACGCTGGTCGAATGCCGGCTCGAGACCGGGCGCACCCACCAGATCCGGGTGCACATGGCCCATATCGGCCATCCGCTGGTGGGCGACGCCGATTATGGCGGCGCCTTTCGCACCAAGGCCAATCGCCTGCCCGACGCCGTGCGGGAAACCGTCAACGCCTTTTCGCGGCAGGCGCTGCATGCTTTTTTGCTGGTGTTCGAGCACCCGACCAGCGGCGAGACCCTGCGGTTCGAGGCGGAGCTTCCGGCCGATATGGAAGAATTGCGGCGGGCCTTTGCCAGTCTGTAAAGCATGGCGGCGTCATCACGCGACCGTGAACACGTTTGCACCTTGATCCCGGCTTTGGCCACAATTACATGACATATGGGTTGGTTCGGATGCGATGTTCGGTCCGAACCATTTGGTTTGCCGTCAGGAAGCCGGAACAGATTTAGGGGGTGCTGCATGGCCCAAGCAACTTTGCCGTCCGTTTCCGCTGGCGAAAACGGCTTGAACCGTTATCTCGCCGAAATTCGCCGGTTCCCGATGCTGGAACCGCAGGAAGAATACATGCTCGCCAAGCGGTTTCTCGAACATGAGGACACCAAGGCGGCGCACAAGCTCGTCACCAGCCATCTCCGTCTCGTCGCCAAGATCGCCATGGGCTATCGCGGCTACGGCCTGCCGATCGGCGAGGTGATTTCCGAAGGCAATGTCGGCCTGATGCAGGCTGTGAAGAAATTCGATCCGGAGCGCGGTTTCCGCCTCGCCACCTACGCCATGTGGTGGATCAAGGCCTCGATCCAGGAATATATCCTGAGGTCCTGGAGCCTCGTCAAGATGGGCACCACCGCCAACCAGAAACGGCTGTTCTTCAACCTGCGCAAGGTCAAGAGCCGGATTCAGGCGGTCGAGGATGGCGATCTCAGGCCCGATCAGGTGGCGCAGATCGCCACCAAGCTGAATGTCTCGGAGGCCGAAGTCATTTCGATGAACCGGCGGCTTGCCGGCGACGCCTCGCTCAACGCGCCGATCAAGGCCGGCGAGGGCGAATCCGGCCAGTGGCAGGATTGGCTGGTGGATGATTCCGACAGCCAGGAAGACATGCTGGTCGAACAGGACGAGCTGGAAGGGCGGCGCGCCATGCTGCAGGGCGCGCTCGGCGTGCTCAACGAGCGCGAGCGGCGCATCTTCGAGGCGCGGCGGCTGCGCGACGACCCGATCACGCTCGAGGACCTGTCGACCGAATTCGACATCAGCCGCGAACGGGTGCGCCAGATCGAGGTGCGCGCCTTTGAAAAGGTCCAGGACGCGGTGCAAAAAGCCGCCGCCGCCCGCGACAAGGCCTTAGTGACGATCGAGGACTGACAGGCTGACCATCGGCCCAGTATCAACCCCGGGAGTGGGCAACCGCTTTCGGGGTTTTTTGTGCGCGCCGTCTGGGTCTGAATCGCCCCCGATTTCCGTCATTCCGGCCTCCGAGCCGGAATCCAGCCCGCCCAAGTCCTTGGGCGGAAAGAGTCCTTTGACCCGGCGGACGCCGGGTCGCTGGATACCGGATCAAGTCCGGTATGACGGGGTGGGGAAATCTCGCCTAAAACATCCCTCTGTATGACGATGACTGTCTACAGCCACGCCAAAACCCCGCGCGCGAACAATCTCGCCGGCGGTCTGGTTCAGTCTCGCGTCCGGAAAAATCCGGACTTGTGGGGCGCGGGCCGCTGGCCCGTGGTGGCATGGCAGAATTGGCTTGGCGCAGTCGCCCGCGCCCACCGGCAAGGGATCGCCCACGCCTTCCGGGCGCGGGCTGGCTTTCCTTCGAGCGAAGCCTGACGCTAAGCCCTGGGCGGTTTCGTTGTGTTCGGCCCTTCGGGGACCGAACCCGCCTTTGCCCACCCGCATTTGTCAGACGCGGCAAGGATTTTTTGGGCCGGCGTTTGCGGTGACACCGCAATGCTGGAGGGACAGCCCGCCCGGACCAGGATCGCGGATCAAACGCCGCCGGTTTCAGGCCTTGCCGCTTGCGTCCGAAGGGACGCGCGGCGCTGCCTGCAACCGGTTCCGGCCATTCGCGCGAAAACCCTTGCCCTGATCCACCTCGATCCGGCAGGCCCCCGCGCTGGCCGGGGTTTCTGCTTCGCAAGCTTCTGGCGCCCGGATACGGCCCCCGCGCGCCAGAACTCACCGCCTCCCGCCGGCCAGCGCTCCGTGGGCTCCGGCCATCCGTTGGGACGGAAGGTCTGGCCAGTATCGCATGGGTGGAAAGAGTGGGGAAAATGTTGGGGGGATTTTTTTGGCGGTGGGCCTGCTGGGCTTGAAAACCGCTGGCTAATCCGATTCCAGCCGTTCCAAAAACCCCTCCCCAACCCCTCCCCACAGGTGGGAGGGGCTTTAGCCTCAGCCCTACTGCCCGGCCCTCGCCCACGCGTCCAGCGCCTGGTTGAACACTTCAGTCCCGCTGGCGCCTTTTTCGAGCGTGATCAGGGCCTGGCGGCCGTTGGCGTAGACCACCGGGATGTCGATCCAGTTGCGCTGGCGCATCAGGTCGACATTGGCGTCGCGGGCCTCGGCCAGGTCGTTGAGCGCCACCATGTAGAAATCCTGGGTGATCTTGGCCGGCACCGCGATCAGCGGATTGCCCTGGTCGGCCTCGGTCTGTTTCATGGCGATGCGCTGCAGCTGGTCGATCGAGCCGCCCTCGAAATCGGGCGGCAGGGCAAAGACGATCTCGACCAGATGGCTGGCCGGCAGCGACGCATCGGTGTTGCGCTTGATGGTGATCAGCGCGGAGAGGCCCTTGTCCGGATTGTTGATCTCGCCGCGAATGACCTTTTCATTGGGGCCGTCGCCGGATTGCTCGTCGACCAGCGTCCAGACAACGGTGCCCGGCTTGACCTCGAGCGACTGCTGGCCGAGCCGCTCTTCATAGAGGATCATCTTCTGCGCCACGCCGAGCGGCTGGGCCGCGGGCGCGGTGGCGTCTCCCGGGGCGACCGGAGCCCCCGCGGTGGCTTCCTCGGCCGCCGCCTCGTCGGCAGGGCCGGCATCGGTGAGTTCGGCCACCGAGCGGCCCTCGACGGTGTCATCGACCTCGGGGCCGGGCGCCGGGCCGGCGTCGGTCTCGCTGCCATCCGGGTTGAGCCGCTGGGTGAACTTGGTGGGGTCGGCCGCCGCCTCATCGCCCGCTGCCGGCTCGGGCGCCGTCGCGGGCGCCGCGGTCTCGTCCCCGGCTTCCGGCGTGAGTTCGGGCGTGGCCGCCGGCTCCCCGTCCTCAACCGCGACCGGCGTGTCGATCGCCGGCGTTCCGAACAGGGCGGCGATATCGTCCTTGTAGGTCCAGCCGGCATAGGCGGCGGCGGCCAGGATGAGAACGAGCGCCAAAGCCACCAGACCACCCTTGCCGCGCGGCGCGCCACGGCTGGAGGATGGCTTTGGCTTTTGGTTTAGCCGGGGCGCCGGGGCAAGACCGAAGGCCTCGTCATGGGCGGCGCCGACCAGATCGGACTGACGCGACCCGGCCTCGGGCGGACCCTGAACCGGGTCATCAGCCATGCCCGGCTTCGCCGCGGCAGGCACCGGCACGGGCTGCGGCACGGGTTGGGGCCCAGTTTGGGGCCCAGCTTGGGGCGATGCCGGCTGCGGCGCCGGCTCGGCTATCACCGGGCTTTGCTCCACCATCGATTCGAGCTCGGCCATCAAGGCGTCGGCCTCGTCAAGCTCGGCGGGAAGCGCCTCGATGTGTTCGCTCTCGACTTCGTCAATGGCCAGGTTGAGCTTGTCGAGCTGGCGGGCGATCACCTCGTCGGACGGCGGCGGATTGATCGCCTCGAGCTGCCGGCGGATGGCGGCGCGCGCCTTGTCATAGACCCTGATCCGGTTCTGTGGAGTATTGTCGGGCAGATTGTCGACTGCCTTCCGGATGACTGCTACAAAATCCGCCATGATTTACCCTGGTTTGATCACATCAAGCGCCGAAACGACGCATTTGCGCTAACCTAGTCTTCAAACGGGTCTGTCACAAGTATGGTGTCATCGCGCTCGGGACTTGTGGACAACAGCGCCACCGGCGCGCCGATCAGTTCCTCGATGCGGCGCACATATTTGATCGCCTGGGCCGGCAGGTCGGCCCAGCTGCGCGCGCCGACGGTGGTGCCCTCCCATCCCTCGATGGTCTCGTAGACCGGGGTGACGCGGGCCTGAGCGCCCTGGCTGGCGGGCAGGTGATCAATGCGCTCGCCGTCAAAGTCGTAGCCGACGCAGATCTTGAGTTCCTTGAGCCCGTCGAGCACATCGAGCTTGGTCAGCGCGATGCCGGTGATGCCGTTGACGGCCACCGCCTGGCGCACAAGAGCTGCGTCGAACCAGCCGCAGCGGCGCTTGCGGCCGGTGACCGTGCCGAATTCATGGCCGCGTTCGCCCAGAAACTGGCCGGTTTCGTCAAACAGTTCGGTCGGGAACGGTCCCTCGCCCACCCGCGTCGTATAGGCCTTGGTGATGCCGAGCACATAGCTGAGTGCCCCCGGCCCGAGGCCCGAGCCGGCCGCGGCCTGGCCGGCAACCGTGTTGGACGAGGTGACGAAGGGATAGGTGCCGTGGTCGACATCGAGCAGCGTGCCCTGGGCGCCTTCAAACAGGATTCGGGCGCCGCGGCGGCGCTGCTTGTCCAAGAGCAGCCAGACAGTCTCGCGGAACGGCAGGATGCGGTCGGCCACCGAGGTGAGTTCCTCGAGAATGGCATCAAGCGAGATCTCAGGCTGGCCCAGGCCGCGCCGCAGCGCATTGTGGTGGGTGAGCAGCCGGTCGATCTTGGCGGGCAGTGTGTCGAGATTGGCAAGGTCCATGACCCGAATCGCCCGGCGGCCGACCTTGTCCTCGTAAGCAGGTCCGATGCCGCGGCGGGTGGTGCCGATCCTGGTGCCGGAATTGGACGCCGCGTCCTCGCGCAGCGCGTCGAGTTCGCGGTGCAGCGACAGGATCAGCGTCGCATTGTCGGCGATGCGGAGATTGTCGCCATTGATGACCACGCCCTGGGTCGCCAGCCGGTCGATTTCGCTGACCAGCGCATGCGGATCAATGACGACGCCATTGCCGATCACAGCCAGTTTTCCCGGCCGCACAACGCCCGAGGGCAACAGCGAGAGCTTGTAGACAATCCCGTCGATGACCAGCGTGTGGCCGGCATTGTGGCCGCCCTGGAAGCGGACGACGACATCGGCCCGCTCGGACAGCCAGTCGACGATCTTGCCCTTACCCTCGTCGCCCCATTGCGATCCGACGACAACTACGTTGGCCATGACATCCCCTTGGAATCGGTCTCTTGTTCAGAGGCTTTTAAAGCAAAACCCGCGCATGCATACAGACTTGAGGCACCAAAATCGACCCTCTGGCGCAAGGATGCGGCTTTTTTACGTGACAATTTCGCTTGTTCTGGCCAAACAGGACGCATGGTGATCGAGATCGGCCCCCCACTGCCACGAGATCGGCCGTTGCCCGCCCTGACCCCGGCCCGAGCCTGGCCGCAAAACCCCGGAAACTCGCCTTGACTCTTCGCGCCCTCACCCTGCCCCTTCGCGCCTATGTGTTCCTGACAATCACCGCGATGTCGTGGGGCGGCAACGCCGTGGCCGGAAAACTCGCGGTCGGGCATATTTCGCCGATGCTGCTGACCTCGGTTCGCTGGGGCCTGGCGCTGGTGGTGCTGCTCGGCTTTGCCCTGCCGCAGGTGCGCCGCGACCTGCCCGTCATCCGCAGGCATCTGCCGCTGCTGATCGCCTACGGCGTGTTCGGCTTTGCGTTCTTCAACATCCTGCTCTACTCGGCGCTCGAATACACCACCGCCATCAATGTCGCCATCGAGCAGGCGGGCATGCCGATGGTGATCTTTCTCGCCAATTTCCTGCTGTTCCGCATCAAGGCCAGCCCGGCCCAAATCATCGGCTTTGCACTGACGCTGGCGGGCGTGGCGATCACCGCCTCAAGCGGCAGCCTCGAACGGCTGATCGGGCTGCAGCTTGGCCGCGGCGACGCGCTGATGCTGCTGGCGGTGTTGTTTTACGGCGGCTACACCGTGGCGCTGCGCTACAAGCCGACCCTCCACTGGCAAAGCATGATTTCGGTGATGGCGGCGTCGGCGTTCCTGACTTCCCTGCCCTTCACGGCGTTTGAAGCGGCAAGCGGCAGCGTGATCTGGCCCGACACACAAGGATGGCTGGTCGCAGCCTTCACCGCAGTGTTCCCGTCGCTGGTGGCCCAGGTGATGTTCATCAAGGGCAACGAGATCATCGGCTCCAACCGCGCCGGGGTTTTCATCAATCTGGTGCCGATCTTCGGCACGCTGCTGTCGGTGATGATCCTGGGCGAGAGGCTGCAGCTTTATCACGTGGTGGCGCTGGGGCTGGTGCTGGGCGGGATCTGGCTGGCGGAGCGGGGGAAGCGGTAGGGCGCTCCCGGCAAAAACAGCGGGCCAAACGCGGGACCATGTCGATCAGCGTCCTACCAAACCAGATGTGAGACGGACCTTGCAAAACGCGATTGGAAATCGGGTACTGTCTCTCAATATCCTGAAAGTGTCAGAGCGCTTGCTATTCGGCGGCGAACTTCAGGATCGGTGAACGGAAATGATTTGAAGAAGTGCTGTTGATTTGCGTCCGGGCGGCGGCCTGCGACATTTCTCTTCCAGAATAGAGCCTTCTCGGGGTCCCGGTTCAGGCAATGGGCAAGAACCGCAATCATGCCAATCAGAAAATGCGAATTCGGGGATCGGGCACCAGCGTCGGCCCATTTCGCAGCACTTTCATAGTCGCCTTCGACAATGAAGGACAACGCACGGGTGCTGTGCATGGCATAGACCATGGGGTCCAGCGGGCTGAGCTGACACGCGGTATCGACAGAGGCACGCGCGCTATGCTCCCGGCTGGAAAGCATATCGGCGAAAGCGTGCGAGTAATGGCCATGGGCGTAATTCGGGCTAAGGACAATCGAACGGTCAAGCCAATCCAGTCCAAGTTCCAACTCGTTCCTGAGCCAGAATGATCGGCCCATCACCAGGTTGGCGAAGGGATCCAGCGGATCCAACTCGATGCTGCGTTCGGCAAACCGCGATGCGGCGGTCGCCGCCGCAACCGGATCACCACTGTAATTCACGAAGGAGTCCTGAAAGCTTGTGAACGATAACCCGGCATGCGCCCGCGCGAACCCGGGATCCTGCATGATCGCCTTTTGAAAAAAGCCCGTCGCCCTTTCGTTCCCCTCCTGGCAGAAGCGGTACATCTGCTGCAGACCGAGGTGATAATTTGCCCAGGCATCAAGGTTTTCCGATGTGCCAATGCGGGCGTCGCGGGCTTCATTCAGCGGGATATAGATTTCCAGCGCCGCGACGACACTGGCAGCGATCTCGGCGCGCACCTCATGAAGACCGTCACGAGACAGGTTGTAGCTCCCCCCCCAAACCACCTCCCGGCTCCGGCTGTCAGACAGCTCGACCGAAATCACCAGCCTGCCCCCCAGGGCTTCGATGGATCCGACCAGGACGTATCGAACTTTCAAGGCGGACGCTATATCGGCCAAATCCTCATTTTCGGACCGGAACTTGAAAGCGGTTCCGCGGGCAATGACCATCAGCCAGCGCAGTTTGCACAGCGCCTGAATGAGTTCATGAGGAATAGCTTCGGCCAGCACTTCTCCGACGTCAGGCGTTCCGAGGAACCTGAATGGCAAGACAACAATTGTTGGCCGACGGCCCGTGTCCGCGTCGGGGGCATGGGCCAAATCGGGCTGGTCCTGCCCTGCAACGGCGGCGCTTTGGCGCAAGCTGGTTTCGGCCACAAATCGGAAGCCTTTGCCGTGGATCGTGCGGATCGTGTGTTGGGTGGTCCCGTCGTCGCCAACGGCCTTTCGTGCCGATTTGATGCGGCTGGAGAGTGAGCTGTCTGAAATGCAGCGCCCGCCCCAGACGCTTTCGATGATTTCCTCCTTCGTGACCAGCCGGTGCCGGTTTCCAACCAGCAGCGAGAGCAGCTGAAAAACCTGAGGCTCAAGCGGCACCAATGCGCCGGCGTTGCGCAGCTCGAATCTCTCCGGATCCAACTCAAAGTTTGCGAAGCTCCAACTCATTGCTGCGAATCTACCTCAAAATCCGGCTCTTCTGCAGGAAAAATTCAGACGCGCTTCAAGCTTGCCATCAACGCGTACGCTTAACTGACATTCAAACCAGCAAATCGACCGGATCGGTCTGAACAAGAGGAGAATGAAATGAACAGCGACACGAAATTGAAGTTTCTGAAGCTTGCGCTTATCGCATTCGGTGCGGTCTTTCTGGTGGTCTATCCATTGGGGCTGTTTTGGCCATCGGGTTGGGTTTGGCATGCAGGGCAAGGGTCCTATTACCTGCAGATGATCTGCGCCTTCTATGCCGTTCTGGGCGTCTTTCTGATCATGGCCGCGCGCAATCCGGCTGACAACAGGAGCCTGATTTCCTTCACCGTCTGGTCAAGTGCCGCCCATGCCGGGGTGATGGCCGTTCAGGCGGTCACCGATGGGCATGAAATGGGTCACATGCTTGGCGACGTTCCCGCGCTTTTCCTGGTCGCCATCGTTCTGGGTTACCTGAACTCCGGGTCGTCCACGGCCACCGCCTGACTGCGCAAGGCGGTGATCTGCCTTGACATGCCATCTTCAAAGATAGGGTAAGCCCATGACCGGAAAAGACGAAACCCTTGACCCGCAAGACTGGGAAGGTCTGCGCCAATTGACGCATCGCATCATCGACGACGCCATAGATTACACCCGCGACGTGCGGGACCGCCCACTGTGGCAAGAAATGCCGCAAGACGTGCGCGACAGTTTTGCCGCTCCGTTGCCGCAAGAGCCGACCGCGCTTGAAGATGTCTACGGTACGCTGTCGAGAAACATGATGCCCTATCCGATGGGCAACATCCATCCGCGGTTCTGGATGTGGTACATGGGGTCGAGCAATTTCACCGGTGCGATCGGAGATTTTCTGGCGGCGGTTCAGGGGTCGAACCTTGGCGGCGGCAACCATTCGGCCGGCCTGATCGATCAGCAGGTCGTCGATTGGTGCAAGCAGATGCTCGGCTTTCCACAGACCGCCAGCGGAACCCTGGTCAGCGGCGGGTCAATGGCCAACATTATCGGGCTGACCGTTGCGCGCAACCAGATGGCCGGCATTGATGTGCGCGAGAACGGTGTCGCAGGTGTCGAAAGGCCCTTGCGCTTTTACGGGTCAGACCAGGTGCACGGCTGCCATCAAAAAGCGATGGAACTGCTCGGACTGGGCAAGACGTCCCTGTGCAAGGTGCCCTCGTTGCCGGATTGCACAATGGACGTGGATGCCTTGCGAACTGCCATCATGCGAGACCGCGAGGCAGGCCTCAATCCTGCTTGCGTGATTGCCACGGCGGGTACCGTCAACACCGGTGCCATTGACGATCTGCTGGCGATCGAAGCGATCTGCAGGGCCGAGGGGATGTGGTTTCATGTCGACGGCTGCATCGGTGCGTTGATTGCCATCGCACCCGAAAACAAGGCGCGGGTGGCCGGCATCGAGAAGGCGGATTCTGTGGCCCTCGATCCGCACAAATGGCTGCACGCGCCGTTCGAGGTTGGCTGCGCGCTGGTCCGGGACCGCGGCGCGCATCGCGGCACCTTTGCAACAACGTCCGAGTACCTTGAAACGACCGAACGCGGCATCGCATCCGCGCATTGGCTACACGACTACGGTGTCCAGACTTCGCGAGGCTTCCGGGCGCTCAAGGTCTGGATGGCGCTGCAAGAGCATGGGGTCCAGAAGTTCGGCCGTCTTATTGATCAGAATATCCGGCAAGCCCGCTATCTGACGGATCGGATCAATCAGGAACCCGCATTGGAGCTGACCTTTTCGACCAATATAAATATCGTCTGCTTCCGCTACTGCACCGATCTTGCGTCCGAAAGTGAATCGAAGCGGGTCAACACCGAAATCATGCTTCAGATGCAGGAAACCGGCATGGCAGCGGTCTCGGATACGACGGTGCATGGCCGGCATTGTCTGCGCGCTGCAATCAACAACCACCGAACCGTCGAGGCGGACCTCGACATTTTGGTGAGCGAAGTCATCCGGTTGGGAAAACTGATACAAAAAAGTCCGGCAACCTGATCAGCGCCTACAAGACTGCGGCTTGGGCCGCCCCTATCAGTTTTGGAGAAAGTCTTGGCCGAAGAAACCAGCAGATTCAATGATTTGCGCACCCGGTCTGGAAGCCAATGGTGGTTGATTGTTGACCCCGGAGGCGACGTTGATCTTTGCTGGTCGGACCCGGGATTCGAGATCGATCATTACGCAACTACCGATCTGCGAACGATGACAGCGACATAGATGGGGTTGGGCACCATCGAAACCAAACGAAGGTCGGCTTTCCTAAAACGGCGCCAACCTTTCACTTATACGGGAATGTCCGCTTCCTGCCCGAAATCGACATCGCTTCTATCGGCTCTGTCCACCACCCAAAACTAAAACCGCCCTCCGAAACCGGACACCGGCTTCGGAAGGCAGCATGTTCATCCATAGGCCCCCGTCTCAATCGACGTTGAACACCAGCGGCTTGGCCTGCTTGATCGCGTGGTGGGCGGTCAGTTTGTTAAGCACGTCCTGGCTGACCACTTCATCGACATAGAGCAGCGCGATCGCGTTGCCGCTTTCCTTTTCGCGGCCGAGCTGGAAGTTGGCGATGTTGACGCCGGCGTCGCCGAGCGTCGTGCCCATGAAGCCGATCATGCCGGGGACGTCGGTGTTGGCGATGTAGATCATGTGCTGGCCGACATCGGCGTCCATGTTGATGCCCTTGATCTGGATGAAGCGCGGCTTGCCGTCGGAGAACACGGTGCCGGCGACCGAGCGGGTCTGCCGCTCGGTGGTGACGGTGAGCTTGATATAGCCGTCATAGACGCCTGTCTTGTCGCGCTTGACCTCGGACAGGATGATGCCCTTTTCCTTCACCATGATCGGCGCCGACACCATGTTGACGTCGGAAACCTGGTTGCGGATCAGGCCCGCCAGCAGCGCGCTCGTCAGCGCCTTGGTATTCATCGTCGCGGTGGCGCCGTCGTAAAGGATCTCGATTTCCTTGATCGGGCTTTCCGTCACCTGGCCGGCGAAGGAACCGAGCACATCGGCGAGGCGGATGAAGGGTTTGAGGATCGGCGCTTCCTCGGCGGTGATCGAGGGCATGTTGATGGCGTTGGAGACAGCGCCGCGGATGAGATAGTCCGACATCTGCTCGGCTACCTGCAGCGCGACGTTTTCCTGCGCTTCGGTGGTGGAGGCGCCGAGATGCGGGGTGCAGACGACATTGGGCAGGCCGAACAGCGGGCTTTCGGTGGCGGGCTCGACCTCGAACACGTCAAAGCCGGCGCCGGCGACATGGCCGGACTTGATCGCCTCGGCAAGCGCCGCCTCGTCGACCAGGCCGCCACGGGCGCAATTGATGATGCGAACGCCCGGCTTGGTCTTGGCGAGGGCTTCCTTGCCCAGGATGCCGCGGGTCTTGTCGGTCATCGGCACGTGCAGGGTGATGAAATCGGCCCTGGCGAGCAGCTCGTCGAGCTCGACCTTGACGACGCCCATTTCCTCGGCCCGTTCCTTCGACAGGAAGGGGTCATAGGCCAGCACATGCATGCCGAGGCCGATCGCCTTCTTGCAGACGATGCCGCCGATATTGCCAGCGCCGATGACGCCCAATGTCTTGCCGGTGATCTCGACGCCCATGAATTTCGATTTCTCCCACTTGCCGGCCTGGGTGGAGCTGTCTGCGGCGGGAAGCTGGCGGGCGACGGCGAACATCAGCGCGATGGCGTGCTCGGCGGTGGTGATCGAATTGCCGAACGGCGTGTTCATGACGATGATGCCGCGGCGCGAGGCTGCCGGGATGTCGACATTGTCGACGCCGATGCCGGCGCGGCCGATGACCTTGAGATTGGTGGCGGCCGCAATCAGCTTTTCGGTGGCCTTGGTGGCCGAACGGATCGCCAGGCCATCATACTGGCCGATGATTTCGAGCAGTTTTTCCTTGTCCTTGCCGAGCTTCGGCTGGAAATCGACTTCGACGCCGCGATCGCGAAAGATCTGGACGGCGGTTTCCGACAGTTCATCGGATACGAGTACGCGAGGTGCCATGATGGCCTCCATTGATAGGGTCTGATTGAGGGAATGGGGCAGCCGGGCCGCGCGGGGATTGCCGCGCGGTCACAGGATCAAGATCAGGCAGCCTGCTTGAGCGCGGCTTTCTCCTGGGCAAAGGCCCATGACAGCCAGGGCATCAAGGCTTCGAGATCGGAAGTTTCGACGGTGGCGCCGCACCAGATCCGAAGGCCCGCGGGCGCATCGCGATAGGCGCCGATATCGAACGCCACGCCTTCGTTGTCCAGCCGCGAGACAAGCGCCTTGGCGAAGGCGGCCTGGGCGTCGGGCGCGAGTGCCGCGATCTCCGGATCGGAAATCACCAGGCAGACCGAGGTGTTGGAGCGTGTCTCGTCGACCTTGGCGAGATTGGCGATCCAGCCATTGTCCGCCACGAAGCGATGCAGAACATTGGCATTGGCGTCGGCGCGGGCCATCAGCCCGTCAAGGCCGCCGACGCTTTCGGCCCAGGTCAACGCATCGATATAGTCCTCGACGCACAGCATCGAGGGCGTGTTGATGGTCTCGCCGGTGAAGATGCCCTCGATCAGCTTGCCCTTCGAGGTCAACCGGAAGATCTTCGGCAGCGGCCAGGCCGGAACGTAGCTCTCGAGCCGTTCGACAGCGCGGGGCGACAGGATCAGCATGCCGTGGCCGCCCTCCCCGCCCAGAACCTTCTGCCAGGAGAAGGTGACGACATCGAGCTTGGCGAAATCGAGATCCTGGGCGAAGGCAGCCGAGGTGGCGTCGCAGATGGTCAGTCCGGCGCGGTCGGCGGGAATGAAATCGGCGTTGGGGACCCGGACGCCGGAGGTCGTGCCGTTCCAGGTGAACACCACATCGCGGTCGAAATCGATCTCGGTGAGATCGGGAAGTTCGCCGTAGGGCGCGGTGATCTTGCGGACGTCGGCGAGCTTGAGCTGCTTGACCACATCGGTGATCCAGCCTTCGCCAAAGCTTTCCCAGGCCACCATGTCGACGCCGCGCGCGCCGAGCATCGACCACAGCGCCATCTCGACGGCGCCGGTGTCGGACGCAGGAACAATGCCGATGCGGTAGTCTTCCGGCACCTTGAGCACGGTGCGCGTCAGGTCAATGGCCTGCTTGAGTTTGGATTTGCCGATCTTGGCCCGGTGCGAGCGGCCGAGCGCCGCGTCAACGAGCGCTTCAGGCGTCCAACCGGGACGCTTGGCGCAGGGGCCAGAAGAAAAACGGGGATTTGCCGGACGCAATGCCGGCTTCGTATCAGTCGTCATCATGCTATCCTTCCAGATAGTGGCCCCTCGTTGGGGAGGGGTGGCCCACTGGCGGGATTAGACGTCCGTGAAATCGAAGTCAAGCGGCGCGATGCGCGGCAGACAAAAAAGAGGGCGGTTCCCCCGCCCTCTCCACTCAAGTCGGTATGGCTCCAGCGCCTACCACAGCGCGTAGCGCAGGCCGACACGGACTTCATGCTTCTCGAAACCATTGTCGGAAGCCTGCGCGCCGGTGGCGCCAGCCGCCACTGTCGCGGCGTCATAGCCGAACTGACCGTCAGACTTGATCTTGGAGTATTTGTAGCCCAGGTCCAGTTTGAGATCCTTGGTCAGATCGTAGGATATGCCGGTCATCAGGGCATAGGTAAAGCGCCAGCTTTCGGTGCCGGGATTGCTGCCGTCGATTGCGGCTCCCGCACCGCACAGATTGCCGACAACCGAGATGCAAGTCTGGTCGTTGTTCAGCTGGTGCCATGTCACCCTTGTCACGCCGGCGCCGGCGCCGACATAGGGGGTGAAGCCGGCAAATGTGCCAAGATCGACATAGGCATTGGCCATAAAGCCATATTGCTCGAAGTTCTGCGAATCAACACTGGCGCATTGGCCTGTCGCCAGGCCGGTACAGGGCTGGGTCGAACTGGTGGCCCCCGAAAAACTGCCCCGGCTGTAATCAAAGGTAAGGTCGCCCCTGAGATAGTCGGTGAAACTGTAGCCTGCGCCCAGGGATCCTGACCAGTCGCTGTCGAGCGATGAACTGTCAAACGCATTGGTGAAATAGGCCGCGGGCGGTCCGGCGGTGAAGACCGAGTAATTGGTCGCAGCACCTCGGGTTCTGACGGAGTATCCGAGGTCTCCGCGAAGATACCAGCCCGAGCCGATTTCGACCGGTTGGGTGACCGGCAATTCCGGAGCATAAATGATGTCGTCGAGATCAGCGGCCTGGGCGGGCGCCGTCAGCGCCGTCAAACCCACGACGCAAGAAGTCAGAGCAATTCGCATGAACATGGCCGATTTCCCTTCAATAGATCCGGATTCGCTCACTGCGCTCCGAATCCTGTGAAAGACACTATGGCCGAGACTGGTTAAGTCACCGTTAAGCATATCCGTTAACCGTGCTGTTTGCGCCCCGCCGGGCACAAAACGCCGCACATGACTGAATTCCCGGTTCCAAAAACAAGACCGCCCGGCTGGTTGGCCGGGCGGTTTGGTGCGAGAACACTGTGATGGAAGGCGGGCGAAGACCTATTTGTAGACCGCCGGCATGATCGGCGCGGGTTCGATGTAGGCTTCCTGCTGGGCACACCCTCCCAGGCTGTAGCGAAGGCCGCCACGAACTTCATGCGAAGACATGCCGCCATCGTAACCCGGGCCGCCATTGAGTGCGTAGCCGAACATCTTGCCGCCACTGATGCGACGGTAGCGGTAGCCCACGTCCGCCTTCAAATTGCAGGTCACATCGACCGAGGCTCCGGCCATCAGGGCATAGGTGAAACGCCAGGACTTTGCTCCCGAATGGGTCACGCTCGGATCGCAAAGCGCCGGATCGCCCGCGGAGCAAGAGGTGTTGGTCAAGCCTTTCCAGGATACATAGGTGCCGCCGATGCCTGCGCCTGCATAAGGCGTAACCCGGCCGTAGGTGCCGAAATCAACATAGGCGTTGGCGAGCAAGCTCAAACCGCTGACTTTCGAGACATCCCTTGACACGCACGCCCCCGACACGCCGCAGCTGCCCGTGGTGGATCCGCGGAAATCCGCCTTGCTGAAATAGTCAAAGGTCAGATCGGTGCGCAGATATCTGCGAATCTGGTAGCCGACGCCGACGCCGACGCTGTAGGACGAGCGCAGTTCGGATGTGGTGAATCCGACGAAGTTGGCATTGGAGCCCTGAAAGAACCCCGGATCCTTGATCTTGTTCCAGGCGTAGCCGGCGTCACCGCGCAGATACCAGCCGCCCGCCGCGGCGACGGGCTGAGTGACCGGCAATTCCGGCGCATAGATGATTTCGTTAACATCAGCGGCTTGGGCGGGCGCGGCCAGCGCCGTAAGACCCGCGACGCAAAAAGTCAGAGCAATTCGCATGAACATCAACAGTCTCCCTTCAACAGGCCCGGCTTTGCTTACTGCCCACCGGATGCCTTTGGAGCGCAACCTCGTGGAGACCGGTTAAGGCCCGGTTAAGAATGTCCGTTAACCGTGTTGTTTCCGCCACGCGGCGCAAATTTGCCCTTTTTGCAGAGGATTCTTGATCCAAGGTCTCGCTTAAGTTGTTATATTTATACAACAAATTACGTGTATCATTTCAAAGATACACGTCGCAGCGCATCCGATCGGACTCGCGGCGACGTGGTTGGATGTGGTGCGAATACTACAGCGCCGCGCATCCAATTGGATGCGCAAAGGTCGCTGTAGAGCTTTGAAATAATGCACGTACGTTATCACCCAGATGAATACATTTGGGTGCGACATGCATCAGGACGCTCTCAAGACAAAACCGCCCGGCGGTTTGGCCGGGCGGCTTGAAGCGAGAACACTGTGATGGAAGGCGGGCGAAGACCTATTTGTAGACCGCAGGCATGATGGGCGCGGGTTCGATGTAGACTTCCTGCTGGGGACAACCTCCCAGGCTGTAGCGAAGGCCGCCACGAACTTCATGCGAAGACATGCCGTCTTCGTAACCCGGGCCGACGCCCAGTGCGTAGCCGAACATCTTGCCGCCACTGATGCGACGGTAGCGGTAGCCCACATCAGCCTTCAGATTGCAGGTCACATCGATCGAAGCTCCGGCCATCAGGGCATAGGTGAAACGCCAGGACTTTGCCCCCGGATAGGTTACGTCGGGAGCGCAAGGAATGCCCCCCGGGCAAGAAACGCTTGTGCCTGCCAAGCTGTCCCAGGATACGTAGGTGCCGCCGATGCCGGCGCCTGCATAAGGTGTAAACCGGCCGAAGGTGCCGAAATCAACATAGGCGTTGGCGAGCAGGCTCAATCCGCCGACCTTCGAGGTATCCGATGACCTGCACGCCCCCCCGCCGGGGCAAATACCCGTGGTGGATCCGCGGAAATCCGCCTTGCTGAAATAATCAAGGGTCAAATCGGTGCGCAGATATCTGCGAATCTGGTAGCCGACGCCGACGCCGACGCTGTAGGACGAACGCAGCTCGGATGTGGCGAAACCAACATAGTTCGCATTGGAGCCCTGAAAGAACCCCGGATCCTTGATCTTGTTCCAGGCGTAGCCGGCGTCACCGCGCAGATACCAGCCGCCAGCAGCGGCGACCGGCTGCGACACAGGAGCTTCATAGATCGGCGCGTCATAAATCGGGGCGGGCAGAATGTCAGCGGCCGCAGCCGAGCCCACACCGGCAAACACCATGGCCGCTCCGGCCAGCAAGATCTTTCTCATGGCAGACTCCATTGTCGAGGTATGCGGTGCCGTCGGTCCTGGAGACAACACGCTTATTGGTTCGACTTGGAAAATGCAGTAGAAAGGTTAAAACCTGCTTAACCACGTCTGTTTACCAAGAAATGGCAAAAAGGCCGGCAAGCAAACCGGTCGGATCTTGGGAAATTCCAACGCCTCAACATAAAAGCAGCCGAAAAAATTCGACCATTTGGCGCCGGCGATGTTGCCGTGCAGGCTTGTTAAGAAAAGAGACCGAAGACCAAGAACAAGTATTCTTGGGCGGCGGCCCCGGCAAGATTTCTCAGGCCGCGTTGCGAACTCCGGAAATCACGTTGATCAGCTGATCCACGACAGTCTCGATCTGATCACGGTCATCACCCTCGGCCATCACCCGGATCAACGGCTCGGTGCCCGAGGGGCGAATGACCAGCCGGGAGGAGCCGCCGAGCGACGCCTCGGCATCGAGGATGGCCGCCTTGACCTGGCTGTCATTGAGCGGATTGCCGCCCGAATGCCGCACATTCTTGAGCACCTGGGGCACAGGCTCGAACCTGCGGCAGACTTCCGACACCGGGCGGCCCATCCGCTGCACGCAAGCCATCACCTGCAATGCCGCGACCAGACCGTCGCCAGTGGTGGCGAAATCCGAAAGAACGATATGGCCCGATTGCTCGCCACCGACATTGAACCCGTGCTTGCGCATGTATTCCACCACGTAGCGGTCGCCAACCTTGGTGCGGGCGAGCGAAAGACCGATACCGCCGAGAAACCGTTCCAGGCCGAGGTTGGACATCACGGTTGCCACAATGCCATTGCCGAGCAGCATGTTGTCCGCCGCCCAGGACTCCGCGATCAACGCCATCAGCTGGTCCCCGTCGATCACCGCGCCGGTTTCATCGACGATGAGCACGCGATCGGCGTCGCCATCAAGGGCAATGCCGATATCCGCCCTGACTTCGTGAACCTTGCGCGACAAGGCGACAGGATGGGTCGAGCCACAATTGAGGTTGATGTTCATGCCATTCGGCTCCTCGCCGATGGCAATCACATCCGCGCCAAGTTCCCACAGCGCGGCGGGCGCCACCTTGTAGCCCGCGCCATTGGCGCAATCGATGACAACGCGCATGCCCGACAGGGTGACGTCCCTGGGCAGGGTCCGTTTGGCGAACTCGATGTAGCGGTCGTGAACGCCATCAATGCGCTTTGCCCGGCCAATGGCTTCCGGCCGCGCCAATTGCAGATGGATATCCTCATCCATCAGGTCCTCGATACGGTGCTCCAGCTCGTCCGACAGCTTGAAGCCATCGGGGCCGAACAGCTTGATGCCGTTGTCCTGGTAGGGATTGTGCGAGGCGGATATCATCACGCCAATGTCGGCGCGAAGCGACCGGGTCAGCATCGCCACCGCCGGTGTCGGAATCGGACCAAGCAGAAACACATCTACGCCCGCCGCCGTGAAGCCGGCGACCAGCGCGTTTTCGATCATGTAGCCCGACAGCCGTGTATCCTTGCCGATCACCACCCTGTGCCGGTGATCGCCGCGCCGGAACAGATTTCCCACGGCAATGCCCACGCGCATGGCCAGATCCGGCGTCATCGGCGCCTTGTTGGCCTGACCGCGAATCCCGTCAGTGCCGAAATATCGTCTGCTCATGGAGTCCCCACCCTGGTCCCGCTTTGTATCGTATCCAGCCTTGATCCACCAGAATCACGGCGGAATACAATCAGATTTTGTTACAAACCGTATCACTATACACAAAACAGCCGCCCAAGTGGCGGCTGCTATCCTGATTCTAGCCTTATGGTTGATAAGGGCCGAACTAGCCGGTTACTGCGGCTGCGGTTCCATTCCTGGATCCGGCTCATCGCCCTTCTTTCCCGCCCCGCCCTTCTTGGCGCCGGCGGTCGGAACCGCCGTGCCACGGCTTGGCGGGGTGTCATCGCCAATATCGCGCGCAGGCTTCTCGCCGCGAAGCAGCGCCTTGATTTCCTCGCCGGTCAGCGTTTCGTACTCAAGCAGGCCTTCGGCGATGGCGATAAATCCCTTCTTCTTCTTGGTCAGGATCTCACGCGCTTCGTGATAGGCCTGATCAATCAGCCGGCGAATTTCGCTGTCGATTGTCTGGGCGGTGGATTCAGAGACATTCTTCTGCTGCGCCACCGAATGCCCGAGGAAGACTTCCTGCTGGTTCTCGCCATAGGCAACCAGTCCGAGTTCATCGGAGAAGCCCCATTCGGTCACCATCGCGCGGGCCAGCTTGGTGGCCTGCACGATATCCGATGATGCGCCGGAGGTGATGTTCTCCTTGCCGAAAGTCAGTTCTTCGGCAACGCGTCCGCCCATCATGATGGCCAGCCGCGAGATCATCCACTTGTAGCTCATCGAGTAGCGATCGCCCTCGGGCAGCTGCATGACCATGCCGAGCGCCCGTCCGCGCGGGATGATCGTGGCCTTGTGGACCGGATCGGCGACGGCGACATTGAGCGCGACGATGGCATGACCGGCTTCGTGATAGGCGGTCAGCTTCTTTTCTTCCTGGGTCATGGCGGTCGAGCGGCGCTCGGCTCCCATCATCACCTTGTCCTTGGCGTCCTCGAACTCGGCCATGGTGACAATGCGCTTGTTGCGCCGTGCGGCCAGCAGCGCGCCTTCATTGACCAGGTTCATCAGATCGGCGCCGGAAAAACCGGGCGTGCCGCGGGCCAAAACCTTGAGATCGACATTCGGCGCCATCGGCACGTTGCGTACATGCACCTTGAGGATCTTCTCGCGGCCGTTGACATCGGGAAGCGGCACGACGACCTGACGGTCGAAGCGGCCCGGACGCATCAGCGCGGGGTCAAGCACGTCGGGGCGGTTGGTCGCCGCGATCAGGATGATGCCTTCATTGGCTTCAAAACCATCCATTTCGACCAGCAACTGGTTGAGGGTCTGTTCGCGCTCGTCATTGCCGCCGCCAAGACCGGCGCCACGGTGACGGCCGACAGCGTCGATTTCGTCGATGAAGATGATGCAGGGCGCATTTTTCTTGGCCTGTTCGAACATGTCGCGGACGCGGCTTGCGCCAACGCCGACGAACATTTCAACAAAATCCGAACCGGAAATGGTGAAGAACGGCACATTGGCTTCGCCGGCGACGGCGCGTGCGGTCAAGGTCTTGCCGGTGCCGGGAGGGCCAACGAGCAGAACGCCGCGCGGGATCTTGCCGCCGAGCCGCTGGAATTTCTGCGGATCGCGCAGGAATTCGACAATTTCCTCAAGATCCTGCTTGGCTTCGTCCACGCCGGCGACGTCGGCGAATGTCACCCGGCCGTGCGCCTCGGTGAGCAATTTGGCCTTTGACTTGCCAAACCCCATGGCGCCGCGCGAGCCGCCCTGCATCTGCCGCATGAAGAATATCCACACGCCGAGGATGAGCAGGATCGGCAGCCACGAAATCAGATAGCCGACCAGCGTGTTGGAGCTGTCGACTTCCGGCTTTGCGACAATCGTCACATTTTTCTCGTTCAAGCGCTGGATAAGCGCCGCATCGCCAGGCGAATAGGTCTGAAACCCGGTGGCGGAATCGGTGTAGTTGCCCGAAATCCTCTCGCCGACGATGGTCACATCCCGCACCCGGCCGGAATCGATGTCCTTGAGGAACTGCGAATAGGCGATGTCACGCCCGGTGGTCCGCTCGCTCGGGCTTTGAAACATATTGAACAGCGCGATCAACAGGAGCGCGATGATTGCCCAGAGGGCAAAATTACGGAAGTTGGGGTTCATGCTCTTCCTCGGGGATCTTGGTTTGCGGCGACAGGCGCAGAACCAAATTTCAAATACTCAACCTACAACATAGGAGCCCAACGGGTCATTGCCAAGGCTGCACTGAGGCTTTGTCATAGTGCTTTGGCGGCAACCGACGCCAAATCGTCTTTCCAACCGGCCCAGGGACACTCCGGAAGCCGCTCCGCTTTGATCAAGGCCGCCAGCGCCTGGGCCAGCGGAAATTCATGAATCGGCAATATCCGGGAACCTCGACCGGCCAGCCGCCGGCACGAAAATCCGCCAATGACTCCGTCTGGGTTTTCCCAGAACGCTGACTGTGGACCCAAATCGCGTCTGAACAATGGCGCGATTCCCTCTGGTCCGCCGCCCAAGACCTTGAGAAACGAACTGCGGTCGAGATTCTGGACCTGATAGCGCCCATCCCAGACGCCAACCGCTCCCGGCGCGAGATCCAATTTTCCAACGCCCCGGCTTTCCCGGCGGATCAGCAGATCGGTGCCGCGGCACTGCACCAGGCAACGGCCAAGGGTGGCGGCCTGACTGTCTTTGCCGGCGCCGCTGATGCTGGCCGAGGCGATCCCGGCAAGCGTCGCTTTGCCGCGCCTGTCGAGCGGCCGTGCCGCCCCGCCGCACAGATCAATCAGCGCTTCGAGCGCTGCCATCACAACGTGGACATCGGCGTCCGGACCGCGCGTCATCCGGATCATCCCGTTCGGCTCCAAGGCACAATGGCCCGCGATCAACGCTGCTGCCTTTCGGGCAAGGCCGGACCGGGCGATCGCGATCGGCTCGCCGCCAGCACCACATCGACCCGATGGCAATTCTTTCAGCGCGGCGCGAACCCTGACCCGCTCGAAGCGCTCATCACGATTGGACGGATCCTCGATCCAGCCGACCTTCGCGTCATTGAGAAAATCGCGAATCTCTGCGCGGCTGATCTCAAGCAGCGGGCGCAAGACCCACATGTGGCTGTCAAACAGCGTGGCGTGCGGAATTCCGGCGAGCCCCGGCGCCAGTTCCGACGGACTGCGCGCACGCCGCATTTCCAGCGTCTCGTCCTGATCGTCGCTGGTATGCGCCGTCAGCACCGCCGAAAGTCCGAGCCGGGCCGCGGCCGAGCCGAGCAACCGGTACCGCGCCGCTCGCGCCGCCGCCTGCAGGCCTGCGGCCGGCGGCTCGTCCTCCCAGACCAGCGTTTCATGACAGACGCCAAGACTGCGGCAAAGGGATTTGACTTGCCGCGCTTCATCGGCCGAGCCGGCTCTCAGTCCATGATCGACGGTGAGCGCAACCAGTTTGACCGGGGCGGTGATGCGGGCAAGCCCATAGAGCAGACCCAGCGAATCCGATCCGCCGGAGACCGCCACGCCAAGCGGGCGGCGGTCGGTCAACCGGGACAGGAACTCAGTCAGGCAATGATGAAAATTGCGCGGCGTCGGGACAGGACGGACGGACGAAGTCAACGCCACGGGCCCCGGCCGGAACTCAGCAGCTCGCCAGGATCTGCTCTTCACTGACCTTGGCGCGCACGGCGGCCGAGGCTCCGGGATAGCGGATCAGCACTTCGCGCAGGGTCGCGCAGGCGGTGTCGCGATTGTCGAGCTTGGCCAGCGACATGCCGAGCTTCAACAGCGTGTCCGGACCCTTGTCGGCCTGCGGATACTGCTTGTGCGCATCCAGGAATGTCTTGGCCGAATCCTGATAATTGCCTTGGGAATATTGCGCTTCACCGAGCCAGAACATGGCGTCGGCGGCGCGTTCGCCCTCCGGATAATTGGCGGCATAATCGCGGAACACCTGCTCGGCCAGGGCATAATCGCCGGCCAGCATGTGGTTGTAACCGGCCTGATAGAGATCGTCGGGCGAAGTCAGCGAAGCGCTGTCGGAGCCGGGGTTCGTGGGCTCGATGATGCCGCCGATCAGATCGCCCTTGTCATTGAACTGGATCGATCCGAGGTCGGCCGCCGGCGCGCCGGTGCCCTGGTCATCCGGAATGGTCGACGCGGTGGCCGTATCCTCAGTGCCCGGCGAGGCAATCGCCGGGGCTGCGCCGGAGCGCTGGCCGCCGGTTTTCTCGAGTTCCTGAAAGCGGAATTCATTGTCTTGCTGCATCTGCCGCATCTGCTCCTGCATCTGCAACATCTGGAATCCGAGCTCCTCGATGCGGCCATTGAGCGCGCGGATCTGTTCTTCCAGCTGCCCGATCCGGAACACCGGGTCGCCCGCTTGCGCCAGAATGAGCGGCGCCTGTTCGGGCTTGACGGAGTTGATCCCGGCTGGCGGAAGCGGCCCGCCGCGGTCAAATCCGGACACCGGCGGCGCCGCGTTCACCGGAAAGGCGAAAGCGGCAAGCGCCGCCGCCGCGAACAATCTTGAAATGGGTTTCATCTGCCTGACCTCATTACGCGGGCAATAGCCCTCCACATGGAATACCGCATGGCGGCTCATCAAATCAACGCACAAACCGGCCAAACTATGGTCAAGCGCCAATCAGACGCAAAGAGGGCGGCTCGATGGCCGCCCTCTTGCTTCAATCCCGACGGTGGCTTAGCTGCCCGCGCCGCCGAGCGCGGTGACCGCGCGCCGGTTCTGCGACCAGCAGGAGATGTCATCACAGACCGCAACCGGACGTTCCTTGCCGTAGGAGATGGTGCGGACGCGGTTCGCCGCGACACCGCGCGTGGCAAGATACTGCCGTGTCGCCGAGGCCCGGCGCGCGCCGAGCGCAAGGTTGTACTCGCGTGTGCCGCGTTCATCGGCATGGCCTTCGATGGTAATCTGATAGTTGGGATACTGGTTGAGCCACTGCGCCTGGCGGTCAAGCGTGGCTGCCGCATCGGCACGGACCACCGAGGAATCGGTGTCGAAGAAGATCCGGTCTCCGACATTGACGGTGAAGTCCTGCTGGGATCCCGGCGTCGCATTGCCGGCAAGACCAAGGTCAGCGGCGTTGTTGGGCAGGTTGTTCTTCTTCGAGGCGCAGCCGGTCAGCACGAGCGCCGTGAAAAGCGCGAGCATTGCCGGGTTGCGGGCAAAAGTTTGCATGCGGCCCATGGCCGGTCTCCTTGAAAGTTCTGGTTGACCATTCGTAACCGGTCGCGGTTAACCGGTACTGAAGGAACTAGGTTAAATTTCTCTAATTTGACGCCCCTTGTGCCGCATTAGACTGCACAATACGGCGCGAACACGGCGAAAATCGGTCCTTTCCGCGATCCTGTTCTATTCCAGCAGCGGCGACCATGCCGGGTCCGAGGCATAGGTGGGGGTGACGACCTGCTGTTCATTGTAGCCGGTCAGGTCGATCGAGTAGATCTGCGGGCCGCCGGCGCCGGCGGGTTGCCGGAAGAACATCAGCACCCGGCCATTGGGCGCCCAGGTCGGACCCTCATTGTGAAAGCCTGTGGTCAGGATCCGCTCGCCAGAACCGTCGGTCCGCATCACGCCGATGGAGAACTTGCCGCCGGATTGCTTGGTGAACGCAATCAGATCGCCGCGCGGCGACCAGACCGGCGTTGAATAGGAGCCGTCGCCGAAGGAAACCCGGCGCTGGTTGGAACCGTCCGCGCCCATGGCGTAGAGCTGCTGGCGGCCACCGCGGTCGCTCTCAAACACAATCTGGCTTCCGTCCGGTGAATAGGACGGCGACGTGTCAATCGCCGCGGTGCTGGTCAGCCGTGTCGTCGCGCGCGAACGCAGGTCCATGGTGTAGATATTGGCGTTGCCTTCCTGCTGAAGGCTCATGATCACTTTCTGGCCGTCAGGCGAGAACCGCGGCGAAAATGTCATGCCCGGAAAATTGCCGACCAGCTCGCGCTGGCCGGTTTCAAGCTGCAGCAGATAGACCCGCGGCTCGCCGCCTTCGAACGACATATAGGTGATTTCCTGGCGCGAGGGTGAAAACCGCGGGGTCAGCACGATGTCATCGGCGCCGGTGAGCATGCGCAGGTTGGCGCCATCCTGATCCATGATCGCCAGCTGCTTCTTGCGGTCGGTCTTCGGGCCGCTTTCGGAAACAAACACCACACGGCTGTCGAAATAGCCCTTTTCGCCGGTCAGCCGCTCATAGATGGCGTCGGCGATGATATGGGCCACCCGGCGCCAGTTCTCGGGACGGGTGAAGAATTGCTCGCCGGAAAGCTGCTGATTGGCGAAGGTGTCCCACAGCCGGAACTCGGCCCGCAGCCGGCCATCGGCCTCGCGCACCACGCGGCCGGTCACCAGAGCCTGGGCATTGATGACTTTCCAGTCCTCAAACCGCGGGGCCGCGTCGGGATTGGAGATCTTTTCAATGAACGCAGCCTTGTCGATCGGCGCGAAAAGGCCGGACCGCTTGAGATCCGCCGCCACCACCTCGGCAATCTGGGCGCCAACGGCGTCGTCAGAGATGAAATCGGTGATCGCGATCGGCAGCGGCTCGACATTGGCGCGGTTGATGTCGATCTCGACCACGGCGCGGGCCGGGCCCGCCGCCAACAGGGCGAAGGCGAGCATCACCAATGGCAGGACAAGAATGCGGTTGATCATTTTCATAATGCAGCCTTTCAGCGCTTAGAACATCTGGCTGGGATCGAAATTCACGATCACATCAGCCCATGAATCATACTTCTCTTTAGGCAACTGGAACGGCTGGGATTTCAGAACCGCGCGGCGCGCACCCTCAGCCAAAATGCGTCGCAAATTCTCCGATCCGCCGGTGGCCGAGATATTTGGTTGACCTACAATATTGCCTGCAAGGTCAAGTCGCATCGTCACCGTTATCCGCACATCGTTCCCATCGGCAGTGCCCGCGTTAATGAACCAGTTCTTCTGGATCTGTCCCCTGAGCGCATCCATCTCACTCTGGGTAAGCGTGTTTCCGCGCGTGGTGTTGGCTCCGCCGAGAGCCGCTGTTTCCGTCGACCTCTTGGCGCCGCCGCCGGCGGCATCCTGCTTGTTGAGAAGGGCTGCCACCTGGTCGGCGTTGAAATCGCTCTCCTTGGAAGACGCGGATTCCGCCGCGACCGGCTTGGTTGCCGCCTTTGGCGGCTCGGGGCGGGCCTGGGGCACCGGTCCGGCGGTTGGCAAGGCGGCAAATTCCGGTTCCGCCGGCGCCGCCTCGGTGATCGCCTCGGCCACCGGATCGGGGGTAGATTCAGCAGGCAGCGCCGCGACCTCCTCCGGTGCGGGCGCAGGCTCGGCGGGCACTTGCGGCGTCGGCTCCGGCGCTGGCTGTTCCACCGGTTCGGGTTCGGCCACTTCCACCGGTTCCGGTTCCGGCGCCTGCGGCTCGGGTTCCGGCTGTGGCGCGGGTTTCTCCGCAGGCACGGGCGGCGCTTCCGACACCACTTCCTTGGGGCTTGGCTTGGCGGCCTCGGCCGGCTTCAGATCGACTTCGTTCTCGCCGACATTCTCGGCGTCCGCCACCGGATCGGGCCGGGCGGTGGGAATTGGCGCGGATATTTCGGCGATCGGCGCGGTTTTCTCGCCTTGCTGGATCTGGGTGAGGTCCTCGATCGGCACGATACTGACCGGGAAAGCTTCGACATCGGCCACCTCAAGCGTCTTCGGCGCGGAGAACGACGACAACGCGAATCCCAGCACCAGAGCGTGCAATAGTGTTGATGTCGCCAGGCTTGCCTTCATCAGTGCGCCGTCAACTATCCTGTTCCTGGAGTGTCACCAGGCCAAGATTCTTGAACCCGGCGGCTGAAATGCGCGCCATCACCTTCATGACGGTGCCGTAATCGGCATTGGTGTCGCCACGAACATAGATGCGCTCATTGTATCCGGTGGTGGCGATCGCTTCGAGCTTGGCCACCACTTCGTCGATCGCGATCTCGGTTTCCTGCAGGTAGATCTGCCCGTCCGAATTGACCGAAACGGTGATGGGCTGGGTTTCCGAATTCAACGCTTTTGCCTCGGTTTCCGGCAGATCGATCGGAACGCCCACGGTCAGCAGCGGCGCTGCAACCATGAAAATGATCAGCAGAACCAGCATCACGTCGACAAACGGCGTCACGTTGATTTCGCTCAAGAGCTGCTTGCGGCCGCCACGGCGTCCACGGCGCGAACCGCCGCCTCGGCGACCCTGTGCGGACATGCCCATTACGGCCTCCTATTCCGCGGCCTGACGAGCGTTCTGACGCTCGTCGATCTGGCGCGACAAGATACCGGAAAACTCATCGGTGAAGCCTTCCATGCGGGCAGCCAATTTGCCGGCATCGGAGGAGAACTTGTTGTAGGCGATAACCGCGGGAATGGCGGCGAGCAGTCCGATCGCGGTCGCCAGCAACGCTTCGGCGATGCCAGGCGCCACCACGGCGAGGTTGGTCGATTTCGATCCGGCAATCGCCTGGAAGGACGTCATGATGCCGACCACCGTGCCGAACAACCCGATAAAGGGGGCCGCCGATCCGATCGTCGCCAGCGAGCCAAGCTTGGATTCCAGCGCATCAGCCTCGCGCGCCAGCGTCACATCCATCGCCTTGTCGATGCGCATCTGCAGACCGATCGGCGATTTGGCGCCGCGTTCAAAGGATTTTTTCCATTCCCGCATCGCGGACACGAAAATGGCGCTCATCCCTGAGGATTTGCGATCCGATAAGGTCCGGTACAACTCCTCCAGCGACTGGCCCGACCAGAACACCTGTTCGAACTGGTCAAGCTGACGACGGAATTTGCCGAACGAGATCCATTTGTCAGCGACAATGGCCCAGGTCCAGATAGAGGCGCCGACCAGGCCAAGCATGACAAATTTGACCACAAACCCTGCCTGCATGAAAAGCGACCAGAGTGTCACCTCGCTGGTTGCTGCAAGTCCAACCTGTTCCATTCAATAACCCTCAAATCCAAACGCCCGGTTCTATTACCGGGCGGCCAAGACGTCACTTTTGCCGGGAGTCCAGAAGTGAGCGATCGCCGCCTGTTCACTTGCCAGTTCTTCTCGCGGTCAAATTTGGTCAAAGGATGGCGCACCTACTCCGCGCAATCCGAACCATTCCTGCAATAAATAATTAAGGTTAAGGTTCGGTTAGGATTCAAGCGTGCGGACCTGGCGGATCACAGGACGATCGATCAGTGCGGCAGCGTCAGGATGACCGGGCCATTGCGGCTGGCGACAATGGTGTGTTCGAACTGAACTGTCAGCGCGCGCGGAAAGCCGTAAAGGGTCCAGGCTTCCTCATCTTCACTCTCCGCAACCGTCGCCCCGAGCGACAAAAACGGCTCGACAGTGAAAACCTGCCCCTCTTTCATCAGGCGCTTCTCGTGACGGTCAGGCCAGGTGGCGATTTCGGACGGCTCCTCATGCAGCGACTGGCCGATCCCGTGGCTGGCTAGATTGCGGATCAGCGTATAGCCGTTCTTGCTCGCGAACTTGCCGATCACGTCGCCAATCGCGGCGTAGCGGGCGCCGGTTTTGACCTGGCCAAGACCCTTGGAAAGCGCCCGTTTGCCGTCACGCAGCAAGCGCACGGTCCGCGCCGCCACCGGGGCGACGCCGAAGGAAGCGCCGGTGTCGCCAAAATAGCCGTCCTTGAGCGCCGAGACATCGATGTTGACGAGATCGCCGGCTTTGATCACCCGATCGCCGGGAATGCCGTGAGCCACTTCCTCATTGACTGAGATGCAGGTCGCACCGGGAAACTGGTAACAGAATTCGGGCGCTGATTGAGCGCCCTGGGCTTCGAGATAGCGCCGCCCGATAAGATCGAGCTCGCTTGTGGTCATGCCCGGCTCCATCGCGCCCGCCATCGTCTGTATCGTGTTGGCGCAGATCCGCCCGATATGGCGAAGCTTCTCGAGCTCGTCATTTGAAGAAATCACCATTGCTCTACTCTTTCCCCGCGACCGGAGCTTCTGCGTTGCCGAGAAACCGCTGCATCAGTGCCTCGGGCAACCGCCGCGCCCGGCCAAGCCCGTTGATCACCGCGACGGTTACCAAAGCCGTGGCCAGCACCTCGTCGTCTCGGCTGATTGTCTGCTCAAGCTGCATCCGGGCGCCGCGCACGTCGGTTGGCCTGGTCGCAATCGTCAGCACATCATCCATGCGGGCGGGAGACCTGAAATCGATTTCCATCCGCCGGACCACAAAGGCCACGGCGTCGGCCGGATCGGTTGTTGCATGCAAGGCCCCCTGTGACACCCCGAGCAGGCGAATATAATCGGTCCGCCCGCGCTCGAAAAAATGCAGATAGCGCGCGTGATAGACGAACCCGGAAAAGTCCGTGTCCTCATAATAGACCCGCTGCATGAGCTGATGGCCGCCGTCAGCCAAGTGTCCCGAGAGGGATGCATCCATGTTATCCAGCCTCGTTGGTTCATTGCCTCTTGTTTTTCCACATCCATATGATGCATTTGAGACAATCGTCTTTCTGTCATAAAACCGATCTATCAGGATTAGGAAAGTGCAGGCACAGGAGAATCATCGATGAAAATTGCAATCATGGGCGGCGACGGGTTTGTTGGCTGGCCGACGTCGCTGCATCTTTCCAATGCCGGGCATGAGATTCACATCCTCGACAATCTGTCACGGCGCTGGATTGACACCGAACTCGGCGTCCAGTCGCTGACACCGATGGACTCGATCCAGGAACGCACCCGGATCTGGCATGCCGAGACCGGCCGGAAGATCCACTTTCATCTGATCGATCTGGCGCGCGACTATGAACTCTTGAAAAACTGGCTGGCCGAGGAACGTCCCGACGCCATCGTTCATTTCGCCGAACAGCGCGCCGCTCCCTATTCGATGAAGAGCGACCGGCACAAGAACTACACCGTCAACAACAATGTCAATGCCACCCACAATCTGCTCAACGCGATGGTGGAACTCAGCCTCGATGCGCATCTGGTGCACCTGGGCACCATGGGCGTTTACGGCTACTCCACCGTCGGCGCGGCCATTCCCGAGGGTTATCTGTCTGTCGGAATCGAGACCATGGACGGCCGGACGGTAGAGCAGGACATCCTGTACCCGGCCAATCCCGGCTCGATCTATCATATGACCAAATGCCTCGATCAGCTGATTTTCCAGTTCTATGCCAAGAACGACGCCCTGCGCATCACCGACCTGCATCAGGGCATTGTCTGGGGCACCCACACCGACCAGACAAGGCGGCATGCGCAATTGGTCAACCGGTTCGATTATGATGGCGACTATGGAACGGTGCTCAACCGTTTCCTGATCCAGGCCGCGATCGGCTATCCGCTGACCGTGCATGGAACCGGCGGCCAGACCCGCGCTTTCATCCATATCCAGGATTCCGTGCGCTGCATCGAGATCGCGCTCAACAATCCCCCCGCGCGCGGCTCCAAGGTCGAGATCTTCAACCAGATGACTGAAACCCACCGGGTCCGCGATCTTGCCCAGATGATCTCCTCCATGACCGGCGCCCAAATCGCCTGGCTGCCCAACCCGCGCAAGGAAGCCGCCGAGAATGACCTCGTCGTGCACAATGAGAAATTCCTCGCGCTGGGACTTGAGCCGACCACACTGAAGGAAGGTCTGCTTGACGAAGTGGTCGATGTCGCGAAGAAATTCGCCTACCGCGTTGACCGGTCGCGCGTGCCCGCAGTGTCGGCATGGACAAAGGAGATTGCGACGTCGGTCAACCGGGACCCTGAAGGCAACCAACTCAAATCCGTCTCATGAGCAGCCCGGGCCCGCAAGCGGCAGGCGTGAGCGGCCGCCCGGCGGCTTCGCCACACGCTTTTGTCACGCTTGTCACCAATGCGGACTATGTCATGGGCGCCGTGGCGCTGGCGCGGTCGATCGGATTGACCGGAAGCGGCGCCGATATCGTCGTGCTTCACACCTGTGGCGTCGACGCGGCCGATCTGGCGCCGCTCGAGGCGCTTGGCTGCCGGCTGGCCGGGGTCGAGCATCTGCCGCTTTCCGATGCCTTCAACCAGCGGCATTCCCGCGGCACTCTTCATGCCGCCGCACCATTCTCGAAAGGCCGCAAACCCGACTTTCACTCGCCGCTCGACAATTTCTGCAAGCTCCGGCTCTGGCAACTCACTGACTATGAGACCTGCGTCTTCATCGATGCCGATGCGCTGGTCCTGCGCAATATCGACAAGCTGTTCTCCTATCCGGAATTTTCGGCCGCTCCCAATGTCTATGAGAGTCTGCGGGATTTTCACCGGCTGAATTCCGGCGTCTTCGTTGCCCGCCCGTCAGAGGCCACTTTCGCCGCCATGCTTGAGAAACTGGATCAACCCGACGTGTTCTGGCAGCGCACCGACCAGACCTTCCTGGAAACCTTCTTTCCCGATTGGCATGGCCTGCCGGTTCATACCAACATGCTGCAATATGTCTGGTTCAATTTGCCGGAACTGTGGGACTGGAAGCGGATCGGCGTGCTGCATTATCAATATGAGAAACCATGGGAGCATGGCCACCCGAAGGCTGACCTTCTGCAGCCGCTGATCGCGCTGTGGCACGCATTGCACCAGGGCAAGGAAATTCCGGACATTGCCTCGCTCCCCAATCCGGTCGTGCCGGAGCCAGAAGGGCCGGCTCAGGCGTGAAAGCGTTTGTCTCAGGCGCGACTGGCCTGGTCGGGCGCTACATTGTCGAGGACCTGCTGGCGGCCGGCTATGGCGTCAGGATTGGCGGGCGAAGCAAACCCGCCGGTGATCTGTTTTCAAAACCGGTCGAGTTCAGCGAGTTCGGCCTCGGCGCTGGCGAGGATCCCGCCCCCCTGTTTACCGATGTGAATTGCTTCATCCACGCAGCCTTCGATCACGTTCCCGGCCGTTACCGCGGCGGCGAAGGAGACGACCCCGATGCTTTCCGCACGCGTAATCTTGATGGATCGGTGCTTCTGTTCGAGGCTGCCAGACGGGCCGGCGTCCGCCGCGCGGTGTTTCTGTCGAGCCGCGCCGTCTATGATGGCGCAGCACCCGGCACGGTGCAGACCGAGCGCCTGCACCTGCGGCCAACCAGTCTCTACGGCGACATCAAGCTTAAGTGCGAGCAGGCGCTGGCGGCGCTGAATGGTCCGGCGTTCACGACAGCCAGTTTGCGGCTGACCGGAGTCTATGGCGGGCTGCGTCCCAACAAATGGGACCGGCTTGTTGCCGATTATCTGGCCGGGGCGACGATCCCGGTCCGCGCCGGGTCCGAGGTCCATGGAAGCGATGTCGGCCAGGCGGTCAGGCTGATGCTGGAGACCGAACCGCCTCTTGTCGCGGGCGAGGCCTTCAATGTTTCCGATCTGATTGCCGACACGCACGAAATCCTCTCCGCGATAAAGGAGTTGAGCGGCAACCCGCATCCATTGCCCGATCGCGCCGACAAGGCAGCCATCGCCGCAATGGACTGCGCAAAGATCCGCGCACTCGGCTGGAAGCCGGGCGGCATGCCGCTCTTTGAAAAAACACTGCGCCAGCTGGCCGCAGGTCAAGCATCGGGCGATCGTCCAGCCGGATCATAGGCGATCCGGCGATCATGGAAGTCAAAGCCGGCCATCATCCCAGATGATGTGCTCGGTCGTCTCCGGCAAGACCTCAATGCGGCTGGCCAGGAACACCGGCGGCAGCGGCAAGGCCTCTAGGCTGGCGCGCGTCGCCGGCACCCATTTGAACTCGAGCCGGTTCTTTCCGTCGACGATCTCGTGGATGATCCCGCCATCGGTGGAAAACGGAAAGCTCGACGGCAGGTCCATCAGATAATACCAGCCGATCTCATGCCAGGCGCGCTTCCCGAAGGTGAAGAAATTTTCGACCAGAAACAACAGCCGCCCGACGGTCACATCAACACCGAGCTCCTCCTGCATCTCGCGGACAAGCGTGGTCCGGCTGTCTTCCCCCATTTCCGCCGTACCGCCGGGAATGGTCCAGAACGGCTCGTGCACCTCCCGGTGGATCAAAAGAAAGCCGTCGCGCAAGGCAAGACCGGCGACGCGGGCATTGAACCGCCTGCCCTTATCGTTGAAACGGATGGTGCGGCGCGACTGTTTTTTCATTCTTCTTCGAACAGGCTGGCCTGGGTGGCGGCGAGATCCTTGGGCGGATTGAGCCCCATATGCCCCCAGGCGCGGGGCGTCAGCACCCGTCCGCGTGGGGTGCGCTGCAGGAAGCCCTGCTGAATGAGATAGGGCTCGATGATGTCCTCGATGGCGTCGCGCGGCTCGGACAGACCGGCGGCTATGGTCTCGATGCCGACAGGGCCGCCGCCGAAATTGCGCACGATCATGTCGAGATAGCGCCGGTCGAGCTGATCGAGCCCGATACTGTCCACCGAAAGCCGGGTTAGCGCCTCATCGGCGATTTTTTGGGTCACCGCCTCGGCTTTCGCCACTTCGGCGAAATCCCGCACGCGCCGGAGCAACCGGCCTGCGATGCGTGGCGTGCCGCGCGCCCGGCGGGCAATCTCCAGCGCGCCGTCATCGGTGATGCCGAGGCCCATGATGCGCGCGCCGCGGCGCACGATCAATTCAAGCTCGGGGACTGTGTAGAACTGCAGCCGCACCGGGATGCCGAAGCGATCCCTCAACGGCGTGGTCAGAAGCCCGAGCCGGGTCGTGGCGGCAACCAGGGTGAACCGCGACAGGTCGATCTTCACCGACCGCGCCGCCGGGCCTTCGCCGATGATCAGGTCAAGCTGGAAATCCTCCATCGCCGGATAGAGAATTTCCTCGATTGCCGGACTGAGACGGTGGATTTCGTCAATGAACAGCACATCGCGGTCTTCAAGATTGGTCAGAAGTGCGGCGAGATCTCCGGCCTTGGCGATCACCGGGCCGGAGGTGGAGCGGAAGTTCACCCCAAGTTCCTTGGCCATGATCTGCGCCAGCGTGGTCTTGCCGAGACCCGGCGGGCCGACAAACAGCACATGGTCAAGCGCCTCGGCCCTGGCCTTCGCCGCCTCGATGAACACTTTCAGATTGGCCCGCGCCTCGGCCTGGCCGGTAAATTCATCGAGCGATTGCGGCCGCAAATTCATATCGACATCTTCGCCGCGCTTGTCGGGAGCGATCAGTCTGCCGGAATCGCTCATGATAGCAGTTCCATGCCGGGTATCCTCGCCGCGGCCTTCTGGTCGAGCGTCACCACATGTGTGCAGTCTGCCTCCAGGCAGAGGTGAGCGATCAGCATGTCGGCGAAATCCCCCTGGCCATTCTCGACGCCGCTGACGGCTTTGACAACGGCATCCGCCGACTGGACTTCGACACCGCGCAACTGCGTGATTTTCTTCAAAGCGGAGGCGCTTTCCTGTTTGCCGTATCCGTACTGCTTGCGAAGCGCCCAGTCTATCTCGACCAGGCTGATCAATGTAACAAAGCCGGCGTAGCTGTGTCCCAAACCTTGGCCGAAGGCCAGCACCGCTGTGCGCTGCTCGGGGTCATCGTCCACCAGCAATCTGAGCAAGACGTTTGTGTCGATGCCGACCTTGTTCACGCAGCCTGCCCCTTGGATGTCTTCAAAGATTTGGAAGCCGTTTCGCTGGCAGCGGAAGCGATCGTGTCCTCGATTTCATCCAGAGTGGCGGGCCCGTTTGGCGGCGACCCGAGAAAGCCCGCGAGGTCGGAAAAACTCACAGTTTTGGGTGTGAGAATGAGCCGGCCATCATCAACCGTGAACATGACCTTATCGTTGGGCTTCAGTCCCACCGCATCCCTGATGTCCTTTGGCAAGGTAATCTGCCCTTTTCCCGATAGAACTATTTCTTTCCGCATTTTTCCCATCCTTTCCAACTTTTCGAGAATAAGTGGAAAACGAGCCAAAAACAAGAAACCGACGGAAGAACCTGACCGGTGGTCAAAAACATCGCGACATCCTTGCTGGAGGCTTCACGACAGAAGTTCCATGCCTGGCACCGACGCCGCGGCCTTGCGATCGAAGGTTACTGTCTTCTCGCATCCATTCGCACGGTTAAGATCGGCAATGACAACATCCGAAAAACCTGGATGCGCCGAGTTCAGCCACGAGGTCCAATTCTCCATGCGCAGCATCTCCGGCACCTTGATTTCGACCGTATCGAGCAGGCCAGCAAGCTGTTTGCGAGCTGTCATCCGGTCTACCTTGTAAACCCGCTCCAGTACCCAGATGGTTTCCGAGATCACCACCGGATTGACGAACAAAGGAGCATCGGTGCTGCTGGCCTTGACGAGGGAAACGGCCGCATCAAACTGTGCCGGATCGTCACGGGTCAGCAGCCGAACCACGATGTTGGTATCAATTCCGATCACGGGACCGCTCGTACCGGTCGGAAATGGCTTCTCCGATCGCCTCGTTCATGGCCTCGACGGAAACCGGTGCGCGGTCCGGGTCGAAAAGCACGCCGGCGAACTCAAGTGCGCTGCGGTTCTTCGGCACCAGCACCACTTTGCCGTCGACGAATTCATAGCCGATGCGATCGCCTGCGCCGAGCTTGAGATACTCGCGAACCTCGATCGGAATTGTTGTCTGGCCTTTCGTCGTGATTTTAGATTCGATTCCCATTTCCTTACCTATCTTCAAATTCCTTACATTATAACATAGTAAGGTACTCTAAGTACCGCAAGGAACCCTCACCGCGCCAGTTCCTTCAAGCCCAGCCGGATCAGCCTCGCCGAATCGGCATCCTCGCCGGCAATTTTCAGCGCCGCCGCCACCGCATTGGCCGCCTGATCGCGAGAATAGCCCAGATTGCTGAGCGCCGAGACCGCGTCGCTCACCGGCGCCGGCGCGACGCCTTCGCCGAGTTCCTGCTTGAGCCCCAATGCGCCGGAGCCGCCGGTAAACGCCGGGACCTTGTTCTTCAGTTCAGTGACAATGCGCTGCGCCACTTTCGGCCCAATGCCGGGCGCGCGCGCCACGGTTTCCTTGTCCTGCAACGCGATCGCATTGGCGAGTTCGTTCGAGGTCAGCGTCGACAGCACGGCGAGCGCCACCTTGGCGCCAACCCCCTGGACACTTTGCAGCAGCCGGAACCACTCCCGCTCCAACGCGGTCTCGAAACCGAACAGCCTGAGCTGGTCTTCGCGCACATAGGTTTCGATGAACAGCACCGCGGCTTCGCCGGCCGATCCGAGCCGGGACAGCGTGCGGGTCGAACAGAACGCCACATAGCAGACCCCATGCACATCAATCAGCACATGATCTTCCGCGATTTCCTCGATGCTGCCCTTGAGTTTGCCGATCATGGGTGCGTATCCGGAGCTATGATGTCGAGCGTCGGGAAATAGCTGCGGTAGCCGGCGGGATCCCGCGTCAGCAGCCGGTAACCGCGGACCACCGCATGCGCGCCGATCAGGAAATCGGGCAAAGTCCGCTCGCGTCTGCCGCCATTGTAGCGGTAGATCCGGAATGCCCTCCCCGCCGCGAAGGCCGAATCCCATGGAAGGTGCTCACGCTGGAACTCGGAAGGGTCGAGCAGCGCATCAACCTCTTCCAAGGACTCGTAGCGGTAGGAAAATTCGCTAAAGATCACCGGATTGATGACCAGAGCGCCCCTCTTGAGCGCCTCCGTCATCCGGTAGCGCGACCACTCCCGCCAATCCGGATCGCGAAAGGCGATGTCGATGAGGACATTTGTATCGACCAGCGTCGCCATGTCCTAGCGATCTCGCGTTTCGCGCATCACGTCGTCCGCGCTGAGCGTCGGATCGCCGGTGCCCTCCATCCGGTCGAGCGCGGCGAGAAATCGCGCCAGGCGCTGCCTGTCGGCCTTGCGCTCGCCGCCATCCTTGGCTTCGAGGAAAATCCGCCCGCCTTCCACAGAGAAGACAACCTCGCTGTTGGCCGCGATCCCTGCCAGATCGCGGAGGTTCTTCGGGATCGTGACCTGGCCTTTTTCCGAAACGCGCACCTTATGACTCCAAGTTTGAATAATTCCAACCTATTCCGACCTCAGGAACATGTCAAGAACAAACCGGCGACTCACTCCGCCGCTATGCGCCAGGCTGGCGAGGTGCGGTGATGCGCATGACAAATGGCGATGGCCAGCGCATCGGCGGCGTGATCGCTGTCGAATGTCGCTTTCGGCATCAGCATTCTCACCATCATGTGAATCTGTTTCTTGTCGCCGTGGCCGACCCCGATGACGGTTTTCTTGACCGCATTCGGCGCATATTCGGCGACGCGCAAACCGGCCCGTGCCGGCACCACCATGGCGATGCCGCGCGCCTGCCCAAGCTTCAAGGTCGCCGTGGCGTCCTTGTTGACGAAGGTGTTTTCGACCGCCGCCTCGAAAGGCTGATATTCATGCAGCACCGTCTCCAGGCCATCGTAAAGCTGCTTCAGTCGTGAGGCGAGATCGAGCTTGGCGTCGGATTTGACCGTTCCCGAGGCGATGAACCGCAACGAGCTGCCGAGCGTCTCCACCACGCCCCACCCGCTGTTCCTGAGTCCGGGATCTATGCCGATAATTCGAATCGCTTCCGCCATGCTGAAATCCTATCTGTGACGGGCAGAGCTTTCCATCAGAAAGTGAACAAACCAAAAACAAACGCATTCGCCTGCAAACCAGTTTTGGTTTTCCGCGGCAGGCTCCCTACATGGACAGATCAACGGACTCACGATGAAAGATCCCCGATGACCGCGTTTTCAATTCTCGATCTCTGCCCCATTGTCGAAGGCGGAACCGTCAGCGATGCGCTGGCCGCCACGCCGCTGATGGCCAAACGGGCGGAAGATTCCGGCTTCACGCGTTTCTGGCTGGCCGAACATCACGGCATGAAAGGCATCGCCAGCGCCGCCACCGCGCTGGTCATTGCCGAGGCCGGGCATGCGACCAGCACCATCCGCATCGGCTCCGGCGGCGTCATGCTGCCGAACCATTCGCCGCTGGTCATTGCCGAGCAGTTCGGCACGCTGGAAGCCCTGTTTCCGGGGCGCGTCGATCTCGGTCTCGGCCGCGCTCCCGGAACCGACATGAACACCGCCCGCGCGCTCAGGCGAAACCTCGAGGCAGGGGCGCAGAGCTTCCCCGATGACATTCTCGAACTGCAGCACTGGCTGGGAGAGCCCGACGACGCCAAGCTGATCGCCATCCCCGGCGCCGGCTCGCATGTGCCGCTGTGGATCCTCGGCTCAAGCCTCTACAGCGCGCATCTGGCCGCGGCGCTGGGCCTGCCCTACGCGTTTGCCTCGCATTTCGCGCCCGACATGCTGTTTGAGGCGCTCGACATCTATCGGGCCCAGTTCACGCCGTCGGCACAGCTCAAGGCGCCCTATGTCATGGCGGCGGTGATGGGCGTGATGGCCGACACCGACGACGAAGCCGCATGGCTGTTCACCACCCTGCAGCAGACCTTCGTCAACATGCGCCGCAACGCGCGCGGCAAGATGCCGCCGCCGGTCGAGTCCATGGACGGTTTCTGGACCGAGATGGAACGCGTCACCGTCGAGCACACCTTGCGCTATGCCGTTGTCGGCGGACCGGAGAGTGCGAAGGAGCAGATGCAGGCGTTCATCAAGGCCACCAAGACCGATGAAATCATGATCTCGATGCCGATCCATTCGCTGGATGCGCGGCTGAAATCCGTCGATCTCTTCGGTCAGTTGCGCACCTCGCTCTGACGCAAAGCAAAACCGCCGGCCCTCGGGACCGGCGGTTCAGACATTCCGGGATCAGTCCGGTCAGGCGGAGAGCTTCGCCATGACTTCGTCGGAGACTTCGAAATTGGCGTAAACGTTCTGCACGTCGTCATCGTCATCAAGCGTGGCAATCAGCTTGAGCACCGATTCCGCCTTGTCTTCATCGACCGGCGCTGAGGTCTGCGGTTTCCAGACTGCCCTGACCGATTGCGCCTCGCCGAGCGCTTCTTCGAGTGCGCCGGAGACTTCGCCGATGTCCTCGAAGGCGCAGATGATGGCGTGTTCCTCGTCGCTGCTGGTGACGTCCTCGGCGCCGGCCATGATGGCGGCTTCCATGATCGCGTCGGCGTCGCCGGCTTCCACCGGATAGATGATCTCGCCGACACGCGAGAACATGAACCCGACCGAACCGGTTTCACCCAGCGCTCCGCCGGACTTGGTAAACGCCGCGCGCACATTCGACGCGGTGCGGTTGCGGTTGTCGGTCAGCGCCTCGACGATGACGGCAACGCCGCCCGGGCCATAGCCTTCATACCGCACTTCATCATAGTTCTCGCTGTCTCCGCCCGTCGCCTTGTTGATGGCGCGCTGGATGTTGTCCTTGGGCATCGACACCGCCTTGGCGTTCTGGATCGCCAGCCGCAGGCGCGGGTTCATTGCCGGATCGGGCGCGCCCATCTTGGCGGCGACGGTGATTTCGCGCCCCAGCTTGGAGAACATCTTGGAGCGGACGGCGTCCTGCCGGCCTTTGCGGTGCATGATGTTTTTAAATTGTGAATGGCCGGCCATGACGCCTCTGTGGTTTGCTCTGGACTTGGAATGCCCGCCTTATAATAACGTTACTGCGTTTCGTCCAGAAGGTTCAGGCCATGCACCACACCATCGTCCCGCCGCTGCCTCTGGAAGGTGGCTGCCAATGTGGCCGCGTCCGCTACACATTGCTGGCGCCTCCGTTGGTGTTCTACCTGTGCCATTGCACGGAGTGCCAGAGACAGACCTCGTCTGCCTTTGGCGAAAGCCTGCGCTTCAAGCGCGAAGATCTGGATGCCGGTCCGGGTCTGCGTTGCATCCGCAGGCTCAGTGAGTCAGGCAAGGAGCGCGAGGGCTGGTTCTGCCCTGATTGCGGTGTCCGCATCTGGCATGGCACCAGCGGCTCGACTGAGATCAACATCAAAGCCGGAACACTGGACGATACTTCCTGGCTGATCCCCGCCGGACACATTTGGACCCGCTCGAAACAGCCCTTTGTGGTGATCTCAACCGACGAAGTCCGTTACGAGACCCAACCGGAAGACGGCTATGCCGCGCTGAAGCAAAGATGGGAACAGATGACATCCGGACCCGGCCCTGCTTCCGCTGCACCGGATTGATGGCGGGGCTTTACCTGACGCCAGACTGCCCTACACTTGAGAAGGTGACCCTTCCACGGAGCCTCCATCATGCCCCGTATCCGCGCCTTTAGCCTTGTGATTGCCGCCCTGTTCCTGACATCGCCCGCCGCCGCACAGGATCAGCAGCACCCTTTCAGTCAATGCATGGCCGTTGCCCGCTCCCTGCCCGGCGCCACCTACGCCAATTTCACGCCCAGCAATCCCGACGTCGGGGTTCAACAGGCCCAGGCGGGATCGGGCCAGGTCGAGATCATGTATGCCGGCCATTCGACCTATGTCATCACCACGCCGGCGGGCGTGACGATTGCCACCGACTTCAACGGTTGGGCCGGACGGGTGGCCGTTCCCGATGTCGTCACCATGAACAAGGCGCATTCCTCGCACTACACGCTGTCGCCCGACGAGCGGATCCAGCATGTGCTGCGCGGCTGGACTTTCGAGCAGACCCCGGCCGAGCATCATGTGGTGGCCGACGATGTCTATATCCGCAACGTCACCACCGATATCCGCAATTTCGACGGCATGGAGCCTGACGGCAATTCGATCTTCATCTTCGAGGTCGCAGATCTGTGCATCGGCCACCTGGGGCACCTGCATCACCCGCTGGAGGACAGGCATTTCGCCCGGATCGGACGGCTCGACATCGTCATGGTCCCGGTCGACGGCGGGTTGACATTGAGCCACGGCGCCATGACCGGCATCGCCAGACGGCTGCAATCCTCGATCCTGCTGCCGATGCACCGCCGCGGCGCGCCGCTGTCATCTTTCATCGAGATGATGGGCGATACGTTCCTGACCGATTATGTCAGTGACGACAGCTTCACCATATCGGCCCGCACATTGCCGCGCCGGCCGACGATTGTTGTCTTGAAGGGGGTCTGAGAGGGCACCCGCCACAGCGGCGCGCCCGGCATTGGATCAGGTCCAGAACTCCGGCATGGTTTCGCTCAACCGCGGACCGATCCTGAGCGGCGCGATTTTTTCGGCCAGGCCGGTCCGGTCGGAGATCTCGACGGCGACGCCGCAGATCGTCGCCGGTCCCGAGGCGGCTTCAAACCGGCCCTTGGGGATGCGCGACAGGAAGCGGTTGATCGGCTCTTCCTTTTCCATCCCGATGGAGGAATCATAATCGCCGCACATGCCGGCGTCCGAGAGATAGGCCGTGCCGCCATTGAGGATCTGCGCATCGGCGGTCGGCACATGGGTATGGGTGCCCACCACGAAGCTCGCCCGGCCATCGACGAAATGGGCAAAGCAGAGCTTTTCGCTGGTCGCCTCGGCATGAAAGTCAAACACCACCGCATCGGCCTGCTCGCCAAGCGGACACGCGTTCAGGATCGCCTCGCCGGCCGAGAACGGATCATCCAGATCAGGATGCATGAACACCCGGCCCATCACATTGGCGACAAGGACACGGGCGCCGTTGCGCGCGATATAGAGATTGGAGCCGCGTCCCGGCGTGCCGGGAGGATAGTTGGCCGGACGCAGGAAACGGTCCTGCCGGTCGGCGTAAATCAGCGCCTCGCGCTGATCCCAGACATGATTGCCGGTCGTCACCACATCGGCGCCGGCCTCAAGCGTTTCAAGAAATATCTCTTCGGTGATACCGAACCCGCCCGCGGCGTTTTCACCATTGACGATGACGAAATCCAGCTTGAAATCGCGGATCAGGCCGGGAAGGCGGTTCCAGACCGCGGTGCGGCCGGATCGTCCGACCATGTCTCCAAGAAATAACAGGCGCATCGGCTCTCTATAGAGATTGGGGAAACGAGCGCAAGCCCGCCTCGGTGAGGATCATCGTGAGCGGCACATCATGCGCCTCCGCCGGCACGGCGTCGGTTTCCTGAAATGAAAACGCGGCGCCGATGAGCCGCGGTGAAAGCCCCTTGCCGCGCAACCGGGCGATCGCCCGGTCATAATGGCCCGCGCCATAGCCGAGCCGATTGCCTTTGGCGTCGAACGCCGCCAGCGGCATCAGCAGGATATCCGGGTCAAGCACCTCAGCGTCCGGCCCCGGTCCCGTTGTGCCGAAACCGGTTTTGGCCAATTCCGCGCCGCGGACAAAATCGCGAAAGACGATGGTCTCGCGGTCGAGCACGACAGGCAGGCAGAGCCGCGCGCCGCGTTCACGCAACCGGGCCATCAACGGCCGCAAATCCGGCTCCGAGCGGATCGGCAGGTATCCGGCGATCGCGGCGCCCGGGTCGAAAGAAATCGCTTCGGCGATCTCGGCCATCGCGAGGCTCATTTCAATGCGGCGATCGGCAGCCAGCGCATCTCGTTGCGCCAGCATCCGAGCGCGCAGGCTTGCCTTGCTGTCCATCTGCTTCTCCGCGATTTTCCGCATCAGCCCTAAAGCCCATCCTTCCCCCGCGTCAATGTCGCCGATGGTTTTGTCACAGGCGGTGGGAGGTGTCTCATTTTGGGATGGCTGCATACCCTTTGTACACCTTGCAACGGGGATCGGGTTGTCGGGGACAGCCGGCTGGGTTTAGAAAAAACCATATCCAAAATGAATTTTTCAATCGTCACAATTGCGGGTTTTGATGAAATCGTCCCTGGAACCATTGACCTGTGCCGAACGAACCTGCCTTCAATTGGTGGCGCGCGGCCGGGCACACGACGTCAAGACCGAGCAATGCAACGGTTGTCAGACCATCGCCAACAATCTGCTTGCGTCGGCATGCCGGAAAATGATGGCCAACACCACAATCGAGGCCGTGGCCCGAGCGTTGAAACTCGGTTTGATCAACTAGGAAAAGCGCGATCCAAGGCAGAAGACGGGTGTTTTTGATTCCGGATGCCTCCAAAGACGGCTTATGTAAGCCATTGATATAGATATGAAAATTTGCTGGAAGGTGCGCCTCGCGCCGGGACCGGTTTTCCAGTGGTCCCAAGCATTCCCGTAATGGGGAATACCTCGTCCGCCCAACTTCGCTATCCTGAAATCGTTATCGAGAGACGGTTTGAAGGCTTCTCATGCTCAAATTGCCACGCGCCCTGCTTTTCCTTGTCCTCTCAATCACATTCTGGAGCGTCACCGGCGCGGAGAGCTGGGCTCTGGAAATCTGGCGCAACCAGACGCGCTACGAGATCGATATCCCGCTGCCCAGGGGCGCGAGGTTCAAGAAGGCCGGCGTTGACCGCAAGGTCAGCATCAGCGGGATTGATATCAGCATGCGGCTGATCCAGGACACCTATTCCAACTGCGCCAAGCTTGCGCTCGAGCGCGAGATGAGCTGGTCGAAGCGCCACTACACATCGCTTCCGGGGAACCGGATCGTTACAAAGCGCGAGTGCGGCACGAGTTTGTATCATGGACGGACAAAAACCTCGATCCTGACGCGTTACATCTGGTTGGACATGTGCCAGTGCTATAGCGCGATCCACTTCGCCTACCCCGAAGCTTTGCGGTCACGTCTTGATGAAATCACAGCGCCGATCCTGGCCGCGCTACGCAATCCGTCCAAAGCCCCGCGGCAAGGCAAACCGCTGACGGGATACGAGCTCGACGAGGACTGGCTCGAGGCCTTCGCCATCTTCAAGAAGCGGGGCTTTCCCGTCGCGCTGGTCTACAACATCCTTGGCGACACCGCGCACATCGCGCTTGGACCCGAAGACTTGAAGCAGCGCTACGCCGAGCAACTCGCCAGCCTCTACGGCACCAGCGTAAAGCAGGTCAAGGATGGAGACGCCGCCAGCGCGAGCTGGTTCTACGATCTTGAAACCGGCTTCGCCATCGGCAACGCCCGGCCGCAGGAGATCGCGTCCAAGATGTCGAGCTGCTACCGCAACCTGGAATACTGGAAGTTCTGCAAGCTCAATTTCCATCAGGAAAAGGGCTGCCGGATGACAGCAAGCTGGAAGAAGGTCTGCGGCGCTTACGGGAAGGAGGGAATGAGCCCGATGATCGGCGACCTGTGCTTCTGGGAGCCGCGCGGCGACCTGCCGATGCTGGGAGGCGGCGACACCCGCGAGAAAACCGTGGCGCTTCCCTCGGGCAAGACGGGCAAGGCCAAGGCGCCCGCCAAGAAGACGGCGGCGGTTACGCCCTCGCAGATCCCCTATTGCGAGGACGACGGGTACGGGGGCTGGCGCAATTACCTGAAATATCTGCGCGACCAGGGCGACGGCATACCATCGGGGCTCAAGCTGTAACTGAAGCCGTCTCGATCAGCTTTCGCCTACCGGATTCTTCTTGGCGCCACGGCAAGCACGCTCTGCCCGGCGCGGGCGACACAACGAGTCGAAGTTAGCATTATCAATGAAATAGGTGCGATCCACGGCAACCGATGGATTTATTGATCCTGGGAACCTACAACGTAGGTGGGCGCCATATGTCCGGACCCACGAGTCCGGTCAGGGACAGCTCCCTTGGATCAATTAAGGCCCCAGGGATTGTGTATCCTGTCGAGAGGCGCAGATCGCACTCTCTATATAGGTCATCCTGAGCCCCGCGCCAATCAGCAAATCATCAAACCCTGTTTTCACCGGTTCAGGTGACTGAGGCACCGGCAGTTCGCCCAAAATCCCAGCCCATCGGGACAGCTGCGCACCGCAATGGCCGGATGATTATCCCCTGCCCGCCAGCTTGCCGGCGATCTGCTCGATTTTTCCGGTTACTTCGACCAGCGCCTCGGTGATATCGTGGTCAATCTTGTCGACCTTGGTCAGGGCATTGTCGCGGGTTTTCTTCAGGGTTTCGACTTCCGCTTCAAGTCCGCGCATCCGTCTTTGCAGTTCATGCAACTCGTCCATCACCATGATACCGGCCATCACGGTAATCCTGAGATCGCCGATCTCGCCAAATTGACCCTTGAGATGGCCGACATAGCGATCAAAGCGGCCCGCAAGCTCGCTCAGATGGTTCTCCTGACCCTCTTCGCAGGCCATGCGGTAGGTCTTGGCGTCAATGGTGACCGTGACTTGTGCCATTCAACATGTCCTGTGCAATCTCGCCTCGGGTGATCGGGCCCGCGAGAGCCGCCACCCCTTGCATCAGCGGTCCAACACCGCCCTGATCGTTTCCATCGCCGTCACCAGCCGGCGAGAAACCTCGCGGTTGGCCTCTTCCAGCCGGTTTGCCCGGTCCTGCGCCTGATCAAGCTCCTGGGCGATGCGCGAACGATCCTCGATCATCCGGTCCAGTTCCGCCGCGGCTTCCACCGAACTGCGACTGGCCTCGACTTGCCGGTCAACCTCATTGTCAAGCTGATTCAAGGCCTTGTTCAATGCCTCAAGTGCTGCTTTCAATGTTTTTTCGGCAGGCATTGGCGGTTTCCCTGGATCTGGACTGCAAGCCGAATCGCTTGAATTCCGGATACTTGTAGCGGCCAGTTTACGCATTAGCGGAACAACGCGTCAACAAAACCGCGTTCTGCATCCCCAACCGTCCGCATTCGGGGCAATTGCATCCTCAGCCGATTGTGTGGCATGGCTTTGTTGACTCCGGTGAAGCAACTGCTATTTGTGCGCGGCCTTCGATCCGGTCCGCTTTCGGCCCGGACCTGACCTGAACGCGACTAGGCGGAACCATCATGATTTCACGCGAAAAACACGACCGGATGGCGAATGCAATCCGGTTTCTCTCCATGGACGCTGTGGAGAAAGCCAAATCCGGGCATCCCGGCCTGCCCATGGGCGCGGCCGACGTCGCCACAGTCCTGTTCTCACGCTATCTCACCTTTGATCCGAAACAACCCGACTGGCCTGACCGTGACCGTTTTGTCCTGTCCGCCGGCCATGGCTCGATGCTGATCTATTCGCTGCTTTATCTGCTCGGCTATGATGACATCTCGCTCGATGACATCAAGAATTTCCGCCAGTTGGGATCACCGACCGCCGGCCATCCCGAATATGGCCACGCCGCCGGCATTGAAACCACCACCGGCCCGCTCGGCCAGGGCCTGGGCAATGCCGTCGGCATGGCGCTGGCTGAGCGCAAGCTTGCCAGCGAATTCGGATCCGGCCTGGTTGAACATTACACCTATGCGCTCGCCGGCGACGGCTGCCTGATGGAGGGCATCAGCCAGGAAGTGATTTCGCTGGCCGGCCACCTCAAGCTCAACAAGCTCATCGTGTTCTGGGACAACAATTCGATTTCCATCGACGGAGCGATTTCGCTGACCGATTCGACCGACCAGCTGGCCCGGTTCGCGGCTTCGGGCTGGAATACGCTCGCCATCGACGGCCACGATCCCGACGCCATCGCGCAAGCCATCGAGGCCGCGCAGAAATCCGACCGGCCGACACTGATCGCCGCCAAGACCGTGATCGGTTTTGGCGCGCCCAACAAGGCCGGGACCAACAGCGCCCATGGATCGCCGCTTGGCGACAAGGAAATCGCCGGCGCGCGCAAGGCGCTTGGCTGGAGTGAAGCGCCGTTTGTGGTGCCGTCCGATGTTCTTGACGCCTGGCGGCTGGCCGGCCTCAGGTCGGTCAAGGACAGAAAGGCCTGGGAGGTCCGCCTCGCCAACTCTGAAAACGATGTCCGGATGAGCTTTGAACGCCGGATGAGCGGTGAATTGCCTGGCGAGCTGGAACCGGCGATTCTCGCCTACAAGCAGAAGCTCAGCGAAGACCTGCCAAATGTCGCAACCCGCAAATCCTCGGAGATGGCGCTCGAGATCATCAACGGCGTGGTTCCCGAAACCATCGGCGGATCGGCTGACCTGACCGGCTCCAACAACACCCGCACCAGCCAGACCAAGCCGATCACGCCGGATGATTTTTCCGGACGCTATATCCATTACGGCATTCGCGAACATGGCATGGCGGCGATCATGAACGGCATCGCGCTGCATGGCGGCCTGATCCCCTATTCCGGCGGCTTCCTGATCTTCTCGGATTATTGCCGGCCTTCAATCCGCCTGGCGGCACTTATGGGCATCCGCGTCATCCACGTCCTGACCCATGATTCCATCGGTCTGGGCGAAGACGGCCCGACGCATCAGCCGGTCGAGCAGATGGCCTCCTTGCGTGCCATCCCCAATCTGCAGATGTTCCGCCCCGCCGACGCGGTGGAAACCGCGGAATGCTGGCACCTCGCCCTAATGCAGCAAAAGCGCCCCAGCGGCATCGCGCTGACCCGGCAGAACCTGCCCACCGTCCGCACCGATTTCACCGAGGAAAACCTCTGTGCCTATGGCGCCTATGATCTGGTTTCCGTCAGTGAAGCCGAAGTGACGATCTTTGCATCCGGCTCGGAAATCGAGATAGCGCTGGAAGCGCGCCGGATGCTTGAGGCGAATGGTCACACCACTCGCGTGGTTTCCGTGCCATGCTTCGAGTTGTTCGAAGAGCAGAGCGTGGAGTATAAGAGAGCCGTTATCGGAGAATCCAGGATCAAGATCGCGATCGAGGCCGGGATCCGCCAGGGGTGGGACCGCTTTGTTGGTTCGGACGGTCTGTTTATCGGCATGACCGGGTTCGGCGCATCAGGGCCTTACAAGGAACTCTACGAACATTTCGGCATCACCGCCGAGGCCACCGTGGCCGCGGTTGAAAACCGCCTGCATGAAAAGGCCTGATCTATAAAGGACAGGCGCCCGCTGACCCAAGACGGAGAAACAGCATGAAAACCAGGATTGCCATTAACGGATTTGGCCGTATCGGCCGTAATGTGGTGCGTGCCATTTTCGAATCCGGCCGCCAGGACATTGACGTCGTTGCGATCAACGACCTCGGCCCGGTTGAAACCAACGCCCATCTGCTGCGCTGGGATTCCGTCCACGGCAAGTTCCCCAAGACGGTCGAAGTCGATGGCGACACCATCCGGATTGAAGGCGGCGACTCGTTCAAGGTCTTCGCTGAACGCGATCCCAAGAACCTGCCCTGGGGCGATCTCGGCATCGATATCGTGATGGAATGCACCGGCATCTTCACCGCCCGCGACAAGGCCGCCTTTCACCTCGAAGCCGGCGCCAAGCGCGTCCTGGTATCCGCACCGTCCGCCGGCGCTGACAAGACCATCGTCTACGGCGTCAACCATGATGTGCTGACCAAGGACGACCTGGTTGTCTCCAACGCCTCCTGCACCACCAACTGCCTGGCGCCGGTCGCCTATGTGCTCAACAATGCCATCGGCATTGAAAAGGGCATGATGACCACGATCCACTCCTATACCGGCGACCAGCCGACGCTCGACACCATGCACAAGGATCTCTACCGGGCGCGCGCCGCCGCGATGTCGATGATCCCGACCTCGACAGGCGCCGCCAAGGCCGTCGGCCTGGTGTTGCCTGATCTCAACGGCAAGCTCGACGGCATGTCCATTCGCGTGCCGACCCCGAATGTCTCGGTGGTTGATCTGAAATTCATCGCCAAGCGCGCCACCTCGGTCGAGGAAATCAACAAGGCCATCCGCGCCGCGGCGGAAGGCGAGTTGAAGGGCGTTCTGAGCTTCACCGATGAACCCAACGTCTCCATAGACTTCAACCACAACCCGCATTCCTCGGTGTTCCACATGGACCAGACCAGGGTGATGGACGGAACATTCTGCTCGATCCTGACCTGGTACGACAATGAATGGGGCTTTTCCAACCGGATGAACGACACCGCTGTCGCCATGGCAAAGCTCATTTAGAGTTACGCTCGACCCTGTATTTGCAGGCTGACCGGACCTATGACGATTGCGCCGCCACCGTACCAAAACGGTGGCGGTGCTGATTCCGGCGCAGACCCGGACAAACTCTCACCTTGTTTGAAGGCAAATGTCGCTGCTTCCGCATCCGGGACATTGCCCCGAATGCCGGCTTCTTTCATACTTGAGATGACAGACACCGATTGCGAGTCAATCACGGCGTCAAAGCAAGGGACGACGGTTGGACACATTCTACATTGTGACACTGGCCTCGATGTCACTCATTCTCGTTGCCGCCTTTTCCAGCCTTCTCGCGGAACGCTTCGGCGCACCGCTGCTGCTGCTTTTTCTGCTGATCGGGCTGTTTGCCGGCGTCGACGGACTGGGCATTGATTTCTCCAACAATTCCGCCGCCTTCATGCTGGGATCGATCGCGCTTGCGATCATCCTGTTTGATTCCGGATACGGAACCTCGCTGCATTCCTTCCGGCAGGCTGCGGTGCCGGCGCTGACATTGGCAACCGTTGGCGTGCTGCTGACGGCCATCCTGTTTGGCATCGCCGCGCGCTTCCTGCTTGGCTTTTCCTGGCTGGAAGGGATGCTGCTGGGCTCGATCGTCGCTTCAACCGACGCGGCGGCCGTGTTCTTTCTGCTGCGCACCGGCGGGATCAACATCCGCGACAAGGTCCGCTCGACGCTGGAAGTCGAGTCGGGCACCAACGACCCGATGGCGATCTTCCTCACCGCCGCACTGGTCGGCGTCATCGCCAGCGGAGAAGGCCTGGAAAGCGCGGGCCTCGACCTGATCCTGTCATTCATCAGGCAAATCGGCCTGGGCATTGTACTTGGTCTCGGGGGCGGCTTCCTGATCGTCCAGATCATCCGCCTTGTTCCGGTTGAACGCGGCCTCGCGCCCATATTCGTGCTGGCGCTGGCGCTCCTGGTCTTTGCCTACACCTCGGCGATTGGCGGCAGCGGCTTCCTCGCGGTCTATGTGGCAGGCATCTATACCGGCAACAAGAAAATCCGGCCCAAGACGTCAATCCTGCGCTTCCAGGAAGGCATGACATGGCTGGCGCAGATCATCATGTTCCTCGTGCTCGGCCTGCTGGCAACGCCGTCGCAGTTTCCGCAGATCGCCCTTCCGGCGATTGCCCTGGCGATCTTCCTGGTCTTCATCGCCCGCCCGCTGGCGGTCTGGCTGTGCCTGCTGCCGTTTGACTTCACCCAGCGCGAAACCGGCTTCGTGGCCTGGGTCGGCCTGCGCGGCGCGGTCTCCATCCTTTTGGCCATCCTGCCTATTCTCGGCAATCTCGAAAACGGCCAGCTCTATTTCAACACGACATTCATTGTGGTGATGGTCTCGCTCGCCATCCAGGGATGGACCGTCAAACCGATGGCACGCCGCCTCGGGCTGATCGTCCCGCCGCAGATCGGCGCCATCGACAAGCTCGAGCTCGACCTTCCCGGCGCCGCCAATCACGAACTCCTCGCCTACCGGGTTGTCGCCGACAGTCCGGTGCTCCGCGGCGAACGGATTCCCCGCTGGGCGCGCCCCTCGCTGGTCATTCGCGACGGCAAATCGATGCGCTACCAATATGCCGGCCGGTTGCAGGAGAACGACCATGTCTATCTGTTCATCGCGCCCGGGTTTTCCCGTCTGCTCGACCGACTGTTTGCCTCCAAGGTCGCGGTGCGCGAGGACGATTCCGAATTCTTCGGCACCTTCACCATCGATCCATCCAGAACCGGTGAGGAACTCGATCTCGCCTATGGTCCGAACCTGATCAGCGCCGCGGAAAGATCCCTGACGATCGCCGATCTGATGAAACATCGCCTCGGCGACAATCCGGACTACGCCGACCGTGTGAAGATCGGCCGGATTGTGCTGATTGTGCGCCAGACCGATGAACATGGCCTGATCAAATCGGTCGGCATCTCGCTCGAACCGGTGGCGCCGGTTACCCGCCTGCCCTTGTTCCTGAACCTGCGCGAATTGATCCAGATGGCGCGGGACTACGCGCGCAAACGTCGCGGGTAAGGGCGGCAATCTGAAGCAGGAATTTGGGCTGCTTGCCTTGCGTCGTCCCCCGAGCGGTGTAATCTCGCGCCAAAATCCCACAGGACACCAACTCGACGATCGGACCGTGCCATGCCCGCTTTCAAGACCCTCGATGATCTGACCGACCTTTCCGGCAAGCGCGTGCTTCTGCGTGTCGACCTCAATGTTCCGGTCAAGGATGGCAAGGTCACCGACACCACCCGCATTGAGCGCGTCGCGCCGACGATCATGGAACTCTCCGGCAAGTGCGCACGCGTGATCCTGCTTGCGCATTTTGGCCGCCCCAAGGGCCAGGCCGTTGCCTCCATGTCGCTCGAGCCGATCGCCGCCATTGTCGAGAATGTTCTCGACCACCGGGTCCATTTCGCCGCCGACTGCATTGGCGAAACCGCGCAAAAAGCGGTCGACTCGATGGTCGACGGCGACATTCTGCTGCTGGAGAACACCCGCTTTCACGCTGGCGAAGAAAAGAATGACCCCGACTTCACCAAGGCGCTGGCGAAGAACGGCGACATCTATGTCAATGATGCCTTTTCCGCGGCGCACCGCGCCCACGCTTCGACCGAGGGCCTGGCGCATCTCCTGCCGGCCTATGCCGGGCGCACCATGCAATCGGAATTGACCGCGCTCGAAAAGGGCCTCGACACCCCGGCCCGCCCAGTCGTCGCCATTGTCGGCGGCGCCAAGGTTTCAACCAAGATTGATCTGCTCAAGAACCTGGTAAAGAAGGTTGATGCGCTGGTGATCGGCGGCGGCATGGCCAATACCTTTCTGGCCGCGCGCGGCATCGATGTCGGCAAGTCCCTGTGCGAGCATGATCTCGCCGCAACCGTCAAGGAAATCGAAGCCGCGGCTCTCGCGTCGGGCTGTGCAATCGTGCTGCCGATCGACGGCGTCGTCGCCCGCGAATTCAAGGCGGATGCCGACAACGAAACCGTTGACGTCACAGCCATCCCCGCGGACACCATGATGCTCGACGTCGGTCCGAAATCCGTCGAAGCCATCAATGCCTGGATCACCAAGGCCGATACGCTGGTCTGGAATGGCCCGCTCGGCGCCTTCGAAATTCCGCCATTCGATGCGGCCACCGTGTCTGCCGCCCAACACGCGGCGCGGCGCACCCAGGAAGGGCTTCTGGTCTCGGTGGCAGGCGGCGGCGATACCGTCTCGGCGCTCCACCATGCCGGCGTGGCGGAGGATTTCACCTATGTTTCGACCGCCGGCGGCGCTTTCCTTGAGTGGATGGAGGGCAAACCCCTGCCCGGCGTTGATGTGCTCAAGAACTGAGCCCGGTCCGCCAGAGTCTGGCGAGGAAAATAGTCCGCGCGCCCAGCGTCACGAACAGCGCGCCGAGCGCTACCAGAAAGGCGGCCTGCGCCACCATCAGGTCGCGCAGCGCCAGCACGGCAAAGGCCGAGCCCATCAATATGCCGCCGATATTACGGCCGACGGGATCGTACATTGTCGGGGTGAGCCGCACAGTGGCTATGAAGAAGGCGAAGGTCAGCGCCGTCAGGACCGGGATCGCCCACGGTCCTGTCCCTGTCGTGGCGAAACCCGTGAACACTGCCTCGATCAGCACGAAATCCACCCAGAAGTCGAAATGCGCGCCCGTCCGCGAGGCGACGCCGAACCGCCGCGCCAGCAGACCGTCGACAGCGTCCGTCGCCATGGCAATCGCCAGAACAACGACCGCAGCATCGCCCCGTCCGCTCAGGATCAACTGGTAAAGAATTGGCGCAAACGCCAGCCGCAGCGCGGTCAGACCGTGCGGCAACAAGTGCAGCGCCGACATTGTCATTGCAGGCTGTCAGCAAGCGCCCGCCCGGCGTCACGCGCCATCTGCACCGCGCGCTCAGTATTGCTGCCTTGATATTTGTTTTCCGGATCGTTCGGTTGATAGACCGCGTAACCATGGATCGCCGTGAGCTGCGCGCCATGCTCGGCGAGCAGCGCCTCCGTGCTGGATATCGGATCGTCCGGCGCACCGCCGGCCGTCAGGAGCACCGCGACTTTCTTTCCGCCAAAATCGCCGGACCGCGCGATATAGGCGAGCAATGGTGGCGCGACCCGACCGCTGTAGATCGGTGATGTCAACACGATCAGATCATAATCAGGGAAATGTGCCGTTGCCTGGCTGCTTGCCGTGGTGTGATCAATACGCCAGCCCTTTTCGATCAGTCCCTCTTCGAAAGCCGTCATGATATCCGTCGGAAATGCGCTTAGGCCGGGGCTGAGAACGGCCAACGCCCGTCCCGCTGTGCCTCCGCTATTGAGCTTTTGCAGCGGCGTCACCGTCTCGCGATTGACCCGCCAATTGAGCCAGGCGAGCGATCCGGCGGCTAGCACGACCACAACCACCACCGCGACTATCAGACCGCGCAACAATCCCGACATGCCACATCCCCTTTCCTTCCACGGAAGCAAGCCTAGCCGATAAAGCCGGCTCGGCATTGACGCCAGTCAATCGGCACCCTCCCGGCCTTTCAAGGTTCTTGAATGATCGAAAGCCTTTCGATCGCCTCCACGCATCGCATTCAAGCACATTCATATTTCCTGCCCGCAAGCCTCCCCGAGATGCGCCGAAATTGCGGCCCGAAGCCGACCTGCAAACGCCATTAAGGTTGACGCAGATCAGTGCCGTCATTCAACCGATTGAATTTTTTTAATCGATTCAAGCTGCCTCAAGCCTGGTTTCTCCGCGTTGCAGCATCTGGTAGACCAGCCGGCAGGACACAAATGAACGAGGGACACCGCATGATGAATGCAGCCATGGCGCAACAAATGACGGAGAAGGACGGCTTCATCGCCGCGCTCGACCAGTCGGGCGGCTCCACGCCCAAGGCGCTGAAACTCTACGGCGTTGACGAAGACGCCTATTCCAATGACGCCGAAATGTTCGCGCTCATTCACGCCATGCGCGCCCGCATCATCAAGTCCCCCGCCTTCACCGGCGACAAGGTGATCGGCGCGATCCTGTTCGCGCGCACCATGGATGGCGAGATCGACGGCTTACCCACCGCTGACTATCTCTGGGACAAGCGCGGAATCGTTCCGTTTCTGAAGGTCGATCAGGGACTCGCTGCGGACGAGAGCGGCGTGCAGCTGATGAAGCCGATGGACGGTCTCGATGCGCTGCTGGAGCGTGCCGTCGCCAAGAATATCTTCGGCACCAAGATGCGCTCGGTCATCAATGCCGCCGACAAGGACGGCATCGAGGCGGTCGTCGCCCAGCAATTCAAGATCGGCAAGCAAATTCTCGATCACGGCCTGATGCCGATCCTTGAGCCGGAAGTGAACATCAAGATCGCCGACAAGGCGCAAGCCGAAGAACTGCTGCTGGCCACGATAAAGCGGCACCTCGACTCCGCACCGGCCGGCCAGCGGGTGATGCTGAAACTGTCGCTGCCCACGGTTACCAATCTCTACAAGCCGCTGGTCGACGATCCGCGCGTCATGCGCGTCGTGGCGCTGTCGGGCGGCTATTCCCGCGATGAGGCCAATCGGCTGCTGAGCGCCAATGACGGGGTGATCGCCTCCTTCTCGCGGGCGCTGACCGAAGGCCTTTCGGCAGGCCAGACCGATGCCGAGTTCGATGCGGCGCTCGCCGCCACCATCGACAGCATCTACGAGGCTTCCCGCAAGGCTTGACCGACCATAACCGGTTCTGATTAGGTCCAGCCCGCCGTGGCGACGCGGCGGGTTTCCTTTTACTGTGATCCCGGTCGTGCACATGCAGGATGATCGAGACAGGCGGATGCGGTACCAGACATGAACAACTTCCTTGCCGGCCTCGTCAGCTGGTCGCTCCTCCCGGTCGCCCTGATCAAGGGACTTGGCGTGCGCAGGATCTCGCCTCGGCTTCCGCCGCCGGGCGGCCGGCCCAGAGGCCAGATTGGCGAGGGCCCGGCTGAAATCCGCCTGCTGGTTCTGGGCGACTCGTCAGCCGCCGGCGTCGGCGCCGCGAACATCGAGGACACACTCGGGCCTCAGCTTGCGGCACGCTTGCACGAAGCGACGGGGAAGCCAGTGTCCTGGCGCAACGCCGGCGCCAATTCCGCCATCGCCGCCCAGGTCCGCGACCATGTGATCCCCAACATCGAGGAGCGCGACTTCACCCATGTGGTGCTGACTGTCGGCACCAATGACGCCAAGAATTATCTCTCCCGGTCACGCTTCAAGCAGGATTTCGGCGGGCTGCTTTATGCCGCGCACGCCCGCTGGCCCGAAGCGAAAGTTTACTGGTCGCCGGTGATCGACATGACAAATGTCCCCGCCCTGCCCCGTTCGTTGGCGTTCATCCTGGCTTTGCGCGTACAGATCATCAACGCCATGGGCGTTCAGCTCTGCCGCGAGCGCTATGGCACGGCCGTAGACCCGCTGCCGGTTGAAGGTCCAGAGGGGTTTGCGTCCGACGGCTTTCACGCCAATGCAGCGGGCTACAGGCATTGGGGCGCGCATCTGGCGCGGTTCATTCTGGACGCAGCACCAGCGCCATCATCATCGCAAAGATCAGGATAAGCGCGATCTTCCAGACATCCGACCGGCGTTTCAGGCCGGGAAGGCCGAAGGGTTTGATCAGGTGCAGGGCCATGGCGGCCAGAACCAGAACAAGCAGTATTTTCGTTGCCATAAGCCGCGCCTTATTCTCCGTCCAGCCACAGATCTGTCATGATAGGGGTCAATCAGTTAGGCTGGTGATCGACGGAACTGATTCCCTGTTCGCTTCATTTACGAAACGCTTTAACATATTGGTTCATCATGCGTCGCAACCTCCTTCCGGTCCTTTCCCTGCTGTTGGGCTCGGCATTCCTGCTGGCAGGCAACGGACTGCATGGCCTGTTGCTGCCCATGCGCGGAACCGCCGAAGGCTTTTCTCCGACATCGCTGGGACTGCTTGGCACGGCCTGGGCGACAGGCTTTGTGCTCGGATGCATCTATTCCCAGCGGCTGGTGCGGCGCATTGGCCATGTCCGGGCCTTTTCGGCCTTTGCCGCGATGATCGCCATCATCGCGCTGTTGACCGGATTGCTGGTCGATCCGGTGAGCTGGATCCTGCTCCGCGTGGTCACCGGCTTCTCGCTGGCGGCCTCCTTCATGATCATCGAGAGCTGGCTGAATGAACGCGCAACCAATGAAACCCGCGGACTGATCTTCTCGCTCTACATGACGGTCAACTACGTCGCCATTGTCGCGGGGCAGATGAGCATCGCGCTCGGCGACGTGTCGCAATCGACCTTTTTCATGATTGCCGGCATTCTCTATTGCCTGGCGCTGCTGCCCACGGCGGTATCGACTGCGTCAAGTCCGGCGCCGCTCAAGGAGGTCAAGCTTGATCTCAGGATGATTTTCCGCAATTCGCCGGTCTCCTTCGTGGCAATGCTGCTGATCGGCGTCGCCAACGGCGCATTCGGCACGCTGGCGCCGGTTTTTGGCGCCAATGTCGGCCTGACCACCACCATTGTCGCCACCATGATGTCGATCACCATCTTTTCCGGCGCCGTCATGCAAATTCCGGCCGGCCGCATGTCCGATCGCATGGACCGGCGCTATGTGCTCGCAGGCCTTGCCGCCATTGCCGGGATCTCCGGACTTGCCATCACCATGGTCAAGCCGTCCAGCATCGGCGTCCTGTTTGGCCTGATCTCGCTTTACGGCGCGATGTCCTACACGCTCTATTCGATCATTGTGGCGCATGCCAATGACTATGCCGCAAGCGATCAATTCGTCACCGTTTCCGGCGGATTGCTGCTGCTCTATGGCATCGGCACCATTGTTGGCCCGCTTCTGGGCGGCGTCGCCATGGCCTATGATCCCTATCTGCTGTTTGCGGTGACGGCGGCTGCCCACATCGGCGTGGGCGGCTATGCCGTGTACCGCTCCCGCATGCGCGCCCCGGTGCCGGTCGAAGAGCGCGAGAGTTTCCTGTCGACGCCGTCTGCCCGTTCGGCGACCCCCGAATCGATCAATCTTGATCCGCGCGCGGCAACATCCGAGGCTTAGCCGTGAAAGAGCCTAGCCGACATCAAGCACGATCTTGCCGATGTGATCACCATCCTCCATCCGTTGATGCGCCGCAGAGGCCTGATCAAGCGGAAAGATCGAATCCATCACCGGCAGCACCTTGCGCTCGTTGAGCAAGGGCCAGACATGCTGGTGCAGCTCGGCGGCAATCGCCGCCTTGAATCCGATGTCGCGGGCCCTGAGCGTTGATCCGGTATGGGTCAGGCGTTTCATCATCAGAAGCGAGAAATCAGCCTCCGCCCTGCGCCCGTTCAGGAACGCGATCTGGACAATCCGGCCGTCGACCGCCGCCGCCTGGTAATTGCGATTAATGTAGTCGCCGCCCACCATGTCGAGAATGAGATCGGCGCCCTTGCCGTCTGTCGACTGCCTGACCGCCTCGACAAAATCCGTGTCCCGGTAGTTGATGGCCAGATCCGCTCCAAGGTCCAGCATCGCCGCGCATTTGGCCTCGGATCCGGCTGTCGCCAGCACGCGGGCGCCGAACGCCTTGGCAAGCTGAATGGCGGTTGTTCCGATGCCGGAGGTTCCGCCGTGCACCAGAAACGTCTCGCCCTGCTTGAGGCCACCGCGCTGAAACACATTGTGCCACACGGTGAAAAACGTCTCCGGAATCGCCGCCGCCTCGGTCATTGTCAGACTGTTGGGCGCCGGCAGCGCATTGGTCTCGTTAACGGTGCAATATTCAGCGTAGCCGCCGCCCGCGACCAGAGCGCAGACCCGATCGCCCGGCTTGAACAGCGTCACGGCCGCTCCGACCGCCGCGACTTCGCCGGCGATTTCCAGACCGGGTATGTCGGACGCGCCCGGCGGCGGCGGATAGACGCCCTGCCGCTGCAGGCAATCAGGCCTGTTGACGCCCGCGGCCATGACCTTGACCAGCAGCTCGCTGTTGCCCGGAACAGGCATGTCGCGCTCGGTCAGGGTCAGGACGTCAGGACCGCCGGGCTGACGGATTTCAATTGCGTGCATCTGATCATTCTCCAAGTTCGGCTTTTCCGCAACTTAGGCCCAGGCTATGCTGGCGGCAATGCCGGTCGGCCGATTGGCCGGGATCCAGGCGGTAATGAACCTGACGCGAGGTAGCGCGATGTTTGGCGATGATGACCTTCCGAAACCGAAGAAACTGCACGAAATAGGATGTGACCTGACATTCCTCTCGGCAGGAGAACTGGAGGAGCGAATCGCGCTGTTGCGGGACGAAATCGCCCGTCTTGAAACAGACAAGATCTCGAAAACGTCCAGCCGCAGTGTTGCGGAAAGCCTGTTCAAGTCAAAATAGAACATAAAATGCAATCACTTATCAAAAATATACGGCTTGTTAAGCTTCGGTTAAGCTTTACAAGTCTTTACTAATGATATCCAGACTTCCTGGATTTGACAGCTTGGCCTGAGGTCATTCTGTTTGACGCCTCCCTGTTAAACTCTTGAGAGCCGCTGATGCGGCTCTTTTTTTGTTCAGATTTCTGGGTACATCCTTTTCGCGCCTGTTGATTGCGCTTTCTCCAGGCAAGCCGATCCGGTATCTTGACCTTGCCGTCCCGAAGGCAGCAGCGAGACCAAAACCACCTTCAGAACCGGCATCGGGAGCGAGCACTCGAGAGCGATTTATCGTTAACCCTTTCTTAAGAAGGCGCTTGCCGGAAAGGGTCCGGCGGTACAGACTGCACAGGCTCGGCGCCGATATGGGACGCCGGGCTACAGCCGCCCAAATCAGTATTTTGTAATCAGGAATGTCCGGCCAATGTCTGAAACCAGCCTCAACACAGTCAATCTCGCGGACCGCATGGCCAATTCGGCCCAGTTCAAGGCGCTTTATGCTGAAGGTATGGGACTGGTTGAGGAGACCGCAAATTATCTTGATGGCCCTGGCCGCGCGGCGTCAAAAGGCTTGCCGCGGATGGCCGGCGTTCTCTATGCGGCGGAGTCGATGCGCCTGACCACGCGCTTGATGCAGATGGCTTCCTGGCTGCTCCTGCAACGCGCGGTCAACAATGGCGAAATGAACCGTGATCAGGTCATGGCCGAGAAGAGCAAGGTCCGTCTCGACAGCTTCAACTGCGACCGTTCGGCGCAAGGCTGGATCGAACTGCCGGAAAGCTTCCGCGATCTGGTCGAGCGCTCCTTGCGCATCCAGAACCGTGTCGCCATGCTCGACCGCGAGATCTATCGCCCGGCCGAAGCCGCCATGCTGAGGCCGGACAACGAAAATTCCGTCCAGGCTCAGCAGCACCTGTTGCAGACGGTGTTCAGCAAACGCTGACACCCGTCCCAATGCATGTCGCGTTCAAACGGATTCGTTTGAACGATAACGTCCATCCATTGATTCAAAGTGCTACGGCGACCTTTGCGCATTCAATTGGATGCGCGGCGCTGCAAGACGAATATTCCGGCAAGGCCCGCGTCAATCGTGGGTCTTTTTGCGTTCCGGCCCCTGCGTCGTTGAGCTTCATGCGATCGGCGGGACGCAAAAAGCCCGCCAAACCATGGCGGGCTTCAGGTCTACGGCGTCTGCCGGATTGATTAAAGGTTGAGGCCTTCGAAACGCTTCTTGAACTTCGAAAGGCGGCCGCCGCGGTCCAGCATCTGCTGATTGCCGCCGGTCCAGGCCGGGTGCGACGTCGGATCAATTTCAAGGTTCATGGTGTCGCCTTCAGCGCCCCAGGTCGACTTGGTCATGTATTCGGTGCCGTCGGTCATGACCACCTTGATCATGTGATACTCGGGATGGATGTTCGCCTTCATCTTACTTGTCCTGCCGTTGGGAGGCCCTGCGCAGCGATGCTTGCGGCAATTTGGCCAAATATGTAAATGAAGCCGATGTCCGTCAGGACTACGACTTCCCAATTCGATGGCGAGCCTATACATGAAGGCCCTGTCGATAACAAGGGCCGCCTCCGTTTTTGCAGCCCCTCGAAAGTGCATACGCATAGCAGGAGAAGTCGTGGCTGAACAAATCGAACGATCCCAGACGGCGCGCCGGTCGGTTCGCCCGCTCACCCGGCTTTTTCCCTATGTCAGGCGCTATCCCGGCCTGGTGCTTGGAGCCCTGGTGTTTTTGCTGTTGGCCGCGGTCACCACGCTGAGCCTGCCGATGGCGGTCCGCCGGATGATCGATCATGGCTTTTCCGCCCAGGACGCCGGCTTCATCAACAGCTACTTCTCCATGCTGGCGGGGATTGCCATCATGTTGGCGCTGGCCTCGGCCTGCCGCTATTATTTTGTGATCACGCTGGGCGAGCGCGTGGTCTCCGATATTCGCCGCGATGTCTTCGATCATGTCACCCACTTGTCCGCCGCATTCTATGACGCCAACCGCTCGGGCGAGATTGTCTCCCGGCTGACCGCCGACACCACACAGATCAAGTCGGCCGTGGGCGCCACAGCGTCGCAGGCCTTGCGCAACACCATCCTGTGTGTCGGCGCCGGCGTCATGATGTTCATCACCTCGCCCGAGCTTTCGGCCCTGGTGCTTGGCGCCATTCCCCTCATTGTCTTTCCGATAGTCGGCTTCGGCCGCAAAGTGCGCAAGCGGTCGCGCGACGCGCAGGACCGGCTGGCCGATGCCATGACCTTTGCCGGCGAGGCCATCGGCGCGACCCGCACGGTGCAGGCCTTCAACAGCGAAAAGGTGGCTCAGGCGAGGTTCAGCCAGGCGGTGGAGGCGGCCTTCACCGCCACGAGGAAATCGATCCTGGCGCGGTCCGTCCTGACCGGCTTTGCCATCGCCATGGCCTTCGGGTCCGTGGTTGCGGTGCTCTGGTACGGCGCGCAATCGGTGTTGTCGGGAGACATCACGGCCGGGACGCTGGGCCAGTTCCTGCTTTACTCGGTGTTTGCCGCGGGCAGTCTTGGCTCCTTGTCCGAGGTCTGGGGCGAACTCTCGCAAGCCGCGGGCTCAGCCGAGCGGCTGAGCGAACTGCTTGACGAGGTCCCCGCCATCCGTGCCCCCGCCTCGCCAAAGCCGATGCCGGTGCCGGCCGAAGGCGATATCCGCTTCGACGAGGTCCATTTCGCCTATCCGGCCCGGCCCGAAACTTCCGCGCTCACCGGAACCAGTTTTCATGTCCGGCCCGGTGAAACCATTGCTGTCGTCGGCGCCTCCGGGGCCGGCAAATCAACCCTGTTTTCGCTGATCCTGCGGTTTTACGACGCCACCGCCGGAGCCGTGCTGGTCGACCATGTCGATGTCCGCGATGCCGATCCTTCCGATGTCCGCGCCCGCATCGCCGTGGTGCCCCAGGACGTGACGATTTTTGCCGGAAGCGTCGGCAGCAACATCGCCTTCGGCAAACCCGGCGCCAGCCAGACCGAAATCGAGGCAGCCGCCCGCGCGGCGCAGGCGCATGATTTCATTCTGGCGCTCGACCAGGGCTACGATACGCCGGTCGGCGAACGCGGCATCACCCTGTCCGGCGGACAGCGCCAGCGGGTGGCCATTGCCCGCGCGATCCTGCGCGACGCGCCCATCCTCTTGCTCGATGAAGCCACCTCGGCGCTGGACGCGGAAAACGAAACCCTGGTGCAAAAAGCCCTGGAAGGGCTGATGCAGAACCGCACAACCATTGTCATCGCCCACCGGCTCGCCACCGTGCTGCGCGCCGATCGCATTCTGGTCATGGACAAGGGGCGGATCGTTGAAGAAGGCAGTCACGCCGAGCTGGTGGCAAAGGGCGACCTCTACGCCCGGCTGGCGCGATTGCAATTCGAGCACGGCGCCGAGGCCCTGACCCTTGAGGCCAAACCCAGCAGTGAACTCAAAGCCGGCGAATAAATCTTTGTGTCGCCTGGTAACATTCTTGTAAAACCTGTCAAATCAAGGTACTAGTCTGGCGTTCGTCTGGAAGCCACGCGGGGGACGGGACGCCTGACCGCGGGCTATAACAGGAACATTCAGAAGGTGTATCCACAATGCGGAATGACGCGGAGTGGCGGACCCTGCTTTTGGCAGGCGTTTGCTATGCTGTGTGGTTGTTGCTGGTGTTTGGATGGGCTGACATGCCGGACATCTTGCGTGTCCTCGTGCTGATCCCGACGATCACGCTGCATTCCTCGCTCCAACATGAATTTTTGCACGGTCATCCATTCAGGAACCAAAAAATCAACGATCTCCTGATCGCCCCGCCAATCGGAGTGCTGGTGCCCTATCTGCGCTTCAAATCCTGCCATCTGACCCATCATATCAACGAAAACATCACCGACCCCTATGACGACCCGGAGAGTTATTATCTCGATCGCGACGTCTGGGCCAAGCTGCCAGCCTGGTTTCAAAGCCTGCTTGTCGCCAACAACACGCTTACAGGCCGGGTGACGCTTGGGCCGGCGCTCGCCACTTTTGGGTTCCTGCGCAGCGAGTTCGCGCGCGCCAGGGCCGGCGACGGGATCATACTTAGAATATGGCTGCGTCATATTCTGGCAGTAGTCTTGCTGTTCTGGCTGGTTGCCGCCTTTGGCAGCCTTCATCCGGCAGCCTATTTCATCGCCGCCTATTTCGGCATGGGGCTGTTGATGGTGCGGTCCTTCATCGAGCACCAGGCGGTGGAGAAGGCCAATCAACGATCGGTGATCATCGAAACCAGGGGACCGTTGAGCCTGTTGTTTCTCAACAACAACTACCATTCGGTCCACCATGCCTATCCGTCGCTTGCCTGGTACCGCATTCCCGAATTTTTCCGGGAAAACCGGGCCCGCTTCCTGCGCATGAACGGTGGCTACCGCTTTGAAAGCTATTGGGAGGTGTTGCGCCGCTTTGGCTTCCGCCCCAAGGAGCCGGTCGCCTGGCCCATCGAAGCCAGACGCAAGCGGCGTGGCGACCGCAAGTGAGAACGGCTCGAATTCGCCAGGCAGCGCCGTGACCGTCGCTGCCTCTCTGCCGATGTATGCCTGGCCTGAGATCAGAGCGGCCACCGACGCCGTCTGGGCCGCAATTCGCAGCGAACTGTCACAGCGGGGGATCGACGCGCCTGCGCGTCTTGACCGCAGCGCTGATCCGGAGCCGCTCTGGAGCGATCCTGATCTGGTGCTGTCGCAGACCTGTGGCTATCCCTACGCCAACCGACTGGTGGGCAAGGTGGCGCTGGTCGGCACGCCCGCCCATGCGGTAACCGGCGCCAGTCCAGGCCACTATTTCAGCGTTCTGGTGGCGCGCAAGAACCATCCGCCAGGCAATCTGGGCGACCTGGCGGACCGGCGTTTTGCCTTCAACGTGGCGCACTCCCAATCCGGCTTCGCCGCCCCGGTCCGCCTGCTCGCGGCCAGCGGCTGCGCATCGCTGCCGGAGCCGTTCGAAACCGGCGCGCACCGCGCATCGATCCGGGCCGTGGCCGAAGCCAGGGCCGATTGGGCGTCGATCGATGCCGTCACCTGGGAACTGGCCAAGCGCCACGAACCGGCGGCGGAAAGCCTGATGGTCTTTGCCACCACGCCGCAAACGCCGGCGCTGCCGCTCATCACCAGCCATCTCCATGCGAACACTGCCGATGCAATCGCCGATGCGGTCGAGGCAGCCATCGCTCGCCTGGAAGCTGATGTTCGCGATGCCGTCCTGATGACCGGACTGGTGCGGCTCAAGCCGGCTGATTACGCATCGCTCGCAGCGCCGCTGCCCATGGACGCAGCGCTGCCGGGACTGGCCCGCCTGCAGCCGGACGCTACCGCTCGGTCAGTTTGAGCTCGATGCGGCGGTTGGTGGCGCGGGCCTCGTCGGTGTCGCCTTCGGCAATCGGCTGGAACTCGCCAAATCCGGCCGCCACCAGGCGATTGGCCGGCACGCCTCCCTCAATCAGATATTTGACCACCGACGTAGCGCGCGCGCTCGAAAGTTCCCAGTTATCGGCATAGCGGCCTGTGCCCGACAGCGGCACATTGTCGGTGTGGCCGTCGACGCGCAGCACCCAGTTGATCTCATCGGGGATTTCGCGGGCAAGCTCGATGATGGCGGTGGCGAGCTTTGCCATCTGTTCCCGACCGGCGGGATTGAGCTCGTTGCCGCCCGATGGAAACAGGACTTCCGACTGGAACACGAAGCGGTCGCCCACCACGCGCACATCCTCACGGCTTGAGAGGATCTCCCGCAAGCGGCCGAAGAAGTCGGACCGGTAGCGGTTAAGCTCCTGCACCCGCTGGGCCAGGGCCACATTGAGGCGGCGGCCGAGATCGGCGATCTTGGCCTGGGTCTCGCGGTCCTTGCCCTCGGAGACTTCCAGCGCGTCTTCAAGCGCGCCAAGCTGGGTTCTGAGCGCGGCAATCTGCTGGTTGAGCAATTCAACCTGATTGAGCGCCCGTTGCGACACCTGTCGTTCGGCATCGAGCGTTTCCGACAATGTGCCAATCCTGGCATTCGCTTCGGCGCTTGCGCCGGAGCCGCTGGCCAGCAGTTCCTGCAGCCGCGAGCGGTCGGATTCGGCCTCCGAAAGCGATGACTGCAGGTTGACCAGCGTGTCCTCCAGATCCTGTTTTCCCGATCGTTCGAGCGCCAGCAACTGGGTCAGTTCATTGATCTGGCTGTTGAGCCGGTTGAGCACCTGGTCGCGGCCGGAGATTTCGCGCGACAGAAAAAACTGCGCCAGCACGAACACGGTGAGCAGGAACATGATGGCCAGAAGCAGGGTCGACAAGGCATCGACAAATCCGGGCCAATAGTCGACCGTCCGCTCCCGCCGCCGGTTTCGCGCCAGCGCCATGCCTATTTGTCCCCGATCTTGTCAGCCAGCTTGTCGAGCGTCTCGCGCATCCGCCGCGATTCAACCTGCTGCGCCTCGATCCAGTCCCTCAGCATCTGCTGTTCGCTGCGCATGTTCTTGACCAGGCCCTGAATGCCTTCGGCAAGGCTTGCCATCGCCGCCGTCGTTCGCGGCGTCATTCCGGAATCCTGTGACAGCTGCTGCATCCGTTCCGACAGCATCCTGATTTCTTCCGTGGCGCCCTCGGCCGGCATCGACATGCCGGAATCAAGATCGGTCATTGTCGACAGCCAGTTTTCAAGCTCGGTGTAAAACCGGTTCTGGGCGCGACCGGCCTGGAGGTCGAGGAATCCGAGGATCAGCGATCCGGAAAGTCCGAACAGGGAGGAGGAAAACGCGGTGCCCATGCCTTCGAGCGGCGCCGAGAGCCCGCTTTTCAGGGTCGAGAGCACATCCTCGGTGCCGCCGGTTCCCGGATCAAGCGACTGGATCACCTGATTGATCGATCCGATGGTTCCAAGCAGCCCCCAGAATGTTCCGAGCAGACCGAGAAAAACCAGAAGCCCGATCAGATAGCGGGAGGTGTCGCGGGACTCATCAAGCCGAGTGGCGATCGAGTCGAGAATGGAGCGCAAAGACGAGGTCGACAGCGCCATTTCCTGGCGGCGGCCAATCAGCGCCCGCATCGGCGCCAGCAGCACCGGATCGCGGCCCACCTTCTCGGCGTCACCCGTCGCCCGCAGCGAATTGACCCAGCGGACTTCCGGGCGCAGCCTGAGAACGTGGGTGAAAACCAGCAGCACGCCGACGCCGAGGACGCCGACAATCAATCCATTGAGACCCGGATTGGCGATAAAAGCTTCATGAATCTGGCGATAGAGGATTGCCGCGACAAATCCGGTCAGGATGAGGAAAATCATCATGCTCCAGAAAAACACCAGCGGACTGGAAAGCTTGTGCGGATCCGCCCCGCTGCCGTCTTCGGAGATGCCCCATCCAGACAATGTGAATTTTGCCATGCGTTGTCCGTCCTGGCCTTTGTCCCAAACCGAAATGATGCGGGAACTCTAGCCGATAATATGGCGGAAATGAAAGCATGCTTTCAAAACAAGGCTATGACTGAGTGGTCAGGTTGCAGGAACGGGCCTTTGCACCAGGTCCAGAACGCCCTTGAGAATGTACTCATTGCCGGCAGCGACCGACTTGGTGCCGAACATGTCGGTTCCGCCGGTCATGTCGGAGACGAAACCGCCCGCTTCCCGGATCAGGATCAGCCCGGCCGCCATGTCCCAAGGCTCAAGCGGCTTTTCCCAGAACCCGTCAAGCCGGCCGGCCGCCACATAAGCCAGATCAAGAGCCGCAGCACCCATCCGCCTTATGCCCGCGCATTCGGCCATGACATGGCGGAGTTCGACCAGGAACTTGCCGTGATGACCGCGTCCAAGATGAGGAACGCCGGTGCCGACCACCGCATCGGACAACGCCTTGCGGCCCGCCACCCGCAAACGCCGGTCATTGAGAAACGCGCCGCCGCCGCGCTCGGCGGTGTAGAGTTCATCGGTGGCGGGATTGTAGATGACGCCGGCGACGATGTCGCCATTGCGCTCAAGCGCAATCGACACCGCGAAATGCGGGATGCCGTGCAGGAAGTTGGTGGTGCCATCCAGAGGATCGACGATCCAGCGATGCGCGCCGTCGGAGCCTGTCTGTTCTTCGCTTTCCTCGCCCATGAAACCATAGGTCGGCCGCGCCCGCATCAATTCGGCCTTGATGATGGATTCAGCCTTGAGATCGGCCTGGCTGACAAAATCGCCGGGTCCCTTGAGCGAGACCTGAAGATTCTGAACCTCGCCAAAATCGCGCGCAAGCGAGCGGCCGGCCTTGAGCGCCGACTGGACCATCACATTGAGAAGGGCTGAACGCGCCATCTGTTTAATTCCTTGGTAGTGGCGGCTCCACGGCACTGTCGCGCCAGGCGCCGCAATCGGCAGGTTCAGAGCGAAGCAACGCATGCTCCGCCCGAATGAACATTCCTCGATGCGCCACACTCAATGAAGCGCGCAAAAGACATTATAACACTTTGACATGTTGCAGGGACGTTTAGCGTTCAAATGATCCATTCGAACGCCAGATGCATTAGTCCGCGCGGCGCAAATAGGTCAATTCGTTGGTGTCAACGATCACCCGCTCGCCCGTCGAGATGAACGGCGGAACCAGGATGCGGACGCCATTTTCCAGAATGGCCGGCTTGTAGGAGGACGCCGCTGTCTGCCCCTTTACCACCGGGTCGGCTTCCGTGATCATGAGAGTGACGTGATCGGGCAAGGCAATGCCGATCGGCCGGTCTTCATAAAGCTCGACCGTCACCATCATGCCGTCCTGCAGGAAGGCGCGGCGATCGCCAACGAAATCCTTCTGCAGTTCAAGCTGCTCGTAGCTTTCCAGATCCATGAACACCAGGGATTCGCCCTGCTCGTAAAGGAACTGAAAATCCTTCTGCTCAAGGCGGATCCGCTCAACCGTTTCCGACGCCCGGAACCGTTCGTTGAGTTTGGTTCCATCAATGAGGTTCTTCAACTCGACCTGGTTGAAGGCGCCGCCCTTGCCGGGCTTGACGGCATTGGTTTTGATTACGGCCCAGAGGCTCTTGTTGTGCTCGAGCACGTTGCCGGGACGAATTTCATTTCCGTTGATTTTCATGTGAGCATTCCGCGTCAGCTTGATCCGGGCCGGTTTTCGGCGCCGCTTGGCGGCCTCAAGACCACAAATGGCTCAGCTTTTCAAGTCTGTTGCATATGGCATGCAATTGGAACCATTGGAACGGCAAAGCGCTTTCGGAATGTGAAGGCACCCCGGCGCCCATGCCGGGCTCACGAAATGCCTGGCAAAGCTAAGGCGGGAACGGCGGCGGCAATGGTGCAGATCAACGCTTGCCGAACTTGTTTGCCGCCTCAATCGCTTGTTTTTGCTGCTCTTCAGTCAGTCCCTGGTAAAAATCGTCGAGCGTACGGTCATTGAATCCGGCGCGGCGCGACAGGATGTACCATTTGCCGGCCTCCACCGGATCGCCGAGCGTGCCAATGGCGTTGATATGCAACACCGCCATCCGGTTTTGCGCGACCACATTGCCACGATTGGCCGCAACCTGCATCCAGAGAAAGCCGTTTTCATAGTCCTTCGGCCCGCCAATTCCATCAATCAGCCAGATCGCATAGTCCAGTTGCGCGGTGTCAAACCCGCCGCGCGCCGCTTTCTCCATGAGTTCGCGGGCCCGTGCGCGCTTTTCATCCGGGACGCCGGCAGTGTTGCTGTAAATCTGCGCAAGCGCATATTGGGCATCGGGGACACCCTGCTCGCTGGCTTTCTCGAAATAGGGCAAGGCCTCGAGAATGCCTGCATCGCCGGGTTTCTGGGCGACCAGGATCTGGGCGTGATTGAACTGCGCGAATGCATTGCCGGCGTCAGCCGACTTTTTCATGTATTCCTCGGCCTTGCCCCGGTCGGCTGTCACATGCTTGCCCTCAAGCAGCATGACGCCATATTTGAACTGTGCCGAAGGATCGCCGCTCTCGGCCGCCTGGGCGTACCAGAAGGCGGCATCATTCATGTTGCGCGGTACACCGAGACCGGCGGCGAAAAGCTCAGCGAGCAAGGTCTGCGCCGCCGGATCGCCCAGCTGCGCGCGCGGCAGCGCCAGTTCCATCGCCGTGAGATAATAGCCGCGCTGAAAAGCCCCGAATGCCTGGACCGTGGCATCGGTCCGACCTGCCGCCTTGGCCTGGACCGTCGAGCCGGCCTGGCCCGTCGCATCAGGCAGTGGCGCGGTCGTGCCTGCTTCAGTGGATGCGGCAGCCTCGCTCTCAGGAGTCTCCTGCGCGAGGACGGGGCCGCCCATGAGCACGGCCATCACCGCGAGCAACTGCATCCAGGAGGGTCGGCATGGCGCGGAAATGGCTTTGCGGTGGGTCAAGGCGTCAGGATCGATCATCCGCTGCATTATCGACCAAACCGTGGCGCTTTTTCGTCAAGCAAGGCATTGATCTCGGCGACAATGCGCGGGGCGTCCGCGGGCTCGGAGAAGACCGCCTTTCCAAAGGCGATGAACTCCGCTCTGGTCTGCGCCATCTCTTCGACAAAGGCAGTGCTGGTCCCGCCCATCACCACGCAGGGAATCTCGATCATGTCTGCCCACCATTCCGCCAGCGCGATGTTCTTTGGATGCGGCTCCGGTTTGATGTCGCCATTGACCGATCCGAACATGACGTAATCGGGCTGCGCTTCGCCGATCGACAAGGCGGCGTGGCGTTCGCGCGCATTGCCGCCGCCCACGATCAATCCGGGAGCATGCTGCTGAACGGCTTCCGCCATCGCCGTCGGCCCGACTTCAAGATGCAGGCCGTCGGCGCGGACCCGTCCGGCAATCCGTGTGTCGCCGGCGACAAGGGCCGCCGCGCCCGCCGCTTGAATGACCGGGATCAGCGCTTCGCAGCGCTTCTGGAAACTTTTCTCGTCCAGGCCATGCTGCGGAATGATGACCGAGGCCACATCGCCGCCCCTGAGCGCGTCGGCGGTGATGGCCGCCAATTGCGCCGCGTCTGCGATATCAGGTGTCACCAGGACGAGGCGGCAACGATTGATCGGATCTGTCATGAGAATTCCTGTCGGGGTCAACACTGATAGCCGATATGGCCAATTCATTGCAAACGGGATAGACCGGCGCGGCACAAGGATCAACCACCCCGATGATGACCGACCTTTTCTTCTATGCCACGGCCATTCCGGCGGTGATCCTGGTCGGGCTCTCCAAGGGTGGTTTCGGCGGCGCCATGGCGCTGCTGGGAGTCCCGCTGATGGCTTTGGCGATCTCGCCGGTGCAGGCCGCCGCAATCCTGCTGCCAATCCTCATCGTCATGGATATTGTCAGCCTGTGGAGCTGGCGCAGCCACAGGGATAAAACAACGCTGATGATCATGGTGCCCGGCGCGCTTGCCGGCATCGCCATCGGCTGGGCCACGGCGGCATGGGTCACGGTTCCGATGATCCGGCTGATTGTCGGCGCCGTGGCGTTGTGGTTCGTCTGGCGATACGTGGTGCAAACCTTGATTGCCTCCCGTAGCGGCGCCAAGCCTGTCGCGCGCGGCCACAGGCCGGCGCAGGGGATGCTTTGGGGCGCCTTGGCCGGGTTCACCAGCTTCGTCTCCCATGCCGGAGGCCCGCCCTACCAGATCTACACATTGCCGCTCAGGCAGGATCCGAAGACCTACACCGGAACCAGCGTCCGGTTTTTTGCCATCATCAATGCGATCAAGCTGGTTCCCTATTTCGCCCTCGGCCAGTTCGACGCAACCAATCTGTCGACTTCGCTGGTTCTGGCGCCCCTGGCCCCGGTGGCGACGCTCGCCGGCGCCTACATCGTCAAGCGCATGAAACCGGACATTTTCTACCCCTTCATGTACGCCATGGTGTTGCTGGCGGCGCTGAAACTGATCTGGGATGGCTTGCTTCACCTGTTGCCCTGATGACAGCAGGGCACCGAGGTGATTTGATGCCGGACCGATCACGACACCAAGCGGGGGAACCAGAACTTGAGCGCCAATCCCTATGAAACCGATCTTGACCGCAATCCCGCCAATTATCAGCCGCTGACGCCGTTGGCGCATCTCGAACGCGCGGCGCTGATCCATCCCGATCATGTGGCGATCATCCACGGCAATTTGCGAATGAGTTACGGCGTTTTTCTGCAACGCTCCAAACGTCTTGCCAATGCCCTGACCGGACTCGGGGTGTGCAAGGGCGAAACCGTTTCGGTGATGCTGTCCAACACGCCGGCGATGCTTGAGGCTCATCACGGCGTGCCGATGACCGGCGCCGTGCTGCATTCGATCAACACAAGGCTTGATGCGCAGGCGATCGCCTTTCAGCTTGATCACGCCGAATGCAGGATCCTGATCGTCGATCGGGAATTTTCCGGCGTTGTCGCAGAGGCGCTGTCGCTCGCGCAAGTCCGCCCGGTCGTCATTGATTATGATGACCCGGAGTATCCAGGCGACGCACCGTTCCCGAAGGGCGATCGCATCGGCAGCCATGATTATGAGGAGTTCGTTCTCGCGGGCTCAGCCGATTTTGCCCGAACCGCGCCGGCGGACGAGTGGGAGGCGGTCTCGCTCAATTACACATCCGGCACCACCGGCAATCCCAAGGGTGTGGTCTATCATCACCGCGGCGCGGCATTGATGGGCTATTCCAACGTGATCGCCTCGGGCATGGGCCGTCATCCGGTCTATCTGTGGACCCTGCCGATGTTTCACTGCAATGGCTGGTGTTTTCCCTGGACGCTGAGCGTCGTCAGCGGAACCCATGTCTGCCTGCGCTGGGTGCGCGCCAAGGCAATGTATGACGCCATCGCGGACCATGGCGTCACCCATCTGTGCGGCGCACCGATTGTGATGTCGACGCTCTTGAACGCGCCCGACCACGAAAAACGCGCGTTCACGCAGACTGTCAGCTTCAATACGGCCGCCGCCCCTCCCCCCGAGGCGGTACTCGCCGGCATGGCCGACGCCGGCTTCGAGGTGGTCCATCTCTATGGCCTGACCGAGACCTATGGGCCCGCCGTCGTCAATGAATGGAAAGCGGAATGGTCGGACCTCGAGCGCGGCGCCCGCACCACCAAGAAGGCGCGCCAGGGCGTGCGCTATCCGGCGCTCGAAGAGCTGGCGGTGATGAATCCCGACACCATGGAAAAGGTGCCCGCTGATGGCGAAACCATCGGCGAGGTCATGTTCCGCGGCAACATTGTCATGAAGGGCTATCTGAAGAACCCCGCCGCCAGCGCCGAGGCGTTCCGCGGCGGCTGGTTTCATTCGGGCGACCTCGGCGTGATGCACCCCGATGGCTATCTGCAGCTCAAGGACCGGTCCAAGGACATTATCATATCCGGCGGCGAGAACATCTCCTCGATCGAGGTGGAGGACGCGCTCTACAAGCATCCGGCCATCCTGGCCGCCGCCGTGGTGGCGCGGCCCGATGACAAATGGGGCGAAACCCCGTGCGCCTTTGTCGAGGTACGGCCTGGCTATGAACTGACCGAAGCGGAGGTGATCGAGCACTGCCGAGGATTGCTGGCGCGGTTCAAGTGTCCACGCACCGTGATCTTTCACGAGGTGCCCAAGACATCGACCGGCAAGATTCAAAAATATCTGCTGCGTGACACGGCGAAAACCCTGGGAACTTCGTAACAAACCGCATCCAATTGAATGCCGTGCGGGTGTCCTGACGACCGCGGGAATCCTTGGCGCGCCTCATATCGAGTATTTCGGCTCAAACGTCCTGTTCAAGCGACCATTTTGTTAGCGTGTGCAGTCGCTGCAACGCACAAAAGTGCTTGCCCGCCGAATTCCTATGACTTAGCTTGACCTCATGACCATGGATACTTTCCAAGCCATTGCCGATCCGAACAGGCGTCATCTGCTGGAAGAGTTGCGTCGCAGCCCCCGTACCGTCAATGAACTGGCCGACGGCCTGCCGATAAGCCGTCCGGCTGTTTCCCAACACCTCAAGGCCCTTCTCGACAGCAATTTGGTCACGGTCAGCCGCCAGGGCACACGCCGGATCTATGCGGTCAACAGCAAGGGGTTTCTGCATCTCAATCTGTGGGTCGATCAGTTCTGGGTTTGATGCACCCCACGCGCGGCCCGCGCTTCACCGCAGGTCCCGCAATATAAAAGCGCGGGGAACAAGCCCCGCGCCGCGTCATCAAGGTGTCATGCGAATCTGGTCAGTGTTGGGTGTCCGATCGAAGTCGGTTGATCTGATCTTTGAGACGCAGCTTGCGCCGCTTGATGTCAGCTATCATCTCGTCATGGACAGACGGCTGGGCTTGAACTGTCCTGAGTTCAGCCTCCAGATCACCGTGCTTCTTTTCGAGTGTGGCAAGATGAGCATCAATCGACATAAGCGTCTCCTCGGTTGGAATGCGCCGGCGCCGGAACCCCGGAGCAAATCAGTTGTTGACGCCCGGGAGTGTGCCATGGCTTTCCGCTTTTGTCGAAGATGATTTCTATATGGGGATAACTTCCCGTTACACGTGATTCTGTGGTACGAGCGCCGAAACGACAAAAAGGTCGGACCAGCGCCGACAGGATGCATGAGACGGGGAAACTGCATGTCCGATCAGGAACAGGCGGAGCTGCGAATGTTGGTGGCGCGATTGCGCCATGAGCACGAAGACTTCGATGTCGCGATTAACGCCATGATCCAGGTTGGCTGTGACCAATTGCGCATTCAGCGGATGAAAAAGAAGAAGCTCGTGATCAAGGACAAGATCAGCAAGATCGAAGACCAGATCATTCCGGACATCATTGCCTGAGCCGCGGAGCCGCGTATGACCGTTACCCAAACTCCAAAGGTCGCCGTGATCATGGGCAGCCAGTCTGACTGGCCAACCATGAAACACGCCGCCGAAACCCTAGCGGATCTGGGAATCGCGCATCAACCCTTAATCATTTCAGCGCACCGCACACCGGATCGCCTGGTTGCGTTTGCCAAGGGCGCCCGCGCCGACGGTTTCAAGGTGATTATCGCAGGAGCTGGCGGCGCCGCGCACCTGCCCGGCATGACAGCGGCGTTCACGCCTTTGCCGGTCTTCGGGGTTCCGGTCCAATCCAAGGCACTCTCGGGACAGGACAGCCTGCTGTCGATCGTGCAGATGCCCGCTGGCATTCCGGTTGGCACGCTCGCCATCGGAAAGGCCGGAGCGATCAACGCGGCGCTGCTGGCCGCAAGTGTTTTAGCACTTTCTGATGACGCCCTGGCTCAACGGCTTGACGCCTGGCGTCAGGCCCGCACCGATGCCGTGGCCGATTATCCGGTTGATCAGCCATGACGCCGGCGCCGCTCGCGCCTGGCGCCACGATCGGCATCATTGGCGGCGGCCAGCTTGGCCGGATGCTGGCGATGGCGGCGGCGCGGCTGGGCTACAGAACCATCATCCTTGAACCCGACATCCATGCCCCCGCAGCCCAGGTCGCCAACAGCCAGATTGTCGCCGATTATGATGATCCCGCGGCTCTTGCGCAGCTCGCCGATTTTTGTGAGGTGGTCACCTACGAATTCGAGAACGTGCCTGTTGCAGCGGTTCAATGGCTCGAATCCCATGTTCCGGTCAGGCCCGGATCAAGGGCTCTTGAGGTGGCGCAGGACCGGTTGCTGGAAAAGACCATGGCGCGCGAGCTGGGCGCCGAAACAGCCCTGTTTGCAGCCGTGTCGAGCCGGTCCGATCTTGACAAGGCAATCGTCACAACCGGACTTCCGGCAGTCTTGAAAACCACCCGGCTGGGCTATGACGGCAAGGGCCAGGCAAAACTGGTCCGGCCTGAAGACGCCGATGCGGCTTTTGCCGCCATGCAGGACCAGATGGCTGTTTTGGAATCTTTCGTGCACTTTGAATGCGAAGTGTCGGTGATTGCGGCTCGCGGCCTGTCGGGCGAAGTCCGCGCCTTCGATGTTGCCCAGAACGTCCATCGCGATCATATCCTGCACACCTCCACCGTCCCGTCCACGCTCGGAGCCGACGCCCGCGCGGAGGCGGTCAGAATTGCCTCGGCAATCGCCGGTCATCTCGATTATGTCGGGGTTTTCGCGGTCGAGTTTTTTGCCGTTCGCGATGGGAAGCGGCACCGGCTGCTCGTCAATGAAATCGCGCCGCGCGTCCACAATTCCGGGCACTGGACTGAAGCGGCCTGCGCAATCTCCCAGTTCGAGCAGCATATCCGCGCCATTGCCGGTCTGCCGCTGGGCGGCACGGAGCGTCATTCCGATTGCGTGATGGAGAACCTGATCGGCGCCGATATCGACCGCGTTCCCGACCTGGCGACCGAATCCGATACCGTGTTGCATCTCTACGGCAAATCCGAAGCCCGGCCCGGTCGCAAGATGGGCCATTTCACCCGGATAAGCCCCCGAACAGAGCAATTTTGAGCCGGGAACCGGCGGGAAAAAGTCCCCCTGGAGTTGACAGCAAATGCCCAAGCGGCTACATGCCCTCCAACCGATGAGCGCGCCCCTTGGCTGGCGCGTTTTTGATTGAATAGGCGGCGTCGTTCGCCCGCATAACTCGCGGATCAGAATAATGAAGATCAAGAATTCGCTTAAATCGCTCAAAGCCCGCCACCGCGACAACCGTCTGGTTCGCCGCAAGGGCCGCGTCTACATCATCAACAAGCAGAACCCGCGCTTCAAGGCTCGTCAGGGCTGAAGCAGCAGGCCGCTTGGCCAATCACTGAAAATTGCATTTGATCTTTGGCGCGGACGGACTAGTTTTCCGTCATGCGCCATTTTTCTTGTTGCAGAATCATTCCTCTGACCTTGGCCGCGGCTCTGATTGCGGGCGTGGCCGGAATGCCGGCATTTGCCCAGAGCGAAACCGAGCCGCGTCCCTCAAGCGCCTCGCCCAAGCCGGCGGACACGCTCGACACCCTGTTTTCCGACCTCAAGCGCACGCGCGACGCCAAGCAGGCCAAGCGAATCAGTGACCGGATCTGGGCGCGCTGGCGCGATTCGGGCAGCGCCACCACAAATCTCCTGATGCAATGGGCCGACAAGGCCATGACCGACCGCAAGAACGGTCTGGCGCTTGATCTGCTTGACCAGGTCGTCGTGCTGATGCCGGATTTCGCCGAGGGCTGGAACCGCAGAGCCACACTGCATTACATGATGGGTGAGCACGGAAAATCCATGGCCGACATCAATCGGGTTCTGGCGCTTGAGCCGCGGCATTTCGGCGCCATCGCAGGCATGGCCGCCATCCTCTCGGATTCCGGCAATGATGAACTGGAGCTGCGGGCCTGGGAGCAGATGCTTGAAATCTATCCGGCCAATCATGAGGCGCAAAAAAAGGTCGGAGACCTTGCCGACAAGCTCGCCGGCAGCAAGACCTGACCTATCCCTGAAACTTTGTTCGCGTAAAACCGTCAGTGAGAGAAGAGCACCCCGCTCTCACTGTCCAACCAGATAGCGCCCATCCTTGATGTTGCTCCAAAGACCGTTCCTGACCACCATGATCTCTCTTCTTGCCGTCATTGTCCTGCTGGTTGCCAGCCTCGCGATCTGGACCAGAGTGAAAGCCCGCGAAATCGAGGCTTCCTATCCAGCTGTAGGCGAGATGATCGATGTGGGCGGTTACCGGCTTCACGCCGTGCATGTCCCCAGGCCCGGCACGGCCGATCTGCCGCCACTGGTGTTCATTCACGGCGCCAGCGGCAATCTGCGCGATCAGATGATCCCTTTCAGACCCAGGCTCGAAGGCCGCGCCGAGATGCTGTTCATCGACCGGCCGGGCCATGGCTGGTCCGAGCGCGGCGGAGCCGAAAACAACTCCCCCGACGGTCAGGCCGCCGCCATTGCGCGCGCCATGCAGGCGAAGGGGATTTCGAGAGCCATCATCATCGGCCACTCCTTTGGTGGAGCGATTGCGGCCAGTCTGGCGCTCGGCAATCCGGAGATGGTTGCCGGCCTGGTGTTTCTGGCGCCTGCCACCCATCCCTGGCCCGGCGGCATCGCCTGGTACTACCGCCTGACCAGCATGCCGCTGATCGGCCAGCTGTTTGCCAATGTGCTGGCCCTGCCTGCCGGGCTTACCCGGCTGGAAAGCGGCTCGGCCTGCGTGTTCGCGCCAAACCAGAAACCCGACGATTATCAAACCGAAACCGCGCCGGCGCTGGTTCTCAGGCCGCAAGCCTTTCGCAACAACGCCATCGACGTTTCAAACCTCAAACCCTATGTCACACGCGTTGCGCCACGCTACACCGAGATCACCGCGCCGACGGTGATTGTGACCGGAGACAGTGATTCAATCGTGCTGGCGCACATTCATTCAGAAGGATTGGCGCGCGATATTGAAGGATCGGAATTGATCTGGATCCGCAATCTCGGCCACAAGCCGGATCACGTCACGACCGCGCTTGCGGTCAGCGCCATCGAAAAAGTGGCGGGCTTTGACGTCGATCTCAAAGCCGCTGCCGCACGGGCTGAAGCCGCCTTGGCCAAGGACAACGCCAGCTGTGCCGGCGACGTATCCACCGCGGGGTAGAGCCGGTCACCGGCCTGACCTGGCAGAATGTCAGATCCCGGTCATTCCGTCAGAACCGATATAGGCGATACGCAGCATGTTGGTTGAGCCCGGTGTGCCAAGCGGCACGCCCGCGGATATGATGATGCGATCGCCCGGTTTGCCGAATTCCTCCCGGAAGGCAATGCGGCAGGCGCGGTCCACCATGTCGTCAAGATCGGTGGCGTCCTCGGTCACCACACAATGCAATCCCCAGACGACGGACAGCCGCCGCGCGGTCTGGATCACCGGCGACAAGGCGATGACCGGAACCTGCGGCCGTTCCCGCGCTGCGCGCAGGCCGGTATTGCCCGAGGACGTGTAGCAGACGATGGCCGACAGATTGAGCGTCTCGGCAATCTGGCGCGCCGCCAGCGAAATCGCATCGGCGCCGGTGGCGTCCGGCAACGGCCGCTGGGCAAACAGGATGCCTGGATAGTTCCGGTCCCGTTCCACCTTGAAAGCAATCGACGCCATCATCGCGACCGCTTCGACCGGATAATCCCCGGCGGCGGATTCCGCCGACAGCATCACCGCGTCGGCGCCTTCAAACACGGCGGTGGCGACATCCGACACCTCCGCCCGGGTGGGAACCGCCGCGGAAATCATCGATTCCAGCATCTGCGTGGCAACCACCACCGGCTTGCCGGCCTTGCGGCAGGCGCGGATCAGCTGCTTCTGGATGCCGGGCACCGATTCAATCGGCATTTCCACGCCGAGATCGCCGCGCGCCACCATCAGGGCGTCCGACAGTTCGATGATCTCGTCAATGCGTTCGAGAGCCTGAGGCTTTTCGATCTTCGACATCAGCCCAACCCGGCCACGGGCAATCTTGCGGACTTCGGACAGATCCTCCGGCCGTTGAATGAACGACAGCGCAACCCAGTCGACATCATTGACAGCCAGCACGGCGTCGAGATCGCTTCTGTCCTTCTCGGTCAGCGCCCCGGTTTCGAGGATTGTATCGGGCAGGCTGACGCCTTTCCGGTCGGAAATCTTGGTGCCGTTGACCACCTTGCAGGTGATCGAAGTCTTGTCGGAATGAACCGCAATCAACTGCAGCCGTCCGTCATCAATCAGCAACCGGTGACCCGGCTGAACCGCCTCGAGGATTTCCGGATGCGGCAGAAACACTCGCGTCGAATCGCCGGGTATATCTTTGTTGTCAAGGATGAAGGTCTGCCCGGCGACAAGCGTCGCCGAACCCTCGGCAAATTTGCCCACCCGAAGTTTCGGGCCCTGAAGGTCAGCGAGAATGCCGATCGGCCGGCCGCATCTTTTTTCCACCGCGCGAATGCGGCCCACCAGAGTACGCATCAACTCATGGCTTGCATGGCTCATGTTGATTCGGAAAAGGTCTGCCCCCGCCTCATGCAGCTTATGGATCATCGCCTCATCGGACGACGCCGGTCCGAGCGTCGCGAGGATCTTCACATTGCGTAACCGCTTCATCAATTCTGGCTTTCCGGCGCTTCCGGGGCATCCGACAGCTGGACCATCCAGCTTCCTTGCCTCCCGGTATCGTATTCCTTGAATCCCACGCGCTGAAAACCGCGAGCAAAACAGTCCTCGACCCCGACAATCCGGAATTCATTGTCGGCGACACACATATTGATGTCACCGCCCCAACGTCCGCCGCCGCTCGCATCCTCGGCGTAGAGGTAATAGTAACGCGACCGCATTTGACCCTCGATCAACGTGGCGCAGGAATTGGCGGGAATCTGCCACCAGCCCTCCGTTACCCAGCCTTCCTCCGTGCGGTAACCGATTGCGCCGCCAACCAGGGATTGAGTGCCGTTGCAGACCCGAAAATCCGCTCTTGCCTCTCCCGCGCCGGCAAGCGTCAGCGCCCCGACTGCCAGGGATATGAGTGCGGCAAATTTGGAGATGGAAAAATGGGGGTGTGGCAACTCGCGAAAGATCAATTCCGGTCAGTCTCCGCTAATGATTTATGCGTTGCTTTTTGCGCCGCGAGGCCGTGAAAGTCAACGAATGGCGTCAGACTAAAGTCAAGGCTTGTGCGCTTTGCCGGCAATTTTATGCGAGAGCCAGGCAAAGCAGCTGATCGCGGCGGTTGCCCGGAAGAAGCGGCTGTGCAATTGATCCCACCCTGTAGAGCATTCCTCAAACTCTGTTTTCGAATCCGCGATGTCCGGCTTTCAGCCCTATGAAATAATTCCTGGCGACCCAAGCCGCTCGATGGTGATCCTCGCCGACCACGCCATGAACCGGCTGCCGGACGAATATGGCGATCTCGGCCTGCCCGCGGAAGCATTCCGCAGGCACATTGCCTACGACATCGGCGTGGAAGACGTGACCCGCGGCATTTGCGCCCGGCTGGGAATTCCGGCCGTTCTCGGTTGCTTCTCGCGTTTGCTGATCGATCCAAACCGTGGTGAAGATGATCCGACCCTGATCATGAAGCTTTCCGACGGGATGGTCATCCCCGCCAATCATCCGCTCTCCGGCGAGGAGCGCGAACGCCGCCTGGATCTTTTCCACCGTCCCTATCATGATGCCGTTTCCACGGTCATCGCGGAGACCTGGCGCAAATCCGGCAAGGCGCCATTGGTGATATCCCTGCATTCCTTCACCCATGCCTGGAAGGGCGTGGCGAGGCCCTGGCACGCAGGCATTTTGTGGGACACCGATCCCCGGGCCGCGCTTCTGTTGATTGACCACTTGAGCGCCGATCCCGCGCTGATCGTCGGCGACAACGAACCTTATGACGGAGCGCTCAAGGGCGACACCATGCACAGGCATTGCTCGATGACCGGCATTGCCCACGCCTTGCTGGAAATCCGCCAGGACCTGATTGCCGACAAGACGGGCGTCGAATCATGGGTCAGCCGTCTCGCGCCGATTCTTGCCGCTCTGGCCGACCGGCCGGAACTGCACGAGATTGAACTGCACGGTTCCCGCGTGATTTGACGCCGCGCTGCCGCCGCATCTTCGCGGGAACGCGATTATTCAACGCTGATTGTGTAAACGCCCTTGACCCGAAGGCTGCGTTTGGGCACTTGAAGCCTCACGCAACTGACCCCCATTTGCCCTTTCAGGAGTGACCCCATGTCTGATGCCGGCGCCGTAGCCCGCGACCAGCTCCGTTCCTTTGTCGAACGCATTGAACGGCTGGAAGAAGAGAAGAAAACCATCGCCGACGACATCAAGGATGTCTATGGCGAAGCCAAATCAACCGGCTACGACACCAAAGTGCTCAGAAAAGTTGTCGCCATTCGCAAGCAAGACCAGAACGATCGGCTTGAGCAGGAAGCAATTCTCGACACTTACCTGCACGCGCTGGGCATGGCGCCGGAACCCGAAGACGCCAGCTAATTCAATCCAAATATGAAAACAGGATGGCCGCTTGATTGCAATCAAGCGGCCATCTGATTCGGACATGTCCCTGGAGATCCGCAACCCGCCGGACGAGGCGTGCGCTTTAATTTTCGAAGCGGGCAACGGATATGAAGTTCACCGCCGATCCCGTGAACTGATCGTGCACAAGTTCGCCACCAGGCGCGAAGGCATTGGCATAGACAACCGTCGGTGCGGCGCGCAGCTGACTGACGACGAAATGGCGGCCCTTGCCGGGCAGCGTCGACATTGTGTTCACACGCTCCTGAGACAAGGCCCATTTGGAGATCATGGTTTCGGTCAGCTTGGGCTCGGTGCGGATCGCGGTGCGCGGCGCCTGATCGGCCACTGCGCTGGCGTTTGGCCGATCGCCTTTGCGGGGCGCAGAAGCTGTTGTCGCAGTTGCGGCGAGTCGCGCCCCGCGCTGGGCCTTGACCGGATCCAGAGCGGCGACCTCTATTGCCGGGAAGCGGTCTCCGGCGCGATCACCGGGCCTGCGGATCGGCAGCGGTATGAAATCATTTCCGGACGGCAAAGCCGCAACTACCGCGGTGGTCGCGGGCGAAAGTTCCGGGGTTTTTGGCGCTGGCGTTACGGTTGACGCCGACGCCGCAAGTGGCGGCGCGGAAGGAATCCCCTCCGGGGGCAGTGGTGGGGCTGCCGCCAACATGCGGGCCTCGATCAGGCTGGGGACCGGCAACGCGGCCACTTCGACAGCCTGCGTTTCGGGCGCATTCTCGACGTCGGCAGCCGGCTTGAAGCCAGGAGCGCGCTCAGCCAGCAATTCCGGGATCGGGGCACGAATGGACGCGAGATCGATATTGGCGGGCGGGGACGGCGCCACGTCCGCATTGGCGGCCGCGGCGAACGCCTCTATTTCAGCCTGCGCGGGCAGGACTGGTTCCGGCGGGGCGAGTGCTGCCACCACCACTGGCGGCTCAAGCACGGGGCGGGCGACCGGCACCGGGCCACGGACCGGAAGCGCCAGTGCTAGCTCGTCCGCCGGCGGCGCGGCTTCGGCGGGCGCGTCCGGTACGCCGGGCAATGCCGCGATTTCAGTGCGCTTGGGCGCCGCCACCGGGACAGGCGCTGCTGCGATTGCTTCGGGCACCTCGTCCTCGTCGCCGCCGCCGAACAGCGCCGCCAGCAATCCGCCGGAGCGCTTGCCGGAACTTGAATCATCGCCCCCGCCGGTCGACACAATCGCGCCACCGCGCCGTTTGTATTCGGCCAGGGCGACCTTGTATCCGGGCAGCGGTTTGCCGTCCGGCGGCAGATGCAGGGTCTTGCCGTCCGGGAACAGCTTGCTCAGTTCCTGCCTGCTCATGCGCGGCCAGGCGCGCACGCTCGCCACATCAAGATGGACGAAGGGCGAGCCCGACTTCGGGTAATATCCCACGCCGCCGCCCTGGATTTTCATGGCGGCGCTGCGAAGCGTGGAAATTTTCACTCCGGGGATGAAGAAATCCATCGCCTTGCCGACCATGTGCTGGCTTTTTGAGGCTTGTCCGCCGCGGGTCCGGCGCAGCATGTCGTTGGTGGCGGGCGACCGGTAGGCTGAAACAACGTTGATATAGTCCCGCGCACCGACCTTTCTGTAAACTTCCCAGACAAGGTCAAACAACCGCGGATCCATCTTGGTCGGCTCGTTGCGCCGCCAGTCACGCAGGAAACGATTGAGCTTGTTCAAGCCAGCCTGATCGTATTTTCCATTGCGCTTGTAAACGATCTCGGCTTTTTCCTTGGTGTGGATGTAATAGAGCTTGAGCGAGCGGGTCTCGGCGGACGCGCCGACTGTCGCAGCCAGCCCGGCAGACGCCGTGATCAGCGCCAAAAGGCAAAACCGCAACATCGTCGACAACACGGCCCGTCGCGGCCTGCTGCACAAGCGCACACCAGCGAGCCGAGTGACCCGCGCCAGACCTGTCATTGTTGTCATTATCGCCAAAGTTGTCCCCGAACGCCGGAAAACCGTGATCGATCATCATTTGATGACCAAATGCGGTGACACAATGGCAACCACGACCATGTGTCACTCCGGGACCCTTTATAGTGAATATTCACTTAACAAGGAATGAAGCAGATCAAACGGGAAGCAGTTTTTTCAGATTGGCCGGGTTTTTCCGTCAGGCTGCTTCGCGGTCGGGGTCATCGGGATTGATGGCGTAATCCTTGAGCTTTCGATAGAGCGTCGACCGGCCGATGCCGAGGCGCCGGGCAACTTCGCTCATCTGTCCGCGATAAAACGACAAGGCGAAACGGATGAGTTCCTCCTCGACTTCGGCGATCGGACGCACTTCGCCCTCCGGCGTCACCGCGTTGACCGCAGGCACGCCAGCGCTGATAGCTGGCGCGGGCTCCACAATATCCGCCGGTTCGAAGGTCATGGGACCGGCAGCCCGGCCGTGCGCCCTTGGAGCGGCCATTTCCGATCGCAATTGTGCCCATTCGCGCGGTTCCGCAGCGCTCTCCGGCGCTGCAAGACTGTATCCCGGCACCTGCGCCGCGATCTGCGGGAAAAGATCGGCTGTCAGCGTATCGCCGTCGCACAGGACGATCGCCCGGTGCATCGCGTTTTCCAGCTCCCGTATATTGCCCGGCCAATCATGGGCGGTCAGCAATGCCATGGCGTCGGGTGCGACACCACGGAGGCTTTTGTTGCCGATCGCATTCGAAAAGCGCTTGGCGAAATGGCGGACCAACTGCGGAATATCCTCCTTGCGCTTACGCAGCGCCGGAACATGGATCGGAAACACGTTGAGCCGGTAATACAGGTCTTCCCGGAAACGGCCGGCCTTGACCTCCGCGATCAGGTCCTTGTTGGTGGCGGAGATCAGGCGAATATTCACCTTTTTCGGCAACCGCGCTCCAACGGTTTCAATCTCGCCCAACTGGACCGCGCGCAGCAGTTTGACCTGAATTTCCGGAGGAAGTTCACCGACTTCATCGAGAAAAAGCGTGCCTCCGTCGGCTTCGGCGAATTTGCCGGCATGGCGCTCGGTGGCGCCGGTAAAGGCGCCCCTCTCATGGCCGAACAGGATGCTCTCAACCAGGTTTTCGGGAATGGCGCCGCAATTGACTGTCACGAATGGCTTGTTGCGCCTGCTGCTTTCAGCCTGAATCGCCTGCGCGATCATTTCCTTGCCGACGCCGGACTCACCTTCGAGAACGACCGGAATGACCGATGCCGCCGCCCGGCGGCCAAGCGAGATCACCCGCTCCATGGCCGGACTGGCGGCCACGATGTCATGGAAACCAGCCTCATTGCGCGAAGGCTTGGGCACAACGCCGATTCGCGATGCCTTGAGCGCATTGGCGAGCGACAATCCAAGCCGCTCGGGGGAGACCGGCTTGACGACGAAATCGAAGGCGCCCGCCCGCATCGCCTTGACCACGGTCTCAATGCCACCCTGACCGGTCTGGACAATGACCGGCACTGAAATGCCGGCGGCCTGCATGCGCTCCAGCACTTCCAGTCCGCCCATTTCCGGCATCATCAGGTCGAGCACCACCACATCAATGCTCTGTTCGGGATCGGCCAACCGGGCAAGCGCCGTGCGCCCATCCTGGAACAGTTCGGTCTCGTACCCGGAACGTTCAGCCGCGGCCTTGAGCAAGCGGCGCTGAACCGGATCATCATCAACTATCAAAACACGATTGGACAAGGGGCTTGGTTCCTCACTCCCGGTGATGCGGGCAACGGGCTTTCGTCTGCAGCCGACATTGCCAGCAAAGGCTAAAAATCGGATTTCGAGAAACGATTGCATTTTAATCGTCGCTGCCAGTAAAACCGGAATGCCGCTTCGACGATCCTGCTATCAAAAGTGAGTGCTTTCATGCCGAAATCAATTCTGGACCTTGCACCGGTCCGCGCACCCGCGACAGCCCGGCAACCGGATGCGGCCCTGGGTCAGTTGCCCGGATGGAATCTTGACGATCTCTATTCCGGTCCCGATGCGCCCGAGTTCAAATCTGATCTCGCGGAGGCGCGCAGCCGGGCGGAAGCCTTCGAGGCGCGCTGGAAAGGCCGGATCACGGAAGCTGCGATGGGCACCGGCGATGAGGGTCTGGGTGCCGCGATCGAGGCCTATGAACAGCTTGAGGAATTGATGGGCAGGATCATTTCCTATGCGGGACTGGCCTATTTCAGCGATACCTCGGACCCAAAGATCGCCAAGTTCTACGGTGATGTGCAAAGCGCGATGACGGACGCCAGCGCCCATCTGCTGTTCTTTGCGCTGGAGCTCAACCGGATCGACGATGCGGTGATCGAGGACAGTTTGAGCCGCGACGCCCGCGCCGCGCGCTATACGCCCTGGATCCATGACCTGAGGCTTGACCGGCCCTACCAGCTCGAAGACCGCATCGAGCAATTGTTCCATGAAAAGTCGATGACCGGCCACACCGCCTGGAACCGGCTGTTCGACGAGACCATGGGCAGTCTGGAATTCATCGTCGATGACGTGCCGCTGCCACTCGAACTCACACTGTCGATGCTGCAGGATTCCGACGGCGCCAAGCGAAAGAAGGCGGGCCAGGCGCTGGCCGCGACGTTCAAGGAGAATTTGCGCACCTTCACCCTGATTACCAACACGCTGGCCAAGGACAAGGAAATCTCCGACCGCTGGCGTGGATTCGAGGACATTGCCGACAGCCGCCATCTGGCCAACAGGGTCGAACGGCCGGTCGTTGACGCCTTGGCCCAGGCCGTGCGCGAAGCCTGCCCGCGACTGTCCCATCGCTACTATGCGATGAAGGCCCGCTGGCTTGGCCTCGAAAAGCTTGAATTCTGGGACCGCAACGCGCCTTTGCCCGAAACCCCGGGTGAAATCATTCCCTGGGATGAGGCCAAAAACACTGTGCTGTCCGCCTATCACGGCTTCGCTCCGGAAATGGCGACCATCGCGCGGCGCTTTTTTGATCAACGCTGGATCGATGCACCCAGCCGTCCCGGCAAGATGCCGGGCGCTTTCGCGCACCCGACCGTCCCTTCGGTTCATCCCTATGTGCTGGTCAATTACCTCGGCAAGCCGCGCGACGTGATGACGCTGGCCCATGAACTCGGCCATGGCGTGCATCAGGTTCTGGCCGGCGCCCAAGGCGCGCTGATGTCGTCAACCCCCTTGACGCTCGCCGAGACCGCCTCGGTGTTCGGCGAGATGCTGACCTTCCGCGCCTTGCTCGATCGCACCTCGGATCGCCGCGAACGCAAGGCGATGCTGGCCCAGAAGGTGGAGGACATGATCAACACGGTGGTCCGCCAGATCGCATTCTACGAGTTTGAACGCCGGGTCCACACCGCACGGCGCGAGGGCGAACTCACATCCGAGCAACTGGGCAAGCTCTGGCTTGATGTTCAATCCGAAAGCCTTGGCCCGGCGGTTGAATTGTCCGAAGGTTACGAGACCTTCTGGGCCTATATCCCGCATTTCATCCACTCGCCGTTTTACGTCTACGCCTACGCATTCGGCGATTGCCTGGTCAATTCGCTCTACTCTGTCTACGAGAAGACGCCCGAGGGGTTCCGCGAGCGCTATTTCGACATGCTCAAGGCCGGCGGAACCAAGCACCATTCCGAACTGCTCATGCCGTTCGGCCTCGATGCGTCCGATCCCGGTTTCTGGAATCAGGGGCTGTCCATGATCGAAGGATTGATCGACGAACTCGAAACCATGGATGCCTGATCCTTCTGATTCCGCTTTATTGTAACAGCGAAGTGTGGTTTACGCCGCCGCTACCGCCGCAGACGGCTGCAGCGCTTGTGAATGGAGCGAATGACATGTCCCAGCAGGATTATCCGGTCTATGGGGAAATCACCGGTCCGATCGTGATGATCGGTTTTGGATCAATCGGCCGCGGCACCCTGCCGCTGATCGAGCGCCACTTCAAATTCGACAAGAGCCGGATGGTCGTCATCGATCCGCGCGACGACGCCAGTGACATGGAAATCCTTGCCCAGCACGGGATCAGGCACATCAAGGAACATGTGACCAAGGACAACTACAAGGACCTTCTCAAGCCGCTGCTGAGCGAAGGCGAAGGCCAGGGCTTCTGTGTCAATCTCTCGGTCGATACCGGCTCGGTCGATCTGATCAAGCTCTGCCGCAAGCTTGATGTGCTCTACATCGACACCGTGATCGAGCCCTGGCTCGGCTTCTATTTCGACAAGACCATGAAGAACTCCGAGCGCACCAATTATGCGTTGCGCGAGACCCTGCGCCACGAACAAAAGAAAAGCCCGGGCGGCACGACAGCTGTCTCCACCTGTGGCGCCAATCCGGGCATGGTGTCCTGGTTCGTCAAGCAGGCGCTGGTCAATCTCGCCAAGGATCTCGATGTCAAGTTTGACGAACCCGAACAGACCGATCGCGAAGGCTGGGCAAAGCTGATGAAGAAGGTTGGCGTCAAGGGCGTTCATATCGCCGAACGCGACACCCAGCTGACCAAGAAGCCCAAGCCGCTCAACGTGTTCTGGAACACCTGGTCGGTGGAAGGCTTCATCTCCGAAGGCCTGCAGCCGGCCGAACTCGGCTGGGGCACCCATGAAAAATGGATGCCGAAGAACGCCAGGAAGCACAAGAAGGGCTGCAAGGCGGGGATCTATCTTGAGCAGCCGGGCGCCAATACACGCGTGCGCACCTGGTGCCCGACGCCCGGCCCGCAATACGGTTTCCTCGTCACCCACAATGAGTCGATCTCGATTGCCGACTATTTCACGGTCAAGAACAAGGACGGCGACGTCACCTATCGCCCGACCTGCCATTATGCCTATCATCCGGCCAATGACGCGGTGCTGTCGCTGCATGAAATGTTCGGCAATGGCGGCAATGCCCAGCCGGTACAGCACGTGCTCGACGAGCACGAACTGGTGGATGGACTCGATGAACTCGGCGTCCTGCTCTACGGCCACGACAAGAACGCCTACTGGTACGGTTCGCGCCTGTCGCTGAAAGAGACCCGCCACCTCGCGCCCTATCAGAACGCCACCGGCATGCAGGTGACATCGGCTGTTCTGGCCGGCATGGTATGGGCGCTGGAAAACCCCAAGGCCGGCATCGTCGAGGCCGATGAGGTCGACTACAAGCGCTGCCTGGAAGTGCAGTCACCTTATCTCGGCCCGGTCGAAGGCCACTACACCGACTGGACCCCGCTCGACGGCCGTCCGGGATTGTTCCCCGAGGACATCGACAAGGACGATCCCTGGCAGTTCCGCAACGTGCTTGTGCACTGAGAGAGCTATGAAAACTGCAAGCCCGGGTGGCCCACGAGGCTGGCCGGGCTTGCGGTCGCCTTGCTTTCGACGCAGAGGCCCTGCATTCTGTTGAGACGGAATCATATTTATGACGGCCCCAGGGGAGCACCGCGCCATGAAACTGCACCGCATCATCGCCATTGGCGCGCTGGCCGGCCTTTTGGCCGCCTGTCAGTCAGCATCCTACAGCCCACGCCCGATGGTGGCGCAGCCTCAGGGCATCGACGGCCAGTGGGTTGATCCGAACGGCATCATATCGAGCTTCTCGGCAGGCCGTTTCGAGACCCGCACCACCGACACCAACTCGCTGCTGGCCGAAGGGTCCTATCGTTATGTCTCGGATCAGATGGTCGAGATTGAGCTGACTTCGCTCTTGCGCCAGACCACATCGCGGGTCAATTGCGCGCTTGCAAGCCAGTCCCAACTCAATTGCACATCCTCGACCGGCGCGCAGTTCACCCTGGTGCGCCGGATCTAGGCAGACCCGGATTCAGGCAAACAAGGGGACGGGCTTTCGTTCATGACCAGCCATTTCGATGACCGCGAAACGCGCCAACCCGAAGCGCGCGAACAGGAAACATTCGCAAAACTCCGGACCCTGCTGGAACGAAGCCTCAAGCGGCTCCCGGCGCTTGATTCCTGGCTCGGACATCCGGATCCCTCCGGTCTGGTGGACCGCACCGCGTTGGCGGCGCTTCCGGTGTTGCGCAAACCCGACCTGATGGAAATGCAGGAGGCCAATCCGCCCTTCGGCGGTCTCGCCGACCCCGACGCGTTGAAAGGCAACCGCGTGTTCATGTCGCCCGGGCCGGTCTGGGAACCGCAAGGGCTTGGCGTCGATCCCTGGGCCGCGGCACGTGCCCTGTTTGCCGCCGGTTTTCGCGCCGGAGACGTGATCCACAACTCGCTCGCCTATCACATGACGCCCGGCGGCTTCATTCTGGACGAAGGCGCCCGCGCATTGGGATGCCTGGTCTTTCCAGCGGGCGCGGGCAATACCGAAGCCCAGGTTGACGCCGCTGCACGGTTGAAGCCATCGGGCTTCACCGGGACACCGGACTATCTCAAGACCATTCTCGAAAAGGCCGACGAGCTGGGCCGGGATATTTCCTCGATAAAGCGCGCGCTGGTCTCCGGCGGCGCCCTGTTTCCCTCCCTGCGACACTATTACGCTGACCGCGGCGTGTCGGTGCTTCAATGTTACGCGACGGCGGATCTGGGCGTCATTGCCTATGAAAGCGCCGACGAAGATGGCGCGCCGCATCCCGGCATGATTGTCAACGAAGACATGATCGTGGAAATCGTCCGGCCCGGCAGCAATGATCCGGTGCCCGAGGGCGAAGTCGGTGAACTCGTCGTTACCACGCTCAATCCTGGCTACCCCCTGGTCCGCTTCGGAACCGGAGACCTGTCGGCCATCCTGCCCGGCGTCTCGCCCTGCGGTCGCACCGGCGCGCGCATTCAAGGCTGGATGGGCCGCGCCGACCAGCGCACCAAGATCAAGGGCATGTTCGTCGACCCCAAGCAGGTCTCCGCGGTGCTCAAGGCGCATCCCGAAATCGCCCGGGCGCGCCTCGTCGTCAGCCGTTCAGCCGATGCCGATGTCATGACGCTGCTGGTTGAACCGGCGCAAGCAGCAACGCCGGCGGTGGCTGCAATCGAAGCGTCTCTGGCCGCCCTCACCAAACTGCGCGGCAAGGTCGAGATCCGGCCATCCGGAAGCCTTCCCAATGATGGCAAGGTGATAGCGGACGAGCGTGATTATTCAGCCTGAAATGCGGCTGATTTCCGGCGTTCCCGCCGCTTGGCTCTTGATGTTCACCGCCGATAGTGAAACCATCGCATAAAGCCTGTAGCGTAAGTCCAGTCATGCGGATTGCCCGCGGGCTCAGAGCACCGAAACTGGGAGCCATTCCATGAACACACTCATCAAACGCGCGCTTTTATCCGTGTCCGTCCTGGGCCTGAGCTCAGGCGCGGCCTTGGCCGATTACACGTTGACCATTCTCCACATCAATGACTGGCACAGCCGCATTGAATCCAACAACAAGTACGAATCGACCTGTTCCGCCGAAGATGAGACCGAGGGCAAGTGCATCGGCGGCGCGGCGCGGCTGGTGACGGCCGTCGCCGACCGCCGCAAGGCGCTGGAAGGCGAGAATGTGCTGCTCCTGAACGGCGGCGACAATTTCCAGGGCTCGCTGTTTTACACCACCTACAAGGGAGCGGTCGAAGCCGAATTCCTCAACCTGATGAAATTCGACGCCATGACCGTGGGCAACCATGAGTTTGACGATGGTGAAGAGGCGCTGGCCCCGTTTCTTGACGTGATCGCGTTTCCGGTGCTTTCGGCCAATGTCAGCGCCAGCGCCGCTTCAAAGGTCGGCGACCGCATCAAGCCCTCCATGGTGCTTGAGCTCGGCGGACAGAAAATCGGCATCATCGGCGCGGTGACCACCGACACGCCCGAGATTTCGTCTCCCGGCCCGAACATCACCATTGAAGATGACATTGCGACAATCACCGCGGAAGTTGAGAAGCTCAAGGCCGAAGGCGTCGACAAGATCATCGCGCTCACCCATGTCGGCTACCCGCGCGACAAGGAAATGATCGCGAAGATCCCCGGCGTCGACGTGGTCGTCGGCGGTCACTCGCATTCGCTGTTGTCCAACACCGACGAAAAGGCCGAAGGGCCCTACCCGACGATGATCGACAACCCGGAGGGCTACAAGGTTCCGGTGACGCAAGCCGCGTCCTACTCTAAATATCTCGGCGAATTCACCGTGACCTTCGATGATGCAGGCGTGGTCAAGGAAGCCAAGGGCGATCCGATCTTTCTCGACAGTTCCGTCAAGCCCGACGAGGCCGTGCTGGCCAGAATCAAGGAGCTTGGCGCACCGATCGAAGAGTTGAAGACCCGCAAGGTATCCGAGACGAGCAAGGGAATCGACGGCAGCCGCGAAACCTGCCGTACCGCGGAATGCGAGATGGGCAATCTGGTGGCTGACGCCATGCTCGACCGGGTCGGCGATCAGGGCGTCACCATCGCCATCCAGAACGGCGGCGGCCTGCGCGCCTCCATTGACGCGGGCGAGATCACCATGGGCGAAGTGCTCTCGGTGCTGCCGTTCCAGAACACGCTCGCGACATTCCAGTTGAAGGGCGCCGATGTCGTTGCCGCCCTCGAAAACGGCGCCAGCCAGATCGAGGAAGGCGCTGGCCGCTTCGCCCAGGTGGCGGGGCTTCGCTACACCTTCGACAAGGATGCCGAGGCCGGATCCCGGATCGTCTCCGTCGAAGTCAAGGACGGAGACGGTTTCAAGCCGATCGATCCTGACGCGGTCTACTCGGTGGCGACCAACAATTTCATGCGCGCCGGCGGCGACGGCTATTCGGTCTTCAGCACGGCCGGCATGAACGCCTATGATTTCGGCCCCGGTCTTGAACAGGTTGTAGCCGATTACCTGGCCAAGAACACGCCTTACACACCCTACACCGATGGCCGCGTGGCGGCCGCAGCCGCTGCCCCGGCGATTGAAATGACCCCGGGCACTGAGCCGGTTCAGGTTCCCGAGCCGCTCGCCGGCTCCAAGGAACTGAGCACCACCGCTCCGACAATCACCGAAGAAGCCAAGCCCGCCGAAGTTCCGGCAGTGACCACTGAGGCGCCCGCGGCTGCCGACGCGGCCATGGCGGGCAAGGAGCATGTCATCGCTTCGGGCGACACCTTTTGGGATCTTGCCAAAACCTACTACGGCGACCCAACGATGTGGAACAAGATCGCCGAGGCCAATCCATCGGCCTCCGCAAGAGGCCTGACCATCGGGGAAACCCTGGCCATCCCGGCCAAGTAAGATCGTCACGACATGGTGCGCAAGGGCCCGGTTTTCCGGGCCCTTTTGCATTTGTGTGCCGTGATGCAGCTGCATGGCCGCGCAAATGAACCCATGTGAGCGCCATGTGCATCGGGATGATTGATTTGTCGGGACGTGCCACTATGTTCCGCAACAACAAGCAAACACTCCTTCAACCCCAATGAAATGGACGCAACCTTGAACACAAGTGTGATCCTCCCTGACGAGGCCAGCCGCGCCGTGGGCGAGTTGCCGCCCGGGCATCCGCCGGTCAAGATCCAGAAGGTTGGCGTCCTGCTCGTCAATCTCGGCACTCCCGACGGCACCGATTACAAGTCGATGCGGCGCTATCTCAAGGAATTCCTCACCGACAGGCGGGTGATCGAATGGTCGCGTTGGCTGTGGTACCCGATCCTGTTCGGCATAGTCCTCAACACGCGGCCAGGGCGTGTCGGCAAGGCCTATGAGACGATCTGGAACAAGGATCTCGATGAGAGTTACCTCAGAACCTACACCCGCAACCAGTCCGACAAGCTCGGCGCGGCGCTGGCATCCCATCCCTCGGTGATGGTCGACTGGGCAATGCGCTATGGACAGCCGTCAATCCCGGACAAGCTGCAGGCGCTCAAGGATGCCGGCTGCGACCGCATCGTGCTGTTTCCGCTGTACCCGCAATATGCCGCCGCCACCACGGCCACCGTCAATGACAAGGCCTTCCAGGCCATGATGGGCATGCGCTGGCAGCCCGCGCTCAGAACCGTGCCGCCCTATCATGATGATCCGGCCTATATCGAAGCGATCGCGCAATCGATCGAGACCCATATTGCCGGTCTCGACTGGGAGCCCGAAGTGGTGCTGACGTCTTTCCACGGCATTCCGCAATCCTACTTTCTCAAGGGCGATCCCTATCACTGCCAATGCCTGAAAACCGCCCGGCTGGTGCGTGAACGGCTGGGCTGGCCGAAGGAAAAGCTGGTGGCGACGTTTCAGTCGCGCTTCGGCCCCGAGGAGTGGCTGCAGCCCTACACCGACAAGACGGTGGAGAAGCTGGCGCAAGATGGCGTCAAGCGCATTGCGGTGATCAACCCCGGTTTTGTCTCCGATTGCCTGGAGACGCTCGAGGAGATTGCCGTCGAAGCAGCTGAATCCTTCCATCAAAACGGCGGCGAGCATTTCACCCACATCCCCTGCCTCAATGATTCAGCGGGCGGAATGAAGGTGATTGAAGCGATCGTCCGGCGAGAATTGCAGGGTTGGGTCTGAACCACCCGATCAACGCCCTGCGCGCCGTCCGGTGAAGTCCGCGCAGATAATCACCCTGGGAGATTGATAGCTCTTGCCGGATCAACTACCTCTGTGAAAAGGTTGCTTGAAACCGCATCTGAGGCTGAGGAGGTCTAGGCCATGCTGGGACTGGATATTACGGTCATTGCCGTCGTCGTCATTGCGATCCTGCTCCTGTTATCCGGGATCAAGACCGTGCCGCAGGGTTATGCCTACACCGTCGAGCGGTTTGGCCGCTACACCCGGACGCTGACGCCGGGATTGAACATCATCATTCCCTTTGTTGACCGCGTCGGCCGCAAGATCAACATCATGGAACAGGTGCTCGACATTCCCACCCAGGAAGTCATCACCCGCGACAACGCCTCGGTTTCCGCCGACGCGGTCTCGTTCTACCAGGTGCTCAACGCCGCGGAGGCCGCCTATCAGGTCTCCAACCTGGAACAGGCGCTGCTCAACCTGACCATGACCAACATCCGCTCGGTGATGGGGTCGATGGATCTTGACGAGCTGTTGTCCAACCGCGACGCCATCAATGACCGGCTGTTGCGCGTGGTCGACCAGGCCGCCGCTCCCTGGGGCATCAAGATCACCCGCGTCGAGATCAAGGATATTGCTCCGCCCAAGGATCTGGTTGAATCGATGGGCAGGCAGATGAAGGCAGAGCGCGAGAAACGCGCCGAAATTCTGGAAGCTGAAGGCTCGCGCAACTCCCAGATCCTGCGGGCGGAAGGCGCCAAGCAGTCCGCCATCCTTGAGGCCGAGGGCCGCCGCGACGCCGCCTTCCGCGACGCCGAGGCGCGCGAGCGGCTTGCCGAAGCGGAAGCCAAGGCGACAACCATGATGTCGGTCGCCATCTCCGAAGGCGACGTCACCGCGATCAATTACTTCGTCGCGCAAAAATACACCGAGGCGCTTGGGCAGATTGCCTCGGCAAAGAACCAGAAGGTCATCCTGATGCCGCTTGAGGCCTCCGCCTTGATCGGATCGCTGGGCGGCATCGGCGCCATCGCGCGCGAGGTGTTCGGCAAGGATGGCGATCAGCCGGCGCTCAACCAGCCCCGCGCGCCGGCCCAGCCGCCACGCCAGTCCCGCAGCGCGACGACGCCCGGCTATCCCGCCGGCCCTGATCCGGAGCGCGACGCATGATTGCCGGTCTGGCCACTGAACTCGGACCGTGGATCTGGTGGATCGTCGGACTTATATTCCTGGGCCTCGAGATCGCGGTCCCGGGTGTTTTCCTGCTCTGGATCGGACTGGCGGCGATGATCGTCGGGGCGATGTCGTTCCCGTTGTGGGGCGCATCCATATGGAACTGGCAAGTGCAACTGCTGGTGTTTGCGGTGCTGGCATTGGCTCTGGCCCTGATCGGCCGCAGGATTTCCGGATCGAACACCGAAAGCGACCAGCCCATGCTCAACCGCCGCGTCGAGGGTCTGGTCGGCCGGACGGCGACGCTGGAAGAGCCGATCAGCGAAGGCAAGGGCCGCATCAGGCTCGACGACACAACCTGGATCGTGCAGGGCCCGGATCTACCTGCGGGAGCGCGCGTGCGCGTGATCGTGGCTCAAGCCGGCGGCTTGACCGTCGAGCCTGTCTGACCCCGGGTTCAGGCGACGCCGATCCTGAGCAGATCGTGAAAATGCACGATGCCGATCGGCGAAAGATTCTGGTCGGCGACAATCAATGCACCGATGGCATTCTGGTTCAGGATGGCCATCGCCGTGCTGGCGAGCGCCGTCGGCGCGATCGTCTTCGGATGGCTCGTCATGATCGCGTCGATCGGCTTATCGATCAGGTTCTGGCCCAGATTGCGCGCCACGTCGCCATCGGTCACAATGCCGATCAGCCTTCCATCCGCGCCGGTAACGCCGACACAGCCGAATTTGCGCTGTGACAGCGTCATGATCGCTTCCGGCGCCGGTGTGCCCGACGGCACCAGCGGCACCGAGTCTCCCGTATGCATCACATCGGCGACATGCGCCAGATTGGCGCCAAGCTGTCCGCCAGGATGGAAAGTGTGGAAATCGCCCGCGGTAAAGCCCTTGGCTTCCAGCAGCGCCACAGCCAGCGCATCGCCCAGGGCCAGTTGCATCAATGTCGATGTGGTCGGCGCCAGACCATGTGGACAGGCCTCCTGCTCGCGCGGCAGCAGCATCACAATATCCGCCTCCCGCGCCAGGGTGGAATATTCACCTGCGGTGAAGGCCACCAGCGGGATCTGGAACCGGCGGGAATAGGCAAGGATACCCTTGAGTTCGGCGCTTTCTCCTGACCAGGACAACACGATGATCGCATCATCGCGCGCGATCATTCCCAGATCTCCGTGATTTGCTTCCGCCGGATGGACAAAATGTGACGGAGTCCCCGTCGAAGCCAGGGTTGCGGCGATCTTCGCGCCAATATGCCCGCTCTTGCCCACACCGGTGACAATCACCCGGCCCGTGATGCTGCCAAGCGCCTCGACGGCACGCACGAAAGGCTCGGCGAGCCCGTTCTCGAGGGCGGCGGCGAGCGCGTCCAGACCGCTCTTCTCTATGCGGATCGTGCGCCCCGCTGAAAGCAGGATGTCTTCGGTCGGGTAGTCTGCGAGGATCTTCTTCATCAGGCCGGAATATCGCTTTGGCGTGGCTGTGTCCATCAAGCACATGAGCAATCTGGCAAAGCGCCGGACGGAAACCTTGCGTTAACCACAAGTGTTTACGGTTTGACAAGATTTGGATGAGTCCGGACCCGAACACGCATGCGCAACGCCACCACCAGGATACAGACACGAATGGCTGCGCGGCGCGCGGGCGGCTGCGTCGGCGTATCCGCAATCAGCCTTCTTGCCGTGATGACGGTGGCTCAGGCGCAAACCGTCAGCGAATCTGGATCCACCCCCGGATCCTACGAACTGCGCGACACCACCACACAAGTCCCCTCGTCACAAACAAGCGCGGCGGCAACCCTTTATGGCGCCTTGCCGGCAAGCAGTGCCGCCACACAGTCCGGAACCGAAAATCCCGACGATGCGGGTTCGCAAGCGGAGGTGACCGAGATTCCCGCCGAACCCGATGCGCAAGACCTGACCGGATCCATCGGCTCCCCGTCACAACTGAGCCAGGCCGATCAGGACTATGCCGATAGTCTCGGACGCCAAAATGCCCGGGTTGGAACCGTTGACGGATTGCCACTCAATCCCCGCGCGGATGACGCCGCAGTGCCGGGCTTCATGCTTGGGACGCTGACGCTGAGACCGACCCTTGCCGAGCGCATCGTTCGCGAATCTGTCAGCTATGGCGCGGAGAAAACCAACCGCACCTACAGCGAGACGACCCTGTCTGGAACGCTGCAATCGGACTGGTCGCGGCATCAGTTGGCAATCGACGGAACCGCAACTTGGGAGGAGAACATTTCCGGCACCGGCACCGAATCGCCGGATGCCTATCTGAATGCGCTCTTGCGCCTTGACCTCATCAATGATGTCACCGCGACGCTCGGCGCAGGTTACAGCTATTCCCAGGAAAGCCGCACCGATCCAAATGCGATCGTCGGCGCCACCGCCCAGGCGGGAATCCATGAATTGCGCGCCATCGCGGGACTGCAAAAGGATCTCGGTCTCTTGCGCGGCACGACATCGCTGGAACTGACCCGGAGCATTTATGGCGACGCGACGCTGGCGGACGGCAGTACGGTTTCCGGAAGCGATCGAGACACCGTGGGCGCTGAACTCACGGCCCGCATTGGCTATGTTGTATCACCGGCATTGATTCCATTCCTGGAGGCATCGGTCGGGCGGGAGAGATACGACCAGCGTGTTGACAGCACCGGGGCCGAACGGTCGTCGACAACCTATGGCGTTCGTGCCGGCGCCGAGACAAATCTGGGAGAAAAGCTCTCCGGTGAATTCGCTGCGGGCTATGTGCTGCGGTCGCTGGACGACGCCAATTTGAAAGACATCTCCGGTCTGACCCTGGACGGAGAACTCAACTGGTCGCCGCTGCGCGGAACCAATGTCATGGTGGGGTTGGCCTCCACTCTAGAATCCGCGACGACAGCAGGCGAATCGGGCGCGGTGGTCTATGAGCTTAATACCGGGCTGACCCAGCAGATCCACAGCGCCGTGGTGGCGCGCCTTGGCGCCACGGCGGGCTACAGGGATTACACCTCGGGCGGCGGCCGCAGCAACCAGCGCAGCTATGGCGCCTCCGCCGGCCTGACCTGGAGCATCAACCGCTATCTCGATCTGGAAGCCGATGCGAGCTACGAGCGGACCAAGGAGCCCGGCAACACCGACGAGAAGACCACGCGCATCGGATTGGGATTGAAACTGCGGCGATGACATGCCGGTGCATAGGCCCGAAGTAAATCCATCGCCCCGGCAGGCTTGCGTCAGGCGCCGTTTATCAGGCTCTTCAGGCCGGCCTCGACCAGCGGTCTGATATCGTCCCGTTCAAGCGCCACGGCGACATTGGCCAGAATGAAGCCTTCCTTGGAGCCGCAATCATAGGTCTGGCCACCGAACCGATAGGCAGAGAACGGCTGCTCCGCAGCGAGCTTGAGCATGGCGTCCGTCACCTGGATCTCATTGCCGGCGCCGCGCTCCTGACTGGACAGGATCTCAAAAATCTCCGGCTGTAGAATGTAGCGGCCATTGATGTAGAAGTTTGACGGCGCGGTGCCCGCCGCCGGCTTCTCCACCATTTCAGTGATGCGGAAGCCGCCATCGAGATCCTCGCCCCTGCCGACAATGCCATATTTGTGGGCGAGCGCCGGGTCACATTCACCCACCGCGACAATATTGCCGCCAACCTTGCCATAAAGCTCGACCATGCCCGCCATGCAGCCCTTGGTGTCGCGCATGACCATATCCGGCAGCAGCAGCGCGAATGGCTCATCGCCGATGATGTCGCGAGCGCACCAGACAGCGTGGCCCAGGCCGAGCGGCGCCTGCTGACGCGTAAAGCTCGTCGCGCCTGCCTTTGGCAGCATATCTTCCAGCGATCTCAATTCGACGGTCTTGCCGCGTTCGCGCAGCATCGCCTCGAGCTCGAACTGGATATCGAAATGGTCTTCGATCACCGCCTTGTTGCGGCCGGTGACGAAAACGAAATGCTCGATGCCGGCTTCCATCGCCTCTTCGACGACATATTGGACCACCGGTTTGTCGACCACGGTCAGCATCTCTTTCGGCACCGCCTTGGTGGCGGGCAGAAAACGGGTGCCCAATCCCGCGACCGGCAGAACAGCTTTTCTAATCTTGCGAATTGCACTCATATTATTTCCTCATTCTTCTTTCATTATCCGCTGCGGCGCTTCCCGGTTGTCCTAAATCGCAATACCGGCATTTGTTGGAAACAGGCAAAGGCTGCAACCGGGCCGCGGATATGGTAAACGATTTGTTGACGGCTAAGGGATAGGATCGCCATCACGTCTTTTTTTTCCAATCCCAAACGACAGGATGCTTGTAACATGCTCCGATCGCCCAGGAATATTGCTCTCGCCGCCGGATTTTCCCTCTTTGCCGGTGTTCTGGCTCCCCTGCCCGCACATGCGGATGCGGGTTTTCAGCAGTGGGTCTCAAGCTTCTATAGCACAGCTGCGAAATCCGGAATCTCACGCTCGACCTACGAACAGGCCTTCAAGGGTATCACCGCGCCGGACCCGGCGGTCCTGGAAAAAGCGCGTTATCAACCGGAATTCACCACCAAGGTTTGGGATTATCTCGATTCCCGCGTGAATCCCTACACCGTTGCCAAGGGACGCGAGATGGCGGCGCGCCATGCCAAGACCCTGGCCGCGATCGAGCGGCATTTCGGCGTGGATGCCTCGATTCTATTGGCAATCTGGTCGATGGAGTCCAACTATGGCGAAATCCTCACCAAGACTGACCGCCTTCATTACGTACCGCAGGCCCTTGCCACGTTGGCCTATGCCGACAAGAAGCGCGCCAAGTTTGCACGCTCGCAACTCGTTGCCGCGCTGAAAATTCTCCAGAGCGGAGATATTTCAAGCAGGGAAATGACCGGGTCTTGGGCTGGCGCCATGGGGCACACCCAGTTCATTCCCACAAGTTATCTTGCCTACGCCGTCGACGCCGATGGAAACGGGCATCGTGACATCTGGAACTCCATCCCCGACGCCTTGTCGACCGCTGCCAATCTTCTCAAGAAGAACGGCTGGAGACCCGGCGAGACCTGGGGATATGAGGCGGCCGTCCCCGGCGGCGGCGCCAAATATTCAGGTCAGACCAAGACGTTGTCGCAATGGGCGGCACTCGGATTTACCCGGCCGGGCGGCAAGGCTCTTCCCAATGGCAACCGGCGCGCGGAACTCAAAATGCCCGGCGGCAGCAATGGCCCCGCATTCCTGATGAGCAAGAATTTTTTCGTCATCAAGCGCTACAACAACTCGGATTCCTATGCTCTCGGCGTCGGCGTCCTGGCCGACGAGATTGCCGGATATGGCGGCGTCGATCAGCGCTGGCCGCGCCCCGCCGGAACGCTCGACGTCAAGGAGAAGTTCGAGCTGCAGGCCCGGCTCAAACAGCTCGGATATTATGATGGCGAGATTGATGGCAATTTCGGCTCCGGTTCGCGGGCGGCGATCGCCAGCTTCCAGTCGCGTGCCGGCTTGACCGGTGAGGCCATTCCGTCGCAAAAGATACTGGATGCCATCCGCCGCCATTGATGGTTGATGACGGCTGGATCTCAACCGTTCCGAGGTCGAAACGGAGATCGCATTAGCGTGTTTGTTCGCCTACCAGCCTTGCGCCTTCTGGCAACCTTGCTGATCGCTCTGACAGCGGGCATGGCCGTGGTGCAAACGAGTGAACCGGCGGCGGCCCAGGAACGCTTGGAACGGAAATCCATCCTGCAACTGCTGTTCGGTGGCGGCCAGAGCCAGAAAGCGCCCGCATCAACGGAAGCGCCTCGCACAAGCCGGGTAAAGCAGCCCGCGCGCAGCGCCACCGCAGCTGCTCCCCCTCCGGAGCCCAAAATCGAAAAGCTTGAAAACGCACGGAAAATTCTTGTGCTCGGCGATTTTCTGGCCAATGGCGCCGCTGATGGTTTGAGCGAGGCCTTCGCCCAGGCGCCTGGCGTTGTGGTGGTTGACCGGACCAATGGGTCCTCCGGCCTGGTCCGTGACGATTACTACGATTGGCTTGAACAAGCGCCAGGTATTGTCGAAGAGGTCCAGCCAGCCATCATCGTCGTGCAGATCGGATCAAACGACCGGCAGCAGATGCTGGTCAATGGCGAGCGCGAGGCGGTCCGTTCGGTCAACTGGCTTGCCGAGTATGAACGCCGCACGGAACAACTCATCAGGATTTTGCGGGGCGGCAACACGCCTTTGTTGTGGATCGGTCTGCCGGCCTTCAATTCCTCCGTCATGACCACGGACATGGTTGCTTTCAATGGCGTTTACCGGAAGCTGGTCGAAAAGTCCGGGGGCGAATTCATCGACATCTGGGATGGGTTCGTCGACGAAGAGGGCAAGTTCATCTTCACCGGCTCCGATGTCAATGGACAGCAAGTCCGGCTTCGCGGCTCGGACGGGATCAACCTGACCAAGGCGGGCAGACGCAAAGTTGCGTTCTACGCCGAAAAATCAGCGCGGCGGTTGCTCGGCGACGCCGCGGCGGCGGGCGTGGTCACGCTTGATTCCTCAAGCTTTCCCGAGATCTTCATGCCCCCACCTCCCGGCGAGAACACGGTCGCCATCATGCGGACATTGCCAGTCGCCATGACGGATCCGGATCTCGATGGAGGGTCTGCGCTGCTGGACGACATGCCCGCACCGGCAAGCCTTGTCCGGTCTCCGCGCGATATGCTGGTGCTTGATGGCGTTCTGCCAGAACCGCCTGAAGGCCGCGCCGACAATTTCGCCTGGCCCCGGGCAAACCGCTGATTCCACAAACTCTTGGTCATGAAAACCGGCGTTGCCTGCGGCAGGCCTGCTGCTGTCGGCGTCTGATGATCTGACGCCTTGGGTCAGCGCGGCAGGACGGTTGCCCCCATCAGGCTCAGATCTATTTCCCGCGCCGCCTGACGGCCTTCACGGATTGCCCAGACCACCAGGCTCTGGCCGCGCCGCACGTCGCCGGCAGCCCATAACCTGTCGACCGACGTGCGGTAATCATCTTCATTGGCGGCAACATTGGTCGAGCCACGACGATCGACGTCCAACGACAGCCTGTCGCCAAGTTCGCTGATGACGCCGGTGCCAAACGCGCCGCGGAAGCCGATGGCGACAAACACCAGATCGGCCTTGATGACAAATTCCGATCCGGCGATCGGCTTACGCTTTTCATCAACCTGACAACATTTGACGCCGGTCAGAACGCCATTCTCGCCGATCAATTCGAGCGTGCCGACCTGGAACTCGCGAATAGCACCTTCGGCCTGCGATGAGGATGTCCGCATCTTCGTTGCCCAGTAAGGCCAGACAGCGAGCTTGTCTTCCTTTTCGGGCGGCTGCGGCCGGATGTCTAGCTGGGTGACCTTGACCGCGCCCTGCCTAAATGCCGTGCCGACACAGTCCGACGCCGTGTCGCCGCCGCCGATCACCACCACATGCTTGCCGCCAGCCAACACCGGCTCCGACGGCCAGCCGACATTTTCGATGCTCTCGCGGGCAACACGCTTGTTCTGCTGGACCAGATAGGGCATCGCGTCATGCACCCCGACAAGATCCGCGCCAGGAATGCCGACATCGCGCGGCGTCTCCGAACCGCCGGTGTAAAGCACCGCATCATACTCGCCCAAGAGCTCCTCAACGCTCTTGTCGACGCCGATGTTGACGTTGCAGAAAAACGTCACCCCTTCGCCTTCCATCTGTTCGATGCGGCGGTCGATGAAATGCTTTTCCATCTTGAAATCGGGAATGCCATAGCGCAGAAGCCCACCCGGCTGGCTCTCCCGCTCATAGACATGAACCGTATGGCCGGCGCGGCCAAGCTGCTGGGCAGCAGCCATTCCGGCCGGACCCGAACCGATCAGCGCAATCGTCTTTCCGGTCTTGGCGGCAACAGACTGAGGCACGATGAAACCAAGCTCATAGGCCTTGTCGGCGATCGCCTGCTCCACGGTCTTGATCGTGACCGGGGCATCTTCGAGATTGAGCGTGCAGGCTTCCTCACACGGCGCGGGGCAGATCCGGCCGGTGAACTCGGGGAAGTTGTTGGTCGAATGCAGATTGCGGATCGCCTCTTCCCAATTGCCGTTGTAGACCAGATCATTCCAGTCGGGGATCTGGTTGTGAACCGGGCAGCCGGTCGGTCCATGGCAATAGGGAATGCCGCAATCCATGCAGCGCGCCGCCTGCTTCTGGACCTCCTGATCGCTCATCCGGATGGTGAACTCGCGGAAATGGCGAATGCGGTCCGACGCCGGCTGATACTTCGCCGTCTGCCGGTCGATTTCCAGGAAACCTGTTACCTTACCCATGTCTCACTCCAGCAGGGCAGCCAGTCCGCTATCGGTCTGCGCCGCCCCGTCTCTCTGCCAATTTCAATGGTTCGCCAACGTTTTCGCTGTCCGGCGCAAAGCACCGCCTATCGACACGTCGAACGTCGTCTCGCCAAACGCGAATTGCTCGTCCACACCCGCGGCCTTCACGTGCCATGTGGTATCCCAATGCCCTGATGGCGTCATTACCATCTCACCGGACACGACTACCTTCGCAGCCGCGGCCGCCGCGTCATCGGGAAGTGCCACCGGGAGAGCAAGGGCCTGGGCAGCGTCGTCGATTGCCAGCCGTTGTCCGTAGCCCGATTCGGCCTTGCGCATGAGAGTGAACTGGTTGACCCCATTGTCGATCTGAAGGTTAAAAACCACGAGCGGTCGTTGCCCTTTCCAAGCTGCCGCGCCCACCTTCGCCAAGATCTCATCGATGCGCGCAGGATTAAAATGCACCGCGAGTTCGAAGCTCCGTTCGCGCGTTCCCTGCTCATCGGAAATCTGGATGCCTTCCTTGCGGTCGAGGTAGTCGAACCCGGTGACCAGGGCGCCAGGCTCATCGATCAGCCCCTTTTGCCGCGCTGCCTCGGCAACGTCCGCATCGGCGGTCAGTCGGGTCAGGGCTTTGGGCAAGGCCTCTCGAATGCCGCGTTCGCGTTCGGAGAGGTTGTCGCGTCCCGTCACGATCACCGTTGCCGCATAGAGATCGACCGGGGCATCGAAAGCATCTGCGCGCTCGCAGCCCCCTAGGAGACACAAGGACACTGCAATGGCGCCCTGCCCGATTCCGGTGAAGATAGTATGAGGTTCCATCTCTATTCCGCCGCCACGCCCATGCGCATCCGTTCCATGTCCTCAAGCGCGCGGCGGTATTCGACCGGCATCACCTTGCGGAATCTCGGGCGATAGTCGGCCCAGTTGTCGAGGATCTCCTTGGCTCGGGTGGACCCGGTATAATGCATGTGGTTGGAGATCAGCTGGAACAGCCGTTCCTCGTCATGCCGTGTCATGTCGCCGCTGACATCGACCCGGCCCTTGTGGGCAAGATCGCCGCCGTGATGGTGCAGCTTCTCGAGAATGTCGTCCTCCTCGGGAACCGGCTCCAGTTCCACCATCGCCATGTTGCAGCGGCTGGCGAAATCACCGGCCTCGTCGAGCACATAGGCGACCCCGCCCGACATGCCGGCGGCGAAGTTGCGTCCGGTTTCGCCGATCACCACCACAAGACCGCCGGTCATGTATTCGCAGCCATGGTCGCCGACGCCTTCGACCACCGCGATGGCGCCCGAGTTGCGCACCGCAAACCGCTCTCCGGCGACACCGCGGAAATAGCATTCGCCTTCAATGGCGCCATACAGCACCGTGTTGCCGACGATGATCGAGTGTTCCGCCACGATCGGCGAGTTCTCCGGCGGACGGACGATGATGCATCCACCCGAAAGCCCCTTGCCGACATAGTCATTGGCGTCGCCGACGAGATCGAACGTTACGCCATGGGCGAGGAACGCGCCGAACGACTGCCCGGCGGTGCCGCTGAGCTTGATGGTGATGGTGTCTTCCGGCAGCCCCTTGTGGCCATACCGCTTGGCGATTTCTCCCGACAGCATGGCGCCGGTGGACCGGTCGACGTTCCTGATACTGACGTCGAACTCGACTTTTTCCTTGCTCTCAAGCGCCGGCATGGATTTTTCAATCAAGTGCCTGTCCAGCACATCGGCAATCGGATGGTTCTGGCGTTCGGTCCAGTGCGTCTTCTGCTTGGGCGCATCGGGCTTGTAGAAAATGCGGCTGAAATCCAGGCCGTGGGCTTTCCAGTGATCGATCATGCCGTCCTTGGCCAGCAGTTCGGACTGACCGATGATCTCATCGAAATTGCGATAGCCCATGGCGGCCAGCCACTCACGCACTTCCTCGGCTACGAAGAAGAAGTAGTTGATGACATGCTCCGGCGTGCCCTTGAAGCGCTTGCGCAGCACCGGATCCTGCGTCGCCACACCCACCGGGCAGGTGTTGAGATGGCACTTGCGCATCATGATGCAGCCCGCGGCAATCAGCGGCGCGGTCGAGAAGCCGAACTCGTCGGCGCCAAGCAGCGCCCCGACAATCACATCCCGTCCGGTCTTGAGCCCGCCATCGACCTGCAGCGCGATGCGCGAGCGCAATCCGTTGAGCACCAGGGTCTGGTGGGTTTCGGCAAGGCCGATTTCCCAGGGGCTGCCGGCATGCTTGAGCGAGGTCAGCGGCGATGCGCCGGTGCCGCCATCATAGCCGGAAATGGTGATGTGGTCGGCGCGCGCCTTCGCAACCCCGGCAGCCACCGTTCCGACCCCGACTTCCGAGACCAGCTTGACCGAAACATCGGCTTCGGGATTGACGTTCTTGAGGTCGAAAATCAGCTGCGCCAGATCCTCGATCGAGTAGATGTCATGATGTGGCGGCGGCGAAATCAAGCCGACGCCCGGCGTCGAATGCCTCGTCTTGGCAATCGTCGCATCGACCTTGTGTCCGGGCAGCTGCCCTCCCTCGCCCGGCTTGGCGCCCTGCGCCACCTTGATCTGGATCATGTCGGCGTTGACCAGATATTCGGCCGTCACCCCGAAGCGGCCCGAGGCAACCTGTTTGATCGCCGACCGCTCCGGATTGGCGCCGCCGCCATAAAGCGGCAGGTAGCGGTCCGGCTCCTCGCCACCCTCGCCAGTGTTGGACTTGCCGCCAATCCGGTTCATGGCGACGGCAAGGGTCGAATGCGCTTCCCGGCTGATCGAGCCGAACGACATGGCGCCGGTCGAAAACCGCCGCACAATAGCTGCAGCAGGTTCGACTTCATCGAGCGGGACCGGCGCGCGCCCGGTGGTCTCGGCGGTGCGGATCTCGAACATTCCGCGGATGGCGTTCATCCGCAGGGTCGAGCGGTTGACCATGTCGGCGAAATCGCGAAAACGATCCTTGGCGTTGCCGCGGACAGCATGCTGCAGCGCCGCCACAACGTCCGGCGTCCAGGCATGTTCCTCTCCGCGCATCCGGTAGACATATTCGCCACCCACATCCAGCGACGTCGCCAGCACCGGATCATTGGAGAAGGCCAGCCGGTGACGTTGCGCAGCCTCGGTCGCGACCTCGGCCAGACCGACGCCTTCGATCGTTGTCGCCGTCCCGGTGAAGTAGGCGTTGACGAATTCGCTGGACAGACCGATCGCATCAAAGATCTGCGCGCCACAATAGGACTGATAGGTCGATATCCCCATCTTGGACATCACCTTGAGGATGCCCTTGCCAATGGCTTTGGTGTAGCGCGAGACAATCTCGTAGCGGTCGACTTCCGGCGGGAATTCTCCGCGCTTGTGCATGTCGAGCAGCGTGTCAAACGCCAGATAGGGATTGATCGCCTCGGCGCCGAAGCCGGCCAGGCAGCAGAAATGATGGACTTCGCGCGGCTCACCGGACTCGACCACGAGGCCGACCGACGTGCGCAATCCATTGCGGATCAGGTGATGGTGCACAGCAGCCGTCGCCAGCAGCGACGGGATGGCGATACGGTCCGGCCCGATTTGACGGTCGGACAGAATGATAATGTTGTAACCACCGGTGACGGCTTCCTCCGCCCGGTCGCAAAGGCGGTCGAGCGCTGCCTTCATGCCATCGGAACCCTTTTCGCTGGCATAGGTGAAATCCAGCGTCTTGGTGTCAAACCGGTCCTCGGTGTGGCCGATCGAGCGGATCTTTTCGAGATCGCCATTGGTCAGGATCGGCTGGCGAACCTCAAGCCGCTTCTTCTTGGCAGCACCCTTGTGATCGAGAAGGTTTGGCCGCGGCCCGATGAAGGACACCAGGCTCATCACCAATTCTTCGCGAATCGGATCTATCGGCGGGTTGGTCACCTGCGCGAAGTTTTGCTTGAAATAGGTGTAGAGCAGCTTCGACTTCCGCGACATCGCCGAAATCGGCGTGTCGGTTCCCATCGAACCGATAGCCTCCTGCCCCGTGGTCGCCATCGGCGCCATCAAGATCTTGGTGTCTTCCTGGGTATAGCCGAAAGCCTGCTGGCGATCGAGCAGCGACACATCCTTGCGCAGCGCCCGCGGTTCAACCGGCTTGAGATCCTCAAGGATCAACTGGGTGCGGTCGAGCCATTCGCGATAGGGATGCTTCGCCGCCAGTCGCGACTTGACCTCCGCATCGGAAATGATGCGGCCCTCCTCCATGTCGATGAGCAGCATCTTGCCTGGCTGCAGCCGCCACTTTGACAGGATGGTGCTTTCGTCGACCGGCAGAACGCCCGCCTCCGAAGCCATGATCACACGGTCGTCATTGGTGACGATATAGCGCGCGGGCCTCAGGCCGTTGCGGTCGAGCGTGGCGCCGATCTGGCGGCCATCGGTAAAGGCAACCGCCGCGGGTCCGTCCCAGGGCTCCATCAGTGCTGCATGGTATTCGTAGAACGCCTTGCGGTCCGCGCTCATCAGCGAATTGCCTGCCCATGCTTCAGGGATCAGCATCATCACCGCATGCGCCATCGAATATCCGCCACGAATCAGAAACTCGAGCGCATTGTCAAAACAGGCGGTATCGGACTGGCCTTCATAGGAAATAGGCCAGAGTTTGGAGATGTCGCTGCCAAACAAGGGCGACGACACCGAGGCCTGGCGTGCCGCCATCCAGTTGACGTTGCCGCGCAGCGTGTTGATTTCGCCATTATGCGCGACCATCCGGTACGGGTGAGCCAGCTTCCATGACGGGAATGTATTGGTCGAAAACCGCTGGTGTACCAGGGCCACGGCGGATTCAAAGCGCGGATCACTCAGATCCTTGTAGTAGGCGCCGACCTGAAAGGCCAGGAACATGCCCTTGTAGACGATTGTCCGCGTCGACAGCGAGACGAAATAGAAGCCGTTGTCGCCGCCATCGGTTTCGCCATAGACCCGGTTGGAAATGACCTTCCTGAGAACGAACAACTGCCGCTCAAACGCAATCTGATCCTCGATAGCTTCACCGCGGCCGATAAACACCTGGACATGCCGGGGTTCGGTCGCGGCGATGTCGGGCGCCTTGGACAGGGACGAATTATCCACCGGCACATCGCGGAAGCCAAGCAGGACCTGGCCTTCGGACGCCACAACCTCGGCGATGATGCCCTTGAGATGCTCGTAGAGGACTTCGTCCTTCGGCATGAAGACGAAGCCCACGGCGTAGGCGCCAGGCTCCGGCAGGGTCACGCCTTTGCCAGCCATCTCCTCGCGAAACAACCGGTCCGGAATCTGCACCAGCAGCCCGGCGCCGTCACCCATCAACGGGTCGGCGCCAACCGCGCCGCGATGGGTCAGGTTTTCGAGCATGAACAGGCCGTCACGGATGATCTGATGCGATTTCACGCCTTTCAGGTGGGCGACAAACCCGACACCGCAGGCATCATGCTCGTTGCGTGGATCATAAAGGCCCTGCCTGGTCGGCAATCCAAAGGTCTGCACGGTGGCTGGCTTTATCCCGGCATGTGCCGTGCAAGCGCTCGCATCCGTCCGAGATGGTGAAAGGTCTGCCATCTTCATTCCTCCTTCATGACCGCCGCGGCGGTTGAGTCCGGCTCACCATCCGCCACCGCCGGGTGTGGCGACGCATGCGTTCCGGATGCATCTGTCGTCTGGCCTCGCGTGCATTGTTTGCTTCGCCCGCCACTCACCGGCGCGCAGCGCGCTTGTATCACGAAGGGGCAAAACGGTCACCTTGAACCGATTGAGTGCAAATCGCGGATTGCGCTTGCAGCCCCTTGCGTCCGCCTCGGCCTCGGCCATGTGGCCAGGGCAGACACAAATAGGACAGCAAGGCTGTCCTATTTCGATTGTTCTATGACAGAATGAGTTCAATTGCGCAAGATAGCGAACCCAAAAACCTGTCCGCCGCGACCGTAAATGATCGAAACGAGCACCGTCGCGCAAGATACTTACGTCAGAGCAGCGCTTTGCAACCTTCTTGAAACATTGAACCATACCCGTTCGCAGGGGGCGGTGCGCCAATTCGCCAGTGCCGGCCCGGTGAGCGGTCAGGCCGGTAAGGCATTTTGAAAAACCTGGCAAATCATGCCATAGCCTGTAAAGCACCTGCTTCGGAGACTTTACCTTCCATGATTTTCACGTCTGACAATTGGGCCGGCGCCCACCCCGCCATCTCCGCCTCGCTTTCGGCCCATTCCACCGGCTTCAGCGCCGCCTATGGCGCCAGCGATCTGGATCGAAAGGTCGAACAGACCTTCAACACGATATTCGGGCGGGAAGTTGCGGTCTTCTTCGTCGGCACCGGCACAGCCGCCAACTCGCTGGCGCTGTCGGCCGTCAACCGGCCCGGCGGCGTGTCATTCTGCCACCGCGAGGCCCATGTCATCGCCGATGAATGCGGCGCCCCGGAGTTTTTCAGCCACGGGGCGCGGCTTGTCCCAGTGGACGGGGCGGACGGCAAGATGGATCCCGCGATCCTGGAAACGGAAATCGCCCGCTTTCCCGCAGGCTTTGTTCATGCCGGCCAACCTATGGCGGTTACCCTGACCCAGGCCACGGAGGCGGGCACCGTTTACCAACCCGATGAAATACGTGCGATCTCCAAGATCGCCAAAGCCCATGGCCTGCCGCTGCACATGGACGGCGCCCGTTTTGCCAATGCGCTGGTGGCCCTGGATCTGACGCCGGCGCAAATGACCCTCGATCTCGGCGTCGACATCTTGTCCTTTGGCGGCACCAAGAATGGATGCTGGTGCGCCGAAGCGCTGGTGTTCCTCGATCCGGCAATGGCCAATCAGGCCGCTTTCATCCGCAAGCGTGCGGCGCACCTGTTTTCCAAGAGCCGCTTCATTGCGGCCCAGTTCGATGCCTATTTCGAAAACGACCTGTGGCTCGACCTGGCCCGCCACTCCAATACGATGGCCGACCGGCTTCGAACCGGGATTTCCGGTTCAAGCCGGGCGCGGCTGGCATGGCAAAGCTCCGCCAATGAAATCTTTCCGATACTGTCAAAATCCCTTTCCAGGGAGCTGATGGCAAAAGGCGCGTTGTTTTATGAGTGGACCGCGCCGCGCGCCGCGTCCCATCTCGTTGGCGCCGACGAGACCATGCTCAGATTGGTCACCAGCTTTGCCACGACGGAAGACCAGGTTGATCAGTTTCTTGAATGTCTGGGTTAGACACACGACTCCCTGACTTGCCACCAGAATAAAATCGTTCACACCAAGCTCACGTGCAAGTGATGCTGGATAACGCGTGCTTGATTTCCAAGTGAAGCTGTAATTCGTCATGGTTCTCCTGCCGGGACGAAAAACCCTGGTCAACGGTTTCAAGGATACCTTCAAGGAGAACAACATGTCGCAGAAATCCCTCATTGGCGCTTCCGCACTCGCTGGCGCGGTGGCCATGGCCATCTCCGGCGCAACATTCCTCGCGTCGACCGACGGCGCATCCGCCGCCACCGAAAAATGCTACGGCGTCGCCATGGCTGGCAAGAACGATTGCGCTGCCGGCCCCGGCACAACCTGCGCCGGCACTTCCAAGGTCGACTTCCAGGGCAATGCCTGGAAAAACGTCGAAGCCGGCACCTGCGTAAGCATGAAGGTCGACGGCGATCGCATGGGTTCGCTCGAGCCGCTCACACGCGACATTCCGGCCTGATCCGAAAACACCAGTTAAACGGGAGTCCCCGACATGACGCGGCCCGCCCCTCATTCGCCAAATATTGGAACTTCCCGTTTTCCCGACGCGCCGCTCCCGCCACGTGCGGGGGCGGGTTTGAAACCCGATCACATCGCCGCCATCCTGACTGACGATTACAGGATCGGATTTCTCGAAGTCCATGCCGAAAATTACATGGGTGATGGCGGTCCGGCGCATCGCGCGCTCGCAGCCATTCGCGCCGAGTTCCCCTTATCGGTGCACGGCGTTGGCCTCTCGATCGGGTCCGAAGGCGGCATCAGCGCCACCCATCTTGAGCGTCTGGCCAGGGTCGTCGAACGCTATGAACCGGCCATGGTGTCGGAGCATCTCGCCTGGTCGAGCCACGATGCCGGCTATTTCAACGATCTTTTGCCGGTGCCTTACAATTCAGCCTCACTCGAGCGGGTGGTTTCCCACATCGTCCAGATCCAGGACCGGCTCAAACGCCCGATCCTGCTGGAGAACCCGTCCACCTATGTCGCGTTTGAACAAACGACGATGAGCGAGACCGATTTCATTCGTGACATCGCCCGGAAATCCGGCTGTGGCCTGCTGCTCGATGTCAACAATGTCTTCGTCTCCGCCACCAATCACGGCTGGAAACCGCTGCATTACCTGCGCGATTTTCCGCTGGAACTTGTCGAGGAAATCCATCTTGCCGGCCATGCCGAGGATGTCGACGACGAGGGCGACCTTCTCTTGATCGACGCTCATGACCGCCCCGTCGCCGATAGCGTCTGGAAGCTCTATGAAACAGTCATCAGTCAGGCCGGTGCGGTTCCGACCCTGATCGAATGGGACAATGACGTTCCCGAATGGCCGGTGCTGCGCCGCGAAGCGCAACTTGCCGATGCGATCCTTGACCGGCTGGGACCGGGTTCCTTGCTCGGATCTCGCCATGCCGCGGAATGATGCAATGATCGAGATGTCGCAGCGGAGTTTTGGCGCAGCCCTGCTCGATCCGGACCTTCCGCTTCCAGACGGCGTGATCGGTCCGCGCGGCAAGGGCGCCCAAAAGCGCTTCGCCGTCTACCGCAACAATGTGACGGTCAGTCTGGTCAACGCCCTTGGCGATATTTTTCCGGCCGTCCAGCGGCTGGTCGGCGAAGGTTTCTTCCGTGACATGGCGCGGGTCTACCTGTCGGAGGAGCCGCCGCGCTCCGCTCTGCTGTTTGAATATGGCGGCGGGTTTGCGGCCTTTCTCGACCGCTTCGAGCCGGTGTCGAAATTGCCCTATCTGTCCGATGTGGCGCGTCTGGAGCGGGCATGGCTCGACGCTTTTCATGCAGCCGATGCCGATCCCCTGCGGCCCGAAAGCCTTGGCGCAATCCCGCCTGAAAGCCTCGGCGAGGTGACATTTACGCCGCATCCGGCGGCGCGTATCGTTCGAAGCAAGTACGCCGCTGTTTCAATTTTTTCGGCCAGCCGCGAAGAGCGGCCACTCGATCATGTCCGGCCGCTCGATCCCGAAGATGGATTGATCACCCGGCCGCGGCACGAGGTTCAGGTTCGGCAATTGCCGTCCGGTGCGGCGGATTTTTTCGAGGCGCTGATGGCCGGGATGACGTTTGAGGAAGCCGCCAATGTAACCCTCGAACGGCATCCGGAGTTCGATTTGCCCTCCGCCATTTCAGCCATGCTCGAAGCGGGCGTTTTTTCCGCCTGTTCGTCCAGCCAGGCAAATCCGGAGCACACGGCATGACAGATGCAATCGACTATCTCGCCGGCCTTCATGGTCGCGTCTTCGGCTATCTCGAGCGGCTCGGCGACAGCTGGCTGCTCGGCCTCATCGCCCGCTTCGCCTTTGCGGCCGTGCTGTGGGGATATTTCCTCAACTCGGCAAGAACCAAGGTCGGCGAGGGCGTGACCGGTTTCTTCTCCATCTCGCCCGGGGCCTATTACCAGATCGCACTGCCGGCGGTGGAAGCCGCCGGCGGCGATGTCGATGCGGTGGCCTTCTTCCCCTGGGGCCTGATTGTCGCCCTGGGCACCTATGCGGAGTTCATCCTGCCGCTGCTGATTGTCATCGGCCTGTTTGCGCGCATTGCCGCCCTGGGCATGATCGGGTTCATCGCCGTGCAGACATTCGTCGATATCACCGTGCACCAGATTGGCGCGGAGACCATCGGCGCGTTGTTTGACCGGTTCCCGGACGGAGTGATTGCGGACCAGCGATTGCTGTGGATTGTGCCGCTCATGATCATCGCCATCAAAGGTCCTGGACTTCTCTCTGTCGACGGCTTGCTGGCGAATCGCCGCCGCTGATCACCGCGCAGCTCGGCCAACCGGCCCCCGGCTATCGCTTCCGGATTAAAAAATGGCGCTCAGTCTCCTGAGCGCCACAAGGCTGATCCGCTTGGGGGTGGGGATGGATCAGGCCTTTGTTGCTTCAATCTGCCTGGGCTCGTTGCCGGCCTCGCTGGAGATGGCGATCCGGCGCGGCTTCATGGCTTCCGGGATCTCGCGAACCAGATCCACATGCAGCAGACCGTTGCGCAACGTGGCGCCGGTCACTTCCACATGGTCGGCCAGCTGGAAACGGCGTTCAAACGCACGTTTGGCAATGCCACGATAGAGATATTCGGTGCCATCGACAGTGTTGTCTTCGGCTTTTTCGCCCTTGACCGTGAGCGCATGCTCGCGCGCTTCGATGGAAATCTCGGATTCCTCGAAGCCAGCCACCGCCATGGTGATGCGGTAGGTGGTCTCGCCGGTCCGTTCGATATTGTAAGGCGGATAGGACTGGGTCTGATCCGGCTGGGCCAGGCTGTCAAGCATGGTCAGCAACTTGTCGAAACCGACAGTGGAACGATACAGGGGGGAAAAATCAACGTGACGCATGGGTGTTCTCCTAGTGAGCAACGTGGTGTTTGCGTTTGGCGGCTGGTTTGCCCCGCATTGGGCGGCATCCCGGCCAGCAGGCCCGGTCTTCGGCGCCTGCTAAGCCAATGTGGGAACTGTTTACAGCCGGTTCAAGAGCTTCGCGCGTGGTCAAAATCCGATGAATTGCGGATGAATATCCTGTTCGGCACGGGTTCATCCGCCATCGGCGATCATGGAACTTGTCAGGCCAACACAGTCTGACCGGCCGGGAGCATCACGTTCCTTCTGTTCCAGCCGCCAGGCCGGAGCCGCATCCCCTGCGGCTCCGGCCTTTTTCCTTTTGACCTTCGGCCAGGGAAGCCCTAATCCGGAACCCCATGAGCGATGATCTCCCCAAGCTGATCGAGACCGACGGCAATCCCGCGCCAGGCAACCATGTGGTCGGCTGGTTCAAGGGGGTTGGCGGCAAACGGCTGCGCTATGCGATATTCAAATCCGATGTATCAGTGGCAGGCGGAACCGTCGTTCTGCTGCATGGTCGCAACGAATGCATCGAAAAATACTACGAGACCATCCGCCACTTCACCGCGCGCGGGCTGTGGGTGGTGACATTTGACTGGCGCGGACAAGGCCTCTCCGAGCGGCTCTTGAAAAACCCCTTGCGCGGTCACCTGCGCCGGTTTCGCGATCTGGAATCCGATCTGTCGATATTTCTCGAAACAATCGTGCTGCCCGAGACACGGCTGCCCTTTTGCATGGTCGCCCATTCCATGGGAGCGCTCGTGGCGCTGTCTATGGCGCCGAAACTCGCCAACCGGATTGAACGCATGGCGCTGATCGCCCCCTTTGTGGAACTCTCCAACCAGCCGGTCCCGATTTGGGTCACCCGCCTGGTAACCAGGATGATGCGAATGGTCGGCCTTGGCTGGCTCAGTTCCGGCAAGGACCGATTTCCAGGGCCGTTCGAGGGCAACGCCTTGACCACAAATATCGATCGCTATGCCCGCAATCAGGCGCTTTACCTGGCCCATCCCGAATTGCGGCTCGGGCCGCCAACGGTCTGCTGGGTCAATGAAATGCTGGGCGCGATCGACCGCGCCACCCGGTTCGAGCATCTCGATCAGATCCATGTGCCGACATTGCTGATCGGAGCGGGCAACGATCCGATCGTCGCGCCGCAAGCCGTCGAAAGCCTCGCCAACCGCTTCCGGGCCGGAAGCGCGGTCATGATCGATGGCGCCCGCCACGAAATTCTGCAGGAGGCCGACCGCTATCGCCTGTCAGCACTCGCCGCAATCGACGCTTTCATCCCGGCCGACCAGACGCCCGAACCGGCCGCAGACGCTGTCACTCAGTCCGGTTGAGCATTTCCAACGCGGCCTCATGCAAGGCCGGCGACCCGCTGGCGACGATACTGCCGCCTTGCTCCGGGCGGGCGCCGCTCCAGGTCGTCATGACACCGCCAGCCTGCTCCACCAGCGGGATCAACCCGCCCACATCATAAGCTTTCAGCCCTGCCTCAACGACCATATCGACATGTCCGGCGGCGACCATCGCATAGGCGTAACAATCACAACCGTACCGCGCCAGTTGAACGTTGTTTTCCACCCGTTTGTAGGCCGGTTCGAGGTCCTTGGGAAAAATCGATGGCGACGTCGTCATCATTATCGCCTGCTCCAGCGAAACGCCCTTCCGGGTCTGCAGCGGCGTCGTTTGCCCGTTGCGCCGCACGAACGCGCCCTCCGGTGAGCCGATGAACCGCTCGCCGGTAAACGGCTGGTCCATCATGCCCATCACCGCCCGCCCGTTGTGATAAAGCCCGACCAGCGTCCCCCAGACCGGCAGGCCGGAAATGAAGGCGCGGGTTCCATCGATCGGGTCAATGACCCAGACATGGTCGCGGTCAAGGCCGACATCGCCGTGCTCTTCTCCCAGAATTCCGTGCTCCGGATATTGCTCGGAGATCAACCGCCGTATGGCTCTTTCGGCCTCGCGGTCAGCCTCGGTGACCGGGTCAAACCCACCGGCATGCTTGTTGTCAACGGAGACAGACATGCGAAAGCGGGGAAGCGTCTCGGCGGCCGCGACTTCGGCGATGGCGTCAAAGAATGCGATTTCAGGAAGCACAGCGAACTCCATACGAGGGGCATGATTGCAGGCGGCGTGAGAGATTCAGTCCAGGCTCGTCGTGACCCGGCTGGTTTTGAAATGCAAGCGCGGCAGGCCAATCGCGCACTTGCTCTTCGCATGTGCAAAAATATCAGTGCCTGCATGATTGACATTTGTGCGATGCAGCATTAAATTCTACTTACAGTCTTTGACTGTAAATGCCCTCCTTGGGCGTTTCCTCCCTAGACTTTGCCGCGCCCTTGGCGCGGTTTTTTTTGCCTCTGCCACCCCCAGCGAAATCAGCTATTCGGCGGCAAGACGGTCGTCAACGGGATCTTCGCGCACATGGGCCATCAGCCCGCCGGCAAACTCGCACAGATCCGCCTTGAGCAGGTTGAACCCCGCGGTTTTCTCAAGAGTCTCTTCATTGACATAGAGCCCGCGGTTGATCTCGATCTGCAGCGCGTGCAAGCCGCGCGCCGGCCGCCCGTAGTGCTCCGTAATAAAACCGCCCGCGTAAGGCTTATTGCGCACCACATTGTAGCCAAGGCTGGACAGGATCGACACCGCGGCCTGAGAGAGATCCTCTCCGGCGCTGACGCCATAACGATCACCGATGATCATGTCCGGCCGCCTTGTACCGCCGGCGACGCGAATATTGGCGGGCATGGAATGACAATCGATCAGGATGGCCTTGCCGAACTGGACATGGGTTTGCGCAATCATCCGGCGCAAGGTGGCATGATAGGGGCGATAGACCTGCTCGATGCGGGCAAGTCCTTCCTCGACGCTCAGCCGTCCCCGGTAAATCTCCATATTTTCGGCCACCAGACGCGGGATTGTCCCCAGGCCTCCGGCAACGCGCATCGAACCGATATTGGCGAACGCCGGCAAGGCGCCATCAAACATCCGCGGATCAAGCTCGTAGGGTTCGCGGTTGACATCAAGCCAGGCGCGCGGGAACTGGGCCGCAAGCATCGGGGCGCCCAGTTGAACGACGCCTGCGAACAACTCGTCGACAAAATGATCCTCGGACCGCCGGATTGAAAGCCGGTCAAGCCGGGACATGTTCAGAAACGGTTCCGGGTAAATGCGGCCCGAATGCGGTGAATTGAACACAAAGGGTTCGGTCTGCTGCATCGGGCGGTGAATCGCAAAGGGAGCAACAGCTTGCGAAACTGCTTCCGGCTCGCTTTTCGCACCAGGCCTGTCGGCTTCGCGCATATCCGTCCCTTTGCCGCTGCAACCTCTTGAATCACCATGCCATCTGCCTCCACAACTGTCCAGTGCGGGCCATTTCTCATCGCAAAAGCGCCATCATTCACCTGATGTTTACTGAAATGGCACATATATGGCCAAGGCAGCGCTCAACGAGCACGATGACAGGTCTGGAAACAAAATGACGCCGAAAATTCTCCTCGCCGAAGACGACAACGACATGCGCCGGTTTCTGGTCAAGGCGCTGGAAAAGGCCGGCTACGAGGTCCGATCCTTTGACAATGGCGCAAGCGCCTATGACCGGCTTCGCGAGGAACCTTTCAACCTGCTGCTCACGGACATTGTCATGCCGGAGATGGACGGCATCGAACTGGCGCGCCGGGCCACCGAACTCGACCCCGACCTCAAGGTGATGTTCATCACCGGGTTTGCAGCGGTTGCTCTCAACCCGGATTCCAAGGCGCCGCGGGACGCCAAGGTCCTGTCCAAGCCGTTCCATCTTCGCGACCTCGTCAATGAGGTCAACAAGATGATCCAGGCCGCCTGAAGCTTTTCCCGGAATCATCTCGCCACTGGTCCCGCATCACCCGCGCTTGCGCGGGCCGTTTTGCTTATTCCTGGCCGTCCGGGCAGTTTTGCGCGCGCGCCATTCGCCGCTTCGCGCAATGACGCCAGCCGGCCAAACGGATGACAACAAAAAACCCGTCGTTTTCATATTGACGCAGCGGGGCTTTGTGTGGTGTATGCGGCCCATCGGATGGGCGTATAGCTCAGCGGGAGAGCACTACATTGACATTGTAGGGGTCACAGGTTCAATCCCTGTTACGCCCACCATCCTTTCAAGACGATCGCCGCGTTAATCGTCAGCGTCCCATTGCAATGCAATGCCTCGCTGGCCGTAATCAGATAGCAATCGTATTACCGGGACGTTGCGACAATTCCAGTGTTCAATGCGTCATTGGCTTTTTCGGCGTTTTTCGCACCTGCCTCCACGGCCTGACCATATTTCCTGCCCCGACGAAACAGCGTGCGCCGGGCGGATACGCCATGGCCCACAGCAATGAGATCTGGTGCATTTTATTGCGCCAGAATGCGTAGCAAACAGGCTGCCATAGGTGAAAAACTTGGTTGATTTCCTGCCAAAATCGCCAATCTAATGGGTTTAATCGCTTCTCATTGACAAGAAATCGCTCACTGCGTAGTGACGATGAACGTGCCTTGCCTCAGGCCGCGCCCCCAAGATGAATGGGAACGTCGATGATATCCAAATCCGCACTCGCTGAACTTCCCTCGCCTGCGCCACGCAGTTCCGATCCGGCCACCCTTGCCGCTGATATCATTGAAAGGCTGACCTATTCTATCGGCAAGAACGCCAAGGTCGCCCAGCCGCATGACTGGATGACCGCCACCATTCTGGTCATTCGTGACCGGGTCATCGACCGCTGGATGGAATCAACGCGTCAGACCTATGAGACCGGCGGCAAGCGCGTCTACTACCTGTCACTGGAATTCCTGATCGGACGGCTGACCCGCGACGCTGTCTCCAATCTCGGCATGCTCGACGAAATCCGCGAGGCCCTGAACTCGCTCGGCGTTGATTTTGATGTTGTTGCCGCGCTCGAGCCCGATGCGGCGCTCGGCAATGGCGGCCTCGGGCGGCTGGCCGCCTGCTTCATGGAATCAATGGCCACGGTCGATATTCCGGCCTATGGCTACGGCATTCGCTATGTGCATGGACTGTTCCGGCAGCAGATGAGCGACGGCTGGCAGGTCGAACTGCCGGAAACCTGGCTTTCCCACGGCAATCCATGGGAGTTTCAGCGCAGCGAAAGCGCCTATGAAATCGGGTTCGGCGGATCGGTCGAGACCGTCGGCAACGACACCGACGAGGCTGAGCGCCTCACCTGGAAGCCCCAGGAGCGCATGATTGCCGTTGCCTATGACACGCCGGTTGTCGGATGGCGCGGCAACCGGGTCAACACGCTCAGACTCTGGACCGCACAGCCGATCGACCCCATTCTGCTCGATGCCTTCAACGCCGGCGACCATATCGGCGCGCTGCGCGAGAGCAACAAGGCCGAGGCCCTGGCCCGGGTGCTCTATCCTGCCGACGGCACGCCCGCCGGCCAGGAACTGCGGCTTCGCCAGGAGTATTTCTTCTCCTCCGCGTCGCTGCAGGACATCCTGCGCCGCCATCTGCAACAGTTCGGCGATCTGCACTCGCTGCCCGACAAGGTCGCCATCCAGCTCAATGACACCCATCCGGCGGTCTCGGTGGCCGAGCTGATGCGGTTGCTGATCGATACCCATGGCATGGAGTTCGATCCGGCCTGGGAGATTACCCGCAAGACCTTCAGCTACACCAACCATACCCTCCTGCCCGAAGCCTTGGAAAGCTGGCCGGTGCCCCTGTTTGAACGGCTGCTTCCACGCCACATGCAACTGGTCTACGCGATCAATGCCAAGGTGCTGCTCCACGCCAGAAAAGAGTGCGGCTATGACGATGAACGGGTGCGCTCCGTCTCCCTGATCGACGAGGGCGGTGAACGCCGCGTGCGGATGGGCAATCTGGCCTTTATCGGCTCGCACTCCATCAATGGCGTCTCCGCGCTGCACACCGAATTGATGAAGCAAACCGTGTTTTCCGATCTTCACGGGCTTTACCCGGACCGGATCAACAACAAGACCAATGGCATCACCCCGCGCCGCTGGTTGATGCAATGCAATCCGGGCCTGTTTTCGCTGATCCGTGAAGCCATCGGCGACGAATTCATGGACGATGCGGAAGCCTTGTCTGCGCTTGATCCCTTCGCGGGTGACGCTGACTTCCGCGCCCGCTTCGCCGCGGTCAAGCGCGAGAACAAGGCACGGCTGTCCAATCTGGTCGCCCGCCGCATGGGGATCAAGCTCGACCCCTCGGCCTTGTTCGACATCCAGATCAAGCGCATCCACGAATACAAGCGGCAATTGCTCAACATCATCGAGGCCGTCGCACTCTACGATCAGATCCGTTCCCATCCCGAACGTGACTGGACGCCACGGGTGAAGATCTTCGCCGGCAAGGCGGCGCCGAGCTACCACAATGCCAAGCTGATCATAAAGCTCGCCAATGACGTGGCGCGGGTGATCAATCATGATCCCGCCGTGCGCGGCCTGCTCAAGATCGTGTTCATTCCCAATTACAATGTGTCGCTGGCCGAAGTCATCGTGCCCGCCGCCGATCTTTCCGAACAGATCTCGACCGCCGGCATGGAAGCGTCGGGCACCGGCAACATGAAATTCGCGCTCAACGGCGCCCTCACCATCGGCACGCTTGACGGCGCCAATGTCGAAATCCAGCAATGTGTCGGCGAAGACAACATCGTCATCTTCGGGTTAACCGCGTCCGAGGTTGCCGAGCGTCGCGACATTGGCCACAATCCGCGGGCAATCATTGAGGCGACGCCCGAACTGTCGCAGGCGCTGACGGCGATTTCCTCAGGCGTCTTCAGTCCCGATGACCCGGACCGTTTCACCGAACTGACCGACGGACTGTATGAGCATGACTGGTTCATGGTCACCGCGGATTTCGACGCCTATGCCGAGGCGCAGCGACGGGTCGACAGTTTATGGCTTGACGAAGAGGCCTGGTATGGCCGTACTATCTTGAATACCGCGCGCGTCGGCTGGTTCTCCTCGGACCGCACGATACGCCAGTATGCAAAGGAAATCTGGAAAGCCGGCCCATGACACAAAAGGGAACCGTGCACGACGCCGATGGTAAGAACTTTCACCTGTCGGCTGACGAAGCAGGAGCGATTGCTTCGGGAACGCATGGAAACCCTTTTTCTGTCCTCGGTGTCCAGGATTTTGAAGACGGTTTTATCGCCCGGGTTTTTGCCCCCGGCGCCGATGAAATCGCAGCGATCACGCTGGACGGCAAGCCCGCGGGGGTCCTTGAACCGGGCGCCGCGGCCGGTCTGTTCGAAGGACGGATTGAAATTCCGTCCCGGCAGCCATTGCGTTACGTGGCGGCTAATTCATTCGGCACCTGGGAGATTGAAGACCCCTACAGCTATGGGCCCGTGCTTGGCCCGATGGATGATTACTTCATCGCCGAAGGGTCTCATTTGCGGCTTTTTGACAAGCTTGGCGCCCATCTGATCCATCATCAGGGTGCTGACGGCGTGCATTTCGCGGTCTGGGCGCCAAATGCGCGCCGGGTCTCGGTCGTCGGCGATTTCAATGACTGGGATGGCCGCCGCCATGTGATGCGCCGCCGCGCCGATATCGGGGTCTGGGAAATCTTCGCGCCCGGCGTCAAGGCCGGAACCGCCTACAAATTTGAAATCCTCGGCCCGGACGGGGAAAAACTGCCGCTCAAGGCCGATCCCTTTGCCCGCCGCGCCGAGCTGCGGCCCGCCACCGCCTCGATCGTCGCGCCAGATCTGGCGCATGAGTGGAAGGACAGCGCTCACCGCGCCCATTGGAGCAAGGTCGACGCCCGCCGTCAGCCCATATCGATCTACGAGGTTCATCCCGGTTCCTGGCGCCGGCACATCGATGGATCGTTCATGTCCTGGGATGAACTGGCCAGCGAGCTGATCCCCTATTGCGTGGAAATGGGCTTCACCCATATCGAGTTTCTGCCAATCGCGGAGCATCCCTATGATCCGTCCTGGGGATACCAGACCACCGGACTCTATGCGCCCTCCGCCCGCTTCGGCGAACCCGAAGGCTTTGCCCGCTTTGTCGATGGCGCCCACCGGGTCGGCGTCGGCGTGCTGTTGGATTGGGTGCCGGCGCATTTCCCGACCGACGCCCATGGTTTGGCTCATTTCGACGGCACCGCGCTTTACGAGCATGCCGATCCGCGCCAGGGCTTCCATCCGGACTGGAACACCGCCATCTACAATTTCGGCCGGCGCGAAGTGTCCTCGTTCCTCGTCAACAACGCGCTGTTCTGGGCCGAGGTCTATCATGTCGACGGTTTGCGCGTCGACGCTGTCGCATCGATGCTCTACCTCGACTACTCCCGCAAGGAAGGCGAATGGATCCCCAACAAGGACGGCGGCCGCGAAAACCTCGATGCTGTCGAGTTCCTCAGGCAAATGAACAAGGCGGTTTACGGCAGCCATCCGGGCATCGTCACCATCGCCGAGGAATCGACATCCTGGCCCAAGGTCTCCGCACCGGTCTATGAGGGCGGGTTGGGCTTTGGTTTCAAGTGGAACATGGGGTTCATGCACGACACGCTGAGCTATTTCCAGCGTGATCCGGTGCACCGCCAGTTTCACCACAACGATCTGACGTTTGGACTTCTTTACGCTTTTTCCGAAAACTTCGTGCTGCCGATCTCGCATGATGAAGTCGTGCATGGAAAAGGCACGCTGCTGACCAAGATGGCCGGCGATGAATGGCAGAGATTTGCCAATCTGAGAGCCTATTACGGGTTCATGTGGGGCTACCCAGGCAAGAAGCTGTTGTTCATGGGGCAGGAATTCGCCCAGCGCGGCGAATGGAGCGAGGCCCGGCAGCTCGACTGGGATCATCTGGACGACCCGCGCCATCATGGCATGCAGGATCTGGTGCGTGATCTCAACCGGCTTTACGCGCGAACGCCCGCCTTGCATGCGCGAGACTGCGAACCCGACGGCTTCGAGTGGCTGATCGCCGACGACAATACGAATTCGGTGTTCGCCTGGATCCGCCGCGCGCCGGGTGAAAAACCGGTGGTCATCGTGTCGAATTTGACGCCCACTGTCCGGTCCGGATACCGTGTTGCGATGCCGCAGGGCGGCGTGTGGCGCGAAATTTTCAACTCGGACGCCACCATCTATGGCGGCTCCGGCAAAGGCAATCTGGGGGAAGTCATCACGCGCCTTGAGGGTGGGCGCGCGGTCACTGAACTGACGTTGCCGCCATTGGCGACATTGATGTTCACCCCCGGCTGACCTGGCCGCGGAGAACTCGAAAGGGGAGGAAAATGGAGAATAAGAGGGTCCAGCCTTTGGCGCGTGACGCCATGGCCTATGTTCTGGCCGGCGGCCGGGGCAGCCGCCTGATGGAACTCACCGACCGTCGAGCCAAACCGGCGGTGTATTTCGGCGGCAAATCGCGGATCATCGATTTCGCCCTCTCCAATGCGCTCAATTCCGGCATCCGGCGCATCGGCGTCGCCACCCAGTACAAGGCCCATTCGCTGATCCGGCATCTGCAGCGCGGCTGGAACTTCCTTCGGCCCGAGCGCAATGAAAGCTTCGATATCCTTCCCGCCAGCCAGCGGGTTTCCGAGACCCAGTGGTACGCCGGAACCGCCGATGCGGTGTTTCAGAACATCGACATCATCGAAGGCTATGATCCCAAATTCATGGTCATCCTGGCCGGCGATCACATCTACAAGATGGACTATGAATTCATGCTGCAGCAGCATGTCAATTCCGGTGCGGACGTCACGGTCGGTTGTCTTGAAGTGCCCCGCGCCGACGCCACCGGCTTCGGGGTGATGCATATCAACGACAAGGACGAGATCATCGCCTTTATCGAAAAGCCGGCCGACCCTCCAGCCATGCCGGACAAGCCCGACATGGCGCTGGCGTCGATGGGGATCTACATCTTCAACACTGGTTTCCTGATGGATGAATTGCGCCGCGATGCCGCCACGCCCGGTTCCAGCCGCGACTTCGGCAAGGACATCATTCCCTATATCGTCGAGAACGGCAAAGCCGTGGCACACAGGTTTGCCGAATCCTGCGTCCGTGAAACGCCCGAGAATGAAGCCTATTGGCGCGATGTCGGAACCATCGACGCCTATTGGCAGGCCAATATCGACCTGACCGACATCCTGCCCGAGTTGGATCTTTATGACCGGTCATGGCCGATCTGGACCTATGCCGAGATCCGGCCACCGGCCAAATTTGTCCACAACGAGGAAGGCCGGCGCGGCATGGCGCTGTCCTCGCTGGTGTCAGGCGATTGCATCATCTCCGGCGCGGAATTGCAGCGCTCGCTGATTTTCACCGGTGTTCTATGCCGCTCTTATTCGAGACTGAATGAGGCGGTGGTGCTGCCGGAATGCGTCATCGGCCGGCACGCCAATCTGTCAAAGGTGGTGATTGATCGCGGGGTGAAAATCCCGGCTGGCCTGGTTGTCGGCGAAGACCCGGAGCTTGACGCCAGCCGGTTCCACCGCACCGCATCGGGGATCTGCCTGATCACCCAGGACATGCTCGACCGCGCGGGGCTGATCTACGAATGAAGGTCCTCTCCGTCGCCTCCGAAGTCTATCCACTGATCAAGACAGGCGGGCTGGCCGATGTCGCGGGCGCCCTGCCCGCGGCGCTGGCCAGCCACGGCGTCGATATGCGGGTGTTGCTTCCCGGCTACAAGCAGGTGTTGGCCAGGCTCAGAAGGCCGTCGACCGTTTTGGAGTTCGACGATCTGTTTGGCGCCAGCGCAAAGGTACGCGCCTGCAAGATCGACGGAGTCCAGTTTCTCATTCTGGACGCCCCGGACCTGTATGATCGCGACGGCGGTCCTTATACCAATGCGTCAGGCGCCGATCACCCCGACAACTGGCGCCGCTTTGCGGCGCTGTCGCGCGCCGCCGCCACGATCGCGGAGGTCGGGCTCAGAGGCTGGGTGCCCGATATTGTCCATGCACATGACTGGCAGGCTGGTCTCGCACCAGTCTACATGAAACACGGCAAGGCCTCCGCCACGCCGACAGTTTTGACTATTCACAATATTGCGTTTCAGGGCCAATTCGGACCTGAGATCTTCCCAGGGCTGGGTCTGCCGCCATCGGTGTTTTCCGTCGACGGGCTTGAATATTACGGTGACGTCAGCTTCCTCAAGGGCGGCCTGCAGATGGCTTCGGCCATAACCACCGTCAGCCCGACCTATGCGCAGGAGATCCGGACACCGGCCTTCGGCATGGGCCTCGACGGCCTGATCAACGCCCGCGCCGACGCGCTTCATGGCATCGTCAACGGAATCGACCCGGAGGTCTGGGATCCGGCAACCGATGCAATGATCCCGGCCAACTACAGCCTTTCCAAATTGAAAAAACGCCAGGCCAACCGCAAGGCGCTGGCTGACCGGTTCGGGTTGGCCGGCACCGATGGCCCGGTGTTCACCGTTGTCAGCCGCCTGACCTGGCAAAAGGGCATCGATGTGCTCATCGACCTTGTTGATGACATTGTCGCCATGGGGGCCAAACTGGTGGTGCTGGGCTCCGGCGATCAGTTGCTCGAGGCGGCGCTGCTGGCCGCCACCGAACGGCATCCAGGCCATATCGGATTTTTCATCGGCTATGACGAACCGCTGTCGCATCTCATGCAGGCCGGCGGCGACATGGTTCTTGTGCCGTCGCGGTTCGAGCCCTGCGGCCTGACCCAGCTCTACGGCCTGCGCTATGGCAATGTGCCGGTGGTGGCTCGCACCGGCGGTCTTGCCGACACGGTGATCGACGCCAACGAGGCGGCAAGTGCGGCGGGGGTGGCAACAGGGTTTCAGTTTTCCCCGGTCACGCCGGATGCCCTGCGCGAGGCGCTGCGCCGCGCCGTCCGCGCCTTCGCCGACCCTAAGATCTGGGCGCGCCTTCAGAACCAGGGCATGAAGGCAGACGTCTCCTGGGATCGCAGCGCCTTGCGCTATGCTGAACTTTACGCAGAACTTCTGCCCCGAACGAGTGAAAACCCATGAACCGGACCGTCTCCCCCTTCCCTGACCAGAAACCCGGCACTTCGGGGCTTCGCAAGAAGGTCCCCGTGTTTCAGGCCCCCGGTTATACCGAGGCTTTCATCCAGTCGATATTCGACAGTCTCGAGGGCATTGAGGGCGAGACCCTGGTGATCGGCGGCGATGGCAGGTTCTACAATCGAGAGGTCATACAGACCGCAATCCGCATGGCCGCCGCCAATGGTTTCGGTCGCGTTCTAGTCGGCCAGGGCGGGATCCTGTCGACGCCGGCGGCCTCGCATCTGATCCGCAAGGCCAAGGCCTTTGGCGGGTTGATCCTGTCGGCAAGCCACAATCCCGGCGGCCCCACCGAAGATTTCGGCATCAAATACAACATCTCCAATGGCGGTCCGGCGCCGGAAAAGCTAACCGACGCAATCTATGCCCGCACCCAGACCATCGATCATTACAAGATCGCCGAGTTCGACGACATGGATCTCGACCGAATCGGTGTTTTCGAGGCTGGCGGGATGACGATCGAGGTGGTTGATCCCGTCACCGATTACGCCGATCTGATGGAAACGCTGTTTGATTTCGACGCCATCCGAACGCTGGTTGCCGGCGGTTTCAGGGTCGCCTTCGACGCCATGCACGCCGTCACCGGCCCCTATGCGCGCGAGATCCTGGTGCGACGCCTGGGAGTTGATCCCGCCCTGGTGTTCAACGCCACTCCGCTTGAGGATTTCGGCGGGCATCATCCGGACCCAAATCTGGTTCACGCCAAGGCGCTTTATGATTTGATGATGGGACCGGACGCGCCGGATTTCGGCGCGGCGTCGGATGGCGATGGCGACCGCAATCTGATCATCGGCCGCGGTATCTTCGTCACGCCTTCGGATTCACTCGCCATGCTTGCCGCCGACGCCCATCTGGCGCCGGGCTACAAGGACGGCCTCAAGGGCATCGCCCGTTCGATGCCGACCAGCGGCGCCGCCGACCGGGTTGCCGCCAAGCTCGGCGTCGAAATGCATGAGACCCCGACTGGCTGGAAGTTCTTCGGTAATCTTCTCGATGCCGGACGCTGTACCATCTGCGGCGAGGAAAGCGCGGGCACCGGCTCGGATCATGTGCGCGAAAAGGACGGATTGTGGGCGGTGCTGTTGTGGCTCAACATTCTGGCGGTCCGCCAACTAAGCGTCATGGACATCGTCCGCGATCATTGGGCGGACTATGGCCGGACCTATTATTCACGGCACGATTACGAGGCGATAGAGACAGCCGCCGCCAACGCCTTGGTGGCCGCGCTCGAACAAAGGCTGGGCAGCCTCCCTGGCCATCAGGTTGGGTCCCTGACCGTCGAGAAGGCCGACAGCTTTTCCTATCATGACCCGGTGGATGGCTCCGTCAGCCGCAATCAGGGTCTGCGGATCTTTTTCAAGGGCGGCGCGCGGCTGGTCTTCCGTCTGTCGGGCACCGGCACCTCGGGCGCAACGCTTCGGGTCTATATGGAGCGCCACGAGCCGGACGCCAGCCGTCACGATCAGGAAACCCTGACCGCCCTGGCGCCGGTCATCGAAGCCGCCGAAGCACTGGCCGAAATCCGCAAATGGACGGGGCGCGACGCTCCCACCGTCATCACCTGATGCGCAATCACGCTGATTTCGGCGTTCCGCCAAAGCCCGGCGCGGAATTGACGGCTGACGGCGTTCGTTTCACTGTCCAGGCCCCGTCGGCGACATCGGTGACGGTTTGTCTGTTCGATCGGTCGGACAAGGAGACCGTGCGTCATGAACTCGTGGGTGGCGGTGATGGCACGTTCACCTGCTTTGTGCCGGGCATAAGGGCCGGGGCACGCTATGGTCTTCGCGCCGACGGTCCCTGGCAACCCGGGCAAGGACACCGCTTCGACCCGGCAAAATTGATCGTCGACCCGTATGCCGTCCGGATTGACCGTCCCTTCAGCTATGATCCCCGCCTGGGGTCTCGTGGCGAAGACACCGCCGCACTCGTGCCGAAGGCCATTGTCGAGAAGCCGTTGCCGGCGCTCAATCCGGACCCCCCAGATTTCAAGCCCGGCGGCCTTATCTATGAGCTTCCGGTTCGCGCTTTCACGCTTCTGCATCCCGATATCCCCGAAGCCGATCGCGGGACATTGCGGGCATTGGCGCATCCGGCGATCATCGCCCATCTGCGCGCGCTGCATGTCAGCGCCGTGGAATTGATGCCAATCGTGGCCTGGATTGATGAACGGCATTTGCCGCCGCTGGGGCTGAGCAATGCCTGGGGCTACAATCCGGTCACCATGCTGGCGCTTGATCCGCGTTTGGCGTCCGACGGCATCGCCGATCTCCGTCACGCCTGCGCGGCGCTGCATGCGGCCGGCATCGGCGTCATTGTAGACGTCGTCTTCAACCACACCGGCGAAAGCGACATCCATGGTCCGACCCTGTCGCTGCGCGGCCTAGGCAACGCGGCCTATTATCGCCACGACGCCGACGGCGCCCTGATCAACGACACCGGTTGCGGCAACACGCTTGCCTGCGACCGGCCCGAAGTTCAGGAACTGGTGCTGACGGCGATGCGCCATTTCGTCACCCAGGCCGGAATTGACGGGTTCCGCTTCGACCTGGCCCCGATCCTCGGCCGTGACCCGACTGGCTTTTCATCCGACGCCAGGCTGCTGCAACTCATCGTCGACGATCCCGTCCTGCATGACCGGCTGCTGATCGCCGAACCATGGGACATCGGCCCGGACGGCTATCAGCTTGGCAATTTCGGTCCGCCCTGGCTTGAGTGGAATGACCATGCGCGCGACGACATCCGCCGCTTCTGGCGCGGCGATGCGGCCATGACCGGCGCTTTGGCGACACGGCTTTCAGGCTCTTCCGATATCTTCGGAAGAAACGGCGCCGGCAGAACCCGCAGCGTCAACTTCGTCGCCGCCCATGACGGCTTTCCCTTGGGCGACCTCGTCTCGTTTAAAGAAAAGCACAACGAAGCCAATGGCGAGGACAACCGCGACGGACACAATGCCAACCACTCCTGGAACAATGGCGTGGAAGGCCACAGCGATGACCCGGCCATTCTCGCCGCCCGCGAAGCCGATGCCCGGGCCTTGATCGCCACCCTGTTCGCTACCCGGGGCGCCATTCTGTTGACCGCGGGTGACGAATTTGGTCACAGCCAGGGCGGCAACAACAATGCCTATGCGCAGGACAACGCCATCACCTGGCGGAACTGGAAGGGCCTTAATCATGAACGTCTGGAGTTCACTCGCGCCTGGGCGGCGTTCAGGCAAGGGTCGCCGCACCTGACGCGCACCAGTTTTCTTAAGGATTCCAGCGCATCGAATAACGCCGATCAGGTCGCCTGGCCGACCCTGGACGGGGAGGCAATGACAGCAACTGAATGGGAAGACCCGGACAGGAACGCATTCATGATGGTGCTTGGACACGAGGGGCGCCGCACTGCGATTGTGTTCAATCGCGATCATCGGCAGTTCCGGTTCCAACTGCCTGACACCACCGGTCACTGGACCCAGGCCACGCCCGGCGCGCTGGCGGACGGGGCTGTCCCTCCCCGCTCTGTAATATGTTGGCAAGAGAATGCCGCTATAGATCGGGAGTGAACGCCAATGAGCCAGCAACCGTCATCGCTTGGGGAATTGCCAAGGCGCCAACGGGCTGGCTTTTATGAGATGACGCAGTGATGGACCTATCCCTGGAGATAGCCATTGAAATGATTGACCTTACCGGGAGCCGTATGTGCAAAAACTGATTTCAATTGCCGAGATCAAGGATCATGTCGGCACCGAAGTCGGTGTTTCCAGATGGATGGAAATACCGCAGTCGCGCATCGACCTGTTCGCGGACGCCACCGACGATCACCAGTTCATTCACGTTGATCCGAAACGCGCGGCAGAAACGCCCTTTGGCGGAACCATCGCGCATGGATTTCTGACTGTTGCCATGCTGTCGGCCATGTATGCCGATGCGACGCCAAGGCTGCGCGAGGACAGTTTTGGCATCAATTACGGGTTCAACAAGATCCGCTTCATGACTCCGGTGCCTTCGGGCGGCCGGGTCCGCGGCCGCTTCTTTCTCAAGGAAGCCCGCATGCGCGGGGCTGGCAGGTTGATGACCACCTTTGACGTGACCGTGGAAATCGAGGGCGCAAAGAAACCGGCGATGACGGCGACATGGCTGACCATCATCCAGTTTGATCCAAAGGACATGCCGCAAGCGTAGCTTTGTCCTGCATGTCGTTATCGCAAAAACGCTCCACATTTCTGGGCGACATGCATCAAGCGAGACAGTCCCTGGCGGCGTCCGAGAGGAATGCGAAGGCGTAATCCGAGAAGGACCGCCAGCATTCCACCCGGAATTCAGTCTCTCCGGTCCGAATGATCACAACCTCGATCTTGCCCATGACCGTGCGGCTTGCCGCGCCAACCGGGAACACCGCATCGCTCAAATTCTGCGGGCATCCCGATTCCAGCGTGGCGCGCGCGCCCTCACCGCTCACCAGGATCGCGGTGTTGCGATGAGAGACATCGACTGCGGAATGCAGAACCTTGGCTTTGCGCAAATCGGCGAGCGGATCGCCGGCTTCGTCGATGATCAGCCATTCATCCGGTCCAAGCCAGGCGGCCAGCCGCCCTGGCAGATTGCCCGAAGAGGTCTTTGGCTTGAACGGCAAATCAAGGCCGAGCGCCTTGGAGAGTGCCTTTGCGTTTTCGGGATCGGCGCGCAGTGAAACACGGATCGCGGGCGACGCAGGCGTCACCTGAACCCCTGCGGAACCGCTTACCCGCCCGGCAAGCGGTTCGGTACGGTAAGCTTGAGCGGATTTAGCCATTCAGACGCACTCCCTCTTTGTCGATGAATACGGCATCTGTCACTTCCACTTCGATAGTCCGCTCCGGCATCGGCACATAGAGTGTCCTGCCCTTGATCGCACGGCCGTCGATGACCACACCCATGGCGATTGAGCGGCCGCAATTCTCCGACCAGTAGGACGAGGTGACATGGCCGATCATGGTCATCGGAACAGCCTGGTTAGGATCCGCGACGATCTGCGCGCCCTCCTCCAGAACGATGTTGGGATCCCTGCTCATCAGCCCGACAAGCTGCTTGCGCCCCCCACCAATCAGGTCAGGCCGCTTCATGCCACGAATGCCGACGAAATCAGGCTTCTTTTTCGCAACCGCCCAGTTCAATCCGGCGTCATCCGGCGTCACCGTGCCGTCGGTATCCTGACCGACGATGATGTAGCCTTTCTCGGCGCGCAGCACGTGCATGGTTTCAGTGCCGTAAGCGCAGGCGCCCAGCGGTTCGGCCCGCGCCCACAGCGCTTCCCAGACCGCTTGACCATAATCGGCCGGAACATTGACTTCGTAGCCGGCTTCGCCGGTGAACGACATCCGGAACAGCCGCGTCGGCACGCCGCAGATCCTGCCCTCGCGGACGCTCATGTGCGGCATGGCTTCATTGGACAGGTCGATGCCCTCGACCAGCGGCGCGATGATCTCACGCGCTCTTGGTCCCTGTACCGCGATCACCGCCCATTGCTCCGTCGTCGAGGTCAGCCAGACTTTGAGATGCGGAAATTCGGTCTGCAGGTAATCTTCCATGTGGTGCATGACCCGCGGCGCGCCGCCGGTGGTGGTGGTCACATGGAAGCGGTCTTCAGTCATCCGACCGACGACTCCGTCATCATAGATGAAGCCGTCCTCGCGCAGCATGATGCCGTATTTGCAGCGGCCCGGCTCCAGCTTGTCCCAGCTGTTGGTGTACATCAGATTGAGGAACTCGGCCGCATCGGGGCCGACCACCTCGATCTTGCCGAGTGTCGAGGCGTCGAACATGCCTGCGCTCTCGCGCACGGTCAGGCACTCCCGGTTGACCGCCTGATGCATGTCCTCGCCGGCGCGCGGATAATACCAGGCGCGTTTCCATTGACCGACATCCTCGAACACCGCGCCATGGGCCTCTTCCCAGCCATGCATCGCCGTCCGGCGGGTCGGGTCGAACAAGGATCCGCGGGAATGATTGACGATCGCGCCGAATGTCACCGGCGTGTAGGGCGAGCGGAACGTCGTCAGCCCCACCTGCGGCAGCGGCTTGTCGAGCATCTCGGCGGCAATCGCCAGACCGTGGATGTTGGAGGTCTTGCCCTGGTCGGTGGCCATGCCGTTGGTGGTGAAGCGCTTGACGTGCTCGATCGAGTGCATGCCCTCGCGCACCGCAAGCCTGATGTCCTTGGCGGTGACATCATTCTGGAAATCGACAAAGGCCTTCACCGTGGTGTCCGCGCCGGCGCCGGCGGCCGACCCCATCATGCTTCCGTCCCAGGAAGTCTGTGTTTCTGCTGCAGGCGCAGCCCAGGCTTTCCTCACCTTGACGCCTGCCGCCTTCGCCGCCTCATGGCCGGCCTTTGCCGCGCCAGTGACCGCGTCAGCCAGATCATCGACACCATTGCAGGCGCCGACGCTGACGCAATCCTGAACATTGCGGCCGGGCAGGAAGCGCTGGCTCGCCTCGTCCCAGACCACCTTGCCGCGCGATTGCGAAAACATGTGCACGGACGGCGTCCAGCCGGCCGACATGATCAGCGCGTCGATCGCGATCACACGGCTTGAGCCGCCGCCCGGCCTGCCGACCTTCATCGACTTGACCCGGAGCCCGCCCGAGGTGTCGAGCACGGCATGCCCGGTCAGCACCTCGATGCCGAGTTCCCTGGCCCGCGCCACCAACGCAGGATCGGGATCCGCGCGGATATCGACGATGGCCGGAACCGAAACGCCGGCGCGCTTGAGATCGAAGGCCGCAGCCCAGGCCGAATCGCAGGCCGTGTAGACCCCGACCTTGGCCCCGACCGCGACGCCATGATGATTGAGATAGGTTCGCGCCGCCGAAGCCAGCATGATGCCGGGACGGTCATTGTTGGCAAACACCATGTGCCGCTCGATGGCGCCGGTGGCGATCACAACCTGTTTGGCCCTGACTTGCCACAGCCGCTCGCGCGGCAAAGCCGGATCCGGATTGGCAAGATGCTCGGTGACACGCTCGACAAGGCCGACATGGTTTTGCGCCTGATAGCCGAATGCCGTGGTGCGCGTCAGCACCCGGACATTGTCCATGGCGCCAAGCTCGGCTGTCGCTGCTTGCGCCCAGTCCCAGCCGGACAGGCCGCCAATTGTCGTGTCGGTCTCGTGATGAAACGCGCCGCCGGTTTCCGGCTGCTCGTCACACAAAATCACGCTGGCCCCGGCATGAGCCGCGGCGAGCGCTGCCGAAAGCCCGGCGGCGCCGCCACCGATCACCAGGACATCGCAATGGGCATAGTGATTGGCGTAATGATCCGGATCCGGCTCGCTTGGCGCGACCCCCAGACCCGCGGCCGCCCGGATGATCGGCTCATAGACCTTTTTCCATGCCGCTTTCGGCCACATGAAGGTCTTGTAATAGAACCCGGCGGCAAAAAACGGCGAGGCGAGATTGTTCAGCCCGCCAACATCGAAGGCAAGCGAGGGCCAGCGGTTCTGCGAGCGCGCCTGCATTCCGTCAAAGACCTCCTGCACGGTGGCCCGCACATTCGGTGTCCGCCGCGCTGCGTCGCGGCCGACATCCATCAACGCATTGGGTTCTTCCGACCCGGCAGACAGCATGCCGCGCGGACGATGATACTTGAAGGAACGCCCGGTCAGATGGATGCCATTGGCGATCAGCGCCGAGGCCAGCGAATCGCCTTGCATCGCCGACAGCGGTTTGCCATCAAAGGTAAACCGCACGGCTCTGGCGGGCGTCAACCGGCCGTGGCCCTTGATCCGGTTCGCGCCGCTCATTGTGTAGCTCCCTTGACCATCAAGACTCCATCCTCGCCGCGGACCACGTCAACACGCGGCTCGCCGGCCTTGTAGGTGGTGACAAACTTGTCGCTGACGGTGTCCCTGACCGCGTTGAAAAACCTGGCGCAGCCGTGAACGTGCCGCCAGCGCTCGTAGGCGACACCCTTCGGGTTGGTCCGGATGAAGAAGAACGCCTCGAATTCCTCGTCGCTGATCGCGGCGATGTTCTTTGGCCGTTCGATATGCGCCTCGCCCGTATTGCGGAATTCGAGCTCGGGCCTTTCTTCCTGGCAGTAGGGACAATGGATCAGAAGCATTGCTTGGTCCTTGGTCAGATCTTGGTTTTGATCGCGGCGGTCTCGGGATTGCCGGTGTTGGGCGTTCCCGCAGGCTCGATGATAACGAGATGGGTTTCCTCGTCGGCGCGCGGGCAATGTTCAACGCCCTTCGGCACGACGTACATTTCACCCGGTCCCAGCACGACATCGCCGTCGCGCATCTGGATGGTCAGGCGTCCCGAAAGCACCAGGAACAAATCATCGGTATCAGGATGCGAGTGCCAGTTGAACTCGCCATTGACCTTGACCACCATCACGTCATGGCCATTGAAAGCCGCAACGATCTTCGGCGACCAGAGATCGTTGAAAGCCGACAGTTTCTCGGCCAGATTGATGGATTGATTGCTCATGTGTTCGATCCTCAATGCGCCACGGCAGCCGCCGCGGCCTCGTCAATCAGCCGTCCGGTCTGGAAGCGGTCAAGATTGAACGGCGCGTTGATCTTGTGCGGCTCGTCGCGGGCGATCGTGTGGGCAAACACATGAGCCGAGCCCGGCGTTGCCTTGAATCCGCCGGTGCCCCAGCCGCAATTGACATAAAGCCCCTTGATCGGGGTTTTCGACAGGATCGGCGACCGGTCCGGCGTGACGTCGACAATGCCGCCCCATGAGCGCAGCATCTTCATCCGGGTAAACATCGGGAACATCTCGCAGATGGCGTCGAGCGTGTGGCTGAGGATGTGCAGCCCGCCTGTCTGGGAATAGGATGTGTATTGATCGGTGCCCGCGCCGATAACCAGTTCACCCTTGTCCGACTGCGAAATATAGGCATGCACCGTGTTGGACATGACCACGCAGGGGAAAATCGGCTTGACCGGCTCGGATACCAGCGCTTGCAGCGGATAGCTTTCCAGCGGCATGCGAATGCCCGCCATTTCCATGATCACCGAAGTGTGCCCGGCGGCCACGACGCCAACTTTTTTCGCGCCGATGAAACCGCGGCTTGTGTCGACGCCGGAGACCGATCCATCATCGGCGCGGCGGACGCCGGTGACTTCGCAATTCTGGATGATGTGCACGCCCATCGCGGCTGCGGCCCGCGCGTAGCCCCAGGCCACGGCATCATGACGCGCCGTGCCGCCGCGGCGCTGCAGCGCAGCCCCCATCACCGGATAGCGCGCCGACTGGGCAATATTGAGCGGCGGACAGAACGCCTTGGCCTGTTCCGGCGTCAGCCACTCATTGTCGATGCCGTTGAGCCGGTTGGCGTGGATGTGGCGCTTGAAAACCTGGGTATCGTGCACATTGTGCGACAGCATCATCACGCCGCGGGCCGAATACATCACATTGTAATTGAGGTCCTGCGACAACCCGTCCCACAGCTTGAGCGCATGATCATATAGCCCGGCGCTCTCGTCATAGAGGTAGTTGGAGCGAATGATGGTGGTGTTGCGACCGGTATTGCCACCGCCGAGCCAGCCCTTTTCGATCACCGCGATATTGGTGATGCCATGCTCCTTGGCGAGATAATAGGCCGTGCCCAGCCCATGCCCGCCGGCGCCGACGATGATGACATCGTAGCTCTTTTTCGGCTCCGGCGAGGTCCATTGTGCCGGCCAACCCTTGTGGCCGCGCATTGCCTCGCGGGCAACGGCAAAAGCGGAGTATTTGCGCATGGCTATCTGGCTCCAAATGTTCCTGATATGCTATATATCCCAGCAAGAGCAAATTCATCTGCCTCGCATCGGCTCTTTTGCGACTTCTGAGCGCCCATCAATGTCGCAGTGCGTTTTGTCGCACGGATAAGAGCAGGGCGACCCGCAGGACGACGAAAAATACTCGAGCGGCGCCATTGTCAAGCTGCCGGGGACTGGACTTAGGCTTCCGGAACTGGTATTTGCCACCTCAATCGTAACGCCCTCGGCCGAACGAATGGAATTTTTGTTTGCCAGGGTTGCTTCAGCCAACCGATAACTCGAAGGAACGGGATCAACGTGCAGGTACTTGTCCGCGATAACAATGTCGATCAGGCGCTCCGCGCTCTTAAAAAGAAAATGCAACGCGAAGGCATTTTCCGTGAAATGAAGATGCGTGATTTTTACGAGAAGCCGTCGCAGAAGCGTGCCCGCGAAAAGGCGGAAGCCGTTCGTCGCGTCCGCAAGCTTGCGCGCAAGCGCGCCCAGCGCGAAGGTCTTATCGGCGGCGGCCGCCCGGCAGCACCAACAGCACGCTGATCCAGTCGTTTTTTCGCCCCTTTGGGCTTGCATGAATGTGAGGCGGGGACGAAAATTCGTCTCCGCCTTTTTCAGTGGCGGACCGGATTTTACCGGGATAGCAAGGTGGGCCATAATGATGCGTTTGATGACAGCTGCGGGACCAAGAACCCGGGACACAGGCGCTGCGCGTTCGTTGGTGCTGGCAGTGGCTGCAGCGATCACGATCACGGTGTCAGGTTGCTCGACCACATCGCCCATCGACACTATCTCCATCGACAAGGCCCAAGGCACCGATGAGAACATTTCTTCGCTCACCGATGTCATCCGCCGCAACCCGAGTGATCCCGAGGGTTACAATGTGCGCGGTGCTGCCTATGGCCGGTCCGGTCAGTACCGCAATGCCATTGAGGATTTCGACCGGGCCATCCAGCTCAATCCCTCCTTCTATCAGGCCTACGCCAACCGCGCCCTGATCCACCGCTCGATGGGCAACCAGAACGAGGCGGCGAACGACTACAACCGCGCCCTGCAGATAAATCCGCGTTACGATGTCGCCTATATCGGGAGAGGCAATCTCTACCGCCAGGCCGGGCGAATCGATGAGGCGATGTCTGACTACAATCGCGCCATAAATCTTCAGACAACCGATCCGCGCGCCTATCACAATCGCGGCCTGATCAAGCAGTTGCGCAATCAGCACCCACAGGCAATCGAGGACTTCTCAACCAGCATCTCGCTGGCGCCCAACTCACCCGAGCCCTACAATGGCCGGGGGATCTCCTATGTCGCTCTCAATGATGACGACAACGCCTTCGCCGATTTCAATCGCGCCGTCGAGCTCAACCAGCGGGTCGCCGAATCCTGGGCCAACCAGGCGTTGATCTACGAGCGCCGCGGCGACAAGAAACGCGCGGCCCGGTCCTATGCCAGAGCGGCCCAGCTCGACCCGAAATACCGCCCGGCGATCGACGGCTTGGCCCGCGTGCGCTGATCCGGAGTCTCTGGCGTCAACCAGGACGCTCCCCGATAATTCCATGATGAACCACAGTCCGCACGGGTTTCCGTTCGGAACCATTGGCCCGCCAACCCGTTGTCGTGCGGAACCAATCAACGGAAAAGTGAGTCCACCATGATGAATTCAATCAAGATCTCCGCCGCAGCCGCAATCTTCGCCACCCTCGGAATGGGCGCGTCGACGATCCCTGCCCATGCCGACAGTGTCGAACTCGGACTGCTTGAATGCACCGTTGAAGGCGGAACCGGCTTCATTTTCGGGTCGTCCAAGGATTTGACCTGTGAGTATACACCGGCCAATGAAAACGGCACCTCGGAGGCCTATTTCGGCGTCATCAACAAATACGGCATCGACATCGGCGTTACCGGCGCCACGCTGATCAAGTGGGCGGTTCTCGCGCCGACCACGGATTATGAATATCAGGCAGGTTCGCTTGCGGGCGATTATCGCGGGGTCTCAGCGGAAGCAACCGCCGCGGCCGGCGCAGGCGTCAATCTTCTGGTCGGCGGATCCGACCAGACCTTCTCGCTTCAGCCGCTGAGCGTTCAGGCCCAGGAAGGCGTCAATGTCGCCGTCGGCATTGCCGAAATTCAGCTGCGCTCCGCCGCCAACTGAGCGACTGATTAACATCGCGAAAATGGGCCCGGAAAACTTTCCGGGCCCATTTTTTATTGACGCGATATCAGGGATGCGATCAGTGATCGATCGCCTTGACGATGTCGTCGGTCATCTTCTTGGCGTCGCCGAGCAACATCATCGTGCTGTCCTTGTAAAACAGCGTGTTGTCGATGCCGGCATAACCCGACCCAAGCGACCGCTTGACGAAAAGGCAGGTTCGCGCCTTGTCGACGTCGAGGATCGGCATGCCGTAGATCGGCGACGACTTGTCGTCGCGCGCAGCCGGATTGGTCACGTCGTTGGCGCCGATCACATAGGCCACGTCGGCCTGCGCGAACTCCGAATTGATGTCTTCAAGTTCAAAGACTTCGTCATAGGGCACATTGGCTTCAGCCAGCAGCACGTTCATGTGACCGGGCATGCGGCCAGCCACCGGATGGATGGCGTATTTTACCTCGACACCCTTTTCCTTGAGCTTGTCGGCCAGTTCGCGGGTGGCGTGCTGCGCCTGGGCCACCGCCATGCCGTATCCCGGCACGATGATCACCTTGGACGCATTCGCCATCAGGAACGCAGCGTCATCGGCCGAGCCCAGCTTGACCGAGCGGTCGATGCCGTCGTCCGCGGCTGTCGCGGTTTCACCGCCGAAGCCGCCGAGAATCACCGAGATGAAGGACCGGTTCATACCCTTGCACATGATGTAGGACAGAATGGCGCCCGAGGAACCAACCAGGGCGCCGGTGATGATCAGCGCAAGATTGCCCAGCGTGAAGCCGATGCCAGCCGCAGCCCACCCCGAATAGGAGTTGAGCATCGACACCACCACCGGCATGTCCGCCCCGCCGATGGGCACGATCAGCAGAACGCCAAGCGCCAGCGACAGCACGACAACCATCCAGAAAACCGTGTAGCTTTCGGTCGCCACCAGCACGCCGACCAGCACGACGATGCCGATCAACAGTCCCGCATTGATGACATGGCGCATCGGCAGCATGATCGGCTTGCCCGACATCCGTCCGTCAAGCTTGAGAAAGGCGATGATCGAGCCGGTGAAGGTGATGGCGCCAATGGCGACGCCCAGGGACATTTCAATCAGCGCCTGCGCGTGGATCTCGCCGACTTCACCGATGCCGAAGGCGTGCGGGGAATAGAGCGCCGCGGCCGCCACCAGCACCGCGGCCAGGCCGACGAGGCTATGGAAGCCCGCAACCAGCTGAGGCATCGAGGTCATGGCGATCTTGCGGGCGATATAGGCGCCTGCGCCGCCGCCGATGGCGAGTCCGGCGACAATCATCCCAAGCCCGGCAAGCGTGGGTTTGGCCAGAAGCAATGTGGTGATGATGGCGATCGCCATCCCGGCCATGCCGTAGGTATTTCCCTGCCGGCTGGTCGTTGGATGCGACAGGCCTCTTAACGCCATGATGAACAGTACGCCCGAGACGAGGTAGGCGAATGCGGCAAAATTCTCAGACATCAGCCGGCCTCACTTCTCTTTTTTCTTGTACATGGCCAGCATCCGCTGGGTGACGAGGAAGCCGCCAAATATGTTGACCGACGCCAGCACCAGGGCAACGAAGCCAAAGCCGGTCGCCCAGCCCGAAAGCGATGCGCCGACCGCGAGCAGCGCACCCACGACAATCACCGAGGAGATGGCGTTGGTCACCGCCATTAGCGGCGTGTGCAGCGCCGGCGTGACCGACCAGACCACGTAATAGCCGACAAAGATCGCCAGCACGAAAATCGCAAGGCGGAAGACGAAGGGGTCAATCGCCCCACCGCTTGCCGCGTGAACGGCCGCCGCAACGCCATCGCCAGCCGGGCCGGCAGTTTCCGCGGCCGCGCGGACAGCGCTTACGGCCTGCTCGAGATTTTCAAGAGCGGTATCAAGTGCGGACCCTGCCATCACGCTGCTCCCTTGTTGTTTTCGCCGCCAAACGCGGGATGAATGATTGCGCCGCCATGGGTCAACGCGGTTGCCTTGACCAGTTCATCCTCAAGATTGACGACAACCGTTTTGGCTTCCTTGTCGATCATGGTGTCGAGGAAGGTCAGAAGGTTCTTGGCGTAGAGCAGCGAGGCGCTTGCCGCGATCTGCCCAGGCATGTTGAGAATGCCGATCACCGTGACGCCATCGACCGTAACGGTTTCCCCTGCCTTGGAGCCTTCGATATTGCCGCCGCGCTCAACCGCCAGATCGACAGCCACCGAGCCCAGCCGCATGCTCTTGAGCATGGCGCGTGAAATCAGCTTGGGTGCGGGACGTCCCGGGATCAGCGCCGTGGTGATGACGATGTCCTGCTTGGAAATATGATCCGCCACCAGGGCTGCCTGCTTGGCCTGATACTCCTTGGACATTTCCTTGGCGTAGCCGCCGGCGGTTTCTGCAGCCTTGAATTCATCGTCTTCAACCGCAATGAATTTTGCGCCCAGTGACGCGACCTGCTCCTTGGCCGCGGGACGCACATCGGTTGCCGAAACAGCCGCGCCGAGACGGCGGGCGGTTGCGATCGCCTGCAAGCCGGCAACGCCGGCTCCCATGACGAACACTTTTGCGGCGGCGACGGTGCCGGCCGCCGTCATCATCATCGGCATTGCCCGGTCAAACGCATGGGCAGCCTCGATGACCGCCTGATAGCCGGCGAGGTTTGCCTGCGAAGACAGAACGTCCATCGACTGCGCCCGTGTGATGCGCGGCATCAGTTCCATGGCGAAGCTGGTGACCCCGGCAGCGGCAAGGGCTGACAGGGCCTTTTCATTGCCGTAGGGATCCATCTGCGCCAGCACTATGGCGCCTGATTTGAGCGACTTGATTTCCGTGTCCGACGGGCGCCGGACGCGAAGAACGACATCAGCCGTTTTGGCGCTCGCGGCGGTTCCCGTTGTCGCCCCAGCTGCGACGAAATCCGCGTCGGCAATCCTGGATCTCTCGCCAGCGCCCTTCTGAACGATGACTTTCAGGCCGAGCGCAGTCATCTTTTTCACTGTCTCCGGCGAAGCGGCGACGCGTGATTCAAGCGAATCGGACTCTTTGGCTACAAAAACAGTGGCGCCCACGAGAGCCCCTCCTCTTCAAACAGGATGAGACGAGCCGGGACCAATTTCACTCACGATCCCAGCGCGCGCGAACGTGTCAACGGGCGAGAATGCCGCCGCCAATGCTGAGAATGAGGAACACCAGAAAGCTGACAAGGGCGCCCGCGCCCGTGAAAAAGAACACCGCCATGGCGATCATCAAGCCGACAGTGACAATCGTTCCGTACTTGGCGCCAGCAAGAAACCCGGCGTAAGTTTTTTCGTGCTCGGAATAATCCATTGCTGCGCCGGTTTCGACAGGACCATTCATCTGTTCAGCCATGCTGTAGCTCCCCTGGTGACAATTTACCGAGGGATTACACAAACCACCGGCAATGTGCAATGGACAAGCAGTCGCAAGCCAAGGCTAATATCTGGCCGAATTAACGCTGGACGATCCCAGACACGGCCGTGGCCGTCCCCTTGGTCAACCGGCTTGCTGAAGGGCGTACCGCGCCGTTGGCAGGATGGTGAGCGGCGTAAGCCCGAGGACTTCGCGAGGCGCGAACATCATTTTCCGCTCATGCGGCTGCGATCGGAAAAACGGGTAACGATCGAAAAGCGTTCTTTTGAGTTCGTGCGCATTCGCGCCATGCAGCTCAATGTTGCTGTGGTACCGCTCGAAATAGCGGGGTTCCGTCAGTTCGATCGACTGAAAGACACGCTTATAGAAAGCGCGGTGGTTTGGCTTGATCACAGATAGGCAGTAGTCCACGTCGAAGAAGACTGTCGCCATGGTCGCCACACGCAAGGTCAGATAGGGCAGCGCGGGATATTCACGCATGATCTCCGGATCGGCAGCAAACCGTACCGGATCGATGAAGGTTTTACCTGCGTCCAGAAGCGGATTCATGATATCGGGAAAATGCGACACGGCAACGCTGTCGCGCTGGGCGGCGGTGACATGATGGACGCGGATGGTGGAGACAAGCTGTTCATCGAAAAAAATGCCCATCACATGTGCATTGGGCTTGAAGTCGAGATCATCAATCAGATGCGTACCGGTTTGCGGGGCCAGTCCAACCATTGCAAACGCCTTTTGACGAATGCGCGCAACATCTTCCAGATCGTCCGCATTGTCGATCCGGCGATATTCGATGCTCTCAAGAAAGCGCATCACACTGGCGCCAAATCCCAAAACCTTGTCAGGAGTTGATGTTGTCATGACGCCAGTTTCCCGTAATTGCACACAGGGAAACCTTATCGTTAATTTTCCATTAAGCAAACAAGTTGCGCTTCCAGCAGCTTGTTAACACTCTATTATGGTTAACGAAAGTTAGAAATCACGCGGAAAACCGGCACGCTTACGAGAAAGTACCGGTGACAATTAACCTAGGTTTTGCGGGCTGCCTGTTGGAAGCGCGGTCTTCAGTGCGCCAGTTGTGCTGAGCGGGAGCGCCGCGCCAGCCGCTTGGCTCCCGACGCGGCCTGCTGTTTTGCCGAATTGGAAAGCTTGATTGCGAGCGCCAGGAACGCGCCCTTCGGCATCGGCGTCCCGAAAATGAAGCCCTGAATGAGATCGGCGCAATTGTTGTCGCGGATCATCACCAATTGGTCCTCGGTCTCCACCCCCTCAACCACGACATCCAGTCCGAGTTCCCGCGCCAAATGAACGACACCGCGCAGAAGTTTCAGCTTTTTGGGGTCCTCGGTAAGATTGCGGACAAAGGAACGGTCGATCTTGACCTTGTTGAGCGGCAGCATGTCAAGGTAGCTCAGGCTGGAATAGCCGGTTCCGAAATCATCAATGGCGATTGACATGCCCATGGCCCGAAGTTCGGTCAAGATCTCCCTGGCGACCTCAAGATCATTCATCAGACCGCTCTCGGTGATTTCCAGCTGCAGCCGCTCTGGCGCCAGATTGCTCGCACCGAGCGCATCGGTAATCACCGCAATTATTGTCCGGTCGCCCAGATCATGAGCGGAAAGATTGACGGAGACAAACAAGTCATCAGGCCAACCGACGCAATCATGCACCGCCTTTTCGATCACGCAGCGGGTCAGATCACCAATGATCCCCATCTCTTCGGCCAGGGGAATGTAGACCGCGGGCGACACCGGCCCGAGTTCCGGGTGATTCCAGCGCGACAGCGCCTCCGCGCCTGCAATGCGAGTGCCCGCTGGGTTGAACATCGGCTGATAAAACAGGTCCATCGAATTGGTGCGGACCGCTTCACGAAGGTCAGACTTCATCCGTTGCCGCGCCGAATATTGCAGATCCATGGATTCCTCAAACAAGGTCCAGCGGTTCTTGTCGCGTCGCTTTGAATCGTACAAGGCCAGATCCGCCTGGATATGCAGTTCCTCGATCTGCACCCCGGCGACCGGCGCCATGGCCGCGCCCCCCGACAGACTGATAAAGAGTCTGTGGCCATCTATCATGTAGGTCCCGCGCAACGTATCGATGACATAGTTCATGGTGTTGCGCAGTTCTTCAATATTTTCCACATCAGGAAAAAACAGAACGAACTCATCGCCGCCAAACCGCGAGATCACGATTTTCTGCCGTGACAGCGACCTGAGGCGGTTTGCAATGGCACTGAGCAGCTTGTCGCCGTTGATGTGTCCCATCGTGTCATTGACGTGCTTGAAGTCATCGATATCGAAAACCGCCAGCGCCAGATGCTGACCCGGCCGGGCCTTGGCATTCTTGATCGCCACGATTTCCTTGAACCATGACCGGTTGGGTAGGTTGGTCAGGCTATCAAAGCGCGCCATTTGCAAAATGCGTTTCTCGGCTTCAATTCGATCCGAGACATCCTCGAATATCAGAACCACACCTTTTTCGCCGCGGTGCCGGGCGCTGAATTCAAGCCAGGAGCTTTTGTCGAGGCGCACCAGCGAACGATCTTCGCGGCCACTGATCAGCTTTTCAAGATGTTCATTGATCTGGGCAAAGTTCTCCTTGGCGATCATGCCGTTGCGAGCACCCAGTCTCATCGCGGTTTTGATGGCCCTGCCGGTAAGATCAATGTTGTTGTCGATGTGGAAAAACTCGCGGGCTTTGCGGTTGGCGACCTCGATGCGCCCATCCCCATCAAGCATGAACAATCCGTGCGACATATTGTTGAGCGCGGTATCAAACCGCTCCGCGATCTCAGCCGTTTTCCGTTCAGCGGTCACCGAATTGAAAAGGAAATCACGAACCCCGTTCGCCATGGAACGCGTTGTCAAAAACAACGGCAGCAACAGAAGCGCCATCAGGCTCATATAGGAATCGCGGGCCATCAGAAGTCCCGCCATCATCGGCAGACATGCCGCCAGAATGATCATGTCGACATTCAGCCGCGATCCGAAATTACGCCCAACCACTGAAATCATGGTCGCCAGGATTACGGAAACCGACACCAGCTCTGCAAACGGATCCTGAGCCACCATCAAGGCATGGCCGCTTAAAGTTCCCAACACAAAGGCGGCGGCCAGCGATCCCGCGACATACCGCCTCTCCCAGTGCAACGTGTCCTTGAGGGTGAATGTCGACTTGTCCAGCCTGTCAAAGACCAACATGTCGAGATTGCGGACTGCCCAGATCGCAAAAAGCGCGAATCCGATGTACAGATAAAACGGATCGTCGATACGCAGATAGATCGCCATTGCGGTGAATACATGCGCAATCATGCCAGCAAACAACGTGCCCCGCTGCTGATAGAGCGAGACCACGAATGAGAGGCGGACGTCATCTTCGAATGCTGTGTTACCTGCTGGCTGCATGAACACCTACCTGTGAATTCAAGTCGGCAGGCTAACAAACAGACATTAAGAACACATTTACCGACCGCGATTCTCACCCAAAGCCACGACAAATTCCCCATTCAGGAAATTGGATCCTGACGCAAAGTGAGGCGCCAGCCTCAAAAAAACTTCAAATTACTCTGCAGCAATTGCCGGGGATTCCGCAGCCTCGCCAAGCATTGACCGCCTGATAAGGTCCTTCCTCAAATAAACCTCGTCCTTGTTCCGCGCTTTGATATGCCCGTATCCTCTGATATCCATCGGGTAGGAAAGAAATTCCGCGACCTTTTCGCCATTGTCAGGCCGAAGGATACGGGTCATTTCCTGCAACTCCTTGATGAACTCGGATAGAAGCTGGCGCTCCATGCGCCGTTCCGCACTGTAGCCGAAGACATCCAGCGGCGTTCCCCGAAGAAATTTAAGCGCGGAAAGAACTGGAAACAGCGCCGTCATTCCGCGACCAAATGAGGATTTCAGCGGATGACCGTTGGCGTCCCTCCGGCCCAGCACCGGGGGCGCCATATGATATTCCAGCTTGGTGAAGCTCTCGAACTGCTTGTCGAGCTGGCGCTTGAAGCTGCCGTCGCTGTAGAGCCGCGCCACTTCGTATTCGTCCTTGATCGCCATCAGTTTGAAGAGTGACCGGGCGGCTGCGGCGGACACAGATCCGGCGCGGCCGAGAGCAAGGGTCTCGGCTTCGACGAGCGGCTGGAGTGTCGCCCGGTACTTGGCGGCCCATGCCTTGTTTTGATACTGCTGCAGAAACTTGGCGCGGCGCTCGACAAGATCGGGCACGGACATCTCTGCTGCTTCATCGGATGCCGGAAGCGGATCAGAGACAATCGCCAGTACCGATTGCGGGTCATGTCCCGCCTTGCGGCCCCAGCGGAAAGCTTCAATGTTCATGGCGACGGCCTGACCATTGAGCCGGATGGCCTCCTCGACGGAATCGGGAGAAAGCGGCAAGGCTCCTTTTTGTGACGCCATGCCAAGCATGAACATGTTCGCCGCAATCGCATTGCCGAACAATCGCGTCGCCGCCAGCGTTGCGTTGAAGAAGCTGGCGCGCTCAACCCCGGCCGATTTGACAATCGCCTGCTTGAGCCGCTCCGTCGGCAACGAAAAGTTGACGTTGCGGGTAAACTCACCCGGCATGACTTCACTGGTGTTGACCAGGAAAGCTGTTTCGCCCTCACGCACCGCGGCCAGGACTTTTCGCGATCCGGAAACCACCAGATCGCACCCCAGAACCAGATCCGCCTTGCCGGCCGAAATCCGGATCGCCTGAATGTCCTCGGGTGAATTGGCAATCCGGACGTGCGAGAACACTGCGCCGCCCTTCTGCGCAAGCCCCGCCATGTCGATCATGCCGCAGCCCTTGCCCTCGAGATGCGCGGCCATGCCAAGAATGGCGCCGATGGTGACAACGCCGGTGCCGCCGATGCCATCAATGATCGACGCCCATCCCTGGTCCAGCGATGCGGTCTCCGGTTCTGGCAGGCCGATGAGCGGGTCCGGCGCAGTCTTGAGAACAGAACGATCGGCTTTTCGGATGCGCGCGCCATGCACGGTGACAAAGGAGGGGCAGAAACCCTCGATGCAGGAAAAATCCTTGTTGCAGCTGGATTGATCGATCCGCCGCTTGCGACCGAACTCAGTCTCGACCGGCTGGATGGAGACGCAGTTGGACTTGACGCCGCAATCGCCACAACCCTCGCAGACCAGCTCATTGATGATGACCCGCTTGTCCGGATCGGGATAGGTGCCGCGCTTTCTGCGGCGGCGTTTTTCGGCGGCGCAAGTCTGATCATAGAGCAAAACCGAAACACCCGGTATGTCGCGCAATTCGCGCTGCACGGCATCAAGCTCGGAACGATGATGAACGCTCATCACGGCAGGCCAGGCCGTACCGGCCGGATACCGGTCCGGATCGTCGCTGACCAGCGCTATCCTGTCGACACCTTCCGCGCGCACCTGGCGGGCGATCGCATCCACTGTCAGGCCGCCCTCATGGGTCTGGCCGCCGGTCATCGCCACCGCGTCGTTGAATAGGATCTTGTAGGTGATGTTTGCGCCAGCAGCGAGTGCGAAGCGCAACGCCAGCACACCGGAGTGATTGTAGGTGCCGTCGCCCAGGTTTTGAAAAATGTGGCCACGGCTGGTGAAGGGGGCCTGGCCGACCCACTGCGCGCCCTCCCCGCCCATCTGGGTGAAGCCGACAGTGTCCCGATCCATCCAGAGAGCCATGAAATGGCAGCCGATGCCGGCAGCCGCAATCGATCCTTCGGGAACCTTTGTCGAGCTGTTGTGCGGGCAGCCGGAACAGAAATAGGGGGTGCGTGTCGCCACGTCCGTCACAGTCGCCAGCATGCTCTGGAACTGCCGAATGCGCTTGACCTTTGCGTCGATGTCCTCGGCATGACCGATGACCCTGAGTACACGCTCCCCCACCGCAACCGCGATGTCATTGGGATCAAGCGCACCCTTGACCGGGAACAGCCAATCACCGCGTTCGTCGCGCTTGCCGACCACCACCGGCTGCCGCGCCGTCCCGTACAGGGCTTCGCGCAACTGGCTCTCCAGCAGCGATCGCTTTTCCTCGACAATGATCACCATGTCGAGACCGTCGACAAATGCGGCCATGTCAGCCAGGTCAAATGGCCACGGACAGGCAACTTTGAAAAGCCGCACGCCAATCTTGTTGGCGCGCGCCTCATCAATTCCGAGATCGTCCAGAGCCTGACGCACATCGAGATAGTTCTTGCCGACCGTCAGGATGCCGATCTTCGCATTGGCGCCTCCCGAATAGATGATCCGGTTGAGGCCATTGGCCCTGATATAGGCGCTGGCGGCATCTCGCTTGTACTCGTGAAGGCGAATTTCCTGCCCCTGGAAGTCCAGGTCGTTGGCGCGGATATTGAGACCGCCCGGCGGCATCGCAAAGTCAGGAAGAATGATCTTCACGCGATCAAGACCGGCATCAACCGAGGCGGTTGATTCGACATTGTCCTTGACGCATTTGAGGGCTGCCCAGGTTCCTGCGAACCGCGACATCGCATATCCATGGAGCCCGTAATCGATCATCTCCTGCACGCCGGCCGGATTGAGGATCGGGATCATGGTGTCGACGAAATTGAATTCTGTCTGGTGAGCGTTGGTCGAACTCTCTGCCGTGTGGTCATCCCCCATGAGCGCCAATACGCCACCATACCGGGACGATCCGGCCAGATTCGCGTGGCGAAACACATCGCCGGACCGGTCCACGCCCGGTCCCTTGCCGTACCAGAGAGCAAACACGCCGTCATATTTGCCGGTCCCGTCCAGTCCGGCCTGCTGCGAGCCCCAGCAGGCGGTGGCGGCCAGTTCTTCGTTCAATCCGGGTTGGAAAACAATGTTGCGCGCGGACAAGGATCTGTGTGCATGCATGATCTGCTGGTCCAGGCCACCGAGCGGGGAGCCGCGGTAGCCGGAGACGAAGCCGGCGGTGTTCAGTCCCGCCAGACGGTCCCGCTCATGCTGCATCATCAACAACCGGACGACAGCCTGTGAGCCGGTGACAAAAACCCGATCCTTGGAGAGATCGAATTTGTCATTGAGCGAAACATCATGAGCTGTCATTTGCGGCCTCCTCAAACCATTCCTGTCCAGATCAAGACTGATCCGGCACCGCTCTCGAGTTCAATTCAAACTCGCGATTTAAGTAGATACTTGGGCCAGTTGGCGCGGTGGTCAATCGAATTCATGCTCGAACCCCGACTGCGCAATCTGATGGTCGGCACGATCTGGCAAACGAAATTTTCTGTCGCCAGGCAGGTCTGCCGCGACCGAATCACTGGCTCATGGAGTACCCGCCATCCACGGTGATGGCGCTGCCGGTCATGTAAACACCGGCTTTGGAGGCCAGAAGAAGAATCGCACCATCCAAATCATGGAAATCGCCCAGGCGCCCAAGCGGATTTTGCCCCGCCAGGACCTTGGCGCCAGGTCCCTTGAGAAAGGGATCAGTCAGCGCGGTCTCGAACCATCCCGGCCGGATTTCATTGACCCTGATATTGTGCTTGGACCACTCCAGCGCCAGGCAGCGCGTCATATGGCTCAATGCGGCCTTCGATGTACCGTAAGCCGCTACCTGACGAACCGGCAATTGAGACAAGACGCTCGACACATTGATGATCGATCCGCCGCGACCGTCGCGGATCATACGCCGGGCAGCCTCTTGCGCCACCATGAACGCCCCTTCAACATTGACCGACATGACATTTCGAAAGGTCTCTCGCGAAAGATGTGTCGCTTTGTCCCGATGCGCAATTCCGGCATTGTTGACCAGAACGCCGACAGGGCCGATCAGTTTTTCGACATGATCAAAAGCCGTGCGGATCATATCGTCATGGCGCACATCCAGAGGCACCGGGATGGCGTGTCCGCCAAGAGCGGCAATGGCTTCAACCGCGGTCTGCAAGGCTTCCGGTTTACTTCCTGCAAGCGCGACGGATGCGCCATTCACCGCCAGGGCTCGCGCCAGGGCGAAGCCGATCCCGGTGCCGCCGCCGGTGATCAGGGCGACCTCGCCTGACATGTCGAACAATTCGCCTGCGCCCACCTGGCTCCCCTTTCGGTTCCAATTCAGGGACGGTATAGCCGCAAGCGTGAAAGGACGCTACCGGAGGTTTGCCTGCAACTGGTAAGATAAGTGCACCACTCGTTGCGTTGCATGCTTTTTTCCTGATATGGACTGGCGCCGCACCACGCAGATGATATGGATGGCGGCAAGGGAACCATGGTTGATCGCACTCCTGCGAACGGGAGGCGAAATGACCGGGAGGATAATATGAGAGGTCTTTTGGCGTTGAGCCGGTTTATCGACCGGATCAATGAGTTTATCGGGCGCAACATCGCCTGGCTTGTGCTGGCCGCGGTGCTGATCAGCGCCGGCAATGCGACGATCCGCAAAATGTTCGACATCTCGTCAAACGCATGGCTGGAGGTGCAATGGTATCTCTTCGGCACCGTGTTCCTGCTTGCCGCCGCCTATACGCTGCAAAAGAACGAGCATATCCGCATCGACTTCATTTCCAACATGTTGACCAAGCGCACGCGGGACTGGATTGATCTCGTCTGCCACATCGTCTTCCTTCTGCCATTCACGATACTCATCACCTATCTCGCTTTTCCATGGGTGCTGAAATCGATGAATTCGGGTGAAATCTCGGCCAATGCCGGCGGCCTCATCCTCTGGCCGGCTAAGATCATGGTGCTGATCGGCTTCACCTTGCTGACGCTGCAGGGTTTCTCCGAGATCATCAAACGGTGGGCTGTCATCAGGGGAATCATCGACGATCCGATGGAAACCCATGAAAATCCGCCCTCGGTCGAGGAAATGTTGAAGGGAATGCCCAAGGTGCATGGCAAATGATCGACATCATCGCTCACAATCTGGCGCCGATCATGTTCGTATCCGTCATGGCGATGCTGCTGATCGGCTACCCTGTCGCCTTCACGCTTGCCGCTGGAGGCCTGATCTTCTTTGTCATCGGCGTCGAAATGTCCAGCATTTCGCCGGAAATCCGCTTGTTCTGGCCGCTGCTGCAGGCCCATCCTGAACGCATCTACGGCATCATGTACAATGATACATTGCTGGCGATTCCGTTCTTCACTTTCATGGGCCTGATTCTGGAACGATCGGGCATGGCCGAGGATCTGCTTGAAACCATCGGCCAGCTTTTCGGCCCGATCCGCGGCGGCCTGGCCTATGCGGTTGTTCTGGTTGGCGCTCTCCTGGCTGCAACGACCGGAGTAGTGGCCGCCTCCGTGATTGCCATGGGGCTGATCTCGCTGCCGATCATGATCCGCTTTGGCTACAACCGCTCACTGGCCACCGGAACCATCGCCGCCGCCGGCACGCTGGCCCAGATCGTACCGCCTTCTCTGGTTCTGATTGTCATGGCGGACCAGCTCGGCCGCTCGGTCGGCGACATGTATGTCGGTGCGCTTTATCCGGCCCTGATCATTGTCGCCGCCTATTGCGTTTACATCTTTGCTGTCACGCTGATCAAACCGCAATGGGCGCCCGCATTGCCGGTGGAGGCCCGCACACTCGGCCGCGGCGTGGCTTCGCTGATTGCAATCCTGGTCATTTCCGTCGCCATCCACTTCCTTGCCTACAATTTCATTTTCGACAGCCTGCGCTACGAGGTCCGTTTCGTCTGGTCAGCCACCAGTGCCGCCGGTTTTGCGCTGGCGGTCTCCATGGTCAATCGCAAGTTCCAGCTCGGGCTCTTGTCCCGCCTCGCCGAGCAGGTTGTCATCGTGCTCATCCCGCCGCTGGCGCTGATCTTTCTGGTGCTCGGCACCATCTTCTTAGGCATTGCCACGCCGACAGAAGGCGGCGCCATGGGCGCCACTGGCGCGTTGGTGCTGGCAATCATCAAGCGACGCATGAGCATGGTGACGCTCAAGCAGGCGCTGGATTCCACCACCCGGCTGTCGGCCTTCGTCATGTTCATCCTGATCGGCGCACGCGTCTTCGGACTCACCTTCTACGGCGTCAACGGCAACATCTGGATCGAGGAATTGCTGCTTGCCCTGCCGGGAGGCGAGACTGGCTTTCTGGTCGTGGTGACCATCCTGGTGTTCATTCTCGGCTGTTTCCTGGATTTCTTTGAAATCGCCTTCATCATGGTGCCGCTGCTGGCGCCCGTGGCCGAAAAGCTCGGCATTGACCTGATCTGGTTCGGCATCATTCTCGGCATCAACCTGCAAACGTCGTTCCTGACGCCGCCATTCGGCTTCGCGCTGTTCTATCTGCGGTCCATCGCGCCCGTGAAGGAATGGAAGGACGGCGCCTCCGGCCGCATGCTTCCCGGCGTGAAGACCATGGAGATCTACAAGGGCGCGCTGCCCTTCATCATCATCCAGTTCATCGTCATCCTGATCGTCATCGTCTTTCCCGGGCTGGTCACCCATTACAAGGATGATGACAGTGTGTACGACCCCAACATGAAGATCGATATACCAAGCTTCGGTGGCAGCGCCCTCGATGGCGGCATGCCAGGCATGTCGCTGCCGGCTTTGGGCGAAAATGGCGGCAATGGCCTTCCCGGCCTGACGCTGCCAGGACTTGGCCTGCCCGACGCCCAGCCGGTTGACCCGGCCCAACCGGCCCCAGGCATGGATCTGGGACAGCCACCCAAGTTCAACTGACCAGTCTTCCCGGACTCAGACAGGCCCGCGGCTTTCAGTCTCGGGCTTTTCCATGCGGAGCCTTTGCCCCTGCGAACCTGAATTCCCGGTCGAGCCCGGGACGAAGCAGCCCGACGCCCCCGTTTTGTCGGACCGACCGCGACGTTGGCGGAGGCGGATTACTTGCCAAAACGCAAGACTTTCACCCGTCCTTCAGCAAAGCCGGAAGCTACACGCCATAAAAAACCCCGGGGATGTTGCCATTCCCCGGGGTTGAAGACAGTCGGGCGGAAAAGCCTAGAGCTTGCCCGAACGCTGCTGGATCATCATGTAGGTGTCGAAGGTATACTCCGACAGCTGCTGCCACAGATAGGCGTCCTTGGCGTAGGCCAACTGTGAATCGTAGATCTTCTTGAACGCCGGGTTTTCGGCGGTCACTTCCTGGTAGACTTCCTGGGTTGCCGCATTGCAGGCATCAAGCACTTCCTGGTTGAACGGACGCAGCACGGCGCCATCGGCCACCAGTTCCTTCAACGCGGTCGGGTTCTTGATATCGTATCGTGCCAGCATGGTCGCATTGGCAAAGTAGCTCGCATCCGCGAGGATCGCCTGGTAATGCGCCGGAAGTTCATTGTATTTTGCCAGGTTCGTAAACGCGTGCAAAGCCGCACCGCCTTCCCACCAACCCGGATAGTAGTAATATTTGGCAACCTTGTTGAAGCCGAGTTTCTGGTCGTCATAGGGGCCAACCCACTCGGTCGCGTCAATGGTGCCTTTTTCCAGGGCAGCGTAGATGTCGCCGCCGGCAATCTGCTGCGGAGCCACGCCAAGCTTGCCAAGGATCTTGCCGGCAAACCCGCCGATGCGCATTTTCAGGCCCTGGAGGTCAGCGACGGTGTTGATTTCCTTACGGAACCAGCCACCCATCTGGGCGCCGGTGTTGCCGCAGGGAATGCCATGCAGGCCCTGGGTATTGTAGAATTCATTCAGCATGTCGGTGCCGCCGCCTTCGATGAACCAGGCATTCTGCATGCGTGAATTCATCACAAACGGAGTCGCCGTGCCGAGCTGGAACGTCGCGTCCTTGCCCCAATAATAGTAGGAGGCGGTATGGCACATTTCGACGGTGCCGTCGGAAACGGCGTCAACGGCCTGCAGCCCAGGCACGATTTCGCCAGCTGCAAACACCTGGATTTCAAAATTTCCGTCGGTGGCTGCCTTTACGTGTGCCGCAAGTGTTTCGGCCGCGCCGAAAATTGTATCCAGCGATTTCGGAAAAGACGACGTCAACCGCCACGTGATTTTTGGCGATGTCTGCGCGATGGCCGGTGCGGCCAGCGCGGTCGCGGCTGCGGCGCCGGCTCCGGCGACCCCAGCCTTCTTGATAAAGGAACGACGATCCATAAAAACCTCCCAGTTAATCCCCAGTCGCCAGCCGGAGCGATTATTCGCCTATGGCGGTCCGGCGACCATGTCCGACATAACCATGTTGCGATGGGCCTTTCAAGCAAAAGCAGGCGAATAGGGGAGCGATGGTCAGTATTTTTGGCCAGTCAGCGTTTCAATCGATCTGAACCCAAAAAGGCTCTATATTGCGGTCGGACCAGCCATCCAGCGAATTGACAAAGACCGCATGAAACGGGAAAACCACACAAGCCGGCCACTGCTTGGCGGCTTCGCGGAAAAAAGGAATCACGCAATGCACAGCGGACTTGTTGCGATACCGGCCGACATCCGCAGCTTCGACGGGTATACATGGCACGCATCGCCTGACCAGTACATCATGGCAGCGGTCAATGGATCAAATGTGCTGCCGCTCATCGTTCCCGCCCTGACCGACGGAACTGATGTGGACATGGTGCTGGACCGGGTCGACGGCGTTCTGATATCCGGGTCACGCACCAATGTGCATCCCTCCAATTATGGAGAGGACGAGACAGACCGCCACGGCCCTTTTGATCCGGCCCGCGACCGCCTCAGTATGGCGCTCATTCGTCGCTCAATAGAACGCGGCATTCCGCTCTTAGCCATTTGCCGCGGCATTCAGGAACTCAATGTCGCGCTTGGCGGTTCGCTCGCCACGGAAATACAGGAACTTCCGGGGCGGATCGATCACCGCAAGCCTGACACCGAGGATCGCAATACCGCGTTCTCCATCCGGCACACGATTCAAGTGAAGGAAGGCAGTTGCCTTGCATCCATTATTGGAACTGGCGAGGCGCGGGTAAACTCGCTGCACCGCCAGGCGATTTCGAAACTGGCGCCGCGGCTGGCGGTCGAGGCCGTCGCCGAAGATGGCACTGTCGAGGCTGTCAGTGTCATCGACGCCGTGGGCTTTGCCCTCGGCGTGCAATGGCATCCTGAATACTGGGTCGGCAGCGACACCATCTCGGACAGGATTTTCGCGGCTTTCGGCGACGCTGTGCGGGCGCGGCATGCCCGCCCTGCCCAGGCAGCCGAGTAACCCGGCGCAGCCGCGCAAACGGCAATATCCGGCGGAAGTTCCGTTATCCTGGTTTTCTGTCGAGTCCGGCGCATTCGGGAACCGGCGTCAGCGCGGGGCGCCCGTCCAGCCAGGCCGCCAGATTGTCCACCACCAGATCCGCCATGGCGTTGCGCGTCGACACCGACGCTGACGCCACATGCGGCAGCAGGCAGGCATTCGGCAAATCCAGCAGTGCCTGCGGCACATTTGGCTCATTGGCAAAAACATCGAGACCGGCCGCGGCAATCCGCCGGCTCGCAAGCGCCTCGATCAGCGCCGTCTCGTCTATGGTCGACCCGCGCCCGATGCTGATCAGCACCCCTTGCGGACCAAGCGCGTCAAGAATGTCGGCATTGACGGCTTTCTCGGTCGCAGCGCCACCCGGCACCACTACAATCAGAGTGTCCACCGCTGACGCTAGCCCGGCCAGGCTGTCGTGCCACGGGTAGTCGACATCGTTCCGTTTGGTGCGGGTATGATACTCGATCGGCAATCCGAAGGCTTCGAGCCGCCGGGCGATGGCCAGCCCGATCCGTCCCAGTCCGAAGATCCCCGCTGTCCTCCCTCTCATCGTCAGCGGCGTCAGCGGATAGGCTCCCTCCGCCGCCCATCGGCCAGCGCGCAGATAGGCCTCGGCCTTCGGAAACTCGCGCAACGTGTTGAGCAGCAGTCCAATGGCCGTGTCGGCAACCTCGTCGGACAGCACGTCCGGCGTATTGGTGACCATGACGCCACGCGACGCTGCATGCTTCGCATCCACCGCGTCGTAGCCCACGCCGAAACTGGCGATGACCGACAGGTTGGGGAATGCGTCGATGAAGTCCGCCGTGATCGCCGTTGAGCAGGCAATGCCGTCGATCCTGGCCCGTGCTTCCGGATCCAACAGCGTGGCGTCAGCCGCCGCAATTGAAATCGCCTCAAACTCCGCCTCTACCCGTTCCCGGACGCGAGCGTTGATTCCGCCCGGAATCAGGACGGTCGGACGCGCGGCGCTCATCGGCCCGCTCCCGGATTGAGCGGTGAGGTCGATTGCCGGATTCGCATCTCCGGCTTGATCAGGTGCAGTCCATCGGCTTCGCTCGAACCATTGAGTTTGTCGAGCAGCGCCCGGGCCGCGAAACGACCCACTTCGGATTGCCCGTTCCAGACCGTGGTCAATGCCGGCGTGGCGATCGCCGCTTCCTCAAGATCGTCATATCCTGTCACTGAGATGTCCTTTCCAGGTGTGAGGCCCGCACGCGCGATGCCATTCATCATGCCTATGGCCACAAGATCGTTCCAGCAGACCGCCGCGGTCGGCTTGAGCGGATTGGCGAGGAAGTTCACAGCCGCCTCAAATCCACTTTGCTTGGTGCGGGGTCCGGGAATCCTCAGCGCCGGGTCAACTTCGATACCGGCCTTCCTGAGCGCGTTCGCATAGCCCGCATAGCGGTCCCGCCCGGTCGAGGTGTGATCGGTGCCGCCGACCATGGCAATGCGGGTGTGGCCCAGACTGATCAAATGATTGGTCGCCAGCGACGTTCCATAAGCATCATCGCCGCGAAAGGTCGGCACATCGATTTCCGGGACTGAACGGGCGATCAGAATGGCCGGCATGCCATTGTCCTCGGCAAGCCGGATGTCGGATGCCGGCGTTCCGATTGCCGGCGACATGATGACGCCATCGCCGCCCAGTTGCAGCAGGGTTTCGATGAAGTTGCGCTGCTTTTCGACCGAATCATAATGATTGGAGAGAATGAAGGTTTGCCGGCTGCGATCGAGTTCCGTTTCAATGGCCTTCAGGATTTCCGCATAAAACGGATTCATGATGTCGTGCACCACAACCCCGATAATACCTGATCGCGATGTCCTGAGTGATGCCGCCCGCCGGTTATAGATATAACCAAGCTCGATAGCCTTCGCCTTGATGCGGTCCCGCGTCGTGTCAGCCACCAGCGGGCTGTCGCGCAGCGCCAGAGAGACCGTTGCCGTTGAAAGCCCCAAGGCTTCCGCAATGGTGGAGAGTTTGATTTTCTGAGCCAAAGGCAGTTCCCCAGTCGAGGCCACGGGCCTCAATTCAAAAGTTTAAACAAACTTAAAAGGTTTAAACCCTGCTGGCAATCAGTCAGTTGGCGAAGACGGATCGTCCACATCCCCACCATGGGCATCGGCGGGTTCTTCGGCTTCAATCTCAAGCACCTTGCCAGCCGACGGCACCGGAGCGATCCCGAGCGTGGCGGCGATGTTGGCGTCAATCAGGGACAGAAGGTCATAGAGTTGAGCGATGTCCTTCTTCTTCAGCCCGGCGAAAGCCGCCTTCTCCGTCCGGCGCTGGGACTTTCGGACAGACTTGATCTGGTCATGCCCCGCATCGGTCAGGAACACCAGCATCATCCGGCCATCGTCGGGCGAACCCTCTCGCCGCACGAAGCCCTGGGCGGCGAGCCTGCCAATGGTCTTGGTGATGGTCGGCGCCTTGACCCCGAGCAACGCGGCTATTGCGCCCGGCGTCTGGCCGTCATGTCCGTCCAGCGCCAGCATAACCGCATCCTGCCCGGCGTAGAGCCCAAGGTCGAGCAAATGGCGCGACAGTGCGGTCCTGGCGTTTCTGGCGACCTGGTTGATCATAAAAAGCGCTTCGGCCTGATCGGTCTTCTTTGTCTTCTTGAGCTTGTTCTTCTTTTTGCCGGACATGGACAGCTCCTTCTTGCGGCCTTTGTTCCATCACCCTAGGGTTTAGACCCTAACCAAGCCTGAGCGGAAAAACCACCACATGCCCACACAATCGGTGCCAATTGCGATACTCCCCTTGGGCGCTCATGAACAGCACGGCCCGCACCTTCCATTCGAGACAGACACTCTGATCGCCCAGGCCGTGGCACAAAGGCTGGTGATAGCGGCGCCGGCGTCGGTCAAGGCTGAACTCCTGCCTGTCGAATCAGTTGGCTACTCTATCGAGCACATGGATGTGTCAGGCACGCGAAGCCTCACGTTCAACGAGGCGATCGAACGGTGGATTGGCGTCGCCGCCACGTGCGCGGATCGCGGCGTCAAGCGCTTGATGCTGCTCAACGCCCATGGCGGCAATTCGCCACTTTTGGCAATCGTGGCGACCGAAGCCCGCGTCCGCTTCAACATGCTGGCGGTCGCGACCAGCTGGACCCGGTTTGGCGTGCCTGCCGACATCGTCAGCCCGGCGGACAAGGCGCTCGACATCCACGCCGGCGACATCGAAACCTCGGTGATGCTGGCCATTCGCCCGGATCTCGTCCGCCTTGACGCCGTTCAGGATTTCCCCTCGCGGCAGGCGGACTACGCCAGGCGGTTTACCCATCTGCGGGCCTATGGTCCGCACGCTTTCGGCTGGAAAATGTCCGATCTCAATGCACAGGGCGCGGCCGGCAAGGCGAGCCAGGCCACCGCCCTCAAAGGCGAGGCAATCCTTGCCCACGCCGTGCGCGGACTGAGCGAACTGCTGGCGGACATGGCCAGCTTCGATGTCAATGACCTGAAATGATCAGGGGGACATGCCAGTGTCTTTGTGATCGGGCGTGCCAATCACATCATGTCCTTGTGAGTGGCATAAGCCAGACGAAGCGCCTATATGGGGACCAATCACTCATTCCTGACAGAGAGAACCCATGAGCGAAGCACCAGTGCCAGCCCCCGACCCCGCGGCCCCGATCCCAGTAACAGTGCTGACCGGATATCTCGGCGCCGGAAAAACCACCTTGCTCAACCGCATTCTTTCCGAGCCTCACGGCAAGCGCTATGCCGTGATCGTCAATGAATTCGGCGAAATTGGCATCGACAATGATCTGATCGTGGAATCCGACGAGGAAATCTACGAGATGAACAATGGCTGCGTCTGCTGCACCGTGCGCGGAGACCTTATCCGCGTGGTGGAAGGCCTGATGCGCCGCCCCGGCCGCTTTGACGCCATCATTGTCGAGACCACCGGCCTTGCCGACCCCGTGCCGGTCGCCCAGACATTCTTCATGGACGAGGACGTCCGCGCCAAGACCAAACTCGACGCCGTCGTCGCACTGGTCGATGCATTGCATCTGCCGGCCCGCCTGAAGGACAGCCGCGAGGCCGAAGACCAGATCGCGTTTGCCGACGTGGTGATCCTGAACAAGACCGATCTGGTGACGCCGGAAGAGCTTGACCGCATCGAACGCACTGTGCGGGCGATCAATCCGTCAGCCCGCATTCATCGTACCGAGCGCGCCGCCGTGCCGCTTGACGCCGTGCTTGACCGCGGCGCCTTTGATCTCAGCCGCGCGCTCGACAATGACCCGCATTTCCTCGATCACGATCACCCCGATCACGCCTGCGGCCCTGATTGCGATCATGATCACGATCATCATGGTCACGACCATCATCACCACGGCCATGATCATCACAGCCATCATGATCACGCAGCCCCTTCAGCCATCCACGATCTGACCATCCAGTCGGTATCGTTGCGCGGCGGCCCGCTCAATCCGAAGCGGTTTTTCCCGTGGATTGAGAAGATCACCCAGCTTGAAGGCCCCAACATCCTCCGCCTCAAGGGAATCATCGCTTTTGAGGACGATGCCGACCGCTACGTGATCCAGGGTGTGCACATGATTGTCGAGGGCGATCATCAGCGGCCATGGAAAGAGGACGAAAAGCGCGAAAGCCGGATCGTCTTTATTGGCCGGGATCTCGACCGCGAGAAACTCGAGCGCACTTTCCTGGCCTGCCAGGCCTGAGGGAAATCGGATCATGCCAACTGTCGCGCCGATTGATCTCGATGACCATTGTCTTGCGACCGGATTTCTGGACGAGGTTCCGGTCTTCGCGCTTGCCTCCGGACAGGTGGTCCGTCTTGACCACGGAACCCATCGCCATGAGATGCATGATGGCTTGCTCGCCACCGCCGCCACCTGGGATGGAAGAAGCCTGATCAGCGGCGGCGAAGACGGCAAGGTGATGCGGCTAGACGCCGATGGAACCGAGACTATTTTACGCCCTTCCGCGCGGAAATGGGTCAGCGCCGTTGCCGCCGGCCCGCAAGGTGCTGTCGCCTTTGGCGAAGGCCGCGTCGCGACGGTATTGCTGGCTGACGGATACGTACGGTCTTTCGAGGAGGCCCGCACCATCGAAGGCCTGGCCTTTGCGCCAAAAGGCCTGCGGCTGGCGATGGCGCGCTACAACGGCGTGTCCCTTGCCTTTGTCCATGGCAGCGCGCCGCCGATCGAATTTGAGTGGAAAGGCGCCCACAATCAGGTCATGTTCAGCCCGGATGGCCGGTTTCTTGTAACCGCCATGCAGGAAAACGCACTGCATGGCTGGAAACTTGACGGCAAGCCGGGCGGCGAGCAGCGCCATATGCGCATGACCGGCTATCCGGCCAAGGTCAAGTCGCTATCCTGGTCCAACAAGGGCAAATGGCTCGCCTCATCCGGCGCGCCATCGGCGATCGTCTGGCCGTTCTCGGGCAAGGATGGGCCGATGGGCAAGGGACCGCTGGAACTTGGACAGCGCGCCGACACGATGGTGACCTGCGTCGCCTGTCACCCTATCGAGGATCTTGTCGCCATCGGCTTCGGCGACGGCATGGTGCTCGCCGTGCGCATAGCCGACAGCAAGGAAGCGCTGCTGCGGCGGCCGGGCAAGGGCCCGATCACTGCCATGGCCTGGAACAAGCCAGGCCGCCTGCTCGCGTTTGGATCGCAAGCAGGCGATTGCGGCGTCATCGACATCGCAGGCTAACTACGTCCAGGAAAGTTCCAGTTGCGGACGGCCGTTCGAGGTCCGTTCGCGGCTGGCGCCGTCCTTGCCGATGATGCCGTTGACCCGCTTGCGGAAGGCCGAGAAGCTGTCGAATGTGACAACATCGACCGGCTCATCGAGATCCAGCGAGACCCGGAAACTCCCCGGGGCTGATGTGATCGCCTGGATGCCGACGATCCGGGCGGCGAAGGGCTGTCCGAGATAAGCGCCGGTCACGCGGGCGCCTGGTCCCAGGCTCTCAGGCCCGGACCGGTTGCCCAGCGCGGCATGGAGTGTGTTCCAGTCATTGTATCCGTGCTGCGCGGCAATCAGTTCCAGCGCCCTGGAATGGCCGATGGTTTCGCCATTGGCTTCAAGACGGGTTCTCAGGCGGCGCGCCTGATCTTTCAATGCATTCAAAGGTGGCAGTGGCGTGTGATCACGCATGGCAGTTCTCCTGTCATGACATGCTGTTTGCAAGGGGCGCCCGCATTCCACCATCCGGCATGTCATCAAAAAGGGTGACTGCTTGAAAGCCGGAGACTTCACCATGGGCACAACGCCCGCGGACGGCCGGGGCTCCAGACCCGAAGACGGTCAAATAGGAACGCGCCATCGCAATGTCAATCTGGCGGCAAGAACAGTCTTGCCTATTCCGCGGCCATCCGTGACAGCGCCGCTTCGCGGAACTCTGTCGGACTGACGCCGACGCGTTCGCGAAATGCCCGGTTGAACGGAGCCAGCGATGCGTATCCAAGGCCAAAAGCGTGCTGGATGATCTGCTCGCGCGCCATTTCGGGATCCGACAACCGGCGCTTGGCCTCATCAATTCGGTAATCATTCACGAAGGCCGCGAAATTGCGGTAACCGAGTCCGCCATTGATCAGCCGCCGCAACCGATGCTCCGGAACATGCAGGATGTCGGCCAGTCCGCCGATGGTCAGGCCCGGTTCGAGATACAGCCCGCCATCCATGGCCTTGACCACCCGGTCGAGTTCAAGCCGGTCCGCCGCGGACAGGTCGCCGCGGCCAACGGCAGCCACCGAACCATTGCCTGTCCGCTGGAACAGACCCTCCTTCAGACTGGTCAGCCAATAGGAAAAGCCAAGAGCCAGAACAAAATACACCGCCGAATAGACAAGGCACAGCCCGGAATCGAGCGGCGCGTCAATGCTCATCAGACTGGTGACGAAGACAAACAACGTGAATGGCGGCACCGAAAATGCCAGCGCCAGACTGAAGCTGCGCCGCTCATTGACCAGGTCGCTGTCCCGGTTGCGCAATGCCCCGTGGATGATCAGCACCAACAATGATGAATTGAGCAAAACCAGGGCCAATGTGAACCACCACTGCAAGTCCACAGGAGCGAAAGATGCCCCGGCAATCAGCGGCAAAGCGACCGCGATTGGCCAGAAGCAGGTCAACCGCCACCTGAAGCGGTCATCAAACAGCGCCCGAATGAACCACCATAATGTAATGAAGTGAAGCTGCTGGAACGCCAGCACCACAACACCCGCCGGCGTCAGCATCATGAGGACCGGCGGCGCGTTGAGGACAATCTCGACCAGTCCGGTAATGCCGAACAAGATGCCGGTAATGCATACCGAACCAAACTCCGGCTTGCGCGCCAGACGAATGATAACAAGCATCAGGATGCCGAATGTCCCGCCGCGCAGGAGCAGATCAATAAAGCCAGACAGGGTCAGTTCGATTGACATCTTCAAGTCCGTAAATTGCTGCCCGACAAACCGACGCGTCAGCCAATGGACCCTAAATAGGCATTGCCGGGCCGCCAGTCCAATCGATTTCGGAATTCTCGCGCCAGAACTGAAACTTCCGCTCCGGATTTCAAAGCTGCACAGCAGCCCGGACATGGAAACGCCAGATTGCAGTCAGCGCCGAATCCGCTCCCGTCGGGTCGGAGAAACGGCCAGCCAATAACCGTTGTTCTCAAAGGAGACTCCCATGAACAAGATGATCGCAGCAGCAGCAATTTCAATCGCCGCAGTCCTGCCATTTGCGGCAACATCCGCTCTGGCTGAAACCGTCGACACGCAGACCCAGCTTTGCGCGCAAGCGCCAGCCAAGGCCGCCAAAGCCGGCATCGATTGCACCGCAACATCCGCCACCAGTCGTGATGAAGATGCCGCAGCCAAGACCTATCCGGCCGGACCCGTTCATTTCAGCTCAGGAATCGTATTCTGACCGCAGCGATTCCGTATCGAGAATGCGCCGCGCGCCCCTCAGCTCCGGCGCATTTTCTCGTCTACCGCAGCGAGGCAGCGCTGGCTATGCCGTCCGGATGAACGGGACCAGCGGTTGCTGGCGACAGGACGGTGCCGGATTGACCGGACGTCCCCGCGGGAGCAACAGTCCGGTGGCGGCATCAAGATAGCCGGGATCGAGGTCAAGCCCCAGAAACCGGTCCCGCTCGACCGGTCCCGGCATCATCAGCCCGCCGGTCTTGTCCGCGGCAAAACCAAAACGGCTGTAATAGGGCGCATCGCCGACCAGCACGATGGCGCCATGGCGCAATTGCCTGGCCCGGGCAATGGCGTGCCGCATCAGGCTGGTGCCGATGCCCTGGCCGGCGACCGATGGATCGGCGGCCAATGGCCCGAGCAACAGCAATGGCAGGTTTCCGGCCGAAACATCCCACAGACGCACGCTGCCGATGACCTGGCCCGCTCCATTGCGGGCGACAAAGGCAAGCCCGGCTGACGGCACCCTGCCGCGGCGCAGTTTTTCCGATGATTTGCGCCGGCGGCCAACGCCCATGGCGCGGTCGAGCAGGGCTTCGCGAGCGACGACATCAATATCGGTCTCATCGTCCACGACATAGCTTGCTTCACTCAAAACAGTCAGATCGGTGGTCATGGGGTGATCCTCGGCAGACAATCCCGGAAAACTGGACGCGGAAATCCATCCGCAAGCGGTTATGCTTGCGAAAGGACAGATCTGAACGGAATGCTCCGTTCAGATCACGTAGGATCGGAGAGGTTCGAAACCGTTGAAGGCGACGGCCGAATAGGTGGTGGTGTAAGCGCCCGTGCCTTCGATCAGGATCTCGTCGCCGATGGTCAGTGAAACCGGCATCGGATAGGGGGTCTTCTCGTAAAGGACATCGGCCGAGTCACAGGTCGGCCCGGCCAGCACGCAGGGTTCCATCGCATCGCCATCCCGCGGCGTGACGATCGAGTAACGGATCGCCTCATCCATGGTTTCCGCAAGTCCACCGAACTTGCCGATATCGAGGAACACCCAGCGCACGGCATCCTCGTCGGACTTGCGCGACACCAGGATAACCTCCGCCTTGATCACGCCGGCATTGCCGACCATGCCGCGGCCAGGTTCGATGATGGTCTCGGGAATGTTGTTGCCGAAATGCTTGTGCAACGCGGTCAGGATCGCCTGACCATAAGCCTGGGCGGTCGGGATATCCTTGAGATAACGGGTGGGGAAACCGCCGCCCATGTTGACCATCTTGAGGTGGATGCCCTGCTGCGCCAGCTTGTCGAACACCCGGCGCGCATCGCCAAGGGCAGCGTCCCAGGCATCGAGCTTGGTCATCTGCGAACCGACATGGAACGATACGCCATGGGACACCAGGCCCAACTGGTGCGCATAGACCAGAACGTCGACGGCCATCTGCGGCACGCAGCCGAATTTGCGCGACAGCGGCCACTCGGCGCCTTCGCCATCGGTCAGCACACGGCAGAACACGCGGGCGCCGGGCGCTGCACGGGCGATCTTTTCAACTTCCTCGTGGCTGTCGACGGCAAACAGCGACACGCCCAGCGCATGGGCGCGGGCAATATCGCGTTCCTTCTTGATAGTGTTGCCATAGGAAACTCGATTGGAGGTTGCCCCGGCTTTCATCGCCATTTCGATCTCGGTGACCGATGCGCAATCGAAGTTGGAGCCAAGGCCTGCGAGCAGCCGCAGGATTTCCGGCGCGGGATTGGCCTTCACCGCGTAGAAGATCGAACTGTCGGGCAGCGCCTTGCGAAAGGAGCGGAAATTGTCGCGAACCACGTCAAGGTCAACCACCAGGCAAGGGCCGTCGGGGCGTCGGGTGCGAATGAAATCGAGAATGCGTGCAGTCGTCATCGGGTGCTCCGTTCCCGGCCCGTCTTATCCGGGCCATATCTAGACAGAGCATCGTACGGCCACGATCCGAAGCCGGCCTTTGGAGGCGCCGGCTTTCGGCATGGACGCTTGATGCGTCGATGAACCGCGCCATTTCGGGCGTTGGTCCGCTCATGTCAGCCTTGGATTGGAAGGAGAACCCGACCGCACTTCCGGCAATGAAGGTGTGCCTCTGCAGTAACCCCGGCTGTTGGAAAGCCGGCAGACACCAGAAAGGCCCGCACCGTCGTTGCTTCAAGATGTCCTCGCTCAACCGGTTGGCCGGAGAACGACTGGAGGGGTTAGTTCCAGTTACCTTACCGATTCCTCACCATTCGAGGGTCGGCGGACACCCACAGGCACGTGCGACTTTGGGCAATCACGACATAGGGTTTTCGCGTGTCGCAATCAAGTGTTTTCTCGACGCCCCTTGAAAAACCCCTTTTCTGAACGAATATCCGTTAACTGTTCAATCCGGGACGACAATACCGGCGTCTCCCCCGGCCAGGCGCAAACCCAAGGATCTGCCTTTCATGGATACATTGACCCGGATTCGCGCCTTTATCGATGTAGTCGAAGCCGAAGGCTTTTCGGCTGCGGCACGCAAGATCGGCCGCTCCAAGGCGCTTTTGTCAAAATACGTCCGCGAGCTCGAGGACGATCTGGGCGCATTGCTACTCAACCGCACCACCCGGCAGTTTTCGCTGACCGAAGCCGGACACATTTATTACCGCACCGCCTCCGACATTCTCAAGGAAATCGACAATCTCGCGGATCTGGTGCGCGAAGGGTCAACCGATCTCAAAGGCCGCATCCGGGTGTCGGCGCCACGGACATTCGCCGATGCCGCCATCGGCCGGTCGTTGATTGATTTCGCATCAGCCCACCCCGACGTGACCCTGGAGATCATCTCCGACGACCGCTTCGTCGATCTGGTCGAGGAGGGTTACGACGTGGCCATCCGCATCACCCGGCTGGAAGATTCCGGCCTCATCGCTCGCAAGCTGTCGGCATTCTCGCTGATTGCCTGCGCATCGCCTGAATTTCTCGATCGCCATGGCCCGATCACCCACCCGTCGCAATTGGCCAATGTCCCGTGCATTATCGACACCAATGGCCGCTTTCTCAACAATTGGCGGTTTGAGAACAAGGACGGTTCCGCTTTCACGGTGACAGTGAAAGGACGGCTTGAGGTCAACAGCCCGCTGACGGCAATGCGCGCCGCCGAGGCCGGACTGGGTGTCGCGGTCCTGCCTGACTTCATTTTCAAGGAGCGCCAGCCGGTCGGCACGCTGGTGCCAATCCTCGAGGATTATTTTTCCACCGACCGCGGCATCTATGCGATTTACCCACACCGCCGCTATCTCCCGGCCAAGGTCCGCGCCTTCGTCGACTTTCTGACCCAATGGTTCAAGACAGCTCAGTGATTCCAATTGTCGCGGCATCTGGCGCCCGTCGAAATTTCGTCCATATTCAGTGTCACGGGAACGTCCTCAACAGGACAAACAGATCGGCCAACCATGACCATGCATTTGATGCGGAAATTGCCGGCCATTGTCGCGCTTGCAGCCCTGCTCGTCCCGGCGCAGGCTGTGGCGCATCCACATGTGTTTGCCGATGCCCGGCTGGAGATCGACACCTCGGCCGATGGGCGGGTGACGGAGCTGCGCAACGTCTGGCGGTTCGATGAGGTTTTCTCGTCGACCGTGATCCTGGATTTCGACGACAACTCCAATTTGGAGATCGATGCCGCCGAACTTAGCAAGATCAGCGAAATGGTTACCCAGTCGCTGGCCGAATTCGATTATTACATGAACGTCACCATCAACGGCAAGGATGTTGAAATATCGCTTCCCGAAGCGATCAAGGTTGATTACCAGGACGGGCAATTGCTGATGTTCTTTGCCGTCGTCCCGCGCAAGGAAATGCGGCTGTCAGGAAAAATCGCCGTGGGCGTGTTTGATCCCACCATGTACGCGGCTCTTGATTTCATCAATGACGAGGACATGATGGTGACCGGAGCTTCCGCCTCCCAGTGCGCACGCAGCGTTGTGCGGCCGGATCCCGACGAGGTGATCGCGCAGAACCAGGCATCCCTGACCGAAGCCTTTTTTGAAACAACCAAGAGCAGTGATCTTTCGAAGCTGTTTGCAACGCGGCTGGAGCTCGACTGCAAATGAAGCGAGTTTCCCCGCGCCTGGTCATTGCGACGGCGATGGCGCTTGTCCTGCTGGCGACTGCTGCCCATGCCCAGTCCTCGCTCGGCATCGGCGCCGCGGAACCCTCGATCAGCCCGACCGGTTTCGGCGGCTCGTTCCTCAACTGGGTCAATCAACAGCAGCAGGCCTTCTACCGGTCCCTGACCGGCGCACTGAAAGCCATGCGCACCGATCCCTGGCAAATGTGGGGACTGGTTGGCCTGTCGTTTCTCTATGGCGTGTTTCATGCCGCCGGGCCGGGTCACGGCAAGGCCGTGATCTCGTCCTACATGATTGCCAATGAAGTGGCGCTCAAACGCGGCGTGCTGCTGGCTTTCCTGTCCTCAATGTTGCAGGCGGTCACGGCCGTCGTGGTGGTCGGCGCCGCCTATTACCTGCTGCGCGGCGTTTCGATTTCGATGACCGAGGCGACCCATTTCATGGAGACCGCCAGTTACGCGCTGATTGCCGCCTTCGGGCTCTGGCTGCTTGGCCGGAAACTGGTGTCGCTGCGGACCCGCGAGCCCGTGGCGGTTTTGGCGACCGCGCATTCGCACGACCATCACGATCACCATCACGACCATCACCATAATCACGGCCACGACCATCATGAGTCCGGCGGTGAAGTCTGCTCAAGCTGCGGCCATGCCCACCTGCCCGATCCAAAGCTGATTTCCGGCCGTGACTTCAGCCTGCGTGAAGCCTGGGGCGCGGTTGTGGCCGTTGGTCTCAGGCCGTGTTCAGGCGCCCTGATCGTCTTGACATTCTCGATGCTGAACGGGCTCTGGCTGGCCGGCATTGTCTCGGTATTCGCCATGGCGATCGGCACCGCGATCACCGTGTCGGCGTTGGCGACGCTGGCGGTGATGGCCAAGGGCGCGGCCGTTCGCCTGGCTGGCGCCTCGATGGGGGGCCATGTCGGCACATTCATCGAAATTCTCGGAGCCGCAATGGTTTTTGCACTCGGGCTGCTTTTGCTCGCCGCCTCGCTGCAATCCTGAGCTTTGGCTACAGCGATTGTCATCGTATCTTCGTGGACCAGCGGCAGTATCGGACAGGCCATCTCAATGATAACCCCGAATGATCCATTTGAAAGCAGAGCATCGCGTTCCTATCTGATCTTGGAAGCGGCTGCACAGGCCTGCCCCCCTCAGCAAGACAAGGACCACCTCGATGTTTGATCCCAAAGCCCTGCTTGACCAGTTTCTCGGCTCCCAGGTTCCCGGTACCGAGGGGACCATCCGCGACAAGGCCGGCCAGGCCAAAGAGTTGGCTCGCAACAACCCGCTGGCCACCGGCGCCCTTGTTGCCGTGCTTCTGGGAACCGGCGCCGGACGGGCGCTGGGTGGATCGGCCCTGAAGCTTGGCGGCATGGCGGCGATTGCCGGATTGGGTTACCAGGCCTGGAAAAACTACCAGGCAGGCAACGCCCCCGGCGGCGCCGCAGCGGCAAGCGAGCCTGAATTGCTGGCGCCACCCGCGGATTCCGAATTTTCGGTTGAGCCGGCTGCAGTCAAGGATGATTTTGCGCTGTCTCTGGTGCGCGTGATGATTGCCGCAGCGCGCGCCGACGGTCATGTCGATGAATCCGAGCGCGCTCACATTCATGACAAGCTGGCCTTGTCCGGCCTTGGCGAGGACGCAATGACGTTTCTTGACGAGGAACTTGCCAAGCCCGTCGATATGGACGGCATTGTTGGTTCAGCCACAACCGAGGCGCAGAAGGTCGAAATGTTCACCGCGGCCCGCCTCACCATCGAGCCCGAAAGCCGTGCCGAACGCGGATTTCTCGATCTGCTGGCCGGCAGGCTCCGGTTGCCCGATGCTCTGGTCGATCACATCGAGGCAACGGTTGCGGCCGCCAAGGTCTGATCGTCCCTACCCCGATTTTCGAAGCCTGGACGTCTTTTCCATCAAATTGCTTCCAGCAAAAGATGATCGGTTCTAATGTCCTGCGATGCAATCACGCGTCGCCATCGAGAAACAATTTCGACTGATACGCACCGCCCTGTTCGTCGCGTGGGCGATCCTGTCGGCGATCATTGTTGCCTGGTCGGTTCGCTCGTCGACGGAGCGGGCCTATTCGGATGTAATGCAAAAGGCCGGCGAAACCCTGGCCGTCCAGACCGAAATCCTGTCCGGCGTGCTCGACAAGTACCGCTTGCTGCCACCCTTGTTGTCGCGCCAATCTTCAATCCGCACGCTTTTCGTGCGGGATGCCGCGGGCAATGCCCAGACCATCGACGCGCGCGGCACGGCGGAAGCAATCGCGGGCATGTCGGCGGCCAGGGATGTTGCCTTTTTCTTCCCGGACGGCGCGTTGCTCGCCAATGCGCGCGGCTCATCGGCCAAAAGCGCCGTGGCGCCGCCGGAATTGATTGAAGTTGCGAGGCAGGGACGGCTCGGGCGCGCAGCGCTGTCCTATGGCGGCGATGACCGGACTTACGCCTTTTCGTTTGGGGTGCGCCGGGACGGAAAATTTGTCGGCGTTGTTGTTGTCTATGTGGATTTTTACCGTGTCGAAGCAGCCTGGGCGTTGTCGGCACGGCGTATCTTCGTGACCGACAAGAGCGGCACCGTGTTTCTGGCCAATGATCCGGCCTGGCGGCTCAAACCGCTTTCCGATTTCCGCCAAGCAGGTGAACCGGCCCGTTATCTGATCGGCGACGGGTTTGAACAGCGGTTGGACCTGACGCAGCGGTTGCCTCTGCTCGAGTGGGATCTGCATGTGCTGGCCGACCCGGCTCCGGTTGCTACGGCCAGGCTCAGCGCAGCATCAATCGCCACCCTTGCCTGCCTGCTTGCCGGACTGATTGCGCTTCTGGCGCTGCGCCGCAACGAGATGGCGATCCTGCGGGCGCGGACCGACCGGGCGACAGCGCTTCGGCTCGAGCGGGTGGTGCGCGACCGAACCCGGGCGCTGTCGGTGATCAACCGTTCACTCAGCCACGAAGTCGAAGTGCGCCGGACCGCGGAGGAACGGTTGCGCAAGACACAGGACGAGTTGGTTCAAACCGCCAAGCTTGCGGCGCTGGGACAGATGTCGGCGGCGCTCAGCCATGAATACAACCAGCCGCTGGCGGCGATCAGGTCTTATGCCGACAATGCCCTGCGGTTCATCGACCGGGGTGCGACATCCGAGGTATCGGCGAACCTGTCGCGCATCAATGGGCTGGTTGAGCGGATGGCGGAACTGTCGCGAACACTTCTGTCATTTTCGCGCAAACCCGGCGCAACCATCGAACCCGTGCCGTTGGGCACTATCGTCGACGAAGCGCTTCTGCTGGCACGACCGCGGGCCCGGGCCGCCGGCATCGCCAACATCCATGTCGGGCAGCAGGTGTCTGGCCTTTATGTCCAGGGCGGCCGGATCAGGCTTGGGCAGGTGATTGTCAATCTGGTCAACAATGCGATTGACGCGCTGGCCGGCATCCCCAACGCCCGGGTGGAAATCGACGCCAGGCGGGAGGGCGACCTGATTATCGTGACCGTGGCGGACAATGGTCCGGGGATATCGCCGGAAGAGCTGCCGAAAGTGTTCGATCCGTTCTTCACGACCAAGGGGATTGGCGAAGGGATCGGCATAGGTCTCTCGATAGTTGACAACATTGTCCGCGACTTCGGCGGGACGATCGTGGCCAGCAACCGGCCTGAAGGCGGTGCGTGCTTCACCGTCAGTTTGCGCGCCGCAAGCGCGCCAGGCGATGCTCCGGACAATATCGAAGAGACTGCCGGCATCGGGCTGGGTGTTTGACGCTGGACAAGCCGCTCACCGCATGGTTTTCAGTCACCTCACACGCGCTGCAGGGACAGGCGTTCTTGGGAGGAGCCCGGTATTGGCAGACATTTCCGTTCTGAGACAGCAGGATCGCGTGGTTCATCTGGTCGATGATGACGCCGATCTCCGTCACGCGCTCAAGCAGTCGCTGGAACTGGAAGGACTGAGCGTGGTGGCCCATGCTGACGCGGGCGCCATATGCGATCTGCCGCTACGCGGCCTCTACGGCGTCATCGTGTCCGATATCCGGATGCCCGGTATGGATGGCCTCACACTTCTGCGGCAAGTGCTGGCGATAGATCCGACGATGCCCGTTGTGTTGATCACGGGACACGGAGATGTCCAGATGGCGGTGGAAGCGATGCGCGCCGGCGCCTATGATTTCATCGAAAAGCCGTTTGCCGCCAACCGGCTGTTCTCGGTGGTCGAGCGGGCGATCGAGAAGCGCCGGCTCGTGCTGGAGAACCGCTCGTTGCGCAGCGCGCTTGAAGGCGGAGACGATCTGTCATCGCGACTGGTCGGTCGGAATCCGGCAATTCAGCATCTGCGCGCGCAGATCTCCGCTGTTGCCGACACCGATGCGGATGTCCTGATCACCGGTGAAACCGGCACCGGCAAGGAGGTGGTCGCCCGGGCGCTGCATGATTTCGGTCCGCGGCGCAAAGGCAATTTTGTCGCCATCAACTGCGCCGCCGTGCCGGCCGACATTTTTGAATCCGAACTGTTTGGCCATGAGGCAGGCGCCTTCACCGGGGCGCAGAAATTGCGCATCGGCAAACTGGAGCATGCCAATGGCGGCACGGTCTTTCTCGACGAGATCGAATCGATGCCGCTTGATCTTCAGGCCAAGCTGTTGCGCGCCATCGAAGGCCGCATGATCGAGCGGCTGGGGTCAAACCGGCAAGTGGCGCTTGATGTGCGCTTCGTGGCGGCGACAAAGGCGGATCTCGCCAACAATCAGGCATTCCGCTCGGATCTCTACTACCGGCTCAATGTGATCACGCTGGAGATTCCGGCACTCAGGGAACGCAAGGATGACATCCCCTTGTTGTTCTTTCACATGGCGCGCGAGGCCCGGGCGCGGTATCGCCGCGAAATCCCTGACGTGACGCCGCAAATCGAGGCCGGGCTGCTGGCGCATGACTGGCCGGGCAATGTGCGGGAATTGCGCAATGTCGCCGACCGGTTCGTGTTGGGCATGTGGTCCGGATCCGGATCTCAGGCCGAAACTGCAGTGGAAGCCGGATCCGGAAGCCTTTCGGACCGGATTGATGCGTTTGAGCGGGCGGTGATCGTGGCGGAAATTGCCCGCAATGGCGGCGCGCTCAAGCCGACCTATGAAGGTTTGGGGATCTCTCGCAAAGGCTTGTACGAGAAAATGCGGCGGCTCAATATCTCCACCGATGATAGCGGCGATGGGTCGTAGCCCACCCATCGGGATTTGTAGGCGGGTCGTTTGATGCCCATCGAGCAAGGGTTTCGGGCCGGAAATGCCGTCTCCGCGTGATTTTATGCCAGTTTTCGCCGCCATTTACAGCATTTCGAGCGCTTTCTGCGATATGGCATGACGATTGCTTACCTTGTCCCTTGAATGCGATGGACGGGAGGACATCGCCGGGAGGACACCGGGCTTATGGCCCGGCCATCCAGGTTTTTCTCCGGTCTCCGCTTCGCTTGACAAGTTCCGGGCATTTTGCCCCAGTGGAGGACACCTTATGAAAAAGCTTCTTCTTGGCGCCGTTTCGGCCGCCGCACTCCTGCTCACCGCCAACGCTGCTTCGGCCAATTGCGATGACGGCGAGATGGTCATCAAGTTCAGCCACGTGGTTGCCGCGACCGGCCACCCGAAGGGTGATGCTGCAACTCTGTTGGCCAACCGGGTCAACGAGGAAATGAACGGCAAGGCTTGCATGGAAGTGTTCGCCAACTCGACATTGTTCGATGACGACAAGGTTCTCGAAGCGCTTCTGCTGGGTGATGTCCAACTCGCTGCACCTTCGCTTTCGAAGTTCGAAGCCTACACACTGAAGTATCGTCTGTTCGATCTGCCGTTTCTGTTCGCGAGCCTCAAGGCCGTTGACTCATTCGTGCAGTCGGACTCCGGCAAGGGTCTGCTGACCGTGATGGAAGACGTTGGCTACACCGGTCTTGGTTACTGGTCGTCGGGCCTCAAGCAGTTCTCAGCCAACAAGCCACTGCTCGTTCCCGCTGACGCAAATGGCCTGAAATTCCGCGTTCAGACCTCCGACGTCGCCGTGGCGATGATCGAAGCCATGGGTGGTTCGGCCCAGAAGCTAGCCTTCAAGGAAGTCTATGGCGCGTTGCAGACCGGCGTTGTCGATGGTCAGGAAAATTCCTGGTCGAACATCTACACCCAGAAGTTCTTCGAGGTGCAGGACGGCGTGACGGAAACCAACCACCAGCTTCTGGCCTACCTGCTCGTGACATCGACAGAATGGCTCAACAGCCTTGACGCCGATTTCCGTGACCAGTTCGTCAAGATCGTCGATGAAGTGACCATCGAAGCCAATGCTGCTGTTGCCGCGACGGAAGACAAGAACCGTCAGAACATCCTCGATGCCGGCGGCACGATCCGCGAGCTTACTCCGGAACAGCGTCAGGCCTGGGTTGATGCCATGAAGCCGGTCTGGACCCAGTTCGAGGGTGATATCGGTGCCGATCTGATCGAAGCCGCCGTTGCCTCAAACGACGCCAGCTAAGCCATCACCTTGTTGAAACGCGGATCCGGGGAGATACTCCCGGATCCGTTCACATATGTTGGCGGGCAGTCGGGGGGACGCGATGACTTACTATTTGCCTTATCTCATCATGGGCGCGGTGATCCTGGCGTTCTATCTCGCCGAACGCCGCAATCCGGACTCGGTGACCCGGTTTGAGGAAAACGTGCTTGGCGTCCTGCTGGCTTTGATCACGATTGTCTCCTTCAGCCAGGTCGTCGCGCGGTACGGGTTCAACAGCGGCTGGAGCGGCGCACTCGAATTCACCCGGATCCTGTTTGCCTGGATTATCCTGTTCGGCATGAGCTATGGCCTGAAACAGGGGATGCATCTGGGTGTGGATGCGCTTCTGCGCCTGTTTCCCAAACCGGTGTTCCGGTTCTTGGCGATTTTTGGTGCGGTTTGCTGCTTTCTCTATGCGGCCATCCTGATCAACTCGGCCTGGCTCGGCATCTTTGGCGCCGACACCAGTGGCGGTGCGATGGTCTACTGGTCGAAGATGTATCAGATCGGCATTGGGCTTGATGATCTGCGCTATCCGGAATGGATGCAGGACAGCTTCGGCTTGCAGGAGCGGGTGCAGCGCTGGATCGCCTATCTCATTCTTCCCATAGGACTGGGCCTGTTCGGCTTCCGTGCGCTACAGGCCGTGGTAGCGATCTGGCGTGGCGAGCGCGAACTGATCATTGCCGGACATGAGGCGGAAGACCTCGTTGCCGAAAACCGCAACGTGTTGAAGGACTGATCCGCCATGGAAACCACAATCCTGTTCGTGCTCGTTCTCGGGCTGTTGTTTGTCGGCGTCCCGGTGGCGGTGTCGCTAGGGCTTTCGTCGATCATTCTGATCGCCTTTTTTTCCAATGATTCGATGTCCTCCGTGGCCATCCAACTGTTCACGGCATCGCAAAACTACACCTTGCTCGCCATCCCGTTCTTTGTGCTGGCCTCGGCTTTCATGTCGACGGGTGGCGTGGCCAAGCGGATCATCCGCTTTGCGATAGCGACAGTCGGCCATTTTCGCGGCGGACTGGCGATGGCCAGCGTGCTTGCCTGCATGCTGTTTGCGGCACTGTCGGGCTCATCGCCCGCCACCGTGGTCGCCATCGGCACCATAGCCATCGCCGGCATGCGGCAGGTGGGCTATTCCAAGGAATTCGCCGCAGGCATCATTGCCAATGCCGGCACGCTGGGCATTCTCATTCCCCCTTCGATCGTCATGGTGGTCTATGCGGCGGCCACGGATGTCTCTGTCGGCCGGATGTTTCTAGCGGGCGTGATCCCGGGCATCGTTGCCGGACTGATGCTGATGATCGCGATCTATATCGTGGCGCGCGTCAAGGGTCTGCCGTCCGAACCCTGGCGCGGTTTTGGCGAGATTGTCGCGGGCGGCAAGGAAGCCGGTTGGGGCCTGTTCCTGATCATCATCATCATCGGCGGAATTTATGGCGGGGTCTTCACCCCGACCGAAGCTGCGGCGGTGGCGGCGGTCTATTCCTTCTTTATCGCCATCTTCATCTATCGAGACATGGGCCCGATGGCGGGCGTCACCTGGATCAACGACACCGACTCAAAGCCGGCCCGGGCCGGGTTCTCCGGCATCGTCTACGCCTTGGCATTCTATTTTGTCTGGATGATCCTGTCATTCTTCGCCACCAGTGAGTCCGAATCGGTGACCTTTGCCGGTCGGTCCAACCTTGGCCTGGCGATCTCGTTTGTCATTCTGGTGGCCTACACCGCTTGGCGTGGCGACAAGGGCATTGCCGGCGTGCCGTCAGCCCTCGTTGCGGGACTGCCGATCTGGGGCCGCAATCTGTCCCTCATGGGCCGCAATCTTGGCCGGGCGTTCTTCAACGAAGACACCCGCAAGGTGATGGTTGACGCGTCGAAGACGACGATCATGCTGATGTTCATCATCGTCAACGCACTGTTGTTCGCCCATGTGCTGACCTCCGAGCGGATCCCCGACGCCATCACCGAGTTGATGCTGGGCTATGGCTTCACCTGGTTCACCTTCCTGATCGCGGTCAACATCCTGCTGCTGATCGGCGGTCAGTTCATGGAGCCTTCGGGGCTGCTCTTGATCGTCGCGCCGGTGGTGTTCCCGATTGCAATGGAGCTCGGCGTCGACCCGGTGCATCTGGGCATCATCATGGTGGTCAACATGGAAATCGGCATGATCACGCCGCCGATTGGGCTCAACCTGTTCGTCACCTCCGGCATCACGGGCATGAGCCTGGTGCAGGTGGTGCGTGCGGCGATGCCCTTCGTCGGCGTGTTGTTCCTGTTCCTGATCATCGTCACCTATGTGCCGGAATTGTCGACCTGGCTGCCTTACAGCCTGATGGGGCCGGAAATCGTGACCCGATAGGCCCGAGAGCCTCAGACCAGCAAAATCCAGGATCAAAACATCGGGGCGCGCAAACGCCCCGATTCTCCACCCCTTGCGACCGGTCCTGAACTGCGTTCTCAGATGATCACGAGCGCGTTGTCTGAAAGCAGCGTTCCATCACGTTCGGGAATGATAGGCCTCAGAAAATGTCATGGTTCTCTGTGTTGTGCGGCGGCAATGCCGGTGTCATTGTTCCCCGCATCATGTTTGACCACATCAACATCCCGCTGATCCTGACCGCAGCCCTTCTGGCAACCGCCAGCCCGGGGCCGTCGACGCTGGCCATTGCCGGAACGGCGATGGCCCATGGACGTCTGCAGGCCTTGTCCCTGGTGGCGGGCATTGCATCGGGATCCTGGATCTGGTCGATCGCGGCCGCACTTGGCCTGAGTGCGATCATGGCTGCCAATGCGTGGGTGTTTGAACTCTTGCGGTATCTTGGCGCCGGATACTTGTTGTTCCTCGCTTTTAAAAGCGCTCACAGCGCTTTTTCGACGTCGCCCACGCAACTGCGCTCGGTTTCGTCGCGGAGTTGCCGGATTGCCTATGGCAAGGGACTGGCGATGCATTTGACCAACCCGAAAGCGATCCTGTTTTTCGGCGCGCTCTATTCAGTCGGCGTGCCAGTCACCGCGACATCATTGGAGATTGCTTCCGTGGTCGTCCTCATCGGCCTGCAGAGCATGTTGGTCTTCATCACCTATGCACTGCTTTTTTCCAATCCGCGGATTGTGGCGATCTATGTCCGCCTCAGGCGCTGGTTTGAAGCTGGGTTTGCCCTGGCTTTCGGCTTCGCAGGCGTAAGACTGCTCTCCGCCAAGCTCTGACAACATAGCCATAGTACTGCGTCAAATTGGGTGCGCGGCGCTCGATGCGGAACCACGGGGGTGATAACCTCCCATTTCGCGTTGAGGTTTTGTTAACTTTTGGAGCGCAGCCTGATCATCAGACATGCCACTTCACTCCTCCCAAGAACGGCATGACGGATAAGGGCGGCGAAAGCCGCCCTTGATCTGTTCAGGCCTGCCTGTCTTGCAGAAATTCCCCGACCCGCGAGATAGCGTTTTCAATGTTCTGGTCGGAATTGGCGTAGGACACGCGAATATAGCCCTCGCCGAGAATGCCGAAATCCGGACCGCCGATCAGTGCAACCCCAGCCTCCTCGAGGAGTGCGCTGGCGAGCTTCTTGGCCTTCCATCCGGTGTCCGAGATGTTCGGGAAAGCGTAAAATGCCCCCTTGGGCAGGATACAGGAAACGCCGGGCAGGCCATTGAGCAAATCGGTGACCAGCCTGCGCCGGCGATCAAAGGCCGTGAGCATGTTGGCGACTGCATCCTGGGGGCCATCAATCGCCGCGATCCCTGCAAATTGCGATGGTGCATTGACGCAGGACCAGCAGTTCACCGCGAGCTTGCGGACGTAGCCGATCAGGCTGTCTGGCCAGACCGACCAGCCCATGCGCCAGCCGGTCATGGCCCAGGTCTTTGACCAGCCGTTTAGCACTATCAGCCGATCACGGATTTCGGGATAGATCAGAAGCGAGGTGTGATGCTCGCCGTCATAGGTCATCACGTCATAGATCTCATCGGACAGGATGGCGACCTGTGGATGCGCCGAGAGGCCTGCGACAAGCTTGTCGATTTCCGCTTTCGGGGTGACGCCGCCGGTGGGATTGGCCGGTGAATTGAGGATCAGCAGCCGTGTCTGCGGCGTGATCAAGGCCAGCGTCTCCTCGGCTGAAAAGGCGAAGCCGTTTTCTTCGCGCATCGGCACCGGAATTGGCCGCGCCCCGACATGTTCGATCATCGAGCGATAGATCGGAAAGCCGGGATCGGGATAGAGGATATCGACGCCCGGCTCGCCCAGCATGCGGATGGCGGCGTACATGGTGGGCTTGCCGCCAGGCATGATCATCACCGAGTCCGGCGAGATTTCAACGCCGGTCATTGAAAGTGTTCTGCGGCAGACGGCCTCGCGGGTCTGCAGTAACCCGTTGGCGGGTGTGTAGCCGTGGTGTCCGTCGCGCAACGCCTTGACCGCGGCCTCGACGATATGAGCCGGGGTTTTGAAATCCGGCTGGCCAATGCCAAGATTGATGATGTCGCGGCCCTGGTTGGCAAGTTCGGTGGCGCGGGCGAGCACGGCGAAGGCGTTTTCCTCGCCGATGCGATCGAAAGCGGCGACTGGTTTTATCATGACGCTTTTCCTGTTCGGATAGTTGTGTTCTGAGGGGAAGTCATGTCCTATCCCGGCGCGAAATTCAATTCAGGCGACCTCAATGCAAGACTTGACCAATTGGAGACCCCGCCCGGCCCCCGAGGGAGTCTCGGTGACCGGCCGGTATGTGATGATCGAACCGTTTCATCGTGAAATTCATGAAGCGGAGCTTTGGGCGGCGCTCGGCGGCCCTGGCATCAATGATCTGATTCGTTTTTTCCCGAACGGGCCTTACGAAACCGCCAGCCAACTTGGTGACTGGCTGTCGGCCAACGCCAAAGCGGGGATGGTTGTCAACATTTTCCGCGATCGCCGGACCGGCAATGTCGTCGGAATGGCGTCTCTGATGCGCGCGGACCCTGGCAATGGCGTTGTCGAGGTTGGTTCGGTTGCCCATGGCGCGGCGATGGCGCGCACGCCGATGTCGACCGAGGCGCATTACCTGCTGGCCCGCCATGTGTTCGATGATCTCGGCTACCGCCGCTACGAGTGGAAATGCCACAACGGGAATGAGCCTTCCAAAGTCACCGCGATCCGCCTTGGGTTTACATTCGAGGGCGTGTTCCGCCAGCACATAGTGTCCAAGGGCGCCAACCGCGATACGGCGTGGTTTTCGATGATCGATGGCGAATGGCCGGATATCAGCAACGCCTTTGAAGCATGGCTTGATCCTTCCAATTTCGGACCGGATGGCCGCCAGAAAAGGCGACTCGAGGACATAAGGCAGGATGTCCGATGATGGGATTACGGCTGGCCACGCCTGACGACCGGGCGCGGGTCGAGGCCTTCCAGCAGGCGGCTTACGCGCGCACCGAGGCCGCCGTGGGCGCCCGCGCCATCCCGCTTGAGTGGGATTACGGCGCGATCATGAACGAGTGCGAAGTCTGGTGCGTTGAACATGACGGAGTGCTGACCGGCGTGCTGATCCTGCGCGTCTTGCCAGACCGGCTCTTTCTCGAATCGATCGCCACCGCGCCGCAGGCCGCCGGATCCGGTCGCGGCCGCATCCTGCTTGAGGCGACATTCAAACGGGCACGGGAATTGGGATTGCCCCGTGTCGGCCTGATCACCAACAGCCTCAATCCCGCTTTTGCCTGGTACAAGCGACTGGGTTTCGCGATCGATCACGAGGATATTGCGCCCGACCGGGTTGTGGTACATATGTCCGCGGCTGTTTCGGATGCGGATCCCGGCATCCCGGACGACAACGGATGACGGTCCGGTTCATAGACAACGCCGCCACTGGTCAACAATCAAGAGACGTGATCGTCATCAAAAGAGGACTCCGTCCATGAGCGAACCCTCAACATCACCGCGTGCCGCCGCGATCGCCGCAGCTGTCATTCTTGGCGGCACCGGACTGATTTTCTACTTCATGCCGGCGATGATGATGTCGCTGTCGGAAATCTCGCCATGGTTGTCCTATGCGCTGGCGATCAGCTTCGTGCTGGCATTCTTCGCGGTTTTCTGGCTCCGCGGCAAGCGGCAGCAAAAACGCGACAATCGCCCGGAATAGAGTATCCGTGCTGTTCAGCAGTGGTGATTAGGCAGCGAGCTTGCAAGCTTCCATCGCAAGCCGCGTGATGCCGTCCCAATCGCCGGCCTCGACCATCGCGGTTGGCGCGACCCACGAGCCGCCGACGCAAACCACATTGGGCAGGGACAGATAATCACGGGCATTGTCGGGAGTTATGCCGCCGGTGGGGCAAAACAAGGTGCCGGCCAGCGGCGACGACAGGGACTTGAGATAGGCCGCCCCGCCCGCCTGTTCGGCCGGAAAAAACTTCAGCACCTCGTAGCCTTCTTCCCTCAGCGCCATGACTTCGCTCGGGGTCGCCGCACCCGGCAGCATCGGCACCGGTGATTTGCGCGCCACATCGAGCAGTTCCTGCGTCGTTCCGGGGGAGACGATGAATTGCGAACCGGCCTCGACAGCCTGATGGAACTGGCGCGCATTCAGCACTGTGCCGGCGCCGGGCACGGCGCCGTCGACCGCATCGGCGACGGCGCGAATGGCCTCCAGCGCCACCGGCGTCCGCAGCGTGATCTCGATGGCCTTGAGCCCGCCGGCGACAAGCGCACGCGCCAGCGGCACCGCATGGGCGAGATCCCTGATGACAAGCACGGGCACCACAGGCTGCAATTTCAAAATGGAAATGAGGGCTTGGGTCTTGTCGGCCATGGCGCTGGTCCTTCTGCGTCATCAATTGGAGCGCCCGCAATAGCCTTTCGTCTCAGGATTGTCCATGTCGCCGCAGCTGCGCGGGTTCAGCTGTGGCAGACTGCCCGATTGCCTGAAACGCGCGGACGCGCTATTGCGGCGAGCATGAAGACACCTGAAAAAGCCCCTGCCCCGAACCAGCCGGTCATTGTTGCCGCGCTCTATCATTTTGCCCGACTTTCCGGTCATGAGCAGCTGCAGCAGCCCCTGGCGGACCTGTGTCATGAAATGGGCGTGCGCGGCACCTTGCTGCTGGCGCGGGAGGGGATCAACGGAACCATTGCCGGTTCGCGCGCGGCGATCGACGCCGTGCTTGCCCATCTTCATGCGATCCCCGGTCTTGAGGCGTTGGAGCACAAGGAAAGCAGCGCCCACAAGATGCCGTTCCGGCGCATGAAAGTCCGCCTGAAGAACGAGATCGTCACCATGGGCGTGGCTGACATCGACCCGCTTGACGGCGTTGGCGCCTATGTTGATCCAAAGGACTGGAACGCGCTGATCGCCGATCCCGAGACAATCGTCATCGATACGCGCAACGACTATGAAGTGGGGATCGGCACCTTTACAGGCGCGATCAATCCGGAAACCCACACGTTCCGGGAATTTCCGGCTTGGGTGGAAAATGCCGGGCTTGAAGACAAGACCAAGCCGATCGCGATGTTCTGCACCGGCGGCATCCGCTGCGAGAAAGCCACCGCCTTCATGCGCGCCAAGGGCTACGAGAATGTCTATCATCTCAAGGGCGGCATTCTGAAATATCTCGAGCAAGTGCCGGAAGAGGAAAGCCTCTGGCAGGGCTCCTGTTTTGTCTTCGATGAGCGCGTCGCCGTCACCCACGGCCTGCGCGAAAGCGACGAAATCCTCTGCCGCGCCTGCCGCAATCCGATAACGCCGGAAGCACAGGCCTCTCCGCTCTTTGAGGAAGGCGTGTCCTGTCCGCAGTGCCATGCAAGCCGCAGCGAGGCGGACCGCGAACGGTTCCGGATGCGCCAGCGGCAGATGCTGGCTGGCCGGGCAGCCGCGCGCGCCGAAGCCGAAGACGCATGAGCACTGCCAGGATCATCATCGTTGGCGGCGGGATTGTCGGCATCGCCACGGCAGCCCTGCTGGCGGAAGCCGGCCATGCCGTCACCGTGATTGACCGTTCGGGCCTCGCCGAGGAAACCAGCAAGGGCAATGCGGCGGCGCTGGCGTTCTCCGACATCATGCCGCTGGCATCGCCCAAGATCCTGCTCAAGGCGCCGAAATGGCTGCTTGATCCGCTTGGACCGCTGTCGATCCGGCCATCCTATCTGCCGCGGCTGGCGCCCTGGCTGTGGCAGTTCTGGAAAGCCAGCCTTCCAGCGCGATACGAGGCTTCCATCACGACGCAAGCATCGCTGATGCGGTTGGCCGAGACTGAGATGATGGCGCTGGTCGATCACGCCGGCATCGCCGCAATGGTGCGCCATGACGGCTCACTCGAATTGTATGAAAGCGAAGCCGAGTTCAACGCCACGGCGGACGGTTGGCACAGGCGCGACCAGGCAGGCATCGCCTTCGAGCATGTCCGCGGCGGCCGGCTTGCCGAACTTCAGCCCGGCCTGTCACCGCGCTTTGTCGCCGGCACTTTCGTGCCCGGCTGGAAGACTGTCTCCGAGCCGCAGCGTTTTGCCAGGGCGCTGTGGGCTCATGCACAACGTCTCGGAGCAGTGTTCGAAAAGGCCGAGGTTCGGGCCCTTGAGCGCTCCGAGAACGGCCCATCCGTCCGGCTTGTCGATGGCGCCACACGGCAAGCCGACCGCATTGTCATCTGCGCCGGGGCCTGGTCGACACGGTTGATCAATCCGGTCACCCGGCTGCGCATTCCGCTTGAAACCGAGCGCGGCTACAACACCACGCTGCCCCCCGGCGCATTCGATCTCAGGCGCCAGCTGATCTTCGGCAATCATGGCTTCGTCCTCACGCCGCTCGAAACCGGCGTGCGGGTTGGCGGCGCTGTCGAACTTGGCGGGCTCGACCTGCCGCCCAACTACGCACGCTCGAAATCCATGCTCGACAAGGCGGCGACCTTCCTGCCGGGACTGAAAACCACCGGCGGCGTCGAATGGATGGGCTTCCGACCTTCGATGCCTGACAGCCTGCCGGTGATCGGCGCGCTTCCCGAAGATCGATCGGTGCTGCTCGCCTTCGGCAATGGGCATCTGGGACTGACACAATCAGCGGCGATGGGCCGGCTGATCACCGATATTGTCGGCGGCAAGACGCCGTCCATTGACATTGCCGCCTGCCGGCCCGACCGTTTCTGAGACCCCTCCTGGAGATCACGCCATGGCGCGCAACCGCTTCTTCTGCATCGACGGCCACACTTGCGGCAATCCGGTGCGCGTGGTCACCGGCGGCGGCCCGCAGCTTGACGGCGCCACCATGCTCGAACGCCGCGCCCATTTCCTTGCCGAATACGACTGGATCCGCACCGGCCTGATGTTCGAACCGCGCGGCCACGACATGATGTCGGGCGCCATCCTCTATCCGCCAACGCGGGAGGATTGTGACATCGCCTTCCTGTTCATCGAAACCTCGGGATGCCTGCCGATGTGCGGCCACGGCACCATCGGCACGGTCACCATGGCAATCGAGAACGGACTGGTCAGCCCGCGCGAACCCGGCGTACTGGCGATCGACACGCCAGCCGGCCGCATCGTCGCCCACTACCAGCAGACAGGCCGCAAGGTCACCGAAGTGCGGCTGACCAATGTCCCGGCCTTTCTCCATTCCACCGGCATCGAGACCCATTGCGACGGACTTGGCGACATCACGGTCGATGTCGCCTATGGCGGCAATTTTTACGCCATCGTCGATGCCCAGGAAAATTTTACCGACATGGCGGATTTTTCGGCTGCCGATCTGGTCCGCCTGAGCCCGGCGCTCCGGGCGCGCCTCAACGCCGAGCACGAATTCATCCATCCGGAAAAAACCGATATCCGCGGATTGAGCCACATTCTCTGGACCGGTGCGCCGACCAGGCCTGAAGCCCATGCCCGCAACGCCGTGTTCTATGGCGACAAGGCGATCGACCGCTCGCCTTGCGGCACCGGGACATCGGCGCGCATGGCGCAGTGGGCGGCCAAGGGCAAGCTCAAGCCGGGCGATGATTTTGTCCATGAAAGCATCATCGGCTCGCTGTTTCACGGCCGCGTCGAAGCCGCCACCGAGGTGGCGGGCAAGCCCGCGATCATTCCGTCCGTCGCAGGCTGGGCGGTGGAAACCGGTCTCAACACAATCACCATCGACGACCAGGAAGATCCCTTCGCTCACGGCTTCGTGGTGCGTTGATCAGGTGCAGAAAGCCGCCGGCCTCATCAGGCCAATTTGCTGTCCGGCATTTTCGCCAATGTCCAGGTTTCGCCCTTGCAATGCAGGCAGGCGGATTCCGTGCGAGACCGCAACGTCCCGCAGTCAAAGCAGCACAGTTTCAGGGAAGCGTCCGCTTCCGGTGAAGACGGCTCAATGCATGGCGGCGGACAAATTTCATGCGGCGGCACGATCGGCATTCCGGCAATCGGCTCCCTGGCGCGGAAGATGCTGAGGTCGCCATTGGCCTCGAGGAAGGCGTGCTCGACCTCGCCCAGATTGCTGATGCCTTCGATCCGGAGCAGCGCCAGGACCTCGGCCTTGCCTACGCCGCGGTCTGATGTCTGGTCGGGGTTGAGCCTTCCCGACCGAACGATCCAGTTCGGAATGCCGTCGATCGCCGTCTGTGCCTTGTCCGACCGCAGGATCAGGTAATCGAGGCCCTTGTTGATCAACACGATGATCGTAATCACCAGTATCGCATGTAGCAGCGGCACATCCGGGTAAAACAGCGAATCCCCCACCGCGGATCCGAGCGCGATCACCAGCAGAAACTCGACCAGCGAGAGTTGCGAGATACTGCGGCCGCCGATCCAGCGGATCAGGGAAAAAGTGTAGATATAGATGAGAACCGTGCGGAACAGGATTTCGAGGAAAAACGACGGCGGCTCGTCGCCCAACAACAAGCGCGCCCAGTCAAACGGGATAACGACTTGATCCATGGCGACGGCTCCAGCTGGTTAGCTGCGCGATAACGCCCTGCCTTGAGCGAGGTTCCACCGGCCCCACCTGGAAATTCTCTCAGCCAGCCTTATGGGCCGCTATCAGGTCGCGGTACCAGTAGCCGGACTGCTTGATGGTGCGGACCTGGGTATCATAGTCGACATGGACGATGCCGAAACGCATCGAATAGCCCTCGGCCCACTCGAAATTGTCCATCAGGCTCCAGGCGAAATAGCCCTTCAGCGGGTAGTCTTCCGCGACCAGATCAGCGGCGACGGAAAGATGGGTTGAAACATAGTCGAGCCGCATGGTGTCGCTGACGGCACCATTTTCAATCTCGGTGTTGTCGGCCGCGCCGTTCTCGGTGATGTAGAACTCCGGCAGCGTGTAGCGTCCATAGAGATATTTGACGACATGGGAGAGCCCCTGAGGTTCGATTTCCCAGCCGATATCGGTCTTGTCCGGTCTGGCCGCAGGGGCGCTTGCGACGTGCGGAAATGCCGATGAGGCATCATCGCTCACCCGCATCGGCGTGTAATAATTCAGCCCCCAGAAATCGAGCGGCTGGCGGATCGTCTCCAGATCGCCATCCCTGATGTGGCGCGTCAGATCCGGGCATCCATCGAGCACCGATTGCGGGTAAGCCCCCTCAAACAGCGGTCCGAAAAACACGCCGTTGTGGAAATCATTGGCCCGCTCTTCAGCCTTCCGGTCAGCATCGCGGTCACTGGCGGCCATGATGCTCATCGCATTGAGAACGATGCCGACCGGGAGGTCAGCCCGTTCGGCCCTGATCGCCTGCACGCCGAGACCATGCGCCAGATTGGTGACGTGAAGGGCCGCCATGGCCGCTTCGATGGAGCGTTCACCGGGTGCGTGAACGCCCATCAGGTGACCCAGATACACCGAACACCATGGTTCATTGAAGGTGACGATCGTATCGAGCCGGTCGCCCAGACGCCGCGTGACAAGTCCCGCATAATCCGCAAAAATCTCCGCCGTCGCGCGGTCGGTCCAGCCGCCCCGCCCCATCAGCGCCAGCGGCAGATCCCAATGATAAAGCGTGGCAAAGGCCTTGATGCCGCGGGATTTCAGGCCATCGAGCAACCGATCATAGAACTCTAAACCCTTTTCATTGATCGCCCCGGCCCCATCGGGAATAAGACGCGGCCAGGCAATCGAAAAGCGATAGGCCTGCGCGCCCAGTTCCGCCATCAGATCGAGGTCGGCCTCAAGCCGGTTGTAGTGATCGCAGGCGACGTCGCCAGAGTCGCCGCCCTTCACCCGCCCGGGCATGTGGGAAAACGCGTCCCATATCGATGGCTTGCGGCCATCGGTTTCCGCCGCCCCCTCGATCTGGTAGGACGCCGTCGCCACGCCGAAAACAAATTCATCGGGGAAGCGGCGGGCGAGTTTCTGAGGCAAGCTGTCGTTTGTCATTGCGGTCCTGCGGGATTGGGGAGTTGAGACAGACTTCAGGCTACCGGAAGCCGATCGATGAAAGCCCTAATGGTTTCAGTCAATTCCACCGGCTTTTCGATGCACGGCAGATGAGCGGCGCCCGGAATCTCCTGATACATCGCGCCCGGGATAAGCCGGGCCAACTCCCCCACCAGCGCGGGCGGAGTGGATCCGTCCTCGCTGCCAACGACGCAGATAACGGGCAAGGCCAATTCCGAGCTGGATTGGGTGAAATCACTGTCGCGGATCGCCGCACAGGTGCCGACATAGCCCTCGACCGACGTCCGCTCAAGCATCAACCGGTAACCGCAGAAATCGGCATTGTCGGCGTGGCGATAGTCCTTGGTGAACCAGCGTTCGAGAATAGCATCCGAGATGGCGGCAATCCCCTGCTCGCTGATCGCGGCAATACGGGCGTCCCACATGTCCGGCGTACCAATCTTGTGGCCGGTGTCGCACAGGATCAGCGCCCGCACCAGATCGGGTCTCTTCGCTGCCAGCCCCTGCGCGATCATGCCGCCGACCGACAGACCGCAGACAATCACGTTCTTGGCCTCAAAATGTTCGATCAGCGCGGCCAGATCATCGATATGCTTGTCCATGGTGATGGCGCCGTCACCCGTTTCCGACAGGCCATGACCGCGTTTGTCATAGGCAATGATGCCGAAATCACCCGCCAGACGCACGATCACATCGCGCCAGATGCGATAATCCGTGCCCAGCGAATTGGAAAACACGATGGTCGGCCGATCAGGGGCGGCGCCGATCACCTGATGATGGATGACGACGCCGTTCAGGCGGGCAAATTGCATGGCGAGGCTTCCTTCCGGAATGATCTTTCAGATTGGAAGCCCGATTTACGCCACCCTAGGCGGGCACGCAAACAAATACAGGCATCAAAGGCGGCGGTTCACCGGAATGAACCGCCGCTTGCGTCAATTTTCTCCGTCACACATAGCGGTTGACGACGTTCTCCAGATATTCCTGACGGCCGGATTTCGGCTGCGGATTGACGTTGGCCTTGGCGACGTAGCCGGCAATGTCAGCGAGCGAATAGGTGCCGTCGAGCATCTTCTTCGCCTCCGCCGAATTCCAGCCGGCATAGCGCTGCGCGACGAAATCCGTCAGCACGCCGTCCTCGACCATTTTCGCCGCCGCCTTCAGCGCCCGGGCGCAGGTATCCATGCCGCCGATATGGGCGAGAAGCAGATCATCTGGATCAAGCGACTGGCGGCGCAATTTCGCGTCGAAATTGGTGCCGCCGGTCTTGAACCCGCCGCCCTTCAGGATGGCGTAATAGGCCAGCGTCATTTCCGGTACATTGTTGGGGAACTGGTCGGTGTCCCAGCCGGACTGGTAGTCGTTACGGTTCATGTCGATGGAGCCGAAGATGCCGAGAGCTTGGGCAAGTTCCAACTCGTGCTCGAAGGAATGGCCGGCAAGGATGGCGTGGCCCTGTTCGATATTGACCTTGACTTCGTTTTCCAGCCCGTGCCGCTTGAGGAAGCCGTAAACCGTGGCGACGTCGTAGTCGTACTGGTGCTTGGTCGGCTCCTGCGGCTTCGGCTCGATCAGGATCGTGCCCTTGAAGCCGATCTTGTGCTTGTACTCGACCACCAGATTGAGGAAGTGGCCGAGCTGGTCGTCCTCGCGCTTCAGGTCGGTGTTGAGCAGGGTCTCGTAGCCCTCGCGGCCGCCCCACAGCACGTAATTTTCGCCGCCGAGCTTGTGGGTGGCATCAATGCAGGTCTTCACCGTTGCCGCCGCAAAGGCGAACACGTCGGGATCGGGGTTGGTCGCAGCCCCCGACATGTAGCGCCGGTTGGAGAACAGATTGGCCGTGCCCCACAACAGCTTGACGCCGGTCGCTTCCTGCTTGCCGGCGAAATAGTCGACAATCTCTTCGAGGTTCCTGGTGTTCTCGGCAAAGTTTGCGCCTTCCGGCCGCACATCGGCGTCGTGGAAGCAGTAAAACGGCGCGCCGAGTGCTGAAAACATCTCGAAGGCGACGTCGGCCTTGAGCTTGGCGAGCTTCATGGTGTCGGCCGGAAACCAGGGACGCTCGAAGGTGCGGCCGCCAAACGGGTCGCCGCCCTCCCAGGCAAAGGAATGCCAATAGGCGACCGCGAAGCGCAGATGGTCTTCCATCCGCTTGCCCATGACCGTCTCGTTGGCATTGTAGTGGCGGAAGGCCAGCGGATTGGTGCTGTCTACGCCTTCATATTTGATCTTGGTGACGTCGCCGAAAAATCCTGTGCTCATGACATGGCTCCTTTGATTGCGGGATAGAGGGCGCGATAGCGCTGATAGGCCTCATCGAAGGCCGCAGCGAGATCGCGATTGGGGTGAATGGTTTTTTCCGTGGCCGGTGCCGTGCAGACCGAGAAAGGATCAGCATTTTCCGCAGCGATCAATCCAAGCCGGGCCGCGCCGAAAGCAGCGCCGAAATCACCGCCCTCCGGAATATCGACCGGCAGGCCCAGCACCGTGGCGAGCGCTTCTATCCAGTAGCCCGACTTCGATCCGCCGCCGATGGCGGTGACCCGCGACAGCGTTGTGCCTGCCTGAGCCAATGCGGCCAGACTGTCGCGGAATGCAAACGCCACGCCTTCGACCACCGCCCTCGTCAGGGCCTGGCGGTCTGATTCATGACCGAGCCCGGCGAAGCACCCGCGAATGGCGGCGTCATTGTGCGGCGTGCGTTCGCCTGAGAGATAGGGCAGGAAAAGCACCGAGCCCGGCGCCTTCAGATCATCGCCCAGTTCGGAAGTCAGCACTGCCGGCGACGCCGAGGTGACGCGCGAAAGCCAGTTAAGCGAGTCCGTCGCCGACAGGATCACGCCCATCTGGTGCCATGTGCCCGGCAAGGCATGGCAAAACGCATGCACCGCGCTGTCGGGATTGGGTAGATAGCGATTATTGGCCGCAAACAGCACGCCGGAGGTGCCGAGCGAGGCAAAGGCGTGGTTGTCACCCACTGTTCCCATGCCACAGGCAGACGCTGCATTGTCACCCGCGCCGCCGGCAATCGGTATGCCTGCAGGCAATCCCAGCTCTGACGCCACTTCGGGCCGCAATGCGCCCGCCCGCTCCGTGCCCTCGACCAGCGCCGGCATGTGGCTGCGGTTAAGACCGGTGGCCGCGAGCAGACCATCGTCCCAGGCGCGCTTGCCGACATCGAGCCAGGAGGTTCCGGCGGAATCCGACATCTCGGAAATGGCTTCGCCGCTCAGCCAGAGCCGCAGATAGTCCTTGGGCAGCAGAACCTTTGCCACACGGGCGAAGGCCTCGGGTTCGTTGGCCGCCATCCATTTCAGTTTCGGCGCAGTGAAGCCGGGGAAGACGATATTGCCGGTCAGCCGCCGGAACTGCGGATCGGCGTCTAGCTCGGCTGCCTCGTGATAGCTGCGCGTGTCGTTCCAGAGAATGCAGGGACGGATCACCTTGCCATCCTTGTCGATCGTCGTTGCGCCATGCATGTGACCCGACAATCCAATGCCGCGCACCTTGGCGAGTTCGCCTGAATGGGTTTTGGCAAGTTCCGCCACGGCTGCCCGCGTTGCCGAAATCCAGCTGTCTGGAGCCTGTTCCGACCAGCCAGGATGCGGCCGCTCGACCGTCAGCGGAGCACTTGCCGATCCGAGGATGCGCTGATCGCCATCGATCAACAACGCCTTCACCGAAGATGTTCCGAGATCAAGTCCAAGATACATGGCGCAAAGTCCTTTCATTGGAAAAACCGGTGATCGCACAATCTGTGCTCATGGCAAATTGTCCTTGAGAAAAACATCGATGCGGATGCGTTCCTGCGCGTTCAGCAGGTCGAGCCCGTCTGCCCGCGCCTTGAGCACGCGGATCGCGCTGCGCACTTCATGGCCGCAATCCTGATTGATCAGGGCGTCGAACACGCCATCGGCGAGCGCCTGACGCGAATGCTGTGTCACCTCATGGGCGACGACAATGAGTTTCCTGTCCCGGTGCTTTGACAACGCCTCGATCAGTCCGCGATTGCCGGCGCCGAGATTGTAGATGCCGACAATCTCCGGGTTCGTTGCAAGCGCCTTCTCGACGCTTTGCCTGACCTTGTCCGCATCATCATTGGTTTCCACCGGCCCGGCAATGGCGAGCTCAGGAAATTCGGCCTCCAGCACGGCTGCAAAACCCGAGGCCCTCTCCGCATGGTCGGTGAGTTTCATCGAGCCCGCCACCACCAGCACCGTGCCCGGACGCCCGGAACAGAACCGCCCGATCAGGCCTGCCGCGGTTCGGCCGGCGGCGATGTTGTCGATGCCGCAAAAATGCGTTCGCCGCGAACCGGGCAGATCGGAAACGAGCGTTGCGACCGGAACACCGTGGTCAATCAGCCGGTCGACCGCTTCGGTCACGTCCGCGGTATCGGTCGCCACCAGCGCAACCCCGCTCACCGCTTTGGGATCGATCGCGTCCAGGGCTTTCGCAATGGCTGCGGGATCAAACGGCGGCACGGTCTCGATCCGGATCGAGGTTCGTTCGGCCGTCGAGCGCTGGGCGGCAGCAGCAATTTCGGCGGTGAGGTTCTGCATGAAACTGTTGGGCCCGCCAGGCACAATGAAGACCAGCGGATAGACCCGCCTCCGGGCCAGGTTGGCAGCCGTGACATCGCGCACATAGCCAAGCCGCAGAACCGCGCTCTCAACCTTGCTGACCGTCTGCCGCCGCACCCCCGGACGGCCGTTGAGCACACGGTCAACCGTGGCCAGGCTGACGCCTGCTTCAGCCGCAATATCGTGCACCGTTGGTCGCATTTCTCCTCCTGCAGGGCCTTCTAATGCAATTCTTGAGGTACGTAAATCAAAAATGCAGCACCGCTTCGATGCTGTTTGCTCTTCGCAACGGTAGGCAGGACAGAGCTCCACTATCCGCGCCCATACTTGACGCAACCGGCGCAATATGGCCTAAGGCAGCGCTTGCCGGTTTCCGCCGCGCCTTGCTTGGCCGCAGCGTATCCGGTGAACGAACGCAGTCGGCAATAACCGCCGCGCGCACCATTCAATCGGACCTGAAAGCAGGCGAAGACAAATGGCCAACACTGCAATGCGGGTGCGCATCGCCCCGTCTCCGACCGGCGAACCGCATGTCGGAACCGCCTATATCGCGCTGTTCAATTACCTGCTTGCCAAGAAGCACGGTGGCGAGTTCATCCTGCGCATCGAGGACACCGACGCCGCGCGCTCCACCCCTGAGTTTGAACAGAAGGTTCTCGACGCGCTGAAGTGGTGCGGTCTGTCATGGTCGGAAGGCCCCGACGTCGGCGGCCCCTACGGCCCCTACCGGCAGAGCGAGCGCAAGGACACCTACCTGCCCTATGTCGAAAAGATCGTCGAGAGCGGCCACGGCTTTCGTTGTTTCTGCACGCCGGAGCGGCTCGACGAAATGCGCGCCGAACAGCGCGCCGCCGGCAAGCCGCCCAAATATGACGGCCGCTGCCTGACGCTCACAGCCGAAGAAGTCACCGCGCGCATGAATGCCGGCGAGCCGTCTGTGGTGCGGATGAAGATCCCCACCGAAGGTTCCTGCAAATTCGTCGACGGCGTCTATGGCGAGGTCGAAATCCCCTGGGAAGCCGTCGACATGCAGGTTCTGCTCAAGGCCGACGGCATGCCGACCTATCACATGGCCAATGTGGTGGACGATCATCTGATGAAGATCACCCATGTGGCCCGCGGCGAGGAATGGCTGTCCTCGGTGCCCAAGCACATTCTTCTCTATCAGTATCTTGGTCTTGAGCCGCCGGTGTTCATGCATTTGTCGCTGATGCGCAATGCCGACAAATCAAAACTGTCCAAGCGCAAGAATCCGACATCGATTTCCTACTATGCAGCACTTGGCTATATGCCCGAAGCGCTGATGAATTTCCTTGGCCTGTTCTTCATCCAGATCGGCGAGGGCGAGGAATTGCTGACCATGGATCAACTGGCCTCCCAGTTCGATCCGGAAAACCTGTCCAAGGCCGGCGCGATCTTCGACCTTCAGAAGCTGGACTGGCTCAATGGCCGCTGGTTGCGCGAAGCCATTTCCGAGCCGGAATTCGTCACCCGCGTGCTGGCATGGGCCCAGGACAACGACCGGTTCGCCGAGGCGATGAAACTGGCCCAGTCGCGCATCACCAAATTGTCCGATCTGCCAGATCTCACCGGCTTTCTGCTCAAGGGTGATCTGGGGCTGACCGCATCGGACTTCTCCAACATCAAGAAGGTCTCGCTTGAAGATGTGCTGCAGATCCTGCAGACGGTTCAGCCCGATCTCGAGAAAATCTTCGAATGGAACGCCGAAACCATCGAGGCGGAACTGCGCGCCATTTCCGAGCGCAGCGATATCAAGCTGCGCAACTTGCTGGCGCCATTGTTCATCGCCGTTTCCGGCTCTTCTCGGTCATTGCCGCTCTTTGATTCCATGGCCATTCTGGGCCGCTCTGTCGTGCGCCAACGCCTGAAGCAGGCCGAAACCGCCGTCAAGGCGGGGGTGGAAGCGGCCAAAGCAAACAACGGGTAATCCCATGACCGACAAGACGATTGAACCCGGCCTCTCTTCCGACGTCATCGAAGTGCGCGCGCAAAAGCTCGCCATCCTGCGCGAAACGGTTGGCGAGGTGTATCCGGCGCATTTCCACCGCACCATGACGAATGCCGAACTGGCGGAAAAATACGCCGACATCGAACCCGACACATTGACCGGCGACATCGTCACCGTTGCCGGCCGGGTCTATTCCTCGCGCAATTCAGGCATGTTCATGGACATCCATGATGCCTCGGGCAAGGTCCAGATTTTCAGCCACAAGGACACCACGCCGGAGGAAGCTCGCGCGCTTCTGCCGCTGATCGACATCGGCGACATCATCGGGGTGACCGGCGAAGTGCGGCGCACCAAGCGGGGCGAACTCACCATCAACGCCCAAGACATCACCATGCTGACCAAGGCATTGCTGCCGATGCCGGAAAAATGGCACGGGCTGTCTGATATCGAGTTGCGCTATCGCAAGCGGCATCTCGACATCATGACAAACGAGGATTCCAAGCTTCGCTTCCAGCAGCGCTCGAAGATCGTCTCCGGCATCCGTCGCTTCATGGAAGATGACGGCTTCATGGAAATCGAAACGCCGATGCTGCATTCGGTCTATGGCGGCGCCACAGCCGAGCCTTTCAAGACCCACCACAACACCCTCAAGCTCGACATGTATCTGCGCATCGCGCCGGAATTGTACCTCAAGCGCGCGCTGGTTTCCGGCCTCACCGACAAGGTGTTCGAGGTCAACCGCAATTTTCGCAATGAAGGCGTGTCAACGCGGCACAATCCCGAATTCACCATGCTCGAATGCTATTGGGCCTATGCCGATTACGAGGACATCATGGACCTGGTCGAGCGGCTGTTTGAAAAGCTGGCGATGTCGGTCCACGGCGCCACCGAGGTGATGTATGGCGAGAAGGAACTGTCCTTCAAGGGTCCCTTCAAGCGCATTCCCATGCCCGATGCGGTGAAAGATGCGACGGGGATCGACTTCCGCGCGATTGCCACCGACGAGGAAGCCCGCACGGCTGCCAGGGCGGCCGGTTTCGAAATCGAGGACGACTGGACCTGGGGCGAATGCCTGGCTTTCATCTTCGAGGAAAAGGTTGAAGCCACGCTGATCCAGCCTTGCCATGTGACGCATTTCCCCAAGGACATTTCTCCCTTTGCCAAGGAAGTGCCGGGCGAGCCGCGGCTGGTCGAACGCTTCGAGACCTATTGCAACGCCTGGGAACTGGGCAACGCCTTCTCCGAGCTCAACGACCCGGAGGAACAGCGCAAGCGCATGGTCGAGCAGCTGGAACAGGCGCATGCGCGCGGTGAAACCGACAAACAGCTCGACGAAGAGTTTCTGGACGCCATCGACCAGGGCATGCCGCCGGCCGGCGGCCTGGGCATCGGCGTCGACCGCCTGATCATGCTCTTGACCAACGCGCCGTCAATCAGGGATGTGATCCTGTTCCCGGCCCGAAAGGCTCGCAGCGAATAGTTGCGTCACGCCGGGCGGGATCAATGGCTTGCGGGTTTCGCCGGTTCGCCATGCCCGTCGGCAGCTGCGGTCTTGGGGTCTTCTTCCACCACGTCGCCATCACAGCCCTCAACCAGCTCGATCTCATGATTGAGGGTTTCGAGTTCGGTCAGCCGCATATCGACACGGTCTCCGAAATACAATCCGGCCCGGGTCGGCAAGGCGTCGACATAGCGCGCTTCCCAAGGCTTGGTGACGGCCATCGACTTGCCGGGGTTGGGCGCATGGACGATCTCGACGCCGATCGCCTGGCCCCGAAGCTCCGCGCGCGCGGTCGGGCCGCGATGATCGGCGACCTGAACGATGACAAGATCTGGGTGCAATGTATCGGCCAGATGGCGGGCGATCCGCACCCCGGTCCTGACCCTGGCCAAAGGTTCAATGTCATCGGTCGCGATAACGGCGATCAACCGCTTCTCCTTGCCGCGCCGGAATTCGGACTGGTAGACCGTCCTGCAATGGCCTCCGGGCTCAGCCTCGTAGCCGGGGATCATGCTCGCCGGTGCGAAGACAAGCGCCGCCGTTCCCGAAGCGCCGAGCACAAGCAGAAATCCACCCGAAAGCAATGCGAGCTTTCGCGAGATTCGAAATGCCTGAAACAACCGGCGCTTTGCAGCGGCCATTCGAAGAGTACCCCATGCCCGAAACGTCTCCGCGCAGTGTAAGCCGGCGCTCTTTCATAATTGTTAAGTCAGGTGAAATGAGCCGCGCGCCAGACTTGGTCATGACCCCGGAACGCGAAAACGGCGATCGATATCGCCTTCGCGTCCGGGAATGCACAAATGCATGGGTGAGCGCTCACGGCGCGCAATCACCTTGCCTCTAGCCATCACCAACAGCCTTGTGGCCCTCAGCCGGATTGCCTCGACCGGATTTCCGGCATCGAGCACCACCAGATCGGCGCGCTTGCCCACTTCGAGCCCATAGTCCGCCAGGCCCATGATCGCAGCGCTTTGGGTGGTGACCATCTCGTAACAACGGCGCATGGCGGCGGGACTTGTCATCTGCGCCACATGCAGCCCCATGAAGGCCACATCCAGCATGTCGGCCGTCCCCAGCGAATACCAGGGATCGAGAACGCAATCCTGCCCGAAGCCGACCCGAATGCCATGCGCCAGCATTTCAGGCACCCGTGTCATGCCGCGACGTTTGGGATAGGTGTCGTGCCGGCCTTGCAGGGTGATGTTGATCAGCGGATTGGGGATCGCCGCCACTTGCGCTTCCGCCATCAGCGGCAGCAGCTTGGAGACGTAGTAATTGTCCATCGAATGCATCGAGGTCAGGTGCGATCCCGCCACCCGGCCCTGCAGCCCCAGCCGCTGGGTCTCGTAGGCCAGCTGCTCGATGTGCCGCGACAGCGGGTCATCCGTCTCGTCGCAATGCATGTCGACCATCAGCCCGCGCTGTCCAGCGATTTCGCATAGCTCTGTCACCGAGGCCCGGCCATCCGCCATTGTGCGCTCGAAATGCGGGATCCCGCCGACAACGTCGACGCCGAGATCGAGCGCCCGGATGGTGTTTTCGCGCGCGGTGGGCGAGCGGTAGAGCCCGTCCTGCGGGAACGCCACCAATTGCAGATCGATATAGTGTGAGATCTCCTGCTTGACCTCAAGCAGCGCCTCCACGGCCAGAAGCCGGTCGTCGCAGACATCGACATGGGTGCGGATCGCAAGCAGCCCCATTGAGGCTGCCCAGTCGCAATAGGCCAGCGCGCGGCTTTTGACCGCCTCATGGGTGAGCATCGGCTTGAGTTCGCCCCACAGGCCGATTCCCTCGAGCAACGTCCCGGATGCATTGATCCGTGGGAGGCCGTAGGACAGCGTCGCATCCATGTGAAAATGCGGATCGACAAAAGGCGGAGACACGAGGTTTCCTGAAACATCGATGGTTTCGCCTGCCTCGGCCTCTATTATAGATGCGATCGCGGCGAAGCGCCCATCTTGAATGGCAATATCGGCAGTGGTTCCGTCAGGCAGAACGCCGCCCTTGAGCAATGTGTCAAAACTCATCTCTCGCCTTTCTGATAGGGGATCATCAGCGCCTTCGGATAGGTCGCGCGACGGGCGACGACGACCAGCGCCACGATTGACAACACGAAGGGCATCATCAAAAAGATCTGGTAGGGGATGACGCCGCCGGTGATCTGCTGCAGGCGGACCTGATAGGCGTCGAAGGCCGCAAACAGGATCGCGCCGATCAGCGCCTTGCCAGGCCGCCAGGAGCCAAACACCACCAGCGCGATGGCAATCCAGCCACGGCCGTTGATCATCTCGAAAAAGAACGAGTTGAACGCCGACATGGTCAGAAACGCACCACCAATCGCCATCAGCGCCGAGCCCGCCATCACCGCGCCGATGCGCACAGCCGTCACCGAAATACCCTGCGCCTCGACCGCCGACGGATTTTCGCCCACCGCCCGCACCGCAACGCCGACCGGGGTGCGGTAGAGCATGAAGGCGACAACGGCGACGCTCAGATAGGCAAGATAGGTCAGCGGCGTCTGGTTGAACAGCGCCGGGCCGAGCACCGGAATATCCGACAGCACCGGAACGGCGAAAGGCTGGAACGGCTCGATCTTTGGCGGCGACGTCACTTCCGGCAGCAGGATGCGGTAGGTGAAATAGGTCAGACTCGACGCCAGCAGCGTGATCCCGATGCCGGTCACGTGTTGCGACAGTCCCAGCGGCACGGTGAGAAAACCATGCAGCAGCCCGAACATCGCCCCGGTCAGGGCCGCGACCAGCACGCCGGTCCACAAATCCCCGCCCATATAGACCGTGAACCAGCCGGAGAAGGCGCCGGCCACCATGATGCCCTCGATCCCGAGATTGAGCACGCCGGCGCGTTCGCAGATCAGTTCGCCCATGGTGGCGAAGATCAGCGGCGAGGCGATGCGGATGGCCGCAACCCAGAAACTGGCGGTGAACAGGATTTCGAAGGCCTCGGTCATGTCACCTCCAGCGCACGCGGTAGCGCATCAGCATGATGGCCGCGACCATGGTCAGAAGCGAGGTCGCCACCATCACCTCGGCGATGTAGCTCGGCACATTGGCGCTGCGGCTCATCGCGTCTGCGCCGACGAATATTCCGGCCACGAAGATCGCCGCGGCAATCACCCCGAGAGGATTGAGCATCGCCAGCATGGCAACCACGATGCCGGTATAGCCGTAGCCCGGCGACAGATCGAGGGTCAGATTGCCTTTCAGCCCGGCGACTTCGGAAAATCCGGCAAGTGCCGCAAGCCCGCCTGACAAGAGCGCCGTCTTGGCGATCACCCGGTTGACCGGAATGCCCGCGAACCGCGCCGCTTCGGCATTGTGCCCGACAGCCCGCATCTCGTAGCCAAGCACGGTCTTCTTCATGATCACCCAGACGATGACCGCCGAGACAATGGCAAGCACGAAGCCGTAGTGCAGCCGCTTGCCCTTGATCAGCCGGGGCAATTGCGCTTCCGCGATCACCCGCTTGGACTGTGGCCATCCGAGACCGGTGGGGTCTTTCAGTGGTCCCTCGAGCAGCATCGAAACGAACAGCAGGATGATGAAATTCAAAAGCAACGTGGTCACCACTTCGTCCACGCCGAAGCGGGTCTTCAGGATGGCAGGTCCGAGCAGCGTCAGCGCGCCGGTGAGCATGGCGGCTATCATGATCAGCGGGATCAATCCTGCCGAGGGCAGCGTTACCGCACCGGTGCCGAGCACCACGGTCATCACCGCGCCAAGATAGAGCTGCGCTTCAGCCCCGATGTTCCAGAGCCGGGCGCGGAAGGCGACCGCCACGGCAAGGCCGGTGAAGATCAGCGGCGTCGCCCGGGTCAGGGTTTCGAGAGCCGCGAATTGCGACCCCGCCGCCCCTTTGAACACGAGATAGAATACGGTGAACGGCGACGCGCCGGCGATCATCACCAGGATCGAGGAGAACATGATCGTTGCCAGAATCGCGCCGGCAGGCCACAGGATGCTGGCGGCAAGAGAAGAGGAAGGTCTCGGCTCAAGCCGCATGGGTCACGCCCTCGTCCAGACCGTGGCCCGCCATCAGTTCCCCCAGTTCCATGACCGTGAGTTCGCCCCGTTCGGAGGGCTTGGACAATTGCCCGCGATGGATCACCAGGATCCGGTCGGACAGGGTCTGGATTTCATCAAGGTCCTCGGAAATCAGCAGCACCGCCGCACCCCGGTCCCGCGCTTCGATCAGACGCGCATGCACATAGGCTACCGCGCCGACATCGAGCCCGCGGGTCGGCTGGCTGGCCAGAATGATGTCCGGATTTCCATCCAGCGCACGGCCGAGAATGAGTTTTTGCATGTTGCCGCCAGAGAGCAACCGCACACGTGCTTCGGGCGACGGGCATTTGACGTCGTAGGCCTTGATGATGTCGCGAGCGAAATCGGCGGCAGCCTTCCAGTCGAGAAAACCGAACCGGGAAAACCGGGGACTGCGATAAGCTTCAGAGATGACATTTTCCGAAACACTCATGTCGCCGATCATGCCGGTGGCGTGCCGGTCCTCCGGGATGCGCCCGAGCCCCTTGTCCAGCGCCGCGCGCGGCGACCAATGCCGGGCCGTCTCGCCATGCACAATGATATCGCCCTCGCGGGCCTCCAGCGTTCCGGCGATCAGCGCCGCAAGCGCTGCCTGGCCGTTACCCGAAATTCCGGCAAGCCCGGTGATCTCGCCACCGCGCAATTGCATCGAGACCTGCTTGAGCGCCGCGCCGCCCATCGTTCGGGTGGATACGCCCTTGAGTTCAAAAATTGTGGCGCCGGGCGACGACGGCCCGATCTCGTTGACCGGCAATTGCCCGCCGACCATCAGTTCCGCCAGCTCCCGCCGCGTCGCCTCTGTGGTTCTGCGCTCGCCTGCGAGCTTGCCGCCGCGCAACACCACCACGCGGTCGGAGACGGACTGCACTTCGCCAAGCTTGTGCGAAATGAAGATCACCGACAGCCCCGCCGCCACCAGCTTCCTGAGCGTTGCGAACAGGGCTTCGGTCTCCATCGGGGTCAGCACCGCCGTGGGCTCATCGAGGATGAGAATGCGGGCCTCGCGGTAGAGCGCCTTGAGGATCTCGACCCTTTGCCGCTCGCCCACCGAAAGCTCGGTGATCATCCGGTCCGGATCGACCTCCAGACCGTAATCGGTGGCGAGCTTTCGTATTTTCTGCCGCGCTGCGGATTTGCCAAGATTGAGCGACCAGAGCGCGCGGGTGCCCAGCACGATGTTTTCAAGCACGCTCATCTGATCGGCAAGGGTGAAGTGCTGATGCACCATGCCGATGCCCGCCGCCAGCGCCGCGCGCGGATCGCCGGGCGGCAGCGCTGTGCCAAAAACCTCGATCTGCCCCTCGTCGGCGGTGTAATGGCCGAAGAGAATGTTCATCAGCGTGGTCTTGCCCGCGCCGTTTTCGCCGAGCAAAGCCACCACCTCGCCGCGCTTCAGCGACAGCGAGATCGCGTCATTGGCGATCAGCGGGCCAAATCTCTTGGTGATGCCCGAGAGGCGGAGAACGGTCTCCGCCTCCGGGCGTTCAGCATTGCCCATCAGCTGGACTTGGGCTCTTCGTCGTTGATCTCGACCACGAAGGAGCCGTCCTTGATCGCAGCTTCGCGCTCCGCCACGAGTTTCATGGCTTCTTCCGGAACCTTGCCCTCGAATGTGCCGAGTGGCGCCAGCGAGCAACCGCCTTCCTTCATGAAGGAATAGGTCCCGTAGTTCTCGGCCTTGAAGGTGCCCGCCTTGACCATCTCGATGGCGTGATCGAGCGTCGGCTCGAAATGCCACAGCGCCGAGGCCACCACGGTGTCGGGATAATCGGACTGGGTGTCGATCACATTGCCGATCGCCAGCACGCCCTTTTCCTTGGCCGCATCGGACACGCCGAAGCGCTCGGCATAGAGAATATCGGCGCCGCCATCGATCTGGGCGAAGGCGGTTTCCTTGGCCTTTGGCGGATCGAACCACGAGCCGATGAAGGCCACCTGGAATTTTGCGTCCGGCGAAGTTTCCTTGACGCCGGCCATGAAGGCATGCATCAGCCGGTTGACCTCCGGAATCGGAAAGCCGCCGACCATGCCGATGTTGTTCGACTTGGTCATCGCCCCGGCAATGATCCCCGACAGATAGGATGCGTCCTGGATGTAGTTGTCGAACACGGAAAAATTCGGTGCATCATCCTTGGGAAGAAAGCTTGATCCCATCAGATAGGCGGTTTCCGGATAGTCCATCGCCACCTGCCGGGCGGCGTCTTCCACTCCAAACACTTCGCCGACGATCAGATCATGACCGGCTTCGGAGTATTCGCGCATGACGCGCTCGTAATCATTGTTGGAGGTGTTTTCGGAAAACACATATTCGATATCGCCGCGCGCCACGGCCGCGTTTGCGGCCTTGTGGATACGGCTCACCCATTGCTGCTCGACCGGTACGGTATAGATCGCCGCCACCTTCACCGGCCCTTCCGCGCGGGCCCTGGTCAGAAACCCGGGCATGGCCAGAGCTGTGGCGCCTGCGGCGGTGCCGGCCAGCACCTGGCGCCGGCTAAGAAGATTGAGGCGGCCTGAAGTAGTCGTTTTGGTCATGGCTGACGCTCCTGTTGGACAATGGTTTGAACTGATCCCGTTCTTATTTTTGACCAAATGATAAAACGTCAGCGCGGCCTTGGCAACTGGGCATGAGAGGCCTTTGAACACTTAGATCCTGGGGCGTTTGGAGCGGGCCGGTTCGATGGAACTCAGGCGGCGGTGATGTGGCTGTGTCCGAAGAACGTCGGATAGAGACAGGCTTCCCGATTGAGCCGGTGGCTGCCGCGCTCGAAAACGAACAGGTTTTCCCAGTAGCCGGTCACCGCGTAATGAACGCCATCGGGCAACAGGGTTATCCCGCAGGGAAACCGCAGGCCCATTTTCCGCGTGTCGATAGAATGCAGCACCTCGCCTGAAGCACCGTCGAAAACCATCAGCCGATGCGCGCTCGGATAGGTCGCGATCGCCTGATCGTTCCTGGCGTCATAGCGGATCGACAAACCATGCCGCATCTCGGCGGTGTCGCCGCGGCTCCCCATCCGGCGCGGCGCCTTTCCCCTGGCCATTTTGAGTGTGGGGGCGGACAGATAGGCTATCCCCGGCTCCGAGGTGATATCCTCGCCTGAAGCTTCGCGATCACGCCCTGTTTCCCGGGCGAGGTCCGCCTCAGTTCCAAGCCGTGCCTGGATCGCAAATATCCGGTCAAGCGCGCCCGCGGCCAGGTGCCTCACTTCGCTATCGCGGCGATTGGTGACCCGCTTGTCCAGCAATTTGCCGCTGTCCACGTCGATAATGGTGACGCAGGCTTCATGCACATGACGCGGAATCTCCATCTTGCCGGTGCGGGAATCTGGCAGCGAGCCGTAATTGGCAACCACGAGGTAGCGATCATTCTCGATCAACCGGATATCGTGCGGATCGATGCCATGAGTCGAATAGCTGCCGCGAATTTTCAGCGTATCGACATCCCGGATGGTGATGCGCCCGTAATGCGCCTCGACCTCGCCATCACGCAGGCTTTGCCGCGGCGCGCGCTCCGACATCAGCACGGTCTTGCCATTGCCGAGATAGGCTGCGTGGCCGCCGCCGCGCCAGCCCTTGTCAAAGGACGGAGCGACAGCGGCCAGGTCAAGCGTATCGGGATCGAACGCCACCTGATCGGTGGCCTCGAAACCGCACATCACCCCGATGGAGCCGTCGGGTGAAATTTCCACGTCATGCGCAAAGGCGGGCAACAATGCCTGCCGTGTCTCGCCATTCATTCCGATCCGGGTCAGCAGCCGGAACGGCCGCTCCGGATCGGAAATGTTCCGGGCGAAATAGCGATCCTCCTGCACCGGCCGGCCGTTGATTTGCGCTGAATCCGGCATGTAGCCAGGCACATAGACCGACGTGGTACTCAGCGGCTTGACGGGCGCGGTTGCAACCGGTGCGAAGGCCTGCTCGGGCGTTTCCTGTGTGACGCATCCGATCAAGGGCGCGGCGACAATTGCACTGGCCGCGCCCACCAGGAGAGTCCGGCGTTCAAGGGTCATGCTAATTAATGTGAACCTCCCCCACCACCTTCACCGCCGCTTTCACCACCTGTGGGTGCGATCGGTTTTGGCTTCTTCTTCGACTTCACATTTTGAAGCGTCGAAAACGGATTTGGGTCTTCTTCCACTATCGGTACCGGAGCGCCCCCCGGGCCGCACCCGCCTGCCGCACTTCCAGCGACAAGCACGCCCAGCAGTTTGAGCCGCGAGCGGTCGACAATTTCGTCATTAGGTTTCTTAGTCATGTCATTCTCCTGTTCGTCCTGACGACAATCGACAGGCAATTCTTGGCGGCAGGCGGATTTGAGATCCACCGGCGTTCAACTCAGCGACTGCAACGGCGCCGCAATCCAGATCGCTGCAGCAAGCATCAGGGTCAGAGGCAAAAGCTCCTGCCCCTTGATCTCGTCTTCGGCACCGGACCCCGGCAACCGGTCGCGCGACCAGCGCGACAACAGCCGGATCGCCAGATGTCCGCCAATCCCTGCGATCGCGGCCACGCCAAACGCCCCGATCCACAGCGCAATCAAAGCCGTCACCAGCACCAAGGCGCTGGCTGCGATTTCGACGCGGCGCAGATCATGATCACGGATAATAAACGGGTCCCGGCGATGGGCGTGGCAACACCCTACTTCGAGGCAGGCGAACTTGACTGGGATATAGGCAACATTGATGGCCACGGCGTAGGCGGCAAGCACCAGGCTCGCATGTCCATCCTGGCCAACAAGCAGGAGTGCTGCAGCCAGTGCGGCCAGCGCGGAGGCAGTGGTCGCCCCCGACCATGAGGCCGAGGCCTTGCGGGAAGCGTCTCGAAACGCAACCGCGATCAGGATCCGATAACCGGTGCCGCCGACGAAGAAGAACCCATAGATGAAAGCGAGCGCGAAGGCCGACGGCCAATAGGCTGCTGGTATGACCGGAGCAGCCAGCATCCCGAAAACGGCGGCGCTGCCAATCGCCGAGGCAAGACGCAGAAGCGTCGCCCGCGAAACCCTTGCCTTTTCCAGCGTCAGACTGACCATGTTTCCCCGGCAATGACACAGACGCCCTCCCCGCTCCCTGATTTCTGAGGAAGAGGCTAGGCATCAGCCGGGTAAGGTGCATTGATATATATCAATATCGCAATGTTATTGAGATCATTTGCTAAAATAGCTTGAAGGGATCCCGGACTGGCATGGCGCGAGATCAGCCGACGAGCCGGGAGACCAGGCCGGCTCGCACCCTATTGCCTGTCGCGCAAAAGCGCGCAGCGGTTTTGCGATAACGACATGCAAAAACAAAGACCTAAAGCACGCCACCTGAATCCGTTCGATTGCGACGTGCTTTAGTCAGACCTGGAGCGGGGGCACGTCGTCGGTCTAGACCGTCACCCAGGCGGCATTGCCACGCGAGGAATTGACGCAAGCCGCGACAAACCGCATGCCGGCCAACCCATCCTCGACGCCCGGAACCAGCGCCGGCGGTTTTGCGGTTGCGCCGGATCTGGCGGCACGAATGGCGTCGGCCGTCTCGCTGTACAATGTGGCGAAGGCTTCGAGGTAGCCTTCCGGATGTCCGGAGGGGATTCGGGTCACCTGTGCGGCGGCTTCATTGGCACCCGCGCCACCGCGGGTGATCAGGCGTTTGGCTTGGCCAAGCGGCGTGAACCACAATTGGTTGGGGTTTTCCTGGTGCCAATCAAGACCGCCCTTGTCTCCGTAGACCCTGAGCGTCAGCGCGTTCTCATTGCCGGGCGCCACCTGGCTCGCCCACAGCAATCCCTTGGCAGAGCGTCCGCCCGGTTTGGAAGGCTTGTAGCGCAGCATCACATGGGCATTGTCATCCAGCGCCCTGCCCTCGACAAAGGCATCGAGATCTGCCGCCAGTTCCTGCGCCTCGAGACAGGAGACGAAACAGCCGAGATTGTAGGCATGGGTGCCGATGTCGCCGATCGCGCCGCCTGCCCCGGAGCGGGCCGGATCGGTGCGCCAGGCAGCCTGTTTCTGGCCGGTTTCCTCGATCCGCTCGGACAGCCAGTCCTGCACATATTCAGCCTGCACCAGCCGGATCTCGCCGAGCAGGCCTTCACTGACCATGGCCCGCGCCTGCCTTATCAACGGGTAGCCGGTGTAATTATGGGTCAGCACAAACAGCTTTCCGGACGTGGCGGCAGCGGCCGCAAGCGCCTCGGCATCCTCAAGCGTCGATGTCAGCGGTTTGTCGCAGATGACATGAATGCCAGCCTCGATGAAGGCCTTCGCCGCCGGCCAGTGCATATGGTTGGGCGTGACGATGGCCACCGCTTCAATGCCGTCGGGCCGCGCGGCTTCTGCCGCCGCCATCTCGGCAAACGAGCCGTAGCTGCGCTCGGGCGCGATGCCGAGTTCCTTGGCCGATGCATGCGCCCGGCCGGGATCGGAGGACAAGGCGCCGGCCACCAGTTGATATTTGCCGTCAAGCCGTGCGGCCATCCGGTGCACGCCGCCGATGAAGGCGCCCTGCCCGCCGCCAACCATGCCGAGCCTGACCGGTCCGTCATGATGTTCGTTTTTCGATGCGCTGACCATGTTCTCTTCCTCCCGCTTCCCGTCCTGTCAAAGCCCGAGCATTGCCCTGATCTGGGCCTGGTCGGTCTCGCCGCCGGCGAAATCATCAAAGGCCTTTTCGGTGACGCGAATGATGTGGTTCTGAATGAAGGGAGCCCCTTCCGCGGCGCCATCCTCGGGATGCTTGAGGCAGCACTCCCACTCGAGCACCGCCCAGCTGTCATAATTGTACTGGGCAAGCTTGGAGAAAATCGCCGCGAAATCGACCTGGCCGTCGCCCGGCGAGCGGAACCGTCCGGCCCGGTCTGTCCACGACTGATAGCCCGAATACACCCCCTGGCGGCCGGTCGGATTGAACTCGGCGTCCTTGACATGGAAGGCCGAGATGCGCTCGTGATAGATGTCGATGAAATCGAGATAATCGAGCTGCTGCAAGATGAAATGCGACGGATCGTAATTGATCATGCAGCGCTTGTGGCCGCCGAGCCTTTCCAGAAACATCTCGAAGGTGGCGCCATCGAAGACATCCTCGCCGGGATGGATTTCGTAGGCCACATCCACTCCATTGTCTTCATAGACATCGAGAATCGGCTTCCAGCGCCGCGCCAGTTCGACAAAGGTTTCCTCAATCAGGCCCTGCGGCCGTTGCGGCCAGGGGTAGAGATAGGGAAAGGCCAGCGCTCCGGTGAACGACACCGAGACATCGAGCCCCAGATTGCGCGAGGCCTTGGCGGCTAGCAGCATCTGATTGACCGCCCATTCCTGCCGCGCCTTGGGATTGTTATGCACCGAGGCCGGCGCGAATCCATCGAACTGGCTGTCATAGGCCGGATGCACGGCCACCAGTTGGCCCTGCAAATGGGTCGACAGTTCGGTGATCTCCACCCCCGCATCCGCGCAGATGCCCTGGATTTCGTCGCAATAGGTCTTCGAGTTCGCCGCCTTCTCCAGATCGAACAGACGTCCGTCCCAGGTCGGGATCTGCACACCTTGATAGCCCAGTTCCGCCGCCCATCGTGTAATCGATTGCATCGAATTGAAGGGTGCGTCGTCTCCAGCAAACTGGGCCAGGAAGATGCCCGCCCCCCGCATTGTCTTGGCCATGGTAATTCCTCCCGTTTATGACCTGTGGCGCCGGATTGAAGTCCGCGCCCAGGGCCTTTGTCTTGTCGAATCCGCATGCATGTTTGCACGGGATGTTTTAAGTGGCCACTCCTGAATTCACCTTTAGTCTAAACACTCCACCGCAAAGCGGCGGTGTGCACCGGCGCATCCCAAAGTGCCAGCATGTCATCGTCCATCAGCGTCAGCGTGATCGAGCAGCCAGCCATGTCGAGCGAGGTCACATAGGACCCGGTCAGCGACCGGGCGATCCTGATTCCGTGACGCTCGAAAATCCGCCGGGCGCTGTTGTGCATGACATAAAGTTCCATCAGCGGCGTGCCGCCAAAGCCGTTGACGAACAAGAGGGCGTTGCGCCCCCTGACATCGCCGAATTCCTTGACAATGCCCTCACAGATTTCGCCGGCAATATCATCGGCGCTGGCAAGCGGAGCACGGCGCCGTCCAGGTTCGCCATGAATGCCGACGCCAAATTCCATCTCGCCCGGGCCAAGCTCGAAGGTCGGTTTGCCGGCGGCGGGCACCGTGCAGCTGGTCAACGCCACGCCAAACGATTTCGATTGCCGGTTGACCCGCTGCCCGAGAGTCATGAGATCGGAAAGGCCCATGCCCTGTTCCGCCGCGGCGCCGACGATCTTTTCGACCACAAGGGTGCCCGCGACGCCCCGACGCCCGGTGGTGAACAGTGAATCCTCAACCGCGATATCGTCATTGGTGATCAGTTGCATCACGTCGATGCCGGCCATGTCCCTGAGCATTTCGGCGGCCATGTCGAAATTCATCACATCGCCCTCGTAATTCTTGACGATGAACAGAACGCCCGCGCCACTGTCGACGGCCTGCGCCGCTTCAAGCATCTGATCCGGCGTCGGCGAGGTGAACACCTGACCGGGACAGGCGGCATCGAGCATGCCCAGGCCGACAAAACCGGCATGCAGCGGCTCGTGGCCTGAGCCGCCGCCAGAGAGCAGCGCCACTTTGCTGGATTTGAGTTCCGCCCGGCGGACAAATTTGCCGGAACGGTCGAGTGAGACGATATCGGCGTGAGTGGCGGCAAATCCCGCCAGGCTCTCCGCAAGGATCGTGTCGGCGCTGTTCATAAATTTCTTCATGCTGTCCTCCCTTGACGGCCCTCAGGCCTCCTCGTCCGGATCGCTTCCATAAACCATCCCCATTCGGTGAATGAAATCGGCCACCGCCTGGTCAAACATCCGGTTGCGCGCATCGCTGCCCAGATCCGGCGCCGTGATCGTCAGGTGCCGGGTTCGCTTGCCCGCAGGCGATCGCGCCAGCCGTCCGGGATGCGCCACATGATAGAGCGCCAGAAAATCCTTCTGCTCCAGCTGGGAAAAATGGCACACTGAGAAAATCGCCGCCAGATGCCGTGCGGGCAACGGCGTCAGGTAAGCGGGACTGGTGATCTGGGTGACAAAGCTGCGATTCTTGCCGAGCGCGTCCGCCAGCCGCTGGCGTGTCCCCGAGGGGCGCTTGTCGACAATCGTCGCCAGTTTCTGCTTATAGGCGCGGATCGCATCTTCGCTGCTTGGCGCCATCATTTTTCGCCGCTCCTCACGCGCCCATCGCCCATTGCCGGACCGCCGCCTTGACCAGACCAACTCGCGCGGGGGCAACCGACAACCGGCGCAGACCCGCCTTCAGCAGCAAGGCGGTCATATCCGGATCGCTGGCCGCATCGCCGCACAGGCTGATTTCTATGCCTTCGGATTGACCGAAGCCGGCGACTTTGGCGATCAGAGCCATCACCGCCGGATCATCCGTTGAACCAAGACCGCCAAGCCTCGAATTGTCGCGCGAGGCGGCAAGCACATATTGCGTGAGATCATTCGACCCTATCGAGAAAAAACCGGCCTTTGCAAACCGTTCCGGCGTGATCGCCACGGACGGCACTTCGACCATGATCCCGATCTCAGGCATCGCATGGGCTATGCCCTGCCGGGCTAGTCCGGCCGCTTCATCGGCAAAAAGGGATTGCGCCTCCACGATTTCCCGGGGCACCGAAACCATCGGCAACATCACCTTGAGCGCTCCCAGTGACGCTGCCCGCAACAATGCCCTGATCTGGACCCGGAAAATCTCCGGCTTTGCCAGCGACAGGCGAATTCCGCGCAAACCGAGAAAGGAATTGTCCTCCGCGACCGTGTAACCCTCGACCGGCTTGTCGCCGCCGGCGTCGATGGTGCGGATGGTGACAGGCTTGCCTTGCGCCCAGTCAAGCACCTTGCGATAGGCGGCAAACTGGGTTTCTTCGTCCGGCAACCCGCGCTCGCCGGCAAACAGAAATTCGGTGCGCATCAGCCCGACACCATCGACGGTGCCGATGGAAATCCGCCCGACATCGGCCGGATCGGCAATGTTGACGAGCACCTCGACCTTTTCGCCATCCATGGTGATCGCCGGTTCAGCGGCTTGCAGCTCGGCGTCACGCAGGCGCCTGTCGCTGGCGCTACGGCGACCATCAAATGCGGCAAGCTGCGCCGGGTCCGGAGCCACCAACAATTCACCCGACTGCGCATCCAGCAAGGCATCGGCGCCATCGTGCACCGCGCAGTCGCCAATACCGACAATCATCGGCACGCCACGCGCCCGCGCCAGCATCGCCACGTGGCTGGCAGCGCTGCCGTCGCGCAAGGCCAGACCGCCGCCCTTGCTCCAGTCATGCGCCAGAAACCGGCTCGGCGCGATGTCACGGTCGACATGGATCACGCCCGGCGGAATGGTTGCCTCGTCGTCGCCCGCCAAAGCCGACAGGACTGTTTCGCGGATGTCGGACAGATCCGCGGACCGGGCGGTGAAATAGGGGTCTCCGGATGCCTTGTAACTGGCGATTTCGGCCTCAAGAACGGCTTTCCATGCCTCAAACGCGGTCGCGCCCGACCCAATCATCTCTGCCGCGGACGCGGTGAAGGATCCGTCCTCCAGCATGGCCAGTTGGAATTCAAGTATATCGGCGGCATCGCCTGACAGGTCACTCATCGCCGCGGCAACCGAGGCTGCCGCCGCCTCGACCGCCAATTCGAGCGCCTGCACTTCCGCCTCCGGTGTCGGTTTGGCGAGATAGACACGATGACCCTGATGGGCCAGATGAACCGGCCCGTGGGCAAACCCGGCGCTGGCCGGCTGTCCGGTGATCTTAACGGGGATCGCCATGCCCGCCGCCTTCGTCAAACCCGCGTTCAACCAATGCAATCAGCGCCGCAACCGCCGTCGTCGACTGCTCGCCCTGGGCCCGCAACAACAGCCGGGTGCCTTTCGGCGCCTTGGCGCCCATCACCTTGACGATGCTCTTGGCGTCGATCCACGGCCCATCTTCACTGGTGGCGATTTCCACAGTGCAGGGGAATGTTTTGGCGAGTTTTGTGAATTTCACCGAAGGCCGGGCATGGAGCCCGACCTCATTGGTGATGATCACTTCCGAAATCGCCGTAGCCGTCATTTTCTCTTGTCCTTCCAGCACGCTCACAGCGGCGATAGTTCTTCGGCGGTGGCCACGACGCTGGCGAGCGGTGCCCCGCCGGACGCCTCGGTTGCCGCCATGATGGCGCCCTCGACAATCGGCGCATTGCAGATCGTGATCCGCGAGGCGCGCGGCTCGCCGATGATTTCAATCGCCATTTCCGTATTGGTTTCGGCCCCGCCGAGATCGACCAGAACCGCCACGCCGGCGTCAGACCAGGCCTTGTCAATCGCTTTGGTGATTGCCTCGACACTGGTGCCAAGCCCGCCCGCCGGATCGCCGCCGCACCAGGCCAACCCCACTTCGTCGCCTACCATCTGGCGCACCATGTCGGCAACGCCTTCTGCCACCAGCGGTGAATGCGATACGATGACGATGCCGACATTCATGTCTCACGCTCCTTCATGGGATTTCAGGGTTTGGGCCACGGCGCCCGCCAGCAATGCAACAGACGCGGCGCCGGGATCCATGTGCCCGATCGAGCGCTCGCCCAGAAACGAGGCCCGACCTCTCGTGGCAAGCATGGGAATGGTTGCCTCGGCGGCGGCTTCGGCACGCGCGGCGACTGCGTCGGGATCGGCCCCCTGTTTCATCGCCTCCAGCATGGGGTAGAGCACATCCAGCATGGTTTTTTGCCCGGCCCGGGATTTGCCGCGCGCAGCGACCGCATCTACCGCCTTTTCAAAGGCAGTCACGAAACCGGCCCGATCGGTTTCTTCAGTTAGTTCCTTGCCCAGCGTCATGAAAAATGTGCCAAACAGCGGGCCGGATGCGCCGCCGACGGTCATCACCAGTTTCATACCCGCAGCCTTGAGCGCTTCGGGAAAGGGTTTGGCGGCAAGCTGTTCCAGGTCACCCGATACCGCCTCGAAGCCGCGCTTCATATTGGCGCCGTGGTCGCCATCGCCGATGGCGCTGTCCAGTTCGGTCAGCCGTTCGGCATTGGCCGCAATCGTTTCTGCCATGGCGGCCACGAGGCTTCGGAAGTCGACGTTCCCTGTCATCGCCGCAATCCTGTATCACGCTCAGCCATTGGCGATCCTCCTGTCGTCAGCGCCGAAGAACAGCGGCTGCTTGAGCGAAACCGAAACCGGTTCGCCCGCCTTGAAACCGGAATACGGATCGGCAAGCAAAGTTATTTTTTGCCCGTCCACCCGAATATGCAGATGGTTCTGATCCCCCAGATGCTCGACCCAGTCGACCCTGGCATTGGCTGCGCCGGCTGAAGTCACTGCTTCGACCAGAATATGCTCGGTTCGCGCGCCAATGGTCTTGACGCCCTCTGGAACCGATTGGCACGGCAACAGACCGGGCTTGAACAGATTGATATGCGGGTGACCAAGGCGCGCGGCGACATGCAGATTGGCGGGTGCCGTATAGATCTCGCGTGGACTGCCGATTTGCGTGAGCCGGCCTTCCGCCAGGATGCCGATCCTGTCGGCCATGGTCATGGCCTCGATCTGGTCATGGGTGACGTAGAGCAGTGTCGCTCCGATCTCGCTCTGGATGCGCTTGAGTTCCAGCCGCAGATCCGCTCTCAGTTTCGCATCAAGCGAGGACAACGGCTCATCCATCAGGAAAATCGAAGGCTCGCGCACCAACGCCCGGCCAATGGCCACCCGTTGCATTTCGCCGCCCGACAGCATGGTCGATTTGCTGTCGAGCTTATGATCAATCCGCACCATTTTGGCTATCTCGCGCACCCGTGCCTCAATCTCGCTGGCGGACCAGCGCCGCGCCGGCGATTTCAACGGAAATGCGAGATTTTCGAACACGCTCAGATGCGGGTAGAGCGAATACTGCTGAAACACAAAGGCGACATCGCGCTCGGCCGGCGCCAGCGAGGTGACATCCTCCGCGCCGATCCGCACCGATCCGGCGTCCGGACGCTCCAGTCCCGCAATCAGTCGGAGCGTGGTCGTCTTGCCCGCGCCGGTCGGACCCAGCAGCACGACGAACTCACCATCGGCGATGGTCAGATCGATATCCTCGACGGCCCGGTTTGCGCCGAAGGATTTGCTCAATCCTGAAAGCCGGACCTCAGCCATGAGCCATTCCCCCGGAACGTTTCGTGCGGATCGCCTTGCCGGTATCCTTGCGAAACAGCGACAGCCGGTTCGCATCGAGATCCAGCCCGACAGTCTCGCCGATCCGGAACGTCTGGTCCGCCGGCGCGCGCGCCTTGCAGAAGCCGTCGGCGGTCTCGATCACCACGATCTGGGTGGTCCCCAGATATTCGACCCCATACACCGAGCCCCGGTACTGGGCCGCATCGGAAAAACGGATGTGCTCGGGACGCACACCGAGCGCCATCTCGCCGGACGCAACATCTTCGAGCGTCTCGGGCACGGCAATCGCAGCCTCCCCGATCTGAACACTGGTCGCCCCCTTGGCGACGCCTCCATGAAAACCGACAAAATTCATCGGCGGAGAGCCGATGAAGTCGGCGACATACATCGAGGTCGGGTGATCATAGATCTGTTGCGGCGAACCGAATTGCTCGATGACGCCATGATTCATCACCGCGATCTTGTCGGCCATCGCCATCGCCTCGAGCTGGTCATGGGTGACATAGATGGTGGTGGCCTTGATCCGGTTGTGCAGTTCCCGCAGCTCATGCACCATGACATTGCGGAACTCGGCGTCGAGCGTGCCGAGCGGCTCATCCATCAGAAAACACTTCGGCCGCCGCACGATCGCCCGGCCCAGCGCCACCCGCTGCCGGTCGCCGCCGGCAAGCCCCGACACCGGCTTGTCCAGAATGTGGTCGATCTGCAGAAGTCTTGCCGTCTCCTCGACCCGCATCCGGATTTCGGATTTGGCCACGCCCTGCGCCAGGAGCGGGAAGCCGATGTTCTTGCGCACATTCATGTGCGGATAGAGCGCGAAAAGCTGGAACACGAAGGCGATGTCGCGGTCGCGCGCCCGGTTGAAGGTCACCTCCTCATTGTCGAGAAGTATCCGCCCGCTGGTCGGCAATTCGAGTCCGGCGATCATCCTGAGCGTCGTCGTCTTGCCGCAGCCGGACGGACCGAGCAGCGCCAGGAACTCGCCGTCTTCGACGGTGAAGCTTGACTCTTGCACTGCGACAAAGCTGCCGAAAGTCTTGCGCAGGTTTTCGATGCGGATCTCTGCCACGCCGCTACTCCGGAAATTTCGAAACAATGATGAACATCACGGTTCCCGCCAGCAGCGTGATGAACGACCAGGTGTAAAGCGCCAGCACGAACGGCTGGAACATCATCAGGAATCCCAGACCGATGATCGCCGTGGCGAGATTCTCCATCGGCCCGCGGCGCATATAGATTGGCCGTTTGGGCAGGGTGTCCGGCGTATTGGTCTGCGTGTTGGTCATTTGCGCACCGCCCCGAAGGTGATCCCGCGCAGCAGATGCTTGCGCAGCAATATCGTGAACACCAGGATCGGCACCAGGAAGATCGTCGTGCCGGCGCCAACCGCCGGCCAGTCCATGCCGCCCTCGCCGATGATGGTCGGTATGAAGGGTGGTGCGGTCTGCGCCGTGCCGGAGGTCAGCAACACCGCAAAGGCATATTCGTTCCAGGCAAAGATCAGGCAGAAGATCGCGGTCGCAGCGATGCCGGTGGTCGCCTGCGGCAGCACCACCTTGACGAAGGCCTGCAGCCGTGTGTAGCCGTCGATCAGCGCCGCCTCTTCATATTCGCGCGGGATCTCGTCGATGAATCCCTTGAGCAGCCACACCGCCAGCGAGACATTGACCGCGGTGTAAAGCAGGATCATCCCCAGCGCCGTGTCAGACAGGCCGAGCTCGCGGTACATAAGATAGATCGGAATCGCCACCGCGATCGGCGGCATCATCCGTGTCGACAGGATGAAGAACAACAGATCATCGGCCAGCGGCACCTTGAACCGGGAAAACCCGTAGGCCGCGAGCGTGCCCAGCAGCACGGCCAGAAATGTCGAGCCGAACGCAATCACCAGCGAATTGACGAACCGGGGCCAGTATTTCGACGCGCCGACAACGACCATGGACCGGTCGCGCGCGATTTCTTCGCAGACATTGGCAGGCTCGCCGAGGCTTTCGATATATTCCGGAGTTTGGCGCGACCGGGTGGTGAACAGGTTGCAATAGCCCTCAACCGTCGGCGTGAACAGGATCTTGGGCGGATAGGAGATCGAATCGGGCGGCGATTTCAGCGATGTGGCGAAGATCCAGAGCAGCGGAATCATGGTCACCAGGGCGTAGACCACCACCAGCGTTGCCGCGATCCGCTTGGACCAGATACCCGGCTCGACGACGGAATGGGCTGAGGAAAGACCGCTCATCGCTGCTTCACCCTGTTGAGTGCCTTGACGTAGATATTGGCCAGACCGAACACGGCCACGAACAGGATGATCGCGAAGGCTGACGATGGACCGGTCCGCCATGCCTCGAACGCCTGACGCTTGAGCGTGATCGAGGCCACTTCGGTGATCGATCCGGGACCGCCGCCGGTCAACAAATTGACCATGTCGAACATCTTGAAATTCTCGATGCCCCGAAACAGCACCGCCAGCATGATGAAGGGCAGCGCCATCGGCACGGTGATCGACCAGAATTGCCGCCACGGCGAGGCGCGGTCGACTTCCGCCGCCTCATAGATGTAGTCGGGAATGGATCTCAATCCGGCCAGGCAGATGAGCATGACGTAAGGCGTCCACATCCAGGTGTCGACAATGACGATCGACCAGGGCGCGAGGCTGACGGACCCGAGCATCTCGAAGGAGCTGGGTTCGACACCGGTGAAGAAGGAAACGATGTAATTGAACAGGCCGATCTGCGGCTGATAGAGAAACCGCCAGAAATTGCCGACCACGGCCGGCGACAGCATCATCGGAATGAGAATCACCGTGGTCCAGAACGCGTGGCCGCGAAACTTGCGATCAATCAGATAGGCGAGCGAGAAACCGATCACCGTCTGCAGCAGGATTGACCAGAACACGAACTGCGCGGTCGTCTGCATCGCAATCCAGACATCGGGGTCCGTCAGCAGGCGCTCGTAATTGCGCAAGCCGACATTGACGACTTCGGCATTCGGCCGGTTGGCGCGGTAATTGGTGAAGGAAAGCTGGATCGTCCAGATCAACGGAAAAATGTTGATGACCAGCAGCAGGATCATCGTCGGCGCGATGAACAGCCAGGCGATCGCCTTGTCGGACAGGCCGCGCACTCGCCGCACCAGACGAGGCGGAGTGGCCCTTGCCGCCACCGTGGCGGCGCGATCAATCATGCCGGTATCGTTGTCCACAAGTCCGGTTCCACAAATAGGCAGGTAGAGACAATCTTGGAACCGCCGCCCCAAACAAGACCTGGGGCGGCGGCGACGCGAAAAGACGAAGTGCTACAGTTTTCCGTCGTCTTCAAAGATCACCGTCCAGTCGGCGATCAGGCTGTCGAGCGCTTCCTTGGCGGTGCCTTGATCGGCAACAACGTAATCATGGAGACGCTTTTGCATGGCCTGAAGCAGGCTGGCGTAGGATGGCTCCTGCCAGAAGTCCTGCACCTGGTTCATGGCGACCAGGAAGTCGGCGGCAAATGGCTGTGAGCTTGGGAATGACGGATCATTGAGAACCGCTTTGTGAACGGCATAGCCGCCCAGCGCCCACCATTTCTTCTGGACCTCGGGATTAGCGAACCATTTGATATAGGCAAGCGCGCCATCCATGTTGTCGGTGTTGGCCACCACCGAGATGCCCTGGCCGCCAAGTGTCGAGGCCGCAACCGTCTGGCCCGGATTGACGAAGAAGCCGGTCACGGGGCCAACCTTCTCGTCCTTGGCCATGCCTGGCATGAACGCGAACCAGTTCATCATCATCGCCACCTGGCCTGACTTGAACGCGTCAAGACCTTCGCCCATGTAGCTGTCGGTGTAGCCTGGCGGCGTGCAGCACTTGTAGAGCGCCTTGTACATCTCAAGCCCGGCAACCGCCCCTTCGGAGTTGACGGCGCCTTCCATGTCGTAGGCGCCGGGCGTCATCTCGTATTTGAACCCGTAGGGATACATCACCGAGGTCGCGCCCATGGTGATGCCCTCGGAGGCGCGCTCGGTAAAGATAGCCGCCCCGTAAACCGTCTGTCCGTTGACTTCCCGGCCCTGGAAGAACTCGGCGATCTGCTTGAATTCGTCCCAGGTCTTGGGTGGCGCCAGATCCGCCCCGGTCTTGGTCTTGTAGTCGGCCATGATGGCCGGGTCTTCAAACCAGTCCTTGCGGTAGAACCAGCCATTGGCGTCGCCCATGGCAGGCAGCGCCCAATAATTCGGCGTTCCCTTCGGCCAGGTCGAATAGGCGTTCACGGCGGCAGCCGCGAAATCATCCATCGAAATGCCTTCCTTGTCGAAGAAGTCATTGAGCTTGACGTAGTAGCCGTTTTCCGCCGACCCACCCAGCCATTGCGAATCGCCGATCAGCAGATCGCACAATTTGCCGCCAGCGTTGAGTTCGTTGAGAATGCGGTCGGCGAAGTTCGGCCAGGGCACAAATTCGAAGTTCATCTTCGTGCCGGTCTGCGCCTCAAAATCCTTGGACAACTCGACCAGGGCATTGGCCGGGTCCCATGCCGCCCAGCAAAGCGTGAGTTCATCAGCCTTCGCGCCCGTCGTGGACGCCGCCGCCATCAGAGCGGCCGCGCTGACACCGAGCGCAATTTTGTTCAAACGCTGCATGTTTTCCTCCCAAAAAACAGGCCGGCCCATTGCCGGACCCCTTTGCAGTAACTCCTCAATCCTGCGCGACGAAACCAAGCGGACCAAATCCGCAAATGTTAAGTCATTTGTTTAGTGAACCAGCTTTCACTAAACATTGCAATCCTGATTTTCAACCATCGGAAACCCGGAATTTTTGCCAGTATTGCACCGCAAAACTCCATTATTATAAAATATTTTCAAAGAGTAACGTACCTCATTGGGCACGGCCTGGCAGTGTCGTGCGCTGCACCGCGGCATATTTACTAAACAACAATGTCGCGCAGCCGCAGCTTTTTGCGGGCTCTTTTCCCACCATGACCAATGCGTTTGACAGGCACAATTCCGCCGCGGAATGTCCGGTTGCGACAAAGCCTGCCCGACACCGAACAAGACCAATTGCCAGGCTTCGACCAGACCAGTGGAGGATTTGGGTTGCGCAAATCTTCCAATCCGGCACAACGGGATCCACAGTCGGGACCAATGCATCTGAGCGTTGGCCTCATGATGAGACATGCCGCACGGAAGGACGCACCACGATGACCGAAGGTTCCCATGACAGCCTGTTGGCCCTCAACTGCGGCTCATCCTCGATCAAGTTCGCGCTGTTCACGCCGGACTTCATGCGGACAACGTCCGGGCTGGTCGAGGCCATCGGGCACGGGCAGACGCCACGGCTGAAAATCTCCGGAGAGAATACACGGCATTTCGGCGAGCCGGATCAAAGCCACGCAGACCTGCTGCCGAGGCTGATCACCGAATTCATCCTGCCGCGCGCCGGCACGATTGGCGGGGTCGGCCATCGTGTTGTCCACGGCGGCGAACGGTTTGACGCTCCGGTCAGGATCGACGCCTCGGTCCGCGCGGGCATCGCTGAACTGGCGCCGTTGGCGCCGGGCCATCAGCCGCATAATCTGGCGGGAATCGATGCCGCGACGGCAGCCCTTCCGGAGGTCACCCAGGTGGCCTGTTTCGACACTGCCTTTCACACCAGCGTGCCGACGGTGCGGCGTGAAATGGCCCTGCCACGCACCTATGCCGAGCAAGGGCTGATCCGCTACGGCTTTCATGGGCTGGCCTATGAGCATGTCGCAGCGACCCTGCCGCATCTTGGGTTTTCGAAGGGCCGGATTGTTGCCTGCCATCTCGGCAATGGCTGTTCAATCAGCGGCATGATCGATGGCGTCAGCAGGTGGACGTCGATGGGGTTCACGCCGCTTGACGGACTGATGATGGGACAGCGGCCGGGGCGGCTCGATCCGGGAGCCGTACTTTGGCTCATGGAAAGGCATGGCGGCGACGCGGCCGCCGTCAGCAATCTGCTCTACCATCAAAGCGGGCTGTCCGGCGTCTCCGGCGTTTCCGGCGATATGCGAACGCTGCTTGCAAGCGATGCGCCGGATGCCGGCTTTGCCATAGAGATGTTTGTTGACCGGCTGGTTCAGGAAATCGGCGCGGCGGCAACCAGCCTGGGCGGCGTGGACGCCCTGGTGTTTTCCGGCGGCATTGGTGAAAACGCAGCACCTATCCGCGCCATGGCCCTTGCCAGACTGCAATGGCTCGGCTTCGCGCTTGATCCGGACGCCAATGCAGCCGGGCTTGAACGCCTGACCACGGCGGACAGTTCACGCCAGGCCTTCGTGGTCAAGGCCGACGAGGAATTGGTCATTGCTCATGCGGTGTCACGCTTGCTCGCCGGCCAAAGTTAAGCCCGGGCAGATGGCGTCCTATTGCCAGTTGCCGGCAAGCGCCTTGAGAAGATCCGACCGGCTGATCTGACCGACAAGCCTGCCCTCGGACATCACCGGAAAGCGCCGGAAGGTGCTTGCGAGAAAGGCTTCCGCCGCCTCGACAAGATCAAGTTCGGCGTCAAGCGTCTGCGCGTGGTTGGACATATAATCGGCGACGGTATCGCCCCACTCCCGGAAGTAACTGGCGTTCAAAGCCGCCTTGAGGCAATCCTTCTGCGACAGCATGCCAACCAGGTTTCCGGCCGCATCCAGCACCGGTGCACCGGAAATGTGATTGTCGATGAGAAGATGCATGGCCCGGTTTATTTCCATGTCGGGAGTCAAGGTCACCAACTGGCGGCACATATAGGTCTTGATCCGCGGGCGGGGATTCATGATGCACCGCCCTTGCGGCAACCGCTGCAGGACAAGCCCGTGGCGCAGGCCAATCCGCCACAGGATCCCTTGAGCGGCGCGCGCCCGAAAATCACCCCCAGCGCCAGCCCCAGCACCGCCAGAAGCATCAGTCCAAATGCGAGCAGGAAAGTTTCCATTGTCGGTTCCTCCTAGGCAATCACATGACGTTCGAACCCGGCGGTCATGACGGCATGGCTGCCGCCGCTGTCGAGCCGGACGAACAGCGCCGAAATCGAATGGGCCTCGGCGAACGCGGCGCCACGTTCAAACCCCATGACCATCAGGGCGGTGGCAAGCGCGTCCGCGCGCATGGCGGTATCAGCCAGCACGGATACCGACGCAGGCGCTGCATCAACCGGGCGGCCGGAGCGAGGTTCAATCAGATGGCTGATGCCGCCCTGCCCCAGAGTGACATGTTGCCGGCCGGTTCCCGATGTCGCCAGCGCCAGCAGGCCAGGCGCAACGATGTGCTCCATAATGCCGGGCTCGGCGTCCGGTCGTTCAATGCCCACCTGCCAAGGCCTTCCGTCCGGATGCCGCCCAAGCGTGCGCACCTCGCCACCGAGCTCGAACAATGCGGACGTCACTCCGATGGATGGCAAGGCATCTACGATGCGGTCAAGCGCGTAGCCCTTGGCGATCCCGCAGAGGTCGAGCGTCAGACCGGGAGCCGCCTTGCGCAATCCGTTGGCGGCAACAGAGAGATCTTCCGGACGCGCCCGCTCCCCATGAATGGGCCCGAAACCGAACCGGTTGACCAGCGGGCCAACCGTGGGATCGAAGGCGCCTTGGGTAAATCTGGTCATCGCCAGCGCCTGCTCCGCCACCACGGCCAGCGGCCGCGAACAGCTCTGCCAGTCAAGCGTTTCGGTGCGATTGAAAACCGAGATTTCCGACCCGGCAAGATAGGGCGACATAGCCTGGTTGACTTGAGTAACGATCGAGCCGACCAGCCGCTGCACCGCGTCAGCCCGTGCCTTGTCCGGCAAAGCCGCGCGCCAGGTGCCGCCAAACGCCTGTCCGCCGATGCCGATCGTTCCAGCCGTTGCCGGCCGCAAGGTGCAAGCGAACATACCGGCCGTTGAAACTAGAAACCCGCGTCGCGAAATCCTCATGGCTCAGACTCCGAAATCATCTGTGAAGATATGGGATTTGTCGACGCCGGCATCATCCAGCATCGCCAGCACGGCGCGGATCATCAATGGCGGGCCGCACAGATAGTATTCGCAGGCCTCCGGCGCCGGATGATCCCTGAGATAGGTCTCCCAGGCCACCGTATGCACAAAACCCGTTTTCCCCCGCCAGGCATCCTCCGGACGCGGATCCGACAGGGCAACGGTCCAGGTGAAGTTCTTGTGCTTGGCGGCAAGCGTGTCGAATTCTTCCTGATAGGGCAGATCCGCCTTGTTGCGCGCGCCATACCAGTAGCTGATGCGGCGCCCGGAGCCCAACCGCTCAAGCTGGTCGAAAATGATGGCGCGCAACGGCGCCATGCCAACGCCGCCGCCAATGAACACCATCTCGGCGTCGCCGGGCTGGGCGCGGAAGCTGCCGAACGGGCCGGACGTATCAACCCGATCGCCTGGTTTTAACGAGAACAACCAGGATGAAACGATGCCCGGCAAGGCGCCCGGAACCGACGGCGGCGGCAGCGCCAGCCGGATATTGAGCACGATCCGGCCCGCCTCTGTGTCCACCGGCCGGTTCGATACCGAATAGGCCCGGGTCACCGGCTCCAGGCTGGAAACCTGCAAGGGGCGCAGATTTTGCCACACGCCGGCATGATCGTCCGGCACGTCGATATCGGCATATCGTAGTCCAAACGGCGGGGCGGTGACCTGCACGAAGGATCCGGCTTCGATGTCGACTTTCATGCCATCGGGCTGGCGCATCACGATCTCGCGGATCAGTGGCGTCAGCGCCCGCACGCTCTCAACCGTGCAGACGAAGCTTTCCGCCGACATCAGATCATTATCGACCTCCACCTCCATGTCGCCGCGCAGCACCACCTGGCAGGCAAGATGAACCTGATCGCGGAGATCGGCCTTGGTCAGCCGTGCCGCCTCTGTCGGCAGCGGCGCCGAACCGCCTTTCAGGATCTTGACCCGGCACAATCCGCAGGTACCGGCGCCAGCGCAGGCTGACGGCACCAGAATGCCGTTGTCATTCAGCGCGGCAAGCAATTTGACCCCTGTCTGGATATCGAATTTACTCGAGCCGTTCACCGTCAGGATCGCCGGCCGCGAGGGCGACAGGATCGATCGCGCGACCATCACCATGACGGCAAGCGCCAGCACGATCGCCGTCAAGAGGACGATGCCAAGGACGATTTCCATCATGGCGTCACCAGAGAAAATGCCGAGAAGCCAAGCGACATCAGCCCGGTGACGATAAAGGCGCTGGCAAGCCCTTCAACACCCTTGGGCATGTCGCTGTATTTGAGCTTTTCGCGGATAGCGGCGAATATGACAATGGCCAGCGCCCAGCCAAATCCGCTGCCTATTCCATAGGTGACGGATTCCGCAAAATCATACTGCCGCTCGACCATGAACAGGCTGCCGCCCAGAATGGCGCAATTGACTGTGATCAGCGGCAGGAAAATGCCGAGCGCGCGGTAAAGCCGCGGCGCGAACCTGTCGAGGATCATTTCGAGAATCTGGACCATGGCGGCGATGACGCCGATAAAGCTCACCAGTTTGAGAAATGTCAGATCAACATCCGGCAAGCCCGCCCAGGCCCATGCGCCCTCAAGCAGCAACATATTGAAGATCAGGTAGTTCAGCGGAACCGTGATCGCCTGCACCACGATGACCGCCAGTCCGAGACCGAGCGCAGTGTCCACCCGTTTGGACACGGCCAGAAACGTGCACATCCCGAGGAAGAACGAGAGCGCCAGGTTTTCCTGGAAGACCGATTTGATCAGCAATTCGATCATGACCGGCCATCCTCCGGCGCTTGCAGCCGGAATTCAGGCCGTTCGACTTGCTCGGGGCGCATCACGCGCACCAGCCAGACCAGAACACCGAGGATGAAAAACGCGCTTGGCGCCAATTGCATCAGACCGAGCGGCTGAAACCAGCCGCCCTCCGCCACGGTGGTGACAAGCGGAACTCCCATCAGCGAACCGGTTCCCAAAAACTCGCGCAGCGCGCCGACGATCAGCAGGACCAGGCTGTAGCCCAGCCCGTTGCCAAGCCCGTCCAGCACGCTGGGCAGCACGGGATTGCGCATGGCGAAGGCCTCGGCACGGCCGAGCACCAGGCAATTGGTGACGATCAGTCCAACGAAGATCGACAGCTTCTTGCTCATTTCGAACATGAACGCCTGCATGAACTGGTCGATCACGATGACAATCGAGGCGACAATGGTGATCTGGATGATCAGCCGGATCGATGGCGGAATATGATGCCGCATCAGGCTGATCACTCCGCCCGACAGGCACAGCACCACGGTCAGGGCAACCGACATCGTCAACGCAGTCGACAAGGTTGTCGTCACCGCCAGCGCCGAACAGATGCCCAGGATCTGCAGGGTAATCGGGTTATTGCCGATCAGAGGTGCGGTGAGATGTTGTCTAAGCGACATCCTAAAGCCCTTCCTGCCTGAGCCTGGCCAGGAAGGGACCAAATCCCTTGTCCCCCAGCCAGAAGTGCAGAATGTTGGTGATCCCGGTGCTGGTGCGCGTCGCGCCGGAAATCCCGTCGACCTCATAGGGCGTCGAAGCCCCGCCGCGCACAAGCTCGATGCGGATGCTGCCGGTTTCATCGGCGATTTTCTTGCCGGGCCAAAGCGCCAGCCATTCCGGTTCCTCGATCCGCGCGCCAAAGCCGGGCGTATCTCCCTGCTCGACAATCGCCAATGCCGCAATGGTGACGAGATCGGCTTCAATCGCCAGCGCAGCCCGCAGTGTCGATTGATAGCCTGCGCCATAGACCGGCAGCACGATCAGCTTCAGGTCGCCGTCTTTCTGCAGCAGATAGACCGGCGACTGGTTGGCCCGCCGCTTGATCCCGGCAATATCCTCATCTGCCGGAAGTGCGATGCTGGCTTCCGGATCCTGAAGTGCGGCTTCCAGATCAAAACCGGCAGCCTCCGCACTGTCTGCGAAACTGCCGTCATCAAGATTGACCAGCCGCGTTTCCAGCGTGTCGACCCCGGTTTCCATCATCAGATCGCGCATGCCCGGCAGGGTGTCGAGCATCTTGTCCATCCGCGCCTGCCGTTCTGCAGCCTGGTTGGCTTCCTGATAAGGCCTGAGCATGACGGCCGTGACCGAGACAGCCGCGGAAGAGACGAGCGCGACAAGCACCGCCATGCCGATGATCTTGACCAGATCATCATTGGATCGAGCCAGGAACCGTTTAATGGGTGAAAACGGTTCAGCCATGCGCAATCCTCCGTCGACGGACGATTAACGCAACGGCGAAATGATCAATCAGAGGCGCAAAAAGGCTGGCCAGCAGTGAGGCGAACACGATCGCGGCCGTCGCCACGTCCGGACCGGCCATGGTGTCAAACACCACAATCAGCAATCCGGCCAGCACGCCAAAAACCCAGCGGCCAAGCTGGGTCGAAGCCCCGGCCACCGGATCGCCAATCAGAAAGACAAGACCAAACGCTACCGCAACGAAGGTCTCCGGCAATCCGCTGGTTCCATCCTGCATAAAGCCGGCCACAAGCAGGACAGCAATGACCGAGACCAAAACCCGCCATGACACCAGGCCGCCCAGCAGCAACAGAGCCGCGCCCGGCAGCGTCGCCAGCGCCAGGGCCTGGCTGCTGCCGGAAAGCCCGGCCCCGGAAAACGAAAAGACCAGGAAACCGGCCGCCGCCGCCGCCGCCGAGACGATGCCATAGCCCCGGCCGCCAAACACCAGCTCGCCGAAAACCATGCCAAAGCTTGCCGCCATGGCCACCTGCCAAAGCGGTGTCGCTGGCGGAACCAGGATGGCGATGATCAAGGCTGTGCCCGCCGAGTGCCAGGTCAGGGACCGCCCGCGAATCGCGGCGAAAGCCAATTCCCAGATCAGACTGGCAATCAGGGCTGCAACCAAGACCGACGCCATCGGCATCCCTTGTTCAACCAGTTTCACGCCAACCGGCGCCGCAAGCGCCACCATCTGCGCAAGCGTTACCCGCCCCGGCGTCCATCCGGCACGCTGGCGCATGCGATGCGGATCAAGCAGCCAGCCGGTCATGCGTCCTCCGCCAGTTCATCAAGCACATGGCGCAGCATGCGGCCATAATCGGCGCCGCTGGTGCAGACCATGGAAACGGCGGCGAGGTCTTCCTCCACCAGTTCCAGACAGCCCAGGCGGCTGGCGGCCTCCGCATCGCCGACGCTCAAGGCGCGCAGGAACGGTACCGCGGGGATATCAAAGCCAAGCATTTTTTCGAGCGCCGCTGTCGGAACAATCGGACCCGGCCGTGAGGGCGGCCGTTTAAACCGCGCCAGCAATCCCCAGCCGGCTGTTTCCTTGCGCGCCGGAGCGTCACTGAGCAAGGTGATCTGCTGGTGATACCGGCCAAGCCATGACGCCGGCCGGCCCGCCAACGGCGATCCGGACAGGATAATCGCCGCCGAACCGTCTCGCGCCGGCAATATTTCTTCGCGGGTCAGATCCTGCAGGCTGGCGCCGGTGAAGGTCCGGACAAGGCGCGGCCGGCTGGCGCGTGGTCCCGTCAGCGAAACGATCCGGGTAAAATCCGGAATGCCGGTTTCAATCAGCGCGCCGATGGCGGCGACATCCTGATAACCGATGCTCCAGACCATCCGCTGGGGACCGACGGGATGCAACCGGTGAATATGGCTGCCGGCCAGGCCCGACGCTGGCCCTGCCGGAAAAAACGACCCGCGAATCCGGTCGCCCAAATCTGCCGCGATATCGGCGCCGGGACTCTGGCAGACATGAACCGGTCCGGCGATGAGCAGCGCCAGAGCCTTCAGCCCGCTCCGGAACATGTCGTTTCGTCCGTCAAGCGCCAGTCTTGGATCCGGCGCATGCGGATTGTCCGCGGTCGCGGTGACAAAAATGGCGTCCGGCGTTGAATCCGGCGCCGGAATGCGACCGTACGGCCGTGTCAGCAAGCCAGGCCAAAGACCGTGTGCCAGAAGCATCGTACGCACATCTGTCGCGGTCGACGCCGCGACCGTTACCGGCCCAGGCTCTTTCGAACCCGGTTCCGCCCGGATCACCAGGGCGGACAGGCTGCGTCGCGGACCCAGCGTGGCTTGTTCGACCATGCCGGAAACCGGTGCAACAAAAACAATATCGGGATGGGCGCGATCAACAAAGACCGGCTGGCCACGCTGGACCCGGTCGCCTCGCTCACACAGCAGCCTGGGCCGCAAACCAGGCAAGTCGGCGCCCAGCAAGGCGATCCGCTCAACCGGCATGCCGTCATCGATGACCTGCTCCAGCGGCACGGTTTGGTCAGTTCTAAAACCGGGCAACACTGCAGATACCACCTTGTTTTTCAAGATTAATCACCGCATCAACCGGCGTACCAAAAACCAACACTGACAAACGCTACCAAAATATTTCTGTGCGAGCCTTGAGCTATATCAATGCGGCGGTCCGACCGGGCTTCATAATGCAGCATTGTAAAAGCATCCAGAAGTGCCGGATACATGCAATCTGACTCAACCGCTGGAGGTCTATCTTGTCGCATTCCCGTTTAATGCTGTCCCTTTTCTCACTCATGTTTTTCTCCGTGCCAGCCGGTCTGGCGCAGGATACGCCTCCGATCAGTTCAATCGTCGAAAGCTGGATCGCCTCACCGCACGCCGACAAAAAAGCCGAAGCCTTCGTACATTGGAACAAGGAAGGCGCCGTGCCGGAGGATTGCGCGACATGCCATTCCGGGCCCGGATTGATGGATTTTCTCGGAGCCGACGGGTCAATGGCAGGTAAAGTCGACGGGCCTGCGCCCATTGAATCGCCCATCGATTGCGTCACCTGCCACAATCAGGCCGCGACCGATCTCGAACAGATCACCTTCCCGTCAGGCGAAGTGGTGACCGAAACCAGCGCCTCGGCGATCTGCATGGTTTGCCATCAGGGCCGTGAATCGAGCGACAGCGTCAACGCGGCGATTGCCAGCGGCGAAGACGATACCGTCAATGGCGAACTCGGGTTTATCAATGTTCATTACGCGGCTTCGGCCGCAACTTTGTTCGGTGGCTCCGTTCGCGGTGGCTACCAGTATGAAGGCAAGACCTATGCCGAGCGGTTTGTTCACGTGCCTGAGTTCACTACCTGCGCGACATGCCACAATCCGCACACCACCAAGGCAGTCGCCGTTGATCAATGCGTAGCCTGCCACAAGGGTGCGGAAACCGTTCGCGCCATCCGCACCACCCCGGCCGACATTGACGGCGACGGCGATGCCAAGGAAGGCATCAGCGCCGAAATCAGCACGCTGCATGAAAAGCTTGGCGAGGCCATCCGGCTTTACGCAAAAGATGTCACTGCAGCTCCGGTGGCCTATGATTCCCACGCCTATCCCTATTTCTTCAACGATCTGAATGGCGATGGCGTATCCAGCCCCGACGAGGCCATATTCCCCAACCGGTATCAGAGCTGGACACCGCGGTTGCTGCGCGCGGCCTACAATTACCAGTTCCTGGCCAAGGAACCTGGCGCCTATGCGCACAATCCGCGCTATGCCATTCAGCTGGCCTATGACAGCCTTGAAGACTTGTCGACCAAGGCCGCTGCGGACATGACAGGCATGACGCGTCCGTGACGGCTGCGACAGGCTGACCTGCGACGGCCTGGGGGCAGCCCTGGGCCGTTTGACGGCTATCATGAACGTTTGGGGTGGGCGATCTATGACGCAAAACTCAGAAATGCTTATCGCCATCGGCATTCTGTTCCTGGCCGGACTTTTGCTCGATAAGGTGGGTCGGATCGTTCATGTTCCACGGGTCACATTGCTGATCCTGCTGGGAGCCCTAATCGGTCCGCCGCTTCTGAACTGGCTGCCAAGCAGCTTCGCCGGCTCCAACGATGTCTTTGCCCCGACGGCCTTGACCATGGTGGCATTCCTGCTCGGAGGCACCTTGAATCCGGAGACATTGAAGGCGCATGGCCGCGAAATCATGGTCATATCGCTGACGCTGGTCGCGGTCTCTGTCGTGGTTGTCGCGGGCGGGCTCTGGCTGATCGGTCTGCCGGTTGGAATGGCCGTCCTCCTGGGCGGGCTCTCCGCCGCCACCGATCCCGCCGCCACCCATGACGTCGTCAGCCAGGCCGGCGCCAAAGGCCGGTTCGCCACCAATCTTCTCGGGATTGTGGCCATCGACGACGCCTGGGGCTTGCTGGCGTTTTCCCTTGCTTTGACTTTTGCCGGCATCATGCTGGATCAAGACGCGGCGGTGGCGCTGGCCCACGGCGCCCGCGAAGTTGGCGGCGCGATTGCGCTCGGCCTCGCCATCGGTCTTCCGGCGGCCTATCTGACGGGGCGGATCAAGCCTGGCGAACCAACGCTGATCGAAGCGCTTGGCCTGGTCTTCCTCTGCTCCGGCCTTTCCCTGTATTTTGGGTTTTCCTACCTGCTCACCGGAATGGTATGCGGCGCGGTGATCGTCAATCTCGCCCGCCATCATGACCGACCGTTTCATGAAATCGAACGGATCGAGTGGCCGTTCATGCTGCTGTTTTTCGTGATGGCCGGCGCCTCGCTGAAGACCGGAAATCTCGCCGAAGTAGGCTATATCTGCGTCGCCTATTTCCTCCTGCGTGCCCTCGCGCGGCTGTTTGGCGGTTGGCTCGGAGGCCGGCTGGCGGGCCTGCCCAACGCCGAAAGCCGCATGACCGGCCTCGGCCTGATGCCACAGGCGGGTGTCGCCATCGGCATGGCGCTGGTGGGCAGCGAGCGCTTTCCCGAGATCGGCGAGGACTTGCTTGCCGTAGCCGTCGCCACCACCATCGCCTTTGAACTTGTCGGCCCGTTTTTCACCCAGATGGCCATTCGCCGTGTGGGCTCGCAATGAGGATCGAAACCCGCATCCGAACAAAATTTCACCGTGACGATCTGCATTGCCTTGCAGGCTCGCCTGCCGGCCAGATCCGGGTTCAGTTCTTCTCATGAGGTACCGCCAGCCCAGTTTCACCCTTGGTGTCGAGGAAGAATACCTGCTTGTCGATTGCGACAGTCTGGATCTTGTGGCGGCGCCGGAAAGTCTGATGGCGGAATGCATCAAGGAACTTGAGGGCCAGGTCAGCCCCGAATTCCTGCAATGCCAGATCGAGGTGGGCACCCGCGTTTGCAAAACCGTGGCGGAAGCCGGCGCCGATCTGACCCGGCTGCGATCGGTGATCGCCCGCATCGCCGGCGATCATGGCCTGGCGCCGCTGGCCGTGTCATGCCACCCCTTCGCCGATTGGCACAAGCAGCACTTTACCGACAAGCAGCGATACCGTGAGCTTGAGCGCGATCTCGGCGGCGTTGCCCGGCGCATGCTGATCTGCGGCATGCACGTGCATGTGGGAATAGATGATGACGAAACCCGCATCGACCTGATGGCGCAGTTTCCCTATTTCCTGCCGCATCTGCTGGCGCTGTCGACATCGTCGCCGTTTTGGAAAGGCGACGATACGGCTCTTAACGCTTACCGGCTGACGGTCTTTGATAATCTTCCTAGAACCGGGCTGCCGCCGCGGTTTTCATCCTGGTCTGAGTATCAGCGGTCCATCCAGATTATCATCGACAGTGGATTGATTGAGGATGCCACCAAGATCTGGTGGGATCTCAGGCCTTCCGCCCGGTTTCCGACGCTGGAGTCGCGCATTTGCGATGTCTCGCCTCGGCTTGAGGACGCCCTTGCAATCGTCGCGCTGACGCAATCGATCATGCACATGCTGTGGCGGCTGCGCAGCAAGAACCAGCGCTGGCGCATCTATGACCGGTTTCTTGTCGGGGAAAACCGCTGGCGCGCGCAGCGCTACGGCGTCTCCAAAGGAATGATCGATTTCGCCAAGGGCGAGGTCGTGGCCTTCGCTGAACTGCTTGAGGAGCTTATCGAGCTTGTCCGCGAAGACGCCGAAGCGCTTGGCTGCTGGACTGAACTGCAGGCGGCGCGCCGGATTGCCAAGGAGGGCACAAGCGCCGACCGGCAACGATCGGTGCTTGAACGGGCAATCGCGGACGGGGCCAACGCCAAGGATGCCCAGAAAGAGGTGGTGAGATCACTGATCAGCGAATTCACTGAAGGACTCGAAAGCCACAGCCAGCCTGAAACAGCCGCAAGACAGACGGCTTGATGCAGGTCCGTTGCGCGTCACGTTTGATGCGCGACGGTTTCGATTTCAGGCGGTTGAGCCTCATCCTCTTCCGGCTTGACCCGGAAAACCGCCAGATATAGCGCTGGCGCAAAAAACAGCGTGATGACTGTTCCGGCGATGATCCCGCCCATCATCGCGTAGGCCATTGGACCCCAGAAGATCTGCCGCGAGATCGGGATCAACGCAAGACTGGCCGCTGCCGCGGTCAGCAGGATTGGCCGGGAGCGCGCCACGGAAGCCTCGAACACGGCATCCCAGGCAGCAAGCCCCTTGCGGCGCAGCACCTCGATCTCGTCAATCAGGATGATCGAATTGCGGATGAGAATGCCGATCAGCGCCAGAACACCCAGGATCGCGACGAAGCCAAGAGGCGCTCCTGACGGCACCAGTGCGGCGACAACGCCGATCAAGCCCAACGGCGCCACGCACAAGACCACGAAGGCCAGTCTGAAACTCTGCACCTGGATCATGATCAGGGTCAGCATGATCAGGATCATCAACGGCACCACAGCCGCGATAGGTGCCTGGCTGTCCGCGCTCTCGGCCACCGATCCGCCGACTTCAACATGATAACCGGGCGGCAAGGCTGAACTGAAAGCCGCAATCTTTTCCTCAAGCGCGGCAACGATGGTTGCCGGCTGATCAGCACTCGCAATCGCGGCCTTGATCGTTATCGTCGGCTTGCGCCCGCGCTGATTGATCGCCGGCTGCTCAGTCTCGTAACTGAAGGTCGCCACCGAGCGCAGCGGGATCGTCACCGAGCCCGAGCCGGAAAGCTGAAGCGTTTCCAGCGCCTCAACTGACTGCCGTGACGCCGCATTGCCACGCCCCATGATGTCCACCAGATAGGAGGTATCGCGCAGCTGGGTGATGGTGGCTCCGGCATAAATGGCGTTCAGCGCAGCGGCGATATCGCGTTGAGTAATACCCAGCTGGCGTGCCTTGTCCTGCAGAATGTCTACCCGCACCACTCGAGCGGGCTCGTTCCAGTCCATGATGACGCCCTCAAGGCGGGTGTCGGATGCGACAATCGCGGTCAGGCCGCGGGCATGATCCCGAAGCGTCTCGATCTCCGGTCCGGATATCCTGTATTGCACCGGGCGCCCCACCGGCGGTCCGATTTCAAGCAGCTTGATGAAGACGTCGACACCCGGGAAATCATTGGCCGCGATCTCGGAAAGTTCGACCCGAAGGGCGTCTCGCGCCTCGACGGAAGGGGTCTGAATAACAATCTGGCCGAAATTCGGCGCCGGCGTCTCCACGTCATAGGCCAGCAGAAACCGCGGCGCCCCGCGGCCGATATAGGACGACCAGAACAGAGCGTTGTCGTTGCCATCAATTGAGGCTTCCATCCGCGCCATCTCCGCGGCCGTCTGGGAAATCGAAGCGGTCTGCGGCAGCGTGAAATCGAGGATGAGTTCAGGACGGTCGGAACTCGGGAAGAATTGCTGCTCGACAAAACGCATGCTGAATACCGAGAAGACGAAAAGCCCAATCGTCAATCCGATGGTAATCCAGCGGTAAGTCATGGCTGCGTTCAGGAGCTTGCGGAAAACCCGGCCCACGCGCCCGGGCTCTCCGCTGTGGTGCTTCATCTTTTCGGGCAGGAAGGTCACGCCCAGAAGCGGTGCGAACAGGACGGCGACAATCCAGGATACCAGCAGCGACACCGCGATCACGACAAACAGCGAGAAAGTGAATTCGCCCGCCGCCGAGGAATTCAAGCCGATGGGAATGAAGCCCGCGACCGTTACCAATGTTCCCGAAAGCATCGGGAAGGCGATCGATGTCCAGGCGTAGGACGCCGATTTCGTCAGAGTTTCGCCCTTCTCAAGACGAGAGATCATGGTCTCAATCGCAATCATTGCATCGTCGACAAGAAGCCCGAGCGCGATGATGAGCGCGCCGAGAGAAATCCGCTGAAGCGTAAATCCACTGTAATGCATCACCACGAAGGTGATAGCCAGAACCAGCGGGATGGTCAGGGCGACGACGAGACCGGCCCTGAGCCCGAGCGAAATGAAGCTGACCGCCAGCACGATCAGCACAGCTTCCAACAGCGCCTGCAGAAAATGCCCGACCGCTTCCTCAACCACCTTGGGCTGATCCGCGACCTGGTGGATTTCAACGCCGATGGGCAACTTCGCCTGCGCCTGCGCGATCACCTCTTCCAGCTCACCGCCAAAGTCGACAATGTTGGAACCCTGCTTCATCCCGACCGCCAGGCCGACGGCGTCCTGGCCCTTGTAGCGGAACAGCGCCGATGGCGGATCAACATAGGCCCTGCGGATATCCGCAACATCGGTCAGGCGGAAAAACCTGTCCCCGACGCGAAGACTGATATCCTCGAGGCTTTCCGCACCGGAAAACTGGCCGCCGATCCGCACCAGCACGCGCTCCGGACCGGTGTCGATTACACCTGACGGCAAAATCGCGTTCTGGGCCGACAATGTATCCTGTACCGCCTGCTGGTTCAGTCCCAGCGCGGCAAGCCGCTCGGTCGAAAACTCAAGATAGATCACTTCATCGCGGGTACCGAAAAGCTCGACCTTTCCGGCATCCGGCAGAGCCTGAACCGCGCGGCGGGCGGTCTCGGCGTAATCGCGCACCTCGCGCGGCGAAAACCCGTCCGAGGTAAAAGCGTAGAGATTGCCAAACACATCGCCGAAACTGTCATTGAACTGGAAGCCCGAAAATTCGGCTGGAAAGTCGGCGCGGATGTCGCCCATCATGTTGCGCACGCGCTGCCAGATCAGCGGCAGGTTCCTGGCTTTTGTCGTTGGCAGAAGGTTGACATAGACAATGCTTTCCCCGGGTCGGGTGACCGAACGGGTGAAATCCAGTTCGTCGAGATCCTCAAGCTTTTTCTCGATCCTGTCGGTGACCTGCATCAAGGTTTCACGGGTATCCGCGCCCGGCAGCGCCGCAGAGATGATCATCGTCTTGATCGCGAAATTGGGATCCTCCTCACGGCCGATGGAGACGTAGGAAAGAATGCCCGCAATCAGCGAAACAACCATCAGGAACCATATAAGAGAACGGTGGTTGAGCGCCCAGTCGGAGAGATTAAACGTTTTCATTCCGACACACGCGGGCCGACAGCCTGCCCTTCCTGAAGTGAATGGATGCCCTTGGTGATCACCTCGTCGCCAGCGGCAAGCCCGCTGCTGACAACGACAAAGTCACCGGCCACGCCGGTCACTTCAACCTGCTTCAAGGTGACCCTGTTGGATGTCCGGTCGACAATCCAGACCGCGGGCGGATCGAGCAGTGCGGATGCAGGCAAAACGATATCCGTATTCTGCCCGCCAGCGAGCAGGACGCGCACCAGAGCGCCGAGCCGGAATTCGGCCGGCGCATTTTCGATCGCGAGGTGAAGCCGGTAGGTCCGCGTGGCCTGCTCCGCGACCGGATCGATCCGGCGCAGCACGGCATTCGCCGTGATTGCCTGACTCGCAAGCAGTCTGGCGCCAAAGCGGTCGCCTGGCGCACGCAGTGCGGCTTCAGCTTCCGAGACATCAATCACGATCTCGCGTTCGTCGACGGCAGAAAGCTTCAGGATTGTTTGCCCGGCAGACAGAGTTGCTCCCGGCTCTGCGAAGGTTCCCGTAACGACGCCATCATAGGGTGCAGTCAATGTCGCCAGATCCAACATGTCGGCGGCGCGCGCTTGAGAGGCCTCGGCTTGATCCAGCCGCGCCTGGGCCGACACAAGCGCGCGTTCGGCATCCTCCAGCCGCGTCGCACTTCCAACACCGCGCTCGGCAAGCGTTTTGGCGCGCTCACGCGCATCGGTAGCGGATCGCAATTGGGCCTTGGCCACTGTGATCCCGGCATCCGCCGTGCGCAGATCGGCATTCAGGTCTTCCGTGTCGAGATGAGCCAGGACATCGCCTTTTACAACCAAATCGCCGATGCTGACCGGACGGGCGGCAACCGTCCCGATCATCGGAAAGCCGAGCGCGGTTTCGGTGCGGGCAACCACCGTCCCGATATAGCTGAGCGAAATACCAGCTTGCGGACCGATCATCACCGAAACAACCGGCCGCGTGGTGTCTTCAGTCTGCGCCGGATCCTCGGCTCTGGCAGGCACGGCCAGAACAAGGCAGACAAGAACAACTGGAAGTCTCATTGGCCCGCTCCCGCGCGGCGAACGGTGCGACCCGGATACAGCAACTGCGCCCCCTTTGTCACAATCCAGTCGCCCTCCTCAATGCCACCGTTGAGCAGAATTCGGCTGGTCTCATAGCGATCAACCTCGATCGGCTGAAGCGAGACCTGCATGGTTTCCGGATCCACACGCCAAACAGCAGGCCCATCCGCCGAGGCGCTTATCGCACTGTAGGGCATGCTCATTTGCGCTACGGCCGGGCGCAACGCGACGCCGCGTACCGGTTCGCCAAAACTCAGGCCAACCGGCGGGTTCAGCACCTCAACGGTCACCGCAACTGTGCCGGTCGACGGATTGATCAATGGAGAAACTTCCGTAACCCGGCCTCGAAAATCTTCCTGTGGCCTGGACAATCGTGACAGCGATACGCGGGAGTCGGGGTTCTCGCCGATCAGCATGGCTTCCGGGACTTCAAAAACGGCTTCAAATCCCTGGTCAAGCGCAAGCTCCATCGCGGTTTGGGCTGCCCCTATGATCTGGCCCGGCTCCACGACCCTGCTTATGACCGTGGAGGCGGATGGCGCGCGCAGCACAGTGTCGGCGAGCGCTTTGGTCGCGCGATCCCGATCGGCTTCAGCCTGCTCGAGCGCGCCCTCCGCAGCCCTTAGCGCATCATCGGCGGCATCCCTCGATGCGCGAGTCGTCGCTCCGCTCACAAGAAGCGCTTCGGCGCGCTGCAGATTTTCAATCGCCTGAACGTGATCGGCCCTGGCGGTCGTCAATCCGGCTTCCGCCGTGCGGACCGCCAACTCCTGTTGGATCGAATCAAGCCGCGCAAGCGGAGCATTGGCCGCAACCTTTGCGCCCAGTTCCGCCAGAACTTCGGTCACCCGACCGCCAATCGGAAAAGCTGCCATCAGCGATTCCTTCGGGCGGATTTCACCGGTTAAGGAGAAGCGCCGCTGCTCAACATTTTTCGCGGCAACGACTATTTCAACCGTCAGGGGCGTTTCACTGTGCGCAGGCGCACACCCGATAACGGCGAGAACCGTTGTCCAGACAATGACAAAGCGTTTCAAAACGACATCCGAACCTGTTTGAACGAGGTGGATTCACTACTACTCCAAACTTGCCCAAACCACTACAAATGATCCCGTCAGCGACAGTTTTGACAAAACGCCGTTAAATTTTCAGTTCTGCGGCGCCGCCTGGCAGGCTGCCCTTAAGGCGCGAGCTGTGCTATCGGATCCGGCTCGTAACCAATGAAAGCCCTAAGCCGATTTCGCTCGCTCCCGAATTGATCATTTTTGACTGCGATGGCGTCCTCATTGACAGCGAGGTGATCAGCGCACGAGTGCTCATCGAGGCTCTGGCGAGCGTCGGGGTAGAGGTCGATACCGCCCACGTGCAAACCCATTTTCTCGGCCGCAGTTGGGCCAAGGTCGCAGCCGAGATCCGCAATTCGCATGGCTACCTGCCGGGAACGGATTTCGAGGAGAAGTACCGGACCGATCTTTTGGCCCGCTTCGAACGGGAACTGGTTGCGACTTCGGGCATCAAGGCGCTGCTCCCGCTGTTGGCGACCAAGACCTGCGTGGCGACCAGCAGTTCGCCGAAGCGTGCGATGCGCTCGCTCGAACTGACCGGATTGTCGGATTTTTTCGACTCCCGGATCTTCACTGCCTCCGAGGTCTCCCGCGGCAAGCCCGCACCGGATCTGTTCCTGCATGCCGCCGGGCGCATGAGCGTCGAACCTGCCAAATGCCTGGTGATCGAAGATTCGCTTCCGGGCATTCAGGCCGCGCGAAATGCCGGCATGCGGGTGCTGCGCTTTACCGGCGGCAGCCATCTTCAGGGGATGAGCGAGGCGACGCTGGCGCTGGGCGGAGAGGTGCGCTGCTTTGACAAATGGGAACATTTCTTTGAAATGGAGCCTCAGACCAATCGGCGGACGAGCGGACGGATGAACACATGAGCAATTCGGGCGATCACGAAACCAGCCGTCTCGATGACGCTGCCCGCGCCGGTTGGCTCTATTATGTGGCCGGCAACACGCAGGACGAGATCGCCCGCAAGCTTGGCGTCTCGCGGCAATCGGCCCAGCGTCTGGTGTCACTTGCCGTCAGCGAAAAGCTGGTCAAGGTCAGACTGGACCATCCGATTGCCAAATGCATGGAGCTGGCCCACGGCTTGACCCAGAAATTCGGCCTCGTCACCTGCGAGGTGGCGCCCACCGATCCCGATGCGCCGACGGCGCTGACGGGTATCGCCCAATTGGCGGCCAGCGAAATAGAGCGCATTCTGAAATCGGACCACCCGAAGATCATTGCCCTGGGGACGGGCCGCGCGCTGCGGGCCTGTGTTGAACAATTGCCCAAGATGGATTGCCCGCAACACCGGATTGTGTCGCTGCTTGGCAACATGATGTCGGATGGCGCGGCTACCCCCTACAATGTGGTGATCCGCATGGCCGACCGCGTCAATGCGCGTCACTACCCGATGCCGCTGCCGGTGTTTGCCCGCTCGATCGAGGAAAAGCGGCTCCTGCAACAGCAGGAGGCCGTGCACAATATTCTCGAACTGGCCCGGCAGGCCGACATCACCTTTGTCGGAATCGGCAATATCGGCGACAGCGCGCCGTTGCTCATCGACGGATTTGTCAGCCGCGAGGAAATGCGCGCGCTGCTCAAGGCCGGCGGCGTTGGCGAGATCACATCCTGGGTTTTTGACCGCAACGGCAAGCTGATTGACGGCCTGACCAATGACAGGGTGGCCAGCGCTGTCCTGCAGATTTCTCCGGAAAAACCGGTTGTCGCCATTGCCGTGGGGGCGCAGAAGGCCGAGGCGATCCTTGCCGCAATGCGTGGCAATCTGATCAATGGCTTGATCACCGACGAAGCGACAGCCGAGCAATTGCTCAATCATTGAGCAAAATATTAGATGTATAAATAATTGATATTATACGATTATTTTTAAAACGACTGTTCTCTGTGCAGGTGCAGCATCGATTCTGTCTTGACTCCTTTGTGAGCGTGAATGAATATTTGCCCGTCTAATTGGCATTTGCCCATGTCGGGCATTGGGAGGAATTCATGAAGAGATTTGCAAACGCGCTTTTGTGCGCGTCGGCGTTGTCGATGCTTGGCACGGCTGCGCTTGCTGAGAAGCTGACGATCGCCACGGTCAACAATGGCGATATGATCCGCATGCAGAAACTGGGCGACGATTTCACCGCTAAAAACCCTGACATCGAGTTGGAATGGGTGACGCTGGAAGAAAACATTCTGCGTCAGCGGGTCACCACCGACATCGCCACCAAGGGCGGCCAATATGATGTCATGACCATCGGGACTTACGAAGTGCCGATCTGGGGCAAACAGGGCTGGCTCGTCTCACTCAACGATTTGCCTGCTTCCTACGATGTTGACGATCTTCTGCCCGCCATCCGCGGCGGCTTGACCGTCGACGGTGAACTTTATGCGGCGCCGTTCTACGGTGAATCTTCGATGGTGATGTACCGCACCGACCTGATGGAGAAGGCCGGCATGGAAATGCCGGAAGCGCCGACCTGGCAGTTCATTCGCGAAGCCGCCGCCGCCATGACCGACAAGGATGCCGGCATTTACGGCATCTGCCTGCGCGGCAAGGCCGGCTGGGGCGAGAACATGGCGTTTCTGACCGCTACCGCCAATTCGTTTGGCGCCAAGTGGTTTGACATGGACTGGAACGCCCAGTTCGACAGCCCTGAGTGGAAGGAAGCCCTGACCTTCTACATCGAGATGATGAATGAATCAGGACCTCCCGGCGCCGCCGGCAACGGCTTCAACGAAAACCTGGCGCTGTTCCAGACCGGCAAGTGCGGCATGTGGATTGACGCCACCGTGGCGGCTTCCTTTGTCACCAACCCGACGGACTCGCAAGTTGCCGACAAGGTCGGCTTCGCGCTGGCGCCCGACAACGGCCTGGGCAAGCGCGGCAACTGGCTGTGGGCATGGTCTCTCGGCATCCCCGCGGGCACCCAGAAGGCTGAGTCCGCGAAGAAATTCGTCGAATGGGCGACGTCGAAAGACTATCTCGCGCTGGTGGCCGAGAAGGAAGGCTGGGCCAACGTGCCTCCGGGCACACGGACCTCGCTCTACGAAAACCCTGAATACGCCAAGGTTCCGTTCGCGAAGATGACGCTCGACAGCATCAATGCTGCCGACCCGCAGAATCCGACGGTCGACAAGGTGCCCTATGTCGGAGTCCAGTTTGTTGCAATTCCCGAGTTTCAGGGCATCGCCACGGCCGTTGGCCAGCAGTTCTCCGCTGCCCTTGCCGGAACGACATCCATCGATGACGCGCTGGCCAATGCACAGGCCTTGACCACGCGCGAAATGAAAAAGGCCGGATACCCGAAATAGGGTTCCGTCCACATCGGGAGCCGGGACCTTCCCGGGCCGGCTCCCGTCCTTACTCCCGACTTGTCCCCGTCCCCGTCAAGGAACCGAGCCATGGCGACCGCCCACTCACGCAGTGCAGCACGCTTGATGATGTCACCCGCGGTGATTTTGCTGCTGGGCTGGATGATTGTCCCGCTGTCCATGACAATCTACTTCTCGTTCCTGCGATACAACCTGCTGTCGCCTGGCACCGAAGCCTGGACAGGGTTCGACAATTACCGCTATTTCCTGACTGATCCGGCCTTTTTCGACGCGCTTGGCAACACCCTCGTCCTGGTGCTTGGCGTGCTGGTGATCACCGTTATCGGCGGCATTCTGCTTGGTCTGCTGTTGGATCAGCCGTTCTTCGGCCAGGGCATCGTTCGCATTCTGGTGATCGCGCCCTTCTTCGTCATGCCGACCGTCTCCGCGCTGGTATGGAAAAACATGTTCATGAATCCGGTCAACGGCCTGTTCGCCTATCTGGCGACGGCGGTCGGGCTCGAACCCTTCGATTTCCTCAGCCACGCGCCGCTTGCCTCGATCATTCTCATCGTGTCCTGGCAATGGCTGCCCTTCGCGACACTGATCCTCCTCACCGCCCTGCAGTCGCTCGATCAGGAACAGCTGGAAGCCGCCGAGATGGACGGCGCCGGACCGGTCAACCGTTTCACCTTCATCATGCTGCCGCATCTGGGACGGGCGATCACCGTCGTGATCCTGATCCAGACGATTTTCCTGCTTTCCGTTTTCGCCGAAATCCTGGTCACCACCAATGGCGGACCAGGCACCGCGACCACCAATCTCACCTACCTCGTCTATGTGCAGTCGCTGTTGCAGTTCGACGTGGGCGGCGGTTCCGCCGGCGGCATCGTTGCTGTCATTCTCGCCAACATTGTCGCGATCTTCCTGATGCGGATGATCGGCAAGAACCTGGACGCTTGAGACCATGGCGCGCGCTGTTTCCAATCGACGCAAACTCATCGTCACGCTCATCGCCTGGACGATCGGCCTTGCAATCTTCTTCCCCATCCTGTGGACATTTCTGACCAGCTTCAAGACCGAAGCCGAGGCCATCGCATCTCCGCCGTCCTTGTTCTTGTTTGACTGGACCACGGAAAACTACGCCGAAGTGCAATCACGGTCGAATTACAGCCTCCACTTCGCCAACTCGGTGATCATCTCGCTGGGATCCACCCTGCTCGGCTTGCTGATCGCGATCCCGGCCGCGTGGTCGATGGCGTTTGTGCCGGGCAAGCATACCAAGGACATCCTGATGTGGATGCTCTCCACCAAGATGCTGCCGCCGGTTGGCGTCTTGATCCCGATCTATCTCATGTTCCGCGACACCGGCCTGCTCGATACGCGGATGGGCCTGGTGCTGGTGCTGACCTTGATCAACCTGCCGATCATCGTCTGGATGCTCTACACCTATTTCAAGGAAATTCCGGTCGACATTCTTGAGGCCGCGCGCATGGACGGCGCCACGCTCTGGTCTGAGATTATTTATGTGCTGACCCCGATGGCGGTGCCGGGCATTGCCTCGACCCTGCTGCTCAATGTCATCCTGGCCTGGAACGAAGCCTTCTGGACCCTCAATCTGACGGCCGCCAAAGCTGCGCCCCTGACCGCCTTCATCGCCAGCTACTCAAGCCCGGAGGGCCTGTTCTACGCCAAGCTCTCGGCGGCTTCGACAATGGCGATCGCGCCCATCCTCATTCTCGGTTGGTTCAGCCAGAAACAACTCGTCCGCGGCCTGACATTCGGCGCGGTGAAATAGGAAAACGACCATGGGACATATCGCACTCAAGAAAGTTAGCAAAAGCTTCGGCGTCACCCAGGTGATCCCGCCGCTCGATCTGGAAATCAACGACGGCGAATTCGTGGTGTTCGTCGGTCCCTCCGGTTGCGGCAAGTCAACGCTGTTGCGTTTGATCGCGGGTCTCGAGGACGTCACCAGCGGAGCCATTGAAATCAACGGCCACGACGCCACCAGAATCCCGCCGGCCAAGCGCGGGCTGGCCATGGTGTTCCAGTCCTATGCGCTCTATCCGCACATGTCGGTGCGCAAGAACATCGGCTTCCCGCTGAAAATGGCCGGGCTCGACAAGGCCGAGGCAGACCGGAAGGTGGCGGCCGCCGCGTCCGTGCTCAATCTGACCGATTACCTCGACCGGCGGCCAGGCCAGCTTTCGGGCGGACAGCGGCAACGCGTGGCGATTGGCCGGGCGATCGTGCGCGAGCCCGATGCCTTCCTGTTTGACGAACCGCTGTCCAATCTTGACGCGGCGCTCCGCGTCAACATGCGGCTTGAAATCAGCGAGCTCCACAACAGCCTCAAGACCACGATGATCTATGTCACCCACGATCAGGTTGAAGCCATGACCATGGCCGACAAGATCGTGGTGCTCAGAGCCGGCTACATCGAGCAGGTCGGCTCGCCGCTGGAGCTTTACCGGTCGCCAGCCAATCTGTTTGTCGCCAGCTTCATCGGTTCGCCGAAGATGAATTTCATCGAAGGCAAGGACGCCGAAGCCCATGGCGCCAAAACAATTGGCGTTCGCCCCGAGCATTTCGTCGTTTCCAAGACCGAGGGCATGTGGAAGGGCAAGGTCGGCGTCTCAGAACATCTGGGCTCTGACACCTTCCTGCGGGTCGCCGTGGAGGGCTTTGAGCCCTTGACCATCCGCGCCGACGGCGAAGTCGACATCTATCATGGCGACACCGTCTACCTGACGCCGGACCCGTCTAAGATCTACAGGTTCGACGCAGCGGGCCTGGCACTCTGATGCAGCGTCTTGAGGGAAAGACGGCCATGATCACGGGCGCCGCGCGTGGCATCGGCAAGGCCTTTGCGGAACGCTATGTCGCCGAAGGCGCGTTCGTCGCCATCGCCGACATCGACATGGACCGGGCGATACAGACCGCCAAAGGGATAGGCAAGAGTGCCTTTGCGGTTCACCTCGATGTCACCGACCAGGCGTCGATCGATGCCGCCGTGAAAGCCGTCGATGAGCAACGCGGCGGGCTCGATATCCTGATCAACAATGCCGCCCTGTTCGATCTGGCACCGATTGTCGAGATCACCCGCGAGAGCTTCGACCGGTTGTTCAGGATCAACGTCGCCGGAACCCTGTTCACGCTTCAGGCGACCGCCAAATCCATGATCGCCCGCGGCAAGGGCGGCAAGATCATCAATATGGCGAGCCAGGCGGGCCGGCGCGGCGAAGCCCTGGTCGGCGTGTACTGCGCCACCAAGGCCGCCGTCATCAGCCTCACCCAGTCCGCAGGCCTCGATCTGATCAAGCATGGAATCAACGTCAATGCGATTGCCCCCGGCGTGGTCGACGGCGAGCATTGGGATGGCGTCGACGCACTTTTCGCCCGTCATGAAGGCTTGGCCCCCGGTGAAAAGAAAAGGCTCGTGGGCTCGGCAGTGCCCTATGGCCGCATGGGCACCGCCGATGATCTCACCGGCATGGCGGTGTTTCTGGCCTCATCGGACGCCGACTACATTGTCGCCCAGACATACAATGTCGATGGCGGGAACTGGATGAACTGATGTCCGGCCCAACCCCGCCACCCACCGACGAGACGGCGCTGCCATTGTGCAATGCCACGCTTGCAAGCCTGCCGGCCAATGTGATCACGCCCGGCTATGACCGCAAGGCGTTGACTGCAGGGATCGTGCATGTCGGCGTCGGCAATTTTCACCGCGCCCATCAGGCCAGCTATTTCCACCGCCTGTTCGAAATGGGTCAAGACCAGGATTGGGCCATCGTCGGCGCCGGAATGATGCATTTTGACAAGGCGATGCGGGAAAAGCTTGCCGCCCAAGACTGGCTGACCACCGTTGTTGAACTCGATCCCGAAGGATACCGGGCGAGCATCGTCGGATCGATGATCGATTTCATCGAAGTCGACCCCGGCGCGCTGATCAAAGCCATGCGGAAGCCGCAGATCCGGATTGTCTCCCTGACGGTGACGGAAGGCGGCTATTTCCTCAGCGCAGAAACCGGCGGATTTGATCCGACCCATCCGGCCATCATCCGCGACGCCCGGCCAAGCGGCCAGCCGGAAACGGTTTTTGGCGCCATCATTGCGGCTCTGTCAGCGCGGCGAGCGGACGGCATCGCGCCGTTCACGGTCATGTCCTGCGACAATCTTCCCGAAAACGGCCATGTGGCGCGCGAAACGGTTCTTGGCCTGGCGCATTTGATCGATGCGGAACTGGCAGCATGGATCGCGGAAAATGTCGCGTTTCCAAATTCCATGGTGGACTGCATAACCCCCGCCACCGGCGCCAGGGAAATCGACCTGGTCCGCACCCAGTTCAAAATCGTGGACGCCGCGCCCGTTGTCTGCGAGCCGTTCCGGCAATGGGTGATGGAAGACAATTTCCCGCAAGGGCGACCGTCACTCGAGAAAGTCGGCGTCGAATTCGTAGCCGACGTCGCGCCCTATGAATTGATGAAACTCAGGATCCTGAACGGCGGTCATGCGGCGATTGCCTATTCCTCGGCTTTGCTCGGTCATCACTTTGTCCATGACGCCATGGCGGATCCGCTGATCTCGGGATTTCTGCACAAGCTCACCGTCGAGGAAATCCTCCCGACCGTGCCGGTGATCGAAGGCGTCAGCCTGACAGACTATGTTGCGGTGGTAGCCAGGCGGTTTTCCAACTCCGCCCTGGGCGACACCATCCCGCGGCTTTGCCTCGATGGGTCCAACCGCCAGCCCAAATTCATCCTGCCCACAATCGGCGAAAGGCTTTCGGCCGGCCAGTCGATCAAAGGCCTGGCACTCGAAGTGGCGCTCTGGGCGCATTACTGCGCCGGGGTCCGCGATGATGGCGAGGCAATTGACATCGATGATCCGAACGCCGCGCGGTTGCGCGACCACGCTCGGGCCGCGCAAAAGGATCCCGCCGCGTTTCTCGCCATGCCGGACATCTTCGGCACGCTGGCCGAGAGCCCGAACTTCGTGGAAGTCTTTGTCGCGGCTTTACGGCGCCTCCAGACCAACCCGACCCGGACGGTGCTTGCGGACTATCTGGCTTCGTGACCCGGTCCTAACTTTCAGCGGCGACAATCAGCCGGACATCGTGCTCATCAAGTGCTGCGGCGATATCCGCGGCCAGCGGCTGATCCGTCACCACATGGCCAATCGCCTCAAAGCCCGCGACGGACACAAGCCCCCGGCGGCCAAACTTGGTGTGGTCGGTCACCACATAACTCCGCTCGCCGCGCGACAGCATCATCCGGGCGAACTCCGCCTCTTCCAGATCGAAATCCATTACCCCGGACCCGGCATCGATAGCCCCGGCGGAAATGATGGCGTGGACGACCGAGAACCTGGCGATGAACTCGATCGCCGACACCCCGAAGGCAGCGCCGGAATCGCTTCTGAGCTCGCCGCCGGCCATATAGACCTTGTTGCCGTTGACGGTCGCGAGCGTGCGGGCAATGTCGGAGGAATTGGTCACCACGGTCAGGCGCCGGTGTCCGAGCAGTTCGCGCGCGACAAAACTCGTCGTGGTGCCGGTGTCGAGCATCACCGACTCCCCGTCACGTATGAGCTTCGCCATTTCCCGCGCGATCCGGCGCTTGGCATCGGCATTCTCGCGCATGCGGCGTTGAAAGGGCGCTTCGCCAACCTGCCCCGCCAGTCCCACCGCGCCATGGATCTTGAGAACCGAACCGTTTTCCGTGAGCGGGCGCACATCCCGCCGCACGGTCTCGAGCGATACCCCAAGCCGCACTGAAAGGTCGGAGATGGTCACGGTGCCTTCGTCGGCCAGAATCCGCATGATCTCGGTATGACGTTTGGACAGCATCGGCACAGACCTTTTAACCTGCCCTTTTTCTAGGCGGTTGCCGCCGCATGATCAACCCAAAGCCATACAACCGGGCATCAAAACAATAAATTACCACAGAATTGATTGACATGGACCGGGTCGTGGTGTGGGATTGCGAGGTTAACAAGTCGCGCACGGGAGCGCTGCCGTTTGGTCTTTCATGGCGACGGCAAGAGGCGCCGGAATGCGGGACACAACAGGGTGAACAGGAGGCTCGACATGCATTCAGCCAATCTCTTTTCCGGCCGCACATTCAGGCAATTGACAGCGGCGCTCGTCATTTCGAGCGCATCTTGCCTTGCCTTGTCCGCTCCGGCGATGGCGCAGGAATCCACAGATACGATCAAACTGACGCTCCATGACTGGACCGGTCAGCTGATCACCACCGAAATCATGGGCGAAGTGCTCAAGAAGGCCGGCTACTCGGTTGACTATGTGCAGGCCGACTATCTGGCCCAGTTCGCGGGGCTGGAAACCGGCGATCTGCATGTCGCCATGGAAATGTGGGAAACCACCGGTCGTGAAGCCATGGATGCCGCCACCGCCACGGGCAAGGTCGAGAATTTCGGCCCCACCGGCATGAAGGCCAAGGAAGAGTGGTGGTATCCTTCCTATATGGTCGAGCAATGCCCGGGCCTGCCCAATTGGGAAGCCCTCAAGGACGAAGCTTGCGCCAAGGCATTCTCGACCGCTGAAACCGCGCCCAAGGGCCGTTACCTTGGCGGTCCTGTGACCTGGGGCGGGTTCGACGACGAACGCGTTGAAGCTCTCGACCTGCCATTCGAAGTGATCCACGCCGGAACCGATGCGGCGCTTTTCGCCGAACTGGAAAGCGCCTATCAGCGCAAGGCCCCGATCATGTTGTGGATCTACGCCCCGCATTGGGCACCCGCCAAGTATGAAGGTGCGTGGGTCGAGTTTCCGGAATATTCAGCTGAATGCTACAGCGACCCGGCAACCGGCATCAATCCGGATGCAGCCTATGACTGCGGCAAGCCGTTTGGCGAAATCTGGAAGGTCGGCTGGGCCGGCGTCAAAGACAAATGGCCCGGCGCCTATGAGGCGATCAAGGCGTTCACCATCGACAATGACGAGATGGGCAAGATGATCACCGAGGTCGATCTCAACGGCAAGACGGTCTCCGCCGTCGTGGCCGATTGGATGGGCGCCAATGAAGCCCGTTGGTCGGGCTGGATCAAGAAGTAAGCCGCCCGCGGACAAATTCGGCGACCGGTCCTTCGGGCCGGTTGCCGGGTGTTTCCTGAAAGATCCCGGCCGGCCCCGGCCGGGTCTGCCGGAATATTCTCATGCGCTCCCCGACCGAGTTATCCATGACCACTCCTGAAACCAAGCTCGTCTGCCGCAATGTCTGGAAACTGTTCGGCCCGGATGCAGCCAGCTTCCTGGCCAGCCATGATGGACATCCCGACGCGGCCGCCATTGCTGAAGCGGGCCTCGTCGGCGCGGTCCGGCAGGTCGACCTGGATGTGCGCGAGGGTGAAATCTTCGTCATCATGGGACTTTCCGGATCCGGCAAGTCGACACTGGTCCGATTGATGTCGCGGCTGATCGAGCCGTCCGGCGGCGATGTGCTGTTCAAGGGCGAAAATCTTCTTAAGGCCTCCCAGGCGCGGATGATCAAAATCCGCCGCCACCAGATGGGCATGGTGTTCCAGCATTTCGCGCTGCTGCCGCATCTCACGGTTCTGGACAATGTCGCCTTCCCGCTCGATATCCAGGGCATGAAACGCGCCGGTCGCGAGGCCCGGGCACGCGAGATGATCGAACTGGTCGGTCTGGCCGGCAGGGAAAGCGCATTCCCCAGGCAATTGTCCGGCGGCCAGCAGCAGCGCGTCGGCATTGCCCGTTCGCTCGCGGTCGAACCCGAGATCTGGTTTCTCGATGAGCCCTTCTCGGCGCTGGATCCGCTGATCCGCCGCGAGATGCAGGACGAGTTCATGCGGCTGCAGACCGTGCTGCACAAGACCATCGTCTTCATCACCCACGACTTCGACGAAGCCATTCGCCTCGCCGACCGGATTGCCATCATGAAGGACGGCGAGATCGTCCAGGCCGGCACGCCGGAAGAGATCGTGCTGACGCCGGCCACATCCTATGTGGCGGAATTCACCAGGAATGTCGCTCGCGCCAAGGTGATCCGCGCCCGGAGGCTGATGGTCGCAGGCCAAACCGGCCCTGCCGGCGGCCCGACCGTTTCCGCCCGCGTCAATATCGCCGAGGCGGCGCCGTTGTTTCTCGACGGCGTTGCCCATCTCGGGGTCACCGACGACGCAGGCCAGATCATCGGGCGCCTGGACCGCGACGCGGTGGTCAAACTGATGCTGCAGGGCTGACCATGGCGATGCCCGGCGCTCCGATTTTGACAACCGATGCAGCGCAGGCCTCGCCGCCACCGCTCCGGCTGCCGATCGCCTGGATCATTGCGCTTGCGGCCTTCGTGGCGTTCTGGATTTTCGCGAAGCCGCTGCTGCCCGCAGCCTTCGAGTTTCCGAAGGCCTGGTATGTGCCCCTGGCCAAATGGATCAGCGCCGCGATGAAATGGCTAATTGACGAGGCCAGCTTCGGCCTGTTCAGCTTTACTGAATTGACCCGCTTCGTCTCCGCCGTGTTGGACGTGCCCTACACTGTGGCCGCGAGCCTGCTTTCCACCGGGTTTCTCGAGGGCAGCGGTTCGTCGGCGATCCAGATCGTGCCGCCCTTGCCCTGGGTCGCCGTCGTCGGCCTGGTCATGCTGCTCGGCCACTGGCTCGGCGGCTTGCGGCTCGCCCTGCTGGCGGGCGGCTGTTTTCTGTTTCTGGCGGTGTTCGGACAATGGACCAGCGCCATGATCACGCTCGCCTCGATCCTGGTGGCCGCCCCCTTGGGCGTTCTCTTCGGACTGTTGTTCGGCATCGCCGCCTGGCGCTGGCGCTGGGTCGAGCGGATGATCGCGCCCTTGCTCGATCTGATGCAGACCATTCCGGTGTTCGCCTATCTCGTCCCGGTACTTTTCCTGTTCGGTTTCGGCCCGACGGCGGCGGTGATCGCCACCCTGATCTTTGCCACCCCGCCAATCACCCGCATCACCATTCTGGCCTTGCGCGCGGTGCCGGGCGAAATCATCGATCTCGGGCACATGGTTGGCTGCACCGAGCGCCAGATGACCTGGCGAGTGATGGTGCCTGCCGCGCGCGAAAGCCTGATGGTCGGCATGAACCAGGTCATCATGCTGTCGCTCAACATGGTCATCATCGCCTCGATGATCGGCGCTGGCGGCCTGGGGTTCGATGTGCTGGCGGCGCTTCGTCGGCTTGATTTTGGCGCCGGCCTGGAAGCGGGATTCGCCATCGTGGCATTGGCGATCGCGATGGACCGGTTGAGCCAGGCTGCGGCCGAGAGATTGTCGGCGCCTGCCGCCGAAATTCAGAATTCCGGATTGATTGCCCGCCACCCCTATCTGATCGCGGCGCTGGCTCTGGTGCTAATCACCACGCTGCTGGGATATGTCGTGCCGGGCATCCACACCTATCCCGAGGCGCTGCAACTGTCGACCGGCACATTCTGGTCGGAAGTCGTGGCCTGGATCAACATCAACTATTTCGACACGCTCGAAGCCATCAAGAACGCGATGCTGCTCAATGTGCTGATCCCGTTCAAGCGCTTTCTCGGCGATCTGCCGTGGTTTGGTGTAACCGCACTGCTGGCTTTTGCCGGATACCGGCTTGGCGGCTGGAAGCTGGCGCTGTTGACAGCAAGCCTGGCCACCTTCATCGCCGCCACCGGCCAATGGGAAAAGGCCATGATCACCGTCTATCTCTGCGGCATCTCCGCGGTGCTCGCAGCAGCGATCGGCCTGCCGATCGGCATCTTTGCCGCCACCCGCGACCGGGTCTGGTCCTGGGTGCAGGTGGCCATCGACACGCTGCAGACCTTGCCGAGCTTCGTCTATCTGATGCCGGCGGTGATGCTGTTCCGAGTCGGTGATTTCACCGCCATGATCGCCGTCGTGGCCTTCGCCATCGCACCCGCAATCCGCTACACCGCGCTCGGCATCCGCAAGGTCGACCCGAAACTGATCGAGGCCGGCAGGGCCATGGGCTGCACCGAGTGGCAGATCCTCACCCGCATCCGGCTCAAGCTGGCGCTGCCGGAAATCATGCTGGGGCTCAACCAGACCATCATGTTCGCCCTGTCGATGCTGGTCATCACCGCTCTGGTCGGCACCCGCGACCTCGGCCAGGAAGTCTATATCGCGCTGACCAAGGCCGACACCGGAAGGGGTTTGGTCGCGGGCCTCTCCATCGCCGCCATCGCCATCATCGCCGACCGGCTGATTTCAGCCGGCGCCAGCCACGCCCGCCGCCGCCTCGGTCTGGAGTGAACCATGACTGATCTCGCCTCTCTCGACCATATCCGCGCCCTGCCCTGCTTCCACGGCTCAATCGAGATCGAGCCGCTCTCAGGCGGGTTGAGCAATGAGAACTGGCTGGTCACCGATGCAGCGGGCCGGCATGTCGTCCGGCTTGGGCGGGACTTTCCTTTTCACCATGTCGACCGCAGCCGCGAAGTGATGACCGCCCGCGCCGCCCATGAAGCAGGCTTCGCCCCGCGCGTCGAATATGCTGAACCGGGCATCATGGTGTCGGCCTTTCTCGATGCGAAAACCTATGCACCGGCCGATGTCCGCGCCAATGCCGCGCGGATCGGACAATTGATCCGCGATTTCCACCGAACGATGCCCGGCCACATCGAGGGACCCGGTTTTATGTTCTGGGTCTTTCATGTGATCCGCGACTATGCCCGCACGCTCAGATCGGGCGGTTCGCGCATGGTCGACCAATTGCCTGCCTGGCTTGACCTTTCCGATCAGCTTGAGGCTATCCAGTCGCCGCTGCCGATCATCTTCGGCCACAACGACCTGCTGCCCGCCAATTTTCTCGACGACGGCCACAAGCTGTGGCTGATCGATTTCGAGTATGCCGGATTCTCCACCGCCATGTTTGACATCGCTGGCGCGGCCTCGAACGCTGAAATGAGCGAGCACGAAGCCGGCATTCTGATCGAGGCTGCATTGGGCATCCGGCCAGACGCGGCTCTCACCCGCTCCTTCCACGCCATGCAATGCGCCTCGCTGCTGCGTGAAACGCTGTGGAGCCTTGTCTCGGAGCTCCATCTCGAAGCGCCGGGCGTCGACTATCAGGCCTATACCGCCGAGAACCTTGCTCGCCTTGACGCCGCACTTGACCAGTACCAAACGACCTATGGAAAGACATCATCATGACACTCCCTGACCGGGCTCAAATCGTCGTCATCGGCGGCGGCATCATCGGTTGCTCGACAGCCTACCATCTGGCCCGCGATCACAAGGCCGATGTCATTGTGCTGGAACAGGGCCGGCTGACCTCGGGCTCCACCTGGCACGCGGCGGGTCTTGTCGGACAATTGCGCTCTTCGGCCTCGATCACCAAGGTGCTCAAATATTCGGTCGATCTCTACAAGCGGCTCGACCAGGAAACCGGGCTTGAAACCGGCTGGAAGATGTCGGGTTGCCTGCGGCTTGCCACCAACCAGGACCGCTGGATCGAATACCGGCGGCTGGCGACGACTGCGCAGAGCTTCGGCATGGACATGCAGTTGCTGTCGCCGCAGGAAGCCAGATCAAAATTTCCGCTGATGGAAATCGATGATCTGGTTGGCGCCAGCTGGCTGCCCACCGACGGACAGGCGAGCCCGTCCGACATCACCCAGTCGCTGGCCAAGGGCGCGCGCATGCACGGCGCGAAAATATTCGAGAACGTCCGGGTCACCGGCTTCGAGATGAAGGACGGCCGCATCCTGGCGGTCAAGACCAACAAGGGCGACATCGCCTGCGAGAAGGTGGTCAATTGTGCCGGACAATGGGCGCGGCAGATCGGCGTGATGGCGGGCATCAATGTGCCGCTGCAGCCGGTCAAGCACCAATATGTCATCACCGAGAAGATCGACGGGCTGTCGAGCGACGCACCCACCATTCGCGACCCCGACCGCCGCACCTATTTCAAGGAAGAGGTCGGCGGCCTTTGCTTCGGCGGCTATGAACCCAACCCTGTGGGCTGGACCATGGATGATGTTCCCAATGAGTGGGAATTCCAGCTGTTCGATGATGATTACGATCATTTCGAACAGCACATGCTGCAGGCGATCGAGCGGGTTCCGGCGCTGAACTCGGTCGGCGTCAAGCAGATGATCAACGGTCCGGAAAGCTTCACGCCGGACGGAAATTTCATCCTCGGGCCCGCGCCGGAATGCGTCAACATGTTCGTCGGCGCCGGCTTCAACGCCTTCGGCATCGCCTCGGGCGGCGGCGCCGGCTGGGTGCTGGCGCAATGGGTGATGGACGGCGAAGCACCGCTCGATCTCTGGGTCGTAGACATCCGCCGTTTTTCCGACATGCACAGGGACCGGCAGTGGGTCAACGACCGTACGCTCGAAGCCTATGGCAAGCACTATGCCATCGGCTTTCCCCATGTGGAGTATGAGTCCGGCCGTCCGCGCATCGTCTCGCCGCTGTACGAGCGGCTGAAATCACACCGTGCGGTTTTCGGCTCCAAACTAGGCTGGGAAAGGCCCAACTGGTTCGCGCCCATTGGCATGGATGCTGCCGACATCCCGACCATGGGCCGCCAGAACTGGTTCGACGCCGTGGGCGAGGAACACCGCCATGTGCGCGAGAATGTCGGCATCTTCGACCAGTCCTCTTTCGCCAAATACGAGATCAGCGGACCGGGCGCGCTTGCCGCTCTGAGCAACATTTGCGCCAACAACGTGGCCAAACCTGTCGGACGGCTGACCTACACGCAACTGCTCAACAGCCGCGGCGGCATCGAGGCCGACCTGACGGTGGCGCGCCTGTCCGATGAACGCTTCTATGTCGTCACCGGCACCGGCTTCCGCACCCACGATCTGGCATGGATCAGCGAGCACGTGCCGGAAGGCGCCGATGTCCGGATCGACGACATCACCGAAGACTTTGGCACCTTGTCGCTGATGGGGCCGCATGCCAGGGACGTGCTGACCAAGGTTACCGCAAGCGATGTATCCAACGCGGCATTTCCCTTTGGCCATGTCCGCGAAATCGACATTCGCGGCCACACGGTGCGGGCGCTGCGCGTGACCTATGTCGGCGAACTCGGTTGGGAGTTGCACATTCCGATCGCGGCCACCGGCGAGGTCTTCGACGCGCTGATGCAGGCCGGTGCGCCGTACAAGATCCGCCCGGTCGGATATCGGGCACTGGAATCGCTCAGGCTGGAAAAGGGCTACCGCGCCTGGGGCTCCGACATCACCCCCAATGACACGCCGTTCGAAGCCGGGCTCGGCTGGGCGGTGAAACTCAAATCCAACACCGATTTCATCGGCGCGCCGGCGCTTCGCGCCATCGCCGGAAAACCGCTGACAAAGCGCTTCGCCGGTTTCGTCATCGATGATCCGGATGCAGTTCTGGTTGGCCGCGAAACCATCCTTCGCAATGGCGAGCCGGTGGGCTATCTGACTTCGGGCGGCTACGGCTATACGATCGGCAAGAGCATCGGCTACGGTTATGTCCGCAATGAAGACGGCGTATCGGACGATTTCCTCACCGGCGCCAGCTACGAACTGGTCATCGCGCTCACGAAATTTCCGGCCAGCATCCATCTCGAGCCGCTGATTGACCCGGAGAATGCACGCGTGAAAGCGTAAGCAGGTATCGGACGGTCGTAGCCGGATCAGAAATCGAACTGGAACTTGCGGATCAGGCCGATCTTGGCGGTGTATTGATCCTTCGAACCGGCGGCGATCAGCGGTGAGTTCGCCGCGTCACCGACCAGCCGGTTCCAGCTGGCGCCCGCTTCGCCCGCCCACTGGTCGTTGAAATCATAGCGGGCATTGGCCGCGACGCCGGCGGACTTGATGCCACCGCCGGCGCTGTAGGCGGTGAAGCCGGAGGTGACGGCCTCGGCGGCCGTCACGCCGAAATAGGTATTGGTGTAACCGGACGAGGCAAAGGACAGCCGCGGTCCCAGGGACAGGGTCAAAGCCTCGGTGGGTTTGATCGCATAGTCAGCGCCAATTTCGCCGACCACGCCATTGTGACCGCTGACGCCATAACGGATGTCGCCGAAGACGCTGATCGGCCCGGCTGTATATTTCAATCCGGCACCGAGTTCGAGCGCGGCATCAACGGTGTTCATCCCGATGAGCGCCGGTTCATCCTTGGCATTGCGCTCTCCAATGAAGCCAAAGGAGGGACGGAAGGACAGGCCCTGACCGTCGCCGCCGCCAAGCGAGAAGCCGTTGGAAAGTTTGAGATAGTTGAAACTGATGATCGGGTAGGGGCTCAACAGGTAACGCTTCGACCCCTCATAGCTCGGCGCCACGATGCCGCCCAGGCCGATTTCGAAACCGATCCCGGGGGCGGTCGCATCCTGGGCTGACACAGCGCCCATGAGTGGAAGCATCAACACCGCAACTGAGCAGCCAAGCATGGTCGTTCTGGTGCAGAGTCTGTGCAGTGTCATGAAAATTCGCTCTCGATTGTTCGCCACCCAAGGCCGGACTGGCCCAGGAAGTAGCATCCATTAGCAACGGGATGTCTAAACATTGTCTTTCATTTTAAAACAAACAGGCAATTGCAGGCTCACAGTACCTTCAATGCCACACAGCGGCTTGGTTCGGTCCCGGCTTCGCCCGGCATCGAGATATAGGGACCGGTGTCGTCAATCAGCGCAAGCATGCCCTTGGCCTCGAAGCTGGCGACATAAGCGCCAAATCCATTGCCCCACATCAAATCCTTGATGGTAAGCACGATGACGCCGCCGGGCCGGCAGATGCGGATGAGGTCATCAAGCCCTTCGACGCCGACATGGCCGGCGGTGAACACGCCGGTGGAGATGATGGCGGCGAAACGGTCGCTCGGAAACGGCAATTCGCCGCCCAGCGGCGCCTGGTGCAGCGCCGAATAGACCTGCTTGCGCGCGGCCACTTTCAGCATGCCTTCGGAAATGTCGAGCGCTTCGGTCTCCGGATAGCCGATGATCGCCAGCCATTCACCCACCAGGCCGGTGCCCGCGCCGGCGTCGAGCAGCGGCGTCGCACCTTTTTCGACATGGCGTGCCAGCATCGCCAGCCCGATGGCCGGATGCCGGTAACCGACTGTCGACATGTCGGAATCGTAATTCTCCGCCCAGGCGTCGTAGACCCTTGCCAGTTCCTCGGGTTTTTGCGCCGAATAGACCTGGCCCAGCCTTGCCGTCTTGTCCTGGTCGTTCATCAAGCTCTCCCATGGTGATTGAATCTTTGTCAACCAAACCATAGCCTTGCCGGACGCATTGTGGAACTGTGCCCGCACGGTATTCCAAAAAAATCGGCGAAGGGAGATGAGGATGGACGACGAAACCGAAGCCCGGATCTCGCATGCGCTGGCAACGATTGCGGCGCTGGATGGTCATATCGGGCCGGTCGAGCGGCTTGGCGGGCTGACCAATCTGGTGTTTCGCGTCGGCGACTATTGTCTGCGGCTGCCGGGCCGGGGAACCGAGGAATACATCAACCGTGAACACGAGGCGGTGGCGGCGCGCCTGGCGGCGGCGGCCCTGGTCAGCCCGGAACTGATCCACGCCGATGCGGCAACCGGTGTAATGGTCACCCGCTTCATCGAGGGCGCCAGGACCATGTCGCCTGACGCATTTCGCGCCGATCCCGGCTCGGTGCGCCGCGCCGGCGAAGCATTCCGGCAGTTGCACCAATCCGGCGCCATCTTCCCTTTCACCTTCGACCTGTTCGCCATGATCGATGATTATCTCAGCATCCTGTCGAAAAAGGATGTGGCGCTGCCCGAAGGCTATCATGACGTGGTCGCGCGGGCCGAAATGGTGCGCGCCGCACTTGCCGTCCGGCCGCTGCCCTCTGTGGCGTGTCATTGCGACCCGCTGTGCGAGAACTTTCTCGACACCGGCGAACGCATCTGGATTGTCGACTGGGAATATTCCGGCATGAACGATCCGATGTGGGATCTGGGCGATCTTTCCGTCGAAGGCGGCTTTGATGCGGCACAGGACGCGGCCCTGCTGGATGCCTATTGCGGCGGCGCGCCCGGTCCTTCCGATCACGCCCGAATGATCATCTACAAGGCCATGTGCGACCTGTTGTGGACGCTTTGGGGGCTGATCCAACTCGCCAACGGCAATCCGGCCGAAGACTTCCGCGCCTATGCCGATGGCCGTTTCGCCCGCTGCAAGACACTGATGGCCAGCGCCGAATTCGCCGACAGTCTGGCCACCCTGCACTCCGCCTGATTATCTCGGCTCGAAATGGCGGGAGATCTTGAATTTGCGCTTCTCAAGCTCCGCGAAATAGGCCGGAATCTCGAAATATTCCTCCGGCGCCCAGACGCCAGGCCGGCGTGATCCGGCCAGGATCAACTGCACCGCGATCGAGCCGTTCATCGACGTGCAGGCGTCGGTGTAGGGCGCATACATGGGATCGGGAGAAACCGTCACATCGAAACGCACGGTCCGCGCGGCACCGTCTTTGCGGCCGCGGCCAATGGCAAAATGGATCTCGTGGCTGTCTTGTGAAGGGATCCTGTCGGCATTGGCGGCGATGTTGCGTTCAATCACCTTGTTGAGAACATCCAGCGGCTTGATCTCGACCCCACCGATCGTCACCGGTGTGTCGAAATCGCCGAATCCAGCCTTGACCAGTCCGACCCAGGCCTCGTGTTCGCGGTGAGGAAGATGCAGTTTCCAGGAAAATTCCTTGATGCCCTTCTCTTTGATGCCGTCAGCCAGGGGCACGGTGAGCTGTTCTGAATGGGGTGAGTGCATGAACTCGCATCTGCCCCAGGGCTCCGGCAGATCGAGGATTTCGACGCCGCTCATCGGCGGACATTGCACATGCTTGCCGTCATAGAACTGGGTGCTCGGGTGGGCGTATTCGGCCAACACCGTCGATACGCTGTAGGGCGGCACCAGCACCGGGTTTTCATCGCCGACAAATTCCGCCGCCCAATAGAGATTGATGCTGTCAATCTCGTCAAGTTCGTCGGCGACAGCGCGGCAGATTACATTGGACATGCCCGGATCGGCGCCAACGCCGATAACCGCGGTGACGCCCGCCTGTTTGAACCGCTCATGTTCGGCCAGTTGCTTGACCGTGTAGGTCCCCAGACCACCAAGATCGACATAGCTGACCTTTGCCGCCAGCGCCGCCTCGAATATCCGCATCTGGAAACCGAGCAATGTCGGCACGCAATTGACACAGATATCAGCGCCTTCGATCGCGCTCTTCAACCGTTCCGGATCAGTGACGTCGAGATCCACCAGCTCGATCTTCGGATCCGCCAGTTCACCGGCCAGCGCCTGCATTCGCGGACGCGACGTGTCGCACAGCCGGATCCGGCTGATGTCGATGATGGCGCGGTCGGACAGGAGATCGCGGAGTATGCCCGCGCCCATCAATCCGGCGCCGCCAAGCAGGGTGATAATCATTGCAGTGTCCTTTGAATTGTCGATCGCGTGCACGCACGCAGTGTTGGTATTGGTGGCGTCAGACGTGGGACCGCCCGCTTTCCTCATAAAACCAGTCGTCCGGATAGGGGTACCACCAGTCCTGGACCACCGGCTTGTGATCGATGATCACCATTTTCGAGCGGCGGAACGCATCAAGCCCGAGCCGTGACAGCTCGCGCCCCAGCCCGGATTTCTTCCAGCCGCCGAACGGCAGCGCGTCATTGTCGATCAGCGGATTGTTGACCCAGACCATGCCGGCCTCGAGCCGGTCGGCGGCTTCCATCGCCTCTTCCAGCGATGTGGTGAACACCGAGGCGCCGAGACCGAATTCGCTGTCATTGGCGCCGGCGATCGCCGCGTCAAAATCCGCCACCCGCATGATCGCGGCGACGGGCCCGAAACATTCCTCCCGCAGGATCGCCATGTCCGTGGTGCAGCCGGTGAGAATGGTCGGTTCATAGAACCAGCCGGTAGGCTGGTCAGCCGGAATCCTGCCGCCTAGAACAACGGTGGCGCCCTTGGCTTTGGCATCCTCGACCAGGCGGATCACCTTGTCGCGGGCGGCCTTGCTCACCAATGGACCGATCTCCGACTTTTTCAACCCATGACCGATCCGGAGCTTTTCGGCCTTGGCTTTGAACAACGCCACGAACTCGTCATGGATGGCGTCGACCACGAAGAAGCGCTCCGCCGAGGTGCAGACCTGCCCGGACATGTGAAAGGCGGCGGTGACCGCGCCAGCGGCCGCGACATCCAGCGGCGCATGAGCCGTGATGATCATCGGATCGCTGCCGCCGGCTTCGATCACCGCCGGTTTCATCTGCGCGGTGGCCGCCATGGCGACGGCCTTGCCGGCAGCCACGGATCCGGTGAAGGCCACGGCATGGGTTTGCGGCGAGGCGATCAGCGCCTGGGACAGTTCGACGCCACCTGGCAGGCAGGCCACCAGACCATCGGGCAGCGCCGCAAAGATCTTCATGAACTCAAGCGTCGACAAGGTCGTCGCCGGCGCCGGCTTGATGATGCAACCATTGCCCGCGGCCAGTGACGCGGCAACCGTCCAACACATCAAAAGGATCGGAAAATTGAACGGCATGATGTGCACACTCAGCCCAAGCGCCTCGTAGCGGCAATGCTGGAAGGAGCCGGCCTGGGTGGTGCCCGCCACCTTGCCCGCGTCATCGCGCGCCATCTCGGCGAAATAGCGAAACGCGCCTGCACAATTGGCCACCTCGCCAATCGCCTCGGGATAGGGCTTTCCCATCTCGCGTGACATCAACTCGGCGCAACGGCGCATGTCGGCCGCCTCGATCGCTCCGGCGACACGGTGGAGCATGGTGGCGCGGGATTTCGCGTCGAGCTTGTTCCATTTCCGCTGTGCTTCCGTGGCCGTGGTCAGCACCTCCTCCATGACCTCCAGAGTGGTCTCGGCTGCCTTGCCGACATGCTCCAGATTGGCCGGGTCGATCACGTCCCAGGCGACCCCGGTACTCGCCACATAGCGGTTGTCGGCAAAGTAGACGGGTACATTGGGGTCAAACATAGGGGCATTCCTGATTTTAAGACAAACTCCGGATAATCCGCTTTGGCCCAAGCCTAGCGGATCATGTAGACTTTCTTGACCGTCTCATGGACGGTGCATTCGCCTTTCCAGTCCTTTGGGAAAAAGGCGGCGGTATCCGGCGTGATCTCGATGACCTCGCCGCTTTCATGCACATAGGTGCAACTGCCTTCCAGGAAATGGCAGAACTCGTCGCTGGTGACATGGCAGGCCCATTTGCCCGGCGTGCAGACCCACAATCCGCACTCGCTCCGGCCCTCGGGACCTTTGTGAATGACAAGTCCGGATGTGCGGCTTTCACCCTCTATCATGGTGGGGATCACGCCCCAGTCTTTCAAATCAGTCTGTTCGAGTGGCTTGCGCATCAACGGGGTTGCGGTCATGGATCGATCCTTGAATTTGTCTGGCGGTTCAGGCCAGCATGTAGATATTGCGCATGGTCTCAATGACGTTGCATTCGCCGGTCCATCCGGCCCTAAACATCACGGCGTCTCCCGGTCCGATTTCGATGACTTCACCCTCATCGGATGTGTAGACCGCCCGCCCCGCGACGAAGTGGCAGAACTCGTCACGCGGAATCGACAGCCGCCAGCGGCCGGGAGTGCAAACCCAGATGCCGGTTTCCGGCTGGTTGTTCGGTCCCTTGTACAGAAGCCTGCCGGACGAATGCGATCGTCCCTCCAGACTGTCAGCCTGTTCACCCCAATCGGCCAGATCGTCAAAGCTGGTGGCGCCATGAATATGCGGCGCCGACGAAGTGAGCGTCTCAACCATTGAAGACACCGCCGGTCACCAGTTGATCGAGAATGCCCGCGGCCTTCTTCGGGCCATTGCGGGCCTGCATATGTGCGGATGTCGCTTCAAGCTTTGCCTTCATCGCGGGGTCCGTGATGCAGGCTTCGAGCTTCTGGGCCAGGTCCGCATCGGTCCAGTCATAACGCGGCATCTTGAAGCCGTGACCGGTCTCATCGACGCGGGTGGCATTGTCGTGGCCGTCCCAGACATAAGGCATGATGATCGCCGGCTTGCCGAAATAGAGGCACTCCGTGAACGAGTTGTTGCCGCCGTGATGGATCACCGCATCCACCTGCGGGATCACTGACGGCTGCGGGAACCAGCTGTCGATGATGACATTGCCCGGCAGATCGGTGTACTCGCCCTTGTAATCGCCAACATTGACCAGCGCCCGGTATGGCAGCTTGCCGACGGTGGTAATGATCCGCTTGAGCAATTCGGTGTCGCCGGCGCCGAGGCTGCCAAAGCTGACATAGAGCAGAGGCTTGTCATTGTTCTGAGCAAATTCCGGCACCTCATAGGGTTTCTCGGTGCGGATGCAGCCTTCGAGATACTGGAACCGCTTGGGGTCGAGCGGATGCGCGCGGTTGAACTTCACCGGCTCGGGATAAAGCAGGAGGTTCATGAATGGCGAGGCTTCAAAGAACTGGCCCAGTGGATAGGGATCTTCGTTGCAGGAAGCGAGGAAGCTGTTGAAATCATCATGGATCGGCTTGATCACTTCGTTGAAGCGGTTCTGAAACGCGGTGTGGCAGGCATGATCATTCTCGCCGCAGCCGGACAGGTGCGGCGGGATGTTCGGATCCTCGATCTCGTTTTCCGAGCACGATATGATCCGGACCCAGGGATTGCCGAACTGCTTGATTGCCGGAAACAGGATGACATTGTCGACGCAGATCAGATCCGGCTGGATCCGGGCGAGAACCGCCGGCAGATCCTTCTCCGCCCACTTGGCGCTGTCGACGATGGCCTCCCAGCAATCCTTGACGTAGGTGTCGATCTGCTCATAGGGGCTTTTGCGGAAATTCGGGATATGACCATTGATGAAGTCCTCCCAGAATTTGGCCATCTGTTCCGGCGGCATCGGCGCGGACAGGGCGACCGGATGGGCCTCGAAACCGTAACCTTCGTAGACCGCGACGAACCCCGGATCGGACAGGAACACGGCCTTGTGGCCAAGCGCCTGAACCGCCTGCGCGATGCCGACCGAGTTCAATGCCGGGCCATAAGCGGCTTCGGGAAAGAATGCGATGGTTTTGGACATGGTGCTCCCCTTTTCGTGTCTTAATCTGGAAATAGCCGGCAACGATCAGGATCGATGCCAAGATGGATTGGGCTGCCGATGCCAAGATCAGCACTGGTGTGGGCCGGAACACGCACTTGCAGCGGCGTCTCGCAAGCGGCGATCTTGACGTGCAGCACCCGGTCAAGTCCGTGATAGGCAGCGTCAACGAGGGAACCGGCGATGCCGCCGCCATTCATTGAAACCGCAATGCTCTCGGGACGTATCGCAAGTGTCGCCGGTCCCGCCGCGGCGCCCGGCATCGGCACTGACAATCCATCCGCCTCGAAGCTGCCGTTTGGCGTGACAACGCCACTGATAAAATTCATCACGCCGATGAAATTGGCGACAAACCGGTCTGCCGGGTGTTCATAGATCTCCTCCGGCGCGCCGCATTGGAGCAACCGGCCATCCTTCAGGATCGCCATGCGGTCGGCCATCACCAGCGCTTCCTCCTGGTCATGGGTGACGATGATGAAGGTGATGCCGACCTCGTGTTGCAGCCGCTTCAGTTCAAGCTGCATGCGCTCGCGCAATTTCTTGTCGAGCGCGCCGAGCGGCTCGTCGAGCAGCAGCACTTTCGGCCGCTTGATCAGCGACCGGGCCAGCGCCACGCGCTGTTTCTGGCCGCCGGACAGCTGCTCGGGCTTGCGCTCGGCAAAAGGCGTCAGGTCGGTGACAGCCATGATCTCGTCGACACGGTGATTGATCTCGGTTTTCGCCAGGCGCTCCATCTCCAGGCCATAGGAGAGGTTCTTCCGGATCGTCATATGCGGAAACAGCGCATAGGACTGGAACATCAGGTTGAGCGGGCGCTTCTCGGGTGACAATGGCGCGATATCGGTTCCATCGAGCAGGATGCGCCCGCTGCCCGGCGTCTCGAAACCGGCGAGCATGCGCAGCAGCGTGGTCTTGCCGCAGCCCGACGGACCAAGCAGCGCGAAGAATTCGTTCCTTTGGATATCGAGCGACACATTGTCGACGGCCCTGACCGGGCCGAACGACTTCGACAGTCCGTCGATTCTCAGGATTGGCTCTTGCGCTGTCGGCTCTTGGTTCATGACATCTGTTCTTTGTTGACCCATTGGGAAATCAAAAGCGCCAGCGCGCTCACGCCCATGACGATGGTCGCCAGCGCATTGATTTCGGGGGTAATGCCGAAGCGGATCATCGAGTAGATCTGGATCGGCAGGGTGATTGATGACCGACCGGCCCCCGCGGTGAAAAAGGCTATGATGAACTCGTCCACCGACAGCGTGAACGCCAGCAGCGCGCCGGCGATGATTGCCGGCAGCAGCACCGGGAACGTCACCCGCCAGAACGTGGTCCAGCCCGACGCGCCGAGGTCGCGCGAGGCTTCCACGATCGAATAGTCGAAATGCTTGAGCCGCGCCCTGACGATGGAGCAGACGAAAGCCAGATCGAAGATCACGTGGCTCAGGATGATGGTGTGCAGCCCGAGGGTCAGGTTGAGGCGCGAAAAGAATGTGAGCAATGCCACCGCCAGAACAATGTCGGGAATGACCATCGGCGCGAAGGCCAGGGCTTCGAGCCCCGTGCTCTTGCGGCGGCGCGTTTCCATGCCGATTGCCAGAAGCGTTCCGAGCACCGTGGAGATCAGTGTCGCGGCGACGGCGACCACCAACGTGTTCCAGGCCGCACCCAGGATCTCGGAATTGCCGGCCAGCGCAACATACCATTTCGTCGAGAAACCGGACCATGTGGTGGGTAGGCCGGCCTCGTTGAACGACAAAAGCACCAGAACCGCGATAGGCAGGTAGAGAAACCCGAAGACGCAAAACAGCACGATCCGGCCCGGCAGCCTGGCGCCGGCAGCGGAGCTCATGACGGCGCTCCGGCGCGTTCGCCGCTGGCATGCGCCGTGGCGCGACCCTGCAGAAACAGCAAGATGATCATGGTGGCGATCAGAACCATGCCAAGGGCCGCGCCAAAGGGCCAGTCATTGGCGGTAAGGAACTGGTCGTAGACGACATTGCCGATCATCTGGAACCGGCCGCCGCCCAGGAGCGCGGGCGTGACGAAATTGCCGATCGACAGCACGAAAACGAAGACTCCGCCGGCCGCCACGCCGGACATGGTCAGGGGCAGCGTAACCCGCAGGAAGGTGCTCACCGGTCCGCCGCCGAGATCGCGCGAGGCTTCCATCAATTCCGGATTGAGGCGCGACAGGGTTGAATAGATCGCCAGGATGACGAAGGGCAGGTAATTGTAGACCAGACCGACGATCACCGCCCCTTCGCTGTAGAGCAGCGACAACGGTTCGCCGTCATATCCTGCCATGCGCAACAGGTTGTTGAGCAATCCTTCGCGGTTGAGCAGCACGATCCAGGCATAGGTGCGGATCAAATAATTGCTCCAGAACGGCAACACGGCGAAGAACAGCAGCATCGCCTGCCGGTGTTTCGGCGCGCGGTTGATGGCGTAAGCCGCGGGATAGGCGATCAGGATGGCGATCAGGGTCACCAGACCGGCGATCCGGGCGGAATTGAGGAAAATCTTCGCATACAGCGGGTCGACAACGCGCTGGAAGTTCTCAAGCGTGAAATCATAGACGACGCCACCCCACGTACCGCGCTCGAAAAAGGCGTAGCTGAGGATCAACAGGCACGGCAGCACCATGAAGACAAGCAGCCAGGCGACGGCCGGCGCCGCGAGCAGATTGGGTCTTGAAGCTTGAAAGGACATCGGTTTCCACCGCGGAAAGAAATTCCTCCCCGGCCGCCACGTAGGCGACGGCCGGGGAGGCGCCGGGAGGCCTAAAGGGTCAATTCGAGGCCTTGATCTCGCTGACAGCGCGCGAATAGTCCTTCTGGGCGTCGCCCAGATCGCGCATCAATTCAAGCTTGGTCAATTCCGCGGGCGCCATCGCCATGTTGGGATACTGCGCGGCGATCGCCGGATCGAGGCTTTCCATGGCGGCCTTGTTGGGCACCTTGTAAAGGATGTTCTCCGCTGCCCAGGCATGGTTCTTGGTGTCGAGAATGAAGTTGATGAACTTCATTGCCGCATCCTTGTTTTCCGAGCCCTTCATCACCACGATGGTATCGACCCAGAGGTCTGAGCCTTCCTTGGGCACGATGAACTTGATCTCGGCATTCTCGCCAATGCCGTAATTGCACCAGCCATCCCAGGCATGCACCAGCGAGGCCTCTCCGGAGACAAGCTTCGAGTAGAAGGTTGTGTCATCATAGGCGAGCAGCGTTTTCTTGGCTTCGATCAGAAGATCCTTCGCGGCATTGATCTTGGCTGGATCAGATTCATTGACCGACGAGCCGGTGGCGAAAAGCCCGGCGGCCATCAGCCAGCGATCGGTGGCCAGCATCGTTGTCTTGCCGGTGACGTCATCGGCCGGCTTGAGCAGGTTCATCCAGCTGTCGGGCGTGCCCGCGACCAGATCCGACCGATAGCACAGGCCAGTGGTGCCCCAGGTGTAAGGCACCGAAAACTCGGTGCCCGGATCATAGGCGAGCGCCGCAGCTTCCGGATAGAGATTGGCGAGATTCGGCACGGCTGCCTTGTCGATCGGCTCGGCCAGACCCTGCTTGTTGAGCACTTCGGCGAATGGCGAGGAGACGAAAACCACGTCATATCCCTTGCCCTGGCTCGCCATCAGCTTGCCCATGATCTCTTCATTGGTGGCGTGATTGACAACTTCCAACTCAAGCCCGGTCGCGGCCTTGAAACTGTCCGCGATATCGGGCGCCATGTAGCCGTCCCAATTGGAAATGACGAGATCCGCGGCCCCGGCTGGCGCCGCGGCAAGGAGCGCGACGGCGCTGCATGTCGCAATAAATCTGTTCTTCACGGTCATGGAAGACCTCCGTTTCGATTGTTCCACCTCTGTGCAGCGCCCGCCGGGTTTGGGCCCGGTCTGTTTCCGCCCTGATTACAACGGTACAATTTATAAAAATAATACGTCAATAGGGAAAATGATGCGTTGGGGATTTCTTGCTTGCGGCCTTGCGGAATTCTCAAAAATGAACAGAATGCACCCATAACGAAGGGATGCGACCATGACCGCCAAGACAGATCGCCCCAATCCGCGCCATGTATCTTTGGCTCAAATGATACTGGACATTGCGCTGGAGCGCGGGATCGAACCCGGCGAAAGGCTTGCCGAGCAGGCGCTGGCGTCAATGTGCAATGTCTCGCGCACGCCGATCCGCAAGGCGCTGAAGCTGTTGGCCGACAATGACTTGGTTACCGCTGACGCCGATGGCGGCTTCGTTCTGACCGCAGACCCGTCCAGCACGCCGCGGCTTGATGACGCCGTCAAAATCGCCAATGACCAGCAAATCAACAGCGCTATCTTGCGGGATCTGACCGCCGGACGGATTTCCGCCACGCAAACCGTGGCAAGCCTGCAGCGGCGCTATGGCGTTTCCCGGCAGGCGATACAGAACGGGCTGACAAAACTGGCCGAACAGAACCTCGCCGAGCGCGCCTCGGGCCAGCAATGGCTGCTCAACCAGTTTGCCGTCAGCCGCGAAGCGATCGCCAAGAGTTATGAATTCCGGCTGGCGACGGAGCCCCTCGCCCTGACCCTGCCGGATTTCCATCGCGACCTCACCGCTCTCGCCTCATTGAGACAGATGATGCAGGCGCTCAGAGTGATGAATGAAGCGACATTTGACCGCAACATGTTCGAGCGGACGGATTTCGAATTTCACATGATGGTCGCCAAGGGCTGCGGAAACCCGTTCATGGTCGAGGCGCTGACAAACCATCACCGGATGCGCCGCGAGACCCACGGCGGCAGCAAGGTCGGCACATTTCGGCTGATGCAGTCAAATATTGACCATATCCAGATCCTCGAGCAGATCGAAACCGGCAGGATGGAACTTGCGGCAGACCTCATGCGTGTGCATATACAGATGTCACAATCGCATCGCCCAAAGCTTGCCGGCCGTGGCGTTCCCCCCACCTTCAAGATTGCATGAGGCAACGCCAGATGCCCGCTTCCAAGGTCATTGTCCTGTTTCCCGAAGCCAGTTACGGCGCGGCTCTGAATTGCGTCGGCATCGCCCAAGAGCTGCGCCGGAACGGCGCTCAGCCGGTTTTCATCTGTCACCCGGGTTTCAGCGGTGTCTTTGCTGAATATGGCTTTGCGGAATACCAGCTGGCAGGCGAAATCGCCGGCGCCCCCACCGACTGGAACGAATTCATCGAGAGCCACAAGCATGCCTTCCGGCAATCGCCGATGGAACAACTGCAATCCTATGTCGCGCCGACCTGGAATGCGATTGTCGACACCGCCATTCGCGCCGAGGAGCCGCTGAGCAAATTGCTGGCGCGGCTCAAGCCGGACGCAATCGTGCTCGACAACGTCGTCATGTTTCCGGCGATCGCCAATGCCGGCGTGCCCTGGGTCCGGGTCGTTTCCTGTGCCGAGACCGAGATTCCCGATCCAAATGTGCCACCCTATCTGTCCGGCTGCCAGAGCGGCCATCCGGCCGGGTGGCGAGCCTTCGAAAGCGCCTATGAAAAGGCTGTGGCGCCAGCCCACAAGCGCTTTGCCGCGTTTGTGGCGGATACCGGCTTGAAGGCGCCGCAAGCGCCGGGTTTTCTTGACCCGTCGCCCTGGCTCAACCTCTTGTTGGCGCCCGAAATCATCCGCCACGAGCGAGCAATCGCACTTGATCCCGAGACTTTCGTGTTTCTCGACGGCTGCGTCCGCAAGGAGGCTCCCTACACGCCACCTCGGTTTGCCAGCAACAATGACGATCCGCTGGTCCTGACCAGTTTCGGATCCTTGGGCGCCATCGATGTCGACATGATGCAGCGGATGATCGCGGTCTTCGCCGACCTTCCCGGCCGTTTTCTCATCAATGCCGGCAACTGGCGCGACGCCTATCAACATGTCCCCGACAATGTCTTCATCGACAGTTGGTTTCCGCAACCATCGGTGGTCGAGCAGTCGAGCCTTTTCATCCATCATGGCGGCAACAACAGCTTCTGCGAAGCGCTCTATTTCGGTGTGCCCTCGCTGATCATGCCCTATTGCTGGGACGGCCATGACAATGCCACCCGTGCCGTGGAAACCGGCGTCGGGAAGACGCTCGACCGCTATTCCTGGAGTGATGCGGACCTCGCTCAGTCCATACGGTCCTTGTTGAGCGACGAAGCCATGCGCCAGCGGCTCAAGGCCAACGCCGCAATCATGCAGAATGCCGCGGGCACGAGCCGCGCCGCCGTCGAAATTCTCAAGCTCACCGAAACCGCCAGCGGCCAGGCCCGCGCATCCGCCTGACCAGACACCGGAGGCCACCATGCAGACACATTTGTTCATCAACGGCGCTTGGGAAAGCCCTTTGAGAGGCGGCACTCTGGAGGTGATCGATCCGGCCACCGAAGCGGTCATCCATCAAGCGCCGGCCGGGACCGCGGAAGACATCGACCGCGCCGTCTCAGCCGCACGAACCGCGTTCGATACCGGACCCTGGCCGAAAATGTCCGGCGCCGATCGGGCGGTCTACCTGCGCAAGATCGCCCGGAAGATTACCGAGAAACGGGAGGCGCTGGCGCTGCTTGAAGTCCGCGACAATGGCAAGCCGCTTCCCGAGGCGCTGTGGGACATTGACGACGCCGCTGGCTGCTTTGAGTTTTATGCCGGCCTTGCCGAGGAACTCGACGCCAATCCGGAAGAGATCGTTCCGCTCGGCGACGCCCGCTTCGCCTCGAAAGTGGTTCAGGAGCCGATCGGCGTTGCAGGCACGATCACGCCCTGGAATTATCCGCTGCTGATGGTCAGCTGGAAAGTCGCGCCCGCGCTTGCGGCCGGCTGCACGGTCGTGCTCAAGCCGTCGGAGCTGACGCCGCTGAACGCGCTCGAACTCGGGCTGATTGCTCAGGAGACCGGTTTGCCGCCGGGCGTGCTTAACATTGTTACTGGCACCGGCCCGGACGCCGGAGAGCCGCTCACCCGGCATCCGGATGTCGACAAGCTTGCCTTCACCGGGTCGGTGGCCACCGGCCGCAAGGTGATGATCGCCGGCGCCCAGGACATCAAGAATGTCAGCCTCGAACTGGGCGGCAAGTCGCCCTTCATCGTCTTTGCCGACAGCGATATCGAGCAGGCGGTCGAATGGATCATGTTCGGCATCTTCTGGAACCAGGGGCAGGTCTGCTCGGCCACGTCACGGGTGCTGATCGAAGCGCCGGTCTACGACGCCGTGCTGGCGCGGCTGGTCGAGGCGGCTGGAAAAATCCGCATCGGCAACGGGCTCGACGATGGCACTCTGCTGGGGCCGATCGTGTCCAGGGGGCAATATGACAAGGTGCTTGCGGCGATCGAACGCGGCCGCACCGAAGGCGCCACGATTGCCGCTGGCGGTGGCCGCGCGGAAGGCTTCGACAGGGGCTATTTCATCGCGCCGACGGTGCTGACCGGAATGTCCGAGGACAATTATGCCTGGCGGGAGGAGATTTTCGGACCGGTGGTCTGCGTCAGATCCTTTGAGACCGAGGACGAAGCGGTCAGAAGCGCCAACAACAGCCGCTTCGGATTGGCGGCTGCGGTGATGTCGAAGGACCTTGCCCGGTGCGAGCGTGTCGCCCGCGCGCTGCAGGCGGGCATCCTGTGGATCAACTGCTCCCAGCCAACCTTCACCGAAGCCCCCTGGGGCGGCTACAAGCAATCCGGTATCGGCCGTGAACTGGGACGCTGGGGACTGTCGAACTATCTCCAGACCAAACAGATCACCAGCTATCTGTCGGACGAGCCCTGGGGCTGGTACATCAAGTAGAAGCTGTTTCGCACCAGAGCGCCAGGTTTGCCTTGGCGCTCCCAACAACCGCCGTTCACCTCTGAAAACGAGTCCATTCGATGCGTATTCTTGTCATACAGCATTCAGACCAAGAGCATGCCGGCGGCTTCAGGCCGATGTTTGCAAGTGACGGTCACGAGATCTCCGTCTGCGTGGCGCCCCGTGATATCGGCGATGTCGATCTGGGCGCGTTCGATGGCCTTTGGGTGCTTGGCGGCCCGATGCAGGTTTGGCAGTCGGCCGAGCTGCCCTGGCTTGGCCGGGAAATCGAGGTAATCCGTCACGCTGTGCTGGATCGCAAAATGCCCTATTTTGGCGTCTGTCTCGGCCATCAGCTTCTTGCCCATGTGCTGGGCGGCAAGGTCGGTCAGGCAGCGGAGTCAGAGATAGGCTTGCTCCATGTGACAAAATCCGGTGAACCGCCAATGTTCAGCGGTATTGCGGAGCAGTTTCCGTGTTTCCAATGGCACAGCGCCGAGGTCAGCCGTCTGCCGGATGGCGCCGAAATCACGGCAGGTTCCAAGCAGTGTGCCGTGCAGGCCATGACCTGGGGAAAAACGGCCAGCTCGGTCCAATTCCACGCCGAACTCGATGCGGCGACGCTTGCGGATTGGTACGACATCGACGGCTGCGAAGAGGTTCTGAGGCAGGAGATCGGCAACGCCGCGGATCATGTTTTTGACAATCTTGCCGCAGCCGAAGCCGATCTCAGCCGCATGAGATCCGGCCTCTACCAGCATTGGCTTGCCGGTTTGACGCGATAGGCCATCGCGCGCCATCTGCACCGGCACGTCACAACCCGGGAACTTTATCCGCGCATCAACGTTGGGGAACGGTGGGGCCGACGCGTTGTGCTGGCCTGATGACTTTCAAGGAGATACCCAATGCACGGAATCATTTATCTGGTCGGCCTCGTGGTCGTAGTCCTGTTCATCCTGTCGCTTCTCGGCTTGCGGTAAGACCATGGAACCCTTAGCAGTCAAAACTGCGCCGGTTCATTCGGAGAACTTGCCCAGCGGGCAATCCTATCTCGAATGGGGTGCAGTATGGGGTGGTGGCGTCGTCGCTATCGCCACATCAACCGTCCTTGGACAATTTGGTGGAACGGCTGGTCTGGCGCTCGGTGAGCCGATGCTTGCCAACGGCGAACCATCCTGGCAAGTCCTGGTGGCAAGCCTGTGGTTGTTCGTGACCGCATTGGCGAGTTCAGCCGGCGGCGGGTACATAGCCGGTCGCATGCGCAGCCGCTGGAACGACGCCGCCAAGACCGAAGTCGAATTCCGTGACGGCGTGCATGGATTGGCCGTGTGGGCCGTCTCGACCCTGGCCGTCGCGGCTTTCGTGGCGATCACGGCAGCGCTGTCAAGCATCGGCGTGGAAACGGGCGCGATTTCCGAGATCCCGGAAAACGTTGCTCAATACACCAGGACGATTACCGTGGTGTATGGTTTCGCAGCAGGCGCCGCGGCTGCACTGGGCGCCGGTGCTGCCTGGTGGTTTGCCAGCCTTGGCGGCAATCATCGTGACGAAGCCACGGATGTCCATCTGATCACTCCAGGCTTCCTCAGACGCTGAGCAACCTGCCTGCCAACGCCGAACGCTCGGCAATGAGACAATTAAGGGGCGCCTCCCGCAGCGCCCCTTTTTCTGTACTATCTACCTGATTGGACCGTGAAGCCTACTGCATCGAGGCTTTGACCGCGGCCACGTCCTCGGCGGTCATTTGACCATTGGTGACAACCTCGCCTGCCTTGATCTGCCAGAGCCGGAACGGACCGGAAATGTCGCCATACTGGTCAAACGACACATTGCCGATAACGCCCTGATAGTTGATCGGCTTGCCTTCGGCGATCAATGCCAGCGCCTTCTTGAACTCTTCCGGTCCGGCATAGATCACCTCGCCGGCCGGGTCGACCACTGAACGGATGGCGTCGCGGATGGCGTCGGCTTCGGCCTTGCCAGCCTTGGCGACAGCCAGTCCGACAATCGCGCCCGCATCATAGGACCTGTCCGCCGCCGGCGCCGATGGCGCGATACCGCCGGAGAAGGCTTCATAATTGGCATAGAAATATTTGGTTGAGTCGGTCTCGGTTGTTCCCGATGAGGTGCCATAGGCGCCCTCGAGATAGTCCGCGCCGACAGCCTCGATGAAGTCCGTCGAGTTCATGCCGTCGTTGAGCAGGAATTTCTGCGGTCCGCCCTGGCTGATCCAGGCCCGCGCCAAGGTGGCGCCATCGACAGGATAGCTGACCAGATAAAGCGCTTCCGGTTCGCCCGCCATCGCCGCGGTCACTTCAGCGCTGTAATTGGGCTGGTTTTCATTGTAGGGCGTGGCTGACGTGATGACGCCGCCGAGAGCCTCGTAGGAGGCGGTGAACTCGCGCATCATGTTGAGCCCGAAATCATTGTTGACATGAATGATGGCAAGCTTTGTCAGGCCTGAATCAATGGCGTATTTCGCGGCCGCGATTCCCTGCAAGGCATCAGACGTGATGGTGCGGAAGAAATAGCCGCCAGTCTTGCCGTCACGGCTCAACTGCGTCAGCGTCGGGCTGGACGACGCCGGAGAAACCTGCACAACCCCGGCTGCGGCGGTCACCGAAGTCAGGATCGGGATCGACACCGACGAGATGATGCCGCCGATCACCACCGGCACTTGCTTGATGTTGACCAATTGCGTCGCCTGATCCACAGCCACATTGCCCTGGCTCTGGCTGTCGCGGGTGTCGGTGACAAGATCGCAACCCAGAACGCCGCCGGCTTCATTGATGTCGCGGAAAGCCATTTCCACAGATTTGGCTCCCGCCTGCCCGTAGGCGCCCGCCGGACCGGTCAGTTCCATCACCATGCCGATGGTGATGTCGCAGGCCTGTGAACTCAACGCCGAGGCGCAAAGCATGGCCATGGCAAGGCCCGATTTCCTGATCATGTTCATTCTCGTTCTCCTTGTTATGGGGCCTCTCTCGCCCGCTTTCATTCCGTGGTAATCCAGGTTTCCTGAAGCTGCCGCCAGACCACCCCTTCAGGCGCGTCTGGGTCAGCGGTGAACACAGCAGAAGAGCGACGGGCGGTTTTTTCGCCATCGATCACCTGATGCTCGTCGTAGATCACCAGCGCAACATCGTCTCCGATCTGCCGCGCCGCGACCAATTCCACTCTGATTTCGAAATCCGCCGGGCGCTTGCCGCGCGCGGACGTGATCATCGCGATGATGTCCGCCTGGCCGATGGTCGAGGCATCCGGTTCGATCATCATCATGTCGGGCGCAAAGGCGCGCAATGACATCTCCAGCTCCGCCTCAGCGGCGCGGCCCGTGAACCATTCCACAAAGAACTGGTGCCGGTTGATGACTTCCGCCTTTGCGCACGAGATCAGATCCATCGGGTCAATGTCCCTCTTTGTTCAGATTGTATTTCATCACCGATCCGTGCTTGCCATTGCGGTCGCGTTCCAGCGTGTAAACGTCACCCGGGACCGGATTGGCCCGCGCCAGAACCGCGTTGATCTCGGCAAAATCCTGCCCGGTCAGGGCAATATCGGGAATGGCCAGATTGCGCGCCAGATGATCGCGATTGCGCGCGCCGACGATAACCGCCGCCACGCCCGGACGCTCGAGCACCGCCCGGCTGGCGATCGACGCAATGTCGCTGCCATGGCGCGCGGCAATGTCGGAGAGCACCTGGAGCAATTCCTGAAACAGCTCCCAGCCACCGAACTCATCGACGATCAGCTTGTATTTGATCAGGGACCTGTTCTCGAAAGGGGCTTGCGGTTCGGGCGCGCCAAGCGACCGCTCCGAAAACAAGCCGCCGCCAACCGAGCCGTAACACAACAGGCTGACTCCGGCGGCGGCTGCCGCTTGTGCCATGGATCGCGACGGCCGGTCATCAATCAGCGAGTACTGCACTTGCATTGACACCAGCGGCACCCCGGCATCGAGGATGCGGTTCATCTGCACGGTGTCGAAATTGGTGCCGCCAATATTGGCGATCTTGCCTTCCCGGCGCAGATCGGCGAGCCAGGTCGCCACTTCGACTTGACGGTCAATCTCGTAATCCCACCAATGAAACTGAACCAGGTTGAGCTGCTCCATGCCCAGCCGCTGCAGCGAGACGTCGATGGCCTTGGCAACATCGCCCTTGCTGATGCTGGAGAGCTTGCCAAGGTCGGGCACGAACTTGGTGTGCACCTTGATGCGGTTCAGGGCGTCGGCGCCGCGAACGCGCGCATACTCGGCCCGAAACGCCCCGATCAGCGCTTCGACACCGGTGTAGATGTCCGCACAGTCAAATGTGGTGATGCCTGCATCGGCGAAGGCGATCATGTCCTCGATCCCCGTCTGCCGGTCGATTTCGCCATGGCCACCGGCCAGCTGCCAGCCGCCCTTGATCACGCGCGATATCCGGTGGCCGGGCGCCAGATCAAAGGTCTGCATGATCGTCTCCGAGCGGCACTGCGGTTGTGTCGGAATGATTGAACCGGCGTAGCTTTGTGCGGGTGATTTTCAACCGCGAAGGGCAGTGCGGATCGGGACAGGCAATTTCCGCATCCGTGGACATCCAGTCATTCGGGTCGGTTTGACGTTGCTTGGCCGCCAGCAATGGCAGCACCGAGGCCAGCGAGTAAATCGACATTCCCTGGCCAGGCGGCAGATGCAGCATTTCACCGCGCAATTCGAAATAGTCGCCGACTTCCGCGCCGCACCAGATCTTGGCCCCTTCCGGCGCCACAACTTCCACCTTGAGATCCCACAGATCGAATCCCTCGTTCGCACTCATGACTCAGCTCCGTTCTCTGCAACCCAGAAGTCCGGGCCGGCTCGTTCCAGAATGGCAAAAGCCTGATTGATGTCCGCCTTCAGTTCGGCCGCCACCAGCGCCTTGTCGCCGGCCTTGATCGCCGCGAGGATGCCGCGGTGATGCAATGTTGCCGCCGTATCCGTGAGGGGGCTGTGAAGTCTTGCTGCTGCCCGGACATAGGGTCCAGCCTGCATCCACAGGCTTTCGACGATCGGAAGGAACACCGAAGAGCCGGCCGCCTCATAAAGCTGGAAATGGAAGGCATGGTTCAGCGTGGCGACATCCGGCGCTTCCCGGGTTCCCTCATATTCGGCGGTCAACGCATCAAGCCGGGATATATCGGCGCCGGAGAGGTTCGCGATCGCGCGCGCGGCCAATTCCCCCTCGATCAGCGCGCGGGCCTGAGCAATGTCGCGGGCGCGCTCCAGCGTTAAGAGAGGCACCCGGACCCGGCGATTGGGCATGGCCTCGAGCGCCCTTTCCGACACCAGCCGCGCCAGCGCTTCGCGCACGGGCATGGAGCTCACAGACATTCGCTGCGCCACATCGCCCGCGAGAAATATCTCGCCTGCGTCGAAGCGGCCCTGGATCAGGGCGTCACGCAGCTGCCGGTAGATCCGGTCCTGAACTGTCTCGCGCTCAACCGGCGACAGCCGGTCCAAGCCGGGTCCGTCCATCTTTGTGCTGGCCTGAATGTTCATTCCGTTGATGTCCGCCTTCTGCGTTCGAGACTTTACTTTAGGCCTGAAACATGATCTTGTAAATGATAATTGATAGTTGATCAACTTTGGCTGATTGAATGACCAAACCCGTTCAGGTTCCCATCCTCAAGGCGCGCGGCATCAGCAAATCCTATGGCGGACAATGTGTGGTCAACGATATGTCGCTGGATCTGGGCGGTTCCGAAATTCTGGGCATCATCGGCCCCAACGGCGCCGGGAAAACCACTCTTTTCAATCTTTTGGCCGGCGCGGTTGCGATTGACGCAGGAACCATCATTCTTGATGGCAAGGACCTGAGCCACGCCCCCGCCGAGGCCCGCATCCAGCATGGATTGGGACGGACATTCCAGATTCCCCGGCCGTTTCCGCGCATGACCATTCTGGAAAATGTCATGACTGCGGCTCAGAACCAGCGCGGTGAAAGCCTGTTCAAGGCGTTGATCGCGCCGCGTCAGGTCGCGGCACAGGAGCGCGCCAATGCGGACCGGGCCCGCGACATTCTCGATTTCGTCTCGCTCGCGCATCTCGAAGACCAGCCGGCGGCGGTGCTGTCCGGCGGACAACGGAAATTGCTCGAACTCGCGCGAGTCATGATGGCCGAGCCGCGCGCCATTCTGCTTGATGAACCCGCTGCCGGGGTCAATCCGGCGCTTCTCGATCTGATCATCGACAGGATCATCGCCATCAACAAGCTCGGGATCGCGGTGTTGCTGATCGAGCACAACATGGAGATGATCGCCAGGCTTTGCCCGCGCGTCATCGTCATGGCGGCCGGCAAGGCGCTGGCCGAGGGAGCACCATCGGAGATCACCAAACGCGCCGACGTGATCGATGTCTATCTTGAGGGAATGCCGGCATGACGGCGCTTTCCCTCACCAACCTGCGCGCCGGCTACGATCGTGATCTCCCGATCGTCAAGGGCGTCAGCTTTACCGTGAACAAGGGTGAAGCAGTGTGCATTCTCGGGCCCAACGGGGCCGGAAAATCCTCCATGATCAAGGCGGTTGCCGGTCAGGTACCCTGTTTCGGCGGACAGGTCCGCCTCGGCGAAGCCGATGTCACCGGGCTCTCCTCCCACGAACTGGTGCGCAAGGGCATGGGGTTCGTGCCGCAGACCGAGAACATCTTCACCCGCCTCACCATCCTGGAAAACCTGCAGATAGCGGCCCAGCTGCTGCCGCGCCCGGATCGCGCTGCACGGATAGCGGCAATGTTCGACATGTTCCCCGATCTTGGCGCGCGTCCGCGTGAACTCGCCGGCGCGCTTTCAGGCGGGCAGCGGCAAATGCTTGCGGCGGCGCGGGCGTTGCTCACCGAACCGCCGGTGCTGATGCTGGATGAGCCCTCTGCCGGCCTGTCGCCGAAACTGGTCGGACAGGTGTTCGACACCTTGCGGCGCATTTCCGAAGCCGGCGTGACCCTGGTTCTGGTGGAACAGAATGTCCGCGCGGCATTGGCGCTCACCTCACGTGCGCTTGTGCTCGTCGACGGGCAGCTGGCACATGACGGACCGACATCCGCGCTGCATGACGGCAACCTCTTGGGCGAATTGTTTCTCGGCCATCGTAGCGTGGAGGCGAGCGCATGAACCCGCAAGCCTTCATCGACGGGCTGATATCCGGATCAACCATTGGTCTCGGCGCCATCGGCCTGACGCTGACCTATTCAATCCTGCGATTCGCCAATTTCACCCATGGCGACTTCCTCGCCTGGGGCGCCTACCTCACCCTGACTGTCGCCGGCGTGTTGGGCGGGTTGGCGGCAGGACTCGGCGCGCCGCTCTATCCGTTCAGCTTTGGCTGGGGCCTGCCCTTGGCGGTGATGGGCGGCGTCATTCTGACCGTGGCGCTGGCGCTCGGACTTGATCGCATCCTGTTCGGGCGGCTGCGCGCCCGCGGCGCCGATGCCATCATCATCGTGATGGCGAGCTTTGGCGCGTCCATGGCGCTGCGCTCCCTGCTGGAATTCATCTTCACCGCCAAGCCCGCCTATTTCACCAAGGCGCTGCAGATCGCCAAGCCGCTGGGCCTGGGCATGCGCGCAACGCCGGACCAGCTTCTGGTGATCGGTCTCACCGGCGCTCTCGTGCTGGCCTTGCATTTGTTCGTCACCCGCAGCGACACCGGGCGCGCCATGCGCGCGGTGTCGGAGAACCCCAATCTTGCAAGCGTTTTCGGGGTTGATGTCGACAAGATCGTGCGCGTTACCTGGATCATCGGCGCGGGCATGGCCTGTCTGGCCGGCGTCATGGCCGGACTGTTGGTGCAGATCAGGCCCTATATGGGGTTTGACCTGTTGCTGCCGCTTTTCGCCGCGGCCATTCTCGGCGGCATCGGCTCCATTCCCGGCGCCATGCTGGGCGGCCTGATTATCGGCCTCGCCGAGGCTTTCACCGTCCAGATCATCGGCGCCGAATGGCGGGCGGCCATCTCTTTCATCATTCTGGTGCTGGTGCTGATGCTGCGCCCACAGGGCCTTTTCGGTCAAAGGGGAGCATGATGGAAATTCTCGCCTATGCCGCGTTCTTTCTCACCGTGGCCCTGACCTATGCGATCATGTGCCTGGGATTGAATGTGCAATGGGGACAAACCGGCCTGTTCAATGTCGGCATTGCGGGTTTCGTCGGATTGGGCGCCTACGTCTCTGCCGCGCTGACCACGCCGGATGCGGCGGATCGCATCGGCGGCTTCGACTTGCCCATCGTTGTCGGCTGGCTTGCGGCCATGGCGGCGGGTGGCTTGCTGGCGCTGGCTGTCGGTCTGCTCACCCTCAGAATGCGCTCCGATTACCTGGCGATCACCACCTTTGGCATCGCCGTGGCCCTGCAACTGGTGTTTCAGAACGCCGAAATCCTGACCGGTGGCGCCTTCGGAATGGCTTTCATCCCGCGCCCGTTTGCCGGGTTGCAGGGACAGGCCTTCGCCTTCAACATTGTCAATCTGGCTTTGACCGGATTGGTCGTCGCAGCGCTTTATCTGCTGCTTGAGCACCTGCTGCGCAGCCCCTGGGGCCGGGCGCTGCGGGCGGTGCGCGAGGACGAAGTGGCAGCGCAGGCGCTCGGCAAGAATCCGGTCCTGTTGCGCATCCAGGCCTTTGCGCTTGGCGGCGCCATCATGGCGCTGGCGGGTGCGGTGCAAGCCCATTTCATCGGCTTCATCGCACCGGGCAATTATCTGCCGATGATGACATTTCAGGTCTGGGCCATGTTGATCGTCGGCGGCTCGGGCAACAATCGCGGCGCGCTGCTGGGCGCTGTTCTTGTCTGGGCGATCTGGGCCTTGTCGGGCGCGCTGATTTCGGAAGTCTTCCCCGCCGATCAGCAGGCCCGCGCCGCATCCCTGCAGATCGTGACCATCGGCGTCATGCTCTGTGTCATTCTTCTCTGGCGGCCGCAAGGCATTTTGCCCGAGGTGCGCTCGGTATCGCGCCACCTCGGCCGCCGCAACAAGGACCAGTGAATCCATGAAACCCGACCGCAAGGATCTCGCGCCCGGCCTCTCCATCAGTCGCATTCTCACCGGCCTCTGGCAGGTTGCCGATCAGGAGAAGGACGGCGTGGCGCTCAACCCCTTGGCCGGCGCCCAGGCGCTGACAGACTATGCCGAAGCAGGTTTCGACACATTCGACATGGCCGATCACTACGGCAGCGCCGAACTGATCGCCGGCGAAATGTTGCGCGGCTGGAAAGGTTCGCCCCGTCCCAGGGCCTTTACCAAATGGTGCCCGGAACCTGGACCAATGACTGCCGAGATCGTTCGCGCCGGCGTTCAGCAGCGGCTCGACCGGCTCGGCGTCGATCGTGTCGATCTGCTGCAATTCCACTGGTGGACGTTCGAGCATCCCGCCTGGCTCGATGCTCTGCACGAACTGACGCGGCTTAGGCAGGAAGGTCTGATTGGCGAAATCGGCGTCACCAATTTTGATTCAGCCCATCTCAACCTTGCGCTCGCTGATGGCATTCCCCTGGTCTCCAACCAGGTGTCTTTCTCCCTGATTGATCGCCGCGCGGCGGGCCATCTCGCGGAGACCTGCAAAAAGCACAATGTGCAATTGCTGGCCTATGGCACATTGTGCGGCGGTTTCCTGTCAGAACGCTGGCTTGGCAAGGCCGAGCCGGACTCCGTCCAGGACTGGAGCGGCGCCAAATATCTGCGCTTCATCCATGCCGCCGGCGGCTGGGAGGGCTATCAGGGCATCCTGACCGCCGCAGAACGCATTGCCCGGAAACACAAGGTTTCGATATCCAACGTGGCGACGCGATGGGTGCTGGAACATGCCCATGTCGCCGGTGTGATCGTCGGGGCGCGCTTGGGCGAAAATCAGCATCGCGCCGATAATCTGCAGCTGTTCCGGTTTGAACTTGATTCCGACGACCATGCATTGTTGAATCTGGCGTTCGCGGCGACCCGCCCAATCCCCGGCGATTGCGGCGATGAATATCGCCAGCCCCCCTTTCTCACCGCGTCGGGAGATCTGAGCCATCATCTGGCCGAAATGCCCAGCGCCATGCAGGCTGTCGCCGACCCCGAAATCCCGGACCGGGCTCGGGTCTTTTCAGGCTCGCTGTGGGAGCCGATCGCCGGCTATTGCCGTGCGTTGCGCGATGGCGACCGGATCGTGGTGTCGGGAACCACCGCCACCCACGGCGTTGACCGCACCGTTGCTCCCGGCGACGCAGGCGCGCAGGCAACCTACATTCTCGACAAGATCGCCGCCGCGGTGCGGGCGCTTGGCGGCGACCCGAAAGATATCCTGCGCACCCGCATGTATCTGCGCGGCGATGAAGATGTGGAGGCGGCAGCGCGTGCCCACGGGCTGCGCTTCACCGCCAACCCACCGGCCAATACCGCGTTCCTGGTCGGCGATCTGATTGGCGATTTCCGGGTGGAGATCGAAGCCGAGGCAGTCGTGAGCCCGAAGCGGAGCTGAATTAGAGCCGATCATCTTTAGCTGGAAGCGATTTGATGGACAGGATTTTTCGCGTCAGCTAGGAAAAACCGCAAGCGCGATGCAGCGCATCGTGCGAGGATTTTGACGACGCTGCCGCGGAAAAGACGTCCAAGCCTGGCGAAACCGGGAGTCTTGCTCATGGACGATCCATTGTAATCGTCCGAACTTGGTCTTTCGCGCTCTGGACAGCGTCGCGCGAGGCTAACGGCGCTCGCGCCGCGTCGCCTCACGCTCCTAGCCAGATCACGAAATCCCGGCGTTCAAACGATTCCATCTAAAGATGATCGGCTCTAGATGCCGAGCCGGTCTCGCAACCGGTAAACCGCGACGGACGGAGCAAGAAACCACGGATCTCCGGTGTAGAGAGGCCTGGTCTGGAACGGGATCTGGCTGAAGGCGCCGAGATCCTTTTCAAACCCCGCTGCCGCTTTGCCGACCTTCGATCCCAGGTAACCCGCCATGCCGACGCCGGAGCCGCAATAACCCATGGCGTAGTAAAGACCGCTGTCCTCGCCGCAATGCATCAGCGTGTCGAAGGTGAAGGCCACGATCCCGGACCAGGAATGGCTGATACGGGTGTGTTTGAGTTCGGGGAAAAGCCTGACCAGCTCGGCAAGCAGCTTCGGGCCGCTCTTGCGCGGATCGGTCTCCTGCAGCGAAACACGCCCACCAAACAGGATGCGTTTGCGGTCCGGCGACGGCCGGTAATAATAGACAAGCTTTCTGGTGTCGGAGAGGATACGGTTGGTCGGAAACAACCGGTCCATCACCTCGGCAGGGATTTCCTCGGTCGCTATGACGTAGGAGCCGATCGGAATCACCCGCCGCTGATGCCACGGCGTCAGCGGCCCCGTGTAGCCATTGGTGGCGATAATCACCTTGTTGGCGCGGATGCGGCCCTTGTCGGTCGAAACTTCAAAGCCTTGCGGGCTACGTTCGAGATCATTGACGCGGCACTGGCTGACGATGCTGGCGCCCGCGGCTTTCGCCACACCCAGAAGACCGGAATGATACTTGCCGGGATCAAGGCTGGCGTGGCGCGGGAAGACAATTCCGCCGTGATAGGCGTCAGTGCCGAGTTCGCTGTGTTGCTTGTCGCGCGACACCACGAAGGCGCCGGTTTCAAAGCCAGGATGACGGACCTCGCAATCCCGCGCCAGTTTGTCGTACTGGCCCGCGGTGTGCGCGCCGTGAAACCTGCCGACGACCCCGAAATCACAGGCGATTTTTTCCTGGCCGACGAAATCCGAGACATGATCGAGCGATGCCTGGCCTTCTTTGAGAATGGCGATCGCACGCTGTTCGCCATATCGCCGTGTGAGTGCGGAAAAGGATGGTTTGACGCTGGTGGAAATTTGCCCGCCATTACGGGTGGAACAGCCGAAGCCGGCGGCCTCCGCGTCGACGACAACCGTCTCCAGACCCGCCCGCGCGGTCTGCACGGCCGCATGCAGGCCGGTGTAGCCCGATCCGATGATCACCACATCGGCCGAGGCAGGCAGCGCCGTCAAATCACCCGCCGGCCTGGGGCTCGCCTCCCACCAATAGGGCTCAGGCTTGAATTCCGGACTGAAGCAATCTTCTGGCTGTGTCATGTCATGTTCCCGCGTGGTCGGAGAGGATCATGTCGGCGCCTTTTTCCGCCACCATGATAGTCGGCGCATTGGTGTTTCCCGAGGTGACGGCCGGAAAGACCGAGGCATCGATCACCCGAAGCCCCGCCAGACCGTGAACCTGAAGCCGGGCATTGACAACACTGTCAGTCTCGTCCGCGCCCATGCGGCAGGTGCTGACGGGATGGAACACCGTCCCGGCGCGCGCCCTGATGTCGGCGATCATCTCCTCATCCGTTTCCACCTGCTGCCCGGGCCGGATCTCGGTTTCAAGGATTTCGGCAAAAGCAGGCGCGGCGGCGAGCTTGCGCAGGAACCGCGCGCCTTCAAGTTGCTCGGCCACATCATGATTGGTCGACAGGTAATTGGGGTGGATCGCCGGCGCGTCGAAGGGATCGGCCGATCTGAGTTCCAGATGGCCCCGGCTGGTCGGCCGTGTCGGCTGGGTCCCCATGATCACGCCGGGGAACGGATCAGGGCTCATCAGCGGCCGCTTGCCCGGCGGCGCCTTGGTGTAGCTGACCGGTGAAAAATAGAGCTGCATGTTGGGGCGCTCAAGCTCTGGCCGTGTCCGGATGAAGCCGCCGGCCTGATTGACCCCGAGCGACAACGGTCCGCGACGGCGCAAGACATAGTTCAGCCCGTGCCACAGCTTGCCATGCAACGGCCGGAGTTCGTCATTGAGGGTCCGAACCCTGGCTTTCCAGGTGTGATCGATACACAGATGATCCTGCAGGTTCTGGCCAACATTCGGTTGCTGGCGCACGACATCAAGTCCATGGCGTTTGAGCACATCAGCGGGTCCGACGCCGGACAGCATCAGCAATTGCGGCGAATTCACCGATCCACCGGAGACAATGACCTCGCGTCCGGCATGGACCCGCTCCACTTTGCCATTGCGGATATATTCGACACCGGTGGCGCGCTGGCCGTCAAACAGGATCCGCGTGGCGTGGGCGCGTGACTTGACGGTCAGGTTGGATCGCTTGCGCGCCGGCTGCAGATAGGCGCGCGCCGCCGACATGCGAAAACCGCCCTTGGCGGTGTTCTGGTAAAACCCGATTCCCTCATTCGTGGCCGCATTGAAATCGGCATTATGGGCGAGCCCGCACTGCTCGCCGGCCCGGATGAAATTCTGGCAGGTCGGGTGCAGATCGCGGTCCATGGTCGACACATGGAGCGGGCCATCACTGCCGCGCCACTCGCTTCCGCCCTGATCGCTGGTCTCGCTTTTCCGGAAATAGGGCAAAACATCTTTCCAGCCCCATCCCGGATTGCCCATTGCCTCCCAATCGTCAAAATCACCGGGATGGCCGCGGACATAGACCATCGCGTTGATCGAGGACGACCCGCCGATCACCTTGCCGCGCGGCCAGTAGCTGACGCGATTGTCCGTACCTGGATCAGGTTCGGACCGGTACATCCAGTTGATGCGCTTGTCGTAAAACGCCATGCCGTAGCCGATCGGCATCCAGATCTTGAAGTTCTTGTCATGGCCGCCGGCTTCGAGCAGCAGCACCGAATATCTGCCGCTCTCGGTCAACCGGTTGGCGAGCACACACCCGGCCGATCCGGCGCCAACAATCACAAAGTCATAGGTTTGCACGTAAAAGCGCCAGTCTTGGGTTTGGGGGCTCAGGTTTGGGGTTTGTCGCGTTGAACCAGCACGGAAACCAGGGCGAGCAGCGCGGAGCCGACCATCAGGAAGAACGAGACCGCATTGAGCACCGGCGTCGATCCGACCTTGACCATGCGGTCATACATGGTGATGGTCAACGGCGCTTCGGAGCCGACCAGGAACAGCGTGGTGTTGAAGTTCTCGAACGAGACCAGAAACGCCACGATGCCGGCGGCCGCCATTGCCGGGAACAGGAACGGCAGGGTGATCGTCCTGAGCACCCGCACCCGGCTGGCGCCAAGATTGTACGCCGCTTCTTCCATCGACTCATCGAACTTCTTCAACCGGGCGATGATCACCAGCGAGGTGATCGTGGTGATGAAGGAGAACTGCCCGAGCACCACGAGCACGATGCCCGGGCGCAGGAAATCCAGATCCAGCGAAAGGCTCTCTTCCGCTCCGTTGGCGATATTGCTGGCAAGCAGCAGGATCGAGATGCCCAGAATGACGCCGGGAATGACCAGCGGCACCACCATCATGATGTAGAAGAAATCCTTCGCCGGAAACTTGCAGCGCACAAACAGGAAGGCGTTGCAGGTGCCGACGAACACCGACAGCAGCGAAACGAAGCTGGCGATGACGAAGGAGTAATAAAGCCCGCGCAGCAATCTGCGGTCATGAAACATCCCGAGCTTCGGCTCGGTGTCATTGAAGAACCAATCGAGCGTGAAGCCCTGCCATGGCAGCGACGGGAAAACCGAATCATTGAAAGCAAACATGCCCGCGGCCACCAGCGGCGCCGCCAGGAACACGAAGAAGGCGGCCACATAGATGCGATAGCTGGCCAGAAAAGCGGTGTTGGGTTTGATCGCCATCAGCTTCTCGCCACCGTGCTGTTGAGGGTCTGGCCCGAAAGCTTCAGACCGATCCAGATCACCAGCGACGTGAAGGCCAGCAGCACAAAGCCAAAGGCGGCGCCCGATTCCCAATTGTAACGGGTAATGAACTGGTCATAGATCTGCTCGGTGAACCAGCTTGAATTCTTGCCGCCAAGCAGGATTGGCGTGAGATAGCTGCCGGCCGTCAGCATGAAGACGACGATACAGCCCGAAACGATGCCGGGCATGGCATAGGGAATGATTATCCGGCGCAGAACGGTCGGGCCGTTGCCGCCGAGATTGTAGCCGGCCTCTATCATCGCATTGTCCATGCCATCAAGCGTCGAGACCAGCGGCACGATCATGAACAGGATCACGGTGTAGACCAGTCCCATGATCACCGTGGCGTCATTGTACAGAAACTCGATCGGCGCATCGATCAGTCCGGCCCATTGCAGGCTGCTGGAAATGACGCCGGTTTCCCTGAGCAACAGGATCCAGCCAAACGCGCGGATGAGATCGCTCACCCACAGCGGAATGAGACACATCAGGAACAGCGCGCCGCGTGTGCGATTGCCGGCGATCTTGGCGATGTAATAGGCGATCGGAAATCCGAGCAGCAGCGCCAGCACGGTGACCAGCAGCGACATCGAACCGGTGCGCAGGAGAGTATTCCAGTAGATCGGCTCGGTGAAAAAATTGACGTAATTCGAAAAACCGAACTCATAGACCCGCGGCGCCACTTTCTCCCGCAGTGAAATAAACAGCATTCCCACATGTGGCAGGATGATCAGCAGCACGATCCAGAGCGCGAACGGCGCAAAAAGCAGAATGAGCGAAAGCCGCTTGATGTCTTTTTGCATCATCGGATCGCCCTCAAACCGCAAAGCTCATGGTCTGTTCGGCTGACCATGAAAGTGTGACGTGATCTTTTGGTTTGAGGTCCTGCGTCCCGCCGGTCAACACGACATCAGCCTCGATGAGTTCGCCCGCCTGATCGCGGACGAGAACCCGGCTGTTGGCGCCATTGAACAGGATTGAATCGATTTTGCCTTCGATCACATTCTGGTTTGCGTCAACCTTGCCTGCTTTCCCGTCGGATCTTTCCGCCGTGATGAATTCCGGCCGGACAAAGGCGTTAACCGCGTCGCCAACACTGGGAACGCCGCCGCTGCCGCGCACCGATCCGCGCATGGTCAGGCCGGCCCCGGTTTCAACCTCGACAATTGTGCCCTCGACGCGCGACACGCGGCCGGACCAGCGATTGGTGTCTCCGACAAACCCAGCGACGAAAGCTGCGGCAGGCTTGTGATAAAGTTCCTGCGGGGTGCCTATCTGGACAAACTTGCCCTCATTCATGATCGCCACATTGTCCGACATCACCAGCGCTTCGGACTGGTCGTGGGTGATGTAGACAAAGGTCGTGTCAAACTGGTGCTGCAGCAGTTTGAGCTCGATCTTCATCGCCTCGCGCAACTTCAGATCCAGCGCGCCGAGCGGCTCGTCAAGCAACAGCACATCCGGATCGAGCACCATGCAGCGGGCAATCGCGATGCGCTGTTTCTGGCCGCCGGAAAGCTGGGTGATTTCGCGACCCGCGACATCGGGCAGTGAAATGCGCTCCAGAACGTCGTGCACCTTGGTGCGGATGACCTCTTTCGAGGCCCCGGCACAGCGCAGGCCATAGGCGATGTTTTCATAGACATTCATCATCGGAAACAAGGCGAGGTGCTGAAACACCATCTTCACATTGCGCCGGTTCGGTGGCGTGCCGACAACGGATTGTCCCTTGATCCGGATGTCGCCGGAGGTCGGCTGCTCGAACCCGGCGATCATCCGCATCAGGGTCGTCTTGCCGCAACCCGAAGGGCCAAGGATGGAAAAGAAGGAGCCTTTGGGAATCTCAAAGGAAACGTTGTCAACGGCGCGGACTGAACCGAAGTGCCGTTTGACCTGAATACATTCCAGATCGTTCTCGGTGTTTGATTGCATCAAGTGCCCAGTGCAGTGTCATCGAAGGTCTTGAAGGTCTGGATGCGGCTGCGCAATTCTTTACTGCGCAGCCGCATCATGTCACGAAAGGACAATCGTGGCGCCTGGCTTATTCGGAGCCGGTGGCAGCCTTGATCTTTTCGAGTGTCTTGCCTTCCATGTCCTCGACGCCCGCCGGGATATTGGCGAAGAACTTCAGATTGTTGATGTCTTCGTCGGTAAAGGCGGCGTTGACGGCAGCCTTCTTGTCATCCGGCAACAGGTCCTTGCCGCCTTCAACGGCTGCAATCGCACCGGTGCTGGCCGACATGATCTTGACGTTTTCCGGCTCGAGCACGAAGTTGATCCACTTGTAGGCGGCATCATCGGCTTCGCCCTTGCGCGGTATCGCAAATGTGTCGATCCAGGCAAGCGCGCCGGTCTTCGGCGGCACGAAGACGATGTCCTTGTTCTCGCCATAGAGCTTGTAAGCGGTCGAGTCCCAGGTTTCCGACGCCACGATCTCGCCCGACATCATCATCGCCGAAAGGTCGTCGCCGCCCTTCCAGTAGGCCTTGAGATTGTCCTTGCAGGAGATCAGCTTGTCGGCAACCTTGTCCAAAATGGACTGGTACTTGTCGAGATCGGCGTAAGCCGCAAACGGATCTTCACCCATGTCGAACGCCATCCCGAGCAGGATCGTACGCTTCAGGCGCATCGAGGTCTTGCCCTTGTACTGCGGATCGCAAAGATCGCCCCAGGCCTTGATATCCGGAGCCATCGTCTTGTTGGCCATCAGTCCCGATGTGCCCCACTGGTGCGGAACGGCATAGACTTCGCCGTCGATGGTGGTGTTGGCCTTCACGCCCTCAAGCAGCTTGGCCTGCATGGCCGAAGTGTTGATCTTGGACAGATCCATCGGCTTGTAGATATTGTATTCCTGCTGCACCGCAAAAATGCGGTCATGGCTCGGCTGGGCCAGATCGAAGCCAGCGCCGCCGGTGGCGCGCAGCTTGGCGATCATTTCCTCGTTGTTGGAAAAAGTCACCTCGACGGTGATGTCGGGATATTTGGCTTCGAACTTTTTCACCAATTCATCAGGAGCGTAGGAGCCCCATGTCAAAAGCCGCAGGGTTTCCGCCTGCGCCGGCACGGCCGCCATCACTGTTGTGGCCAACAGCCCGGCAATTGCTAGTTTCATGATCATGTCGAACTCCCTTTGAACCCTCTGAATATCAGCGCATTATTGATTATGCCCCGCGCGGATGACAAGAAGCGTAGTCCCTCATTGGACTGCACCGCATATCCATTATAGATATTTTTCCATACCAATTTGTGACATCTCCCCGCATGCGCCAACCTGCCCCTGAGCGAACTGGGGGTCAAGTCCGGCAGCCGATTGAACGCCAACCGGGCGCAGGATCAGCGCGGAACTCCGCTTTCAGGCGAATAGTTGCGCCATTACATCCATGCCGTGCCTGATTTCGCTTTCGCTCGCCGCTCCGTAGCCGATCACGACGCCCTTGCGGTCGATAGGGGTGAGGCAATAGCGGCCGATGCCGGACAGGGTGAGGCCGGCCGCATGGGCCGCCTTGATGAACTGATCCTCGTCCCTGGCCTGATCCAGGAAATACCCGACCGTATGAAACCCCGCCGACGCTTTCTGAAGATGCATATGCCCGGCAAGCTGGGTGGCGTATTTGTGCAGAATCTCATGCCGCTTTTTATAGTGCTGCCGCATGGTTCGGATATGTGTCGAAAAATGCCCCTCATCAATGAAATCGGCAACCACGGCCTGTGGCCAGGTCGGCACCCCGCTTAGTGCAGACGAAAAAATGCTCGACATGGCGTCAACCATGCTGACGGGAGCCACCAGAAAACCTAGCCGAAGCGACGGAAACAGGGTCTTGGAAAAGGTGCCGACATAGATCACCCGGTCATGGGTATCGATGCTCTTTAATGTCGGAAGCGGCTGATCCCCGAAATAGAAATCGCCATCATAATCGTCCTCCACGACAAAGGCGTCGGCCTGGTCAGCAGCATCCAGAAGCGCCAGCCGGCGCGACAGGCTCAACACCTTGCTCAAGGGCTGCTGGTGCGAGGGCGTGACGAACGCCAGTCTGAAGTCTGGCGCCTTCGCCAATCCATCTTCCACGACAATGCCCTCATCATCCACCGCCACCGGAACAAGTTCGGCGCCTTGTGAAATGAACGCATTGCGCGCACCGATGGCGCCGGGATTTTCAAACCAGACCTTCTCGCCCTGATCCAGCAGCATGCCGCCAATCAGCGAGAAGGCCTGCTGCGCCCCGCCGACGATGAAGATCTGTTCGGGTTCGCATTGAATGCCACGGCTGGCATTGAGATGCGCCGCGATCGCCGCACGCAGGCGCGACAGTCCAAACGGATTGCCATATCCCATCACCGCATCCCGGTCCGAGCGGAGATGACGCGCCGAAAGCCGCGCCCATTGTGCCATCGGAAACAGGCCGAGCGCTGGCAGCGCCGTGACGAAAGCCTGGGATTTGTGGGGAAGCCGCCGGCGTTCGGCGAACATCTGGCAGGCCAGCAGCGTCGAAGAAGACAGCCGAGGCTTGGGTGCTTCCCTGCTTGTGGCTGTCTCCGGCTTGACCCGCACCCGGCCGGTCATCGTATGGCTGACAAAAGTGCCGGCGCCGATATGCGATTCCAGCAGACCTTCCGATATCAACCGGCTGACGGCGTCGAGCGCGGTTGTCCGCGACACGCCGAGCTCGCCGGCAAGCGTCCGCGTTGCGGGCAGGCGCTCGCCGCCCTTCAACCCGCCGGACAGGATGATGTCGCGCAATCCCATGTAGAGCTGAACGCTGATCTTGCGGTCCTGACCTCTGTCGATCCGGATCGAAGAGAGAATCGCCCCTGCCCTGGTCTTCATGAAGGATATCCCGCGATAATTTGAAATTGGTCTGGAAGCTTTGCGAGATTGGACCTTATCGTAAGTCCAATCTACCCGCTACGGTTTCCTCAAACACAGGCATGGATTCGCTGATCATGAAAATCGCCCACATCGAAACATTCACCAACGAGCATGTCTGCTTCGTCAAGGTCACCACCGATTCAGGAGACATTGGCTGGGGCCAGGTTGCGCCATACTGCGCTGATATCACTGCCCAAATCGTCCACCGGCAGATCGCCCCCCATGCCCTTGGCCAATCGGCGCTCGACATCGACTTCCTCGTCGATCTGATTCCCGAGAAGGAGCACAAATTCCCCGGCTCCTACCTCAAGCGCGCCCTTGGCGGGCTCGATACGGCACTTTGGGACCTGCGCGGACGCCTGGAAGGCAAGCCGGTTTGCGAACTGATCGGCGGAACGCCGGGAACCATCCGCGCCTATGGCTCGTCGATGAAACGCGACATCACACCGAAGGATGAAGCGGCGCGGTTGAGCCGCCTGCGCGACGAATTCGGCTTTGACGCGTTCAAGTTCCGGATCGGCGCCGAATGCGGCCGCGGCAAGGACGAATGGCCTGGCCGGACCGAGGAAATCGTCCCGACCATGCGCAAGGCGATGGGGGACAAGATCGCGCTGCTGGTCGACGCCAATTCCTGCTATGCGCCGCAACAGGCCATCGAGATCGGCAAGCTGCTGATCGACAATGACATCAGCCATTTTGAGGAGCCCTGCCCTTACTGGGAATATGAGCAAACCAAACAGGTCACCGAGGCGCTATCCATTGATGTCACCGGCGGCGAGCAGGATTGCGAACTGACAAACTGGCGCTGGATGATCGAAATGAAGGCCGTCGATATCGTCCAGCCCGACATCTGCTATCTCGGCGGATTGACGCGGACATTGCGCGTCGCCGACATGGCGCACAAGGCGGGGCTGCCTTGCACGCCCCATTGCGCCAACTGGTCGATGGTGACGCTGTTCACCATGCACCTGCTGCGCGCCATCCCCAACGCCGGAAAATACCTCGAATTCTCCATCGAGGGCGAAGATTACTATCCCTGGCAGGACGGGCTTTTCGTTGAATCGCCCTATGCGATTGTCGACGGCAAGGCGACCGTGACCGATGCGCCCGGCTGGGGCGTCGACATCAACCCCGCCTGGCTGGAGCGCTCCAAGCATCAGATCAGCAGCGCCTCGTCGTAACTGTTCTCTCGCAAGCGCAAGGTGTTCTGGACTCTTTGGATAATGCGGTGTCGAATGGCGATTCCACGCGTCGACCTTCAGAAAGAGATCATGCAACAGCGTCAATTGGGAAAAGCTGGCCCGCGCGTTTCGGCCATCGGGCTTGGCTGCTGGAACTTTGCGGGCCCCTACGGACCGACCTCCGAGCAGGAAAGCCATGAAACCCTGGCCGCAGCCCGGGATCTCGGCATCGATCTGCTCGACACCGCCAATGTCTATGGCATGGGCGTGTCGGAGACGGTCATCGGAAATTATCTCAGGAAACATCCGGGTCATTTCAGGATTGCCACGAAAGCCGGCATTCGCGTTGATCGCTCCACCGGTGCCCGGTTCTTCGACAATTCCCCCGATCACCTGAGAAGCGAGCTCGAAGCGTCGCTCAGCCGTCTCGGCGTTGATCATGTCGATCTGTTCTACATCCACCGGCGCGAGGCGGACCGGCCGATAGAGGAGGTGGTCGACACGCTTGGGCGCTTCAAACGGGAAGGCAAGATCGGCGGTTTCGGATTCTCGGAAATTTCGCCGGCGTCGCTGAAAGCAGCGCATGCGGTCGCGCCGGTGGCGGCGGTGCAAAGCGAGTATTCCCTTTGGACCCGGCAACCCGATCTGGGACTGGTTCAGGCCTGCAAGGAACTTGGGGTCGCCTTTGTTGCGTTCTGCCCGCTCGGACGCGGCATTTTTGGCCAACAGGCGCCGGATCCCGCGACATTCGGGGATCAGGACTTCCGCAAGTCAAATCCACGCTTCACTGAGCCCAACCTGTCCCGCAACATTGCCGCCATCAGCCCCTTCAAGGATTATGCGCGCGACATCGGCGCCACACCGGTAGCCCTGGCCATTGCCTGGCTTCTGGCTCGCGGCCCGCATGTGATTCCCATTCCTGGCACGCGCTCGGCCAGTCACCTGACAGACTGCGCAAACGGTGTCTCGCTTAAGCTCACTCCCGCCCATCTCGCCGAGATCGAGCGTATCCTTCCCGCAGGCTTTGCCCATGGCGGCCGCTATTCCGGCACCCAGGCGATCGGCGTCGAATCCTATTGCTGAGCGCGCAAGCGATCCAGTTCGCTGATCCAGACCTTCTGCGCAATCCGCATGAAGCCGTCGCCGCCGATCATGCAGACGGATAAGTCATCTTTCCAATGCCGGCGTTCACCTGAGCCCCGGGCGCGGACGAAAAATCCATCCGCGCCCGGGAATTTTGCTGCCCGGATCAGGCGGCGAGATCGAAGCGATCGGCGTTCATCACCTTGGTCCAGGCGGCGACGAAGTCCTTGACGAACTTGTCCTTGGCATCGTCCTGCGCATAAACTTCGGCAATCGCCCTGAGCTGCGAGTTGGACCCGAACACCAGATCGACGCGCGTGGCGGTCCATTTCAGCTCACCTGTGACACGATCACGGCCTTCGAACTCTTCCTCGTCTTCGTCCACGGGCTGCCACTTGGTGTCCATGCTCAGCAGATTGACAAAGAAGTCATTGGTGAGCGTTCCGGGCCGATCAGTGAAGACACCGTGACTGGCGCCATCATAATTGGCGCCCAGCACCCGCATTCCGCCGAGCAGAACCGTCATTTCCGGGGCCGTCAGCGTCAGCAGTTGGGCTTTGTCGATCAGCAGTTCTTCAGCCGCAGCCGTATATCTGGCCTTGAGGAAGTTGCGGAACCCGTCAGCTGCAGGTTCCAGCACATCATAGGCGTCGACGTCGGTTTGCTCCTGCGACGCATCCATGCGGCCCGGAGCCAGCGGAACTTCGACTTTCCGCCCGGCGGCGGCGGCGGCCTTTTCAATGCCGACAGAACCCGCCAGCACGATCAGATCTGCCATCGAGACTTTCTTGCCATCGGTCTGCGCGTCGTTGAAGGCCGTCTGCACGGCTTCCAGGGCGCCAAGGGCCTTGGCCAGCTTTTCGGGCTCGTTGACCTTCCAGGCTTTAGCTGGGTAGAGCCGGACGCGCGCGCCATTGGCGCCGCCGCGCTTGTCCGAACCGCGGAAGCTCGAGGCCGCGGCCCAGGCGGTGGAAACCAGTTCGGACACTGACAGACCCGTGTTGGCGATCTTGACCTTGAGGTCCGCAATGTCCTGGGCATCGATCAACGGGTGGTCGACAGCAGGAATCGGATCCTGCCACAACAGATCCTCGGACGGAACTTCCGGGCCGAAATAACAGGTTTTTGGACCCATATCGCGGTGCGTGAGCTTGAACCAGGCCCGTGCGAAGGCATCGGCAAACTCGTCCGGGTTCTCATGGAAGTGGCGCGAGATCTTCTCATAGATCGGGTCGAACCGCAGGGCGAGATCGGAGGTCAGCATCGCTGGTGCGATCCGCTTGGACGGATCATGCGCATGCGGAACCGTTCCCGCGCCGGCGCCGTCCTTCGGTGTCCACTGCCAGGCGCCTGCCGGGCTCTTGGTCAGCTCCCATTCGAAGCCGAACAAATTGTCGAAGAAATGGTTGCTCCACTGCGTCGGAGTCTGTGTCCAGGTGACTTCCAGGCCACTGCCGATCGCGTCCGCGCCAAATCCGGTTCCGTGCTTGCTGGTCCAGCCCAGGCCCTGCTCGGCAATGCCGGCGGCTTCCGGGTCGGCGCCAACCAGACCGGCATCACCGGCGCCGTGTGTCTTGCCGAATGTATGACCGCCGGCGATCAGCGCAACGGTTTCATAGTCATCCATCGCCATGCGGGCAAAGGTGTCGCGAATATCGCGCGCCGACGCCAGTGGATCGGGCTGACCACCCGGGCCTTCCGGGTTCACATAGATCAAGCCCATCTGAACCGCGGCAAGCGGGTTTTCCAGTTCGCGCTCGCCGCTGTAGCGGGTCTTGTCGTCCAGCCATTCGCTTTCGCCGCCCCAGTAGATGTCTTCTTCCGGTTCCCAGACGTCGCGGCGTCCGCCGGCAAAGCCGAAGGTCTTGAAGCCCATCGATTCCAGCGCGACATTGCCGGTCAGGATCATCAGGTCAGCCCACGAGATCTTGTTGCCGTATTTCTGCTTGATCGGCCAGATCAGGCGGCGGGCCTTGTCGAGATTGACATTGTCGGGCCAGCTGTTGAGCGGCGCGAAGCGCTGGGCGCCGGAGGTCGAGCCGCCGCGGCCGTCGGCGGTGCGGTAGGTGCCGGCGCTGTGCCAGGCCATGCGGATGAAGAACGGGCCATAATGCCCGAAGTCTGCAGGCCACCACTCTTTCGAATCTGTCATCAGGGCGTGAAGGTCCTGCTTCACGGCCGCCAGATCGAGTTTCTTGAACTCCTCAATGTAGTTGAAGTCCGCATCCATCGGGCTGGCGGCAGCCGCATTCTGGTGCAGCATCTTGACGTTGAGCTGGTTCGGCCACCAGTCGCGGTTTGACCGTATACTGTTGTTCGTGGCGCCATGCGCCACCGGACATTTACCTACTTTTGCAACGACATTCATTGTTTTCTCCAATCACATCTGGGTTGATCAGGTTCACTTTCGATGAGCCCGGAAATCTCTGGAAGCTGGTAGATCTTGTCTCAACAGGCCCGTCTGATTGCATTCCACGCAACGCAAAACCTGGGGCCATGCGCACCAGGGCCATCGAGACAGATAACAGGTGAGTCCTATCACCTCCCCCGTTCCTCCCCTTAATGTATAGCAAAATCAGATCATTAATTTAAGTTGAATTATATGATCACAGTGATAATTTGAAATTATGAAAAATCTGAGCCTCAAACAACTGCGCTACTTCGAGGCGCTGGCGCTACACAGCCATTTTGGACGCGCAGCCAATGCCTGTGCGGTATCTCAGCCAGCCCTGTCCGTGCAGATCAGGGATCTGGAAATCTCGCTCGGCGCCAAGCTCTTTGAAAGAGGCGCGCGTCGGGCCCGGCTCACCAGTTTCGGGGAAGAATTCGCCTTGCGTGTCCGTTTGATTCTGCGGTCCGTGGATGAGCTGAGCGAATTGGCGCTCGCCTCCCGGGATCGTTTGGTCGGCCGCCTTCGCATCGGCATCATCCCGACGATCGCCCCCTATCTGCTCCCCGCCATCATTGGCAACATGACCCGGATGCACGATGGGATCGATCTGCAGATTCGCGAAACGCTGACGCCTCAACTCGTCGAGGAATTGATCGAGGGACGGCTTGATGCAGCCATCGTGGCGCTGCCGATCTCCGAGCCGTCCCTGACGGAGGTGACATTGTTTGAAGAAAACTTCGTACTGGTCCGGCCAGACAGGGATGCCGGCAAACCGGTGCCCAACCGCAAGGCCTTGCGTGAAATGAAACTGCTTCTGCTCGAAGAGGGACACTGCTTTCGCAATCAGGCGCTGTCATTCTGCAACATCGCGTCATCCCGGCCCCGGGAAATCCTCGACGCCAGTTCCCTTGCCACATTGGTCCAGATGGTGGGCGCAGGCATGGGCGTCACGCTGATCCCGGAAATGGCGATCGCGGTGGAAACCCGCTCGGCGCCGGTTTCCATCGCCCGCTTCAGTGCGCCACAGCCGACGCGGACCATCGGCATGATATGGCGCAAGACCAGCCCCTTGTCCAAACAGCTGATCGAAATCTCGGAAATTGTCCGGCAATCCGCAGCCGCTCTGGAGCCATGCGATCAGGCCCTCGCAGCAACGCCGGACACGCTCGCGCAACAGCCCTGAGTCGGCGCCCGGACAGCGGCCAGGAACTGCCTCAGTTCCTGTGATGCCGGAGATTTTAGAACACCAGCCCATCCATGAGCTTTCTCGCGGTCCGCAGCGTGCCGGCGCCGGTGATCTCGCCATTGCCGTCCTGGCTGATCAGCACCTCGGCGGCGCCGGTTGGATGCTCGATGGAAAACCGCCCGTCCCTGGGGAGAACAGCCAGGCCATGTGCCGGCGACCCCTCGAGAATGCAGGCGGTGGCAACGCTGACGGCGGCGAATACCCCGATCGTGGCATGGCAGCGGTGAGGAATGAAGCTGCGCGTATTGATCGCGCCACCAGCCCGAGCTTTTGAGACCAGGGTCATTTTCGGCACCGATTTGTCCTTGACGTCCCCGAGTTTCATCATCGGGCCAGCTTGAAGCCGGATTTTTTCCAGTTGCGCCTTCAAAGACGAATTGGCGTCCAGTTCGTCCCGGCTTTCATACCCTGTGATGCCAAAATCGGAAGCGCGGACAATGACGCAGGGCATGCCATTGTCGATAAGGGTGCATTCGATGCCGTCAATCGGATCGACAATATTGCCTGTCGGAAGCAGCGCGCCGCACATCGAGCCTGCGATATTCTCAAACATCAATGGCACGGCGGCGTGAGTGCCGGGAACCCCGTCGATCGCCGCATCGCCCGCATAAGTTACCTTGCCGTCTGGGGTCGAGATCCGTGCGGTTGCGACCTCCCCGGTGTTGAGCATGTGAATGCGCACCGGCGTGGTTTCCCCTGAAACGGCAACGAGCCCCCGCTCGATCGCCGCCGGGCCGACGGCTGCAAGGATGTTACCGCACCCTTGCGCGTCCGAGACAAGCGCCTGATCGACAAAGATCTGAAGGAACAGATAGTCGACATCGGCATCATCCCGCGTGGAGGGAGACAGGACCGCAACTTTCGAGGTCAGCGGATCGCCGCCGCCAATGCCGTCAATCTGGCGCGGGTCGGGCGAGCCCATGATCCGCAGCAACAGGGCGTCCCGTTCCACCGTGTTTTCGGGCAGGTCGCGTTTGAGGAAAAACGCACCCTTGGAGGTGCCGCCGCGCATCCACAGGCATGGAATGCCTTCAGACATATTTCAGGCCCTTTTCGGCCAGCCGGGGCCGCATGTCGTAAATGTCCAGACCCAGTTCGCCCGCGGCAAGCCTCACACGTTTGGCTTCCTCGGCATCCAGCCGTTTCTGGGTCGCCGCCATGACGGTCTCAGCGGATGCACGGGGCACAACACAGACGCCGTCATCGTCGGCGATGACGATGTCGCCTGGATTGACCAATGCGCCGGCGCAAACCACCGGCACATTGACGCTGCCGAGCGTTTCCTTGACCGTGCCTTGCGCCGATACAGCGCTCGACCACACCCCAAACCGCATCCTGCGAAGATCGCGAGTGTCGCGCACGCCGGCATCGATCACCAGCGCCCTGCAGCCGCGCGCCATGGCCGAGGTCGCAAGCAGGTCGCCGAAATAGCCCATGTCGCAGGGCGCCGTCGGCGCCAGAACCATGATGTCGCCCTCCCGCAATTGTTCGATCGCCACATGGATCATCCAGTTGTCGCCGGGCGCTGCGGAAATGGTCACGGCGGAGCCGGCGATCGCGAAATCCTGCTGGATCGGCCGCATAATTGCCTTCATCAATCCGGTCCGGCCCTGGGCCTCATGCACGGTGGCGACACCTGCTTCGCCCAACCGCTTGATGATCTCCGCGTCAGCGCGCTCGATATGCTGTTTGACGACCGCCATCTCAGTGATCCTTGTCCACCGGCGGGGTGCCGTGGGTGTGGAAACTCTCGATCGTCTTGAGACCCCAGGCCTGGCCCTTCTTGCGGTCGGCCTCGGTCCAGACCACCGGCTCCCAGTCCGGTTGCAGCATCAGCCTTGCGCCGGAATTGGCCAGTTCGACGCGGTTGCCCGCCGGTTCCCAGACATAGAGAAAGAACGTGCCCTGAATGGCATGCTTGTGCGGTCCGGTTTCAATGTGAACGCCGTTCTCGAGGAAAATGTCGGCGGCACGCAGAATGTCTTCGCGAGTATCTGTCGCATAGGTGACATGGTGCAGACGGCCATCGCCGCCGCCATGCTCTTCGGTGCATGCCAGATCATAGGTCTTGTTGTTGATCGTGAACCAGCAACCGCCCAGGCGGCCATTGTCGAGCTGGATGATTTCGGTGACGCGCGAACCGAGACATGTCTCCATGAAGGCGCGGAACTCGCTCACATCGGTCGCCAGCAGGTTCAGGTGATCGATGCGGCGCGGACAGGCGCCGGTGGCGTGAAAGCGGCTGGACATGTTCTTGAGCGCGGGCTTGTGCGCCGCGTCGGGCTGATACTTGACCGTGTCCCAGTAGATCTCGAAGACATGGCCGAACGGATCCTCGAACCGGTAGGCGCGACCATGGCCGAGATCGCCTTCCACCCAGCCCAGGCTGGTGAAGCGGCTTGCCTCGATTGCGGCCACGCGCCGTTCCAGCGCCTCCGGCGAAGAGGCGCGATAGGCAATGTGACCCACACCAGTGGTGTGGTGCCGGGTCAGCTTCAGGCTGTGGAACTCATAGTCATCCCAGGCGCGCAGATAGGCCGAATTTTCATCCTGCCCCGACACCGTCAGACCGTAGACCCGGGTGAAAAAGTCGAGACTCTCCTCGAACTTGTCGGTGTACATCTCGACATGGGCCAGATGTGCGAGATCAAAACAGGGTTCAGTCATGGTTTGCTCCAGTCATTTCAGGTCCGCAGGCAAACAGGGCCTTCACAGCTCATCCACCGTGCGCGGGAAGATCGATTCAAATCCTTCGGCATATCTGCAGTCGCGACCTCCGGACTGACCGCCCGAATTGCGCTTGAAATGATTGGCGCGCTGTTGCGCCACCCTGGTGTAGTACTCCCACAGATGCTCTTGCCCCTGCATGCATTCGATCGCCGCGCGTTTCTTGTCCCATACCGGCGTAATGTCGAGGAATGTATCAGGCTTCCATCCCATCTGTTCGGTCTGATGCGGCTCGAACAGATAGAGCTGGGGCGCGCCAAGCACCTTTTCACCCGGATTATGCCCCCAGGCCTGCGCGATCATCCGGCACTCAAGCGCCACTTGCGTCGCATACATGTGGTCGGTGTTGTAGGGATCATATTTCGAGTGCGACAGCATGAAGGCCGGCTGCACCTTGCGGATGACTTCGACAACCCGGTTCTTGTCTTCCCGGACGAGCTCCAGCGGATAGTCGCCGAGATCAAGGCAGACCAGATCATGCACCCCGAGCGCCCTGGCCGCCTCTTCGGCTTCCTTGCGGCGGGCATCCTTGACCTTCTGCAGCGTCATGCCCTCCTGCTTCCAAAGCTTGGCGCTCTCGCCGCGCTCGCCAAATGAGAGACACAGCACAGTCACTTCATATCCAAGCTCGGCATGGGCGGCGATGGCGCCACCGCAGCGCCAGACGAAATCAGCGGCATGGGCGCTGATGACGAGCGCCGTTTTCTTCACAGGCATAAATCTCTCTCCAATTCGATGGATGATTTTTGCCCCTTCGCATCGACATGAGCAATTTCAATGCCGCGCGCATGGCATAAGAATTTGCTATAGTGTGTGGATCGAGCGTTCCATTTCTGCCAGACTTGGCACACGGAAACGCGGGAGACCCAAGCCATGAAACACCTGCCGGAAAGACTGGCCACCATTGGATTTGGCGAGGCGGCGGAAGCCTTTTCATCGGGATGGCGCGAGACCTATCATGGCGGAATCGCCTGTTTCGATGTGAAGGTCAGCCAACCCGAAGGACGGGCCGGGCTCGAAGCACGCGCGAGCGGGTCAGGCGTGACAACTGCCGAAACCGCCGCCGAAGCGGTGGCCGGCGCGCCGGTCATCTTCAGCCTGGTCACCGCCGATCAGGCGCTGATCGCCGCGCAGGAGTGCGCGCCGTATCTGGGTTCCGGAGTCCTTTGGTTCGACTGCAATTCCTGCTCGCCGGGAACGAAACGCCAGGCCGCCCAGACGATCGAAGCCGCCGGAGGCGTCTATGTCGATGTCGCGGTGATGGCGCCGGTTCATCCAAAACGGCACCAGACGCCGCTGCTGGTCTCCGGCCCTCAGACCGGCGCCGCGGTCGATGTGCTTGAGGCGCTCGGCATGAAACCGGTTCTGGCAGGCGACACGGTCGGACAGGCGTCATCCATCAAGATGTTCCGCTCGGTGATGATCAAGGGGCTGGAAGCGCTGACCGGTGAATGCCTGCTGGCGGCGCGGCGCGCCGGCGTCGAGCGCGATGTCCTGGCCTCGCTTCAGGCGTCCGATCCGGGATTTGACTGGACGGCCAGGTGCGCCTACAGCCTTGAGCGGATGATGATTCACGGCGAACGGCGGGCGGCGGAAATGCGGGAAGTCTCCAGGACCATTGCCGAACTGGAATTGCCGTCGCGCATGTCGGACGCCATCACCGAATGGCAGGCGCAGATCGCAGAACTGCAGCTTGACGGCGGCACGGCGGATCTCGGCGACCGGGCAGACAGGATTCTCAACGCCCTGTCCGCGGACACGGCCATGCCATGAACCATAATATTCGCCATCTGCGGATTTTTCTCGCGGTCGCAAAGCTGGCTTCGATCAGCAAGGCCGCGCGGGAATGCGGGTTGTCGCAGCCGGCCGTGACCCAGGCGATCAACAAGATGGAAGCGGAGTTCGATGCCGCCCTGTTCGACCGGACGCCGCAGGGGGTGTTCGCCACCCGGCTCGGCGCCCTTCATGCCGGGCGCATCGGGCGGGCGATGTCGATCATCGACGCGGCGTTCCTGTCGGTGGCGCCCCGCTTGCGGCTGACAGCGACGGCGTCTCAGCTTGAAGCCCTGATCGCGGTTCGCGAAACCGGCAATTTCACCCTGGCGGCGAGGCGGATCGGCATCGCGCAGCCGACCGTTCACCGCGCCGTCAGCCAATTGGAGAAGGAAGCGCTACGGCCGCTGTTTGAGCGCACTTCGGCGGGGATTGTCGCGACTCGCGGCGGGCAAATGCTCGCCAGCGCCGCGCGTCTGATGGAAGCGGAACTGGTTCAGGCGGACATGGAAATCGCGGAAGCGTTGGGCCGCGAAACCGGGCGTATCGTGGTGGGCGCGATGCCCTTGTCGCGCGCCTATCTCATGCCGAAGGTGATCGCGCAATTCAGGCGGGACTGGTCGCGGCTGCCGCTCCGCGTTCTTGACGGGCCGTATGACGAAATGATTTCGGGCCTGAGAAACGGAGAAATCGATTTTCTCATCGGCGCCTTGCGAAACCCCGCCCCGATCGGCGACATCGAACAGACGCCCTTGTTCGATGACACACTGGCGATCGTCGCAGGGCCTGACCATCCGCTGGCCGGCAAATCCGGACTCGGGGTCGAGGACCTCATCAATTATCCCTGGGCGGTGGCTGCCGCGGGAACGCCCACCCGCGACCATTTCGAGCGGATGTTTTCAAGCGCCGGGCTGAAGACGCCTGAAAGCATTGTCGAAACGGCGTCGCTCATCCTCATTCGCGAATTGCTGGCCAGCAGCGATCATTTGGGCTGCGTTTCAGCCCTGCAGGCCGAGGCGGAGATCAAGGCGGGACGAATCGCGCGTATCAATTTTGAATTGTCCGACACCGCGCGACCGATTGGGATCACCACCCGTCGCGGCTGGAAACCTACGCCCTCGCAGGCAAAACTTATCGAGCTGGTGAGCAATTACCAAGGCTGACTATAGCCTTAGATTATATGCTCCGCATGTCTTTGGAATGGTCTCAAAGGCCTTGGACTTGTAGGAATGACTGACATTCCGAAGCCGCGATGGTTTCGGCTGGACGATTCACTAGGGAGGATGACCATGATTATTTCCAAAGCCATCACCGGCGCCGTCGCTGCGCTGGGACTTATGACCGGAGCCGTTTCAGCGGCTGATTTGAAGCTCGCTGATTTTCAGCCGCCGAGCCACTTCGTCGTCGACGCCGCCTACACGCCATTTGCCGAGAAGGTCGCGGCAGAGACCAATGGCGAAGTCACCGTCAGCGTTTTCATGGGCGGTGAACTCGGACCGGGTCCGAGGGAACAGTACAATCGCGCCGTGGACGGCGTGACCGACATCGCCTTCGGCCTGCCCGGCTACACGGCATCGAACTTTCCCCAGACGCTGCTGACCGAGCTTCCAGGCGTCATTTCCGCCGAGACCGGTACCGCGCGCATCCTCGCCAACATCGACATGCTGTCGGACGAATACAAGCGCGTCGTGCTCCTGGGGCTTTGGAACAATGCGCCGAACGTGATTTTCACGGCGACAAAGCCGATCCGCGCAATGGAAGACCTCAAGGGTCTCAAGATCCGGGTCCCCTCGCGCAATGCCGGCTTGGTCGTGGAAGCATGGGGCGCCTCCCCCGTGTCGATGCCCGCGCCTGAAATCTACAACGCCATGCAGACCGGCGTGATCGACGGCGCCATGACCGACGCCACCACGCTCGGCGCGTTCAAGCTCGCCGAAGTGACCAACTACATCACTGTCGGCATGGAAACGACAATCTCCAGCTTCTTCCTGATCATGAACCGCGACAGCTTCAACGATCTGAGCGAAGACCATCAGAAAATCGTCCTGGAAGCCGGCCGCGAAGCGGCCGTCAACGGCAACACGGCCTGGCTCGGGATCGCCGACAAGGCGTTGTCCGGTTTTGCCGCGACCGAAGGCAAGGAAGTGATCACGCTTTCGAGCGATGAAGCAGCAAAATTCAATGCTGCATCGGCGCCGGTCGTTGAAACTGTGATCGCCGAAGCCGAGGCTGAAGGGATTGCGGCGCAAGCCTTCGTCGACGCCCTGAAGAGCAAGTGAGACAGCCTTGAGCAATTCGCGACATGATCTGGTCCATTCGACATCCGTCGAATGGACCGTCCGCATGCTGACCCTTGCGTCGTCCCTGGCACTCGGCGTGCTGCTGGTGGTGACCTTCGCAGGGGTCGTCATGCGCTATTTTTTCAACGCGCCGATCCTTGGCAACAACGAGATCATCGAACTGGCTTCAGTCGTCGTGGTGATGCTCGCCATGCCGGGCGCCGCGCAAAACAACATGCATATCCGGGTCGATGTGTTCGACGGGCCGATTGGCGCGTTCGGCCGGTTTGCCGGCGACATTCTGACGCGCGGACTTTCGATCTATCTGCTGACGCTTCTGGGCTGGCGCGCATGGGGCAAGCTTGCCGACGCCGCTGAATATGGCGACGCCACCAATATGCTCAGCATCCCGCTTTGGCCGTTCTACGGGCTTCTCGTTCTGGGCGCGGCGCTCTACGCCATCGTGCTGGCCATCCAGCTCGTCGACATCCTCCGCTCGGGAGTGGCCAGCAGTGAGTGATTTCATGATCGGGGTCAGTGGCCTTCTGGCCATGTTCGGCCTCATGGTGTTCCGCATGCCCGTGGGCATGGCGATGCTGGCCGCGGGCTATTTCGGAACAGTGATGATCAGTGGCGGCCGTTCCGCCAACGCGATGCTTGTCACGGAAGCTTTTTCGGCAACGTCGAACTACAATCTGACGGTGATCCCGCTGTTCATCCTGATGGGCAACATCGCGTCCGTCGCGGGATTCAGCAGCCGTCTGTACGAAGCAGCTTTCGCCTGGGTCGGCTGGCTGCGCGGCGGGCTTGCTTCCGCCTCCATCATCGGCTGCGCCGCCTTTGCCGCCGTCAGCGGCTCTTCGGTCGCCACCGCGGTGACCATCGGCAAGGTGGCGCTGCCTGAAATGAAGCGCTTCGGCTATTCCGACGCATTGGCAACGGGCGCCATTGCCGCGGGCGGTACGCTCGGCTTTCTCATTCCGCCATCCACCGGCTTCGTGCTTTATGCGATCCTGACCGAGGAAAGCATCGGCCAGCTTTTCATGGCGGGCATTCTGCCCGGCCTGCTGCTGACGCTTTTGTTCATGGCGGCCGTGGCGGTGATGACCTTTGTCGACCCCAAGGCCGGTCCACGCGGTGAATGGGTGTCGATGTCGAAGCGCATGATGGCGCTGTTGCGCGCGTTTCCACTGCTGATCGTGATTGTCGTCTCCATCGGCGGCATCTATCTCGGCGTCTTCACGCCGGTCGAGGCCGCCGGTGTCGGCGCCGGGCTGGTCATCCTTTTGGCTCTCGCCATGCGCAAGCTCGAATGGCACGCGTTTAAGCAGGCTGTCACCGCAACCGTCGGCACCACGGCGATGCTCTATCTCATCATCATTGGCGCGAGCGTGCTCAATCCGTTCCTTGCGCTCACCCATGTGCCGGCAACGTTGGGCGAGGCGATGACATCGGCGGGTCTCGGCCCCTACGGCGTTCTCATGTTGATCATCCTCGCCTATCTGCTGCTCGGCATGTTCATGGACGGGCTTGCGATGCTGGTGGTGACAACCCCGATCTTCTTTCCGATCATCACCGGTCTGGGGTTCGATCCGATCTGGTTCGGCGTGATCGCGGTCATCGTCATCGAGATGGGGATGATCACCCCGCCCGTCGGCCTGAATGTATTCGTCGTCAAGAGCGTTGCCCAGGATGTGCCAATGGCCACGATCTTCCGCGGCGTCATACCGTTCTGGATCGCTATGGCGGTGTGCCTGCTGGCCATCATCGTCTTCCCGCAGATCGCGCTGACGATTCCCCAGGCGATGTTCCAGTAGATTGTCCGCCGCTCCGGTTTGCCGGGGCGGCAAAGTCTTTTTGGCTCAATCCTTGGCGACGGACCCGGCCGCCCTCGCCGCCTTGGCGGCCAGTTCGACGAACATCCGGTACTCGGCCTCGTCAAGACCGGACAGGATTTCTTTCTGAAGTTCTTCGACGATCGGCGACAGCGAGGCGACCAAGGCCTCCCCCTCCTCCGTCAGCGCCAGTTTCCGCGCCCGTTTGTCCATTGCATTGATCTTCCGGCTGACCAGCCCCTTGTGTTCGAGACGATCGGCAACGGCGCCGATGGTTGCCCGGTCCTTGGCGACCGCATCGGCAAGTCCGGCCTGATCAATCCCCGGGCTTTGACGGATCGCATCAAGGGCTGCAAATTGCACCGGCGTCAGGTCGAAGCCTGCTTCCCTCGTGCGCGTCATGAAGACATGGGTCGAGATCTGGTGCAGCCGCCGGATGAGATGTCCGGGCATCTTCGAAACATGTGTCATCGTGTCTCTCGCTGTTGCGCCAACCGTCGCGGCAACGCCACGGGACGGCGATGCCTCAAGCCAGTCTACCCCAAAATAATATCTGTACATATCATTTGATTTATCGACGTTTCCGCGCTATTAATAAGTACACATATTATTTTGGGAGAGTGGCAATGCAATATCACCAAAACGGCTTCCGTCCCGGCGACCCACACATCTGTGATGCAGCGCCAGGCAGGCCATTGTCTGACCCGGATTTTTCCGAACCGGTGGATGTGCTGATCGTCGGCACCGGCCCGGCCGGGCTGACACTCGCAGCCCAGCTTGCCGCTTTCCCCGACATCAGGACGCGAATTGTCGAGCGCAGATCGGGAGCCCTGGACAAGGGCCAGGCCGACGGCATTTCCTGCCGCTCGATGGAGATGTTCAACGCGTTCGATTTCGCGGAAAAAATCCTCAAGCAGGGCTATTGGGTCAACGAGACGACCTTCTGGAAGCCGGATCCGAAAGCCCCGGAACACATTGTCCGCAACGGCCGCATCCAGGATGTCGAGGACGGGCTCTCGGAAATGCCGCACATGATCCTCAACCAGGCCCGCGTGCACGACATGTATCTCGAAATCATGCGCAATTCCCCATCGCGGCTGGAGCCGGACTATTCCGTGCAACTGGCGGGCCTCACAATCGATCCGGCCGGTGGCGACTATCCGGTGACCGCCACGCTCGAAAACGCGGAGCCCGGCCGCGAAGGCGAGACGTTTACGCTCAAGGCGCGTTATGTGGTTGGATGCGACGGCGCGCGCAGCGCGGTGCGCAAGGCCATCGGGCGCGAACTCGTCGGCGATTCCGCCAATCAGGCCTGGGGTGTCATGGATGTTCTGGCTGTCACCAGTTTTCCCGACATCCGTTGCAAGACCCTGATCCAGTCGGCCGGCGAAGGCAATATCATCATCATTCCGCGCGAGGGCGGATATCTGACCCGGCTCTACATCGAGCTCGACAAACTGAAATCCGGCGAGCGGGTCGCAAACCGCAACATCACCATCGACCACCTGATCGCGGCGGCCCAGCGCATCTTCCGGCCCTATTCGCTCGACGTCAGGGATGTCGCCTGGTGGTCGGTCTACGAGATCGGCCAGCGGCTGACCGACAAGTTCGACGACGTTCCCGCCAGCGGGGTCGCATCCCGCCTGCCGCATGTCTTCATCTGCGGCGATGCCTGCCACACCCACAGCCCCAAGGCCGGCCAGGGCATGAACGTGTCGATGGGCGATGCGTTCAATCTCGGCTGGAAACTGGTCAGCGTGCTGCAGGGCCGCTGCCCGCCGGAAATTCTGCACAGCTACTCCGCCGAGCGCCAGGCCGTCGCCAAGGACCTGATAGACTTTGACCGCGCATGGTCACGCATCATGAGTGAACGGCCCGAAACCGGCGACGGCGAGAACGGCGAGGCGCCGAAATTCCAGCTCTATTTCATCCAGCATGGCCGCTACACGGCCGGCATGTCGGTCAAATACGAGGCGTCGGACTTGACAGGTGGGGACACCTGGCAATCGCTCGCCTCGGGTTTCGAAATCGGCACGCGGTTCCACTCGGCCCCGGTGGTCCGCCTTGCCGACGCCAAGCCGGTGCATCTCGGTCATGTCGTGAAGGCGGACACGCGCTGGCGGTTCTTCGCCTTCTGCCCGGACCAGGATCCATCGGCACCGAATTCAGCAATTGCCAGGCTCTGCCGTTTCCTCGCCGAAGATCCCGCATCCCCTGTCCGACGCTACACCCCGCCGGACCAGGACATCGATGCCATCCTTGATGTTCGCGCGATCTTCCAGCAGGGCACGCGTGACCTCGCGCTTGAAACCCTGCCCACATTTCTCAAGCCGCAAAAGGGCAGGCTTGGCCTTGTCGATTATGAGAAGATGTTCTGCCCCGATCTGAAGACCGGGCCGGATATATTCGATATGCGCGGGATAGACAGGAAAAATGGGTGTCTGGTGATCGTGCGTCCGGACCAATATGTCGCCCATGTCCTTCCGATCGAGGCCCATGACGAACTGGCGGCTTTCTTCAGCGGCATCATGCTGGAACAAACGCCCTGAACAAATCAGATCCGGCTGTTTGTCGCGTTACGCTATTCGAAGCGCTCGGTCCGACGGAAAAATTGCGGTCGGGTCATGACCGCAATCAGCCCGGCACGCAGACCACCAGAATGCGCGCGTCGTCTTCGCCACCAGAAGCATAGAGGTGGCCGACGGCGCTGTCGAAATAGATGCAGTCGCCCTGGTTCAGCACCACGGGGTCACGGTTTTCCACAAAAACCGTGACCTGTCCGGCCATCACGATCAGAAACTCCTGCCCGGGATGGCGCACGAACTCCTCGAAATCGACCAGTTCCCGCGCCTTCAGCGATCCCATCATCGGGCTCATCGCCTTGTGCCAGACATCCGGAAACAGCATCTCGTAGACGTAGTTCTTGGTTTCCTGCATCTTGAAATCGCCCTTGCGGGCGACCGCGAAACTTCCCGGGGCAAAAACCTCCCCCTCGGCATTGAAAAACGCCGCCAGATCCACATCCAGCGCCTGCGCCAGCATGGCAAGCCGGTCATAGGTCAGCGCAATGATGCCGCGTTCGGCCTTGGAAATCGTCGAGATCACCAGACCAGACCGCTCGGCGAGCTCCGCCAAGGTCCAACCCTTCTCCAGACGCAGCTTGCGCAGACGGCGGCCGAAGTCCAGTCTCGGATTGCCGTTTTCAGTCTGTTTCCTCATCCCTGCACCCTACGCGACAAATCGCTCCTGCGCCGTCTATTTTCCAATAGGAAATATTCCTCTTTCCAAAAGGAAAATTGGTGTTAACCTGTTTTGACAGGGACATTCAAGGGGAAGGCATGGCCGGGCATCACCACTATGACATGATTGTCATCGGCGCCGGAATGGCCGGCGCCTCGGTGGCCGCCGAACTGGCAGGCGCGGGGCGTATCGCGCTGCTGGAACGCGAAAGCCAGCCGGGCTACCACACCACCGGACGCTCCGCCGCTCTCTACACCCAGGCCTATGGTCCGCCCGTCATCCGGGCGCTGTCGCGCGCCTCGCATGAATTCTTTCTGGGTCGAGGCCCTGGCAATCCGCCCGAAGGTCTATTGCGCCCGCGCGGCGCGCTGTTCATCGCCCGCGCCGATCAGGCGGACAAGCTTGAGGCGATGCGGATCGCACTCGGCGCTGTCGCCCAGCCGCTCGATGCCGCCGGCCTTCGCGCCCGCTCGCCGCTGCTGCGCGAGACCTATGCGAGCGCCGGACTGCTTGACACCACGGCCGCCGATATCGAAGTGCACGGTCTGCACCAGCATTACCTGAGCCGTTTCCGCGCCAGCGGCGGCGCCCTGATCACAAAGGCCGAGGTGACGGGTCTGAGCCGCACCGGCGCCGACTGGCGGGTCGAAATCCCGGGCCAGATCCTCAGCGCCCCGATCATCATCAATGCGGCGGGCGCCTGGGCCGATGTCATCGCCGAATTGGCCGGCGTCGCCACCAAGGGGCTGCGCCCGCTGCGGCGCACGGCGCTCCTGGTCGATCCGCCAGCGGGCATGTCGCCGGATGCCTGGCCGATGGTCGTCGATGTCGAGGAACAATTCTATCTCAAGCCCGACGCCGGCAAGCTCCTGATCTCTCCGGCCGACGAGACCCTGTCGGAACCCTGCGACGCCCAGCCCGAAGAGCTCGACATCGCCATCTGCGTCGACCGCATCCAGACCGCCTTTGACCTGCAAATCCGCCGCATCGAGCACAAATGGGCGGGCCTTCGCAGCTTTCTGCCCGATCGCAACCCGGTGGCGGGCTATGACGCAGATGCCCCCGGCTTCTTCTGGCTGGCCGGTCAGGGCGGCTACGGCATCCAGAGCGCGCCTGCCATGGCGCGCAGCGCCGCAGCGCTTGTCATGGGCCGGGACCTGCCCGGCGATGTCGCCGATCTAGGCGTGACCGCCGCCGCCCTGTCGCCTGCGCGGCTGCAGGTGGCGGCATGATGCTGCTCGTCGCCCTTTTTGCCGCAGCACTCCTGTTTTCCGGGCTGGCGATTGCCTATGTCATCGGCGGCGCCGCGGTTCTGGCCTTCATCGCCACCGACAATGCGCGCTACCTGGCGGTTCTGCCGCAGCAGATTTTCTCCAAGATCGATGTTTTCGCGCTGATGGCCATGCCCTTGTTCATTCTCGCCGGCGAACTGATGAACCGCGGCGGCATCACCGGCGCGCTGATCAACCTGTCCATGGCGCTGGTCGGCCGCATTCGCGGCGGCCTCGGTCATGTCAACATCCTGACATCGGTGTTCTTTGCCGGAATCTCGGGCTCGGCGGTGGCCGATGCCGCGGCCCTGTCCAACACCCTGGTGCCGGAAATGACCCGGCGCGGCTACACGTTGACCTATGCCAGCGCGATCACCGCGGCGTCCTCCATCATAGGCCCGATCGTGCCGCCCTCGATCATCCTGATCTTCTACGGCGCGCTGATGGGCACGTCCGTCACCGCATTGTTTCTGGCCGGCATCGTGCCGGGCCTGATCCTGGCCGCAGCCCTGCTGGTTCTCAACGCCTTCTATGCGATGCGGGAGAACCATCCCCGGGTCGAGAAGGCCGACATGCCGCCGCTGCTGCCGACGCTGTTGCATTCGCTGCCGGCGCTCAGCCTGCCGATGATCATTCTGGGCGGCATCGTCTTCGGCCTGATGACGCCCACCGAAGCCGCGGCCGTGGCGGTTTTCGCGGCCCTTGGAGCCGGATGGTTCTATGCCGGGCTTGGCCCCGCCGATGTGCTGCACAGCCTGCGCCGCACCGCCATGCTGTCCGGATCGATCTTCATCATCATCTGCGCCGCCTCGGCGCTCGGCCACCTGGGTGCGCTCGAACGCATTCCCGAGATGATTTCCGGCATGGTGATGGACTGGGGTCTGGGTCCGGTTGGCTACATGCTGGCGATGAACCTGATCTTTCTGCTGGCCGGCATGGTGCTCGACATCCCGGTCGCGCTGGCGCTGCTGGTGCCGCTCTTGGCCCCGGTCGCGCTCGAACAGGGCGCGGACCCGGTGCATCTGGGGATCGTGCTGTGTTTCAATCTCTGCATCGGGCTGGTGTCGCCGCCGATGGGCGGCTGCCTGCTGGTGGTATCGACCGTTACCGGCGTCAATTACTGGAAACTGGCCCGCGCCGTCATTCCTTTTGTCTTGGTCCAGATCGCGGTGCTGGCGCTGCTGATCCAGATGCCCGTCCTCAGTCTGGCCTTGCCCCATGCCTTCGGCCTGGGCGGTGGCTGAGCCGCGATGAAGAGAAGACAAGAACCCAAATCATAATGGAGAGGAACTGACATGACTTACTCGAAAATCCTTAGCGGCGCCTTGTTCGCCGCGGCCATGACTTTGGCCGGTGTGGCCAATGCCCAGATCAAGATCGCGCTCGACAGCCCGCCCGATCTGGAAGGCTCCGGCAGCTATGTCTGGGCCCACACCTTCAGCACCTATCTCAACGAGCACGGCATGCCGGCCGAGGAATTCGCCCGCGGCAGCATCGGTGGCGACGACGAGCTGTTCGACCAGGTCAGCCAGGGCCTGCTGGAAGTCTCGCTGTCACCGCTCAACATTGTCGGTTCGCTCGACAAGCTGATCTATGGCCTGCGCCTGCCCTATTTCTTCGCCGATGAAGCCGAGGTGGACCGCGCCATCAACGAAGGCGGCATGCTGGCCAGGATCAACGAAGCCACCACCAAGGGCGGCGTGCGCGTTATCTCGCTCAACCATGTCGGCCAGGCGACCGGCATCTTCAACACCAAGAAGCCGGTAAAGTCCGTAGCCGATATGGCAGGCCTCAGGATGCGGGCGCTCGATGAAAGCCAGATCGAGCTGTACAAGGCCTGGGGTGCGGCGGGCACCATCGTCAGCTGGGCGGAAGTGCCCAACGCGCTGCAGACCGGGGTCGCCGACGGCTACATGAACCCGGCCTTCGTGCCGCTGTTGTTCGGGCACACCGATTTCCTCAAGTTCTTCACCGACGCCGCCGTCTCTCCGTCACTGCGCATCACCATCGTGTCGGAAGATTGGTATCAGGGACTGAGCGAGGCTGATCGCGCCACGGTCGACGCCGCCGCCGCCGCCGCGACTGCGGCCAACCGCGAATGGCTGAAGACCCAGGATGCCGTTCTGGGCAAGCTGGAAGCGGCCGGCGTCGCCATCGAACGTCTCGACCAGGCCGCCCGCGATGGCTTCCGCGAAGCATCGGCTCCGGCCTACAATTCCGACCTGCTGACCCAGGAGCAGATCGCGGAATGGGAAGCCGCAAAGGGCAAGTAATCTCATGCAGATCTTCGCACAGCGCTTGAACCGGTTGTCGGCCGGTCTCAACAGTATCGCCCTCTGGGGGGCGGTACTGGCCGTGCTGGTCATGGTCTTTGCCGCCGGTTGGCAGGTCATCGCCCGCTACGTCTTCGAGGCGCCGCCGATCTGGACCGAGGAACTGGCCCGCCGCGCCATGGTCTGGACCGGCATGCTGGGCGCATCCTGCGCCTTCTATGCCGGCACCGACCCGACCCTGTTTCCCGCGATGCGCCTCCGCCGTGGCGGTCCGGGGGCGGCACTGGCCGTGATCCGCGCCTTGGGCGTTCTGGCCTTTGCCATCCCGATCCTCTGGTACTCGGTCTTCAATGCCAGCATGGACCCGGCCCGCGGCTTTCTCGGGCGCTCGCTCGCCCGCCAGGCCGAGATGCTGGATATGTCGATGATCTGGTTCACGGCCTCCGTCCCCCTGGCCTTCCTGCTGATCCTTGTGCATCTGAGCGCGCGGCTGGCGCTCCGCTTTACCGGGCAGATGCCCGATGCGCAGCCCCCTGAATTCTAGGACACGATCATGAAACTGTTCATTGCCGGACTGACAACCGAAACCAATTCCTTCTCGCCGATGCCCACCGGCCACGCCAGTTTTGTGGAAGGCGGCATCTTCCATGGCGACGCCACCGCCCATCCGCTGCAATACTGGAACGCGGCGCTGCATATCTGGCGCGAGATGGCCGAGGCCCGGGGCTGGGAGGTGGTCGAATCCCTCTGTGCGGCCGCCCAGCCCGGCGGCCCCACCGTCAAGCCCGAATTTGAAGCCTTCCGCGACGAGATCCTCAGCGATCTCCGCGCCGCGGGTCATGTCGATGTCATCCTGCTCGGCCTGCATGGCGCCATGATTGCCGATGGCTATGATGATTGCGAAGGCGAGCTGATCGCCGGCGCCCGCGCCATAGCGCCTGACGCCGTGATCGGCGGACTGCTCGATCCGCATTGCCATCTGACCGAACAGATGCTGACCAAGGCCACCTTGCTGATAGCCTTCAAGGAATATCCGCATGTCGACGTGCCCGACCGCGCCCGCGAGCTGTTCGCGCTGGCCGAGCGCACCGCCAGGGGCGAGATCACGCCGGTGATGCGCGACTGGGATTGCCGCATGATCATCGCCATGCCGACGCCGCAGCAGCCGATGCGCGGATTTGTCGACGCCATGTCGGCGCGCGAAGCCGAGGACGGCATTCTGTCGCTGTCGCTGGCGCATGGTTTCCCCTGGGGTGATCACCCCCGCACCGGCGCACGCGCCTTTGCGATCACCGACGGCAATGCCGATCAAGCCGCCGCCGAGGCCGAAAGGCTGGGTCGGGCGCTGTATGACCTGCGCTTTGAACTGCACCGCGACATCCCCGGTATCGAGGCGGCGCTGGATCTGGCCGAGGCCGCGCCGAAAGGCCCGATAGTACTCGCCGACATGTCCGACAATGCCGGCGGCGGCGCCCCCGCCGACGCTACATTCCTGCTGCGCGCCATGATCGAGCGCGGCATGCGCAGCATCGCCACCGGCATCTTCTGGGACCCGATCGCGGTCCGCATCTGCAAGGAGGCCGGGATCGGCGCCACGCTGCAGCTGCGCCTGGGCGGCAAATGCGGCCCGATGTCGGGCGATCCGCTGGATCTGACCGTGACCGTGCGCAACATCGCCGACGCGATGACCCAGCGTTTTGGCGAACTGCCCTCGCCCATGGGCCAGACGGTGTGGGTCGAGGCCGACGGCATCGACATCGTCATCAACGACAATCGCAGCCAGACCTTCCACCCCGACGCTTTCGAGAAATTGGGGATCGACCTGTCGCAGCGCCGCTATGTCTGCGTCAAGTCCTCCAACCACTACCAGGCCGGCTTCAACCCGATCGCCGCCCAGGTCATCCCGGTGGCCACCCCCGGCGCAATCACGCCCGATTTCGCCAATATCCCCTACACCAAACGCGCCCGCACTTACTGGCCCGCAGTACAGGATCCTTTCGCATGAGCAATCCCCTGATCGACAGCCGCGACGCCTTTGCCGCCCGCCATCCCGAACAGCGCATTGATCTCAACGGTCGTGAATGGGGATTGGTTGATGTGGGCTCCGGCCCGGTTCTGCTGCTGATCCCCGGCACGCTGGGGCGCGGCGATATCTTCTGGCAGCAGATCGAGGCGCTCAAGGACCGCGTGCGGATTCTCGCCGTGACCTATCCGAGCAGCGGAGGCGTCGCCGACTGGAGCGGCGATCTGGTGACGCTGCTTGATCGTCTCGGCGTCGAGCGGGCTGTCGTTCTGGGATCGTCGCTCGGCGGATATCTGGCGCAGTACCTTGCCGCCGACGCCCCCGGCCGGGTGCTCAAGCTGGTCGGCGCCAACACGCTGTGTTCGGTTCAGGGACTTGACCAGCGCATGCCCTATGCGCTGGATCTCATGAATGCGCCGATTGCCGATCTGCGCGCGGGCTTTGGCATGGGCCTGGGCGCCTGGGCCGCCGCCCATCCCGACCAGGCCGATCTGGTGGCGCTGCTGATGGCCGAGGTCAACGGCCGCATTCCCGAAGCCGAACTGCGCAACCGCCTCAACGCCACCAAGACCGCGCCCGACCTGCCACCTGTGGCCCTTCCCCGCACAGATATCGTCACCATCGAGGCCGACGACGATCCGCTGATCCCGCCACAGATGCGCGCCGCCGTGCGCGCCCGGCTCAACCCGGGCTGCGCCTACCGTTTCCTGTCAGGCGGACATTTCCCCTATGTGGCGCGCCCGGCTGACTATACCGGGCTTCTGGAACAGGTCATGGGTCTGGCCCTGACCGGCACCGATTGGGGCACGGGCGAGGAGCGCGCGCTATGATCATCCTCAGCCATGACGACGTCGCCGATCTGTTGCCGATGCACGAGGCCATCGAGGTGGTCGAGGCGGTGATGCAACAGGTCTCGCGCGGCGAGGCCTCCCTGCCGCTGCGCTCGGTCACGCCGGTGGGCGGCGCCAACAGGATGGGGCTGATGCCCGGCGCGATTGCCGATCCGGCCTGTTTCGGCGTCAAGATGATCAGCCTGTTTCCGGGCAACCCGGCGCGCGGCCTGTCCTCGCATCGCGGCGCCATGGTGCTGTTCGAGGCCGAGACCGGTGGCGCCGTCGCCATGATGGATGCGAGCCTCTTGACCGCCATCCGCACGGCGGCTGCGAGCGCGGTGGCCACCCGCGCGCTGGCGCGGCCGGACGCCGCTCACCTGGCGATCGTCGGCACCGGCGAACAGGCCGAGCATCACCTCGACGCCATGATCTGCATCCGCAAGATCACCCGCCTGTCGGTCGCCGGGCGCTCCAACGACAAGACCGCCGCCTTCGCCGCCCGCGCCGCAGATCTCTACCCCGATCTGGAGATCAGCCACGGCGTCGACATCGAGGCCGCGATCGCCGATGCCGACATTGTCTGCACCGTCACCGCCTCACCCACCCCGATCGTCAAGGGCGAATGGATAGCTGCCGGCGCGCATCTCAACATCGTCGGCTCGTCGATTCCGACCATGCGCGAGGTCGATGACGAGATGGTCAGGCGCGGCGCCATCTGGGTCGATTACCTGCCCTCGACCCTTTCCCAGGCCGGCGAGATCGTCGACATGATCAAGGCCGGGGCTTTCAGCGCAGATCAGCTGCAAGGCGAAATCGGCGCGCAGTTGTCAGGCGAGATCCCCGGCCGCAGCAGCCCCGATCAGATCACCGTCTACCGCTCGCTGGGCATCGCCGCCCAGGATCTGGCAGCGGCCCACCACGTGCTGACCCGCGCCCAGGCTGCGAACCGCGGCCAGCATGTTTCCATGAATTGACTGAAGCCGCCGAGGCATGCTTGCGGTCTGACCCGGACTCAGCGCAGTCGCTCAGGATTGGTTTCCGCCGTTCAGCTTCAACGCCGAAATCAGGCGCGAAGGCGACCCGACCAATGGCAGCAAGTCGGCTTGCAGCGAGTGGTAGATATCCGGCTTGCCCAGGAACTGTTTCTGCACCGGTTTGCCGCCCTCATCGAGTTCGGGATACCAGCCGCCAAACCTGTGATCGACCAAATGGTCATGGGCGAACCGCCAGAGCTTCCGGTACCAAACCTCGTCTTCTTCTCGCGGGTCGATTTGCTGCAGCGCCGATATTGCCCCGATGGCTTCGGCGACAGGCCACCAGTAGCGATCCCGGATCGCGATATGTCCAGAATAATCGAGCGTGTAGCACAAGCCGCCATCCGGCAACCAGGCATCGGCAAGAGCGCGCTCAATCAGGCTGCGCGCCTGGACGAGCGACTGGTCTTGCGGGCGTCTCGAAAGATCCGAATGCTGGATGAGAAGCCGGCCGAGCTCCAGCGAGTGTCCCGGCGTGGTGCCCATCGGCCGGAACATCGGGTTGCCGGCGTAATTTCTATCCAGCTGCCATTCTTCCGTGTAGTGCTCCGGGATGCGCCATTGATGGGTCGACGCGATCTTGCCCACAAAAAAATCCAGGATCCGGCCGGCGCGACGCAGATACGTCTCGCGTCCCGTCGCCTCGAAGGCCGCCAGCATGGCCTCGACCCCATGCATGTTGGCGTTCATGCCGCGATAGGTCGAAAACCGGGTCCAGTCGCCATGAAACTCCTCACGGAGCAATCCCCGGTCGTCATCCCAGAAATGCCGATCGATCACAGCGGTCACGTCGTCAATGAGACGGTCCGCGTCCGGATGCCCAGACTGCTTGGCGCTGGCGCCCGCCAGCAGCACGAAGACATGGCCGTAGGCCAGTTTCGAGGCATCGACTGCGGTCTTGCCGTCGATCGACCAGCAATATCCGCCATGCATGGCGTCCCGGTGGCCAGTCCACAGACAGGCCATGCCGGCATCGATGATCGCTGCCGTATCGCCGTATCCAAAGGCCGCGCCCAAGGCATAGGAGTGGATCAGCCTGGTGGTGACGTGCAATTCCTGCTGCACGCCGGCGCGCGGCGCGCCGTCCCACTCGAGCACATCGAAACCGCCGTACTTGCGCAGACTTGCGCGGAAGAAATCGAGTTGCCGGCGGGCATCCTGGCCGAGCCAGGCTCGATGCACCGGATCGTCGCGCCAGTTTCCAACAGGGTTCTCGCTGGCTATCACAGGATTTTCGGGCAATTCGGCTTCTCCCAATACATGTCGCGCAAAAGTGTCCGGCGGTTTTGCGATAACGAAATGCAAATAGCAAAAGTCAAAGCACGTCGCCCGAATCCGTTTGATTGCGGCGCATTTTAATGCGCCGGGTCGTCACCAATCTCAGCAATCCTCACTCCAATTCGGCCTGCACCGCGACCCGGATTTCGGCATGGGCAGGTTCCTCGGACGCGTTGAACAGTGCAAGCGGAGGACAAAAAGTTCCCCGCACCATTTGCCGTGCGGTCCGTGTGGTGTTCGCAACCTAATTCGCGGTGGCCGTTCACAGGACGTAACGCTTGCGCATTGCCTCCGCACGGCCACGGCGATCGCCGCTTCAAAGGACATTCCAATGACACGCACCCTCGTGGCCAGCCCGCGACGCCCGGCGGTCTATGCCGAACTCGCTTCCTGTCGTCTCGCGGTCAAGGTACCTGGCTTCTATCCCGGCTTTGTGCCGCAACCGGACTTCGGTCTTGAGTGATCGCGGACCCAGTTCATCGCCGGCAAGATAGAGCGTGCGCTTGGCCTGCATGGAACAGCCGATGCCGAGGCTGTCTACAAGATCGACGAGGGAACGGACGGCATCACGCGACCGCTGCCAGGCCCGTATGGCTTTTTCCTCACCGATCTTTCGCGCCAGCACGTGAAGCGGAATGTCGATCTCATGTTGTATCATCGCCGTGCTGTCGAGGCTGCTGCCGCCTGTCGACGATCATGATCTCAAGCTTTCCGTCGCAGAGATGCTCGGCCATCAGCGCGCCGCTTATCCCGCTGCCAACGATGAGAATATCGCAGGTCTGGAAAGGCAGTTTTTCGAAATGACGCACCGAGATGCGGGGGGTCTTCGCCCAATAGGACCTATTTTCGTGGAGGGTTCTCTTTTCGACCAGGGCGGAGGCGGTCTCGTGCCGGCGATCAGATGTCATGAAATGTCCTCCCAGACTGAAGCGAAAAGGGCCGATGGTTCTACGGGAATAGAACCATCGGCCGGGCCATTGTCTTTGGCATTTGCCAGCGTGGTCGGGGGGGAGTACCAGCACCAGCAGTAGATAAAACTGCGACGGAGCGGAAAAGTTCCACGTTGCCAGATCATTTACAAAATATACTTGATCACCGGGCCTTCGCTTTACTCTTCGGAGAGCAAATCCGGGATCATCGACACGGCGCCCGATCCGATCCGCGACGGCTTGGAGCTATCGACCTTGGGGCACAGGTGACGGAGTTCGTCGAACATTACAATCACCGCCGATACCATGAAAATATCGGAAACCTGACCGCGGCCGCCGCCTATTTCGGGCTCGGCCAGACCATCCTGTTGCAATGAAAAAGGATCAAACTCGACGCCATTAGGCTTCGCCAATTGCAGCATCTGCACCAAGCAGCTTAAATCAACCAACAGACGGACCAGAAATTCAAATCCTTCCAGGGGCAAGCTGTTTCTAGTCATTCGCTGACGGACAGACGGCCTTAACGGGCCACCAGCACGGGTGTCCCGACCGTGACCCTGGCGTAGAGGTCCATGATATCTTCATTGTACATACGGATGCAGCCGGCAGAAACGAAACCGCCAATCGTTTCAGGCCTATTGGTTCCGTGAATTGCGTATGAGCCCCCAGCCAGCGTCATGGCGGCAGCGCCCATCGGATTCGATGGCGAACCGCTGAGGATCACCGCCGGAAGCTGCGGCCGGTTGCGCCTTAGCTGCGGCGGCGGAGCCCAGTGGGGACGGATGAACTTGCCCTCAATGGAGGACGCGCCGGTCCATTGCGCCCCCTGTCGCCCCACACCGACGACATAGCGCAATGCCTGTCCGTCGCCGAGCACGAGGTAGAGACGACGTTCGCCGGTTCGCACGATGATCGTTCCCGGCTCAACATTGTCTTGGAACGGCACAAGTTCGGAAGCGCTCGCGACGGTAATGGCGGCCAGGCCAAGCCCGCCAACTATGACCATGACAAGAGAGCGGCAGACAGCCCGCATGACATTCCCTCGCGTTCGCTCTCGACGAGGTGGCGCTACCAAGTGTAGCCCAGCTTTATCGCACCGCCATAAGTGTACGCATTGCTTGCAAAACTGCTGTTGAGCGATCCAGCAACATAGAACCCATCGCGCGTTCTGACTTCAGCGCCCGCGGACAGCAGAAGCGAGTCCCTGTCCGGCTTGGCTCCGGCCACCGTGAAGCTGGGGCCGGCCACCCTCTGGAACGAGGCGTTGACGTCTGTTTTGGAACTCAACTCATGCGCCCATGCGCCACGCAGGCGCAACACCAGCGTCGTATCCTCATTTACGGTATCGGACCATTCCACTTCCGCACCCAGTTCGCTGCGCAGTGAGGTCGCCGTCCGCGCCGCGTAGTCGAGGGCGAAGGTCGACGCACCGGCGACCGTCGTTTCGCTGTAGGCAGGTGTTCGCAGCGACTGTCCCCGCAGGGCCGCGTATGGAGTGATCCAGCCGAGCCTGTATCCGGCCTCGATATGCCCGCCAACGTTGTGCGCATCGAAATCCGCCGCGAAGCGGTCGATGCCTGCAATGGTCACCGTGCGATGGGTCGATACATCACTGTAGCCATAGGCGAGCGCCCCGGCGAGATAGGCGGCATCGAATTCCCGGCGGGCATGAATGCCTGCATGATAGGTGGTCATGGTGCCGCTGCCGAAATCGTCGCTCAGACCAAAGCGCGTGCCGCTCACGCCCACGGCAAATCCAATGGTGGTGTCAGGATCCAGATAGTAGTCGACGCCCAGCGCGCCGCCGAGCAGTTCGGATGTACGCCTATGGGTTCCAAGCGTGGCGCTGCCCTTGGTCACGCTGCGTTCGCCAAACCCGGCCACCCATATGCCCCAGGTCTGCTGGGGCAATGCCGTGTACGAACCGGAGAAAGGTAGATTACTGGCAGGAACGTCTCCCGGTCCGTAGCCCAACACGCTAACCGTTGCGGGGGGCGCTGGCTGCGGTGGTATCGGCGGCGGCGCGATCGTCATCATCGGACCGCTTCTATCGCTGAGCGTGAGATCAATGAAGGCGTTCATGGCTTGCATTCCCGATGGCGATACCCCGGTACCGACCTCGCCGGAGAGCTCCGCCAGCACGTCCGCCAGTTCGGTCGGGGTCAGGACCAGCGGCAGGATTGCGATGCCAGGCGGCAGGGTGCCGCCACCTGCAACGAAATCGTCAAGCGCCTCGGCGACGACCACGGGGTTGGCCGGCGGGATGGCCACCGGCGTCGTCGGCGGGGTGACCCCCGGCGGCGTCGGCGGGGTGACCACCGGGGTGATCACCGGGATTATCGGCGGGGTTATCGGTGGGGCCGCTAGATCGCATATCTGGATCGTGTTTGTATCGAGTGTGACCGAGCCATTGCGTGCAAGGGCAGCACCGCAGTCGATCACAGCGCCGGTCAGCAGCGAGATGCTTGTCAGCGCAACGATCTGTCCCTCCATGACCGAGGCCGTTCCCAGGGTCGCCGAACTGCCCACCCTGTAGAATACATTGCTTCCTTCGACACCACCGACGAGTTGTACCGTCGACCCGGTCCCAAGCGTCAGCGTGGAGCCTATGTTGAAGATGAAAACCGCATTCGGATCGCCGTTGCCGTCAAGTATGAGGGTCTGGCCAACGGAAAGTCCGGCCGAGGTGTCGAAATTGTAGACGCCGGGCTGCAGGGTGAGTCCGCCAAGTTCCTGGCCTGTCAGGTTGCCGCCCGCCGAAGTGGGTCGCCCCGCCAGCACGTTGTAGAGAGTGGTCAGGTCGTCCTGCATGCGCCCGGCCAACGCGGTGGAGAGATAGGTCTCGCCGGTCTGCGTGACACTTCCGGCTCCCGTGAAGGTACTGCCGGGAAAGACGCCGATATTGCCGAGGATGGTGGTTGGGCCCGTGTTGGTGATCGTTTGCCCGCTGAGTATCGCGAAACTCTCCAGCTCCTGCGCGACCACGTCCGAGGCATTGAAGATCCCGATGGGAACCAAGGCAAGGGCCGCCACTGTCGCAGCAAGCGAGCGGGAACGCTTTGTCCAGAATCGGGGCATCGTGCGCCAATGCCGATCGGCGAGAATGATTTCGTTGGGCGTGTAAGCATAGGAGTCCATTAATCAAACTCACTTTTGTCGCTGTTCTGGCGGCTTGCCCTAGCCGCTAGGGAACCGCAAAAAACGGTACAGAAAACGGCATAATAAACTGCATTACTTGGCGATTGGACGACACGACTTATCATGTTGACTTAACACAGAAATAACAAATATAAATATGTATGTCAACGCCGGGAAAAAGTACGTTAATCAGTCCAAATAATACCAATAAACCGGAGTAATAATGCATCACTTGCACCCGAGAGGAGCTCCTCTCGGGCGGGGCATTCTCTAGGGCTGGTGGAGCGCCGGGTTGGAGCGTTTCTCCGCTGAAGGTCTTCTCATCGCACCGGAGGACTTCGGAACTGGCGATGCCCTGACCTTGCTTCCGTGATCTTATCCAGTTTGAAGCACATTCTGGCCTTATCGGAAGTGCACCCCGATTTCGGGCCAGCGGGAGCTGGAAATTTTCGGGATTTGGGCTCATGCCGGCGGCGGTGCCGAAGAGCCATTCATGAGCGAAACCAGTGCCTTGTTGCCGATCGCGCTATGGGGTCGGCCGCTCTGTGTCCTTTCAAGTGCCTGCGTCGCAAGCTAAATAATCTACGGTGTTCGTTGCCGGCTTCTGGCTTCACTGTTCATTTCAATCCCGATGCAGATCGGCCAGCTCCTCGAAAACCGTGACCAGTCCCTCGCATTCGGAACTCAACTTCTCGCCAAGCGGCTTGATGACCGAATAGTCAAACCGCTCCTCCCCCCGCCATGGCCGGGAGATACCGCCGAGTCGGGCATGAACTTCCGCAGTAAACGGATCAACAATGCCGACACCAAGGCCACGGATGACGAGGGCGGATATGACATTCGACAGATAGCTGCGCATCTTGACCACCGGCGGTTTGCGCATTCGGGCAAAGCGTTGGTCGAACAAGCGGCCGGTCATGGTCGAATCGACGAAGCCGATAAAATCGAGACCTTCGAGATCTTCGGCACAGACCTCGTCCTTTTCCCCAAGCGGGTGACCGGCTTCGACAATGAAGCGATAGGCCAGCGATCCGGTCCTGACCACGTCAATCTCAAGCTTGTGCTGGGTCAGCACCCCGAAGCCAATCTGGCATTGTCTGAGCGCCACCTGTCGGACCACTGGCAAGGTCGTCATCGACAGAAACTCCGCCCCGAAGCCCGGCCGTCGCGCCTGCAGACGCGCCACGGCTTCAGGAAGGGCGGTGTAAGCAAGCGCGGGAGCAGCCGCGATGGTGATGGTTGCCCGCTGGCCGCTCTTTATCTGTTGCGCAGCGCGCTCGATGTGCTTGAGCCCGGTAAAGCTGCGCTCCACTTCGATCCAGAACTCATGAGCTTCGTGGGTTGCTGCCACCCGGCCGCCATGGCGGGTGAACAACCGGAGCCCGGTTTTTTCTTCCAGTTCCCGGATCAACCGGCTGGCGGCGGGCTGGGTGATTCGCAACTCCTCGGCTGCCCCGGACACCGTTCCGGTGCGCATGACGGCGCGGAATGCTTCAAGGGAACGTTGGCTGAGCATCAGACTATAACTTTTTCACATAGTGACGGAACGAAACCTTATTTGTCTTATAGCAGCGACCGCCGTTGACTGGCAATCAGCACTCGATTGCCCAAGGAGACTTGCGTGCACCCCAGAAGCGCCGATCAGAGCTTCCCTCTTAAGACCAGCGTCGTCGTCATTGGCGGCGGCATTGTCGGGGTGACGGCGGCGCTGTTCCTGGCCGAGCGCGGCGTCCCGGTCGTGCTGTGCGAAAAAGGCCGCATCGCCGGCGAGCAGTCATCGCGCAACTGGGGCTGGATCCGCAAGGCCAACCGCGACGAACGCGAATTGCCACTCATGATCGAAAGCGCCCGGCTGTGGTCGCGCATCGTATCCGAGCTCGACAGTGACATTGGTTACGGCGTGCGCGGAACCACCTATCTCTCCGAGACCGATGCCGATATTGCCCGGCATCAGGACTGGCTCGACAGGACGAAGCATTTCCAGCTCGATTCCACCCTGCTGTCGTCATCGGAAACCGACGCGTTGCTCGGGCGAACCGGCAGGCGCTTCAAGGGCGCGCTTCACACCCCGTCCGACGCCACTGCCGAGCCGAAACTCGCGGTGCCCGCCATGGCGCGCCGCGCGGCGACGCTGGGGGCGATCATTCTCGACAATTGCGCGGTTCGCCTGATCGAACGTCAGGCTGGCAAAGTCAGTGCCGTTGTCACGGAACGGGGCGAGATCGCCTGCGACTCCGTCATCCTTGCGGGCGGCGTCTGGTCGCGTACGTTCCTGGAGAATCTTGATCTCGAGCTGCCGCAACTGGCAGTGAAATCCTCGGTCATGCGGACCTCGGCGGCCCCGGAATTCATCTCCGGCACACTCGGCGCCGAACGCGCCTCGCTGCGCCGCCGGCAGGACGGCGGCTATACTATCGCGCGCAGCGGCGCGGCTGAATTCCAGCTGATTCCGGCCGCCTTCCACCACTTCGCCGCCTTTCTGCCGATCATCAAGGAGCGTTGGCGGATCATGAAGATCCGTGCCGGATCAGAGTTCTTCGGACCGCTGGGCAGAGCACGCTGGAAAGCCGACGAAACCAGTCCGTTCGAGCGCGTTCGCGTAATGGACCCCGAGCCCGACCAGAGACTGCTCGCCAGCGTGCTGCGCGATGCGAAGCTTCTTCATCCGCAGCTGGCGGACGTAACCATCACCGAGACCTGGGGCGGCCTGATCGACGTCATGCCCGACGAGTTGCCGGTCATCGACAGCCCGCCGGGCTGGCAAGGCCTGGTGCTCGCCACCGGCCTGTCCGGCCATGGCTTCGGCATCGGACCGGGTGTCGGGCTGATGGCTGCCCAACGCGTGCTCGGCGAAACCATGCTGGTTGACGCCTCCAATTTCGCGCTGGCGCGCTTTAACCGGAAGTCGGCGGCATGAGCGCGCCCGATGTCCTCGTCATAGGCGCCGGCATTACCGGAGTGGCAGCAGCGTTGGAGCTGGTGGAGGCCGGCGCGACAGTCGAGATCATTGATCGTTACGGGCCTGCGGCCATGGCCTCGGGCTGGACACTTGCCGGGGTGCGCCAATCGGGCCGGCATCCATCGGAACTTCCACTCGCGCAAGCTGCTGTGGCGCAATGGCCGGAGCTTGCCGCCCGGCTCGGCGCCGAGACCGGCTATCGTCAGGATGGCAATCTGCGACTGGCGCGCAATGCAGCGGAAGTTGAAACCTTGCGGGCGCTGGTGGAAAACCAGCGCGCAGCAGGCCTCGACCTGACACTTCTCAACGACCGTGATGCCATTCTTGCCATTGCGCCAGCGCTGTCGCCGCTGGTGTGCGCTGCGTCATGGTGTCCAACCGATGGTCACGCCGATCCGGTGGCGACTGTCACGGCCTATCTCGAGAAAGCCGCCCGTCTCGGCGCTCGCGTCTCGATGGGCGAAAGCATCCTCCACCTGATCGCCGAGGGCGGACGCATCAGCGGTGTGCGCACCGACCAACGCACGATTTCGACCGGCGCGGTGCTGGCGGCCCCGGGCATCCATGTCAATTCAATCCTCGAGCCACTCGAGCACTCAATTCCGCTGCGCCGTCCGCTTGTCACGGTATTGCGCACCACACCGCAAGTCTTGCAGCTCAAGCCGGTGCTAGGTGTGGCCAACGCCAATATGGCGGCGCGACAGGAAGTCTCCGGCCGGCTGCGGGTGACCAGCGGCGCGCAGGACTGGTCCGGCGAGATCGAACTTGTCGACGGCAAGCCGGTGGCGCGACCGCTGATGCGCCGTGTGATGGAAACTATTGCCCGGATCAGCGAAGTGCTGCCGGCGTTCGCCGATGCCGAAATCGAGGGCTTCTGGGGCGGAATTCTTGATCTTACGCCCGACGCGTTGCCGGTGATCGATCATGTGCCGGGTTGCGAAAATCTGGTCGTTGCCGCCGGCTTTTCCGGCCATGGCTTCGGCATTGGTCCGGTAACGGGGCCACTGGCGGCGGACCTGGCATTGGGACGCACACCGCGCCTGGCGCTGGAGGCATTCAAGTTTGATCGCTTTGCCAACGGCAACACCATGGAGGCCGGATTGACCCTGCACGGATGACCGGCAGGACAGGGAACGCTGAACAAATGAGGGACAGATATTGATTGACCCTAAAGGCCGAGTTGTCATGATTTCCGGCGCCAGTCGCGGCATTGGTATGGCCATTGCCAAGACACTGCACGCCAAAGGCTACGTCATAAGCGCCGGGGCCCGCGACGTGGATGCGCTGCAGGCGGCGCTTTCGCTTTTGGCCGGGGAGCGGCTCATCTGCGCCCGCTACGACGCAGTCGACCGCAACAGTCATACCGATTGGCTCGCAGCCACTCTCGATCGTTTCGGCCGGCTAGATGCTCTGGTCAACAATGCCGGCGCCTCGAACAGCTTTTCCATCGAGGCTGGCGATGAGGCTGACCTCGATCTGCTCTGGGCCATCAATGTCAAAGGACCGCTGTTTCTCACCCGCGCCTGCCTGCCACATCTGAGGGAATCGGGCTCAGGCCGGGTCGTCAACGTCGCGTCGCTGTCGGGAAAGCGCGTGCGCAACGACAACATTGCCTATAGCATGACCAAGCACGCGCTTTTGGCGCTGACCCACGGGACCCGACGCATCGGCTGGGCAGACGGGGTTCGTGCCACCGCGCTGTGCCCTGGTTTCGTGGCTACGGACCTGACCGCCAACGTGACAAAGATACGTCACGACGAGATGATCGACGCGGCGGACCTGGCCGAACTGGCGGCGACCGCGATCGCACTGCCCAACACCGCGGCGATGGCCGAAATGCTGGTCAACTGCCGATTTGAAGACACTCTCTAGGCGGTCGCAGGACCGGCGCGAACGAAAAGAAGGAACGAACAGATATCTGGCCAAAGGGCACGCGGCACCGCAACGACGGCGAGACGCACCTGACACGGCTTCAAGAATTCCGCCGGTTGCCCGATGTCACTGACAGACAGTGCGACGGCGTGGTGGCGGTGCATCGGGAAAGGCCGCGACGCCGTCATGGCCTGACGAAAATAACAAAGGAGAACAGACATGAAGCACAGAATGATGACAGCGAGCGTGATGCTCGCAGGAAGTCTGGCGGTGTTTGCCGGACCCACCGGTCCTGCCTTCGCCGGACCCGACACCAACATCCTCAATGTCGGCATCGCCGCACCGGATGCCGGTCGTCTCGATCCGCATCTTTCAGCCACCACAATCGACAAGGCGGTGTTCGGCTGGATGTTCAACGGCCTGGTGCGGCTGAAGCCCGGCACCTCGTCACCCGAAACCGTCGAGCCGGATCTCGCCGAAAGCTGGGACACCAGCGCCGACGGCCTCGACTGGACCTTTCACCTGCGCCAGGGCGTGCAATGCCATCACGGCTATGGCGAGCTGACCTCGGCCGACATCGTCTATTCGCTCAATCGCGCCGCCGACCCGAACCGTTCGAGCTTTTCGGGCGATTTTTCGGTCTTTGACAAGATCGAGGCAGTCGATCCGTACACGGTCAAGATCGTGCTGAAGAACCCGATCCCGAGCGTTCTCGGACTGCTGACCAATTATCATGGCGGCAACATCGTTTGCATGAAGGCCGCCGAGGAAATGGGCGAGGACTTCCAGAAGCGCCCTATCGGCACCGGTCCGTTCATGTATGGCGAATACAAGCCGCAGCAGAGCCTGATGCTGGTTGCCAACCCGGACTATTTCCGTGGCAAGCCTCAGCTTGACGGCATCAGCTATCAGTATGTGCCATCTGATTCCGCCCGTGACCTGGCTTTCCAGTCTGGCGAACTCGACATGCTCTACGGCAAGCAGGACCAGACCTGGGTGGAGCGTACAAAGCAGGTTGAAGGCGCAGTCGTGCATGTGATGGAGCCGGCGGAAATGTCGGTGATGTCGCTCAACATCACCTCCAAGCCGCTTGACGATATCCGTGTCCGGCAGGCGATCGCCATGGCGGTGGATCGCGAGCAGTTCATGGACTTCAAAGGCCGTGACGTCACCCGCATTGCCAAGTCGGTGGTGCCCCAGGGCTACCTCGGCTACGCCGACATGAGCGCTGTGATGCCGAAGCATGACATTGCCGGCGCCAAGGCATTGCTCGCCGAAGCCGGATTTCCGGACGGCGTCACGCTGAAGGTCATTCACACGGCGCTGCCGGGCATGCTCGGCACCATGGAAGTGTTCCAGGCACAGCTCGCCGAAGCCGGCATCATGCTCGACATGGAGGTGGTCGAACACGCCACCTTCCACGCCCAGATCCGTGAGGATTTGAGCCAGATCGTGCATTACTCGGCCGCCCGCTTCCCGGTTGCCGACACTTACCTGACCCAGTTCTTCCACTCCGCCAGCATTGTCGGCACGCCAACCGGCATCACCAACTTCTCGCATTGCGCGGTGGCCGACAAGGAGATCGAAGAAGCGCGGATCGAGCAGGACATGGAAAAGCAGAAGCAGCTGTGGAAAACCGCCCAGGAAAAGATCATGGCCGAAGTCTGCGGCGTTCCGATCTACGAAAACCTGCAGATCTGGGCGACCAAGACCAATCTGGATCTGGGTTATGAGCTGATCGGTTCGCTGAGCCTCGGACCGCCGGTCACCGAGAATACCCACTTCATCAAGTAGAGGCCTGACGAACCGGGGCGGCCGGATGCCGCCCCGGTTCTTTCCATTTTGGTGAACCAGATTGCTTCACCCGCTGCGGGTGGGGCAACCGGGCAGGAAGGTACCGCCATGCTTCGATTTGTAGTCCGCCGCCTGATCTTCGCCATACCGACCTTGTTGGCGGTGATGACGATGGTCTTTGTCCTGGTGCGCATCGTGCCCGGAGATCCGGCTCAGACCATTCTTGGCGACCAGGCCAGTGCGGAAGCGCTGCAGACCATGCGCGAGCGGCTGGGCGTCGATCGTCCGATCATAGAGCAATATATCGAGTTCATGGGCGGAGCACTGGTTGGCGACTGGGGCGAATCGATGGTTACCGGCAAGCCGGTGCTGGCGGAAATAGCCCGCGTGCTGCCCTACACAATCGAACTCACCGTGGTCTCCCTGATCATCGGCGGCCTGATTGGTATTCCGCTCGGCGCCTGGTCGGCTTTGCACCGGAATGAGTGGATCGATTACGTGACCCGGGTGGGTTCGCTTTTGGGGCTTTCGTTCCCGGCCTTTGTTTCGGCGATCCTGATGCTGATCGTGTTCTCGATCCAGCTGCGCTGGCTGCCCGTCATCAGCGGCGGCGACCGCTCCAGCTTCGGCGAATGGGCCCGGAGCCTGGCCCTGCCGGCGCTCAATCTCGGCCTGATCATGGCTGCCTACATCACCCGGGTCACCCGCTCCTCCATGCTGGGGTCGCTGGGCGAAGACTATATCCGGACCGCGCGCGCCAAGGGCGTGCCGGAGCGGGTGGTGATCTGGCGGCATGGCATGCGCAATGCGCTCATTCCGGTGGTCACCGTGGTCGGGCTCTATCTCGGAATCCTGATCGGCAATTCGGTGCTGACCGAAATCGTCTTCAATCGGCCCGGCCTCGGCAAGCTGATTGTCGGCGCTCTGGGCCAGCGTGACTACACGCTGCTGCAGGGGCTGATGATCATCTACACCTTCGTCATCGTCATCGTGAACCTGCTGACCGATCTGACCTATGGCCTCATCGACCCAAGGGTGAAATACCAATGACCGAAACAGTTGACGTGCTGCCGGAGCACTCGCGCCATCCCTTCATAGATCAGCTGCAGAAGGCCTTCCGCAACAATAAGCTGACCGGCGTCGGCGCGGTGCTTTTCCTTTTCATCATCATCATCGCCATAGCAGCGCCGCTGTTGGCGCCGCATGATCCGCTGCAGCAGCACATCATTGCCCGGCTCAAGGGACCGAGCGCGGAATACTGGTTCGGCACCGACGCCTATGGCCGGGACATCCTCTCGCGCCTGCTCTATGGCGCCCGGGTGTCGCTGCTCATCAGCCTGACGGCAATCGGTTCGGCGATGATCATCGGCTCCATCATCGGTATCATTGCCGGCTACTTCGGAGGCATGATCGACTTGCTGTTGATGCAGGTGATGGATGTGCTGCTGGCATTCCCGGCGTTGATCCTTGGCCTGATCGTCGTCGCCATGCTCGGCCCGAGTATGGAAAACCTGGTCATCGCCATCGCCTTGACGGCGATCCCGCCCTTTGCCCGCACGGCGCGGGCGCCGACCATCGCAGTCAAGGAGCGCGACTACATCGAGGCCTGCCGGGCGTTGGGCTTCGGCCATCCACGCATCATCCTCAAACACGTGTTCCCCAATGTATTTTCGGAAATCCTGGTCATGGGCTCGCTGTGGCTCGCCACTGCCATCCGGGTGGAGGCTTCGCTGAGCTTCATCGGGCTCGGCGTCAAGCCGCCGACCGCCAGCTGGGGCGGCATGATTCGCGAAGGCTTCGAGAACATTCTCGACAATGTCTGGCTGTCAGTCTGCCCCAGCATGGCAATCCTGCTGGTGGTGTTTTCGCTCAACCTGCTTGGCGATGGCCTGCGCGACGCCATAGATCCGAAGACAAGGAGCGACAGCTGATGACCGCGACCAGCAAGATCGAACCCGTTCTCGACGTTTCCAACCTGACCACCAGCTTCCGCATTGGCGGCGAATGGTATCCGGCGGTGCGTGGAATCAGCTTTTCGCTGCAGCCCAACGAAACGCTGGCGCTTGTGGGCGAATCGGGCTGCGGCAAGAGCATGACCGCACTCTCGGTACTCGGTCTGGTGCCGAAGGCCAATGGCCGCGTCGAGGCCGATCACATTCGCTTTGAGGGCAAGGATCTCTCCCGGCTCCCCGACGAGGAGATGCGCAAGATCCGCGGCAACGGCATCTCGATGATTTTCCAAGAGCCCATGACTTCGCTCAACCCGGTTCTGCCAGTCGGCTTCCAGGTCGTCGAGGCGCTGCGCTATCACCAGAATCTGAGCCGCGCCGGCAGAGAGCGGCGGGCGCTGGAACTGTTGGACCTTGTCAAGATTCCTTCGGCCAAGAGCCGGTTCAAGGAGTATCCGCACCAATTCTCCGGCGGCATGCGGCAGCGGGTGATGATTGCCATGGCGCTGGCCTGCCGGCCAAAGGTGATCCTTGCCGACGAGCCGACCACTGCGCTGGACGTGACCATCCAGGCGCAGATCCTGTCGCTGCTCAACGAACTCAAGGCCGAGACCGACATGTCGATGATCTTCATCACCCACAATCTCGGCGTGGTGGCGGCATTGGCCGACCGGGTGGCGGTGATGTATGCCGGTGACATCGTCGAGATCGCAGGCGTGGGCGATCTTTTTGCTCGGCCGACGCACCCCTACACCGAGGCGCTGCTCAGATCGGTGCCGCGCAGCGACCGGGACACCAAGACGCTGTATTCGATCCCCGGCGCCGTGCCACCGCTGACCCGTATGCCGAAGGGCTGCCGCTTCACCGCCCGCTGCGAACTGGCAGTCGATATCTGCCGCAAGCAAAACCCACCGCTTGACGCGCTCGCCGCCGGCGACGCCCATTCGGTGCGTTGCTGGGTGCGGGGCAACCATGACCGGGCCGCGCTGAAGGAAAATGCCGATGTCTGAACCACTGCTGCGCGTCAGCAATCTGAAGAAATTCTTCAAGGTCCGTCGCGGCTTTCCCAATCCGGAAACCGTAATCGTGCGGGCGCTCGACGGCATCTCCTTCATTGTGCAGCGCGGGCAGGCCTTCGCCCTGGTGGGCGAATCCGGTTGCGGCAAGTCGACTGCCGGCCGCACTATCCTGCGGCTGCTGGAGCCGGATGAAGGCTCGATCGAGTTTGACGGCCAGGACGTCGTCAACGCCGATGCCAAGCAGATGCGCGCGCTGCGCAAGCGGGCGCAGATCATCTTTCAGGATCCCTTCTCCTCGCTCAATCCGCGCATGCGAGTCGGCAATGCGCTGGCCGAGCCGCTGCTGGTTCACGGGCTGATGAGCAAAAAGGAAGCCAACGAACGAGTTCGCGACCTGCTGGAAGAAGTCGGTCTGCCACGCGATGCGGGCATCCGCTTTCCGCACGAGTTCAGCGGTGGCCAGCGCCAGCGGCTGGGAATCGCCCGGGCGCTGACGCTCAATCCGGAGCTGATCATTGCCGACGAACCGGTCTCGGCGCTCGATGTCTCGATCCAGTCACAGATCCTCACCCTGCTGCGCGACCTGCAGCAGCGGCTCAATCTCAGCTTCATCTTCATCTCGCACGATCTCGGCGTGGTGCGCTATTTCTGCCAGGTGATGGCGGTGATGTATCTGGGCAAGATCATCGAAAAGGGACCGGTGCCGAAAATATTCGACGAGCCGCTGCATCCCTATACAGTGATGCTGCGCGATGCTTCGCCGGTTCCCGATCCCACAGCGCGCAAGGCCTTCGAGCGCATCGAGGGTGAAGTGCCTTCGGCGGTCAATCCGCCCAGCGGCTGCCATTTTCACCCGCGCTGCCCGCATGTGATGGATGTCTGCCGCAAGGTCTACCCCGAATGGATTGACGTCGATGCGCAGCGCTCGGTGGCCTGCCATCTCTACACCGAGGGCCGCGGCGGACTGCCGGTGGCCGAAGCCGGGTAGATCATTCAGAAGCGGTCCGCGGCGAACGGCGCCAGCGAAATCTGGCTCTCGCGTCCGGCTACCAGATCGGCGATCAACCTTGCGGTGATCGCCGACAAGCCCAGCCCCATATGACCGTGGCCGAAGGCGTAAAGCACATTGCCATGCACCGGCGAGCGGCCGATGACCGGTTTGGAATCGGGCGTCGACGGCCGGTATCCCATCCATTCACGGGTGATTTCCCCCGACAGGCCGGGCAGGCATTGCTGGGCCAGCGGCACCAGCGCCTTGATGCGGGTGAAATCCGGTTCGGCGTCTATGCCGGCGAGTTCGACCCCGGCATTGAGCCTGATGCCATCGGCCATCGGGCTCAACACGAATTGCGGCCCGCCGAAGAGGGTCGGGCGGTTGAGCACGGGGCCGGCTTCGGTGCGGGCAAAACTGAGATGATAGCCGCGTTCGGTGTCGAGCGAGACCTTCGAGCCGAGCTGGCGAGCCAATTGCTTTGACCAGGCACCCGCCGCAATCACCAGTGTTTCGACCGGATGAATGGCGTGAGTGGTCACGACTGCCCTGGGCTCGCCATTGTCGCCGAATTCGAATCGCCGCACCTCCTCCTGATGGTGGACGCCGCCGCGCTCGGTGAACGCCGCGAACAAGGCCTGTGACAGGGCATAAGGGGTGGAGACAAAACTCGCATCGGGCTGGAACAGGCCAACCGTGTAGTCGCGGGAAATCCCCGGTTCGAGCTGGCGCAATTCGTCGCTGTTCAGATGCTGGTAATTGACCCCAGCCAGATCCATAAGACCACGATCGTAGGCGGTGCCCGCATAGGCGTCTTCGTCGCGATAGACCTTGAGCCAGCCGACCGGTTTGAGGATGGAGCGGGCGCCGGCCAAATCGGCGAGCCGGTGGTGAGCATCAAGACAATGCTCGGTCAGCGTCGACAGGTCGCGGCTGATCTTCAATGCCTTGGCCTCGCGGCTCGCATCGAGAAAACGAAGTAGCCATGGCGCAAGCCTGGGTAGATAGGGCCAACGGATCTTCAGCGGGCTCATAGGGTCCAAGAGCATTTTGGGCACCCGCTTCCACAGGCCCGGCACAGCTGTTGGCACGACGCCACCGGAGACGATGGCGCCAGCATTGCCGAAAGAGGTGCCGCTGCCGGGCGGACGCGGATCGATGAGGGTGACACTGTGTCCCTCGGACTGCAAAGTCAGCGCCGTGGCAAGCCCGACGATGCCGGCGCCGATAATAGTCACCTTGCGTACAGGGACGTCAAGCATGGCGGAGATCCTGTCTGGCATCGAGTGGAAATTCACATTCGCGCATTGCTTGCGCCCGACTGGGCATATGGCGCTGGCAATAGCTTGAGATGTGCAACGAAACCGGCACGACCATCAATCCTGTGGCCGCGCCGGTATTTTCGCTGACTGCATCTGGTTTGGTCATTCTGTGGCATGCTCTTGTGCGTCGGACGTGGCGAAATTGGCAATTTCCGACAGCAGCAGTGGCTTGAGTGGCGGCCTGATGCGGTAGTATCCCACATCGTCAGGGGTCTCGCCGCGTTCCTCGCCAATGATGGCGCTGACCGCGAGGCCGCAAACGCGGCCCTGGCAGGGACCCATTCCGGCCCTGAGGAAGGATTTGACCTGGTTGGGTCCCGGCGCGCCAAGCCTCACAGCTTCGCGGATCGAGCCTGCTGTGATCTCTTCGCAACGACAGACGAGCGTGTCGTCAGCCGGCGACAGGATTTGCGGCGCTGGCGCGTAGAGCGTCTCCAGAAACGGGCGAACCGATGCCTCCTTCGCAAGTGCGGAATGCAGGTGCGCAAGCCGTTCGCCATTGCCGCGTCCGGCCCTTAAGGCAAGACCGATTGCCACGATTTGCCCCTGGATTGCGGCAGCTTTGGCGCCACCGATACCCGCGCCATCGCCGGCGACATAGACACCATCGGCCGAAGTCGCGCCGTACGCGTCGATGACCGGCCGGAAACAATGCTGGGAAGAATCCCAGACGTGATCGCAGCGCAGCAGACGCGTGACCTGCTGGTTGGGCACCACGCCCTGATGCAGCGCGATGGTCCTTGTTTCAATCCGGTGCGGCTTTCCCCCGGCGGTAAAGTTCAACGCCGTGGCAAATGTCGCGCCTTCAACCGCCACCCCGGTTGCGTTCCTGTAAATCAGAACGCCCGCGCGTCTGACCTTGCGGACCATCGAAAGTCCCTTGAACAGGTAGGACCGCTGCCACAGCGCCTTCGGCAAATGCGGCAGCGCCTGAAGAAGGCGCCCGTTTGGAACCGTCTCGACAATCGCCCGCGGCGGCACGCCGGCATCAACCATTTGCGAGGCAAGCAGCCACAGAAGCGGACCTGATCCGGTGAGAACCGCATCCTCCTGCACTATGCCGCTGGCCTTGAGAAGAATCTGCAAGGCGCCCGCTGTTGTCACGCCTGGCAAGGTCCAGCCCGGCAGCGGGCACGGCCGTTCCAGAGCGCCGGTCGCGACAATGATCGCGTCCGCCCGGATGCGGGACGAGGCACCGTCACGGCTGAACTCGACCACTTTGTCGATGGTCACATTCCAGACCAGACTGCCGGGCATATACTCAGCCCCCGAGGCGCGAAATTTCTCCACCAAAGGGCGGCCTTCGGCATAGTCCGCGCCAAGCAGTTTCAATCGCGCAGCGCTTGCAGTTTCGATCCCCCGGTAGATCTGTCCACCCGGTGCCTGCTGTTCATCGAGGAGCGCCACCGATAGTCCGGATTGCGCGGCCTCTGTCGCGGCGGCAAGTCCGGCTGGACCGGCGCCTATTACGGCCACATCAAATTGCCGCGTCATGACCGCACCTCCACACCGCCGCTTTGACGCCGTACATCCAGCCCGTGCCGAACCTCGGTCATGCAGGCCTGCCGATTGGGGACACCATTGACTTCGACCAGGCAATCAAAACAGGCTCCCATCATGCAATAGACGCCGCGGGCCGCGCCGCTGACCACGCTGTCGCGGAGATGGCTGATGCCCACGGCCGTCAGCGCGGCAGCCACGCTGTCGCCGGCGCGGGCGGTGACGGGCTGTCCTTCGAAAGAAAAAATGACTTCATTCCCGATCGTTTCAATGCGTCTGACCATGGAACCTCCTGGCGGAAAAGGCCTCGAATTCCGGCGCAAGCTGGCCAGCGGAAATCATCGGGGCCAGTAGCATTGCGTGGGCGCCGGCCAGAGTCACCCCGGAATGGCAGTTGACGGAAAAGACGCCGGGATGAGTTTCGGATTGCTGATAGATCGGGTAGCCATCGGGGCTCAGAACCCGCACCGCGCCCCAGGACCGGACAACGCGCAGGTTCTTGAGCAAGGGGAAAAAGCGGGCTGCCCGGCTTGCAATCTGCGACATGATCGGAGTGGTGGAAAGTGTCGAGAACCCCGTATCCTCATGGCTGTCGCCTATCAGGATTGAACCTTCTTCCGTCTGCCGGACGACATGAGTTGGCATGGACAGAAACGGTGCGACGCGCTCGGTTACAAGAATCTGCCCTTTTTCCGGGCGCAGCGGTATGTCGAGGCCGACCAGCGGCCCAAACGCACTGTTGCCGTGCCCGGCGGCCAACACGAGCTTGCCGGCGCGGTAGACGCCTTTTGCCGTGGTAACGCTGTAGCCGCCGCCATCGCGCTCGATCTTGTCCACTGCGGCGCCGGAAACATAATGGCTGCCCCTGGCCTTGATCCCGGCATGAAGCCCCATCAGGAGCTTGAGCGGGCTGGCATGGCCGTCATGGCGGCCGAACGAACCACCGACCACGTCCGGACCAATCCCCGGCAGCATGTCGGCAACCTGCTTACGGTCAAGAATTTCCGAACCGTAGCCCTGCGCGCCATTCACGTTGTGCATGCGATTGCAAAGCGCGCGGGTCTTCTCGAGATCCTGCTCGGAAAGGCAAAGATGCATGCCGCCCGGCTTGTGGTAGCCGGTCGAAATTCCGGTATCTTCTTTGAGGCGTTCAGAAAATTCGGGCCAGATATCGGCTGAACTCCGGGTCCAACGTGCATAGTCATGCATGCCGTCGCCCTTGGACTGCACCCAGACCAGTCCAAAGTTGCCGCACGAGGCGCGCAGCGCCTGGTCGCCCTCGTCAAGCACTGTGACGGTCTCGCCCCGGGATGCCAATCCCCAGCCAACCGCGGCGCCGACAAGCCCGCCACCGATAACCAGCGTGTCAGCAGCCCGTGGACGAATTGTCATTTTTGCTTCTCCAATCAGGTCTTCGCGCCTGCATCAACCAGTTCCGTGCCCAGCAGGACGGCTGTCGCCCTTTTCCCCGAGCGGTCTTTTGGCGAGGCCATGACAATGGTGGGCATAGGCAACTCCGATAGGGGGATAAAAACTGACCTATAGATAAGTGCAAAACCTTGAAAAAGCATCAGTATAAACCGAGTTCACGCCAAAACCCGAAATCTCTTGGAGCCCGATTCAAAGTTGCAGCCAAGGCTTTGCCATGGTGAAGCGCAACCCGATTCTGAACCTGTGGGGGGCACTGGAATTTCCGGGGGCGCGCCACATCAAACACTTGAGCTAAAGGACGTTAGGAACGGCTTCCGTCAGCATTGAACTGCATCACACGCCGGGGGTCAAACCGCGCAAACAGCCTTTTGTGATTTTCGATCCTTTGTTCGCCGAAATTGCGCACGATAATCAGGCCGACATCCTTGCATTCCAGATAGATGATGGTGTCAGCGCCGAGATATTCAACATGCGTGACCGTCCCTTCGAGATCACCGCCGTCCGGGTCGAGCGTGATGTGCTCGGGACGCACGCCGACAGTATGGATGCTGCCTCGGCCGGCATGAATGCCGGGAATGAAGTTCATCCTCGGCGATCCTATGAAGCCGGCGACGAACAGGTTTGCCGGATTGTTGTAGAGCTCCATGGGCGAGCCTACCTGCTGGATCACGCCGCCATTCAGAACGACGATGCGGTCGGCCAGCGTCATCGCCTCGACCTGATCGTGGGTGACGTAGACCATCGTCGCCTTGAGGTGGTCGTGCAGCTTTGCGATCTCCAGGCGTGTCTGCGCGCGCAGTGCTGCGTCGAGATTGGACAGCGGCTCGTCGAACAGGAACAAGTCGGGCTCGCGCACAATGGCGCGACCGATGGCAACGCGCTGGCGTTGGCCTCCGGAAAGTTCCGCCGGCCGCCGGGCGATCAGTTCCTTCATCGACAGCATCGACGCCACCTTGTCGACGCGCTGGCCGATCTCGGCCTTCGCCATGCCCGCCTGTTTCAGGCCAAGGCTCATATTATCGCGCACGTTGAGATGCGGGTAGAGCGCGTATGTCTGGAACACCATGGCGATGCCGCGCTTGGCCGGCGGCACCGAATTCACCTCGCGGCCATTGATCAGGATGCTGCCCGACGTCGCGTCCTCCAGCCCGGCGATGATGCGCAACAGCGTGGACTTGCCGCAGCCAGAAGGACCGACGAAGACCACGAACTCGCCTTCGCCGACTTCGAGGTCGATGCCCTTCAGCACATCGACAGAGCCGAAGGACTTTCGCACGTCATGCAGTGTCAGCGATCCCAAATACTTGGCCCCTTCAGAGGTTGATTTCGACGCCGCTGCGCACGCTTTCGTCCGCCGCGAGGCAGATGCGCAACGACTGCACGGCGTCGTTCATGTGGCGGGTGAGGTCGATGTTCTCGCGGATAGCCTTGAGCATGAAGGCCTGCTCCCGTTCGCACAATTCGTCGTGACCTGGCTCGTCCGCCATCGACAGGTCGGTGTCCGGCCGAACGAAGCGGCCTTCAGGCCCCATCTGCGCCGAATGCACCCGGATCAGTTGCGTCTTGGTATGGGTGTCATGGTCGTCGGACTTGGCACCCTCGTTCATAACGATTGAGACGCAGCCATTGGGCGAGATGACGTCCTTCACGAAGAACGCCGTCTCCGACATCATCGGCCCCCAGCCGGCCTCATACCAGCCGACCGAGCCGTCATCGAACAGTACCTGGAAGTGGCCGTAATTGTACATGTCAGGCGCGATATCATCGGTGAGCCGCAAGCCCATGCCGCGCACCTTGACTGGCCGCGCGTCGGTGATCTGGCACATAACGTCCACATAATGCACGCCGCAGTCGACGATCGGCGGCGTCGTTTCCATCAGCCGGCGGTGGGTCTCCCATGTGCGACCGCTTGACTGCTGGTTGAGGTTCATGCGGAAGACGTAAGGTCCGCCGAGCCCGCGAGCTTCCTCAATCAGCCGGATCCAGGACGGGTGATGGCGCAATATGTAGCCGACGACGACCTTGCGGTCGTTCGCCCTGGCGCACGCGACGACGCGCTCGGCATCCCTCACGGTGGTCGCGATCGGCTTTTCGACGAACACGTGCGATCCCGACTCCATCGCCTTGACCGCGAAATCGGCGTGGCTGTCAGAATAGGTGTTGATCGAGCAAAGGTCCGGCTTCAGCTCGCTTAGTGCTTCGTCGAAGGACGGCAGGATCGCGTGCCCGCGCAGGCTTTCATGCAAAGCCACCTGCGACCGGTTGACCAGCCCGACGATCTCGTAACCAGGGTTGGCGGCGTAGGCCTTTGCGTGGCTCATCCCCATATTGCCGAGACCGGCGACGAGGACTCGGATTGGCGCTTGATCGGCGGTCATTTGACGGCTCCAGCGGTGATTCCGCGGATCAGCTGCCGCGAGAAGATGACATAGAGGACGAGGACAGGCAGAATCGCCAGCGACAGCGCCGACAGCACCGCGTTCCAATTGGTGACGAACTGGCCGATGAACACCTGCGCGCCGAGGGTCACGGTCTTGGTCTCTTCGGCCGGCGCCAGAATCAGCGGAAACCAGAGGTCATTCCAGATCGGTATCATCGTGAATACGGCGACCGTCGCCATCGCTGGCCGCACCAGCGGCAGCACAAGCCGGAAGAAGATGTGGTACTCCGAAAGCCCGTCGATGCGGCCAGCGTCCTTGAGGTCCTTCGACACCTGTTGCATGAACTCGGAGAGGATGAAGACCGCGAGCGGCAGGCCTTGCGCGGTGTAGACCAGGATCAGTGCCGTCAACGTGTTGACGAGGCCACTGGCGACCATCAGTTGCAGGATCGCGACGGTGCCGAGGCGGATCGGGATCATGATGCCGAGCGCCAGGTAGAGCCCCATCAGCGTGTTGCCACGAAACCGGTACTCCGACAGTGCGAAAGCGGCCATGGCGCCAAACAGCAGCACCAGCGCCAGCGAGGCAACGGTGACCACGAGACTGTTCTGGAAATAGAGGATGAAATCGCCTTGCGCCCAGACCGTCTGGTAGCCGATCAGCGAGAACGTCTCGGCGTCGGGCAGCGAAAGCGGCGAACGGAAGATCGCATTGCGTGTCTTGAACGAGTTGACGACGATAACCAGCACCGGAAACAGCGCGATTGCCGTGTAGGCGATCAGGATTGCGTGTGCCGCTATGGACCGTACCGGAGAGTGGGTGGCGATAGACATGGCGGCCTCAGAACTGGTAGCGGCGCAGCCGCCGCTGGATGATAAAGAGGTAGAAGCAGACACCCGCCAGGATGATCAGGAACATGATCGATGCAATGGTGGAACCCATGCTCGCATCGCCGATCTGGAGCTGGAAGCCAAAGAAGGTGCGGTAGAGGAAGGTACCCAGGATGTCGGTCGCATAGTTCGGCCCGGCCAGCGCGCCTTGCGCGGAGTAGATCAGATCGAAGGCGTTGAAATTGGCGACGAAGGTCAGCACCGAGATGATGCCGATCGACGGCAGGATAAGCGGCAGCTTGACCTTCCAGAACTGCGACATTCCGGTTACGCCATCGCATTCAGCCGCCTCGATGATGTCGTCGGGGATTGACAGAAGCGCGGCGTAGATCAGCATCATCGGAATGCCGACAAACTGCCAGACCGAGATCAGGCTGAGCGTTGTCAGCGCGTATTCCTCCTTACCCAGCCACGGCGCGAACAACATCTTCAGGCCAACAGCATCGAGGATGCTGGGAGCGACGCCCCAGATCGGCGACAGGATAAGCTTCCAGCCGAAGCCGACGATGACGAAAGACAGGATCGTCGGGATGAAGATCGCCGTGCGGTAGGCACTCGCAAGCCGCAGCCTGGGGCTGGAGAGGATCGCGGCAAGCAGGATGCCGATCGGATTCTGCACCAGCATGTGGATGATGAAGAACCAGGTGTTGTTGCCGAGCGCGTTCCAGAACGATGCCGACCAGCGCGGGTCGAAGAACAGGGTGCGGAAGTTTTCCAGGCCGACAAAGACGGCCTCCCGGTCAATCATGCGGAAGAAGGACAGTTGCAGCGTCCCGAAAAGCGGCAGGATCATCACCGCCGTATAGATGAGCACAGCCGGCGCGAGAAATACGCCGATATGCCAGCGCACCGTGGGCTTTTCGGACGATATCGACATGTGTTCCCCGATCTTCGGCCGTCGGAGCCTCGTGCAGCGGGCGCCGGCTTATCGGCCAGGTCGCATTCCCGCGCCGACGGTAGCCGGCGCGGGAAGCATGAGACATAGCTTACTTCTGTGGCTCGTACCAGCTGGCGAGGCCGTCCTGCAGGCGCTTGCCGGCGTCTTCGGGCGTCTCTGAGCCGCGGATGACGTTGGCCGAGGCGTTCCAGGTCTCGTTCTCCAGGTTCGGCGTGCCGCGCGACAGGATCTGGTAAGTCGAGCGGATGGTCGACTCGCACTTCTGGCGCCAGGAGATGAATTCCTGGGCAAGCGGATCCTCGAGCGTCACCGGCTCGCTCGACAGCGGGAAGAAGCCCGGCAACGCATTGGCGTAGAGCGTCGCGAACTCCGATGACGCAACCCAGTTGAGGAAGGTCTTCGCGGCCTCGGCGTTCGGCGTCTTGGCATTCATGCCGATCGCGATGTCGGTGTGGTCGGAGATGTAGCAGGTGTCGCCTGCAGCCTTCACCGGCGGCATGAACGCGCCCATTTCGAAGTCGGCCTGGGTGTTGAAGCCGGAGATTTCCCAAGAGCCTGCCGGGTAGACTGCGGCACGGCCGAGCGTGAACAGGTTCTGGCTATCCGGATAGGTCTGCGCTTCGAAGCCGTCGCCAAGATAGTCCTTCCACTTGGCCAGCACCCGATAGGGCTCGACCCAGGCATCGTCGGTGAGCTTTTGCTCGCCCTTGATCAGCGCGTTGCGGCCCTCCTCACCCTTCCAGTAGTTCGGACCGATGTTCTGGTAGCCCATGGTCGCGGCTTCCCACTGGTCGTTGGTGCCCATCGCCATCGGGATGTAGGTGGCGTCGGCCTTGATCTTTTCGAGTGCGGCGAAGAATTCCTCCTCCGTCTGCGGAACCTCGACGCCGACGGCCTCAAAAGCGGCCTTGTTATAGATGAAGCCGTGGATAACCGAAGCCATCGGCACGCAGAAAGGATTGGCGCCGTCGTCGGTGATCCAGGCGGACTTGGCGACGTCGGAGAAGTTCGCCATGCCTTCGAGGTCGGCCAGCGAGGCAAGATAACCCGCGTCGTAAAGCGCCAGCGACGCGTCGAACGGACGGCAGGTGATCAGGTCGCCCGCGGAGCCCGCCTCCAGCTTGGAGTTGAGAACGGCGTTGTATTCGGCCGGCGCGGAAGGCGTGAATTTGATCTTGATGCCAGGATTGGCGGCTTCGAAAGCCGGAATGATCGTGTCCTGCCAGATCGACAGGTCGTCATTGCGCCAGCTTTCGATAGTCAGCGTCACGTCCTGGGCCTGGGCTAGCCCGGCCGATGACAGAAGCGTCGCCGAAAGCAGCAGGCCCTTGAAAAGTTTCGCAGTCATCTGGTTCTCCCCTTGTTGTGCCCGTTCGGGCGGTTTGCAGTCAGTGCATGTTTGCGTCCATCGCATCGAGCGCAATGCGGAGGTTTTGTCCCGCCTGCGCCAGCCGGCGTTCGGCGTCGTCTCGATCCGTCGCGCCGCGGGCGACGAGTACGGCAGCCTTCACCGCGCCATCGCTTGCCTCCAGCGCATTGCGTGCAGCATCGTCGTCGACGCCGGCGATCGAACCAACGATGCGCGCGGCGCGTTCCTTCAGCTTGGTGTTGTCGGCTCTGAGATTGACCATCATCCCGTCATGCACATGGCCGAGCAGGACGCCGGCCATGGTCGAGATCGTGTTGAGCGCGATCTTCTGAGCGGTTCCCGCCCCGAGCCGCGTCGAGCCGGCGATCGGTTCCGGCGGCGTTTCCAGCAGTATCGGAATGTCCGCCAATTCGAGCAGCGGCGTCCCGGCATTGTTGGCAAGAGCGATCACTGTTGCGCCTGCCGCCTTGCCGGCTTCAGCAGCGCCAATCGCATAGGGCGTGCGCCCGCTCGCTGCGACGGCGATGACGCAGTCGCCTTGCGCCAGACCAGCTGAGCGCAGATCGCTGCCGGCCGCTTCCCGGTCATCTTCATACGCCCCTGCGAGATCAGAGAGGCTGGCCACGCCGCCGGCGATGATCGCCAGTGCGCGATCCCGGGAGATACCGAACGTGCCTGGAAGCTCCAGTGCATCGGCAAGCGACATCAGGCCGGAACTGCCCGCGCCGCAGTAAAGAAGGCGCCCGCCAACGGAAATGGATTGGGCAACCGCATGGGCGGCGCGCAGGATAGAGGTAGAGGCTGAGGTCACGGCCGAGGCCGCCTGGCGCTGCGCCTCGATCAACGCGGAAACGGCATCGGCCGGGTCCATCCAGTCGATTGTCGTATTCGTGCGATCCAGAGCTTCCGTCTCGGCAATCATCGCGCTCTCCTGCCAACATTTCATGCCAAATTAATACCATTTGTCCAGAAGAAAATTCGCGACGAGGTGGCGCGCGTGCCGTGCGGATGATTAAATCTTTGAAATACTTTCAGATTCACTGATTTCGTTTAGTGATCGAAGAATCTGCTTGGTTAAAGGTCTCTTTTTGGTATCATACCTTTGGGAGCGGAACGATGACCTATCTCGTGGCGATTGATGGTGGTGGAACCAGTTGCCGGGCGGCGATTGCCGCGCCGGATGGCACCGTGGTCGGTAAGGCGACGACGGGCTCAGCCAACATCTCGACCAATCCCGACGGCGCTACCGCAAACATCGTCGAGGCGACACACAAGGCGCTTGATGACGCCGGCCTCCAACGCATCGGCCTCGACAAACTTAACGCCTTTCTGGGCCTCGCAGGCGCCAATGTCACCGCCGACGCGGATGCGATCGTTTCCCGGCTTCCCTTTCGCGAAACACGGATCGTTGACGACGCCATCATCGCTTTACAGGGCGCCCTCGGCTCCGGCAACGGCGTGATCGCGATCCTCGGCACCGGTTCCGTCTACATCGGCCGCAGCGGCGACAAGCTGCTGCGCGCTGGTGGCTGGGGTTTCGTCGTCGGCGACCTCGGCAGCGGCGCGCGGCTCGGCCGGGCGCTGTTGCAGGACACGTTGCTCGCCTTTGACCGCATTTTGCCGCGATCCGACCTGACGCGTCTGGTGTTGCGCGAGTTCGGCGACGATCCGGCGAAGCTCGTGACGTTCGCCCAAGGCGAGAAGCCCGCGGGGTTTGCGCGATTCGCACCTCTGGTCTTTGAGCATGCCGAGCGTGGCGATGTCGTCGCGGCGTCGCTGGTTCGCGGCGCGGTTGCCCACGTAAACGCTGCGCTGGCCGCGGTCATGTGGCCGGACTGCGACCGGCTTTCCCTGCTCGGTGGGCTGTCCCGGTACTACACCGCTCGGATCGACGACCGGTTCCGGTCGATCCTCGTTCCGGCCCGCTCGGACGCACTGACAGGGGCGGTGGAGCTCGGATTGCGCGCCTTCCAGCGATCGGGATCGGCAACATGACCGAACTCGATTTCGCTTCGCTGTTCTCGCAGGACAATGTGCGCTCGAGAGGAGCAGGTCCGCTTTATGTGCGGCTTCGGCGGGTGCTCGACGATCTGATCGCCAGCCGTACGCTCGAGCATGGACAGGCGCTGCCCACCGAGCGCGACATCGCCGAAATGTCGGGCCTGAGTCGGGTCACTGTGCGCAAGGCGGTCGACGATCTCGTCAAATCCGGCAGGCTGCTGCGCCGCCACGGTTCCGGAACATTTATCGCTCCGCCGGCCACCAAGGTACAGCAGTCGCTGTCAAAGCTGACTTCGTTTTCCGAAGATATGGCACGGCGCGGGCTGGCAACACGCTCCGTCTGGCTCAGTCGCGGGGTGTTCACCCCGTCACCCGACGAGATCATGGCGCTCGGCCTGTCCGTCGACGATCGCGTCTCGCGGTTTGCCCGGCTGCGCATCGTCAACGAGACCCCGCTTGCCATCGAACGCGCGGCAATCGCGTCGGAACTGCTGCCAGACCCTTCCGTCGTCGGCACGTCGCTCTACGAGGCGCTTGAGGGCCGCGACGCGCGGCCCTGGCGCGCGACGCAGCGCATCTCCGCACGCAAGGTCGAGGCTCTGGAAGCCGAATTGCTCGGCGTTGCAGTGGGCGATGCGGTGCTGCAGATCGAGCGCATTTCATACCTTGCCTCGGGCCGGGCGATCGAATTTACCCGCTCCGTCTATCGGGGCGACAGCTACGACTTCGTCGCAGAAATGCGGCTCGGCGACGGTGGAACGCGGATGCGGAGAGTTTGAGATGAGTGCAACCTACATGCGCCGGGAGATCGAGGAGATTCCGGAAGCGGCGGAACGGTTGCTGGCCGGAGCCGCTCCGGCGGTCGCTGAGGCGGCAAGGGCGTTTCGCAGCCGCGATCCTCTGGTGGTGGCGACCGTCGCACGCGGGTCCTCCGATCACGCGGCGCATTTCCTGAAATATGCCTATGAACTCGTGCTCGGAATCCCGGGCGCGTCTCTCGGGCCCTCGCTGGCGTCGGTCTACGGGCTGGTGCCGAGGCTGGAACGCGCCGTAGTCATCGCCATTTCCCAGTCGGGCCAGAGTCCCGACATCGTGTCGATGACGAAAGCAGCACGAAACGGCGGTGGTTCCACGATCGCGCTGGTCAACACCTTGCCGTCGCCGCTCGCCGACGCAAGCGATGTCGCGATCGACATCGCAGCCGGACCGGAGCGGAGCGTAGCGGCCACCAAGTCTTTCGTGAATTCGATCATCGCAGGTCTTGCCCTGCTCGCTGAACTGGAACCCGCCGGCAGCCTGAAATCCGCGTTGGCTGCGTTCCCCCAGAGACTCCATGAAGCACTGGACGCCAAATGGGCGCCGCTGGTCGAAGACCTTGCAGATGCGCGGTCGCTCTATGTGCTCGGGCGCGGGCCGTCTCTGGCAATAGCCGGCGAAACGGCGCTGAAGTTCAAGGAAACGTGCGGCATTCACGCCGAGGCCTACTCGGCCGCCGAGGTGATGCACGGCCCCGTCGAACTGGTTGAACCGGGTTTCCCGGTAATCGCGCTTGCCGGCCGCGACAGGGCGGAGGCGTCGGTCGCCGAGATTGCCGACGAACTGGCTTCAAAGGGCGCGATCGTTCACGCGACCACGGCGATATGCCGGCAAGCTGCATTGCTTCACGTGCCGGCCGCGGGCCATCCGCTGCTCGATGCCTTGATACAGGTGGTTCCTGCCTACACATGCCTCGAAGCCCTGTCCCGGCGGCGCGGACGTGATCCCGATGCGCCTGCGCGGCTGCGCAAGATCACGGAAACGGTGTAATGGCGCTCGCGGCCGTAGCGGCAATGCGGATATTCGACGGTTCGGCTTGGCACGAGGATGCCGCGCTGCTGTTCGACGCCGGTCGGGTTCACGGAATTATGCGCGCACGGGATGTGCCCGCAGGCGTCGAGGTATCCCGGGCTGATGGGGCGATGCTGGTTCCGGGATTTGTCGACCTGCAGGTCAATGGCGGTGGCGGCCTGCTGTTCAACGACGACCCCAGCGTCGGAACTATCCGCACGATCTGTGCGGCACATATGCGCTTTGGCACGACGTCGCTGTTGCCGACACTGATAACCGACACGCGCGAGGCAACCGCCGCCGCGCTCGAGGCGGGCATTGCCGCCGCGCGCGATGGCGTGCCAGGTTTCGCCGGCGTCCATCTCGAAGGCCCGCATCTGTCGGTGAAGCGCAAGGGAGCGCACAGCGCAGCTCTTGTGCGGCCGATGGACGACGAAGACCTGAATGCGCTCGTCACCGCACGCCCGGCCCTGCCGGCGCTGATGATCACCTGCGCGCCAGAGAGCGTGACGCGCGGGCAGGTTGCGGCGCTGACGGAGGCGGGTATCCGGGTCAGCCTTGGCCACAGCGATTGCGGTTATGACACCGCTGTTGGCTATGCCACCGCAGGCGCGAGCTTGGTCACCCATCTGTTCAACGCCATGAGCCCGCTTGGCCACCGCGAGCCGGGCCTGGTCGGCGCGGCGCTGGATAGCGGTGCCTTGCATGCCGGGCTGATCTCGGACGGCATCCACGTGCACCCGGCTGCGATGCGGGCGGCCATACACGCCAAGATTGGTCCAAGCCGGATATTCCTGGTGACAGACGCAATGGCGACGATCGGCACCGACCTCGAAAGCTTCGAGCTCAATGGCAGGCGCATCTACCGGCGTGACGGACGCCTGACGCTCGAGGACGGAACGCTTGCTGGAGCGGATATCGACATGGCAGCATCCGTGCGTTTCCTTCATCGCCATGTCGGTGTGCCGCTCGGCATGGCGTTGGCGATGGCATCTTTCAACGCCGCCGATGCGCTGGGCATCGGCGATCGAAAGGGCGCACTTCACGCTGGCGCCGATGCGGACTTTCTGGAATTGGACGACGGCTTGAACGTTGTATGCAGCTGGTGCGCCGGCGTGCGCATGCACGAAGCAGACCCGGCATAGGCGACGACGATGGCGCAGCTAACGGTCCTCGACACAATCTCCGATCCCGGTTCGGAAAGCCGCGCCAACGAGGATGCGGTGGGTCATAACGAAAGCTGCGTTTTCGTGCTTGATGGCGCCACCGGTTTGGGCGGAGAGCCGGTCATGGCTGGTGAACCCAGCGATGCGGCGTGGCTCGCGAACCGGGCCGCATCGATGTTCGTCGAGCGCGTCGGTCCTCAGAGCGATGTCCCCGCTGTTCTGGCGGGCATGATCTCCGACATTGGCGTTGAGTTCGCGGCCGCGGCCGGCGGACGTGAGATACCGCGCTACGCCTTGCCGGCCGCCGGCTTCGCAATGGTGCTCGTTTCGCGTGACGGCATCGCATTCCATGGTCTGGGTGACTGCACGGTCTTTGCCGGGGATGCGGCGGGAGCGGTGACGAAATTTTCAGCGCTCAATGGTTTCGCCGCGTGGGAGAGCGACGGCGCACGTAAACATGCGCAGCGGTTGGGCGGGTTCTCCAGTTCCGGATCTTTGCTCGGCGACGAGGAAACGCTGCGCCACCTGCGCTACCTGCGCGCTCTGCAGAACACACATGAAAGCGGAGTCTGGACGATTAGCCTCGTGCCGGAAGCAGCCCAACATATCGTGTCGACCCCGCTCAGCGACCTGCTGCCGCTGGACTTGCTTCTATGTACCGATGGCTTCGCCGCTCTTGTCGATGCGTATGGCGCGCACTCGCCGGAGAGCCTGATGACGGCTGCCAAAACGGACGGCCTTTCCTCGCTCCTGCATGAACTTCGGCACATCGAACGCACGGTCGATCCGTCAGGGTTGACTTATCCGCGCTACAAGCAGTCCGACGACGCAACCGCCGTTCTGGTTCGGATCTCAGCTTGATCGCGTTCAAACCGATACGGTGATCGCCGGAAAGGGGTACAGCGGATCGCCCAGCCTGCCCGTGGAGAAGCGGTTGCACCTGGTATTCGAAATTGTCATGGATCGGCACCCCCTCCTTCCTCACAGAGGCATCATGACCGCTGCTCTCCGAAGGGCGGGCCACTCCATGATCAACGGTCAGTGGCGTCACGCGACCACCGGCGCCAAATGCCAGACTGGATCGGCGAATACATTGCCGGAACTGGTCTCAACCTCGATGCGGGTTGCCATGTCTATTTTACAGTAGCACCCACCACCTCGAGCCGGGCGCGGATGATGTCCATGTCCTCTTTCGGCGTTGCGATCCCGCTCCTGGTCCTCTTCTGGAAACAGTGTGGGACGAAACAGCCTCCTCGAATCTGAGCGTGTGGACGGCCCTGTAGGCGCCGCCGGCCACTGACAATTCAAATGAAAGCTATTTCATGAATTACTATTCCAGTGGATTGATGACGCGATGCAAAAAGTCCTTCGTTCGCTCATGCTTGGGGTTGCGCAGCAATTCGCTAGCCGAACCTTCCTCCATGATCACGCCTGACTCCAGGAACAGCACCCGATCGGCCACTTCGCGCGCAAATCCCATTTCGTGGGTCACCACCACCATGGTCATCCCCTCATTGGCAAGATCGCGCATGACCGAGAGAACTTCGCCCACCAACTCGGGATCCAGCGCGGATGTGGGCTCGTCAAACAGGATCGCCTTGGGCCTCATGGCCAAAGCGCGGGCAATCGCCACCCGTTGTTGCTGACCACCGGAGAGGCTGCCCGGATAGGCATCCAACTTGCCTGAAAGCCCAACCTTGTCCAGAAGCTCCCGTCCCCGCTCCATGGCGTCTGCCTTCTTTTCGCGCTTCACCTGGACTGGGCCTTCTATGACGTTTTCCAGGGCCGTGCGGTGGGGGAAAAGGTTGAAGCGTTGAAACACCATGGAAAGCTGGGTGCGGACATTGACAATACTTTTGTCGCCGGGATCGATCTTGATCCCGTCGAATGTGATCGCGCCGCTGTTGTAGGTTTCCAATCCGTTTATGCAGCGCAGTATGGTCGATTTTCCCGAGCCGGACGGTCCGATGATGCAGACCACTTCCCCCTGGCTGACATTGAAGCTGACCCCTTTGATGACTTCGAGAGGTCCGAAGGATTTGCGGATATCTTCGACGGAAATCATGACGTGGCATACCTCTTTTCCAGATGGCGGGTGAGGAAGGTCAACGGCACAGCCATCGCCAGATACATCAGCGCCACCAGTGTGAAAACTGTCATGTTGTCAAAGGTGGACGAGGCGATCAGCTGGCCCTGGCGGGTCAGCTCGGCCACGGTGATGGTGGAGACCAGCGATGAATCCTTGAGTAGCATGATGATCGTATTGCCAAAGGGCGGCAGCACGATGCGGACGGCCTGAGGCAGGATGACCCGGCGCATGATCAGGCCGTCGGTCATGCCAATGGAATGCGCGGCCTCGATCTGGCCTTTGTCGATGGCCTCGATCCCGGCGCGGAAATTCTCGGCCTGATAGGCAGAATAGGCCAGACCCAACCCGATGATGCCGGCCTGCAATGCCGTCAGATTCACGCCGAGTTCGGGCAGAACGAAATATATGTAAAACAGTTGGACGATGATCGGGATGCCGCGAATGATGGTGATGAAGGTGCGGCTGATTCCCCGCAATATTCTCGATTTCGAGACCGCCATGATCGCCCAGACCAATCCGAGGATCGAGCTCAGGAACACCGAGCCCAAGGTCACCACGATGGTCAGCGTCACCCCTTCCAGCAGCAGGGGAAAATACTGGGCCGATCTGGCCAGATAATCACTCATGTCATTTCACTCCGCGGTTGGCAGGCGCGAGACGTCGCGCCTGCCAGAATTGCTTACTTGATGCCCCATTTGGCCAGGATCTGGTCCAGCGCGCCGCTGGCCTGTATCTTGCCTAGCCCGTCATTGATCGTGGCCAGCAGCTCCTTGTCGTCTTGGCGGACAGCAATGGCGACATCGCCGGTGATCTGGGATTCGTACATGTCGACCATGCGCACATCCGAGCCACCTTTGGCGAGCTGATAAGCCAGGATCGGGCGATCGCCAAAGCCCGCGTCGATACGACCGAGGGCGACGTCGCGCATGATGTCGGCCAGCGAGTCGTAGATCTTGATTTCCTTGAACTTGCCGCTGGCTGTGAGCGGCGGGATATAGGCCGTACCGACCTGGACCCCGATGGTTAGGCCTTCCATGTCATCGATCGATTTGTAGGCCGCATCATTGTCCTTCTTGACGATCAGGCCTTCGCCATAGGAATAGACCTTGTCGCTGAACGCCACGATTTCGGCGCGGGCCGGTGTCGCATACATCGCCGCGGCGATGATATCGATCTTGCTGCTGGTGAGCGACGGGATCAGGGCGCTCCACTGGGTGGCGTCGATCTGGACGGTAAAGCCTTCTTCCTTGGCGATGGCCTCGATGATGTCGACCATGATGCCGTCGATCTTGTTGGTCTCGACGTTTAGAAATGTGAATGGAACCCCGGTGGGCGTTGACCCGACCTTGTAGTTCGTCTCGGCCCAAGCCGCGCCAGTGATTGCGAGGGTCGCGCCGAGTGCCAGTGACACAGCACGCAGTTTGTGAACGAAAGTCCTGAACTTCATGTGAATCTTACTCCTGTTGCTCTACTGAGCGGCTGAAAGTTCCGGTTTGGATTTTATCCTGGTTGAAATAAATGCCGGAATATTTCATTGTGATCGAAACTCTCTGGGGATGTCAATCATATGTTGGAAAGCAAATCGGACAGAAGCGAAATTGACCGGGGCGACAGCATGCCGGAGGAACCCGAAGCCAATTCCCAGATCGGGAGGCGGTTGAGAGAGCGCCGCAAGGTGCGTGACATGTCGCTGAAGGACGTGGCCGCCAGGGCGGGTGTCTCTGTCGGCCTGCTCAGTCAGGTCGAGCGCGGAATCTCGATGCCTTCGGTACGCTCGCTCGGCGCCATCTGTGCGGCGCTCGAGATGCCCGTCTCCTGGCTGTTTGACCGCAATGACGAAAATCCCGACCGGATCGTGGTGCGCAGGCACCAGCGCCGGACGCTCGACCTTGGGGCCAAGGGGATGATCAAGGAACTGATGACGCCAGACAGCTGTTCGGGCATCCAGATGATGCGTCTGGTGATCCGGCCTGGAGGGTCAAGCGGCGAGACCCCCTACAATCATCCAAGCGGCGCGAAATGCGGCACGGTTCTCGCAGGCACGCTGGCGCTGGAGGTCAACGGCGCCGTGCATGAAATCAGTCCGGGCGACGCTTTTGCTTTCGATGCGCAGGAGAAGATCAGGTTCTGGGCCGTCGGCGAAGTCGAGGCTGATGTGCTTTGGGTGGTGACGCCTGCTGTCTATTAATCTTTCGGTTTTGAGGATTGCGAAATGATACAGAACGAACTGCCCAGCATTGCCAACTCCGTCTGGGCCGCCACGTCGGCAACCCCGCCCGACTGTCCGCCGCTTGCTGGCGATCAAGAGGTGGATGTCGTCGTCATCGGCGGTGGTTTCACCGGCCTGACTGCGGCGCTGCATCTGGCGGAAGCGGGTATCAGCACAATGCTGCTGGAGGCTGAAACGCCAGGCTGGGGCGCTTCCGGCCGCAATGGCGGCCAGATCAATCCGGGCCTGAAGGAAGATCCCGACGCGGTTGAAGAGCATTTCGGTCCGGTGTTCGGTCCGCGCGCGGTCGGTCTTTCTGGAAACGCGGCTGACTTTGTCGCCAGCCTGATTGCCAGACATGACATTGATTGCGGCTTTTCGCAGCGCGGATGGGTTCAACCGGTGCATGACAAAACCGCGATGACAACGATCACAAGGCGCGTCGAGCAGTGGCAGCGGCGCGGCGCTCCATTGCGCTTGCTGTCCAGGCAAGAAGCATCCGGCCTGCTGGGGACCGAAGCCTATCTGGGCGGCATGATCGACGAGCGCGGCGGCCAGCTGCATCCGCTCAATTACGCAATCGGCCTGGCCCGGGCCGCGTTGAAAGCCGGCGCCATGATTCATGGTCATAGCCGCGTGCTCAGCATCGAAAGACAGGGCGCGGGACATCTGCTCAAATGCAGGAACGGCTCGGTGAAGGCGGGGCGTGTTCTGATCTGCACCAACGGCTATACCGACGAGATCGCCCCGCGCGTCAAGCGCAGCGTCGTGCCGATCCGCTCCATTCAGATCGCCACCGATCCGCTGAGCGACAATATGCGCCGCAGTATTCTGCCCTATGGCCATTCCGCCTCCGACAGCCGCAGATTGCTGCTCTATTTCCGGTTCGACGCCGATGGCCGGTTTTTGATGGGGGGGAGAGGCGCTTACACCGAGACAGGCCTCGAGCGCCAGTTTGCTTCGCTCAAGGCCGTGACTGAAAACCTGTATCCACAATTGGAAGGCGCGCCGTGGGCCTACCGCTGGGGCGGATTTGTCGCCATGACCGCTGATCACTATCCCCATCTGAGCAGCCCTGAAGAGGGCGTCATGGCGGCTGTCGGCTACAATGGACGCGGCGTGGCCATGGCGACGGCGCTCGGAAAGGTGCTGGCCGACTGGGCATCGGGGATGGCGGAGAAGGACCTCGATTTCCCGGTCACGCGGCTACGCCCGATTCCGTTCCATTTTCTGCGCAAGCCCGCCGTCGCAGCAACCATCGCCTGGTCGCGGCTGAAGGACAAATGGGGATAAGCTGGACAATGTCTTGTCAATTGCGGCCCCGTCTTCAGGTCGACCGGGGATCTGTGACGTGCCGCTGACATGCTCCCAGGATCGCTCTCGTTTATGAGCAATCCCTGTTCATATTGTGGTCCCTTCGGCGCCGGGCGGCAAATTCGCTCGGGGTGAGCCCATCGCGGCTCGTATGCGGTCGGTTCAGATCGTAGCCGATCCTCCAGTCCTTGATGATCTCGCGGGCATGGAGGTAGCTGCGGAACAGATACTCATCCAGATGGCGTATTCGGGGCTTCGGTTCCAGGGAATGATCGACCTTGCGATAGCATAATAACATGATTATCCTACTCATGTTATTTATGGTGTCCGCGCGCAGTGGTCGCTTATCAGGGACCACTTAAAATCGGTCCATACAGTCGCTTTCCAGCTTTGCCGAGCAGGCACTTGGGTCTGGCGTAAACGGGTTTTACCAATGGGCTATCAGCATTCCATGATAACGCGCACCGAAGGCATTCGCCCGATCGGACCTGCGCGCTGGCGGGGTTTCGATGGGGTGATGAGTGTGTACTGGGATGCTGTCGGACAGTCCGGCGCCAATGCCTATTATCTCTCGCCCGACCCGCGCATCGTCATTTTCTTCAACGACGTGTCTCATCATATCCGGGTCTCGAACATGGCGGGGGGCTTTGGCCGGCATGATCGGCCAATGACGCGGGCGCTCTATGTTCCGGCTGGTATGCCGCTCTGGACCCAGTTCACTGCCATGCATCGCTTCTCGCATCTGGACCTGCATGTCCAGCAAGACCGGCTATTGCGTTTTCTGACTCCGTCGCTCGGCAGTTCCGCGGCGCGGGCGGTTCTGCGCCGGCCGGTGGAAATCCAGGATGTCGGAGCCATCGAAACGTTGGCGGGCCTGCTGGTGGACGAACTCTCCCATCCCGCCAGGCATGCCGTCTATGCCGAGAGCCTCGTCGGCACGATCGCTGCCGCCTTGCTCGACATTCCGGCCGAAGGCGACAACAGGGCCAATGGACGGCTGACACAGGCTCAGATGAACAAGCTTCTCGCCCGGTTCGACGACAACGCCGGCCGCCGGATGACCGTGGCGGAGATGGCGGCGACCGTCGGCCTGTCCGAAAGCTGGTTCACGACGGTTTTCAAGATGACGACCGGAAGAACGCCGCTGCAATGGCAACTCGCCAGACGCATCGAGGCAGCCCAGCAGCTTTTGAGTGACAGCAATCTCAGCGTCGCCGATATCGCCGCCAAGCTCGGGTTTTCGGATCAGGCCCACCTCACAAAGGCTTTTCGCCATGTCGCGGGAGAGACGCCCGCCGCCTGGCGGCGGATCAAGCTCGGCCCCTGAGGCTTGAACGTCCTGCCCGGGCCGACCGGGCAGGACTTGGGGTTCACCAGGTCTGGCGGATGGACGCGTAGATCGCGCGGCCGGGATTGTAGTAGAGCGCGCCGCCATCGCTGTGGGTGAGGTGCTTCTCGTTGAACAGATTGCTGACGTTCATCTGGAAGCTCGTGTGCTCCTGGATGGCATAGGTGAAGGCGGTGTCGAAGACCACCGCTCCGTCGGACTTCTGCGTATTCGCATTGTCGAAATAGTAGGAGCCGATGTAGCGGGCGCCGAGCCCGAAAGTCATGTCGCCGCGGGAACCGTTGCCGTCCAACTTGTATGTGCCCCAGACCGAGGCCATGTGCTCCGGAACCTGGGAGAAGCGGTTTCCGTCATACGTGCCGCCGGGTTCCACGATCTCGGAGTCGATGTAGGAATAGGCGGCGATCAGTCCGATGTTGTTGGTGATCTCCGCCTTCATTTCGAGATCGACGCCCCGATGCCGGATCTTGTCCACCGTAGCCGGCAGATAGGTGGGCGCATTGTAGGTCGTGATGTTCTGCATCGTCAGATCGTAGACGGACGCGGTGAAAAGAGCAGGGAAGGCGTCCGGCTGATACTTGATTCCGACCTCATACTGCTTTCCGGTCGTGGGCTCGACGCCGGTGCTCGGCGGCGCTGCGGATTCCGCGTAACTCGCATAGGCTGCGAGTTCGTTGGTGATCTTGTAGCTCAGACCGAAACGCTTGGTGAATTCACTGTAGCTCCCAGTCGCCGTCGTGCCGGCGAGCCGGTTTATCTCATCGAGGTCGAGCCAATCATTGCGAAGCCCGATGGTTGCGGTGAGCTTGTCGCTAAAGGTCAGGTTCTGCTGCAGATAGAGCGCTTTCGTGTTCTGCTTGCTGGTCGTGCTGCTGTAGGGTCCGGTCGCATAGGTCGGGCCGCCAACGCCTGCGACATTGGTCCAGTCCACGCTCGGTGCGACTTCCCAATAATTGTCCGTGTCGCCTTCGTGCTTGCCGTATTCGACACCGATCAGTGTCTGGCTTTCCACGAAATCGAAGGTCGTGTCGTATTGCATATGCGCATCGAGCACCAGATCCTCGTCCGTGCGGTCACTGCCGAAGTAATAGCGGGAGGCAAGGTTGGTTCCGCTGGTGTCGATCCCGCTGAGATAGGCATAGCCGAAGCCGCTGGTCGACTTGCTGTAGCGGCCGCTGGAATTGAAGGAGAGGCCATTGCCGAAATCATGGTCGAACTGGACGCTGTAGGTGTTCCTGTTCGCCTTGTTGTAGTTGTAGTCCGGATCGCCGAAAAAGCGATCCCTCTCGAAATCTGTTCCCAGCGGATGGCCGCCATTGCTGGGTGTGCCGTCCTTGTCGAGGTGATCGATTATGACTGTCAGGTTGGTCTGATCGGTGGGACGCCAGGTGATGCCGCCCATGATGAAGTTTTCATCGTCCCGGGAGTAATCATATTCCGCTTCAGACCGCTGGAATTTGCCGGTCAGGCGGTATGACAGCGTCTCGTCCTTGGTGATGTTGTCGCCGAAATCGAAGCCAACTTCCTTGTGATTAAAGGAGCCGCCGGTCGCGTAGACCTCGCCGAAGCGCCCACTTTTCGGGGTCTTGGTCACATAGTTGACAGCGCCGCCGGGATCGGAAACGCCGAAGCCCGTGGAGTTCGCGCCCTTGAGCACTTCGATGCGGTCGAAGGCGTAGGGCTCTTCCAGAACCCCGCCCCAGCTTCTGCCGAGAACGAGCCCGTCGCGATAGGTAAAGGGATAGAAGCCGCGGGTCTTGAAATAGTCGAAGCGGTCGTCGGAGCCGTAGAAATCCGTGACCACGCCGGATGTGTACTGCACCACCTGCTCGATGCTGTCCGCGCCCCGTTCCTGGACTTCCTTCGCGGTGACGACCGAAACCGACGCAGGCGTTTCCAGGATATCGGTGGCCATCTTGCCGGCGCCAGTCGTCGATGTCGCGACGATGGTGCTGGAATCTTCCTTGTCACCGTGGACCGTGAACTTTTCAAGCACGATTCTGTCGCCGGAACCGGTCGTGTCCTGGGCCAGGATTGCATGCGGCACGAACGTCGCCAGCGCGGTGCATCCCAGAAGAAGCGCGCTCCGAGTGCCGATCAGCGCCTTCCTGCAGTTTACGCCTCTATCCTGCTTACTCATCATAAATATCCAAACCTCGATGTTGCGATGGTCCGCATCCGGCAGGGGTGCAGGAGCGGACGATAAGACCTACGGGGATATGAGCATGCGTGGGTGCCGCGCAGGCCCGAGCTCCCATTGAAGACTGTCTGATCAGCGAGAGTGTCTGACTTCTCGCTTCTTGGACCATTTAACTTGAGTGGAATAGTCTGGTATTGTAGCTTTCGTCAAATTTGTACGAAACGCCGGAAAGTTCGAGCGTCGAGACAGCATGGAAGGGCCACGGGCTTGACCTCGCGAATTAAACCTGAGAGTGACGGTCAAGTTTAATACCAACAGACGAGCATTTGCCATGCCGCGCTTCTGTCGCTCCTTCGTATCATTGACGATGTTGATCCTGTCTCTGGCCGTCTATGGCAACGCACGTGCGGAGGCCGAGACCACCTATCCCATCACCATCGAACACGCTTTCGGCACGACAACGATCTCGAAGAAGCCGGAACGCTTCGCAACCGTCGCCTGGGCCAATCACGAGGTGCCGCTGGCGCTCGGCGTCGTGCCGGTCGGCATGGCCCGGGCCAATTTCGGCGATGACGACGGCGACGGCATCCTGCCCTGGAACCAGGAGAAGCTCGACGAACTGGATGGGCAGGCCCCGGTGCTCTTCGATGAAGGAGATGGCATCGATTTCGAGGCGGTGGCGGCGACCAGACCGGACGTGATCCTCGCCGCCTATTCAGGCCTCAGCCAGTCCGACTACGACACGCTGAGCCAGATCGCACCGGTCATCGCCTATCCGCAGGCCCCATGGTCGACGGACTGGCGCACGGTGATCCGGATGAACAGCGCCGGAATGGGCATGGCGGCGGATGGCGAAAAGCTGATCGCCGACATCGAAAACGAAATCGCGGCCGAGGTCGAGAAATACCCCGAACTCAAGGGCAGGTCGGCAATGTTCGTCACCCATCTCGACGCGACCGATCTCAGCATCGTCAATTTCTACACGACCCAGGATACGCGGGTGCAGTACTTCGCCGATCTCGGGCTCAAGATGCCGAAAAGCGTCGCCGAAGCGTCGACCACCGGGACATTCGCCGGGTCCGTCAGCGCCGAACGGATCGATGTCTTCGATGATGTCGACATCCTCGTCACCTATGGCGGACAGGCGCTGAAGGACGCCATGTCAGCCAATCCGCTTCTCGCTCACATGCCGGCTGTCGCTCATGATTCGGTCGTCCTGCTCGGCAACAATCCGGTCGGCAACGGGGCAAACCCGACGCCGCTGTCGATTTCCTGGGTCCTGAAGGACTATGTGGCCATGCTCGCCGGGGCCGCCAGAAAATCCCAATGAACGTGCCCGCTTCTCCCACATCCGGCCGGACGCGTCATCCCGGCGGCACAGACCGTGGCCGCGGCTTGTGGCTGCTGTGCCTGATAGCGACCGTAGCCGTGCTTTGCATGCTCTCCCTGGTGATCGGCACACGCGATGTTGGTCTGGGCGAAATACTCGGCGCAATCGAAGGCAAGGTCGAGACCATCGGCGAGGCCGCTGTCGCCATGCGCATTCCCCGCACCATGCTCGCGGTTCTTGCCGGAGCGGCATTGGGACTCGCGGGCGCCATCATGCAGGGCGTGACCCGCAATCCGTTGGCGGATCCCGGCATTCTTGGCGTCAACATGGGCGCGTCGCTGGCCGTGGCCGTCGGCGTCGCCTGGTTCAGCATGTCCTCGGCCTACAGCTACATATGGACCGCAATCGGCGGCGCCGGGCTAGCCGCCGTCTTCGTCTACGCCATCGGCACGCTCGGCCGCGGCAAGGCCACCCCCCTGAAACTCGCGCTCGCGGGTGCGGCCACCTCGGTCGCGTTCTCCTCGCTGGTGATCGCGGTGGTGCTGCCGCGAAACGACATCGCCGGCGGCCTTCGCGCCTGGCAAATCGGCGGTGTTGGCGGCGCCACTTTCGACCGGCTCTGTCATGTCGTGCCCTTTCTGCTCGTCGGTTTCGCCCTCAGCCTGCTGTCGGCGCGCAAGCTGAACTCCCTGGCGCTGGGCGACGACCTTGCAGCGGGACTCGGTGAGAATGTCGTGCTTGCGCGTGCCGTGGCCGCGCTCGGCGCAATCCTGCTTTGCGGCGCGACGACGGCCATTTGCGGCCCGATCGGTTTCGTCGGTCTGGTGGTCCCCCATGTCTGCCGCCTGCTTGCGGGCGTCGACCACCGCTGGCTTCTGCCGTTTTCCGCGTTGGGCGGGGCAATCCTCATCCTGGCGAGCGATGTTGTCGGACGCATTGCCGCGCGCCCGTCCGAAATCGATGTCGGCATCGTGACGGCGCTCGTCGGCGCCCCCTTCTTCATCTGGATCGTCAGGCGGCAGCGGGTGAAGGAACTGTGACCGCTCTCTCTCCGACCATAACTGCTATCTCGACAAGCCGCCGGATCAGCGCACGAAAGCGTCTCGCCGTCATCGCTGTCCTGACACTCGCCGTCGTGGCGATGTTCGCACTCACGCTGACGCTCGGACAATCGTTCACGCCGCCCGGCGATGTGCTGCGCGTTCTTGCCGGTCAGGCAGTCCCTGGCGCGGACTTTGCCGTCGGACAATTGCGTCTTCCACGCGCCGTACTCGCCATCCTCGCCGGCCTGAGCTTCGGGCTTGCTGGCGTCAGCTTCCAGATCATGCTGCGCAATCCGCTGGCCAGTCCCGACATTATCGGCATCAGTTCTGGCGCCAGCGCCGCCGCCGTCTTCGCCATCGTTGTCCTGTCGCTGAAGGGACCGCTCGTCTCCGTCTTCGCCGTGCTCGCGGGCCTCGGCGTGGCGCTGCTGGTCTACGGCCTCTCGTTCCGGAACGGCGTCGCCGGCACGCGGCTCATTCTGGTCGGCATCGGCGTGTCGTCGATGCTTGAAAGCGTGATTGCCTACATCCTGTCGCGCGCGCCGTCCTGGAACCTGCAGGAGGCGATGCGCTGGCTGACCGGCAGCGTCAATGGCGCGCGGCTCGATCAGGTTCTGCCGCTTTTGCTGGGCCTGGCGCTGTTCGGCGGCTTGCTGCTCGCCCGCGCCCGCGATCTGGAAACGTTGCGGTTTGGCGACGACACCGCCGCGGCCCTCGGAGTAGGCGTTGCCACGACGCGGATCCTCGTCATCGTCGCGGCGGTCGGCATGATCGCCATCGCCACCGCGGTGACCGGACCGATCGCCTTCGTGGCTTTCCTCTCCGGCCCGATCACCGCCCGCATAGTCGGCAACAACGGATCGCTGCTGATCCCGGCGGCGCTTACGGGAGCGCTGCTCGTGCTGGTCGGCGACTACTGCGGCCAGTTCCTGCTGCCGTCGCGCTATCCGGTCGGCGTCGTCACCGGCGCGCTTGGAGCGCCCTACCTGATTTACCTGATCGTCCGCGTCAATCGCGGCGGAGGCGCGTCATGACCACCCATACATTGACCGCGACCGCGCTTTCGTTCGGCTATGACGATTCCCTTGTTCTGCGGGGGATCGATCTCGCCATTGCCCCTGGCAGGATCACCGCCATCGTCGGCGCCAACGCCTGCGGCAAGTCCACTCTTCTTCGCACCCTGTCGCGCCTGCTTGCGCCGCGCGAGGGGCATGTTCTGCTCGATGGAGCCTCGATCCACCGCATGCGGTCGCGCAACCTCGCCAGGACGCTGGGCCTGCTGCCGCAATCGCCGATCGCCCCGGAGGGAATCACCGTGGCCGATCTCGTCAGCCGCGGTCGGCATCCGCATCAGGGTCTGTTCAGCCGCTGGAGCGCCAAGGACGACGAGGCCGTGGCCGCGGCGCTAGAGGCGACCCGCACCGTGGAATTGGCCGAGCGACCGGTCGACGAACTTTCCGGCGGCCAGCGCCAGCGCGTCTGGATCGCCATGGCGCTTGCGCAGAAGACCGATATCCTGCTGCTCGACGAGCCCACCACATTTCTCGACATCAGTCATCAGGTGGAGGTGCTGGACCTTCTGACGGACCTCAACCGCATGAGGCGGACCACCATCGTCATGGTGCTGCACGATCTCAATCTCGCCGCCCGCTACGCCGATTGTCTGGTCGCCATGGTCGATGGCGCGATCCACGCCCTTGGCCGCCCGGAAGAGGTGCTGACGGAAGAAAATGTTCGTCAGGTCTTCCGGCTCGAAAGCCGCGTCATTACCGACCCGACTTCCGGACGGCCGATGATGCTGCCCATCAGCCGCCACCACATGGCGGCGAATGCTCGCTGCGAGCAGGCCGAAGCGGCGGGTTCAGGCGGCACTTTCATCCCGGCGACGCAGCATTTCAAGAAAAGGGAGCAGCCATGACCGTGGCACAAGAATTCAAGCTGGCCGGCACGGCGCTGCTGAGCAATGCCGTGATCATGCTCGACCAGATCGGCGAGCATTTCGTCGAACACAGCGACGTGCAGCGATCGGGCAATTGTGTCTTGCTGAAAAGCGATGTGGGTAGCGCCGGCATAAGAGCGGAAGAAGGCAAGCTTCTGATCGAACTGACATGCTCGTCCCCCGAAATGCTGCAGATGGCCCGCACCATGCTGGCCGAGCATCTGTTCTATTTCGCAGGCGACAACCCGCTCGAATTGGCTTGGGCGGCGTCAGCACCGCGGGGAGCCCTCGCCAATTTGCACGAAGCGATCGTCGTCTCGACGGAAGAGGTGACGCCCCGGATGCGCCGGGTAAAATTCGCCTGCGCCGATGTGAGCGCCTTTCTGGGCGGTGATATCCATGTCCGGCTTCTCGTGCCGCCGAAAGGGCGCCAACCGATCTGGCCCGGCATCCGCGAGGACGGCCGTGTCGACTGGCCGAAAGGCGCGGACGAATTGCTCGTGCGCGTCTATACGATCCGTGCAGTCGATACCGAGCGTGGCGAATTGTGGGTCGATTTCTTCCAGCATCCCAGACGCGATACCGCCACGCCCGGTGCGGATTTTGCGCGGGATGCAAGGCCCGGCGATTTGGTCGCGATCATGGGCCCCGGCGGCGGCGGCGTCCCGCATGCCGCGTCCATCCTGCTCGCCGGCGACGAGACCGCGCTTCCTGCAATCGCGCGCATCATCGCAGAGGCAGCGCCGGGAACGCTGTTGAAGGCGATTATCGAGGTTGAGAACGTAGCCGAACAGCAGCCGCTACCGTCGAAGGCTGCGCTACAACTGCACTGGCTACACCGCCAAGACTATGCTGCCGACGGAAAGGATGCGCTTGCCGAGGCCACCATGGAGGCAATTGGCACGATTAACGAGGAAACTTTCGTGTGGGTTGCATGCGAAAAGGAAGACGCTCGCAGGATCCGCGAACTTCTGAAGAGCCGCTCCCATGACAGAAAGCGGATCTATGTGGCCCGCTATTGGGAACGACTCCGCTAGTTCGTGTGGACTCCTGAATTCCCAAACGCATCCCCAAGGTCTTGGTGAAGAAGGGAATGTCATTACGCAGTTCCTGCGCCGGCAGGAGAAATTCAGCCAGTATAGCAGTGTTGCTCATATCCATCGTCTGTCCGTTGGAGTTGTCCATGATGTATCGCGGCGGCGATGCCGGTGCGTCAGTTTGAAGGCGCCAGCGCCAGGGCGCGAACCGGGGAGCCCGTGCCGTTCTTGATCTTGAGCGGCGCGACGACCAGGATCGCGCCCTTGGGCGGCAATTGGTCGAGATTGCACAGGCTTGCCAGACCAAAGCAGTTGTCGCGATGCAGATAGGTGTGGGCGGGAAACGGTGGATTGAACTTGCCGGCCATGCCCGCATCTGTGCCGACGCACTGCGTGCCCCAGCCGACGATCCCCCTCGACAGCAGATACTCGATGCATTCGGCGGTGGGGCCTGGCGAATGCGATCCGTCTTCAAACGGATCGGGGTCTTCGTTCAGGAACAGGTCCTCGTCATGCATGCGCTTGTCCCAGTCGGTGCGCATGACCACCCATTCGCCCGGACCGATTTCGCCGTGTTCGGCCTCCCAGGCCCGCACATGCCGGGCGGTCAACAGGAAGTCCGGATCTTCGGCCGCCTCGGCGGAACAGTCGATGACATTGACCGCTGCGACCAGGCGCTGAACGTCAAGCGTGTCTGTAGACCCGTCGGGGAAGTCCTTGCCGCTGAGCCAGTGGTGCGGCGCATCGAAATGCGTGCCGGAATGCTCGCCAAGTTCCATCCAGTTCCAGGCCCAGTACGGCCCCTTGATGTCATACTCGGAGATCTTGTGGATGACCACGCGCGGCGTATTCACCGCAAGGTCCTTGGGCAGCCGCAGCAGCGGCGTTTCCGGACCCAGCACGGCCGTGCAGTCGACGATGCGGACCGCGCCCGTCAGCAACGCCCTGCCCAGATCGCCCAGAAGATCCTTCGCTCCGCTCATGGCTTCATTCCGCCGGTCCAGATTGGCGCCCTTGCCCGCGAAGCGCGACCTGCGCCGCTTCATCACCGTGCGCGTGATGTCGAACACCGTGTCGATCGCCGCATCAGCGGTGACTATCCCCGGCGACATGCGCAGGATCTGGGCGCGGCAGTCGACCGAGTAACCCTCGCCCCCCAGCGCGCCGACGACAGCCGCGGCCTCGGCCTTGTCCGGCATGCGCATCATCACCGCCCCGCCCCGGCGCTCGGCCTCGCGCGGGGAAAGCAGCGGCAGGTCCAGCGCATCTACATGGGCGATGATACGGTCGACCATGCTGCGGTTGCGCGCGGCGATCGCGGCCTGGTCCTGAGCGGCGAACCACTGGATTGCCGGCAACGAAGCGGCGGCTGCCACCGAGCCCGGGGTGCCGGTGTCAAACCGGCGGATGTCGGGTGCAAAGGCGAACTTGTCGAGATCCCAGGAGAACGGATTGTTCTGGCTGAACCAGCCACGGGTCTCGGGCTGCAGATCGCCAATAATGTCCTTGTCGACGTAAATCATGCCTGCGCCGGGTGTGCCGCAGAGCCATTTGAGGCTGGTCGACACGACGAAGTCCACGCGCGGGTTCATGACGTCGAACGGCAGCAATCCGGCCGCCTGGGTGATATCAGCCACCATAAGGCTGCCCATCCCCCGGCCGTGGGCGACCATCGCCGCATAATCCATCCGTGCCGAGGCCGTCGACGTCACCCAGGTCAGCAGCGCAAGCACAACGTCGCGATTCCAATGCGCGATGAAATCTTCGGTTTCGACCCAGGCCTTGCCTTCCGAAAGCGGCACGGTTTCCAATGTGAAGCCCATCTTGCTGGCAAGACCCGCCAGCAGAAAATGCAGGGATGGAAAGCAATCGGCCCCCACCAGGACCTTCTTCCCGCGAAGCAGGTCTTCGGGCAGCGCGCGCATCAGCTTGTGCATGCCCTCGGTGACGTTGTCGACATTGGTGATCGAGCCTTTCGGCGCATTGATCAGACGGCCCCAGGCTTCGGCGAAATCCTGTCTCTTGCGCAGCACATAGCCCCATTGCTTGTCGTTGGGCGCAGCCCAGACTTCGGCAAAATCGGCCATTGCGCGGGCAAGATCGTCCTGCTTGCCGGGATAGAGTCCGATCGAGTGATACAGGAAGTAGCCGGAGGCATTGGTGTTGGTTGCGTGCATGTCAGTCTCTCGTATTTCCGGTCGCGGGAGTCCCGGCTTCGCCGAGGTCCCAGAAGATTCCTGCCATCAGCGCGAGGCCTTCGCGGACGATGGACAGCGGCAGGTGTTCGTCGGCGCCGTGTTGGCGGCAACCGGGATAGGAGTGCGGCACCCAGACCGTCGGCAGACCCAAAATGTCGGTGAACAGCGCGTTGGGCAGGATCACCGGCGGACGCCCCGCAGTGCGCTCCATTGACCCGGCGACGAAGCGCACCCAAGGACCGTCGAGGTCTAACCGGCTGGCCGGGAACGAGGCATCGTCCCGTCGCACGACATGGACGCGGGAAAACCCTGCCGCGTCCAGGGCGCGCTGTACCGCCGGTTTGACATCCGTCTGGTCCACGCCGACCGGATGCCGCAGTTGCAGGCGCGCGCGGGCTTGCGGCGGGATGGCGTAGAGCGGGTTGGCGAGGTTGCCCACCTCGATTTCCATCACCTCCAACGTCGACCAAGCATAGACCCTTTCCGGCTGGGTCAGGCCGGGGGCGCCCCACCATTCGTCAAGTTCCGGGTCGCCTTCGGCCGTTTCGATCACGCAATCCTTGAGAGCGGCGCGAACATTGTCGGGAATGTGCGCGGGCTTGAGTTCGGGCACCAGGCATTCGCCGGTCGGTCCGATCAGGGCGGCGATGGCATGGGACAGTTCCACGCCCGGATTGGCCAGCAGGCCGCCCCAATTGCCCGAGTGGTGATACCCCTCGCGTGCGATCACTTCGAGATGGATGTCGATGCCACCGCGCGAACCGAGAAAGATCGTGGGATCCTTCAGGGTCATCCGCGGTCCGTCCGACGCGATCAACAGGTCGGCCGAGAGCCGGCCAAACAGCGTCGAGAGAATCTCCGAAAGCAAACCCATGGCCAGACCCCCAGTTACGAGGGCGAAGCGCGGCCCCCCTTTGTGATCACGGTTCCCTCCGGTGCGTAGCCGGAGGTCTTGATCATTGAGCGTTTGATCATACGATCTTACAAGCATGACCATCGGTCAAGCGCAAACCCGAAATTTCCTGTCGCCGCCGGACACAACTCGCCGTGCTGCAATGCCGCACCGACGGCGGGGGCGCATGCAACCGCAGGCGCAATGGCGACTGTCAGACGTGGGGTGAATGCATGTCCTATCGACCCACCATCCATGTCAGCACGCTAAGCATGGCTGCGCCGCGCCCCTCGAGGGGAGACGAAAAAGAATGCTGCAATAGTGTGAAATCATGCATTGCCAGGTCACAGCACCGCCTGAAACCGTGCGGACGATGATCGGCTCGGTCACCTGCTCCACCCATCATGAGGACATGGGTGTCCCGTGAAGGGGCCGCAGTAGGCTCACACTCCGGCGATAGACACGCCTTCAGTTGCCTTTGGATTTGAGAAAACCAACCATCAGATCATAGGTGGCGGCGACGTCCTTGCACATCGCGTCCCTGAACCGTTTGACGTCTCCGGCATCAAGCGCGGATATCATTTCGTCATGATGTCCCGAGAATTTCTCCCGGTAGTCGGACCGCAGCAGTTCCCCCATCTTGTCCGAAAGAAACCGGACATAGGGGCTGCTTCTGAGCCACAGGTTCTCAATCTGGCTTACCAGAACCGGGTTTCCGCTCGCTTCATAGATCAGGAAATGGAAATTGCGGTTCAAGGCCAGCATGGCGACCACTTCATTGTTCTCGCCGGTGCGCTTGTGCTCCACCACAAGCTCTTTCAACCGGGCGATCTCGGCCTTGCCCAGGGACTTGAAAGCAATTTCCGCCGTTGCCGGTTCCAGGATCAGGCGCGCATCGCGTATGTTGCGCAACTCTTCCAGGTCCAGGTCCGGCACCACGGCCGTCCCGGTCGAAGATATGCGCAGTCCGTTTTCAGCCACCAGACGGCGGATCGCTTCGCGGACCGGCATATGCGATGTCGAGAACATGCCCGCCAGCGCCGAGATGGTGAAGCTCTCCCCGGCTTCGAACGCGCCGCTCATGAGGGCTTCGCGCAACTGTTCATAAACTTGATCCTGAACGGTTCGCCGAGCCGTTATCAGTTTAAAAGCAGTTTTGTTCATTTTCCACCCAACCAAGTTCCGGCGTTTTTTGGCAGACGCAGTCGAATCGCGCAACAAGCTGTATTACGCACATCATCGCCCGAACACATCTCGGGAGCGTTTGCCGCCGAGAACCAATCTTGATGTCCGTGATTATTTGATCATACTGTCATGGAATAGTCTCTGCCTAAAACTTCGTCAATCGCGGCTCGCACTCCGGCCGCACCTGTTCGCTTGCCTTGAGGCTTTTTTTATGGCTCAGCCCAAGCCGGTTGAGAAAACGGCTGACCGTGGACGGTACATATCAACGCCACGCATAGCGAGTTCGACGCAGAGCTCGTCGAGCGTCACTTCGCCATTGGCAACGACGCGGGTGCATCATATTCCGGAAAAACCGATGATCTGCCGACCATCAGCTTGTTTCCGCATGACCGGAATAGAGAGGCTTCATCAGAACCGGCGTCAGATACATCGGGATCTGATAACACCCGATAAAAAGCAGCAGCGGATCGGTGATCACAGCCGGCAGAGCGACCAGGAAAAGCGCGATATTCCGGTTTCCCGCGACAATCGACCAGGCCACCCTCGACCGTTGGTGTCCGCAGCCTGATGATAACCCGTAGACGGCCAGCTGAAGCGAGAAGTTGATTGCAAACGCAGCACCCAATGTGAGTCCGAACAAGCCCGGCGTTCCAATGATCGCCGGTCCTGTTGCCGACATCAGGCCGATTACCAGCACCGCCAGCAGCAAGGCCGACACGCCATCAATGACGCCGAGTGTTTCTGCCGAGGGATGCGGGAAAAACCGTTCCCGGATCACGAAAGCCACAGCCGATGAACAGGCGATCAGCAGCAAAAGCCGGCCCGACGCGAGGGCAATGGCGCCGACCGATCCGAAAATCGGCCAGAGCAGAAAAACCGGTGCGACGGTCAGCGGCAGCAACGCCACGCCGGCAATCATCACTCTGAGAGCGGGCGCCGGGTCGTTGCCGGTCATGATCGTCAGGTTGGGGCTGCCGGAGATCGAGGGCGCCGCCGCCATCAGCACCAGCGCGGTCGCCAGCGGGCCATTCCAGCCAAGCGCGAGAAACAGGCCCGCCAGCATCAGCGGCAGCGCAAGCTGATAGGCAGCCACCAGCCGCAGTGAAATGCCGATATCAGCCAGACTGCCCCGCGCCGCCGATGGCCCGATGCGAAGAGCCGCCACCCCCAGCGTGCAGGCAACCAGTTCAGGCAGGACACCGCGCACAATGATGGCCAGATCGGGAAACAGGATGCCGCAAGCCAGACCGGCGATGAGGACGAGACGGCCATGGCGGGCCAGGGTGAGGAACAGCCCGCGCAATGCTCCCATCACATCAGCCCCCGTAGGATCAGCACCACCGCCGCCACACCGGAAATGGCAATCAGTGCAGGTCTAAATCGGCTGTCGAGACGGCCGCCGATACGCCGCGCCGTCCAGACCCCGGCCAGCATCGGCGGCACCATCGCCAACGCAAGATAGACATCAGCCAGTTGCGCCCAGCCACTCAGTGCCAGGCCCGCCAGCGACGCCGCACAGCCAATTGCGAAAAACGCCGAAAGCGTCGGCCGCGCTTCTTCCGGTCGCCGATCCTGATAGATCATCGCCAGCGGTGGCGCGCCTACCGAGGTGATGGTGCCCATCAGTCCGGACAGCCACCCCATGGAAACAAGGCTGAAGCGCGAGAACCTCCACCGCCAGCCGCCCAGCGACAGGATAACGGCGATGGCCACCATGATGCCAAACACCAGCATGAAGGCCTTGCGGTCTACCAGTTGAGTCAGCATGAATGCACCGCATGCCACGCCTATCAGTCGCCCGGCGATGCCAGTTCCAACTTCCGGCCAGATGATCGAACCGCGCTCGCGCCAGCCGCCCATACCAGCCGTCACCATGCCGATAATCAGGGTTGGCACAGGCACCAGATGCGGATCGATCAATGCCAGAAGCGGTGCGGCCGTCAGGCCGAATCCCATGCCTAACCCCGCCTGCACGACGCTCGCTGCACCAACAATGAAGAACGCTGCCAGGATCAGCAATGGCTGGTCAGCAAGGGGGAAGCCGCCTGGAAACACTCAGCCCCCCGGACCCTGACGGATATTGTCCGGCAGCCAGGTCGCGAGATCCGGGAAGGCGATCAGAACGAACACCATCAGCACCATGATCATGAACATCGGAAAGGCCGCGCGCGAGATGAAACTCATCTCGTGACCGGTCATGCCCTGAAGCATGAACAGGTTGAACCCGATCGGCGGGGTGATCTGCGCCATTTCCACCACCACCACGATGAAGATACCGAACCAGATGATGTCTATTCCGGCCTGGCGGATCATCGGCTCGACCACGGCGATGGTCAGCACCACCGAAGAAATGCCATCCAGAAAGCAACCTATGACGATGTAAAACACCAAAAGCGCCATCAGCAGCTCGAACCGTGTCAGCCCCAGCGAACCGATCCACTCGGCCAGCGCCCGCGGCAGTCCGGTAAAGCCCATCGACAGCGACAGGAACGCAGCCCCCGACAGGATCAGCGCGATCATCGCCGACGTGCGCATGGCACCCATCAGGCTTTCGACAAATGTGCTCAGGTTGAGCGACCCTTGGGCAATTGCGAGCAACATGGCGCCGATCACGCCGATGGCGGCGGCCTCGGTGGCCGTTGCATAACCCAGATACATCGAGCCGATCACCGCGGCGATCAGCAACAGGACCGGGATCAGAAACCGCGAATTGGCCAGCTTCTGACCAAAGGACATCCGCGGGTCGTCTGTAGGGGCGTAATCCCTGGAGAATTTAGAGTAGAGCGCGACATAGGCCATGAACATTATCGCCAGCACCAGACCGGGAAGAATACCAGCCATGAACAGCTTGGTGATCGATTCATTGATCGTCACACCATAGACAATAAGTGTCAGCGATGGCGGAATCATCAGGCCGAGCGTCGCGGCGCCTGCCAGCGTTCCAATGATCATGTGTTCGGGGTAATTGCGTTTGCGCAGTTCGGGGATCGACATCTTGCCGACGGTGGTCAGCGTCGCCGCGGAAGAACCGGAAACAGCCGCAAAAACGGTGCAGCCGACCACATTGGTGTGCAGCAGCCCTCCCGGCAATCGCGCCATCCATGGCGACAGGCCGCGGAACATATCTTCCGACAGTCGCGTCCGAAACAGGATTTCGCCCATCCAGATGAACAGCGGCAGCGCCGTCAGCGACCATGAAGAGGCCGAGCGCCAGATGATCGTCATCATCGCGTCACCCGCCGGACGCAGCGTGAACAACTCCATCCCCAGCCAGGCCACGCCCATAAGGGCCAGTCCGACCCACACTCCGCTACCCAGCAGCAGGAACAGAACGAACAGAAAGACAATAACCGGTGCGATTTCAGCCATGCCCCGCCCTATTCCGCATGGCTCTGCTCGACAAGACCCGACCCGATATTGTCGCGTCTGGTGATGAGCAGTGTTAGAAGATTGTCGGCGAAACAGACAGCCAGCAACACCGCCCCGATCGCCATCGGTGTCTGCACGATCCACAACGGGGTGGCGTCCTGCCCCTGGCTGACATCATTGAGCTTGTGCGACCAGTAGACCAGTTTGACGGCATACCAGGCGAGGTAGCAGGACGCCGCGGCGCCGATGATCATGCACCAGATTTCGCCCCAGAACCGGTGACGTCCCAGCGCCCTGAGAAGCAGGTTGACGCGAATGTGGACGCCATGGTTCAGCCCATGGGCAAAGGCCAAGAACGAGGCAGAAGCCATCAGGTAACCGGCATATTCCGAAAGCCCGGGGATCGAAATCCCCATCCAGCGGGTCGCCATCTGGGCCACAATCACCAGCAGGATAGCCAGCAGGCAGAGCGCGGCGATGTAGCCGGCAAAGGTATAGACGCCATCAAGGGCGCGTCTGATGGGATGTTTGTCGACTGCGGGCGTCATGCTTTGCCTCTCAATTCGGGCGCCCGTATGCCGGGCGCCCGGTGTCTTCATAGAGGCTTACATAGCCTTGTAGGCATCGACGATGGCCTTGCCGTCGTCGCCGGCAGACTTGATCCATTCCTCGGTCATCACCGTGCCAAAACCTTGCAGGTCGGACTTGAGCTGATCGCTCGGACCGCTGACAGTCATGCCGTTCTCGGCGAGCGTCTTGAGATAACCGCTGGTCAGTTCCCGCGACTTCGCGTCGCCCGCTGCTTCCGCTGTCGCGCCACAGTCCATGATCGCGGCCTTTCCGGCATCGTCGAGGCCGTTGAAGGCGTCCTTGTTGACGAACACGGTGTTGCGCGGCAGCCAGGCCTGGACATCATAAAAATGCGTCAGGCTCTCCCATACCTTGGAATCCACCCCGGTCGCGCCGGAAGAGATAAAGGCTTCCGCCACCCCGGTCGCCAGCGCCTGGCTGAGTTCCGCAGCCTCGATCTGCACCGGCACCATGCCGGAAAGTTCGGCAATCCGTGCTGTCGCGGCGTTGTAGGCGCGGAACTTGATGCCGTTCAGGTCGGCTGCGGAATTGACCTCCTTCTTCATGTAGAAGCCCTGCGGCGGCCACGGCACCGAATAGACATAGACGAGGTTCTGTTCGTCCAGCACTGCCGCAACCTTTTCTTTGGCCGCTTTGAGCAGTTTTGCCGAATCATCGAACGAGGTCGCCAGGAATGGGATCGAGTCAAAGCCGAACATCACGTTCTCGTTTGCATGCGCCGACAGCAGCCGCTCGCCGATCGGCGCCTGGCCGGTCTGCACCGCCCGCTTGATGTCATTGCCGCTGAACAGCGACCCGCCCGGATGAGTGACGATCTCGGTCTTGCCGCCGGTTGCATCGGTCACGCATTTGGCAAAGGCAGCGCCGTTCTCGGAATGAAAATTGCTGGCCGGATAGGCCATCGGCATATCCCACTTTTCGGCCTGCGCAGCTGTGGCACCTGTCGCCAATACGGCAACTGCGCCAAGTAATTTCACTATCGTCTTCATGGCATTCTCCCTGTTGAAAAACTCGTTGGTCTGAACCCGTTCTATCCTGATCTAAAGCGCGAAGGCGCGTAAGGCGAAGCATCGAAGGTGGGTATCCACCCGGAAGCGAGCTGGGCCAACACCCGGACATTTTTTGGCCCGCTCGTCAAGATGACACGGTGATGGCTGAAGCCCAGGAAGGCGCCGCGTATCACCGGCCACTCGCCGATGACCGGAATCGAATCGGTGGGAGCCGGGCGGTGTCCCATCCATTCGGTCTTGTGTTTGAACCGTGAACGCCTCACTCCGTCGTCTCCTCGTGTGTGACGGACTCTACCAAAATCTGGAGGAAGATCAGGGTCTCAGGTCACGGTGCATTGACCGTCAGCCGTTCAACGCCTGCTGTAGGAAGCCGTAAAACCGCGGATTTTCCAGTCTTGTTATATTGATCCGCAAGGCCGGTGGCCCAGGCTCCTTGTCATTGACGCGAAACATGCGTCCTGGGGCAAGGAAAATGCCGTTTGCAGCGCCGCGACGGACCAGATCCTCCTCGTCGGTGGATGGCGGCAGCAGCAGATAGCTGTAGTATCCCTCACCTTCTCCTCCGAGGCTGCGCAGGTTCATCTTCTTGATCCGCTCAAGATAATCGACCCGCACTGCGGCCAATCGACCGGCCAGCTTCTTGATATGCCTCTGATAACGTCGCGAACCGATCAGGTCGGAGACCAGGGTTTCCGCAAGGCCCGAACTGTTTACGATGGTAACGAGTTTCAGCTCGGCTATCTTGGCGCAAGTCTCCGCAGGAGCGATGATGTAACCGACTCGAATGCTGGCCGACAGCAGTTTTGAATAGGAACTGATCTGGATGACAGACCGGAACTGATCGAGTTGGCCCAATCTTACGCCTGCCACGCCGGGCAGGTCGATGAAGGGATCATTGTCAACGATCGTGAACCCATATTGTTGAGCAAGCTGCAAAATGCCGTGGGCGGTCGGCAGATCCACTGAACTCCCCGTCGGATTTTGGCAGAGAGACTGTGTGAAAAACATGCGCGGAGCGTGTGTGCTGGCGAGAGCGGCAAGCGCCTCAAGGTCCGGTCCGGTGCTGGTTCTGGGCACACCGATGATGTTCAGTTTGACAAGGTCCAGCTTGGCGAACAAGGGGTAATAGCCAGGATCGTCCACCAGAACGGTTTGACCCTCCGACAAGAACCGTCGGATCACCAGATCAAGCGCGTGATTCGCCCCGAACGTGGTCAGCACATTTGCTGGCTCGATGCCAATACCGCTAACGCGATGCATGTGGATGATGTGTTCGCGCAGGCTGACGTTGCCAAAGACATTGCCATAACCCGTCTGATCGCCCGCCAATTCGGCCAGGATTTCAGGCGCCAGCCGTGTCGGTATCACTCCCTGCATCCACGAGGTCGGAGGCCTGCCATCGCCAACCCGAACTGTGAATTCCTGACCGAGTTGCGCGCCCAGAAGAGAAATCCTGTCGACCGCTTGCACCAGGCTTTTCGGTGCAACTTCCTCGGCCAACTGCCGAATCTGCCTGTTTGATACGAAGAAGCCCGAACCATGGCGTGCGTCTATCAGCCCCTTCGCGCACAGCCGGTCATAGGCCTCGACGACCGTATTCTTGGACACTTCAAATTGTTCGGCCGCACGGCGAATCGGCTCCAGCCTGCGGCCCGGCGGCAACGAGCCATTCTGAATTTGGCGGGCGATCAGTTCAACGATGACTTCAGTCTTGGTCATGGCTCCGCCCGGATTGTGTCAGACAAATTGATGGTACGCAGAGGGCAGACAATCGACAAGTGTACCTTCATCGGTCCCATCTCTCTGGGTAACGGCTCAGACAATAGACGGCCGAGGATTCTGATAAATGGGCACGGCCTGACGATAGCTTGCCGATCAAAACAGGTGCGGCAGGAAGACAGGAAGGCTCACATGCGACCGTGGCGAACAGCATAATCGAAGCCGCGATCGGCAAGGTCCAACCGCCCTGGGCGTGCGGAAAATTTCACGTCCATGGCCGCGACTGGCTCGCGCCAATGGCGATCGAATACGCGTGGCCCCGGATCATTGTTTGCGCAATCGGGCGGCGAAGGTGGAGGCCCGCAGCAGGCGGTCAGACTGGAGGCCGGTGCGATAGCCAAGTCTTTCCAGCGCTTCAAAAACCTTGAAAGTATCGACATTGCCCTGCGCGCCGGGCGCATAGGGACAGCCGCCAAGGCCGGCAATAGAGCTGTCGAAGACGCGCAGGCCTTTTTCAAGACTGACCTCGATGCTCTCGACAGCGCGCCCATTCGTATCGTGATAGTGGCCCGCCAGCTTGTCCGCCGGCGCGATGGCAAGAACTGCATCCAGCATGGCCGCGACCGTTTCTGGCCGTCCCTGCCCTACCGTGTCTCCAAGGCTGACCTCATGGCAACCCAATGCAAACATCTGCGCGGTCACCCTTGCAACGTCTTCCGGCGCAACCGGGCCTTCATAGGGACACTCCACCACGCATGAAACATAACCGCGCATCGGAATGCGGGCAGACTTCGCAGCGATGGCGACTGGTTCAAACCGCTGCAGGCTCTCGCTGATAGAACAATTGATGTTCTTGCGGCTGAATGTCTCGGAGGCCGCCGCGAATATGGCGACCTCATCGACATCGGCCGCATACGCTTTCTCAAAACCCTGCATGTTCGGTGTCAGGACCGAATAGACCGTACCCGGCTGCCGCGTGATCCCGGCGAGCACCTCCGCGGCATCGGCGAGTTGCGGAATCCATTTCGGCGAGACGAAACTCGTGACTTCGATCCTTGCCAGACCACAGGCGCTAAGGAGGTCAATCAGTTCGATCTTCAGCTCCGTGTCGACGAAGGCCTTCTCGTTCTGCAGGCCGTCGCGCGGGCCGACTTCAACAATGGTTACGTCCCGCTCGATCATGTCGATCACCGCGCCAGTTCGGGCAGCCAGGTGACAATGCCCGGAAACGCCACACAGATAAGCAGACCGATGAATTGCAGCAGGAAGAATGGCGCAATGCCCCGATAGACGGTCCCCATGCCCATCTCGCGCGGCAACGTTCCCTTGATATAGAACAGGGTGTAGCCGAATGGCGGGCTGATATACCCCATCTGGATGGTCACCGCGAACAGGACTCCGAACCAGATCGGGTCAAAGCCATAGAACTGGACCACGGGCAGGAACACCGGAACGGTGAGAAGAATGATGCCGATCTCGTCAAGCACAGTCCCGAGGAAGACCAGGATCAGCATCATCAGCGCAAGCACGACATAGGGATTGGCGTCGAGGCCCTCGAGAAGCCCGAGCAGCGTATCGGCCCCGCCGAGGCCGGTGAAGATCGCCACATAGGCCTTGGCACCCAGGGTGATCCACAGGATCATGCCGGACACTTTCAGCGTGCCGATGGCGGTATCGCCGAGCGCCGCAAACGTCAGATTACCCCGGGTCAACGCCGCGATCGCGGCCCCAAAGACGCCCACGGCGGCCGCTTCCGTCGGCGTCGCGACACCGAAAAAGATCGAGCCAAGCACCATGACGATGATCAGTCCGGGCAGGATGAGCGTCCAGAGCGAGCGGAACTTTTCGCCCCAGCTTGCGCGGCGCACGTCTTTGGGATTGGGCACACGATCAGGCATGAAAATGCTGACGACGACGATATAGGCGATGTACAGCCCGCCGAGCAGAATACCGGGAACAATGCCGGCGATAAGCATCTTGCCAATCGAGACCTGAGCGGTCACCGAATAGACGATGGTGAGAACCGAAGGCGGAATCAGGATCCCGAGCGTACCCGACGCGCAAATGGTTCCGGTCGCCAGGCGCGGATCGTAACCACGCTTGAGCATTTCCGGCAGCGCAAGGATTCCCATTGCCGTCACCGCGGCGCCTACGACCCCGGTCATTGCCGCCATGATCAGACAAATCACCACCGTGCCGATGGCAAGACCGCCGCGGACCCGGCCGAACCACAGCTCCATCGCCCGGTAGAGATCCTTGATGACTTCGGATCGCTGCAGCAGCAGAGCCATGAAGATATAGAGCGGGATGCCAAGCAGCGCCTCGGAATGCATGGTGTCGAACATCTGCAGCACCACGACAACCAGCGCGCTCGAATTCCAGAACATCACGGTAAAGAGGACGGAGAGGCCACCCAGGACAAAGGCAACAGGCAGACCGGTGAGCAGAAACAGGCTCAGCCCACCGAACATGATGATGAGAATTTCCGTGGACGACATCAGCCGATCACCTCTGGATCAGACACGAGTTCGTCCGTCGAATGCTTGTCGAAAAGGATGCGCAGCCACTCCGCCAGCGCCTGCAATCCGAGCAGCACCAATGAAATGGGAATGAAAAACTTGACCGGCCAAATCTGCGGATTCCAGGAGGAATAGGAGGTCTCGGAGTACTGCCAGGACTGAATCGCAAAGGGAATCGCATAAATGAGCAGGATTGCGCAGAATGCTATGATGATCGGGTAGTTGACGATCTCAAGGAACCGTCGCGTTCGTGGACTCACGGCCCGCTGAACCAGATCCAGGTTCACATGCCCGCGAATATGCAACAGATATGGTCCTGCCAGGAGGAAATAAGGTCCGAAGAGAAGGGTTGCCAATTCCATCGCCCAATTGGACGGCGCATCAAACACATAACGCGAAACCACAGCCAGCAGCATTGCCGGCACGATGATGAACATCAACAGGCTGGCGCATCGGAAAACGAGCAGGTTGACCCGCGTGATCGCTGCGAGCAGGAGACTGACTGGCTTTGGCATGGAGTGCGGACCCGCATTGTCTGGATGGGACGCACCAACCGGTGTGGTGCGTCCCGCCAAGCTTAGGAAAGAAGACCGAGTTCTTTCATCTGGGCCATTTGCGAGTCCAGTATCTTGTTGGCGAGCGGATCATCCTTTGTCGCCTGACGCCAGATTTCCGCTGCCTTGACGCGATTGTCGTTGACATCGCCTTCCGCCAGTTCGACCACGGTCACACCGCGTTCCTTAAAAGTCGCAAGGGCAGATTCGTCAGTCTTGGTCTTGTTGATCTGATACGCATCAGAGACTTCCTTGGCGGCTTCGGCAAGTGCCTGCTTGAAGTCGTCGGGAAGCTGGTCGAACGCCGCCTGATTAGCAACATAGGAGGTCGCGGTTGTCGGCTGGTGCACGCCCGGCAAAATGATGAACTTCGCCACCTCATCAAGGCCGGCATCAAGGTTTGCCTGCAAGTCGCCACGGTCGGCAAGATCGATCAGACCCTTGTCGAGACCGGAATAGACTTCGGCAGTCGCAAGCGGCGTCACCGTTACGCCCAGTCCGCCCATCACGGTAGATGCAAGCCCGGTAAACCGTCCCTTCTTGCCCTGGAAATCGGCGATGGTGCGAATTTCGACCCGTGAATGGATTGGCTCCTGGTCGTAGACGACAGGCGCGATGTAGTGCAGTCCGGCGGGAGCATAGGCTTCGCGGGCCATTTCGATGCCGCCAAGATCGTAGAACCAGGCCGCATAATCCTCCGACCTCTTGTAGCCGAACGGAATCGTGCTGGTGAAGGCATGCGCGGGGATCTTGCCGGCGGTATAGCCATCGAAGGTCTTCATCAGCTCAAATGCGCCGCCGCGAACCGCGTCGAAAGACTGTGCCGGCGGGACAATCTGGCCCGCCGAAAACAATTTTAGTTCGAATGCGCCGCCGGTTTTCTCTGCCACCTTCTGGACAAAGATTTCCTCATAGTCTTGCGGCGTCGTACCACCATCCCAAAGCGACTGCATCCGCCAGGACACTTTGCCGCCCTGGGCAATCGCCGGCGTTGTCAGCCTGGCCGATGCCGCGGCTGCGACCCCTCCGGCTGTCAGCTGCAACAGCGAACGTCTCGAAAACTTAATTGACATGTCTGCCTCCCTTTCATAGCGCCGGACATCCGGCATTGTTCAACTCTATGCGCTTCAATCTCGGGGCGCTCCCTGCCCCGACGGCACGTCTTCAGGCCTTGCGCAGCTCCGTGAGAAGGTCGAGGGCACGCTCCACCCGTACATCGTGCGTCTCGGCCAGCTTTTTGGAAACAAATTCGATTTCAGAACCGGTTGCGCCCGCAACGATGGCAATGTTGCGTGCGTGGAGGGCCATGTGCCCGCGTTGAATGCCTTCTGTCGCAAGTGCGCGCAAGGCTGCCATGTTCTGCGCCAGGCCAACGGCGACAGCGATCTGCGCCAGTTCTGCCGCTGAGCTGATCTTGAGAATTCGAAGCGCCAATTGTGCCAGCGGATGGGTCTTTGTGGCGCCGCCGACAATCCCCACCGCCATCGGCATTTCCAAGGTGCCCACGAGGCGCCCCTGGTTGTCCTTTTCCCAGGTGCTCAACGAAGTATAACGTCCGCCACGAACAGCAAAGGCATGCGCCCCCGCTTCGATGGCGCGCCAGTCATTGCCGGTCGCCACGATCACGGGATCGATACCGTTCATGATACCTTTGTTGTGGGTAGCCGCCCGATAAGGATCTATGGCCGCAAAATCGCAGGCTTCCACAATCCGATTGATAATCTCCGCCCCGGAGAACTCCTTGGTCTGCAGAGCCTCCTCGGTGATGCACACCCGGGCGCGCGCCAGACGCAGATCGGCGAGATTGGAAAGAATGCGGAGCCGGACGATGCCGCCGGTCAGTTCCTCAACGAGAGGAGCGACTCGTTCAGCCATCGTGTTCACTGTGTTTGCGCCCATCGCATCCCGGACATCGACGATAAGATGCATCACCACCATCGGCCCGCTGGGTGTGTCTGGAAACACATGCACTTCGAGGTCCCGGCAACCGCCGCCAAGCTGGACCAAAACATTGTCACAGGCATTGGCCGCAGCGATGAATTTCGCCTTTTCGGCCAGGATTTTCAGCCGCGCTCCATGTGGATCGGACAAGCCGACAATCTGGACTTGCGCACGCATCAAAGGTTCGCTGACGGAGGTTTCAAACCCACCGCAATCCCGGGCAATGCGCGCCATGTAGGAAGCCGCCGCAACGACCGAGGGTTCTTCAACCACCATGGGAATAATGTAATCACGGCCATTCAGGGTGAAATTGGCAGCAACGCCGATGGGCAGTTCAAAAGTGCCGATGACATTTTCGATCATTCCGTCGGCAGTCTCCAGGCGCAAAGCGCCCGGTGAAGCCAGCAATGCTGAATCCTGCTCCGAGAGCCCCGTGGCCTTGGCAACCTTCTGCAAGCGCTCTGCAGGCGTCAGATTTCTGAAGCCCCCAAGACGCGAGCTTTCAACACCGGAGTGGACTTTCACTTCAATTCCTCCCATCCGGCCAAGACTGCCGGAGCCAGAAATCGCGCAATGCATAGCAGCGATGGCGCTCAAAATCGCAGTACTGTACCTTCCAAACAAGGTACAATTTTCTTGAAACTATGAATGAGTACCAAAGTAATTTTGGGAACAATTCAATGAGCTGCATCCCTTCGGACTGGCGGAAAGGTGCGCATCTTGAACGCCCAAGCAGGACAGGGTGCATTCTGTCCGATAGTGAGATACCCAACCGGAAGGATCGGCAAGCGTATCCAACTTGTCAAAAGCTTGAAAACCGCCTGCGCAACGTTGTCTTCAGCACTTTGCCATAATTATTCTTGGGCAGTTCCGATTCAAAGAAATAGGCCTTGGGGCGTTTGAAACTTGCGATCTGGGTCCGGCAATGGGCATCGAGTTCGGAGGCGGAGGGCGCTTCCGGCCCGGCGGGGACCACAACCGCTACAACCTCCTCGCCCCATTCGACGCTTGGACGGCCGATGACCGAAACTTCCAATACAGCCGGATGGGTAAGGAGCGCTTCCTCGACTTCGCGCGGGTAGATGTTGGTGCCGCCTGAGATGATAACGTCCTTGGACCGGTCGCGCAGCGTCAGGTACCCGTCTTCGTCGAGAGAACCCATGTCTCCGGTCCACAACCAGCCGTCGCGGAGGCTCTGCGCGGTGGCGTCCGGATTGTTCCAATAGCCTTTCATCACCGGAGAGCCCGAGGCGATGATCTCGCCGATCTCTCCGGCGGCCTTTTCCTCTCCATCGGGCCCGGCGATGCGGATGCGAACGCAGGATTGCGCGGTGCCGACGGAAGCCAGCCGCTCGCGCCAGCGGGGATGCCGGCGGTCCATCACATCGGCGCGCGGCAGCGCTGTGAGCGCCATGGGACATTCGCCCTGACCATAGATCTGCACGAAGCGGGCGCCAAACAGCGCGGTGGCCGCCTCGATGTCGGCAAGATACATCGGACCCCCGCCATAGACGATGGTGCGCAGGCCTTCCCCCGCATAGCCGGTCTGCCGGGCCGCCGCGAGAAGCCGGTTGATCATGGTCGGGGCCGCGAACATCGTCACGTTGCCAAGCCGCGGCGCAAGCGCGCAGAGCTCCGCGGCGTCAAACCCGCCCGAGGCCGGGACCACATGGCGGCTGCCGCGCAGCACATGCATGAAATTGTACAGCCCCGCGCCATGCGACAGCGGCGCCGCATAGACCGCCGCGTCCTCAGCCAGCACCTCGTCGACATCGACGAAATAGGCGTAGGTCATGGCCTGCAGATTGGCATTGGAGAGCATCACACCCTTGGGCTTGCCGGTAGTGCCGGAGGTGTAGAACAGCCAGGCCAGATCGTCTCCATGACGGGCGATGGGGGCAGCGAGCGCTTCACCGTCCGGTTCAAACGCGGGCCCTTTTTCGAGGTCGTACAACGAGCATTCAGTCGGCAGCAAAGCGGGCAAATCGCTTTCCCCCGACACGAACACCACCCGGCATCCGGAATCCTCGATGATATAGGCCGCCTCACGGGCATGAAGCTTGGCATTGATGGGGACCACGACCGCGCCGCAGAACCAGATGCCGTAGAGCAGTTCAAGATAGGCCGGGCTGTTCTTCATGAAAATGGCGACACGATCACCGGGTCCCACCCGGGAACGCGAGCGCAGGGATGCGCCGACTTGCGCCGCGTGCAGGGCGAATTCCGCATAGGTCGCCACCTGATCCTCGCCCAAGAGAAGCGCGGGCTGATCAGCATGTCTCTTGGCCGTGCGCACGAGCCATTCCGCCAGGTTCATCTTACATCTCCACGGTCCGGTCCGATTGCCATGTCAACTGCCGGCGCCAGAAAGCCTGCCTCGGGCGGCGTTAAGGCCGGCGCGCGCCGATTGCATCAGAAAGGACTGGTCGCTGCCAAGCACAAAAAGCGTGCCGCCGCAATCGCTCCATTCCGATGCCCTGGCGGGATCGGAGAGGAACATGCCTCCGGATATGCCGGCTGCGCGCGCCGCCGAGAGCACCTGCGCGCCCAATGCCTTGATTTCCGGCGCCGTCGGGTCGGTCAGGCCTTCGGAAACGACAAGATCAACCGGGCCGACCAGGAGCCCGTCGACGCCGCTGACGGCGGCGATCTCGGCTGCGAGTGCCACCGCGGAGCGGTCTTCAATCTGACAAACGAGCACGGTCTCCTCAGGCTGGCTTTGCAGATGGTCTTGAATGCCGCGCTGGCCGAACCTGGCGCCGGCCGTCGAGGGCGAAAACCCTCGATCCGCTCCATATCTCATACGGCGCGCAAGAAGCTCCGCCATTGCGGCGCTCGTGACCTGCGGCGCGACGATGCCCGCCGCCCCGCAATCAAGCGCCGTGGAAATCCAGGTCCCATCCGCGTCGGGCACGCGAACGAGCGCCGCCACATTGGCGGCGCGGGCTGCCAATGTGGCGAACGACAGGGCTTCGCGGTCGAACGGTGCATGCTCGGCATCGATCACCACGAAATCAAATCCGCAAAGGCCCAGCATTTCGATGACGGACGGGTCGCGGAGCTTGACAAACGTGCCGATCACCGGCGTGCGGGCGCGCAGTTTCGCGGCGAAAACACTGCGAACGGGCATGGAATCAGGCCTCGCCGTAGCCGCCGCCGCCAGGCGTGATCATGAACACTTCATCCTCCGGGTTCATTTGACGCTTGCGGGTGTCGACCACATCCTCGCCATTGATGCGGAAGATGCCCTTGGTTCCATCGCCGCCGCCGAAAATGCCTTCCGGACCATAGGCGAGCCGGCTCGGAATGGTGTTGAGCAGCCAGCGCGAATTGGTGCGCATGCGGTAGCCGATGCGCTGGCCATCGCCACCGGGCTGGCGGCCGGTTCCGCCGGTTCCACGCTCGAGTTCCTTGCAGGTAAACGCGATCGGATAGGATGCCTCCAGCACCTCGACGGGAACCGCGGACACCCCGGTGGGATAGCAGATCGCCGAGAGGCCAGGCTTGTGCGCGCGCGCGCCCATGCCACCGGAATAGTTGAACATCGAGCTGGTGAACGGCTTGCCCTGAGCGTCCTTGCCCTGGATCTGGATGGTCCAGACCGCGCCCGAGCCCTCGGCGATCACCGCGTCCGGCAGGATCTGGGCCAGCGCCTTGAGGATCGGGAACGGCACATACATGCCGACCACGTGGCGGGCATTGACCGGCGAGGGATAGCGCGCATTGACCACGCACTGGTCGGGCAGCTTGATCTTAATGGGCGCCAGCGAGCCTGCATTGTTGGGCAGGTCCGGATTGAGCGTCGAGCGGATGGCGAAGGTGGCGTAGGCGTGGGTATAAGCCGGCACCACGTTGATGCCCATGGCGCTCGGGCCCGAGGAGCCCTCGAAATCGATGGTGATCTCGCCTGCTTCGGGATCCACGGTCACGGCGGTCTTGAGGTCGATCACCTCGCCGCCGGGCACGTCGAATTTCGAGGCGCCGTGCCAGGTGCCCGCGGGCAGTTTCGAAATGGCGTCGCGGGTGGCCTTTTCCGAGCGCGCGATGATCTCTTCCGACAGCGTCGAAATATCATCAAGGCCATAGCGGTCGCAGAGCGCGTTCAGACGCTCGGAGGCGATCATGCCGCTCGAGACCTGGGCGCCGAGATCGCCCATCAGGGCATCGGGCGTGCGCACGTTGCGCTTGATGATGGAAAACAGCGTCTCGTTGGGCCGGCCTTCCTCGTACAGCTTCATCACCGGGATCCAGAGACCTTCCTCGTGGATGTCCCGGGCGCCCGACCCGATGCCGTAGCCGCCGATGTCGGAGTGGTGAATGGTCGAGCCGGCATAGGCGATGATCCGGCCGTTGCGGAAGATCGGCGAGATGATGGTGATGTCGAAGAAATGCCCGGCTGACATCCAGGGATCATTGGTGATCAGCACATCGCCCGGACGGAGCTTGTCCATGTCGGTGTGCTCAAGCAGGTTGCGCGCGGCGGCGGCGAGCGAGTTGATGTGCCCCGGCGTGCCGGTGACTGCCTGGGCCACCATTCGCGCATTCTCGTCAAACAGGCCGTTGGCGAGATCGCCCGCCTCGCGCACGATCGGGCTGAAGGCGATGCGCTGAAGCGCCCTCGCCTGCTCGCTGACGATACCGATGAGATTGCTCCACAGGATCTGAAGTTCGACGCCGTCCATCACAGGACTCCCTTTGTCTTTTCGGCAACAATGCTGCCGCTCGCATGCAGGGTCGCGACCCAGTTTTCGAGAATGAAGATTGTTGTTTCGCGTTCTTCGATGATGACGGGACCGGCAATGACGTCGGCCGCCGTGATCATCGAGCGCTGGTGAACCTGGACCTGTTGGGGCTTGCCGCCGATGAAGACGTTGCGGCTTTCGGCCGCGCGCTCAACCCCGGCGTTTGCCTGGCGGGCGCCCGGCCTGTCGATCTGGGTGCCACTGGCGGTGACCAGCCAGTTGACGATCTCGATGCCCATTCCGGACAGTTTGAGCCCGTATTGATGGTGATATTCGGTCTCGAACAGATCCTCGATCCGCTTGGTGTCGCGCGAGACGATCACATCGGCGGGCAGATTGATCCGGACTTCGGACTGCTGACCGGAATAGCGCATTTCCACCGCATGGGCGAAGCGGGCTTCATTGTCGGGGATTCCAGCCTCGCGCAGCGCGTCGCCGCCTTCCGCGGTCATGCTGGCCAGAACCGCATCAACCGCGGCCCAGTCAAGATTTGCCAAGGGCGAGACCAGGCTGCGGACCAGATCGATCTGCGCCGGCGTCACCAGCGTTCCGAAGGCCGACAGCACGCTGGCAAGCGGCGGATAGATCACCTTGGTGCTTTCGGTGAGTTCCGCGACCATGCAGGCATGCACCGGGCCGGCGCCGCCGAAGGCCAGCAGCGGCAGGCCGCGGTAATCGATGCCGCGCTCGGTGGCGTGGGTCCGGGTCGCCGCCGCCATCTGCTCGCAGACGACTTCGAACACGCCCCAGGCAGCCTGGGAACGGGGAAGGTTGAGCTTGACGCCAAGGTCGTCGAGCGCCTTCTCGGCGGCCGCGGTGTCGAGCTGCATGTCGCCGCCCAAAAACCTCTTGGGATCGAGAATGCCCAGCACCACGTCGGCGTCGGTGACGCAGGCGTCAGCGCCGCCGCGGCCGTAGCAGGCAGGCCCCGGCATCGAGCCCGCGCTTTCGGGTCCGATCTTGAGCAGGCCCAGATCATCCACCGAGGCGATCGAGCCGCCGCCAGCGCCGATCTCGATCATGTCGATCGACGGCACCGTGATCGGCATGCCGCTGCCCGGCTTGAACCGGTAGCGCCGGTCGACCTCGAAGGTGCCGGTGACCAGCGGCTCGTGATCCTGCACGATGCAGGCCTTGGCGGTGGTGCCGCCCATGTCGAAGGAGATCAGATCCGGAATACCGAAGATGCGGGAGAAATAGCATGCGACCAGTGCGCCGGCCGCAGGGCCGGATTCGATCATGCGGACCGGAATGGTGCTGGCCCGTTCCGCGCCGATGACGCCGCCATTGGACAGCATGATCAACGGCTGCTGGGAGAAGCCGCGGGTCTTGAGCTCGGTGATCAGCGCCGACAGATAGGGCCTGGTGATCGGCACTGTGTAGGCGTTGATCGCCACTGTCGAGGCGCGGAGATACTCGCGCATTTGCGGCGCGATGACGCTCGACAGCGAAACATAGATATCGGGAGCTTCCTCGGCAAAAATCTTCCGGACCTCCTCCTCGTTCGAGCCGTTGCGGTAGGAATTGAGGAAACACACGGCGACCGAGACAATGCCCGCCTGGCGGCACTTGGCGATGATCTCGAGAATTTCGGTCCGGCCGACCTTGGTCTCCACGGTGGCGTCGGCAAAAGTGCGTTCGCGCACGGTGAAGGTGCGCTCCATCGGGATCAGCGGTTCGGCGAATTCGATCTGCGGATCATACATGTCATAGCGGTGCTCCTCGCGGATATAGAGGATATCGCGAAACCCTTCGGTGAGCAGCAGCGCCACCGGCGGCCCCTTGCGCTCGATCAGCGCATTGGTGACCACGGTGGTGGCGTGAACAATGACATCATCGACATCGCCGGGCGCGATCCCGGCCTTGTCCAGCACCAGATCCACACCCCGGAAGAAGCCCTCAAGCAGGTTTGCATGGGTGGTCAGGGTCTTGTCGACATAGCTCTGGCCGTCGGAGGCCAGAAGAACGGCGTCGGTGAAGGTGCCGCCAATGTCGATGGCGAGTGAATAGCGTGTCATGTCGGGTACTCCGTGCATCCCAAGTCGATGGAAATGGCGCGCGCAGCCTGTGTGACGGCAGCGCAAAGCGAGGTCGGCGGCTCGGCGGGTAGTTCCTGCAGCGAACCGGCGACGGTGATGGTGGCGATGAACCTGTTCTCAAGATCGAAGATCGGCGCCGAGATCGCGTTCACGCCCCTGAGCGTCTCCTCCGGCGCCACGGCCCAGCCGGCCTTGCCGGCGCGGGCAATTTCGGCCTGCAGCCGGGCGGGATCGAAGGCCTCGCCATTGGCCATCGGCGGATGGTCGGCGGCAAGCTGGGCCGGGAGCAGGTCCGGGTCTCCGAAGGCCAGCGCCACCTTGCCCTGCGCCGAGGCATGAAACGACAGAAGCGCGCCCGGCTTGGTGACGATCTGGACAGGGGAATCGACGCGGACGATGTCGACCACGCGCATGCCCCCGTCTTCGGGAATGGAGAGCGTGCAGGTGAGCCCCGCCTTATCGCGCAGTTGCACCATCACCGGCCGGGCCGTACTCGTGAGCTGCGTCCCGTCGGCAATCGCCTGGCCGACATGGAACAGCTTGAGCGTCAGCCGGTAGCGTTCGGTGACAGGATCCTGCCGGACATAGCCGATGTTGCACAGCGTCTGCAGATAGCGGTAGATTTTCGCCCGCGGCATGCCGAGCCGCCTGGCGAGATCGGTGATCCGCACGTCTTCATTCATCGGGGCCATTTCCTCGATGATCTGAAATGCGGCGATGGCCGAGTGGTTGTTGATCTTGCTCGTGTCTTTCATGTCATTACCCCGGAAACAGACCTGGCAGCGTCAGCGTCAGTGACGGCACGAAGGCGACCAGGGCGAGGATTATCAGGGAGATCCCGATCATCGGCAGAATTGCGACGGCCACCTTTTCAAGCGGTGTCTTGCCGATTGCCGAGACGATGAACAGGCACAGGCCGACGGGCGGCGTGATCATGCCGATCATCAGGTTGAGCACGACCATGACGCCGAACTGGACCTGGTCGATGCCAAGCAGCGGGAACATCTCATTGAGGATCGGCATCACCAGAACCAGCGCCGCCAGCGGCTCGAGAAACAATCCCAGGATCAAGAGCACCAGGTTGAGCAGCAGGATGAGCACCCAGGGCGAGGTGCTGATTTCGAGCATGTGCGCGGCGATCTCGCGCGGGATGTTCTCGATCCCGAGAATGAAGGAGGTCATGCTGGCCATGGCGACAATCAGCATCACGCCCGCGGTCATGGTGGCTGCCTCATAAAACGAGGTGAAGATTTTGGTTGCATTGAGCGTGCGGTAAAGCAGCAGACCCACGCCGAGCGCATAGACCACGGCGACGGCGGCGGCTTCGGTCGGCGTGAAGATGCCGCTGCGAATGCCGCCGACGATGATGACCGGTAGCAATAGCGCCGGCAGCGCCTTGATCGCCAGCGGCCACCGTTCCGCGGCCGGGATGGACGCTGGCAACGGGTGATCCTCGCGCCTGGCCTTGACGAGGACATAGACAAGCAGGCCGGCGCACAGCGCAATGGCGGGAATGATGCCGGCGAGGAACAGATCGGCGATCGAGGTACCGGTCAGCACGCCATACAAAATGAGCGCCAATGACGGTGGAACCAGCGGCCCCAGAATGGAGCCGGCCGCGGTCAGGGCTGCGGCATATTCCGGCTTGTAGCCATCGCGCTGCATGGCCGGGATCATGACGCTGCCGATGGCCGAGGCTTCGGCGGTGGCAGCCCCGCTGACGCCGGAGAACATCATGCTGGCGATCACGTTGACTGCAGCCAGGCCGCCGCGGACCCGGCCCACGAGCATCTGCGCGAAACGGACGATCTGGCGGGTCAGATCAGCCGAGTTCATGAGGTTGCCGGCCAGGATGAAGAACGGGATCGTCAGCAGCACGAAATTGTCGATGCCGGCGATCATCTTTTGCGGGAAGCCGATCAACAGGTGCAGCTGGTCGTTGACGATCAGATAGGTGAGCGAGGAAAGCCCAAGACTGAAGGCCACCGGAATGCCGATGATCATGAAGCCCAGGAAGGAGAGAAGATAAAGGGTCACAGGCTTGGGCCTCCCTGATGCGCGGCAAGATCCTGCAAAGACTGCCCGTTCACCCAGGCGCGCGCATAGAGCACAATGTCGGCAACGATGCGCAGCGCGAGCAGCGTCATGCCGAGCGGCAGCGCAAAATAGACCCAGAACACGCGGGGAGCTTGCGGTGCGCCGGCTCCGAACAGGTCTTCGAGAATGAAGCTCAGCGCCGGGATCGGCTGCGATCCGGCGAGATTGGCGTAGATATAGCCGAAATAGGCAAGGGCTGCGCACATGGCCACCGATAGCACACCACCCAGGATCGCCAGCATCAGCGCCGGCACACGCGGCACCGCATTGGCAAGGATCGACAGCGCCGCGATCTCGCCGCGCTCATAAGCAAACATCATGGCGAGAAATGATGTCCAGATAAGCAGGTAACGGCACAGTTCCTCCGACCACAGCAACGAGGAATTGAAGCCGTAGCGCATGATCACCTGCGCAACCATCACTGTCAGCAGCAGGGCCATCAACGCGACAAGAAGCGCTCTGAGACCTGTGCGAAAGCCATGATGAAATGCTGATAATGTCACGACATCAACTCCGGTTTGCTGGCCACATGAGGGCGCATTTCGGTGTGCGTTTTCCGCATTCTATGCGCGATTTTCTGGGGGCCCGGCATGGGAACGCCGGACCATTCCTGCTTGGGCACAGGATGCTACATCAGGATATCAGTCGAAATCGGCTTCCTGGTATTCGGTGAGGTGCAGATAGTCCTCCCGAACCGGAGCGAACACATCGAGATTGAGGGCAACCTCATCCCCGATGGCTTCGCCGCAATGGACGACATCGGGGGGGATGCGGACAACCTGCCCTGCCCCAACCTCGACCACATCATCCCCAATCTCGAACCGGACTCGTCCGGACACAACATAGGCGAGTTGCTCGAAGGGATGGGAATGGGGTTTCTTCTCCATTCCCGGCTCCAGCCAGTTCATCACCATCAGGGCATTGTCGCCACGGAAGGCGGTTCGCGAAACACCTTCGCGAACCGTTTCCCGGGGAAGCCTGTCCCAGCCATAGACCTTGGTTGACGCCATTGCGGTCACTGGCCCTGAGCGAAAACTTCGTCGAACTTGGCGATCAGCGGGTCCTTTTCCTTCCAGGTGGTCACCACCGGGGCAGTCAGGGCCTTGAGATCATCGAGATCGCTGAGCTTGTTGATGGTCACGCCATTTTCCTCGAGAAAGGCAATGGTGTCTGCTTCCTGGGAGGCCGCCAACGCGTAGGCTTCGGCTGTAGCTTCCTTGCCGGCCTCTTCGACCGCGGCCTTGTCCTCGTCGCTCATCTTGTCCCAGGCAGCACCCGACATCATGATGACGCCGGGCCAGAAATAATGGCCTGTGAGCGTGACCTGCTTGGCCGCATTGTAGAGGCTTTCCGACTTGATCGAGGAGACATTGATCTCGACGGCGTCGATGGTGCCGGTTTCGAGCGCCGAATAGACCTCGCCGTAAGCCATGCCGATCGGGTTAACGCCAATGGTCTCCCAGATCGCCTTGTGCAGCGGGATCGGCACGATGCGTGTCTTCAGCCCCTTGAATTCGGCCAGGCTGGTGACTGCCTTGTCCTTGGACAGAAAGTGGCGAAGCCCGGCGTCGACAAAGCCGAGGCCCTTGATCTTCTTCTCATCAAGCGTGGCCAGAAGTTCGTCACCCAGATCCGATGTCAGAACCGCGGACAGCTGCTCATAGGTTGTGACGGTGAAGGGCTGCTGCAGGGCATCAAAGGAAGCGGCCCCCAGCACCAAAGGCAGCGTCGCCGAGGAGACCAGAGCGCCGTCGATCAGGCCGATCTGGATGCCTTCGAGCAATTGCTTGTCATCGCCGAGCTGGCGGTCGCCATAGACTTCGATCTTGACATTGCCGTCGGTCTTTTCCGCGACCTTCTTGGCGAAGATCTCAAGACCACTATGGAAAATATGGGTCGACGCAGCCGCATGACCCATTTTCAGGGTGACTTCCTGCGCGCCGGCGAGTGACGGAAGCACCATCAAGGCGACCCCCGCGATAAGAGACAATCTGTTCATTCCATCCTCCCAAATAAGTTGTCTTGGTTTTAGGAGTTGTTTCACTCTGAAAAACAAGATAACGTAGAGTGAAACAGAACGGGCTTCACGTCAATACCCCAGATGCGCTGGCTGTTGATTATTGTTGAGTGTCGCCAAAATTTGACCCGAATTTGCACTAGACGCTCGACCCATCCGGCTTTCTGTAGTGACTTGAAAAATTTGGGTTATATAGCCTCATTGCTGGATCAGCACGAAATGGCAAACGGGGTCAATTCCGGGCTTTGACGCATGTGCTGAAGGCCGACCACTATGTCGCGCCGATCATTCCCGCCTGAATCGCCACCGATTCAGGCCGTTCATTTCTCATGCAATGTAACGGTGGCGGGGCATCGTTAACTCAATGCTCCTGAAACAGGATTTTCGATTTGAAGCTTTCGCTCAGGCGGGTTGAAGGCGTGCGATCCGGCGCCACGTATCCATTGCTGTTGCACGTGACCTGAGACCCTGATCTTCCTCCAGATTTTGGTAGAGTCCGTCACACACTGAAGTGCACCCCGATTTTGGGCCAGGGGGAACTGGAATTTTGCGGGGTTAAGGCTCATGCCGGCGGGGCTGCCGATGAGCCGTTCATGGCAACGCTGATCATGAGCGGCAAGCTCAACGACATCGATCCGCAGGCCTAGCATGCCGATGTCTTCGTCAACATGGCGGACACGCCGATAAGCCTAAAGTGCCCCTGAGCAGCAAAAAGCCCTGTCCGTTAGGATCAGGGCTGTTATTTTTTGGCATATTATCAAGTGGTTATTTGGTTGCTGCGTCAGGATTTGAACCTGCAAGCCGCTGATCTTTCAGGCGTTTGCGCAGCAAACACTGGGAGGATTTCAGGTTATGGTCCGCAGGACGAGGAGCTATCTCGCCAGCGGAAGCGACGCTTTCGCGCCAGCGACTGATGAGCTTTATAATCTGGAATTTGGTCGCGGGGGCCTGATTGCATGGAGACTTGCAGGAAGAGGAAGATTTTGCGGCTTGGCCATGAACTGGGTGCCTGACCCCAACTGAGATCTGAATTCAATCCAAGCCCTTGCTCGGGAATCCATACTCATATTAATGACAACATCGCTTAGCATTGCCGTCTTTTCGGCGAAAATAATCCAGGACGATGCAATACATCTAATGCTTCGATCAGGCCCAAATCAACGAGAGCAAGACGTGAACCGATTACCGAGTTGGCGAATGGTGGCTACATCGGCATTGGCGAAAGCGACGCGCAGATAGCGCTCCAGCCCGTTGCCGAAGAACGAGCCCGGAATGGTGATGACGCCCGCTTCGCGCGCCAGAATGTGGGCGGCTTCATAGGCGCTGAGCTCGGCAAAGGGATGCCGGACAAAGGCGAAATAGGCGCCGAGCGCCGTAATCTCCCAATCCGGGAGATCGCCCATCACCTCGGTCAGCGCCTTGGCGCGGGCGGAAATTTCCAGTGCATTGCCGCGACGCCAGTCACCCAGCGCCGGAATTGCTTGGGCAAGGGCTGCCTGCGGCGGTCGCGGCGCGCAGATCTGCAGATTGTCCATCACCTTGGCGATCTGGGTGACGACCGCCTCGCCGGCGGTGATCGCTCCGACGCGATGGCCGGGAATGCAGAAGGATTTGGAAAAGCTGTAAAGCCCGATCAGAGTGTCCTGCCAGCCCGGAACGGCGAACAGGCCGTGCGGCGAGCCGGCATCGAGCGGCAGGAAGTCACGATAGGTCTCGTCAACGATCAGCCACACCCCATGCTTGTGGCACAAGTCGAACAGCGCACGCAGCAGACCCTCCGGATAAGTGGCGCCGGTCGGATTGTTGGGGGTGACAATCGCCAGCGCACGGACGCCCTCGCCGATCATCGCCTCGACTGCCTCAGGCGCCGGCAGGAAGCCGTCCTCCGCATGGCAATTGACATAGCCGACCTTGACGCCTGACATGGCCAGCGTGGTCTCGTGGTTGAAATAGCACGGATTGGTGAGCAGCACCGTGTCGCCGGGACCGGCGACCGCCATCATCGCCGCCATGAAGGCCTGGTTGCAGCCGGAGGTGATGTGGATGTTGGCCGGCTTTATGTCCGCGGCGTAGACCGCGCTAACCCATTTTGCATAGGCGGCGCGCAATTCCGGCTCGCCCTCGATGTCACCATAGCCGGCCATTCCCGGCGAGCTTGCCGCCTGGCCGAGCCATTTGAGCATGTCGGGGTGCGGCGGATAGCCGGGGACAGCTTGCGATAGATCGATCAGCGGGCCGAGATGGCCATCATAGTCGCGTTTCCAGGCCTGCACCTCGGGAATTGGCGGCGCGGCAAGGGTCTGGACAAGTGGATTAAAACGGGCGGTCGGCATGGGGCACTTTCTCGGCTGGTGGTCAAAGACAGTCAGGCAGTAGTCAGATGGCGTCTTCAGCCCCGGCCGGATCGGTCTCACCGGATCGGGGCAGCTGGGCCTGTTGCGCCCGGCGGATGGTCCGGCGAGCGGCAATCAGCGGCTCGGCCCTGGCGTCCTCTTCCTCGATACTGGAAAACAGCCAGTCGATGAAGGCGTCGACAACCGGCGTCGCGCGCAGATCGTTGCTGCAGGCGACATAGAAGGCGTCGACGGCGGGCACGGCAAGCTTGAACGGCACGATCACCTGTCCCTTGGTCAGCAGGCTCGCCGCCGTCAAGGTGTCGCCGAGCGCGATGCCGTGACCGAGCAGCGCCGCTTCGATGGCCAGACGGGCATCGGAGAAATGGTGCTGCTGGACGCCGGAAATGCCGTGCACATCGGCGGCCGTCAGCCAGATATGCCATTCATGGCCATCGTCACCGTGCAGAATGGTGTGTTCGGCCAGATCGCGGGCGGTGCGGATCGGCCGGTTGTTGATCAGCGACGGGCTGGCGATCGGAAACAGGTCGAGATGCGACCACAGCTTGAGCCAGCAATCGGTCCAGCTGCCGTCGCCATAGAGAATGGCGATATCGACATCGGGCGAATGGATCAGCGCCGGATCATTGGCGGCGTTGAGGGTCAGGCGGATTTCCGGATAGCGCGCAGTGAAGCTTGCAAGCCGCGGCATCAGCCACAGCGACAACAGCGCCGACACGCAGGTGATCGACAGCGAACCGGATTTCGCCGGCCGGGTCATGCGGGCGGTGGCGGCGGCAATTTCCTCGAAGGCCGATGTCACCGAAGGTAACAAATCGGCGCCATGTTCGGTCAATGTCAGCCGCTGGCCGGTACGGTTGAAAAGCTTGACCTTCAGCGAGGCTTCCAACGCCTTGATCTGATGGCTGATGGCGCCGTGGGTCACGCAAAGCTCCTGCGCCGCCTTGGTCAAGGAGCGGTTTCGCGCAGTCGCCTCGAAGGCGCGCAAGGGGTTGAGCGGTGGCAGGCGCTGGGTCACAAGGCGGAATCCTGATGTGAGTTTTTTTCACATAAATGGCGTTAACAATATCAATTGCTTTCCTTTCGCCGCTTTGCAACATTTTATTGATCGGCCGCGGCAAAAAGCGGAATCGCGAATTTTGAGGAATGGCATTCAGATGGCGTGGGACAAGACAAAGCTCGACGAGCTCAAGGACAAGTACGGCGAGAGCCATGGCGGCGAATTGTTCAATCCAAAATTCCGCCGCGTTGCCGACAAGATCTTCACCAAGAGCGGCACAAGGCTGGCGCCCTATTCCGGCATCCCGACCTTCCTCACAGCACCTTATGTCGAGATCGACAATGACGAGCCGGATTTCGGCGATCTGCAGGTTGCCATCATCGGCATGCCGATGGATCTGGGTGTCACCAACCGCAACGGCTCCCGCTTCGGGCCGCGCGCGCTGCGCGCCATCGAACGCATCGGCCCCTACAATCACGTGCTTGACTGCGCGCCGGTGCATGAGCTGCGTGTCGCCGATATCGGCGATGTCAGCTTCCGTAGCCGCTACCGGCTGGAGATGAGCCACGAGGACATCGAGCGCCGCGTGAACCAGATCGTCGACGCCGGCGTGCTGCCCTTGTCGGTCGGCGGCGATCATTCGATCACCCACCCGATCCTGAAAGCCGTTGGCAAGAAGCGCCCGGTCGGCATGATTCATATCGACGCCCATTGCGACACCGGCGGCGCCTTCGACATGACCAAGTTCCACCATGGCGGGCCGTTCCGCAACGCGGTGCTCGACGGCGTGCTCGACCCGACGCGGACGATCCAGATCGGCATAAGGGGTGCGGCGGAATATCTCTGGGAGTTCTCCTATGAATCCGGCATGACAGTGATTCATGCCGAGGAGGTCACCGGCATGGGCATTCCGGCGATCATCGAACGCGCCAGGCAGATCATCGGTGACGGCCCGACCTATCTCTCCTTTGACATCGACAGTCTCGACCCGGCCTTCGCGCCGGGAACCGGAACGCCGGAAATCGGCGGATTGACGACGCGCGAAGTGCTGGATCTCATCCGCGGACTGAAGGGCATGAACATTGTCGGCGGCGATGTCGTCGAAGTGGCGCCGCAATATGATTCCACCACAAATACGGCGCAGGCTGGCGCACAGGTGCTGTTCGAGATCCTCAGCCTGATGGTCTTCAGTCCGGCCATAACCGGCAGGCAGGCCTGAAACCGTGCCGGGACCAGTGATCGGGCCGGGATGAAAACCATGGCACATGCCCCGTTTCACGGGTGGTGTGCCGACGCGAAATGTGACGGCGTCAGCCGCCTTCCGCCGGCGTATCCTGCCGGGAGAAGGCGGCGGCGCCGGACCATCCATTGAGGCAAAGAACCTCAATCAAGACAGCTAGGGAACGCCGGTCAAAGGCCGGCAAACAAAGGAGACGACAATGAAAAAGCTACTCAACTCATCAATCAGCCGCAGGGCAGTCCTCGGCGGAACTGCGGCGGCAATCGGGGCACTGTCGATGCCGTCGATCCTCAGGGCCCAGGACCGCTCGATCAAGGTCGGCGTCTATGGCGGTTATTTCAAGGATTCATTCGACAAGAACATCTTCCCCGACTTCACCGCCGCCAGCGGCATTGCGGTGGAATCGGTGGCGGAACCGACCGGCGAAGCCTGGCTGGTGCAGCTCGAACAGGCCGCCAAGGCCGGTGTCGCGCCCGCCGATGTCTCGATGATGTCGCAGGTTGCCATGCTCAAGGGTCAGTCGACCGATCTGTGGGCGCCGATCGATACCTCGAAGATCAAGAACTATGATGGTCTGCTCGAGCAGTTCGTCAACAAGTACCCCGATGGCCGCGTTGCCGGCATCGGCGCGGTCGCCTGGTATATCACGCTGGTCACCAACACCGACTCTTATCCGGAAGCGCCCGACAGCTGGGCAGCGCTCTGGGATCCGGCCAATGCCGACAAGCTCGGCCTGCTGGCGCTGGTGTCCAACTCCTTCCTGCTGGAAGTGACCGCCAAGACCTTCATGGGCGGCACGAATGCGCTCGACACGGAGGAAGGCATCAACAAGGCCTTCGAAAAGCTGGCCGAGGTTAAGCCCAATGTCCGTCTCTGGTACCGCGACGAGGCGCAGTTCGAGCAGGCGCTGAAATCGGGCGAAATCCCGATGGGCCAGTATTACCATGACGTCACCGGGCTTGCCGCCGCCGATGGCCACCCGGTCCGCTCCACCTTCCCCAAGGAAGGCGGCATCCAGGATTCGGGCTGCTGGGCGCTGTCGCGCGCTTCCGACAAGGTCGAGGAGGCGCATGTGTTCATCGACTATATGAGCCAGCCGGAAATCCAGGCGACACTGTCGCGCAAGGTCGGCACCGCGCCGACGCTGAAGCGCGATCTTCTCGATCTGACGCCGGAAGAGTTCGCCAGCGTGTCGTCGGACATCGAGCCGATCATCCCGCGCTACGACCTCTACCAGACCAAGTCCGACTGGCTGAACCAGAAGTGGACGGAACTGATCGTCGGCTGAGACCCGATTGCGTCCCGAACCGGGACGTGATTGCCTGAAAGCGGAGGGGCAGGTTCGCCGCCCCTCCCGACCCCGGTCAACCGGGGCAAGACAATGGGGACACGATGTCTGGATTGACGCTCGATACCGTTCGCAAGGATTTTGGCAGCTTCACCGCGGTCAATGATGTGCAACTGAGCGTGCCGCACGGCACCTTCGTCTGCATGCTGGGACCGTCCGGATGCGGCAAGACCACGCTGCTCAGGATGATCGCCGGCCTGGATCTGCCGACCAGCGGTAGGGTCCTGCTCGACGGTGAGGACATTACCGCCGTGCCGACCCACAAGCGCAATCTCGGCATGGTGTTCCAGTCGCTGGCGCTGTTTCCGCACCTCACTGTCGGCGAGAACATCGCCTATCCGCTGCGAATCCGTGGCGCGCCACGCGAGGAACAGAGCAAACGGGTGGATGAACTGCTCTCGATGATCCATCTCACCGGTTATGCCGACCGACCGGTGGCAAAATTGTCGGGCGGCCAACGCCAGCGGGTGGCGATCGCCCGGGCGCTCACCCGCTCGCCCAAGCTGTTCCTTCTTGACGAGCCCTTGTCGGCGCTCGACGCCAAACTGCGCGAGGCCATGCAGGTGGAACTGAGACAGTTGCAGCAGCAGCTTGGCATCACCACCATCGTCGTCACCCACGATCAGCGCGAAGCCATGACCATGGCCGACACCGTGGTGGTGATGAACAAGGGCGAAATTCGCCAGGCGGCAAGCCCGATGGAAATCTATCGCCGGCCCGCCGACACATTTGTCGCCGATTTCATCGGCTCGACCAATCTCATCGACATGGAAACAGACAGCGCCGGCCGCGCGGTGGCGCTGGGCCAGATTATCCCTGGCCTGTCCGCCCCCGGCGGCGGCAAGGCCATCATCTCGATCCGGCCGGAGGATGTGCATCTGACTGCGCCGGGCAGCGACGGCGCCATTCTGGGCACCGTGACCTTCGTGCGCGATCTCGGCGGAACCATCGAGACTTTCATCGATTGCTCCGGCAAGCAGATCATCGCCGTGTCGACGCCGCGGGCCCGGCCCGATGTTTCGGTCGGCCAGCCGGTCGGCGTCGTGCTCGACCCTGACGTCTGCGTGGTGCTTTCCACATGAGACGCGAGGCGCCACAGAGGCTGAGCGATTACGGACCGCTGGCGTTTCCGGCGATCATGCTCACGGTGTTTTTCGTGATCCCGTTCGGCACGATGATCGCGGTCAGCTTCTTCCAGCGCCAGCAAGGCGGCTTCTACACGCCGGCCTTCGTTTTTTCCAATTATGAGCGGTTTTTGAGCCTGTTCTTCGCTCATGTGCTGGGCTTCTCGCTGATGCTGGCGGTGCTTGTCGCCGTCTGCTGCGTGTGTATCGGCGTGCCATTCACCTATCTCATGACCAAGATGTCGCGGCGGGCGCAGATCGTCTGGATGGTGGCGCTGCTCTCCGTGCTGTCGCTGTCCGAAGTGATCATCGGCTTTGCCTGGTCGACGCTTCTGTCGCGCACGGCGGGCATCACTAATCTGCTGGTGACGCTCGGGCTGATGGAGAAGGCGGTGGCGTTGTCGCCCGGATTTCCGGCTGTGTTGACCGCCATGGTCTATCAGGCCCTGCCCTACACCATCCTTGTGCTTTATCCGGCGCTGGTGCGGCTCGACCCGACATTGACCGAAGCCGCGCGCACTTTGGGCGCTTCGCCGCTGCGGGCGTTTTTCACCGTCGTGGTGCCGGCGCTCAGGACCACTATCCTTGCCACGCTGATCATGGTGTTCATCTTTGCGCTCGGTTCCTACCTGCTGCCGCAGATCCTGGGCAGACCGCAACACTGGACGCTGTCGGTGCTGATCACCGACCAGGCGATCTACCAGTCCAACATGCCCTTTGCAGCCGCCATGGCCGTGTTCCTGGTGCTGGTGACGCTGGGCATGGTGGCGCTCACCCTGTTTGCAGGGCGCAAGAGGGAGGAAAGCACATGAGCAGCTTCCTGCGCCGCTTCTATTTTGCGCTGGTCGGCCTGTTTCTGGCCGCGCCGCTGATTGTCGTCGCCGGGGTGTCGGTCAATGCCAAGCAGACGCTGGCCTTCCCGCCGCAAGGCTTCTCTTTGGCCTGGTATGCCGACATCTTCATCGATACCGGCTGGCGCAACGCGCTTTTCGCCTCGCTGACGCTGGCGATCCTGTCTGCCGCGTTGGCTGTGGCCATAGCACTGCCACTGAGCTGGTTTCTGTGGCGCCGGATCGCACCCTGGGCCAACATCTTCCAACTGCTCGGCATCGCACCGTTCACGCTGCCGCCGGTGATCACCGCGCTGGGGCTCTTGACCTTCTGGGCCACCACCGGTTTGTACGGCCAGCCCTGGACGGCGGTGATCAGCCACGCGATCTTCTTCGTTACCCTGCCGCTGGTCACGCTGTCATTGGGCTTTACCGCCATCGACCGTTCGCTGGTCGAGGCGGCGGCGACCATGGGGGCCGATGACCGCACCATCTTCCGCACGGTGGTACTGCCGCTGATCACGCCCTATCTGGTTTCGGGCTATGCGTTCGCTTTCGTGCTGTCGCTCAACGAATATATCGTCGCCTATATGACGGTGGGCTTTACCATGGAAACGCTACCGATCAAGATCTTCAACGCGCTGCGCTATGGCTATACGCCGACCATGGCCTCCGTCACGGTGCTCTTCGTGGTTCTGGCAGCCGTCATCTATTCCCTGATCGCCCGCTTTGGCGATCTTCTGAAACTGCTCGGCGCCAATTCGGAGGAGCAATCATGATCCGGATTTCCGCCTTGCAGATGCAGACCGCAGGCACCGATACGGCCGCCAATCTGGCGCGCATCGAGAAGGTCGCGCACCAAACCGCAGACGCGGGCGCGAGCCTTTTGGTGACACCTGAACTCTGTGTGACCAGCTATGGCGGTGGCCGGGATATTCTTGATCTGGCTGAGCCTGCCAATGGGCCGATCATCAACCGGTTGGGGGCGATCGCCCGTCAAACCGGCGTCGCCATCGTCGCCGGATTTGCCGAGAAGGTGGACGGAGCGATCTATAATTCCGCCGTCTATACCGATGGGACGGGAACCCCATCGATCTATCGCAAGTCCCATCTTTACGGCGATTATGAACGCGGCCTGTTTTCGCCGGAGATGCCCACGACCTGCCTGTTCCAGCATCGCGGCATGACGCTCGGCATGCTGATCTGCTACGATGTCGAATTCCCGGAAAATGTCCGGCGGCTGGCGCTGGCCGGCGCTGACATGATCCTGGTGCCGACGGCGACACCGAAGGGGTCTTCGGGCACATTCATTGCCGAGAAAATGATCCCAGTGCGCGCCTTCGAAAACCAGATCTTCATCGCCTATGTCAACAATATCGGCCGCGATGGCGCGTTCGACTACGCCGGTCGATCGGTCATTGCGGCACCGGATGGCTCTGCGCTGGCATCGGCGGGACTGACTGAGGAGTTACTGACAGTGGACATTGCGCCAGCGCTCTATGGCCGTTCTCGGAGTGAAAATACTTACCTGAAGGATCTCTTCCCGGCTTGAAGTGGGGCCGAACCGCCTCTCAGGTGTAAAGCCCCGCTGATTTCGCGCGCAGCCTGGTCAGAGCCAGCACGGTATCGATTACAGGCGTCGGTGTGCCGGTTACACGGCCGAGTTCCTGTACTGATCCGACAAGCGCATCGATTTCCATGGGCCGCCCGGCGTCAAGATCCTGAAGCATGGAGGTGCGATGCGCTCCAACTGCGGCGCCGGCGTCAATCCTGCGTTCGACACTGATTGGAAATTTGACGCCAAGTTTCTCGGCGATCCCCTGCGCTTCGACCATCATCCGTCGCGCCACGTCGCGCGTGCCCGTATCGGTGCACAGCACATCAAGTGTGGCGAGGGTGAGCGCGGAAATGGGATTGAACGACAGGTTTCCCCACAGCTTGACCCAGATCTCGTCACGCAACTGCGGACGAACGGGCGCCTTGAGACCGGCTGCGCCCAGCACGCTTGAAAGCGCAAGCGCACGTTCGGACTTCGAACCATCCGGCTCGCCAAGCGAAAAGCGGTTGCCTTCGACATGCTTGATGATGCCCGGTGCGCTCACCTCTACGGCCGGGTAGACCACGCAGCCAAGCACCCGGTCGGGGCCGAAACCATCCCACTGCATATTGCCCGGGTCGACACTTTCGAGCCTGGTTCCCTCGAGAGGCCCACCGATCTTGTGGAAATACCACCATGGAATGCCGTTGACGCCGCTGACTATGGTGGTCTGTTCACCGATCAAAGGCTGCATCCGGCTCACAACCGGCGGCACCGAGTGGGCCTTGAGCGTGACAATGACGTAGTCCTGCGTTCCGAAATCCGCCGGATCATCGCTTGCGCGGATCGGCACCGTGACCGGATCGCGGTCGTGCTCGATGAGGGTCAGGCCGTTTTCCCGCATGGCTGCGAGATGCGGGCCGCGCGCCACCACGCTGACATCGGCGCCGGCCTGGGCCAGTTTTGCGGCCATGTAGCCGCCGATTGCGCCAGCGCCAAAAATGCAGATCTTCATGCACGGTTCCTTTCAAACCTGCCCGACCCGGGTCCCCGGGGTCAGGCCGGATTGGTCAGCCCGAGTTTTTCGGCAAGACCGATGCGCTGCAGCTTGCCGGTCGCGCCCTTGGGGATTTCATCCAGAATGACAATTTTCCGGGGGACCTTGAAATCGGCCAGCCGGGTTGCCGCAAACTCGCGGATTTCCCTTTCCGTTGCCGACTGGCCCTCCCTGAGCACGACAGCGGCGGCGACCTCCTCGCCCAGCTTGGGGTGCGGCAGCGCGAATGTCACCACCTGGGCGACAGAAGGATGATCCATCAGGATGCCATCAACTTCAAGCGGGCTGATCTTTTCGCCGCCCCGGTTGATGATCTCCTTGAGCCGCCCGGTCAGTTGCAGATAGCCGTCTTCATCAAGCCCACCCTTGTCGCCGGTGCGGAACCAGCGCCTACCCTCCGCCATGAAGAAGCTTTTCGCATTGGCTTCCGGATTGCCTTCGTAGCCGGGGGTGACATTGGCGCCGGAAATGACCACCTCGCCGATGCCATCGATCAGCCTGTCTTCCGTTTCATCTGCGATCCGCACCAGCGGACCGGCTTCCACGCCCACGAAACCGGGTTTTTGCGCGCGCGGCGGCAGCGGATTGCTGGTCATCTGATGGGCAGCCTCTGTCATGCCATAGGCTTCGATGACCGGTGCGTTGAAGGTCTCCGCAAGCGCCAGCATGACCTGCGCAGGCAGCGACGCCGACGAGGAACGCAGGAAGCGCAGCCGCGTTGCCTCGATGGTTTCCCTGTTGCGCTCGGCACGGGTCAGAATGGCCTGATGCATGGTGGGAACGGCGGTATACCAGGTGGGCTCCGCGTCCCGCATCCAACCGAAGAACTTGAGCGCGTCAAATCCCGGCGCGCAGCAAATGGAGGCTCCAGCCGCCAGCGATGCGCTCACGGCTGCAATCAAGCCATGGATATGGAACAGCGGCATCACGTTCAAGCACCGGTCATCCGGCGTAAGCGCAAGAGTGACTTTGATGTTTTGAGCGGATGCCGCGACATTGGACTGAAGCAGCGGCACAATTTTGGGGCGTGATGTCGTCCCCGACGTATGCAGGATGAGCGCAATGTCATCGGGACCAGGGTCCGAATCCGGCGCCGGCGCGCCGCTGCCTCCGGCAAGGCTGAACTGCCCGGCCGGCGCATCCGGTGTGCTTGAAAGCCGCAGGATCGTCATGCCGAATTTTTCCGCCGCCGCAAGGGCGGGTCCGTCATAGGCTTCGGGAACGACCAGCGCCTTAGCCTTGAGGT